>Ga0209800_10000035_pt1 | contig 386410 bp, 303 predicted proteins | sample Higcelweek8metaG_FD_187174 | JGI IMG/M metagenome (GOLD analysis project Ga0209800, IMG submission 187174) | Freshwater pond sediment microbial communities from the University of Edinburgh, under environmental carbon perturbations - High... | ecosystem: Environmental > Aquatic > Freshwater >...
GCCCCATGCTACGTACTGCGTCGGCCAAAAGGCGGGGCAGTACCCAGTACAGCCCCGCCCTTTGTCTGTCCTTGTACTTCGCCTTGGGCGGCTTTTGATCGCGGGCAGAGCGGGCGGTATTTATGCCGCGCTTCGCGCGGATTTGAAGTGTGCAGGAAAATAGAAGAAAGATACTTCTCTTTCTTTTCGGACTTGGCTGACTGCGCGATAGCGCAGCATCACCACCGCCCGATCCTCCCGCGCGCAAAAGGGCTGTCAGGCGAGGAGCGCGGTAGGGCTGATAGCGGGGGGCGAGTAGCGAGCTATTTATAAGCGAGCGGAGCGGGCGGGTGCGATAGCACCCGGTGCGAAGCACTGTCGGCGTTCTAGCCGACACTCAACCCACGTACGTCCCCGCTATCAGCCCGCCGCGCCCCGGCGTAGCGAGCTATTACAAGCGAGCGGAGCGGGCAGATGCGATAGCATCTGGTGCGCAGCACTGTCGGCGTTCTAGCCGACACTCAACCTCACAGGCCTTTTCCGCGCGGGAACGCGCGTTTTCGGAGAAAACGTGCGGGTGCTACCAGAGGCCCTCCGTCATCCGCGATGCCCCCGAGAAGTCCGGGCAAAGAGGAAGCCTAGGGCGAGCATTGCGATCGTCATCAGCGTCGAAATCCAATAAGGGTGGATGTGCAAGCCCAGCGGGTTGGGGAAGATTTTTAACGTCAGGCCCACCAGATAGACGTTGCACGCCAGCACCACCGCGAAGGCCAGCCACAGCGCGCGGCGATCGACGCGCTTGTCGAAAAATCCCAAGAGGAAAAACGCCGGGAGCACCCCGCCGACCATGCCCAAAATCTGCGTGAACAAATCAAAAAAGCTCTCCTTGGTCGCCTGCGCGAAAAACAGCCCCAAGCCCAGCATGATCAGCGCGCCCAGTCCCGTCAGCGCGCGGGCGGTCCACGCGTAAAAGCGGTCGGAGCGCCCCCGCAGCACGTAGGGCTTCACCACGTCCACGGTGGCCACGGTGGCGAAGGCGTTGAGCGAGGCGCTCAGCGCGCCCATGGCGGCGGAAATAATGCCCGCCAGCACCAGCCCCACCAGTCCGGAGGGCATGCGCGTGAGGATGAAATACGGGAACACCTCGTCGGCGGGCAGCCCCGCCGCCACGGCGTCGGGCGACACGCGGTAGTACACAAACAAGGCCGTGCCCAAGAAAAAGAAAAATCCCCACGTCGGCAGACACAGCACCGCGCTCATCCATCCGGCCATGCGCGCTTGGCGCACGTCCTTCGCCATCAAATAGCGCTGAATGAGCACTTGGTCGGAGGTGTATTGGCCTATCCAGCCCGTGGCCCCCGTGATGAGCACCGTCCAAAACGTGCGCTCGCCCATGTCCCATTCCATCGGGCCCATGCTGAACTTGTCGTTCGCCATCGCCACCGAAAAGATTTCCCCCAAGCCGCCGTCGATGCCGCACACCATCACCGTCAGCGCCGCAATGCCGCCCAAATACAGCACAATGGCCTGAATGACGTCCGACCACACGACCGCCTGAATGCCGCCCAAGACCGTGTACAGCGTGCAAAACCCGCCCACACACAGCATGGTGGGCACGGTGTCCATGCCGGTGAACATCTTCACGGGCAGGCTCACCAAATATAGCACCGAGCCCATGCGCAGCGCCTGCGTCAGCAAGGATATGGCGGCCCCGTACAACCGCGCACCGGGCCCAAAGCGCTGGTGCAGGTATTCAAAGGCCGTCAGGTACTCCGAGCGGCGGAAAAACGGAACCACCCACCACACCGCCAGCAGCGCCACGGGCAGCACGGACACGTTCAGGGTGAACATCCGCCAGTCGAGCACATAGGCAGCGGCGGGCAGGGCCAAAAACGTGAGCGAGCTGATTTTCGCCGCAATCACCGACAGCCCCAACACCCACGTCGGGGTCTTGCCCTCGCCTAAAAAATACTGCCGCACGCTGCGCCCGCTGCGCGCAAATTTCAGCCCGATGCCCAAGATGGCCGCAAAGTACAGCGCCATAATGGCGTAGTCCGGCGCGGTGAGCGATGTGGGCGGGGGCGGCATGACTGCGGAAGTGGGGCGGGGAGATTTCAAAGCGGCCCGAGGGCGCGGCTATCCCCTATGGCGCAATCGTTATCGTTTATGGCGGGCGCGCAAGGAAAAAATGTCCAACCCCGGAAAAAATGCGCCCATCCCGCGCTTTTCCCGCGCTTTTCTGTGCAACTTTGCCGGACTCCGGGCGTTGAATTTACTGAGGGTGCGCTTTAAAACGCGGGCGCACCCGGGGTGGGCGCGCCAAAAAAAATTATCCTTGGGCCTGCGCGCGCCCTCCGCTAAACTGCGCTCACATTTTTATCCCTGCCCTATGTATCGCACCCCTTACGCCGCCGTGGCGGGCCTCGTCTTGGCTTGCCTGTCGCCCGCTCTCTACGCCCGCGTGGGCGAACCCCAGCAGGCCTTGGAGTCGCGGCTGCTTTCCAGCTCCAGCGCCGCGCGCATACCCGACCAAGACCTCGCCCCCAAGTCCGGGCGCACCACGCCCCTCGAAAACGAATTTACCGAAGAAATCGGCAGCGTGCAGCGCCCCGACGGGGGCAGCGTGGTCTCGCCGATTAAAATCGCCGAACTCATGCCGCCCGGAGTGTCTGCCGACTTCGCCTTTTACCTCAAAACCGACACGGGCCGCCCCACGGGCATCAACGTGACGAGCCTGCGCAACTGGGTTCCCAACACGCGCCGCGCCGTTGTCACCAACAAGGACAGGGCCGACCAAAAAGATGCCGACAAGAACAAGGGCAAGCCCAATGTCACCACCGACGACGCCGTTGACGATTTGCGCATGCGCTTCACCGGATGGGAGTTGATGGTGCTGTACGCCAACAAGGTGTCCGCGCTCGAAGTGTATCGGCGCATCAACAGCTATATCACCCCCGCCGAATTGGAGGGCATCCTCGCCCTCAACGGCGGCGCGGGCGCATGGAAAAAGACCCCCAAGGAAAACCGCGTGGACTCCCTGCTGCCCTACGACTACGAAACCGCCGACGGCAAACTGCGCGCCCGCGCGGTGCTCAACGGCACCAACCTCACGTCGGTCGTCGTCTTCAACGCCCAAATGGCCGACGCCCTGCGCCAAGCCCAAGTGACGCGCAAGCAGCAACAGCAAGCCACCCGCGACGTGGGCAAGAGCCTGGATCTCTTTTAACCCCGCCCTGTTGACGGCGCGCAAAAAAAAACGCCTCTTCCGCAAGGAAAGGGCGTTTTTTTGGCCCTGCGCCCCGCGCGGGCGCCCGCGCTTTCCCCTTGCGGGAGGGGAGGGGAATTTTTTAGTGTGAGGGTTTGCATTTGGGTTTCATGATTTCCTTTTGTCCTTTCACCTTGTCCCTCCCATGCCCGCCAATATGTTAGCCGACCTCAAACCCGCCTACGACGTCGTCGTGGTCGGCAGCGGTTTGGGCGGGCTTACCGCCGCCAACACCCTCGCCAAACTGGGCCGTAGCGTGCTCTTGTGCGAGCACCATTACCAGCTCGGGGGATTGGCCACCTCCTTCAAGCGCAAGGGCGGGCACATCTTCGACGTCTCTTTGCACGGGTTTCCGGCGGGCATGCTCAAGTCCTGCCGCCGCTATTGGACGAAGGAAATTTCCGACTCCATCGTGCAGCTGCACCGCGTGCGCTTTGTCAACCCGCAGTTCGACATCGAGACCACGTTCACCCGCGAGGACTTTTCGCGCATTTTGGTCGAGCACTTCAAGGCCGCGCCCGACAAGGTCGAGGGCTTTTACGAGGCCCTGCGCAAGATGAATTACTATGACAACGACACGCGCACCACGCGCGAGTTGTTCGAGGCGTTTTTCCCGGGGCGCGCCGACATCCACCGCCTGCTGCTGGAACCCATCGCCTACGCCAACGGCTCCACGCTCGACGACCCGGCCATCTCCTACGGCATCGTCTTTTCCAATTTCATGAGCAAGGGCGTGTTCATTTATAAGGGCGGCACCGACCGCCTCATCGCCCTCATGCGCGCGGAGCTGCTCAAAAACGGCGTGGACATCCGCACCCGCTGCGACGTCGAGCGCATCTGCCTGAACGCCGACAACACCGTGTGCGGCGTGGTGGTCAACGGCCAATCCGTCGCCTGCAAGGCCGTGCTGTCGAACGCCAACATCAAAAACACGCTCTTCGACCTCGTGGGCGAAACCCATCTGGCCCCCGACTACGCCGCCGCCGCGCGCGCCGTGCGCAACAACACCAGCTCCTGCCAAGTCTACATGGGCATTCGCGCGGGCGAAACCATCCCCGACATCGGCGATCTCGTGTTCACCTCGCAGGCCAAGGAATATTCCAGCGCCGAAATCACCGACTTGCACACCACGAGCCGCACCTTTTCGCTCTATTACCCCGACTGCCGCCCCCAGCGCGCCGAGCCGCGCTACACCGTGGTGGCCTCGATCAACGCCAAGTGGTCGGACTGGGCGCACCTTTCCGCCGAAGAATACGCCTCCCACAAGGCCCGCATCATCGACGAATCCATCCGCGGCCTCGAAGCCTTCATCCCGGGCGTGCGCGAAAAGATCGACTGGACGGAGGCCGCCACCCCGCGCACCGTGCACCGCTACGTGCGCCACCGCGAGGGCACGAGCTTTGGCACCAAATTCGAGGGCTTGAAAATCTCGCTGGAAATGCCCGAGCGCATCCCCGGGCTCTTCCATGCGGGGAGCGTGGGCATCATCATGTCGGGCTGGCTGGGCACGATAAATTATGGCGTCATCGCCTCCGGCAAGCTCGACAGTTATCTGAGAAGCGTCTAAGCTTCGCCCAGCCGCTTTCTTTTTCCTCATGGACGAAACTATCCTCCAACGCATTCCGCACCGTCCACCGTTTCTGTTTGTGGACAAAATCATCGAGCGCCGGGGAGACGGCCTCGTGGCCGCCCTCGAATGGAAGGCCGACAGCGATTTCTACAAGGGCCATTATCCCGACCACCCCATCACGCCCGGGGTGCTGCTGTGCGAATCCGTTTTCCAAACGGCGGGCATTTTCCTCTCCGAGCAAATGCCCCCGGAAGCCAAGCTCGTGCCCGTGCTCACCCGCATCCACTCCGCGCGCTTTAAAAACCTCGTGCGTCCGGGCGCGGTGGTGACGATGGAAGTGAAGCTCATCGAAACCCACGACGGACGCTTCTTCACCCTGCGCGGTTTTGTGCGCGAAGACGCCAAGCTGGCCCTGACCATCGACTTCACGGTGGCCATGATTGAAGATTTGCCCATTTAGTTTTTTTAAAGCAACCCCATACCCCGCCATGTCGTTCCTGCGTCTCGAAGACAAAACCGTTTTGGTGACGGGCCTCGCCAACAAAAAAAGCGTGGCGTGGCACATTGCCCGCACGCTGAAAGAGGAGGGCGCGCGCGTGGTCTATTCCGTGCGCAGCCCGGCGCGCCGCGAGGCCGTCCTGCCCTTGGTCGGGGGCGACCCGGTGTATGTCTGCGATTTTGAAAAAGACGGCGACATCGACGCCCTCGCGCACGCCGCCGCCTCGCACGGCCCCTTCCACGGCCTCGTGCATGCGGTGGCGTGGGCCAATTACGCCGAGGGCATAAAGCCCTTCCACGAGACCAAGCGCGCCGACTTCCTCCAAGCCGTGACCATCTCCGCCTTTTCGCTCGTCGAATTGGCGCGCGCTTTCAAGCCCCACTTCGCCCCCGACGCCTCGGTGGTGGCGATCGGCATTTCCTCGCAGGTGCTGGCCGAAAATTACGGCTACATGTCCCCCGTCAAGGCCGCGCTCGATTCGTGCGCGCGCTTCCTGGCCAAGAGCTTTTCCGCCGACACGCGCGTGCGCTTCAACACCGTGAACGCGGGCCCGCTCAAAACCAGCGCCTCGGCGGGCATCCCCGGCTACATGGACAACTACCTCTACGCCGAAAAAATGACCCTGCGCAAGCAGGCGTTGCGCACGCAGGAAGTGGCCGACGCGGCCGTCTTCCTGCTTAGCGAGCGCGCGAGCGGCATCAACGCCCAGGGCCTCGTCGTCAACGCCGGGATGGACTTAAACTATTTCGACAAGGAAATCGTGCGCCTCGCCATGCGCCCCTGAAGGTCATGTATGCAAACCGCTCACGTCGCCTGCTCGGTCGGATTTCGGCCCTTTTCCCGTGTCTTCGCCTCAACGATGCCTCCGGCATCGCCTCGGCTCGGAACCCGGAAAAATGGCTCAAAACCGCCGCCCGCATGCTCGTTGCGCGTTTCGCGCACATGACCTTTTGTATTTAAAAAACAAATACACAAGACCTCACCCGCCATGAAATTTTCCCGCGCCGTCATCGAGTCCATCGCCTGCGTTCCCGCCCCGATTGTGTGGACCTCGGCGGAAATCGAAGAACAACTGGCCCCCTTGTACGAGCGCTTAAAGCTCCCGCAGGGCCGCCTCGAACTCATGACGGGCATCCGCGAGCGCCGCTTTTGGCATCCCGGCACGCAGCCCTCGCAGGCCTCCGCGCTGGCGGGCGAGGCGGTGCTGCAAAAATCCTCGCTTCCGCGCGAATCGCTGGGCTGGCTCTTTCACTGCGCGGTGTCGCGCGACCGTTTGGAGCCCGCCACGGCGGCCTACGTCCACGGCGCGCTGGGGCTTTCGCCCCGCACGGGATTTTTCGATATTTCCAACGCCTGCCTCGGCTTCATGAACGGCCTGACCAGCGCCGCCGCCATGGTGGACGCGGGGCTGGTCGATTCCGTCCTCGTCGTCTCCGGCGAAAACGGCGGCCCCTTGGTGGAAAACACCCTGCGTCAGCTGCTCGACCCTGCGCTCGACCGCCAGTCGATCAAGCCCTTTTTCGCCAACCTCACCATCGGTTCCGGCGCGGTGGCGGCCGTTGTCTGCCGCGACGATTTGGCCAAACACCCCGTGGCGCGCCTGAGCGCCGCCGCCGCCCGCATCGACACGGGCGCCAACCGCCTGTGCGAGGGCCACAGCGCCGCCGCCGACGGGCTCGACATGCGCACCGATTCCGAGGCCCTGCTCGAAGCGGGCATCGCGCTGGCCCGCGCCACATGGGACGACTTTTGCGCCGAAACCGGCGGGAACGCCGCCACCTTCGCGCGCGTCATCTGCCACCAAGTGGGCCGCCGCCACCAGTTGCGCCTGTACGAGGCCCTCGGCCTCGCCTTGGACAAAGATTTTTCGACGTTTGAAACCTGCGGCAACATGGGCAGCGTGTCCTTGCCCTACACCTTGGCCTGCGCCCTTGACGAAAACGCCGCCCGCCCCGGCGACGCCGTGGCCCTCCTGGGCATCGGCAGCGGCCTATCCTGCCAGATGACGGCGATCCATATTCTGTAATTGCTCAGTGCCACTTGCACAGGCGCACAAACGCGCCGAGCAGGCAGAAGGTGAACGCGCCCCCCAGCGCAAGGCGCAGTAGCATCCAGTAAAAATCATCGCTCTTAGCCGCCTGTTCTAGCCAAGGCGCAGTGAGAATCAGCGTGTTGCCCACCGCCAGCAGCGCTCCGATAATCGCGCAGCCCGCATAGAAGACAAAATGCGAAACGGCTTTGCCGTTCGACGGTTTGGCATGCGCATGCGCCGCTTCTCGCGAACGCTCGTGCTGCAGTTTCGCCGCCGCCTCCTTCTCATGGGCGAGGAATTCCTTAAACGCGGGGTCGTTGTCGTAATTTTTCATGCAGGGTATGGGGTTCTGTCAGAAGAAAATCCTTTTCCCTGATACGAATCAACCCAAAACGAATCGGTTTTCCTCGATGGTAACCGCAGAAACGCCGTTAAGTTGCGGTTTTCTGGGCCAAAGACCCCTGTTCTTGGACAGCGCCCGCGCCGCCTTCTCCGTTCATGGAGGGAGGTCTTGGAGACTCTCGCTCCGGGCTAAATCGTGGGAATCGTGCCCCCGTCAATAATATACTCGTGCCCGGCAAGGGAGCCCGCGCGGTCGCTGGCCAAAAACGCCACCAGTTCGGCGACTTCTTCGGGCAGGGCGGGGCGACCGATAGGAATGCCGCCCAGCGATTGCATGAGCCCGCGCGCGGCTTCCTCCTCGCTGACGCCTCCGTGAGTCGCGAGCCGCTTCACCAAGGCCAGCGAGGCCTCCGTCGCCACCCAGCCGGGGGCGATGCTGTTGACGCGCACGCCCTTAGGGCCGAGTTCCTTGGAAAGCCCCTTGCTATAATTGGTCAGTGCCGCCTTGGCCGCCGCGTAAGCCAGCGTCGTTTCATGCAGCGGCAGCGTGCGCTGGATGCTGGAAATATGCAGGATGACCCCGCGCCCTTGCGCCGCCATGCCGGAGGCCAGCCGCCGATCGAGCCGCACAGCGGGCAGCAAATTCCAATTGAGGGCCTTTTGCCACACGGCCTCGTTCTGCGCCGCAAACCCGCCCCCCGGCGCGTCGGAGCCGCCCACCACATGCACCAAAATGTCTGCCCCGCCAAAGTGCTCCTCCATCGCGTCGGCGGTCGCCTCGGTTCCCGCAAGGGTCGTGAGGTCGGCGGCCAAAAACTTCACCCCGCGCGGCAACGTGCCGCTGCGGCTTCGCGCCACCGTTAGCACGCTGGCCCCCGCTTGCGCAAACCGCCGCACAATCGCCGCGCCTTGCCCCTGCGTGCCCCCCGTCACCAAGACGCGCTTCCCCCGAAATTCGGATCGGTTGACCGGATATGGATAGTGCATGGAAGTTTTCATTCCATACTTTAATACACTCGCCTTTTAATAAAGCGAACCGATAGACAAAAAATCCGCCAATTCAAAGCGCTAGGACAATCGCGGATTGCCGGGCCTTATTGTGACCAACGCCCGTTCCGCGCGCGCCGACGCGCCGGGCGCGAAAAAATCTTATGGCTCAACCGCCCGTCTTGCGTTTAAAATGCCCCTTTCACTTTTCATGGAAACGGAAACCTTTTCTTTGCCGGACGAAATCCGCGCGATTTATCCCTTTGCCCCCCATTATTTTGAGACGGGGGCGGGGCGCATTCACTATGTGGACGAGGGCACGGGCCCGGTCGTGCTCATGCTGCACGGCAATCCCACGTGGTCGTTCTATTTTCGCGAGCTGATCAAGTCGCTGAGCCCGCATTTTCGCTGCATCGCGCCCGACCATTTGGGCTGCGGGCTGTCCGACAAGCCGCAGGATTTTCCCTACCGCCTGCGCGATCGCGTGGACCACATCCGCGCGCTTTTGGCCCACCTCGGGGTGGAGCAGTACGACGTCGTCGCCCACGATTGGGGCGGAGCCGTCGCGATGGGGGTGGCCACCTTGGAGCCCGAAAAAGTGCGCAAAATCGTCCTCATGAACACGGGGGCCTTTCTCTCCAAGGACATCCCGCGCGCCATCAACCTATGCCGCATCCCGTGGCTGGGCGAATGCATGATGCGCGGCTTCAACCTTTTCGCGTGGGCGGCCACCCACATGACGGTGAAAAAGCCCCTGTCCGACGTGGTGAAAGACGGCTATTTGTTCCCCTACGACACATGGCAAAACCGCGTGGCCGTGGCGCGCTTTGTGCAGGATATTCCGCTGAGCCCCGACCACCCCAGCTACGCCGAACTCGAGCGCATCGACCGCCAGCTCTCCGTCCTGCGCGGCAAGCCCGTTTTCCTCCCGTGGGGCGGCGCCGACTTCTGCTTCACCCCCAAATTCTTCGACGAATTCCGCCGCCGCTTCCCCGACGCCGAAACCCTCATGGAACCCTCGGCGGGCCACTACCTCCTCGAAGACTCCCCCACGCTCGTCCCGCTCGCCATCCGCAACTTTTTGCTGGGGTAGCAGCCTGTTTTATGGCCGTTAAAAAGAACTTGATAATATTCCTGATAGGAATATTATCAAGGCTATGCCATGGGAAATGCAATCAACCAGAAGGTATGAGCGGGTGTCCGCCGAGTACAGGGCAAAACATCCCGAGCTGGCCGATGCTATTTTTGAGAATTTGAACATCTATTTTTCCGACTTATGTGCTATGGACAATCCATTGAAAATCCAGCGGGGTTTTATCCATCCCGAGTTTAGAGGATTAGTGGCGCTTCGTCAGCGCGTTCGAGGGAAGACTTCCCTAAAGGAAACCCGGCTTTATGTTTATCCCGAAGCGGGAACAAAATGCCTTCACTTAATTACTATCGGGAATAAAGACGAGCAGAGGCAAGACCTTGTTTTCTGCCGAAAGTTTTTGGATTCACTTCAAACTTCATAGCTATGGACACGAGCAACAACACACCTGATAACGATCTGCTTTCTTCCGGGCGGCGTTATAAGAGCGTCCCCGACATGTTGCGCCAGCAGGGCGCGTCGGAATTAGCCGAACATGTGGAAACCCGCGCCAAGAAGACGCGTGTTTCCAACGCATTGGCCGTGATGCGCATGCGAGCGGGGCTGACGCAAAAGCAGTTTGCCCAAAAGGCGAAACTGACGCAGGGGGCCGTTTCCAAGATTGAGGGCATGGAGGACGGTAATCTTTCGCTTTTTCATTTAAAACTTTATGCGGAAATCACGGGAGCAAACTTCTCTTTGGAGGTCGGCAAACCCATACCTGCCGCCAAACGGGTGAAGCATTACGCGATCAAAATGCACGATGCGCTAAACGAATTGGCGGAATTGTCGAAGCGTTATGAGGATTTGCGGGAACCTATTCTCCGTTTCCACGGGGAGGTTTTTCAGAATCTGTTTTACATCCTCGTGAAGTGCAGTCCGGCCACTCCTGCGGAAACGAGTTCCTTGGCGCAACGCAAACCGCGTGTTTCCTTGGACATGTATTCGGATGGCGACATGCCGTCTCACGGCAGCACGGAAGACAAGATTTTGCCGGAATCTTCGGCTTGCCGTTGATGACTAAATTCCCTACGCACCCACAAAAAAACCGCGCCTTTCCGCGCGGTTTTTTTGTGCGCCCTACACAGCCGTGGGGGCATCCTTTTTCGCCGCGTCGTCGGGGGCGGGCAGGCGGCCCGACTCTTCGGCGAGCACGGCCAAGTTTGGCGCGATGTAGGCGTTTAAGTGCGCCTGCTGTTCGGCGGTGAAGCGCCATTGCCAGTTGCCCTGCGGGCGTCCAGGGGTGTTGAGGCGCGCGGACGTTTCCAGCCCGAGCAAGTCCTGCAGCGGCGCGACGGCCAATCGGCAGGGCGATTTGTACGCGGCGTGCACAAGGTCCCACTCGGGCGCGTCGCCCGGGGTGCGCAGATAGCGGCGGAAATAGTCGCGCGTTTTTTCGTCCGCGCCCGCATACCAGCCGCGCGCGGTGTCGTTGTCGTGCGTGCCGGTGTAGACGGCGCAGTTCGCCGTCAGGTTGTGCGGCAGGTAAAAATTGCCCGCGTCGCCGTCAAAGGCAAACTCCAGCACGGCCATGCCCGGTAGTCCGGTGGCTTCGCGCAGGGCGATGAGCGCGGGGGTGATGACCCCCAAATCCTCCGCGATAATTTTCGCCTGCGGCATCGCCTGTTGCAGCGCGGCAAAAAACGGCAGGCCGGGGCCCTTTTCCCAATGGCCGCCGCGCGCGTCGGCGGCGTCGGCGGGCACGCTCCAATAGGCCTCAAATCCGCGAAAGTGGTCGAGCCGCACAATGTCGTAGAGCCGGAAGGCCGCCCGCATGCGCGCAATCCACCACGCGAAATGTTCGCCCGCCAGCACGTCCCAGCGGTAGAGCGGGTTGCCCCACAGTTGCCCCAAGGGAGAAAAATAATCCGGCGGCACGCCGGCCACGGCGGTGGGGTTGCCCGCGGCGTCGAATTGAAAAATCTCCGGTCGGCTCCAGGCGTCCGCGCTGTCGCGCGCCACAAAAATGGGCACATCCCCAATCAGCGACACCCCGCGCCCGGCGGCGTAGGCCTTCACCTTTTCAAATTGGGCGAACACAATCCACTGCAACCACTGGCACAGGCGCAGGGCCGCGCGCGCCTCGGGCGTTTCCAGCACGCCGGAGGTTTTGGCCAGCGCGGGCGAACGCACGTTTTGCGGCCACTGCCACCACGGCGCACCCCCGTGCAGGGATTTTAAGGCCGTAAAGGCCGCGTAAGGTTCGAGCCACGCGCGCTCCTGCGCGCAAAATCCGTCAAAATCCCCGAGGCTGCTCAGGCTTTTCGGGTCGGACTGCCAGCGGGCGCACACGGTTTTCGCCAACGGCCAAAACCGCGCATACAGCGCCCCAAAATCCACATGCCCCTTGGGCAATTCGCGCAGGGGCTTGAGTTCCTCCTGCGTCAGCAACCCCGCCTGCACGAGGCTTTCCCAGTCGATGAAATACGGGTTCATCGCAAAGGCCGAAAAGCACTGGTAGGGCGAATCCCCGTAGCCCGTGGGCCCCAGCGGGCACAACTGCCAGTGCGCCGCGCGCGACGCCTTCAAAAAATCGACAAACGCAAACGCCCCGCGCCCCCAATTCCCAATCCCGGTCTCGGCGGGCAAACTGGTGGCGTGCAACAGCACACCGCACGCGCGCGTTTTAAGCCACGGAAAAAGGACTGCTTGCGTCATGCTCCACAGACTACGCGCAAGCCCGCCCGCCCCGCGAGATTTTTTGTGCCGCATCGCGCCGCATTTTTTGGACGGCGGACGTTTTTTCCCGATGCAAAAAAAGCGCATGCCGCGCGGACGAGCCGGGCGCGGGCGGATTGAGCGCGCGCCGCGCCTTTTCCTGCGCAAACGCCCGTCCGCCCGCGCGCAATTTCCCGCCGTCCGCGCCGTTTTCGCCGCGCTCAAAACGCGCTAAAATTTCCAAAACGCCCTCAAAATACCGCAAAACGGCCCCCAAACGGCCCAAAAACCCTAAAAAACGCCTGAAACAAGCCGACCCACGCCCCCCGATTTCCCCTCGGAAAACCCCCTTTGAAACAACGGTTGAGGCTTCGTCGAAACCCGCGTAAAAATCCGTCCGGCGGCCCCCCAGACACCCCCCGCCGCCGCCCCCCCGGTGAATAACTTTTTGCAGTTAATTTTTTAATTCATTGTTTTGCAACAACTTAAATTTGAAGATTTTTAGCAAATCCGGGGGGTATTTGCCCGAAAGCGCTTGCCAATGTTCCCAAGCCCTGCTTTAAGGATGGGCGCGGGCCCTGCGTACATCGCGTGGGGCGTTTTCCGCCAAAAGCCCGCCGCTTTTGGGGGAATGCCGCCAAATTTAAACGATTGTTATGAGATCTCCCGCCTGCTTCTTCTCGATGACCACGTCATCGTTCCCATTAGGCACCTCCGAAGGTGCCCACACCGCTCGTATGAGCTTTCCGACCGCTGCCGAACTTTCCGCCGCGACGAGTGTGCGCCCCTCGTCCGCTTACAAAATGCCCGCCCGCCCGTACAAGCGCGCCAGCATCTGCGCGATTCCGCCCGTCATTCGCCCGCGCGGCCCCATCGGTTAGCGGCTCGTCCCGCCACCCGACCCAAGCACTTTCCAAAAAGCCGTGTATCTCACACGGCTTTTTTCGTGACTAGGGCGTGTCTTCACATTCCGGAACGAGTCCGCGAAGGCTGGTTTTGAGCCAATTGTTCGGGTTTCGAGCCGAGTCGATGCAGCGCATCGGCGAGGCGAGGACACGAAAAAGGGGCCAAAATCCAGTCAAGCGGGCGACCTGAGGAATTTGAAGACACGACCTAGACTTCTCGGGCGACAGTTGGATGACGAGGGGCCTCTGACCATACCCGCGCATTTTCTCCGAAAACGCGCGTTCCCGCGCGGAAAAGGCCTGCCATGTTGAGTGTCGGCTAGAACGCCGACAGTGCTGCGCACCAGATGCTATCGCATCTGCCCGCTCCGCTCGCTTGTAATAGCTCGCTACGCCGGGGCGCGGCGGTCAGATAGCGGGGACGTACGTGGGTTGAGTGTCGGCTAGAACGCCGACAGTGCTACGCACCGGGTGCTATCGCACCCGCCCGCTCCGCTCGCTTATAAATAGCTCGCTACTCGCCCCCCGCTATCAGCCCTACCGCGCTCCTCGCCTGACAGTCCTTTTGCGCGCGGGCAGGGCGGGTGCGGTGATTATGCCGCGCCCAAGGCGCGGATTTGAAGCGTGCAGGAAAATAGAGAGAGAGAACCTTCCCCCCCCTTCGGAATTGGCTGAGGGCGCAGCGGGGACTAACGCACTCGTCCGTTTTGCTTTAGCCCTACCGCGTTCCTCGCCTGACAGGCCTTTTGCGCGCGGGCAGGGCGGGTGCGGTGGATACGCTGAGGTTCGCTCAGGGAGTCGAATCCGAAGGAGAAAAAAACAGCCGATCGATTTCCTCGCGTTGCGCCGCATCCCTTGCGTGGCATTTGGCAACGCGCGTGTTTCGCTCCGCCGCCTCCCCGTTTTGCGCCGACATTTTTGTCGGCCAACGCGGGCCAAAAACCGTCCGCTTTTTTGGCCGAAAATCGCCTGAAAAACAACAGGGCCTCCAAATTCCCCCACAAGGCTTTTGAGGCCTCCGGAAAGCCTCACTACCTGCCAATTCCCGAAAAAGGCCTTAAAAGGCCGTTTTTGACGCACTTTTTTTCGCCCAGTCGCCCTTCGCTTATACCCGCTTGGCCCCCCCGACCCTTGTCGTGACCCCCAAAACACCCCCCAAAGCGGGCCTTATCATACGTCAAAGCCAGAAAGCCCCCCTTTGCCGCGTTCCATAAAGCCCCCAAAAACACCCATGCGGCCATGAACGCCATTTTTGCCCCCATTTTCGCGCCCGCCATGGCTCCTCCGCTTTTCTGCCGCCCAAAATCGCCGATTGGGACGCCCTTTTTTGCCCCCGTCCGCTCAAAATTTCCGATTGCCTGCGGGCCACTCACTCGGCACACTCCACGGCGTATGCGCACTTCGGCCAAGATTTTCCCGCTCATGTTTGCCGCCATGTCGTGTCTGTGCGCCGCCGCCGAACCGCCCGCCGCGACGCCCGCCGCGCCTGCGGCGCAAACCTCCGACCAGCGTGTCGCGAAAACGCGCATGGGGGAGCAGGCGCGCAAAGACCTTGCGGCGCAACGACGGGCCATGGATTTGTCGGCTTACGAAGACCCCAACACCCCGGCCATGCGCATCGAAAAGGACAACGCGCTTTCTTCCGAGGCCAAGCAAGCGGCGCTCTTGGCGCTGGCCCAATCGGGCGACGCGCAGGCCCAGTGCCTGTACGCCAACCGTCTGTGGTCTCGCTATCCCGGCAGCCCCGGCGATCTGGCGGGGGCGCGCTCATGGTTGGAAAAGGCGGCACAGCAAGGTTGGAAGCCCGCCGTGTTGGCGCTGGCGGACATGGAAAAATTGCCCGGGGTTCCCCCGTCGGATCCCCCGGGAAAATGGCGGTTGTGCGCGGCGGAGCTGGGCAGTTTGCGCCACATTCGCGAATTGGCGGAGGATTACCAATTTGGGCATGGGGGCCTTCCGCGCGACGCGGAAAAATCTTTGGAATGGCGCACGCGCGCGGCGCTTTTGGGCGACCGTTTCGCGCAAATCAAACTGGGCGACTACTACGCCAAGGCCGATGTGGGCACCGGCTCGCGCGACGGCGCAAATTTCGAGGAGGCGCTCAAGTGGTATCTCATGGCCGCAGAGGGCGGCTACGATTTGGCGCAATTCAAGGTGGCAGAAACCTACCTGCGCTTGGGCGCAACACCGGAAAATTTGGAATGCGCCTATGCGTGGGCGCACACAGCGGCGGCGCAGAAAGACGCGCAGGCCTACCGCCTGCTGGCCGACTTGTATTACTACGGCTGGGGCACCCCGCGCGATGTGGCGGCCTCGTTTGACTGGATGAACCGCGTCGCCGAGGGTGATCGCGGCTGGCTGTGGGCCGTCAACTACGATCGCATGGCGCTGGCCTACCTGCGCGGCGACGGCGTAAAACCCAGCGCCGCCAAGGCGCGTTTTTACTGGTTCAAAGGCCGCCAAGAGGGTCTCAAAAACCCGACACTTTACCTAGACAATGTGGACGAGGCTCCGTGGCGCGCGGTGGGCGACGCGGAAAGCGGCGGCCTTCCGACGGGCGAGGCGTCCGACGACGCCCAAGCGCTCTACCGCTACGGCCGCAGCTCGCCCAGCGACAGCGCGCAAGGCCTCGCCGCCCTGCGCGCCGCCGCCGCCAAAAACCACGTCTTGGCCCAGTGCGCAGTGGCCGAACGCCTACAGCGCAATTTTGGGGGCGGCCCCGCCTGCGACGCGCAAAAAAAGGAGGCCTTCGACTGGCTCACGCGCGCGGCGGGGCAGGGCTATCCGCCCGCCTATTATGCGCTGGCCGACTGTTATCTGCGCGGGCAGGGCGTGGAAAAAGACCGTGCCCAAGCCCTTGCGTGGCTGCGCAAGGCCGCGCAGGCGGGCGTACCGTCGGCGGTCAAACACATGGGCGATGTGTACGCCTATGGCATCGGCGTGCCGCAAGATTACGAACAGGCGCGCCGCTGGTACACCGAGGCGGCCGCCCGCGACAACGACGTTGCGCGCATGCGCCTGATAGATTACTACGCCTACGGCATCGGCGGCGAAGCTTATCCCCAAGGCGTTTTCGAGCAGGCCCGCGCGCTGTCCATGCAAAAGAAATTCTTTCACGGCGCGCTTGCGCTGGGCCTGTGCTACCTCGACGGTCGCGGCACCCCGCCCGACGACGCCAAGGCCTTTGAATCCTTTGCCCAAGCGGCCCGTGCGGGCAACGACGAAGCCCTCTTTTACCTCGCCCAATGCTACGCCCAAGGCCGGGGCGTTGAAAAATCCCCCGAAAAAGCCGCCGCCTGTCTGCGCGAACAAATCCGCGTCAAAAACACCCCACGCGGCTGCTTCGGCGGCGGCCCAGACATCCACTTGCCGGAGTGAAAATTTTTATGAGAAACCGTTTTTTATTCGTCTGTGTCGCGCTCGTGTGTGTGTGCCTGTGCGCATCCGCCGAACCGCCCGCCAACCCCGCGCCGTCGCCCTCCAAAGTTGACGCCATTTTCGCCGACAAATCCTTGTCGCTGTCGCAGAAAAACGCCGCCGTGCGCGCACTTGCCGAGGCGGGCGATGCGCAGGCCCAATGCCGTTTGGGTTTGATTGTCTTTTACCACGGTGCGGATGCAAACGGGAAAAATCCCGCCGAGGGATGGGCTTGGCTAGAAAAGTCGGCGCAGCAGGGCAACCGCGAGGCCGTTTCGATGCTCGCAATGTGGGAGGATGAAGGCCATTCGCCCGCGCGGGAAGATCCCTTGCGCTGGCGGCTCAAGGCCGCCGAAGCGGGCGACGCCTTTGCGCAGGATCGTCTGGCCGACCTTTACCAATCGGGCCGCATTGCCGGGGTGCCGCGCGACGAGGCCAAATCGCTCGAATGGCGCACGCGTGCGGCGCTCGGAGGAAACGCGTCGGCGCGGCGCGCGCTGGCCGAGTATTACGCGCAAGGGGCCGACATGAGCGACACCCCGCGCGATATATCCGCCGCGCTGCACTGGTGGCGCATGGGCGCGCAAGAGGGAGACGCGCTGAGCCAATTGGGTTTGGCGGAATTGCTGTTTTGCCTTCCGGAGGAGCCGGAAAATTTGCAGGAGGCGGCCCGTTGGCTGGAAAAGGCGTCGGCGCAAAAAAAACTGGGTGCGCTCGCGCGTTCGCGGTGGGGGCTTGCGCTGTGGTTTGGCTGGGGCGTGCCGCGCGACGTTCCGGCGGCAATGAAAATTTTCGACCAATACGACAAAGCGCAACCGCCGGTCGGCATGTTCGAGCGCATGGCTCAGGCGTATCTTTTCGGCGACGGCGTGCCCGCCGACCCGGAAAAGGCCCGCGCCTGCTATTTGCGCGTGCTCGGGCAATTTAGCCACTTGTATTATTTGACCCCGCATTTAAACGGCCCGCTTTATCCCTCGGATGAGGAACTGCCCGCCCTGCGCGCCTTGGCCGAATCCGGCGACATTTTCGCGGCCTATCGATTGGGCTGTGCCTCGCGCATGCAAAATCCCAAGGAAGGCTCCCGATGGTTGAAACTGGCCGCCGACGGCGGGCACGCCATGGCGCAGTACGAGCTTGCCTGTACGCTCCTTTCATGGGATGACGGCGTGCCCGATCCCAAGACGCGCGCCGTGGAATGGCTGCGCAAGTCCGCCGCTGCGGGCATGGCGGTCTCCGCCTATAAGCTCAGCGAATGCTGCTATGAAGGCCGCGGCGTTGCGCGCGACAAAGCCGCCGCGCTCCTGTGGCTGCGCCGCGCCGCCGACCAAGGCTTGCCGGAGGCCATGGTGACGATGGGCGACGCGTTCGCCGAAGGCGTTTTGACGGCGCAGGATTTTAAACAGGCGCGCAACTGGTACGCCAGCGCCCGCAACGGCGGGGCGGTTTCCCCGCGCTTCCGCGTCCGCTTGGGCAATCTCTACGCTTACGGTTTGGGCGGCGACGCCAATTTTGAGAAGGCGATTTTTTATTACCGCGATTCCGTCGAAAGTCCCTCGGGCGGTTATTTTCCCGACGCCCACGGCGCGCGCGCCCTTGCCCTGTGCTACGCGTCGGGGCGCGGCCTTCCGCCCGACGCAGCCGAGGCCTTCCGGCTCTTTCGCGTTGCGGCGGAGCAGGGCGATGTGGACGCCGTTTACCAGCTTGGCCGCTGTTATGCCGAGGGCCTTGGAACCCAGAAGAATGCCGCCAAAGCCGAGGCCTGTTTGCGCGAGTCGGCCCGCATCGAATGTTCTCCCTATTCGACAAAATGCTATATGAACAACGTCATCACCCGCCTCTTCCAAGAAGGCAAGAACCCGAAGGGCAATGAATAAAATGATTGTGATGAAACGATATGGATTAAGCTTCCTTTTTTTGTTCGCCTTTCCCGTACTGGCCTTCGCCGAGCCGCCCGCCGCGACGCTTTCGCAGGCCGCGCAGATTTGGAAACGGCAGGGGATTTCTTTTGAAGAAAAATTGGCCCAGTTGCGCGCGCTGGCCGAGGCGGGCGATGTCGATGCCTGTCGCCAACTTGGCGACGCCCTGACGCTGGAGCTGGCTTCGCCCGAAGATTTGCGCGAGGGCCTGCGCTGGTATGCACAGGCGGCCCGGCAAGGCGACGCGCAGAGCCAACTGCGGGCGGGGAGCTTGTGTTGGCGCATGGATTTTTTGCCGGACAATTTGGCCGTGGGGTTTGCGTGGGTGCAAAAGGCGGCGCAATCGGGCCTGCCGGAAGCGGCCCCCGCGATGGCCGACGCCCTTTACTACGGCTGGGGCGCCCCGCGCGATGTGCAGGGCTCCTTTGTCTGGGACGCCCGCCGCCCCAAGCCCGCGTATCAAGACGTTGACAACGCCGCCTGCACGCGCACCGCTTTGGCCTATCTGGGCGGGGACGGGGTGGAGAAAAATTTGGACAAGGCCGCCGCCGCGTTTTTGCAGGCGCAAGTCGGCGCGGAATCGCCCTTTTATTTTGTGCCGCCCCAGGGCGAATACGCCCCTTATTTTGACGCGGAAAGCAACGCCGCCGACACCCTCGCCGCGTCCGGCGACACGCAGGCCCGCTACCACGCGGCTTGCGCGAGTCACGGCAGCGAGCATCGCATAGCCGCCCTGCGCCCGGTGGCCGAGGCGGGCCATGTCATGGCGCAATACAACTTGGGGTTATTGCTGGTGGGGAGCCTGACGGATTGCGAAAAATCGCGCGAAGGCGTCCGCTGGTTGCGCCGCGCGGCGGAGCAGGGCTATCCCCCGGCGTATTATCAGTTGGGTTATTGTCAGTTGTTCCATATCGGCGCGCAAACCCCGCCGTCCGAGGCGCTCGACACCCTGCGCACCTCCGCCTACGCGGGCATATGGCAGGGAATGCTCGCGCTCGGCTACCTCTACGCGCACGGCTCGGTGGGCGACTTCAAAGATGTCGCCCCCGTGGACCTCGCCCAAAGCCGCAAATGGTTTGCCGCCGCCGCCCGCTACGGCTCGGCGATGGGCGCGCTGCGCTCGGTCGAGTACAGCCTGTGCGGCATCGGCGGGGCCCCCAGCGCCGCCGAGGCCCGCCGCTACGCGAATATTGCGGCCACGCGCCCCGAGCAAAAAAGCGGTTTTGTCCGCCCCAAAGGCTTGGGCGATTTTTACGAGGGCTGGTGCTTTTTCAACGCCGTGGGCGCGCCCCGCGACGACGCCAAAGCCTTCGCGGCCTTTGCCCGTGGGGCCCGCGCGGGCGCGCCCGAAGCTTTCCTGTGGTTGTCCCGCTGCTACGCCGAGGGCCGTGGCGTCGAAAAATCCCCCGAAAAATCCGCCGCCGTCATCCGCGAGTTGGCCCGCCTAAAAAACACCCCCCATCATTCGTTCGGCGATCCCGACATCCGATTGCCGTAGCGTTTTTAATGGAAGAGCTTCGGCGCTCGTCAGGAGATTTCCGACGACAAGGTTTCCTGTCACACGCGTGTCGGCGCGCTTTGGGGGCGCGCCTTTAGAGCTTGCGCACGCGCAGGAAAACATCTTTTGCCGTGACGCTCACCTTGGCCTCGTATTTGGCCGGATCGAAGCCCGCGCACTCGATTTGCACGCCGCCGTTGGTGACTTTCCCGGCGGCCGCCAGCGGGAACGTTTGCGAGGCGCCTTGGTAGGCCGCGCCGTCCACGCGCAACCGCGCGCCCTCTTTAAAGCGGATCCACGTCTTGGTGTAGTCCAGCGCGGCGACGCCCTCGGCGTCGAGGATAAATTCGAGCGTGCCGCGTTTGGTCACCGTGATGCCGTCGCGCTTTTCAACGACGCCGCGCGCCACGGGCTTGACGCCCCGGATGGAAACCGTGCCGGTGGCGGTGTCAAATTCGGCGCCGATGTTGATGCCGCCTTCAAAGGTGCCCGCGTTCATGATAAAAGTCCCCTGCGAGGAATGCGTGGCGCTGGTTCCCACGTTCATCAACCCGAAGACGAAAGCGGCGTTGGCCCCCGCGCGCAGGTAGCCGCCGTCCATCACCAGCAGGGAAACGGCGTTGCCGTCGTTGCGGTTGACGTGGAGTTTTTCCATCACGCTGAGGCTTCCGCCCTCGGCAATGGTCAGGGTCGAAACTTTTTGTCCCCCGAGGACAAGCGCGCGTACGTTCGCCACGGGGGTTGAGACGACGACGCTCATGTTGTCGCGCACAACGGCGTCCTCTTCGGCGGTGGGAACGCGCTTGAGCGACCAGTTTTTGGGCTCGTTCCAATTTCCCTTGGCGGGCTTGTACAAATTGGCGACGACATCGGGGCGGTTTTCGCCGTATCCGGGCAGGGGCCTGGCGGCCTGCGCGGGAATCGCCAGCGCGCATCCGGCGGCTAAAAAAAGAAGGGGGAGGGTTTTCATTGGGGGGCGGGGATATGGGGTGGGGCGGGGGGGCGCGCCGGTTCACGCGGCGGCGTGCGGGCAGGCCCTGAGAAAACAAACACAGACTATCGGTATTGCGCAATCCATGTTTCAAACGCCCGGAGCGGAACATCATATGTTCCCGGCGGCACGGCGGGCGTGCGCGTGCTTCCGGGGGCGGGACGGCAGAATTTGGATTCCAAATCCGCGAGCGGGACGCCCAGACAATGGTGCGCGGCGCGCAGCGTCGCCCCGAGGGCGACGGAGCCGCCCGAGGGCAGGCGCTCGACCTTGGTTTGAAAAATGTCGGCGACGATTTGCGCGATGCCGTCGTCGCGGGCGGCTCCGCCCGTGAGGCGAATGCGCGCGGGGCGCAACCCCATCCAAGCGCTGCGCAATTTCATGTTGAGCAGCTGGCCCTCGACGCAGGCGCGGACGGCGTGCGCGGGTTTTTCCCAGCGTTCAAATTCCGCGTCGCCCTTGAGCACAAAACGGTTGAGGTCGATGCGCGGGCTGATTTCGGGGCGCACAAACGGCAGCATGCGGTTGCCGTCGTTGCCCGCAGGCGTGCGGAAGAGGGCTTGGGCAAAGGCGGCCCAGTCGTACCCGATGCGTTCGCGCACGGCCTCGCGCGCGAGCGAGCCGTTGACAAAGCATTGCAGCGACATTTGTCCGCCGAGAGGATTGCCGAAGGCGTGCCCGAATCCCTCCGGATCAAAGGCGCCTTGCGGCATCGCGGCGAAAATCGTGTCGGAAGTGCCGAGGGAAATTACGGCGGTTTCCGGCGTCGCAGCCCCCATGCCGACGAGGCTGGAGGGGTTGTCGCCCGTGAAAACGAGGACGGGCGTCTCGGGGGCAAAGCCGAACTTTTTGACAAAGTAGCCGCCCAGCGTCCCGGCGCGCGTGCCGCCGCCGACAACGGGCGGCAGTTTTTCGCGCAACTGCGGCGCGGCGGCGTCGAGCAGCGCGCCGTCCCAGTCCCCGGTAGTGAGGTTGAGCAAATTCATGCCCGCCCCGTCGCCCGTGTCGATGGGGGCGTCCTGCCCGCACAGCACGGAGCATAAAAACGAACTCACCAAATGAATGCGGGTTGTGCGCCCATACGCTTCGGGCGAACGCTTCCAAAACCGCCGTATCTGCGGGCCCGTGAAGCGCTCAACGGGCACGGAGCCGCTGAGGGCGCACACCTTTTCCCTGCCGCCGAGCGCCTCGGCGATTTCGCGGCATTCTTCGGCGGTGGAGGTGTCCATCCAAATGGGGGAGCGTGCGCGCGCAAGGCACGGCAAAAGGCGCGCGCGCAGGTTTTCCGCGCGGCCTTCCCTTATCGCCGCGAGCGCACAAGGCCATTTTTCATTCAAATAAACGGAACCGTGCTGCTGGGCCGCCCCGCACACGGCGGCGATATTTTTCAAAGCGCCCGCCGCCTGCAGTTCTTCGAGCAGCTGTTCGAGGGCCTCCACCCACATCATCGGGTCGGCGAAAACTTCGCCGGGGCGCGCGCCCGCGACAAAGCCGCTGGGCGCGCCGTACTGCGGCAGGCGCTTGCCGAAGTTTACCGACGCCTCCCTTTCAATCGCGCCGCCGTCCGTGTCGATGACGAGCGCCGACACGCTTTGCGTCGAGGCGTCGATGCCGAGGAGGTGTGCCATGGGATGCGTTGGAAATCCGACGCCGGAGTTATTTGGCGCAGGGGTATTCGTTGCACAAATATACCTCGCGCGGGGCGTCCTCTACAATCGTGGGATAGCGCGCGGACCAGCGGTCGATGAAACAGTTGTCGTTGTAGTCGTCGCACACGGTGGAAACTTCCCCGCTCACCGTGTAGCCCACGCCGTCGATGCGCACCCCCGTGCCCTCTTCCGCCCAAAACTGGTGGAACGTGCGCGGCGGAATGGCCACGCTTTCGCCCGGGGTCAGCCGAATTTCAGCGCCCGCCGCAAACGTGCGGGATATGCCGTCGATGGAGGCCGTGAGGCAGCCATGCCGCGTGGGCAATCCGTCTTCGCCGATGGGGTGGAGGCACACGATCACGTTGCCGCCCGCGCGGTTGATGATGTCCTCGCGCTTGTTGGCGTGGTAGTGGATGGGGGAGCGCTGGTTCTCGGGCTCGACGATAAACTTTTCCGCGTAGGGTTTGGGGAAGCGCTTGTCCTTGGTCAGCGGCAGGCCGTTGCGCAGGGTAAAGAGCGTGCGGCCCAGTTCGTGAAATTTTTTGCTGCCAAAATCGGTGACGTCCCAGCCCAAACCGCACGCGCGGATTTCGTCGGCGTCATGTCCCGCCTTTTCCCAATCGGCGGTCGTCCAATGGCCGAAGGCGGGCAAAAACAGGCCCACGCGCTTGAGCACTTCTTTGGACGCGCGGATCGACGCGTTGATTGTGGAACGGCGCAAAGGCGTGTCGCCCTGCGGGGTCAGGAAGGTGGGATTCATGATATATTGATATGTTATTTGATTCTATCTGCGTCTGTAGGCGAGATGATATAATGATATATTGATATATATACAGAATCGTTTCGCGCGTTCAAGGATTAACTTTTTACGGCCCGGATTTTGCCCGTCGGCCCCGCGGGCTCACTTTGCGCGGGAAGACTTCCCGCGGTATTCCAGCGGATTGCAACCCGTCTTTTTGAGGAATGCCCGCGTGAAGTTGTCCGCGTCGCGGTAGCCGCAGCGCTCCGCAATCTGCCAGATGTTCGCCCGCGTGTGCGCCAGCAGCTCGCGCGCGTTTTCCATCCGCAACTCGCGCAGGGTTTGCGCCGGGCTGGCGGCGTAGCGCGCGGCATAGGCGCGGGAGAGATGCTCCCGGCTCAGGTTGCAAAATTCCGCGATTTCCCCGACGGTGATCGGCGTGCCGAACCGGCTGAGAATCAGCTCGTGCGCCGTCAGGACGGGATCGCGCGTCTGTTTGGATTGCCGCGCCTCCGACAAGAGCGACATGAGCAGTTCGTAGACCATGGCCGACTCTTGAAACCGGTTGCGGAACGCGCGTTTTTTAAACCGCCGGACGCATTCGCTGAACAGCCGCGCGCTTTCCGTGCCCGAGGGCATGGGGACGACGCCGCCAAAGCCCTCGCGCACCGCCTCAAGCACGGCGGGGACGTCCGGCCCTTCCAGGCTGACGAAATCGCCGACATAATCCTGCGTGTCCTGCGGCGGATAGCCGTAGGCGGATTCCTCGTGATGGCTGAAAATCATGGCGTGCGCGGGCTGGATGAAATGGCGTTTCCCCCGCCAGTCGAAAAACACGCGGCCCGCGCGCGTGCGCTGGACGCAATAGATCTGCGCGCTGCCCGCGCGGCTGCGGTTGTCGAAGAAATAGCGCTGGTTTCCGCGCACCTCGCCCTCGTTCGCCCACACGACATGATAGAGGTCCTGCATTTTTCAAATATCACAAAATGCAGGAAAAAAGTCAAAATGTTCCGTTTGAGAATGGCGGGAGTCCGTGCGACAATGTCGCCGTTGTCAAAGGGGAAACGCCCTATTTTTTTGTCAAAAACAAACCGTTATCAACCAAATCGCCATGTCTAGAAAAATCACATTAATCGGAGCCGGGTCCGTTGTTTTCGCCAAAACGCTGATGGGCGACATCCTGCAGCGCGCGGCTTTGGCCGACAGCCACATTTGCCTGATGGACATCGACGCCCAACGCCTGAAGGTGGCCGAGCAGATGATGAAAAAAATGGCGCAAAAGCTCGGCGTGCCCGCGCAAATCACCGCGACAATGGACCAGCGCGAGGCCGTGCGCGGCGCGAAATACGTGATTTGCACCGTCCAAGTGGGCGGCTACAAGCCATCGACCGTGCGCGATTTTGAAATCCCGGCCAAGTACGGCCTGAAACAGACGATCGCCGACACGCTCGGAATCGGCGGCATTTTCCGCGCGTTGCGCACAATCCCCGTGGTCAATTCCATCGCCCGCGACATCGCGCAAGTCGGGCATCCCGACTGCCTGCTGCTGAACTACACCAATCCCATGGCCATGAATTGCTGGGCGGTGGAGAAGGCCGTGGGCATTCCCTGCGTGGGACTGTGCCATTCGGTCTTCGGCACGGCCCGCCTGATGGCGGGGCACATCGGCATTCCCTTTGAGGAAATCAATTATCTGGTGGCGGGCGTCAACCACATGGCGTTTTTCCTGAAGTTCGAATATCACGGGCAGGACGCCTATCCGCTGCTGTTCAAGGTGCTGGAAAGCCCCGAGCGCAACTACGAACTGGTGCGCTACGAGATGATGCGCCGGACGGGTTATTTTTCGACGGAATCCAGCGAGCATCTGAGCGAATATCTGCCGTATTTCATCCATCACGGCGCGGAGACGATCCGGCGCTTCGGCATTCCCCTCAACGAATATATCCGCCGCTGCGAGACGATGAACGAGTCTTGGCACATGACGCAGGCCAACCTGCTGGGCCCCGACCGCGACATCGAAATATTGAAACCCTCCTTTGAATACGGCGCGTACATCATCCACGCCAAGGAGACCAACATCTCCCAGACCGTCTACGGCAACGTCACCAACCGCGGGCTCATTGAAAACCTGCCCGACGACTGTTGCGTGGAAGTGCCCTGCCTGGTGGACGGCAACGGCGTGCAGCCCGCGCGGATAGGGCGCTTGCCCGACCACTTGGCGGCCCTGTGCCAGACCAACATCAACCCCCAGCGCCTGACCGTGGACGCCGCCCTGACCGGACGGCGCGAAGCCATTTATCACGCGGCGATGCTCGACCCGCACACCGCGGCCTCGCTCACGCTCGACCAGATATGGGCGATGTGCGACGAGCTGATTGAGGCGCATCAAAAAGACGGCTATCTGGGGCAATTCGCCCCCGTCATCAAAAACACGGGCCGCGCCTACGCGGGGCTCGGCGACCGCGCGATTGCCCGTCTGTACGCGGAGTCGGGCGACCTTTCCGTCGGCGGCGGCGAAATTCGCCTGCGTTTGGAGGTGGAAAATCCCGCCCCGCACGGGCGCTCGTTTGTCTTCGCCATTGCGGCGGACGAAACGCTGCTGGAGATTCCCTCCCCGTATCGGCGCATATCGCTCGACGTGCCGGCGGGCGAGACGATTGCCCGGACGATACGCCTGCGCCTGCAAAAGGCCACCGACCAAAATATCCCCGTGCGGCTTTCCTGCGAGCAGGACAACGTGCTGGTGGTGGGCCGCGTGCTGCTGCCCCGCGCCAAGATTGAAGCCGACGCGCAAGGACGCGCGCACTTTGCCTACGCGATGGCAGGCTTCCCCGCCGTCGAGGGGTATTTTCAGCGCGAGGACACCCGCCTGACTTTGACCGTGAAGGTCAACGATTCCAACATTCACGTCAACCGCGCGGGCCCCTACGCCGGCTCGTCGGTGTGCCTCTTGTTCGCGCAAGGGGACGACAGCCCCATCTTCCGTTGCTGTCTGATTCCGGAAGGGCAGGAGGGCATGGGGTGTGCCGTCACGATGGAAGGCAAGCCGATGAGCGGGATAGCGGTTTCGTTGCGCAAGACCAAATCCGACTACACGCTGGAAGCGCACATGGACGCCTCCATGCTCGGGCTAAAGCGCGCCGACCGTTTTATTTTCGACGCCATCACGCGGATAAACGCGCTGGGTGATGCGCACTCGGGCGGACGGTGTTCCCTGAGCGGTGATTTTGGCGGGTACGAAACCACGGCGCATTACGCGCAGGTCTGCCTGTAGGTCGAGTCTTCACATTCCTCAGGTCGTCCGCTCGACCGGATTTTGCGCCCTTTTTCGTGTCCTCGCCTCGCCGATGCGCTGCATCGCCTCGGCTCGAAACCCCAAAAATAGCCTAAAAACCGCCTCTCACGGACTCGGTTTCAATGTGAAGACACACCCTAGCTACCCTTGTCGGTTTTCTTGAAGGCGTCCAAGAGGCGCTCCGCGCCAAAACGGACGTGCTTGCGCATGGCGGTTTCGGCGTGGGCGGGCTTGCCCGAAGCGAGGGCCTCCACCAAGCTCTGGTGCCAGCGCGGGGGCATGTCGTGGTAGACGGTGGCGTTGGTCCAGTTCAGGCGCATCAGCTCGATGAAACCGATGCGGCGCAACTCTTCGGCCAAAAGGTCGATGCCCGTGCGCTTGGCCAGTTCCAGATGAAACTCCATATGCTTTTGGTTGCCCGCGTCGGGATTTTTGGCCTTTTGGCACATGCGCTCGTCCACTTCCTCGGCCAGCGCGCGCAAAACTTCCAAGTCCGCCTTGTGGGCCTTTTCGGCGCACAGCCGGGCGCAATGGCATTCGATGGCTTCGCGCAACACCTGCTCCTCGCGTATCGCCTTGTCGCTGATGCGCCGCACGCGCGCCCCGTGCATGGGGGCGCTTTCGACCAGGCCGTCCTGCTCCAGCCGGATGAGCGCCTCGGTGACGGGAATGTGGCTCAGGCCGAATTCGGCGGCCAGCGTCCGGCGCACCAGGCGTTTGCCGGGTTCGATTTTCCCCGAGATGATATCCGAATGCAGGCGCTGGTACAGGTCGCTGGTCGCGGTTTGGAAGCCGTCACCGAGCGTGGGCGTTTGGTTTTGATTCATAAGCGGAGTCGGCAAAAGGGATAAAAGGGTAGTTTTTTCAAGAAGGGCTCGAATGTAAATAAGAATATATTTGACATGCCTGACATGTCAAATAAGGATGTCGTTCATTCTTTTTTAGGTGCGCCGCAATTTTTCGACCATCCAAACCCATGAAAATAACCGCTTGCAAAACCTACCTCGTTGAAGGAATCAAATACAACTGGACGCTGCTGAAAGTGGAAACCGACGCCGGCATCCACGGCTGGGGCGAAGCCACGAACTGGCCCGGCTCTCCCTTGGTGGAGGCCGCCTGCAAACATGTCGGCGACTTTGTCCTCGGACACGACGCGCGCAACATCGACTTTTTGTGGACCAAGGTCTATCGCGACATGAACTGGCTGGGGCAGGCGGGCCCGCTGCTCTCGGCGATCAGCGCGCTCGACATCGCCCTGTGGGACATCAAGGGCAAGTCCGCCGGAATGCCGGTTTACCAGTTGCTGGGCGGGGCCTACCGCAAAAAAATCCAGCTCTACGCCAACTACTGGTTCATCGACGGCGGACACGAGGGCAAAGACTACGCCCGTCAGGCGAAGGAGACCGTGGCGCAGGGGTTCACGGCCTTGAAATTTGATCCCTTCGCGCACGTCAATTACTGGTACGGAGAAGACTTGCTCGACAACAACGGCCTGACGGAGCGCCAGAAACAGCGCGCGGTCGACGTGGTGGCCGCCGTGGCCGAGGCGGTGGGGCCGGAGGTGTCCATCGCGATAGAAACCCACGCCTTTCTCAACGGGCCGACGGCCGTGGAAATGGCGCACCGCCTCGCCAAGCTGAATTTCCACTGCATGTGGTACGAGGAGCCCGCGCTGCCGGAATTTCCCGACGCCATTGCCGATATACGCCAGCGGATACCGTTCCCCGTTTGTGTCGGCGAGCGGCTGCATTCCCGATTCATGCTGCGCGGGATTTTGGAAAAGCGGGCGGCGGACGTGGTCATGCCCGACATCACGCGCTGCGGCGGCATTTCCGAAATGCGCAAGATGGCCAATCTGGCCGAAACGTGGAACGTGCCCATCGCCCCGCACAACCCGAACGGCCCGATTTCGACCATCGCCTCGGCCCACACCATGGCGACGGTGCCGAACTTTTTCCGGCAGGAGTTCATGCTCAAGGACGTGCCTTGGCGCGACGGCTGCCTGTCGCATCCGCTGCCGATCGAAAACGGCTACTTCGTGCTGCCGGATCGTCCCGGCTTGGGCTTCGACATCGACGAATCCGTGCTGTTGGCCCACCCGGGCCTGCGCGTCCGCCCCGAAAACCGCGCCTTTTATATCTAATGAAAACCGACATCTGGAAAGACGACGCCGAACTCTTTGCGCTGACCCGTGCCGAGCTTTACACGGCCGTGGTCGGCGACATCATGGACCAAATGGGCCTGCTCAACCAGTTTTTGCCGCCGAGCATCCAGCCCCTGCGCGCGGACATGGTGGCGCTGGGGCGCGCCATGCCCGTGCTGGAGGCCGACGTCTTTGGCGAGGGCTCGTCCAATCCCCTGCTGAAAAAACCCTTCGGCCTGATGCTGGAGGCGCTGGACGACCTGCGCGCGGGCGAGATTTATGTGTGCACGGGCGCCTCGCCGACTTATGCGCTGTGGGGCGAGCTGATGAGCGCCCGCGCGACGGCGTGCGGAGCGGCGGGCGCGGTGGTGGACGGTTATTCGCGCGACACGCGCGGCATCCTCGCCTTGAACTTCCCGATGTTTTCGCACGGCCGCTACGCCCAAGACCAAGCCCCGCGCGGGAAGGTGATAGACTTTCGCGTGCCGCTGACTATCGGAGGGGTGCGCATCGCCCCGGGCGACGTCATTTTTGGCGACATGGACGGGGTGTGCGTGGTTCCCCGTGAGGTGGAAACGGAAGTGTTCCGGCGCGCGCTGGAAAAGGCCCGCGGCGAGAAAACCGTGCTCAAGGCCATTCAATCGGGAATGCCCGCGCGCGCGGCCTTCGACCAATACGGCATCATGTAACATCAACGGGAAAATTTTTAATATGAAACGAGTCATTTGGACCAATTACGTGGAAGGCGCGGCGCTGGAGCCGCTCAAGGACATCGCCGAGGTTATCACCGGAGCCGACAACGGCGAACTGATGCCGCGCGCCCGCGTGCTGGAGCTTGCCGCCGACGCCGACGCCATCGTCAATCAGGCCGAGTTGCGCGTGGACGCGGAATTGCTCGCGGCCGCCCCGCGCCTGAAAATCGTGGCCAACGTCGCCTTGGGCACCGACAATATGGACGTTGCGCTCATGGCAACGCGCGGCGTCGTGGCCACAAACACCCCCGGGGTGTTCACCGAATCCACCGCCGATTGCACCCTCGGCCTCATTTTGTCGGCGACGCGCCGCCTGAACGAGGCCGACGGCTTTGTGCGCAGCGGAGCGTGGAAGGGGTTTCAGCCCGGACGGTGGGACGGCGCGCTGTTGCAGGGAAAAACCCTCGGCATTCTGGGCTACGGCCAGATAGGCCGTGCGGTCGCCCGGCGGGCCGAAGCTTTCGGCATGCGGATTATCCATTGCGACAAACAGAATTCCCAAGACGGGCAAGCCGACGCGCTGTTGTCGCTGTTGGGCCAGTCGGACGTGGTGAGCGTGCACGTGCCCCTGACCGATGAGACGCGCCGGATGATCGGGGCGCGCGAATTTGCCGCCATGAAGCCGGGTGCCTTCTTTGTGAACATGGCGCGCGGGCGCGTGGTGGACGAGCAGGCGCTGGTGGACGCGCTCGCAAGCGGCCATCTCGGCGGGGCGGGGCTCGACGTTTTTGAAAACGAGCCCGCGGTGCATCCTGCGCTTTTGAAGATGCGCAACGTCGTCATGACCCCGCATATCGGCGGCGGCACGCGGGAGAGCCGCCTGGCGGCGCGTCGTCTGTGCGCGGAAAATGTCGCCCGGGTGCTGACGGGACGCCCGCCGTTGAGCGCCGTTCAGCCGGTCGCCTGATCCGAAGGGTTCGGCCCGTTTCACGGGGAACGCCCGCCGCCGTGTGGGGGCGTTCTTTTTTTCGAAAAATCCCCCTGCCGTGTTTCGCGCAATGCGCGCGAAAAGTATATCAAGATAATACCATGATTCTTCTTGATATGCTTAATTTTTGTGCTTAAATGATTGGAGAACCATGAAAATTTCAATAAACGGAATATCAAATAATATATCGGAAGATTTAGATTTCTGTTCCCCGCTTTGCGCGCTTTTGAGAAAGATGCACCGATGAGTGTTTTTGAAAAAATAGGGACGGCGTTCATGGTCGTTTCATCCCTCTGTCCGCTCTTTGGAACGGTCGCCGATTTGCAGGCGTTGCAGGCCAAGCACCCCGCCGTCGTCTGCCAGTACACCTTTGAGGGCTCGACCGAGGCCGAGCAGCTCGCCCAAAAAGTCGGCGTCCAAACCCCGGCGCTGAAGCAGGCGGCTTCGGATCCGCGCCGTCAGGCCGATTTTCTGACCCCGGGTTATGACGCCTCCACGCGGTCGGCGGTTTTCACCGCGTTCGCCAGCGGCGTGAAGGGCGACTGCCTGCGCGCATCCGCGCCGATCCGTTTTGCAACTTCGGGAACGCTTGAATTTCTGGTGCGCCTCGGGGCGGCGAACCGCGAGCTTGTCATGGTTGCCGCCGGCGCTTCCGCGCCCAGCGCGCTCCGGCGGTTTCTGCGCTACGACGGGACGCAGGCCGCCGTCGCCCTGGGGGGCGGCGCAGCGCAGCCCCTCTTTGGCGAGGGCACGCAGGTGCCTTACGGCGTCGGCGATTGGTATTATGTGGCGATCGTGTGGAGCGTCTCGGGCGGAAACCTCACCTTAAACGCATGGGTTTCTCATCTGGGCGCAGGAGCCCCGAAGTTGACCCAGACCATCGTCAACGCCGTCGTCCCCTTCGACGGGGAGGGCGAGGCTACCCTGTTTTTGGGCGGCCTCGACGGCGCGCAAAAATTCGCCCAGGGCAGTCTGGACGCCCTTGCCCTTTACGATTCGGCGTTAGATTCTGCTACCATTGCCTTCCATTATGACAGTATCATTCCGAATTGACCCCTATCGTTGGGCTTGACGCTTTGCCGCTGATAGTTTCCCCTGAGCGGCATCCGCGTACACCCCCTTCTTCCTTGCATTTAGGCGTTTGCCTTCACCCCTCATTGCACTACCCCATGATTCCTTCGAAACAAGCCGAATGCGGCGAATCCCCGCCGTGCGGGCGGCCAAACCTCCCGCGCACCGCTTGCCCGGGTTTTTCGCTGGTCGAACTGCTCACGGTCATTGCGATCATTGCGATTTTGTCGGCGATTATCACCCCTGTTGTCAGAAACGCCATTCGCAACGGGCGCACGGCCGCCAATTCCTCCAATCTCCGGGCGATAGCCCTTGCCAACCAGATGTACGCCGCCGACAACAACGGCGAATCGGTGATGGCCTTCAGCGCGGCCGAAACGGGGCTCAGCCTGCTGTGGTATCAGGAACTGCGGCCTTACATGGGATTGGTCAAAGAGCGAAACGGCGAAGTGGAGGTTTTTATCTCGCCTTGCGACCCGAACGAGGGCGGACGCCTCGGCGGCTTCACAATGCAGGACTGGCAACGCCGCAGCTACTCGGTGAACTACAACATCCGGACATACTTCTCGGGGCAGATATACAGAAGGGTTCCCATGTCCGGCATGGATTCGGCCAAGATGATATTCGCCTGCGATCACCGGGCCATAGAAATCGGCACGCAGGGCGTTATGCCGAGCAGTCAGGCGTCGCTGGATATGATTCCCCTCGATTGGCACAACGAATACGGCTCGGCGCAGTTTGTGTATATCGACGGGCATGTGGAGATGATCCCTGTGGCCGACGTGATGCCCAAAGCCGAAGGCGCCGATCAGGGCCGCTACAAAGAATGGTCCGCATTTTATTAATTTAAAAAGATATGTCTAATAAACCAATATTGAGCGCCGCGCGCGCAAGTGACGCCGGCGTTGCCGCGCCGGAGCAATCCGCCGCGCAGGCTTCCAAAAAAGTTTCACCGTGGATTTACCTTCCGCATCTGGAGTTTGTCTACGGCCTGATTCGCAACTACACGCAGCCGTTCATCTCGCTGATTTTCAAGACGCTGGGGGCCAGCAACACGTTTGTGGGCTTCTCCGCCTTCATCCAGATGCCGCTGTCCTTTCGGGCGTTGTGGGCCCCCTTGGTGGACCGCATGGGAACGTATCGGCGGACGATGCTGCGCAGCTTGTTCCTGACGTCCTTCATGGCCGCAGGCATCGGCGTCATGATCTTGATGGGCTTTAGCCAGTTCTGGCTGATTGCCGCCACGTTTCTCTTTTTGGTTTTTATCGTGTCCGTCTTTGACACGGCTTACATGGGATACAAGATGTCGGTGCTGACCACGAAGGAGATTGAGTTTTTCGTGGGCGTGGGGAACGGATTCTTCCGGCTGGGCATCATGTTCGGCGGCACCATTTTGGTCTACTTGGTGGGCGTGTTGTATTCGCGCACAAGCTCTTACACGCTTGCCTGGGGGATCATCCTGCTGACCGGATCGGTGATCATGTTTGTCGGGGCCTGCTATCTTAAACGGAAGTTGCCCTTCGCCAAGATAGACACGGGCAAGCACGAGAGCATCTCTTTGAAGAATTACCTCCGGTGCTATTTGGGGTTTCTCAAGCAGCCCAAAGGCGCGCTGTTGACCTTCTACTTTCTGACGGCGGTATTTGGGGAGGGCGTCTTGTCGGGCATGAAGGTTCCGTTTTTTCTGGACGCCCCGGAACAGGGCGGACTGGGCATGACCCTGAAGGATCTGGGCATCATTTCGCCGTTTGTTTTCGTCACCATGATCTTTTCGGGCGTGTATGGGGGCTTCATTTTGCGCAAGTACGGCTTGAACAAGGTGTTTTTTGCCATGGGGGCGCTCATGTTCATTCCGCACCTGTTCATCTCTTATCTGGCGCATTATCCCGAACATGCGCGCTACGCCATAGAGATCAGCTGGATGCCCGGCGGCGCGGCCATGCTCTATATATGGGCGTTGGTTGCGTCCGTTCTGGAAATGGCGGGATACGCGATGGCTTTTTCCTGCTACAAGGCGCTTGAGGCCCTCGTATCCAAGGGGGCCGGGGAACACCGCGGCACTTACGGGGCGATCATCGGATCGCTGAACCTTTTGGGCCTGACTTTCGGTGCGGGCGTCAGCGGCGTGATTCAGGGCGAAGTGGGCTACTTCTGGCTGTTTAACATCAGCGTGCTGGTGGCCATACCGCCGTGGTTGGTGATACCGCTTTTGCCGGTCAAATCAATCATGGAGGACTCCGACAGACTGGACAAAGAGAATCAATAAATACAATCTTTTTGGCAATCAAATGTGTTGGCCGCGTTCGAGGCACGGGATGCCTGTACGGATAACGCCATCTTATAAAAAAAGACATGACCATGCTTATGAATTTTGAATCAAACAAACGCCTCCTTTCGGGCGGATGCCTGGGAATCGGCGCAGCGCTCTTGTGGCTGGGTCTTTCTAGCGGCGCGCAGGCGGGCGTGGGGAAATCCGGCCTCGAGATCATCAGGGCCGCGCAGTGGGACTACGCGGGCCATCCCGACACCGAATGGGTGGACTGGGTGGTGGTGAGCACGGCTCCGGGCCGAATTTATTTTCCGAGTTGGACGGATGAGCAGCGGGCAACCTTCATGGCGGACTTCGACCCGGATTTTCTGGACATGTGGAGCGGCCAGGCGATGAACCGCGGCGATTTTTTCAGAATGCGCGGCGTGGCGGTGAACGCCCCGATGGAATACGAATATCAGGAGGCGATCAATCCGGTGGTGCGCTACGGGTTTGAGTTTTTCACGGACAACGGGATCGCGCGAAAAGAGGACGGCAGCGTGGCCCTGCGCCCGTTCAACCCCAAATTCGCCTCGCAGTGCATGTGCGTGATGGCTCCCAAGTGGAACGAGATCGTCACGCAGGGCATCCTGCGTCCGGGCGTCGGTGCCGACGCGATTTTGCAGGACAATTTGGCGAACCCGATTTATACGTGGGGGCAGGGTTTTTGCGACTGGTGCAATCGCGATTTTGTCGCCTTCATGCAGGCGCGCAACAGCCACAGTGCCCTCCAAAAGCTGGGATTCGACCCGGCCACCTTCCGTATTGTCGATTATCTAAAAAAGAAGCGCGCGGACTTCAAGGAGACGCTGGTCGCCGACGAGCAGCAATCGTTGCAGGAACAGGAAATGGATCACGGCAATAATTGGGAGCTGCTGCAAGACCCGATTATCAAGGAATACATCCGTTTCCAGCACATCAGGCATTTGGAGCTGGTCGCCGAAAAGTCCGCCGCGTTGAAGCGGACGGCCGCCGAGCTCGGGCGCCCGATTCCGGCTTTCTACGGCAACATCCCGCGCATCAGCGGCCTGCGGGCGTTTCCCACGATCATGGTTTCGCAGGTGGACATCGCCTGGTCGGAGGAGTCCACCGAGGTGCAGCCCACGTTTTTTGCGGGCAGGCAGGCTTGGTCTACGCTTTTGTACAAAGTCGGGCGCGCGGCGGGGCAATTTAACAAGCCCGTCTTCACCGTCCAATACCACGGCGGCAAGCATTCCGATTACGGCGCCGACAAAAAGCTGCCCACGGCGTTGTCTCTGGCCGAGGCGCACGCCAACGGCGGGGTTCCCGTGCAGACATGGGTGGCCACGGAATGGTCGCATGTGCACAAGAGCAAGCCGTTTGACAACCAAGCGGCACTGGCCCCCATGCTGGAGGTGAATCGGGCGCACGCCGCCTATGCGGGCAAAAACCGGGTTCTCTTCACCGACCGCACCTCGGTGGCCAAGGTCGCGCTCGTCTATTCCCTGCCGAGCACGTTTTGGCGTCAATTCCAGTCGTTGACGGTTCCCCGCGATCACCTCGACCACTTTACCGCGGCGGCCCGCTACCTTGAGGAGATGCACATTCCCTACGACGTGCTCGTGCTGGGGCATCCGGACGTGTTCGACGACGCGCCGAGCCTGTCGCGCCTCTCGCGCTATGACACGGTGATCCTGCCCAACGTCGATTGCATCTCCGACGTTCAGGCCGACGCCATCGCGCGGTGGACAAAGCACGGCGGCGACCTCGTGCTGTGGGGCGAAGTCGGCAGCCGGGATGAAGACATGAATCCGCGGCAGTCGCCGTTTTTTGACGACTTGACCCGGGACGCATCTCACGGAATTGTGCGCGTGGTGGATGAAAAGACGGCCAAGCGCTTTGTTTTTGGGACGGAATTGTTGACGAGTTCCCGGCAACAGCCGCAGGGCTGGCGCTACGCGTTTGAGGGGCCGCAGAACGACTGGTACAAGCCCGGATTTGACGATCGCGCGTGGGCGAAGGGCTCCGCGCCCTTTGGCGACAGCAAAATTCGAGGGGTAAGCCCCCGGACCAAGTGGGCGACGCCGGACATTTTCATGCGCCGCAGCTTCTCGTTGGAGAGGGTCAATCCCGGGCCGCTGTTGCTCGACATGATTCACTGGTGGGATGCCGAAGTGTATATAAACGGCGTGTTGGCGGCGCGCGCGCCGGGCCACGGCCGGGTGTTCGAGGGGTATCAGGCCGTCTGGGTCTCGCCCGAGGCCGCCGCCGCTTTGAAACCCGGTCTGAACACCGTGGCGGTTCACTGCCGCCGCAATCCCGAAGACGTGAAGGCGGGACAGATTGTGGATGTCGGAATGTCCCAACTGCTCCCCGACGAGCAGATGGACGGTTTGATTGTCCCGAATTCCCTCATTGTCCGCACCGATCTGCCCAAATCGGTGTGGCTCAACGTCTGGCGGTACGGCGACGGCCCCATGACGTCCGTCATGTTCGTCAATTACGACATCGACGCGATGAAGGACACGGTAAACCCCGTGGAGGGCCGCACGCTGCGCTTGCAACTTCCCGACGCGAAGCGGCTGGACGAGGCCTACTGGATTCCGGCGGATTACCAGACGGGCAAAGTGGCCGAACCCCAGCCCATTGCGTTCACCCGCGACGGCGATTGGGTGGAGGTCGCGCTGCCGCGTTTGGACGTGTTCGCCACGGTGGTGTTTGCCGCCCAGGACGAACTGGCCGCGCGCACGGCGGCCGCCGATGCCAGAAAATGGTACGAGCGCGTGCGCATCGCCCAGCGCGCGCTGGCGGGCGAGCCCGTGGTATCCGCGGAAGAACTCAATGCGGCGGCCGGCCTGTTGCGTCAGATACAGGGCACTGCACCCGTGGTGGACTTTAAGGATATGGAAGCCCAACTGCTCCCTTTGGCGGCCAAGCTGAAGGCGGCCTCGGAGGAAATCACCCGGCGAGTGCAGGCGCACGAGCGCACGCTTCGCGCGGACACCCTGGGCGTTGACGCCGTTTACAAATTCGACTTTGGAACGGCGGCCAGCGAACCGGGCTGGATCGCGATCCAGCCAAGCACTCAGTACGCGGAAAATCCAGGCTACGGCTGGACGCAGAATCTCGACATTGTCGCCGTGGATCGCGGCCTGCCCGACGGCGTGCACGGCGATTTTATCCGCAATATCAATCCCGCCGATTCCACATGGCCGGGCAAGGTGCAGAACCGAAGCTATCCCTTTGCCCGTCCCGCGCACCGGCCGGGCGAGTTTCGCGTGAACCTGCCCAACGGGCAATACCGCGTGAGCGTGATCTCCGGCGATTACAGCGAGATGAAAATCCCCGACGGAACGAGCGGGGAGGGCAATACCGCGTCCACTTATGTCGAAGCCAACGGCAAGCTCGTCCTGTTGGGCGACACCTTGCGCTCCGGGCGGTTTGACAGCCGGACCTTCCGGGTCAATGTCACCGACGGCAAGCTGGAGTTGCGCTTTTTTGGCGCCAACGTGGGGCCTCTGTACGCTTCGAGCATCGAATGGCTGGTGAACGGCCTCGTCATTCAACGGCTCGACCAAGCCCCGTCCCCGCAGGCCGCGCAGTCCGAGGCGCGCCGTCAACACAGGGCGGATGCGGCGATTCGCGATTGGGTTATCGCGGGCCCGTATGACGACGCCGCCTGCACCGGAATGACTACCCCGGTCGGCCCGGAGACGGATTTGCTCACGGAACCCGCGCTGGCGGACAAATATAAGGCGCAGCACTGGACTTTGTTCTCCGCGGACAAGGACTCCGCGCCCCTTGTGCCGCTGTCGAAGCTGCTGGGCGCAAAAGAGGGCAGCGCGGCCGTCGCCGTGGCGCGCATTTGGTCGGCGGGCGACCAGCGGGCCGTTTTGGACGTGTCGCTGTCCCAATACGGCGTGGTTTACCTCAACGGCGAAGTCGTCCACCGCGACAAGTACGCCGTCGGGGCGCTGCCCGACGAGGCCCGCATTCCCGTCAAGCTGTGTGCCGGAATGAACACCCTGATCATTAAGACGCTGCACCACTGGGGCGATGACTGGGGCTTTTGGGCCGGTTTGGAGGGGGTTGGCGGCAAGCCCCTCTCCGGCGTGGAGAATCGCACGGGGCGTCCGTAATCTCCGCCTTTGACGCCCGACACCGCTTCCGGTGCCGGGCGTTTTATTTTTTCCAAAACAATCTTCAACATCGTCGGAAGGATCGGGAAATTATGAAAAAATTCGCCGTCGTCGCCAGAAGCATTGCCCTGATTTCGTTCATCCATGTGGGATGGGCGCAGGGGCTGACCTTGCCGGATTGGGTGTCCGAAGGCATGGTGTTTCCCGCAAACCGGGCGGTTTCGCTGCGGGGAACCGCCGCTCCGGGCGCGGATGTCGCGGTGACATTTGCCGGAAAGCGCGCGACGGCGCAGGCCGATGGCTCCGGGGCGTGGTCGCTCACGCTGGATCCGGTGATCGGCGGCGCGGCCTCACGCGAGTTGGTGGTCGCCGCCAAGCGGAACTCCGCCGAGGAGATTAAAAAGATTGCGGATGTCGCCGTGGGCGATATCTGGCTGTGCGCGGGCCAGTCGAATATGGCCTTTATGGTCGCGAAGGCGGCGGAGGCCGCCGAGGCTTCCGCCGACATCAAGGGCGTGGACGTGCGCTACTTTGACGGGAAAACATGGGCGAGGCTTACGCCGTCCAACGTGGGGAAAGTGTCCGCCGTGGCGGTTTACTTTGCGACGGAGTTGGCTAAACGCCAAAAAAAGCCCGTGGGGATTTTTGTGGCGGCGCGCGGGGGGACGGGCATTGAGGCCTGGCTGCCCGTCGAGGCGTTTCCCGACACCGAAACCGGCGCGCGAATGCGCTCGCTGGCCCGCGACCCCGCGGTCTTGAAGGCGGACAGGGAGGACGCCGCGGACTTTCGGCCCTTTGGAAAGCACCGCTTGTCCCGCTGGAAGCTGGGGAGGGCCGCGCCCGCCTCGCTGTATGAAAAGTGGATTCTCCCCGCCGCCGATTTGCCGATTCGAGGGGCCCTGTGGTATCAGGGGGAGACCAATATCGACAGCCTCGAATACGATTTGTGGCTGTCGCATTTGATCGGTGCCTACCGAACACAGTGGAACGCGCCCCGGCTGCCCTTTGTGGTCGTGCAACTGCCCTGTTTTGATCCGGGCACGCCGGAGGGCCGCGCCGGCTGGGCCCGCATTCAGGCGGCACAGGCGTCCGTCGCGCAAAAGACGCCGTTTGTGGAAATGGCAGACATCCGCGACCTCGGCGACATGAGGGATATTCATCCGCGCAGGAAAAAAGAGGCGGGAGAACGTTCCGCGCAGGCCGCGTGCAAGCTCCTGAAGTCGGAACAGCCGTAAAAAACGCGATCAAAGGCGGCCTGCGCCAAATCGACGGACAGGTCGGGGCGTTTTGACCGCATGGCAGGCGTTTATTATATCAAAAATAATATCTAGGTTTATTATTGACGTATATCAAGAATGGCACTAGATTTTAAAAATTCATTCTTTGAACCCCAGAAATATACTCCAGAAATGACTATGAAAATATCAAAAACAATATCATCGACGGCGATAGTCGTTGCTGCCTCTGTCCCCGTGCTTTTCGGTTCGATTGTCGACTTGGAGGCGGTGCAAGCCTCCACGTCGGCTCTGGTTTGCCAGTATACGTTTGAAGGAACGTATACAACGTCGGGCGGGACGGGCACTTGGCTCAATCAGAAGGCCCCCAGTGGCTCGAACCTGACTCAGTTTCCAATGCCTGTCGCCGAAACCAATCGAACTGCCTCGCAGATGATCAACGCATACGACAATACTTCCTCCTATGCGGACTTCAATGCCTTTGGCAGCGGCGCGAAGGGTGCCGGTTTGAGGACAACGGGCGCGGTTGATTTGGGGACGTCGTGGAGCGTTGAGTATCTGGTGTATTTTGGCGCGATGACGCCTCCCACTACCGGTGCCGCCTCGCGTATGATGTTTGCTGCGGAAACCTCCGGGGCTAACGCCCGCATGCGTTTTACCGTGGTGGACGCGACTTGTGATAGGGCGTCTATAATTGTAGGGACTAATACGCCCCACAACTTGATCGGCGGGACGGCTGAAGTGGCCTACGCTCAGGACAATTGGTATTATGTGGTGGAAACATTTACTGTCGCCGACGGCCAAGTCACGATAAATGCGTGGGTGGCAAATCTGACGAATGGAGGGGACTTGACCCAAACCATAGCGGACGCAACCAACGGCTTTGATGGCACCACTTCGGGTTTGTTGGATCTTGGCCATCCCTCCTCCGGCACCAATACGGCGGCCGACGGCGGCTTGGATTCGATCGCGATTTACAATGCCGTGTTGGATGCGGACACCATCACTGCCCACTTCAATTCGCTCACAGGCATCCCCGAACCGGCTTTCGCTTCCTTCGCTATCGGTGCTTTTGTTATGCTTATTGGGTGCGCACGGCGACGGATGCGTTAAGCGCGGGCGAGTTTTACCACTGTGATTGAATGACGCTCCCCGTCCGGAGTGAATGCCGGGCGGGAGGAGGGTTTTGTTTTTTGGAGCGATGCTCTCTGGTGTCATCATTAGGTTATTTCTGTAATAAAAAAAACTATAATAAATGGAAGAATATTTGAGAAGTATCCCCGATCGTGTCGTATTTCGCCCTACGGATGGCGCGCCTGACACCGACAACGAGCATTTTCTCGTGACCGAGCTGAAAACGGGCGGCATGATCGCCTTTTGGACGCAGAGCAGTTGCGAGAATTTCGGCAACAATCATGTCGTGCAGTCCCGTAGTCGCGACGGGAAGGAATGGTCGGGCGTGCGCATCATCGCCGGTTCAAAGTCTGAAGGCGGCGAGCAAAAACAGGCCAGCTGGCAATTCCCCGTCATAACGCCGAGCGGAAGGATTTATCTCTTTTACGTTCAGGAGGGCGACAAATTCGATTTGGATAGGGCTTCTTCCGGCTGGTTTGCATGCCAATATTCCGACGATGACGGAACGAGTTGGTCTTCCCCCGCGATACTCCCCATGCCGCGGAACCGTTTTGACCACACCGATCCCTCGGTTCCCAAAAATTGGATTGTATGGCAAATTCCGATTCGCGATTGCGAGGGTCGGGTGTTGGTCGGCTATACGCATTGGACCAGTCCGCAGCATCACAATAACCCGCCGATCGGCTGGTACAGCCGGGATAGCCGATGCCGCTTTTTTCGCTTGGAAAATATCGACGAAGATCCGGATCCGAAGGATATTCAAATCAACTGGTTCGAGGAATTCCAAAGCGGGCTGGAGGTGTCGTATCCGGGGCGTGAAGATTTGTCCGTCGCGCAGGAGCCGTCGATTGTCGTGCTGCCTGACGGGCGCATATTTTGCGTCATGCGAACCTTTACGGGCTACATTTATTGGTCTGTTTCCGCTGATAGCGGAGCCACGTGGACAAAACCGGCGGTCCTTCGGGAATGCGACGGGGGCCGCGCCATCCGCCAGCCGATTGCCTCCTGCCCCATTTACCGTCTGAAGGACGGGCGTTATCTTTTGCTTCACCACAACAATGACGGACACTTGGGGAAGTACGGCCCGGGGGACGCGCTCAATAACCGCCGCCCGGCATTCATTCGCGTCGGCGAGTTCCGCCCCGGGGCGGAACAGCCCGTCTGGTTCAGCGACGCGCTGCAAATCCTCGATTCCGACGGCGTATGCATCGGCCCGAAGCAAACCTGCGAGATTGCCACCTATCCCAGCCTGACCGAATACCGTGGCGAACGCACCCTTTGGTATCCCGACCGGAAATTCTTCCTTTTGGGGAAGTTGCTGCCCGATTCCCTGTTGGCCGGGCTTTCCGTTCCGGAAACGACGGGCGAGTCCGTGGCCGAGGGCCAGTCCAACGCGGACTGCTGCCGTTCCGGTTGCCCCTGATTTTCCTGTCGCTTCATCCGCATGGTCGCCGTATCTTGCTGAAAACTTTTGACAACCGCCCGCCTGCTCGACGGTCTTTAGCGGGCGGTGAACATCCCCTGCGCGAAGGCCGCGCGCGCGTTTGAAACATCTGATTTATGAAAGCACACTTCGCATGGATTCCGTTTTTGCGCTCCCGCGCGCGGCCCTTTTTACCGGCGCTGGCCATGGCGCTGTTGGCCGCATCGGGAATGTCCGATGCGTGCGGACAGCCGGGCGGCACGGAACTCAAGCCGATGACGGCTTTGCCCGCGGCGGGGTACGCGATGGCGGATACGCCTTGGGTTTTGGAGGGAAATTTCTCCTCGCCCCCCGTGACCGAAAAGGACATCCAGATTTTTGCGGGGACGCGCCAGTCCTCCTCGAAGTTCAAAGGATGGGATCTGAGCATGATCGGCGGACGGATACGCTTTATGTCCACGCCCCTGCGCGGAACCAGCCATTCCTTTCTCACGGAAAAGCGCTATGACGACGGGCGCGAACACGCCCTGCGTTTGACATGGGAACCCTCGTCGAGACAGGCGACTTTGTATATCGACGGCGAACGCGCGGGCGTCGTCGAGGCGATTTCCCCGGTCGGCAGCGCCCCCGGGCTGCTTTTTGTGTTTGGCGCCAAGCAAAACTCCTCGCAAGACGGCTGGATCTACGAATGGAAAGGTGCGTTGCGGGCCTGGCGTTTCAACGCGGGCGCGCCGACGCAGCAACCCCCGCAATCGCCCGCGCCTCCCGCGCAAACTCCGCCGCCCGCGCAAACCGCGCCGCCCGCGCAAACCGCGCCGCCCGCGCAAACCGCGCCTCCCGCCGCGCACCCGACCGCCGCCCTCAAGGCGGTTTCGTTGTCGGGCTCGCAGATCGCGCTCACATGGAGGGAGGGGCAGGGGGCCCAGCGTACGGTGCTTGTCTACGGAAAGCCGATCACGGAGCAAAACCGTCTGTCCGCGCGTTTGGTTGCGGAAAAAATTCTGCCCAAGTCGGCAAACGACTGGTATGAGGATCCCTCGGAAACGGATCGTCCGGCGTTGCCCAAACAAGGCTGGGTTCTCGGCCCGGGGCAGACGCCGCTGGATCCCTCCGGCGGGCTTTTCGTTTACACCGCGTCGCAAGGCGATCCGTCCGAGGTTTATTTTGCGGTGGTGGCCGAGGGGGAGGCCGTCGTTCCGGGCGCGAATGCGACAACCGCGCCGGTGTCGGTCGCGCCGGTCGCCATCGAGGCCATCCCTCAGTCGGCAGACGCGGCGGCGGCCATGCAATCTGCCCGCCCCGGACTGCCGGTCGTTCTTTATTTGCACCCGCACACATCTCGTCCCAAAGGACCGCTGACGCATTTATTTTTCGGCGACAAACAGATGGGATGGCGGGAGGGGCTTCCCTTCAAGTTCAAGGTGACCGTCCATCCGGATTATATTTTGGTCGAGCCTTACGACAGGGTCTGGATCAATAGGAAACTGGAGCGCGGGGAGGTTCGCGATTCCTTTGACGCGCGCCAGCGCAACATAGAGAGTTGGTGGTATGGGACGAATGAATTTATCAACGACCCGGACATGCGCATTGAGGGTAGGGCGGTGAATTACACGCAGCGGTGGGTCATGTGGATGCTGGACTGGGTGATAAAGAACTACCATGCGGATGCCAATCGCGTCTATGGTTTTGGCGTTTCGATGGGGACGGCGGTTCAAGTTTTGGCGTTCAAAAACCCGGATCGTTTTGCCGCCGTTGACGTGCTTGTGCCCTTCGTTGACTGGTCTTATGACGGTTCGCAGGGAAGCAATACCCGTAGATTGGCCGCCCGTCTGGGCCCGATTGATCAAATGACGCCGGAGGGCACGACCCTTGGACATGAATTGAATCTGATCGCCAAAATCGACGCGCAAACAGCCGACCTTCCCTTCGTCGTGGTGCGCTGCGGACGCAACGACAAATCGGTTTTCTGGGAGCGCAAGCCCGCTTATTTCGAGGCCATGAACCGCCAGGGCAACGGCCTGCTCGCCCTATGGGATCAGGGCGACCACGCGACGGCCGGGCGGCGTCCGGTGCCGGGGTTTCCGAACTTTCAGGATGTGGGCTGGTATGTCGAGCGGTTCGCCCTCAATCGGAGTTTCCCCGCGATCGTCAATTACAGTGGCGACGGTAATTACGGAGACGGAAACGTGGACAGCGGCGATCCTTACGGGTTTATAAACCGGGGGCTCGATTGGAAGGTGAAGGAAGACGCTCCGGGCAATTACCAGATCGAATTTTTCAGAATAGAAGGCGCTGCGCAGGGGGCTGTGTCCTTTGATTTCGTCGTGCGTCGGCCGCAGGGGTTTCGCCCCGCTCCCGGGTCGCCCGTCGGGGTCGAATGCGCCGAACCGGGCGGGAAGACCCAAAAGCGCTCCGTCAACGTTGGCCCGGACGGGCGCGTAAGGGTGCCCGGCGTGGTCATGTCCGGAAAGTCCGTGACGGTGTCCTTGTCCTGCAAGCCTTCCGTTCCCTAAATATTGCCGATCCGCCTATGAACCTCGCATTCAAGCACGATTTTGAAGGGGCCAAGTCAATGTGGCTCAAGTTTTGGAGCCGCGAAAATGAACGCCCTTTGGTTTGCGGCAAGCGAAGTTGCGCCCCGGAGGGAACGCCGTCTCCTTACGCGCAGCGCTACTTCAACGCATCGACCGAGATGGGGCAGCGGAAGATACTCGACGCGATCGATGCGACATTTCCGGCAACCGAGTTCGTCGGCGAGGCAATTCCGTTCTTTGATGCCGATCTCGGTCCGGATCAGTTCGGCGCGGCGCTTGGTGCGTCGCTGCTTTTTGACGCCGAGAAGAAAGAGAGCAACTGGGTTTCCCCTATAGTTGAAAATCTGTGCGATTTTCACATCGACATGGAAACCGTGCGTCAGAATCCCACCTATCGGGCATGGCTCAAATGGACGGGACGCCTGTCGCAACACGCCAAGGGCCGTTATCTTGTCGGTTCCAATGACTTCCATTCCGCGCTCGACGCCCTGAGCGCAATCCGGGGGCCGCAAAATCTGTGCCTGGATCTTTTCGACTGTCCGGACGAGGTCGAACGGGTGGTCGCCGAAATCAGAGGGCTTTACATTCCGATTTTTGAAGACCTTTCCCGCGAAGCGGGCTGGACGCGTGAGAGCGGCTATATCGGCTGGATACCGGCATGGTCTCCGGGACGCTACGCCGTCACGCAATGCGACTTTGGCTATATGATCTCCGACCAGGATTTTCGGCGATACGCGCTGCCCGCAATCGAAGCGGAGAGCAATTACCTCGAGCACACTGTCTACCACCTCGACGGCATCGGGAACCTGCGGCATTTGGAAGGCATCCTTGCGCTTCCCCGGGTGGAGGCCATCCAGTGGGTTCCGGGCGACGGCCAGAAGCCCATCTGGGAATGGACCGAATTACTGCGCGAAATCGCCGCCGCCGGAAAAATGCTGCAAATCCACTGTCCCACCGTCGATGCGGTGAAATCCCTGCACCGTGATCTCAACGGCTACCGGGGTGTTTTGTACTGCGTCGGCGAGGATGTGACGCCCGCCAAGTTTGAAGAGCTCATGAAGTTTTTTAATTGAGATTCAATATCATGCCGCATAGCTTGTTGTTGGAAAATTTCCGTTTAAAAAAGTCGTACGCCGAAGTTGAACGGCTTCATGCGCGCGTCCAAGACGGCGGTCGACGCGGGCAGTTTCTTCCAGTCGAACGGCAATAGCCCCGCCCATAATCCCCACGCACGGCCGCATTACCCCATGAAAAAAAGCATTTTCCTATTCTGCGCCTTTCTCTTCGCCTCATCCCTCTGGGGCGCGCCCAAGCAGCCGGTGGAAATCCCGCGCAACGATTTCGCCGCAAAAAAAGGGGATTGGTGCAAAGAGAAAAACTGGGCGCTCGGCCGCGTTCCCAAAGGCGAGTGCGCCCGTATTGTAAACGGCGCCACCGTCACGTTGGCCGCCGTCGTCCCGGAGGTCGATTCGCTCATCGTCGGCAGCAGGCCGCAGCCATCGACGCTTGTCGTGGATAAGGGCGCCGATCTCAAGGTGCGCTCCATCGTCGTCATTTGGAGCAATGCGGAAAACGCCCAGGCGCGCTTTGAGATGAGGGGCGGCCAGATACAAACGGCCACCGACAATGTTGACGGGGCGTTTCTCGTGGGCACGGGCGGCACTTTTTCGGGAGCGTCGGTGGCAACCTTGAGCGGCGGCAAAATCATCGGCTCCGTCCTTGTCGGCTCTACGCTGCAAAATTCCCATACGGGAAAAGTCATCATGGAGGGCAGCGCCCCCTGCGTCGTTGCGGGGACTTTCGCGCGCTCCCATTTTCTTGTGACGCCCTCGGGGACCGTGGAATTTATTTTCGACGAGAAGGGGGTCGGCTGCTTCGATTACACGCAGTCTTCCGCCGGCAACCGCCTGATGCCCGGTTCGACCGTCATCGTGGACGGCGGCAAATATCAGGGCGGCGCGCGCACGGTTCCCCTGTTCATGGGCAGCCGTGTGGACGACGAGGGCGCGCGCGTCGAAATCAAGGGTTTTTCGCCCGCCTATAAGACGGAAATCCTAAAGATGAACAAAAAAGTTCCCGGTCTTTATCTTAAGATTTCCACTGCCAAGTGACGCAACCTTCGGCGCGCCCATTTTAGCGCCGTGAATCGCCCGCGTCCCGCGGGCGCGGTTCCCTCTACGGCTTTTCCAGTTCCGCCTTTGTCTGAATGACGGGCGGCTTTGTGTCGGGACGCCACTTCTTGATAAAATGCCACGCGAGCTGCCGCCCCAAAGACTCCAGCGGATAGTGCAAGTTGGCAATGGCAAAGGAGGATGCGGTCTGCTGCTTGAGCGGGCGGTAGTCGGCGGCCAGATCGGCGAAAACCGGATGCTTGTTCAGCAGTTTCGGGTGCTCGGCGAGCAATTCGGCGATCGTCTCAAACAGCGGGTTGAAAAGGCAAACCAGCCCGTCGGGTTTGACCCGCTCAAAAAATTCGAGCATGAGAACCCTTCGCTCCCGTTTGGGCAGGCCGAATCCCTGATAGACGCAGTTCTCGTCGAAGTTGAATCCGAAGGCGCGACTTTCCTTCAAATAGATGTCGAAAATTTCCTTTGCATAAGGGTCGCCGATGCGGCCTTCCATGGGGCTTGACAGCAGGCCGAGGCGCTTGCACCCCTTTTTGCGCAGAAACTCCAAAATCAGCCGCGCGCCCTGCACGTAGTCTTCGCTCAATATGGGGATGGGCAGCTCCGAAAACCTGCGCCCGAAGCCCACGACTTCGATTCCGTTGTCCACGAGGCGCATCATGTTCATCCGATGCCCCAAATTCGGGCGCAGCCACAGAACGCCGTCCACATTGCGCTGGGTAATTTTTTCGATAAAAGGAACCAGCCCGGCCTCGTCCGGCGGGGCGCTGTATATCATCTCCATGCGCCAGCCCAGCGGATCGGATTCGGAAAGGAACCCGTTGAGAATGCGCTGCACCGCCAGCTGCCCGTAGTGGTTGGGGTGCGCCTCCGACGTCCACACCGGATGGACGACCGCGATGGTGCGCACGCCGTTGGCCTGACCGCTCGCCGCGCCGCCCATGAAGCTTGCGCGCGACATCTGCGGCGAGCCGGAGGTCTCCTTGACAAACATGCCCGCGCTTCCGCGGCTTTCGAGGATGCCCCGCTGTTTGAGGATTTGAATCGCCTTGTGAATAGTCAGATAGGACACCCCGTACTCGTCCGTCAATTCCCGCATGGGCTTGATGCGGGCTCCTCCGCGGGATTTCTGGCTTCTGATGCCTTCCAAAATCCGGTCCGCAATTCGTTCGTGGAGATACTGCTTGGATGTGCTTTTTACCGGTATAGACATAAAAGAGGGCTATGCCTTTTTGTACGATTTTTCAAAGTCTGAATGAAATCCTGCATCTAGAATCACTTTATTTAATCGCAGATGCAACGCTCAATTTGCCGCGCTGCGCGCGCGCGGCCCCCCCTCCCGCGCGGAGAAGGGCGGGGCCGTCGCCGCCCCTGCGCGTTTGTTTTTTGCCATTTTTTAAATCAAAAATAATATCTATATTCATTTCATTAAGATTGAAAATTTTTCTTGCATATCTCCGCGTTAGATGGTGTTGTTGTCTGCGATGAAATCATCTCGCGACGTGACGCCTTCATATGATATGAATAATATCTACAAATATATCTAAGATAATATCTATTCTGAGGAGAATCCCTCTCATTCGGCACGCCAAGGAAGCCTCCCGAGATATCATCGGATGCCCCGCTGGCAAACCGCCTCCCATCCCGCGCTTCGCATTTGCCGCGGACGCTTCCCGCTCTTTATTTTTACCACACACACTAACGCCCTCATACCAAACAGGGGACATCCGCTGCGGTGTTCTCGAAAACGCATTATGAACAAGAATCCCCCTTCCTTTCACGCCCCGTTCTTTCGGTTTGCGCGCGCGGCCGTTTGTCGTGCCGGATGCCTCGGACTGCTGGCCGCAGGCGCGGCCTTTGCCGAAACGCCGCTGCCGGTGTATCAGCCGTCGGTGAAATCCGGGCCGATTTATGCCTACCACCCCGGAGCCAAGCCGGCCCTTCCGTACAACCACGACGTGGACATTGTGAAGTTCAAGGGCAAATTTTTCGCCGCGTGGAACGCCAACGAGGCCGCCGGCGAGGACAAGCCCGGGCAGTTCAACTTCCTGAGCGTCAGCGACGATTTCGAGCATTGGTCGCCGCCCGTGCGCGTGTTTACCGCCGACGCGAAGGCGGAAAACCCCGTGGAATCCGACAACCAGTGGCAGCCAAACTTCATCAACTGGCGCGACGAAACGCTGTTTTGCGCTTGGAGCGATTTCACGGCCCGTAAAACCTACATTTCCACCACCATCGATGGCGTGCACTGGGTCAACCGCGAAGTGCCGACCGCGCCCGCCTCGCTGGAGGGCAAGGTTGTCGGCTTTCCGTCGAACCACGGCTTGATCACCAAAAAAGGAGTCATGATGTTTCCGTGCAGTCTGCCGCCCGCCGAAACCAAGATGCGGCCCTACAAAACCCAGTACGCCGCGGTTCTCTACAGCGAGGACGGGGGCAAAACGTGGAAGTGGAGCCAGACGTGCGAATCGATACCGTGGTCTGAATACGGCGACAAGCCGAAGGAAGTCAAAAACGAATTGGTCGGCATGTGGGAGCCGATGCTCTTTGAACAGGCCGACGGCAAGATAGGCCTGCTCATCCGCAACTCCACCGGCCCGGGCAAACCGCACCAGCTGTTGCTCTACGCCACCAGCGCCGACCACGGCATCACGTGGACAAAGGCCCGCCCGGTCGAAGTGGAAACGCTCATTTCGCGCAATTTCAGCGTTTCGGGCGTCGGCACGCCCGACAGCCTGCTGATGGTGATGAACGACAACTACGCGGAGAAGCCCAAGACGCGGCCGGCGGACCGTTATTTCCTGTCGCTGTTCGCCTCGCCGGTGTGCGACCCGGACTTGCTCCTGCCGGGCCCCGTCGTGCAGCCCGAGGGCGGCCGCGCCTATTATCCGAACGGTTTTGTTGAGGGCGGCAAACTTTATCTGGCCTACACGTATCCCCGCGGCATCTTTTTCAGCGTGGTCGATTCCCTGCCGGATTTCACGCGCCCCTTCCTCATGCCGCGCGGCGGGCGCACCGGGCTGAAGATCGAAAACGGCTATGCGAGTTTTGCGCAAAGGCAGACCGGACTGGGATTGGTGCTGACCGAGGCGCTGACCCGGCAGCCCAAGCTGCGCCTGGCCTTTGACGTGAACTTTGAGCGCTATGACGGCGCCGATTGGACGGTTTTGACGCTGGGCGGCAAAACCCGTCAGGGCACTGTGTTGCGCGCCGTCTACAGCGAGGAAAAGAAGACCGACGTGTTCCAAATCCTCGCGAAAAACGACACGTGGGTCGATATCGCCCCCTTCAAAATGCGGACGTGGAACCGCGTCGCACTCGAATTGACCGCCGAGGGATTCTCGGTGTCCGTCAATCAGTCGCCCGCGCAGTCGTTCCCGTTGCCGCTGTTGCGCAAAATTTGCTTCGGCGGCCTGTATGTCGCGCCCGATTGGCCGATGGGAATGCAAAGCGGCAAGGGCAACAGCGATGTTCGCCTCAAGCTGGATTCCATTGCGGTCGAATAGTCCGTCGCGCCGCGCAGTCCTGTCCTAAATTATCCGGTCGCGCGTTTTCCCTCGGCTTCAGCCCGGGAAAAGCGCGCGACGGCCAATACCCTTGTGGAACATTCATAAAATGACGCTGCCCCCCGTTCGTCACCCCGGCGGAAATTCGCACGCGCGATTTACCGTCGTGGGATTCTGCTTCCTGCTGGCGGTCATCACCTACATGGATCGCGCCTGCATCGGCGTGCTTTCCGGAACGATCCGCGAGGACCTCGGATTGTCCATGCAGCAAATGGGGTTTGTGTTCAGCGCGTTCACCATCTCCTACGCGATTTTTGAAATCCCGTCGGCGTGGTGGGGCGGCAAGGTCGGAACGCGCCGCGTGCTCACGCGCATCATCACGTGGTGGTCGGTATTCACCATGCTCACGGCGGCGGCCACCGGATATGTCAGCCTGATGGCCATCCGCTTCCTCTTCGGGGCGGGCGAGGCGGGGGCTTGGCCCAACGCCACGCGCGTCTTTTCGCGCTGGATCCCGCTGCGCGAGCGCGGGCGGGTTCAGGGAATCTTTTTTGCGGGCGCCCATATGGCCGCGGGATTGACGCCTCCGCTCATCATCCTTGTCCTGCAGCCCTTGCTGGGATGGCGCGGCGTGTTTGCGCTCTTCGGCGTTTTTGGACTTTTCTGGGGCGTCGCGTGGTATCGGTGGTTTCGCGACCGCCCGGAGGATCACAAAAGCGTGAGCGCCGCCGAACTGGCTTATATCCGGCAAGACGGCGTTGCGGATGACGCGGCACATGGGATAAGCGGAAACGTGGCGTGGCGGGCCATCTTGACCAGCCCCCACATTTGGCTGCTCTCGCTGGTGGCCTTTGCCAGTAGCTACGGTTTTTATTTTGTCATCACTTGGCTGCCGACGTTCCTCGACTCGTTGGGCCTTTCCCTCGCCACCTCCGCCGCTTATGCGGGCTTGCCCATGATTTTCAGCATCCCGGCGGACATACTGGGCGGGGCGACCACCGATTGGCTGGCGGGCAAGTTTGGCCTGCGCCTGGGGCGCGCCATCGCGGGCGGGGCGGCCTTTGCGGTGGCCGGGGTATCCATGTTTGCGGCGACGCAGATGTCGAGCCCCCATTTGATAGCCCTGCTCTTGGCCGTCGGCGGCGGCGCGTCCATGTTCGCGCTCGCGGCCAGCTGGGCCAGCTGCATCGAGATTGCCGGGGCCCACTCCGGCGTGGCCAGCGCCATTATGAACACCATCGGGCAGGGCGGGGCCATGCTCTCGCCGATTGTCACGGCTTGGCTGGTGGGAATGTCGGGCAATTCCGGCGGCGGTTGGATTTTGCCTTTGCAAATCATCGCCGGGCTTTATCTGTTGGCCTGTCTGAGTTGGATCTTCATCAATCCCAACGCGCGGATTGCCCAGTAATCGTTTTATCGGCGCGCTATTTTTCCACGTTAAGGGGCCTTGGCGGTTGCGCTTGCGGCGGGCATGTCGGCGCTGCGAAGGGCCACGCAATAAGGGGCGGGCACAGGAACCGCTTCGCCCCAGGGCGAGAGCCGCCCCGTCGCGGGATCAATGCGGTGAACTTGCAGGCGGTTGTCCGCCACGCCGCCGACAATCAGCCAGCGTCCGTCCGGGCTGAGGACAAAGGAACGGGGCATCACAACTCCGGCGGGCGCGTTCTCGCGCCATGAGAGCGTTCCGTCCGGGTTGACGGCAAAAAGGCTCAGCAGATTGTGCCCGCGCACCGACACATAGAGCCATCGCCCGGAAGGGTGCAAGGCCACTTCGGCCGTCCACCCGCCTTGCACGGTGGCATCGGGCAACACGGGATACGCGGCAAGCCATGTCAGCGCGCCGGATTGCACGTCGCGCGCGAAAACACTGACATCCCTTCCCATCTCCGAATTGGCATAGAGGAAGCGCCCGTCGCGGCTGATCACCGCATGGCGCGGTCCCGTCCCCGGCGGCGTGCGTCCGGCGGGCGGTTCTGTCGGTTGCAACGCCCCGTTGGCCGCATCGAGGCGGAAACTCCATATCCGATCGCTCCCGCGATCGCAGACATACACATGGCGACCGGAGGCGTCCGCGCACACCCCGTGCCCATACGGGCGATCCTGCCAGCGCGGATAAGGCCCGCTGCCCGAAAAGGCGGCCACGGCGCTCGGCGCGGAGAGCGATCCGTCGGGATTGATGGGACAGACGGTGACGCTGCCGCCGCTGTAATTGGCGCTGAAAAGATGGGTGTCGCTGGCCCAGATATGGCAAGGACCGATCGCATGGGAGGGCTGCCGATTGACTTCCTGAAGGCCGCCGTCTTGCGCGATGCGAAAGCAGACAAGTGCGTTTTCATGGCCATTGGCGGCGTACAGGAATCGCCCGTTCGGCGAGACCGCCAGAAAATTGGAATCCGCGATCGTTGCCGAGAGCTTTGCCGGAGAGAGCCGGCCCGAAACCGTATCGAACTGACAACGCCAAATCCCCTTTCCCTCATGGACGGCGGCCGTTCCGATGAAAATGGTGTCCGTGGCAGTCGGCGCGTCCGCTGCGCCCCGCAGGCAGCAAACGGCGACAAAGGCGAGCGCCGCCGTGCGCAGTATTCCCAAAAAATGAATCATAGCGGGGAAGGGGTAAAACGCAGCCGATGACAATCAAACGGTCTGCCGTGGGCGAATGCCTCCGTCAAAATCGACGTCTGGCAATCCCGTCATTTATAACGAACCCCTTGGTAAAAATCCAGTTTGTTATCTCCCGCTCAAACGATGCGCGCATTCGGCATTGCCTAATTTTCAAAGCGCCATCGCCCGTTGCGCTCCCGGAAGCTTTGCTATTCGGCTCAAGCGGCGACTCATCGCGCAGGCGTGCTTTCATCAAAGCGGCAGGCACTTGCCTTCGGGCAACGCGCCTGTCACATCAAAACGTCCCCATGAAAATGCGCGTGTAAAATTCACGCGCTTTGCTTGGAAAACACTTGTCGGCTCAATTTTTTATTGCTGAAATCCCGGCAGATAAACATAACGCCGAACGGCGTGCCTTTTTATTTGAAGGGAATAAAGGCATCACCCGGGCCGCTGCATCGACTGTTGCATATGAATCCCATGTCCTCCCGCGACTTTTTTGCCCACACCGCTCCGCCTCCCCGCGGATGGGAGCCGCTTTATTGCGCCGAGGGTGAATGGGAGCGTTTGCCCGAGGAAAAGCGCGGGCATTTGAACAAAGTGGCGCGTCTGTGCGCGCGGTTTGCCGGAGAGATGTTTGCCAAAGCGCCCGCACAAAAACAGGCGGAGCGGGTGGGTTTTCTCCTCGGCCTGTGGCACGATTTGGGAAAGTTTTCGGCGGAATTCCAGTCGTATTTGAAAAACGCGGGCGAGCGTGCCGACGCGCAAACGGCGGAATCGGGCGACAGATTCGGCAAGGTCGACCACTCCACGGCGGGCGCGCATTATGCGGCGCGGGAATGGGACACGGGGTTTAACGGGGCGTTTCTGGCATCGCTCATCGCGGCGCATCACGCGGGGCTGGACAATGCGGGACATCTTTTCGGCGACCGCCTAGGAAAATCGCTGTGCCAGTGGCGCGCGGCAGCGGAGGCCTCCGGGGTGCTGTCGCAGGAAAAATCAATGGTGGTTCCTTTCTCTCCCGAAGCCGCCAAGCAAGCGGGCGGCGAATTTTGCGTGCCCTTTCTAATGCGGCTTTTCTTTTCCTGCCTGACCGACGCCGACGCGCTGGCCACGGAAGGGTTTTGCAATCCCGAACGCGCCGCCTTGCGCGGTGGGGGCGACACCGCCGCGTTGTTGGAGCAAATGCGCGCGTGCTTGGAATCGCATTTCGCCGAAAAATTCGGCGCGCCGACAACGCCCGTCAATCGCGCGCGCGAAAACGTGCGTCGCGATTGCCTGGAAGCCGCCGCGCTGCCGCCCGGATTCTTCTCGCTGAACGTGCCCACGGGCGGCGGCAAAACGCTGGCGTCGCTCGCCTTTGCGCTGGAACACGCGCGGGCGCACGGGTTGCGCCGCGTCATCTATGTGATTCCTTACGCCAGCATTATTGAACAGACCGCGCGCACTTTCCGCGAGGTGTTTGCGCCGCTGTCGGGTGAAGAGGACTCTCCGCTGGTGCTGGAACACCACTCTCAAGTGGATGCGGCAAAGGAAACCGAGCAAAGCCGTTTGGCCGCCGAAAATTGGGACGCCCCGCTGATAGTCACCACCAACGTCCAGTTTTTGGAGTCGCTGTTTGCGAACAGGACGTCGCGTTGCCGCAAACTGCACAATATCGCCCGCAGCGTGGTCATTTTCGACGAGGCGCAAACCCTGCCCGCGGGATTGCTATCGCCGATTTTAAAGGCGCTGCAATGTCTGGTCTGGCAGGCGGAAGCCTCGGTGGTGCTGTGTACGGCGACGCAGCCGACATTGGAAAAACGGGAGTCGTTCGAGATAGGCATCCCCAGCGCGCAGGTGCGGGAAATCATAAAAGATGTCCCCGGGCTTTTTCGCACGCTGCGCCGCACGCGCCAGCACGCATTGGACAAGCAAACCGTCGACACCCTGACGCGGGAAATCTGCACGCGCGGCGGCTGCGGCGCGTTGACCATCGTCAACACCACGCGCGCCGCGCGCGAGGTGTTTGCGGCGTTGCGCGCGGCCTTGGGGGCCGATGCCGCCAACGTTCGCCATTTGTCGGCCAAAATGTGCCCGCAGCACCGCACGGCAGTGTTGGACGAGGTGAAACGCCGCTTGGCCGACGGGCAGCCAGTTTGGTTAGTCTCCACGCCCTTGGTGGAGGCGGGCGTGGATGTCAGCTTTCCCGTGGTGTTTCGCGAGCTGTGCGGCATGGATTCCTTCGCCCAGTCCGCCGGGCGGTGCAACCGCAACGGCGAGCGCGGCATCGGCGCGGACGCGGGCGGCGATGTTTTTCTCTTCGAATGGGAATCCGAAGAAGTCAACTATACGCTACCGTCCGAAGTGAGTCGGGCGGCGGCGGTGTCGCGCGTCGAGGTGTTGGGAATATTCCCCGTGGAAGACTGCCTTTCGGAAGAGGCCATCCGCCTGTATTTTACCCAGCGCTACCTGCGAGCGGGGCAGGGGCTGTCGCCGTGGGACAATCCCAAAGTGCTTGAGGCCTGCGGAGGGGGAATGATCGACGCCGTCGACTTTCCCGAAATCGCTCGGCGCTTCAAAATCATCGACCAAAGCGCCAAGCCCGTCATCATCCCGTGGGACGCCCGGGCGGAGGAATTGCTTGCGCGCCTGAGGGGCATCGACCGCGCGAAAGGATTCCCCGACCGGGCGCTGTGCCGCGCCATCCAAAGGTATTGCGTGAATGTTTTTCCCAATGAGTATGAAAAGATGAAAAATAAGATTGAAAATCTGTGCGAAGGGGCCTTTACTGCCCTCATCTCGACGGACGGAACCTATGATAAAGACGTCGGTTTGCTGCCTGCCGACGAGGACGCCCAGCTCTCCCAACCCTGCCTTTGAATTTCCCCCCATGTCTTACGGCATTACCATTCACGTTTTTGGCGAATACGCCTGTTTCACGCGCCCGGAGATGAAAAGCGAGCGCGTTTCCTATGATGTGATGACGCCCGCCGCCGCGCGCGGCCTATTGGAGGCGATTTACTGGAAACCGCAAATGCGCTGGCAAATACGGCGCATCCGCGTACTCAACCCCATCCGCTTTACGAACATCCGGCGCAACGAAGTGGGTTGCAAGATGCAGGGGCCGACCGCCGCCCAGCTAAAGGGCGAATCGGGCAGCCCGCTGGGTTTTTACGCGGACGAGAATCGGAAGCAGCGCGCGACCTTGCTGTTGCGCGATGTTTCCTATCTGGTCGAGGCCAGCATCGAGGTGCTGCATCCGCACTTTGAAAAGGACGGCCCGGCCTTGCCCGAGCCCGAGTGCGCGACCAAGCATCTGGAAATGTTCAAGCGCCGCGCGCGCAAGGGCCAGTATTTCCACCACCCCTATTTCGGTTGCCGCGAATTCCCTGCGAATTTCAAACTGCTGGAAACGGGCGACCCGTTGCCGGCCAGCACCTTGCCCGAGGCGGACGCCAACCGCGATTTGGGCTGGATGTTGCACGACATCGCGTTTTTGCCCGCCGCCAAGGGCGACAAAGACGCCTTTATCGAGGGCAACGAAAAACGCTGGGTGCGCGCCGAGCCGCGCTTTTTCCGGGCCGCCTTGAAAGACGGCGTGTTGGACGTTCCCGAATTTTCCATCGCCATCGCCTGACGCCATGATCTTGCAATCGCTCAACGACCTTTATCAGCGCCTGTCGCAAGACCCGAAAAACGGCTTGCCCCAGCCGGGCTTTAGCCTGCAAAAAATCAGCTTTTGCGTGGTGCTTTCGCCCGAGGGAGAACTGGTGGGCATCGAGGATGCCCGCACGGAGGAAACAGACGCCAAAGGCAAGACCAAACGCATCGCCACCCCGATGCTGGTGCCTTGGGATGGAACGGCAAGAACGAGCGGTGTTAATGCGTGCTATCTCTTGTCTGATAATGCGAAGTATATGTTTGGCTTTCTTGATGAGAATTCACCGGAATTTCTGAAACTAAAAGAAGAAGAAAAAGCACGCAGACGGAAAGAAACCAAAGATGCATTCGAGTCTTTTCGCAAAAAGCATTTGGATTTAGAGAAACAGATCCATACGCCCGGATTTTCTGCCATATGCCGTTTTTTTGATCAATGGGATATCTCCAAACTAGAAAAACAACCGGAATGGATAGCGTATAAGAAAAATTTTGGTATATTTAAGGTACAGGGTGCTGAAATTTTTGCTCAAACGGATATCTCTGTTCGGAACTGCTGGCTGGCACAAAAGGAAGAAGAAATCTCGCCAGAGGGCATCTGTCTGGTTACGGGAGTACGCGCACCTATCGCGCGATTGCACCAGCCTCCCATAAAGGGAGTGCGATATGCGCAGCCCGGTGGGGCTTTTCTGGTGTCATTTAGATCCGATTCTTTTACTTCATACGGGAAGGAGGAAGGTTTTAACGCTCCTATTAGTAAAGTAGTTTCCGGCCAATACACGAAGGCACTCAATTGGCTGCTGGCCTACAGGAATTTTCAGATTGGCGATGCAAGCACCGTTTTTTGGACGGAAAAGAAGACAGAAGCGGAATTAATTATACCGAAAATATTGACGGAATTCATGCCCAAGCAAGAGCAAGATGAAGCCTTGCTAGCCCGGATGAATGAGTTTTTGCGAAGGGTATCAATGGGGACATTGGGAAGGGATGACTTGAAAGATGCTAAAACTCGATTTTATATATTGGGAATCTCGCCAAATGGTTCGAGGTTGGCTGTTCGGTTTTGGTATACGGGGAATTTGGGTGATTTGTTGGCGAACTTGAAATCTCATTTCCATGCACTTGAAATTGTAAGGAAGTGGGATAAGAACGACAATACGTCCAATACTGAATTTCCTCGAGTAGATCAATTGATCAGAGCGACGGGTTTGCCAAACCGGGATGTTTCTAGGAATTTGGAAGCTGGTTTGATGCGAGCGATTTTAGTTGGCTTACATTACCCCATCCAACTGTTTTATGGGGCATTGGATAGATGCCGTGCTGAGCGGAAAGTTTCTTATTTGTGCGCGGCGATTATCAAGGCTTATTTGCATAGAAACCTAAATCTAAAAATAAAAGTTATGTTAGACGAAAACAATAAAACATTAGGGTATTTATTGGGGCGGTTAATAGCTGTTTATGAAAAGGCGCAGTATGCCGCCTTGGGCAGGATTAAGGCAAGTGTTGTGGACAAGTATTGGGGAAAGGCATCAGCTACGCCATCAACTGTTTTCCCAACCCTACATGCGGGATACATGAATCATAAAAATAAGGCTCCTTGGACACTTGAAATTGTAGATAAGCTTATCGATGAGATTAAGTGTTTCCCAAAAGTATTGAGCACCGAGGAACAAGGGCTTTTTGTTGTGGGATATCATCACCAGCGGTTGTATAAAAAATCCAATAAACACGAATTAGCGAACGATCCTCACGATCAGGAAAATAACATCGCCACGGAAAGCGAATCCGAAACCAAAAACAAATAAAATTGCCATGACGAAAAATAAAAAAAGCCAAGAAGAAAAAGAACTTTCAGCGAAGAACACACGAGAACGTGCAGAAAAGGCTATAAAGAATAGGTACGATTTTCTTTATTTTTTTGATGTTACGGATGCAAACCCTAACGGTGACCCGGATGCGGGAAATATGCCGCGCATTGATGCGGAGACTGGACGGGGACTTGTTACTGATGTGATGCTCAAGCGTAAGATACGCAATTATGTGGCGCTGACAAAAGAATATCAGCCGCCTTTTGACATTTATGTAAAAGAGAGGACCATCTTAAATCACATTCAGGAATCTGTTATTCGCGAAAAAACAGGCGCATCTTCGGAAGGAAAAGAATTGCCACAATATGATCCTGATGATGCGCGTGGTTGGATGTGTGATCGTTTTTACGACATTCGTACCTTTGGTGGTGTTTTAAGTATTAAGCCTAATTGCGGGCAGGTGCGCGGTCCTGCGCAATTGTCTTTCGGACGTTCTGTGGACAGAATAGCCTCCGAAAATCATGCTATTACGCGTGTTGCTCGAGCCAGCGAGGACGAAGCCAGTCAATCGGAAAAAGGCGAAAAGACTAATTCAGGTGGTATGGGCAATAAATGGACTGTTCCGTATGCGCTATATCGTATTCAAGGAACAGTTAATGCAAAATTCGCACAACAAACCGGCTTTGATGAAACTGATCTTAAACTCCTTTGGACTTCATTGACAAATGCGTTTGAAAATGACGCTTCTGCTGCGCGGCCTCCGGGAAGTATAGTTCCACGTTTTCTTTTGATATTCAAACATGCCAGTGATTTGGGAAATGCTCCAAGCTGGTGCTTGTTTGACCGCCTGCAAATCAAGCCGTTTGAGCAGGAACCCGCCGCCGACGGCAAGCCGCCGCGCAGTTTTGCGGACTACGCCGGGCGTGTCACGTTCGACGGCCAGCCGATTGACGCGGTGGTGAAGGCGGGCGAACAAAAGGACGTCGGCAACGGCGTCACCCTGATGCGCCGCGTATAACGCAAAGGGCCGACTGGGGCGTGTCTTCCCATTCCTCAGGTCGTCCGTTTGGCTGGATTTAGGTCGTTTTAGGGTGTCCTCGCCTTGACAATATTCGATATTGCTTCGGCTCGGAGCCCCCAAAAACGCCTCAAAACCAGCCGTCGCGGACTCGTTCCGGAATGGGAAGACACACCCTATGGAAACGCAGCCTATGATGCTTCCGTTGTCGGCCATTCAGCATTTTTTGTTTTGTCCGCGGCAATTCGCGCTCATTCCCATCGAAGGGCAGTGGACGGAGAACCGCTGGACCGCCGAGGGGCGCGTGTTGCACGCGCGCGCCCACGAGGGCGGTGTGGAGCGTCGTCCGGGGGTGCGCATTGCGCGCACGCTGAGCGTGGCTTCGGCGGCCCTCGGGGTGTCCGGCCAGTGCGACGTGGTCGAGTTTTGCGACGACGGCACAATCCTTCCCGTCGAATACAAGCGCGGCAAACCCAAGGCGCACCGCGCCGACGAGGTGCAGGTGTGCGCCCAAGCGATGTGTCTAGAGGAAATGATGGCCAAGCCGCCCGGATTTATCGCCAAAGCCTGCCTGTATTACGGCGAACGCGCCCGGCGCACGGACGTGGAACTGGATGCGGAACTAAGGGATTTGACGTCGGAAACCGCCCGCGCGATGCGGGCGTGTTTTGAGGTCGGTGAAACCCCGCTTATCCCCTACGAGGAAAAACGCTGCCGCGCCTGTTCGCTGTTGGAGTGCTGTCGCCCCGACTTGTACGAGTCCCGCGCGGGTTGCGAGGAACGCTTTTCGCACGCGTTGAATGCCAGCGCCACGTCCGCCCATAAAGATTGAATCCCATGAAGAAGCACCTCAATACGCTTTTCATCACCACCGACGGCACCTATTTGCACCAGGACGGGGCGGCGGTGGAAGTGCGCAGACAGGGCGAGGCGTTGATACGCGTGCCCTTGCTGAACCTCGACGGCATTTCCTGCTTTGGCTGGAACATCACGGCCTCGGCGGCATTGATGAGCGCGTGCGCGCAGAACAATGTGTCGCTTTCCTTTCATACGCCGCACGGGCGGTTTTTGGCCGCCGTCAACGGTTTCACCTCGGGGAATATCCGCCTGCGGCGCGCGCAATACCGCTTGGCGGACGACCCGGCGGGCGCGCTGCGCGTGGCGTGCCACTGCATTGGGGCCAAAATAGCCAACGCGCGTATAGTGGTACAGCGCGCCCTGCGCGACCACGCGGACTCGCTGACGGAGGAAACCCCGGAAATGGAGCGCGTCATCGCGCAACTGGGGCGTTACGCGCTGCTTTCGCAGTCGGCGACGGATTTGGACAGCCTGCGCGGTATCGAGGGCGAGGCCGCCGCGGCGTATTTTGGCACGTTCAACGCCTTGATTCGCGCGGGGGAAGACTTCCGTATGGACGGTCGCAACCGCCGCCCGCCGATCGACCCTGTCAACGCGCTGCTTTCCTTTGTGTACATGCTGTTGATGCACGACTGCCGCAGTGCATTGGAGAGCAACGGATTGGATGCGCAATGCGGCTTTTTGCACCGCGACCGTCCGGGACGTCCGTCGCTGGCGCTGGATCTCATGGAAGAATTCAGGCCTTTTTTGGCGGACAGGCTGGTGTTGTCGTTGATAAACCGAAAGCAAGTGGCGCGCGGCGATTTTTCCTGTGAGCCCGCCGGGGCGGTGCTGCTCAAGGAGGATGCGCGCAAAAAAGTAATCACGGCGTGGCAGGAGCGCAAACAGGAGGAATTGCAGCATCCGTTTTTGCAGGAGAAATGCACGGTGGGCGCATTGCCCTATGTGCAGTCGTTGTTGCTGGCGCGCTATCTGCGGGGCGACATCGACGCCTATCCGGCGTTTTTGTGGAGGTAGCCCATGTATGTGCTGATTGCCTATGATGTGAGCGTGGTAACCCCTGCGGGCCGAAAGCGCCTGCGATGGGTGGCAAAAGCTTGCCTTGATTACGGCCAGCGCGTACAAAATTCGCTGTTTGAATGCAAGGTGGAGCCGGCAGACTTTGTGGCCTTGCGCGCGCGGATTTTGGACATCATCGACCCCGCGTGCGATTCCGTTCGTTTTTATCACTTGGGCAATCAGTGGAAATCGCGCGTAGAGCATTGCGGCGCGAAGCCCTCCTATGACGTGGAAGGCCCGCTGTTAGTCTGATTGAAAAGGGAAGGGCACCTTTGCGCGAACCCCCCGCGGACATAAAGTTCTGCTACGGTTCGCGTTTTTTATAATTCGTTAAAGAAGAATATATTACCGAAGGTAAAGCCGACAAACCAGAGCCGCCCCCCTCGTAAAATCCCCCGCCTCGCGCCAATCCGCACTTGTATATCTGATACTCAGTTAATTACAATTTACCCGTCGCACCCCCCGCGGGTGCGTGGATTGAAACAGGCGGCTGTTGCAGGTGATGCCCACGTTGTAGGTCGCACCCCCCGCGGGTGCGTGGATTGAAACTTGACGCCTCCATCGGTCAAAACAGGCTCGACGGTCGCACCCCCCGCGGGTGCGTGGATTGAAACAGCATTTTGCGGCGTTGCTCACAGGCCCCGCAGTGTCGTCGCACCCCCCGCGGGTGCGTGGATTGAAACCTTATGTCCGGTGGTATGTGCCGTATGGTCTTGTCGCACCCCCCGCGGGTGCGTGGATTGAAACCCGATACCAAATGACGCCAGAGGTCTTCCCGACGGTCGCACCCCCCGCGGGTGCGTGGATTGAAACCCGATACCAAATGACGCCAGAGGTCTTCCCGACGGTCGCACCCCCCGCGGGTGCGTGGATTGAAACAGGACGATGACCAGCACACCGACAAGACCGTCGTCGCACCCCCCGCGGGTGCGTGGATTGAAACATTGAAAAAGCATTAGTAGCTCCAGCAGAGGAAGTCGCACCCCCCGCGGGTGCGTGGATTGAAACCTGTGATCATTGCAAAGGCAAGGGCTTCATCCCGTCGCACCCCCCGCGGGTGCGTGGATTGAAACACCGAGATTCAACGGGCCGCCCGGTGGTATTGTCGCACCCCCCGCGGGTGCGTGGATTGAAGCCTTTCAAACAAAGTAGTACTGGAAAAGGGCAAAGACGAAGCGATCTCCCCTCATCGACAGACCGCCTTGCGGCTTGTCTGGCAGAAAGATCATCTGCGGGGAAACGGGTTCGCTGGCGCTCACCCTCAATGCCTGAGGGCATTGCTCGTTCCGCTCGCTTAGCCGCTCGCTGCACGAACCACTGACAATCTCTATTATTATCAATAACTTAAATTCGACGCCTCTCAGATTGCCATATTATTGCCGGCAATTTTTTGAGGTGAAAAAAATGCGCTTTCGTTAAGGCGGGTTTTATTTTTGAGCGTCATCGCGGAGGTGGTTCGTATGGTAATGGCGGATGTTCAATGCTGGAGTCTTCCGTAAAAACCATTCCGCGCACCATCATCGCCTGCGTTCAGCGCGTGTACAGTTTGCGGTAGTTTCGGGGGGAGAGTCCTTCTTGGGCTTGAAAGACGCGACGAAAATAGCTTGGGTCGCGAAAGCCGCTGGCGGTGGCGACTTCTTCGATGTTGTTGGCGGTTTCGCGCAATAGCTGTCGGGCATGGCGGATTTGTTCGCGGTGCACGGCTTCCATTAGGGAGATGCCGCCGCCGCGTTTAAAAACGCGGCCCAGATAGTCGGGATTAACGCGAAGCGCATGGGCAATATCGGTTGTGCTGACGCCCTCGCAGGCGTATTTTTGAATGTGCCGTATGGCCATTTCATACAGGCGGGATATGTAGGCGGGATGCCCTTCGGGACGGGCCCGCTGCAGCTCCAGCAGCATCAGCAATAGGTAGGCGCTGCGCTCTTGGGGCGGAAAATAGCCGCTGTCTTGGTCTTGCAAAAAACGCCGGAACAGCTCCGTCATGCGCTCCGGCCTTTGCAGCGTCACGCGCTTGGGCAGGGGGATGCGCTCGGTTCTCGCTTTCCCGGTAGAAAAATGCAGCCAGTAAAACTTCATTTCACGGGGGTAGTCCCCCACGCCTTCGTGCTCAAGGTACGGCTCCAATATCAGGGTTTCGCCCGGGTGGATTTCCCATTGCCGATCGCCCTCCCGCATCTTCAAGACCCCTTCGGTCACAAAAATCAACTCGTGACTGGCGATGACGCGCCGGATATGGCGGTCATTGCCTTGGTTGACAAAATACCCGCCGTTTTCCACCGCTATCTTTGGTATTTCAATCTTCATGGAGGCACGGTGTTTCGTTGGTCGGAATTGTCCTGTTTTTATTCGGAAAAGTCCACTTGTTTTTGCGCAGGCACGCGCAAGAATGGAAGGCATGAAAACCCATCCCCATGCGTGTGCCGGCCACGCGTTGCTCCCTTCCGAACCGGTGCCTTTTACGCAGGTGCGTTTTTCCGAAGGATTTTGGGCTTCGAAACGGGCGGTTAATCGCACGGTTTCCCTATTTTTTCAGTACGACCAGCTTAAAAGCAGCGGGCGCATAGACGCGCTGCGTTTGCAATGGACACCCGGCTCACAGGTGCCCTTTCCCAATATGGCGTGGGATTCCGACACCGCCAAATGGGTGGAGGCCGCCAGCTATGTGATGGCCACCGACCCCGATCCCAAACTGGGCGCGCTACTGGACGAGGTGGTCGGGTTGTTTGTTGGGGCCCAGCAGCCGGACGGGTATTTGAACTCTTATTTTTCCGTGGTCGAAAAGGATCGGCGCTGGAAGAACTTGGCCTTAAACCACGAACTCTACTGCGCGGGGCACATCTTCGAGGCGGCGGTGGCGTACCACGAGTCTACCGGACGCAAAAACTTCTTGGACACGGCGGTTCGTTATGCGGACTACATCGCCGGCGTCTTTGGCCGTGAACCCGGAAAGCTGCGCGGCTATTGTGGGCATGAGGAAATTGAGCTTGCGCTGGTGCGCTTATACGAGGCTACGGGTTTGCGCCGCCTGCTGGATTTGGCCGACTACTTTGTGGAGGAGCGCGGGCAAACGCCCAACTACTTCGCCGTGGAACGCGAGCGCTTCAAGGAGTCATTTGGTTTCGAGGGGTTGACCTTCTTTGGCGACGACTATTTTCAGGCTCATTTGCCCGTGCGCCAGCAGCGCGAACCGGTGGGCCACGCGGTGCGCGCCGTCTATTTGTACAGCGCGATGGCCGAATTGGCCCGGGCAAAAAACGACCGCAGCTTGTTCGAGGCGTGCGCCCACCTGTGGGAGCGCATCGCGCAAACCCGTTTGTACCTGACCGGACAAATCGGCTCTTCCTGGAAGGACGAGTCTTTTACCGGCCCCTATGATTTGCCCGTCGAGCGCGCCTATTGCGAAACCTGCGCGGGCGTTGCGCTCATCCAGTGGAATCGCCGCATGCTGCGGCTGGATTGCGACAGCCGCTACGCCGACCAGATAGAGCAGACCCTCTACAACGGCGCCCTCAGCGGCATGGCCTTGGACGGCAAGGGCTTTTTTTACCAAAACCCGCTGGCCGACCGCGGGGAGCATCGGCGCAGCGAATGGTTTGGGTGTTCATGCTGCCCGTCGAATTTGTCGCGCCTGTTGGCCTCGCTGGGAGGATATGTGGCCTCGGTGGTCAACGGCGGAGTGGCCGTCCACCTTTACGGCGGCAGCCAAGCGGACGCCGTGTTGCCTTCGGGGAACTGCGTGCGCGTGTCGCAGGAGACCCGCTACCCATGGGAAGGCCGCGTTGTGCTGCAAGTAAAGCCCGCCACGCCCGCAGCGTTCGAGCTGGCCTTGCGCGTGCCCGCGTGGTGCGCGGATTTCTCGGTGCGCATCGACGGATTGCCGATAACCCCGCGTCTGCGCAAGGGCTACGCGGTGATCGAGCGCGCATGGACCGGGGCCGAACGCGTCGAACTGGATTTGCCCATGCGCGCCCGCCAGTGGGTGGCCCGCCCTGAAGTTGTCGCCAATATGGGGCAGGTGGCCTTGCGGCGCGGCCCGATGGTGTATTGCCTCGAATCCGCGGACAACGCATTCAACCTGTTCGACCTGAGCGTTCCCGCCGATGCGGCCCTTTCGGAGAAATTCGAGCCCGGTTTGCTCGGCGGAGTCGTGGCGCTCGAGGGCCGAGGCACGGTGGGTGAGTCGCAGGCGGGAGTGCAGGCGCTCTACCGCGCGCGCGAGGCCGACCCTATTTGCCATCCCGCCGTTTTTCGCGCGATTCCCTATTACGCGTGGGCCAACCGCAGTCCCGGCCAAATGGCCGTGTGGCTAAAGGGTGCGGGGCGGTAAATCTGCCCGCATGTTCACGAAAAAATCCGCACGGAGACCCGGGCGGATTTTTTTTGTGCGCACCCTGTGGGGCGGCATTAAAGCGGCAGGAGCGGCTCGGCAATGCTCTGCGCGTAGACGCGTATTAAAAAATCGTTGGGGTGGTTGACTTGGTTGCCGGACAAGTCGGCGTACTTCTTGTGCGCCAGCAAGGTGGCGTGGGCGTCCCATACGTCGGCCACAAACACGCCGGGCTTTTGCAGCTTGAGCAGTCCCCGTCCGTAGCCGTTGTGCGGCTCCAGCGGACGCAAGAGCGCGTTTGCCTGCATGGGGATTACGAGGATAAATTCGGCCTGCGGATTTTTCGCGCGCACGCGGTCCATCATCTGTCGGACGGATTGCGCGTTTTCGGCGGGATCGAGCTGGTTGTTCATGCCGAAGGCGATGATGACAAGGTCGGGATGTTCGACCGCCACCAGCGTGTCCACATGGCGCAGGGCCCATTCGGAATTGGCCCCGCCCAGAGACGCGTTCAGGTAAGTGATGTCGTTGTCGGGGTGTTTGCGGCGCAGCGCGCGGGCCAGCAGTTCTCCAAAACTCGGCATGAAGGGCGGGGAGCCGTCCCAGCCGCTGGCATTGGCGCCGGCGCTGATGCTGTCGCCAAAAAGAACCATGGTAAGCGGCGAGGCGGCGGCCAGGCGCGCGTGGGTTTTCGGCAGATGGGCCGTGGTGAATTCGCGGGCAAAGCGTTTGCCCGTCCAGCCGATGCCTCGGTGTGTATAGGTGAAAAAGACCTGCCTACGCTGAAACCAAGTGCCTTCGGGGGAGAGCGCAAAACGTTCCAGTCCGGGGAACCAAAACGTGCGTATCGTCTGCCCCGCCTGCGTCTTGGGATAAAGTTCGTCGTAGGGAATGGCCCGTATGCGCGAGTGGGGCGTCAGCGTGAGGGTGTTGCCCTCGACGGTAAAATCCGTGCCCGCTTGGTACGCCCCGCAAAAATCGCCGCCGCGTGCGGCGAGGATGTCCTTCGGCGCGAAAAGCAGCCGCGCGCGCGTGGGCGAACCGTCCGTCGAGGATACGAAAAATACGGGCTCGTCGGTCATTGTGCCGGGCTTCCAAATGGGCCGCAGATAATCTTCCAGCCGATAGCTATCCCCGCGCTCGCGCTGAATCGTCAGCACAGGATCCCCTGTGGCGCGGAAGGTTTTTTGCGCGCCGGGCAGTCCTCGTTGCGAGATGACAAATCTGATCGCCTGTTTCCCGGCGGCGAGCGCCCGGTTCACGGCGTCGGTCACCAGCAGTTTGCCTTCCAAAGGCTGCTCCATCTCGTTGAGCACCACGCTGGCGACAATTTTTGAGTCGCATGCGGCATACAGGCAGGCCGATAGTCCGTCCGCATCGGTGCTTCCGGGCAGATTCAGGGAAGCATGGTTTGTCTGCGTCAGCCCGAACGCGCGCAGGTCGAAGTCCAGTCGAATCTGCGCGTTTGCGTCGGGCCCGGCGTTTCGCACGACGGGGTGGCCCGATTCGAGGCAGTCGGCTTCGATGCGCACCGGGGGCAGTCGGAGGGTTTCTTCCGTATGGTCGCATGCCATGTCCATGATTTATCGGCGCTGCGTGCGCAGCGTTTTAATTTCAAAAGGTTTGAATCGCAGGGTGTCGAGCTTCACATTTTCGGGCGTTTGCAACGGCGATTCCAGCAAGTCGCATTCCTCCCATTCGCCCAATGCGGCGGGCGTGTGCAGCGCGGTCTCGACCTCGCCGCCGGTCAGGTTGACAAGACGCAGGACATACCCCTCGCCGTCTTCGCTGCGCTTGAGGGCGGCCATTTCAATGTGCGGATTTTCCGCATGCAACCAGGAGCCTTTGGCAAACAATTTTTCGCGCGCTGGAGTGCGGAGCGCTTGGCCTTGCGCATCGGCGGACACCGCGCGCAAGGGGGTGTTAAAGGCGCGCGCTTCTCTCGTGAATGCGGCCTCGTCTGCGACCTGGGCGTGCGGGCGCAGCGCGTAGCGCACGCGATGTTTGCCCAAGTCGGTGAAATTCGCCGATGGCGTCTGGGAGGCATCGTCCTTGTTGATCAGCGGCGCGCCCGGATGGGGAACGCTGCGCAACACCGCCATGTCGATGACCCGCCCCTTGATGCGGAATCCGTATTTACAGTCGTTGTACAATGCAACCCCGAAGTCCTTTTGGGAAAGATCCACCCATTGCTGGGCGGCGGTCTCAATTTGGGCGCGTTGTTCAGAAGTGTCCTCGCGCGTCGAGCGGCGGATGTGGCCGAAGGGAATTTCAAAGGCGGCCTCGTCGCTCTCGACCGCCGTATCAAAGCGCACGCGCAGCATGGCGGCGGATTCGCGCCAGTCGATATCGCTGTCAAACTCAATCTGGCGGCTGCCGGAAGTCAGGCGGATTCTCTGGCATATCTGCGAGCGGCTGTGCCGCCATGTCTGCGTGACTTGCGCGTGCGGGCCCTCTATGCGGAAGACACAGCCCGTGAGGGCGGGGCGGGCAACCGGGCGGCGCAGATAGCGCCACACGTCCTTGCTCGCCGCGTCCGTCTCAAAATCCCAGGCGTCTCCGAGGTCTTCGATCACGCACCAATCGTTGGCGCGCCCGCCGCTGCCGATAAACTCGCGCCCGCTGTTTTTGTCGAGTATGGAGCAAATATGCCCCTCCGGCGAAAAGCGCACTTTCAGGTACTCGTTCTCAAGGACGCCTTCCCCGACAAACAGCGCGTTCGGGATGGGATCTGCGTGCGCGTTTGCATCGCACAGTGTCCAGCCGCCGGCGGGCACCGACACCGCTTGCCATGCGCCTTCAAGCAAAATCCATTCCCTGCGCGGCCAGGCCAGCGTGTTGAACACGGCAAAGGGCCGCGTGCCGTGGATGCCGGGGTTGTCTTTGGCGGCGGCCTGCGCAAGGGCCTGCAGGCGTTGGGCAGCCAGTGCGTGCAGTTCGTCGAGCAAGACGGCATACCGCGCGTTGCACTCGTGGTAGACGCGCTTGATGGAAGACCCCGGCAAAATGTCGTGAAATTGGTAAAGCAGCACTTCCTTCCAGATGCGGTCCAATGCCTCTGCGGGGTAGGGAATCCCCAAGGCGCATTGGGCCACGCAGGACGCCCATTCGACTTCGCGCAGCGCGATTTCGCAGCGGCGATTGTTGCGTTTGGCCAGCGCCTGCGTGGTGAGTGTGCCTTGGTGGCGCTCCAGATAAAGTTCGCCGCGCCAAGTGGGAAAGGCCTGCGACTCAAGCGCCCATGTGCGGAAAAATTTTTGAGCGGACTCGATGCGCACGCGCGGCATGCCCGGCAACAGGGGGGCGCGGCGCAGGCGCTCCAAATGCTCCGCGTCGGGGCCGCCGCCGCCGTCGCCGATGCCGAAGGCCATCAGCGCGTGGTTCGACACGTTCTTTTGCGCGTATTCGGCGTCTATTTTTAACAGCGATCGCGCGGCGGCGGGGCCGTTATAGGTTTCTTCCGGCAACATGTGGGCGAGGATATCGCTATTGTCGATGCCCTGCCAATGGAACGAATGGTGCGGAAAGCGGTTGACCATGTTCCATGAGAGCTTTTGCGTCATGAAATAGCGGTGCCCGCTCTTGCGGAGGATTTGCGGAAGTTGCCCGTGGTAACCGAACACGTCGGGTTCCCAGCAATAATCGGGCGCGCTGCCGAACTCCGTCTCAAAGAAGCGCCGCCCGTGCAAAATTTGCCGCACAAAGGATTCTCCGTTGGGAATGTTGCAGTCGGGCTCCACCCAAAACGTCCCCTGCGGCTCTATCCGTCCGGCTTTGACGGCGGCTTTTATGCGCGCGTACAGGGCCGGATAGCGATCTTTCATCCACGCAAACAACTGCGGCTGGCTTGCGCCGAAAACATATTCCGGGTAACGCTCGATATTGTAAAGGGCGCTGGCAAATGTGCGCGCGCCTTTGCGCACGGTTTCGCGCAGGGGCCACAGCCACGCAAGGTCGATGTGCGCGTGTCCGATGGCGTGCACAAGCAGTCGCGAAGCGGGATTGGCGGGGGAGAACCAGTGCTCCAACCGCGCGCGGGCGGCCTGTACGCTTGCTTCGCAAGCGCAATCCAACTCCGGGGCGATGTCGGCGAGCGCTCGCTCGATGTCCGCCGCTTTGGGATCTTCGGGCGGCAGGGCCAGCAGATAATCCCTCAGCGTCTCCACGTCATAGTAAAGTTGCCTGACGTTTTCGCGCACGAGGGCCACTTCGGCCATCGCGATGCGTCCGTCGTCTTTTAAAAATCCGAACAGGTCGTTGAATCCTGCGTCCGCCCACAATGCCACCTGTCCGGTTTCCCGACAGCGTTCGGGCAAGGCGTAAACGGTTTTCGCTGGGCCGCCCAAACGTGGATCGAATGTGGATTTCACGTTGGTTAGCCCGCGCAAGGGCGTGCCCGCATCGTCCACTACGCACAGTTCTCCGTTAATGTCGATACGCGCCACCAGTGCGGTCCCCTCGGGCAGGGGTGGCAGTTGTGTGGAAAAACATATCCACGCGCAGTCAAAGAGCGCCTCGGCCCATGGAGCGCCCACGTTTCCAATGCGATATTCTCCGTGTGTGCGCTGTGCAAACGGCAGAGGTTCCCTGCTCCTCCAGATGTCTATTTTAAAACTCGCAATAGATTCGTAGATAGAAGCTTGTATCTTTTTTAATAGACATTCTGAAAGGCCGGTCGGCTTTTGTTGGGCTAAGGAGGGCATGATAATCGCCTAAATAAACAACTTTTTTATTTATGCGAATTAATACTCTTATATTATACAAGTGTCAATTTGATTGCACAAAATAAGCGCGCTGCGCATAAAGCGCATAATCGAGGGAGGGGACGGGGCGCTTGGCTGAAAGCGCACACAGCAAAACGACCTCTTCAAAAATCCTGTCATGTCAGGGCGCAGACGGGGTTTCTCTGGCCGGGCAAATGCCGCGCTTATGGGGTGGCGGCGATTCCGGGCGGAAAGACGATCGTGAGTATCTTCTTGTAAAAGTCCGTGTTGTCCATCGGTTGCGCAAAGGCCTCGCAGCCGGGTCCGCGGGCGCCGGTCCAAATGCGGGCGCTGGAATGCCCGAAGGTGGTGTAACGGATCTTGGCGCGTGCGTCGCGGATGCGGAAGGCCTCGATGACAAGGGCGTCGTACTTGCCGTACATGCTTTCCAATCCGGGCAGGGAACCTTTGAGCGCGGGGTCTTTGAGGGCCGCCACATAGAGATTCCACACGGCGTCCAATCGGGCGCGCTCGGCGGTGGAGAGGGGGGTATCTCCAAAGAAAAGAGCTTGTTGCAGCAAAAGGATGGTTCGCTCCTTTGCATCGGGTGTTCCCTCCTTCGCCAGTGTGCGCGCCGTTTTTTGCAGACTCACCAAGGGGGCTTTTTGTGCGAACAATCGCGCGAGCGTTCCCTTGTTCGGGGTATCCAGTTGGAGTCCGCCAGTTTCATGGTCTGCGGTCACGATAATGAGCGTTTCTTCCGGGTGCGCCTTTTGGAAGTCTAGGCCCACGCGCACGGCCTCGTCGAAATCAAGGACTTCCCACACGAGTTTGCCCGCGTCGTTCTGGTGGCCGGAATAGTCGATGTCGCCTTTTTCCACCATGAGAAAAAATCCCGTCGGGTTGTCCAGGGCGCGGATGGCCGTCGCCGTGAAATCGGCGAGCGTGGGTACTTCCTTCGGAAAGGAAAATCCGGGGGCTTGGGGCGTGCACAGTGCGGCGAGTTTCTGGCCGGGGACGGTATTTTCTAGGCAGTTTGCCCCTTCCGTCACGCGGTAGTCGGCGGCTTCCAAAAGCGCGCGCGTGGCTTTTAAATCGCTGGCGGGCATGGGCGGCTGACCGCCGAAAAAATCAAACCCGCTGGCGGCCATTTCTTGGGTTATGGCCTTGTGGTTTGAGCGGGTGTTTTGATGTGCGAAATAGGCGGCGGGCGTGGCGTCGTTGAGGGGGGACGAGGTGACGATGCCTATCTTGAACCCACGCGATTGCAAAAGTTTGGCGAAGCTATCGACGGGTCTGCCGTCCTTGTCCTGCCCGAGGGCTCCGTTGAGAGTCTTGATGCCGCAGGCGATGGCGGTGCCGGAAGCCGCCGAATCGGTGGTTTTTCCCTCCGCGTTATCCGTGGTCATGGGAGCCCTCGCGGGGAGGGTGTTGAGGGCCAGGGATTCTCCCGTCGCCATTTCGACCAACGCGCGCTGGTTTTGCCCGAACCCGTCGCCCAAAAACAGGATGACGTACTTGGGCGCGCCCCACAAGCTGGCGCCGACTAAAAGGAATAGTGCGACAAGGAGGGACGGATATCGGTGCATTCGGTTAGCGCGTGCTGTTCATCATCACGGGGTGTACGGGCAACACCACCTGCTTGGGCGTGTGCTGTCCGGGGCCCAACAAGGCCAGCAATAGCTCGGCGGCTGCCGTTCCCATCTGCTCAATGGGCTTGCTGGCGCTGGTGATGGAAATGTGCGTGCTGATGTTTTGCTTGAGCGCGTCAAAACCGCTGACGCCGATTTGGCCGGGAATGCTCAGGCCGAGTTCTTGCAGTTGACGGATGGCGCAATCGGCAATCAGGTCGTTGGCGCAGACGATAATTTCCGGGCGCGGCGAATATCCGACAATCCGCTTGATGGCCTTTTGTATGTCTTGCGTCACGTCCGCCGTGGGGGAGGGTGACTGGATTTCTTCGACATATTTGCGCGCCAGCGCAATGCCGTTGTCGCCCAGGGCCCAGCGAAAGCCCTCGAATCGGTTCGATACGCTGGTGGAGTTGGGCTCGCCGCTGATCCAGCTGAACAGGCGGTAGCCGCGCTTGATCAAAAGTTCGGTCAGCTGATGCATCCCGCCAAAGTCATCCGCCGTCACGCAGTTGAGTTCCAAGTTCGGGATGTATTTGTCCACGAGAACAAACGGGAAATTTGCCATCTTCAGCTGGATGATGCGCTCGGTGATACTCCCCGATGCGAGGGGGAAAATGATGGCGCCGTCAACCGGCAGGCTTAGCAAATTGGAAATGTTCACGCTCTCCTTGTCCGCGTCGCGGGCCGCGTCCAAGATGAGGCACTGGAGCCCCGCCGCGTCAAAAACCTTCTGGGTGCCGCGCGCGATGAGAATGGTCATTTCGTCGGCCAAGTTGGGAATCACCAAGGCGATGCGCTTGTGTTTGAGATTATGCTGCGCCACAAAAACGCCCTTGCCCTGCGCGCCGCGCAAGAGTCCTTCGTCGATGAGGTTTTTGATGCCGCGACGCACCGTTTGATCGTTGATGGAGCAGATGCGGGCGATTTCCTTTGCGGTGGGCAGCTGTTCGCCGGGGGCGTAGCGCCCTTCGCTGATCCACTGGCGTATGGACAGCTCCACTTGCTCGCGCAGGGAGGCCTCGGGATTGATGGCCGGTGTGATCGGTGTTTTCGAAATGGATGTTTTGCGGGAAGCGTTCATGGGTGGATTTTTTTTAAACGGGCGGCTTCGCTTGGAAAATGTTTGCTATATTCGCGTGTATTAAGTGACCTATGTTCCTAAATTTTATTGCATTTTCTTTAGAAGAACTCAATCAATTTCCGTTCAAGGAGTTGCACGTTTGCTTGCTGTAATGTATGGAATGGGCTTGTTGACGGCCGTCTTTAGGTAGGTATAAGTCATTGCATAATAAATAAATAAAATATTAGTGCTGCTATGTCTGCACGGCCATTTTCTTCCTTTTTTCACATTGTCACTTATATCATGTCAGTGCGCACTTGCCTGTGGATTTGTTGCGAATGTGCATGTGCGGGGCAGGAAAGGCAATTTGGTCTGTTTCTCCTCAGATTTTTGCCAAATTTATTACGTAAGTACATTTTAATTAAGGTATTAAGACTTAATTATGGGCCTTGTTTTGATTTTTTATAATTATGTTGACTTAACTGATAGTTCTGTAATTAATGTCTTGTGTTGACGCAGTACATATACTCCATTACGCCTTTCTTAGCATTTTTCTGTCCGGATTAGATTCACTAAAAACCCCTGCTCCCATTTTTCAAATACCCTTTTTAACACCTATGAAACGTCCCTCTCTCATGACCAAAAACGGCTTGGCTATCTTGTGTGCTTCTGTGTCGGCGCTATGGGCGCAAGATACCATCACCTTGGAAAACCCCTATGGCATCTGTGCGCATGTCACCCACGGCGAATTGGAAGTGGCTCCGGGCACTTACGAAAAGCTCAAGGCCATTCATGTGACGAACGTGCGCACCGACTTCGATTGGAAGGTCGTCGAGCCTAGCCAGGGCGTTTGGAATTTCACTTTTTTTGACGGTATCGTGAATCAGGCCGACAAAGAAGGTATCGAGTTGTTGCCGATCCTTGATTACGATGTGTCGTGGGCCAAGCCCGTGTGGGGCAACCTCGACAAGTGGGCCGAGTATGTGCAAAAGACCGTTTCGCGCTACGCCAAGACGTTGCGCTATTGGGAGGTGTGGAACGAGCCCAATCTTCCCGGTTTTTGGGAGGGCGCTCCCAGCGCGTTGAAATACACCGACATGCTCAAGCGCGCCTACAATGAGATCAAGCAAATCGACCCCACATTGACGGTGGTCTACGGAGGCACCTCGGGCGTTCCGCTGGGCTATTTTGAAGAATCGTTCCAAGCGGGCGGCGGCGATTTTTGCGATGTAATCAACATCCATCCCTACCACTGGCAGGGCACGCCCGAATTGTTGGTGGAAGACCTGCGCGGGCTGCGCGCGGTGATGAACAAATACAATATCGGCAACAAGCCCATCTGGATCACCGAAGTGGGCTGGTCTACGGCCAAGATTTTGCCCTTCTATCGGCATATCATCCGCACGGCGCTCAACCGCGCCGGGATCACCCCGGCCGAGGTGGAAGCGGCGGTGATTTTTGATCCGGAAAATGGATTCCCCGGTGCGGTTAATTATCAACCGGTGATGGATCCTCCTCTCTTTAAAGGCATTCATCAGATTACATTTTCCGAACTTGCAGGGTTGGATGTCGCTCGCTACCCTGTGCTCATTCCCACGGCCAACGAAACGTTTCCTTCCGCCTATATTCCCGCGCTGGTGGATTACGTCAAAAGAGGCGGCACCATTATATTGCCCTCGGGGATTCCCCTTTACTACGACCTAAAGTTCAATGGAGAAGGCGGCTTCGAAATGAATCAGGTCAGTGACACCCACATGAAAACGTTCCACATCGCCTGGGAAGCGTGGTGGACGCGCGACGGCGTGCCCGAATCCGAAAAATGGCAGAAACTTGCGCCCGAATTCCAAAACGCCTTTACGGTTCCCCTCACGCCCTCCGGACGCTTCCTGACGGACAAGAACTTGGAGCCGGGCGACCAGTTTATCCCCATTCTCGAAGCGGGGACCGACAATTACAAAGCCGCTGTGGCCGCGCTCTACAAGCTGAACAGCGACCTTAAGGGCAACGTCATTGTCACCACGTCGTTGGAAGCCAACCAGACCGTGCCGGAAGACCGCCAGGCCGAGATGTTGCCGCGCACGTACTTGATTGGCCTTTCCTGCGGCGCGCAGCGCGTTTACTGGTATAACCTCCGTTCCAAAGAGTGGGACCAAACGCATCGCGAAGCGCATTTTGGCATTGTGCACCATGACTTGTCGGCCAAGCCTTCCTACATCGCCTACGGCACGCTCACACGTCTGTGCCCGGACGGCTCCAAGCTCTCCCCGCTCAGCCACAAGGGCCCGGTTTATTGGGTTTCTTGGACGCGCCCCGACGGCGTCAAGGTATGGGCAGTTTGGTCCTCGGGCAATCCCCAGCCTTTGACCTTGAAGATTCAAGGCACGGTGACGGAGCTACTCAACCATCTGGGCCAAAAACAGGAAATTTCCGCAGACGGCAAGTATACCGCCACGCCTTCCATCCTTTATTTTGTCGGCCCCGAATCGGTTGCTATAGAATAAATCCTTCTTATCCCGTTCGCCATGAACCGCCCCATATCCCGAAAGCGCGCCTTCAGCTTGGTAGAGCTGTTGACGGTGATTGCTATCATCGGGACGCTCTCGGCGGTTTTGATTGGCAGCATCTATAAGGTTAGGGAAAACGCCAATCAGGCAAAGTGCGTCAGCAACGTTCGCCAGTTGGGGGTGTCCATGCTCATCTACGCGAACGAGAATCAGGGCCTTGCTCCGGCCGCGTTTTCAACCGATTGGCCGGAGTGGATAAAGAAGCTGTACCGTGGCGGCTATATCAGCGACCTGAGCATTCTCGTGTGTCCCACCGACACCTACTCGGGGCGCACGATGGTGATGATTGAGGATAAGATAAACATAGACACGCACATCAGTTACGGCGCCAATGAGGGCCTTATCGCCAATTGGAACGCCAATTTCGCACAAATCAACAACGCGGGCAACGCGGCGCGGTTGGCGATGGTGGCCGATTGCACGGCGCCTGTCTTCGACGGCACCAACGCCGACCAGCGCGCCCGCATCACCAACTCCAACGACACGACCGTATGGGGGGCCAATCCCACCATAGATCCCAGTCTCAAGCGTCATCCCGGCGGCAATTCGGTTTGCTTTGCCGACGGACACGCCAGCGTGGTTGACCAAGACACCACTCAAAATGGTTATCAGACCGGAAAATTCATTTACAACCCATTGCAATAAGACGCTGCGTTGAGCACTCACTTTTACCTATACGGAAATCAATCAGCAACCTATCCGGAACATCCCAAAACTATGAAAATCAAAGCTATGAAAACGAAAAAAATCGGCGGCATCGCGCGCCATCTGTGTGCCGTCGCCGCCTTTCTCGGCGCGGGCGTCAGCGCCTACGCAGCCTCCGGCCCCGCGCCTTTGGCGCACTGGGCATTCTCCACGGGCACTCCTGCCGATTTGGCCAGCAACGGCAAAGCTGCGGCGGTTTCCTTTGTTTCCGCCGGCGGAGAAAAGAACACGGCGACGATCACCCACAGCAGGGGTTTTGTCACCTTGAATGCGGCGGCCGAGCTTTTGGCGGTCGGCATCAACAGCACCGACTATCCCGTCCTGAAGGAGACCGCCACCATCGTCGTCACCTTGCGTTTGGACGCCGACGTGCTTAAAACGGCCTTTTCGTGGGGGTTCGTCAACCAGAAGGGCGACGACACCAAGCCTTGGGACGGCATGTGCCTGGGCCAGCTCACCAATGACGCGGGCGGTCTGTTCGCCTATCTTTTCGGCGGCGACATGTGGGTGAATTCGGGACAGAGCGTTTCTCCCAAAGTTTGGTTTAACGTGGCCATCACCTACAATAAGGGCGTTGTGTCTTACTATTACAATGGGTTGCTCGCCGGCGCGCCCTCGACCGGCACGCTCAAAGCAGTCAATCCCTTCGCTGCGTTTGCCGTTGGCCGAATTTTTAAGGGAGACTCCAATCCCATTTCTGTCAGCGACGTGCAGGTCTACGACAGCGCCCTTACGGCGGAGCAGATTGCCACGCTTTCTTCGGTCGCGCTCGCTTCGACCAACGCCGGAAAATAGTAAAATCGCATCCATCTTTTTGTGCGGCGCTCTCCGGAATGCCGCACTCAATAATCCCCAATAAGTTACCCAATACCTATGAAACTCAATAACACACACAAAATCAGCGGCGGGTTGTTTGCCCGCTGCTTCCGGTACGCCGGTGCCGCCTTGCTTCTGGCCGGCATGGTTACCGGCGCCCACGCGCAGACGATTCCCGAAGCGCTGGCACATTGGAACCTCGGCAGCGGCTCGTCCGGCTTAGTCAGCAGCACCTCCGCCGGGACATTCACCCTGGTTTCAACCGGTTCGACGGTTGACAGTTCCTCGATCGTCTACGAATCGGGCTATGCCTCCATGAACTCCTCGACAGAGCTGGTTTGCACGGGCATCAATAGCGCTGATTATTCTGGGCTTAAAACCGCCTCCACGATCATGATAACCATGCGCGTGGACGCGTTGACCGACACCTTCTTCACCTGGGGCCTTGTCAACGTTCCCTCCGAAGGCACCAGTGTGACTGGCGCGTGGGGTGACATGAGTATGTCCCAAGTTTTGGGCGGAAGCGGTGCGATGCTTGCCTACATGTACGGCAGTTCCACGGAATGGGCCAACAGCGGCACCAGTTTGTCCACGGACGAGTGGGTCTGCGTAACCATCACGTTGGATCAAGGCACGCTGTCCTATTATCTCAACGACACCCTGCTGACATCCACGTCAATTGGCACCATCAGTGATTTTGACGCGCTCGCCATCGGTCGCATCAATCGCGATGCGGCAAACGGCGAACTCTCCCTCGCCGACATCCAGATATACGACAGCGTGCTGGAACAGTCGCAGATTGCCTATCTGTCCGCGCAGAACCTCTCCAACATTCCCGAGCCCGCCGTGTCCGCCGCTTTGGGCGGAATACTGGCGCTCGCGTTGGTGATCGGTGTGCGCTCGCGCCGCCGTTAAGGAACCCTTGCCGTTCACCGTCCGGGCAAATACCGCCCGGGCGGCGAAATGCAAAGCAGTGTGTGATTTGGCGCAAACAGCGCCGTTTTTTCGATCTTCGCCGTCGTCCTTTTCGTAATGGGATGCGAATAGGATGGCGTGCGAAGAACGAAAGGGCGGTTTGTGCGGCGGTTGCCTGCCCGTACGCGGCGCTCGCGCGCCCTCGTTTTTATCGGAAGTTTTCATGAATTACCTGACGCCTTGCAAGATTGACCGACTGTTGATACCGCCTTCCTTCGAGAAGGGCGCTTTCGACAGCCATGCGGTTGACTGTCCTTTTCCATTTTGCCACGACGGACGTTATGGGATGACCTATGTTGGTTGGGACGGGATCGGCTACCGCACGGGGCTGGCGTTTTCGGATGACCTGATTCACTGGCGCAAGGCGGGGATGATTCTGGATCGGGGCAAGCCTGGTTCGCTTACCCAATACAACATTGCGCTTACTTCCATCCTGCGCGACAACGCGCTTTATGGCTCCGGGAAACTGAAGCAGATCGGCGGGCGCTATGTCGGCACGTGGCATGCCTACCCGGGGCAAGGCTACGAAAGCGGCCCGGCGTGTATCGGCATCGCTTATTCCGACAATCTCCTTTCGTGGGAACTCGACGAGACCTCGGTATTGCTGGCCGATCCCGCCTGCCCATGGGAAGCGGGCGGACTTTACAAGTCATGGCTGATGGAGCACGACGGGCTCTACTACCTTTTTTACAATGCCAAGACTGCGGGCGAACCGTGGAAAGAACAAACGGGGCTGGCGACATCCTCGGACTTGAAAACGTGGACGCGCTCGCCGCTCAATCCCCTCCTGCGCAACGGCCCTGCTGGGGCTTTTGACGACATTTTCGCCTCCGATCCTTGCGTGTTGCGCGATGCAGGGCGATGGCTGATGTTTTACTTCGGCAACAGCAGCGACGGGCACGCCCGCGAGGGGCTCGCCTTTTCCGAAGACTTGTTCCATTGGGAAAAGTCGCCGCAAATCCTCGTGGACGTGGCCCCCCCCGGCAGTGTCGATGCGCGCTTTGCCCACAAGCCGGGCATCATTGCCAAGGACGGCGTGCTTTACCATTTTTACTGCGCGGTAGCCCCTGTGGACGGACGCCCACACGGCGACATTGACACGGGCGAAATTCGCGGCGTCTCGCTGGCCACCAGCCGCCCGGTTTCGTGCGGTTGCGGCGCGATTTAGTTTCTTTATCCATTCCAAAATTCATGTCTCGAAAAATCACATTGATCGGCGCGGGTTCGGTGGTCTTTGCCAAGACGCTCATCGGAGACGTCCTCCAGCGCGCGGCCCTTTCCGACAGCCACATTTGTCTGATGGACATCGACGCCCAGCGCCTGAAAGTGGCCCAGCGGATGATGACCAAGATTGCGCAAAAGCTCGGCGTTTCCGCGAAAATCACCGCCACGCTTGACCAACGCGAAGCCGTTCGGGGAGCCAAGTACGTCATCTGCACCATCCAAGTGGGCGGCTACAAGCCCTCCACGGTGCGCGATTTTGAAATCCCGGCCAAGTACGGGCTCAAGCAGACCATCGCCGACACCCTCGGCATCGGCGGCATTTTCCGGGGTCTGCGCACTATTCCCGTGCTCACCTCCATCGCGCGCGACATTGCCGAGGTGGGCCATCCCGACTGTCTCCTGCTGAACTACACCAATCCGATGGCGATGAACTGCTGGGGCGTCGCCAAGGCCGTGGGCATCCCCCATGTGGGCTTGTGCCACTCGGTATTTGGCACGGCGCGCATGCTTTCGGGCCATGTCGGCATTCCTTACGAGGACATCGACTATCTGGTGGCGGGCATCAACCACATGGCCTTTTTTCTCAAGTTCGAGTACCGGGGGCAGGACGCCTATCCGCTGCTGTTCAAGGTGCTCAACGACCCCAAGCGCACTTTTGAGCGGGTGCGTTACGAGATGATGCGCCGCACGGGCTATTTTGTGACGGAATCCAGCGAGCATCAATGCGAGTATACGCCGTACTTTATTCATCACGGCGCGGAGATCATAAACCGCTTCAACATTCCGCTCAACGAATACATCCGCCGTTGCGAGGCCATCAATTCGACATGGCACACCACCGAATCCACCCTGTTGGGCACCGAGCGCGACATTGAAATTTTCAAGCCCTCCCACGAATACGGCGCCTACATCATCCACGCGCGCGAGACCAACCAGCCCAAGACCGTTTACGGCAACGTGCCCAATCGCGGCCTTATTGAAAACCTGCCCGCCGACTGTTGCGTGGAAGTGCCGTGCCTTGTGGACGGCAGCGGTCTGCATCCCGTGCGCATTGGGCAACTGCCCGACCAGTTGGCTGGCCTGTGCCAGACCAACATCAGCGTCCAACGCCTGACGGTGGACGCCGCGCTCACGGGCAAGCGCGAGCATATTTACCACGCGGCGATGCTCGACCCGAACACGGCGGCCTCGCTCCCCCTCGACAAAATCTGGGCCATGTGCGACGAACTGATCGAAGCGCACCAAAAAGACGGCTATCTCGGGGAATTTGCGCCCGTCATTCGCGACACGGGCCGGGGGTACGCCGGGGTGGGGGATCGCGCCATCGCGCGATTGTACCTCGAAGAGGGCGACCTTTCCGTTGTCAATAGCACCGTTCGTTTGCGGCTCGAGGTGGAGAATCCGCAAGCCGCCGAACGGGCGTTTGATTTTTCACTCAAGGCCGACCCGCTCGCGGCGCTTTTGCCCCCTGAAACCGCTCACGTGCGCCTGAAGGTGCCCGGCGGAAAGACGGTGAAGCAATTGCTTGCGTTGCGCCTGCTTAAGCCTGTCGAAGATGCGCTTTCGGTAGACTTGTTCTGCGCGCAGGACAATGTGCTGGCCGTGGGGCGTGTGCTGTTGCCGCGCCAAAAACTGGTTGCCGACGCGCGGGGCGGGGCGCATTTTGCCTATGCGCTTTCCGGCTTCCCGGCCATCGAGGGCGACATTCGGCGCGAGGGTGCGCAACTGGTGGTGCGCGTCAAGGTCAACGATTCCGACCCCAAGCCCAACCATGCGGGCCCGATGGAGGGATCTTCGGTGAGCCTCATGTTCGCGCAGGCGGACGAGGCCCCCATTACCCGGCTGTTTTTGCTGCCCGAGCAGGAAAACGAACGTCTGAGGGCGGTAAAACCGGACGGCACTGCCTTCGAGGGTGCCGCCGTCGCGCTGCACAAGACCAAGCTCGACTACACTGCCGAGGTGCGCTTTGACGCCGCGCTCGTGGGATTAACCGACACCCGGCGATTCCTCTTTGACAGCGTCACGCGCATCCACGCGCTGGGCGATGCCCATTCCGGCGGCAGTTGCGCGCTCAACGACGACTTCAACGGCCATGAAGTCACGGTGCATTACGCGCAGGTTTGCCTGTGAAATTCCGCTCCGGGGGACGGCCTCCCTCGGAGGATTCACGCCGTTGTTTACGGGAAACACGCCTCTCGCAGGGGGCGAATCTCCGCAAAATCCGTGTTTGAATTTAGCCCCTACAAAACGTCCCCCCTTATCTTTTTTCAGACATGCATTGGATCGACTGGCTTATCATCATAATCCCGCTGGCGGGCATCTTGTGGATGGCGGTGCACAGCCGCAAATACATCCGGGGCGTCGCGGATTACCTCGCGGCAAGCCGCGTGGCGGGCCGCTATGTGATTTCGGTCGCCGACCTCAGCCAGGCGCTCGGAGTCATTACGCTCATCGCGCTGGTCGAGGCCAAATACCAAACGGGCTTCGCCCTGACGTTCTGGGAATTTATCGCCATGCCCGTGGGCACCATCATGGGGCTCACCGGCTATTGCGTCTACCGCTTCCGCGAGACCAAGGCCCTCTCCATCGGGCAGTTTCTGGAAATGCGCTACAGCCGCCCTTTCCGCATCATCGCGGCGACTTTGCGCACGCTTTCGGAAATGCTTACCAACGCCATCGGCCCGGCGATTGCCACCAATTTCTTCATCTACTACATCGGGCTGCTGCACAGCGTGTCGATTTTCGGGATGGCCGTGCCCACCTTCGCCATCATCGTCACGATGATGCTTTCTTTGTGCGTCATCGTCATGTGGCCGGGCGGGCGCATTTCGCTGCTGATTACGGACTGCATCCAGTCGCTGTTGAGCTATCCCATTTTCGTGCTTGTCGGCGGCTACATCATCCTGCATTTCTCATGGGCCACCGAAATATCGCCGGTGATGCTCGACCGCGTCCCCGGCGAGAGTTTCCTCAACCCCTTTGACATTTCGGAATTGCGCGACTTCAACATTTTCGCGCTAGTGGTCATCATCGTCAGCTATGTGCTCAACCGCGCCAGCTGGATTGGCAACGACACCACCAATAGCGGGCGCACCCCGCACGAGCAAAAAATGGCGGGCATCCTAGGCACTTGGCGCACGGGCTTTTCCACTCTCATGTGCCTGCTGATCGCCGTCATGATGATCACCCTGATGGCGCACCGCGATTTCGCCCCCCAGGCGCATGAGATTCGCCTGGAGCTTTCCGAAAAGGTGTCGGAGGCCGCCATCGCCTCGCCGAAGGACAGGGACGTTGTCATGTCCAACGTTTCGGCGGTTCCGGTCGTGGATCACCGCATTGGGATAGACCCTCCGCTCTCGCAGAAAAACAACATCGACACCCCCTATCTTGCGGCGGCGCGCGCGGCGCTTCCCGAAGACGGCACCGGCAATTTGGAGTATCAGAATTTCAAGACGCTCTACCACCAAATGATGCTGCCCGTTGCGCTTCGCAATATTTTTCCCGTCGGGCTGGTCGGCATATTCGGCCTGCTTATGGTGATGCTGATGCTCTCGTGCGACGAGTCGCGCATCTTCAACTCCGCCGCCACCATCATTCAGGACATCGTGTTGCCGCTGCGCAAAAAGCCCCTCGGTCCCAAGGGACATTTGCGGCTCCTGCGTTGGGGCACTGTGGGTGTCTCGCTTTTTTTCTTGGTGTCTTCGCTGTTCTTCGTCCATCTGGACTACATCAACATGTTCATCACGATCATGACGGCGGTGTGGCTGGGCGGGGCGGGCCCCATCATGATTTTCGGGCTCTACAGCCGCTTTGGAACGACGACGGGGGCGTACTGCTCGCTGATTTTTGGCTCCGGTTTTTCCATTCTCAGCCTCTTTTTGCAGCGCAAATGGGCGGATCTTATCTATCCTTTTCTCGAGGCGCACGGGTGGATTCCCGGCCTGTCCGGCTTTTTGGAAACGGTCTCTTCGCCGCTCAATCCTTACATCGAATGGAAGATGAATGCGGTGAAATTCCCCATCAACTCCTACGAGCTGTATTTCATGTCCATGGCCATGGGGGTGATCGCCTACGTTGTGGGGTCCTTGGTTACTTACCGCGAGCCCTTCAATCTTGAGCGCATGCTGCACCGCGGCAAATACAACCTCGACGGGGATGAAAAGCCGAAAATCCAGTGGGGATGGCGAACGTTCATCGGAAAGTTTGTGGGCATCACCTCCGAATATACGGTGGGCGACAAAGTGATTGCGTGGTCGGTGTTTTTCTATGCGATCATCTACAATTTCGGCATTTGCTTTGTGGCGGTGCTTGTGTGGAACTTGATTTCGCCGTGGCCCGCGCAGTGGTGGAGCCATTACTTTTACATCACGAGCGTGGTGGTCACGGGAGTCGTCGGGATTGTGTCCACGTTCTGGTTCGGCATCGGCGGGGTCATCGATTTGCGGCAGCTTTTCAGGGACTTGCGCAACCGCGCGGACAACCCGCTGGATGACGGACGCGTGGAAGACGGCGTTTCGCTCGCCGACCAAGCGGCGTTTGAGGATCGGGAAAAACCCAAGAAATAGCGCCGCACAGGCGAACGAACCCAGCGAACCGCCCGCATATTTTTTCTCTCATGTTGCCACGCACTTTTCTCACCCAGTTGATCCCTGCACGCATCGCGGAGGCAACGCGGCGTTTGCACGCCTGCATCTGGCAACCTTTGCCCGAGGCCTCCGCGCATATCGCGGTGTCGGCAACGGATGTCTACCGCGATTTTCGGGCAATCCGAGAATTGAAGCCTTCGGATTTCACGCACACGCCCGTGGCCGGGGAACACTGGGGGCCCAAGTACGCGCAGCGTTGGTGCAAGCTGACTTTGCCCAAGCCCGGCGACAAGACGGTGCGCTACCTCACCTGGAATGAACAGTCCGAAGCCACCGCCTACATCGACGGGGTTCCTTATTCGGGGTTGGATGTGGGGCACACGTACACGCCGATTCCGAGAAATGTTTCGGAAATGCTCGTTGAGGCGATCTGCATACGCTCGGCGATTGCGCTGAAGGGCGAAAGTCATTCACTTGACGAGGACGGGGCGCGTTATGCCCCGCCGACGCTTTCACTTCGCAACGATGCCGCATGGAGCGCCTATTTCGACCTGAGCGTGTTGCTCGAAGTCCTGGAGTGCGAACAGACGGAGTATCAGCCCGCCGTGGGCAGCGTCAAATCCTTCACGGATCCCGTGCGGTATACCCCGCCCGCGTTTCGGGCAAGCCCGCTGTTTCGCCGGCTGTGCGCGCGGCTCGATGCCGCCGTCGATGTGTTTGACCGCGACGGGGTAGAGGCCTTCCGCAAAATTCTGGCCGACATTTACAAAGATTTCCCCGCGGAGTCCTCGGCGATGAAGGGGGTGCTTACCGGGCACGCGCACATCGACCTTGTGTGGCTGTGGCCCGAGCGCGTGGGCGAGCGCAAGGCGCTGCACAGCTGGGCCACGCAAGTGCGGCTGATGGGGGAATATCCCGAATTTCGCTTCGGCTACTCGCAGCCCGCCAGCTACGAGGCCGTCCAACGCCTGTCGCCCGAGTTGCACGACAAGGTGAAATCGCTTGTGAAAAAAGGCCAGTGGGACGCCACCGGCGCCAGCTATGTGGAGTGCGACACCCAAATCCCCTGCGGCGAGGCGCTCCTGCGCAGCCTGCGCTTGGGGCAGAAGGGTTTTGCCCAATTGCGCGGCGAGAGGGCCAAGGTCTTTTGGTTGCCGGATGTGTTCGGCTACAGCGGCTGCATGCCGCAACTGCTCAATGGGTTTGGCGTAAAGGGCTTTTTCACCTCCAAACTTTCGTGGTCGAGCATCAACCGCTTCCCGCACACCAGCTTTCGCTGGCGCAGTCCGGACGGTTCGGAGGTTCTGGCGCACATCGTGCTGTTGCACGACTACAACGAGGCGGTCAGCCTCAAGAATCTGCGCGAGGACGCCCTGCATCACCAGCAGGCGGCGGTGCATGGGGAGTTCCTGCAGCCCACGGGCTACGGCGACGGCGGCGGGGGCCCCACCGAGGCCATGATCGAGCGCGCCCGCCGTGTCCACAATCTCGCGGGCGTGCCCAAAACCCAGTGGGGCAACATCGATCCTTTCTTCGACCGGCTCGACACCGTGCGCGACAAATTGCCCGCCGTGGCGGGCGAGCTGTTGCTCGAATTACACCGCGGCGTTTTCACCACGCACGGCTCGCTCAAAAGCGCGTTTCGCGGGCTCGAACGCGCCTTGCAGGTGCACGAGGCCGCCAACGTTCTCGCGGGGACTGGCCCCATTGCGGAACACTTTTGGAAGCGCGCGGCGTTTTCGCATTTCCACGACTACATTCCCGGCAGTTCCATCTGGGAAGTGTATGCGGAGGCGATTCCGGAATTAAAGAGCCTCGCGCAACAGGCGCTCACCCAAGCGGCAGAGACGCTGCCGGGGCAGGGGGGGTGTTTCAATCCGTTGCCCGTGCTGCGCACGGCGGTAGTCGGCGGGACATGCTACGAGCTTGCGCCCCTGTCTGCCGCGCCGCTGGCGCAACTGACCAAATTGCCCGCCGCCGCGCCGCGTGCCGATGCGCATGCTTTGGAGAGCGACCGCGTGCAGGTGCGCTTTTCCCCGGAGGGATGGATTGAATCGCTCGTCATCGACGGCAGCCCCGTGCAATTGCGCGCGGGCGCGCAGTTGGCCGCCTATCCCGACCATCCGGCGGCTTTTGACGCGTGGGATGTCGATCGCACATCCCTGGTGGCGGCGCAGTCGGCGGTTCGTACGCAAGAAAAGCCGTTGACCGCGGTAAATTCGGACACGCTGACGGCGTCTATCACCTTTGCCTTCACCGTGTCGGACGAGAGCGCGGTGCGCATCCGCTACGCCGTGACGGCGGGCGAAAACGTCCTGCGCGTGAAGTACGATTTCGATTGGCAAAACCCGTTCATGTGGGTGAAGGCCGTTTTCCCGACGGCTTACCATGGGCGCGAGGCGCGTTTTGGCGCGCCCTTTGGCAGCGCCCTGCGCGGCCAGTGGCCGGGGTATCCGGCGGTCGAGGCCAACTGGGAAGTGCCCGGCAGCCGCTGGGTGGTGGTTCCCGACGACGCCCAGCAATCGGGCCTGTCGCTTATCTCCAAGGACCGTTACGGCTTTACGGTGTACGACGGCACGGTCGGTGTGAGTCTCTTGCGCAGCGCGCGCGTGACGGAGGCCGGCGACCATCCCCGGATTCGCGAAAAGAACCAGCCGACATTTTCCGACATCGGGCCGCAGAGCGTGGAAATCGCCCTCGGGCGGTTTGACGCCAACGCCCCCGCCGCAGAAACGCCCGCCGTCCTTGCCGACACGCTCTTTACGCCCGCGTTGCCCTACGGCGGCCCGGCGAAAAACGCGGGACTTTTGGCGGTGGAAAACGCCCCTTCGCTCGCGCCGTCTTGGGCCGAACCGCTCGCGGACGGCGCATGGGTGTTGCGCCTGCACGAAACCTTGGGCCGCAACGGCACCGCCGTCATCCGATTGGCCGACGGCTGGCTGGCCGAACCCGCGGATTTTGACGGCGCAAGTCTCGGCGAGGCGCGCGCGGGCCAATTGTTCCTGCCGTTTACGCAGTACAAAATCCTTTCCGTTCGCATTCGCCGGGGTCTGGGTGTTGAACGCGTATAATCATCATTTAGGCCCCCTCTCGCTGCTTTCCCCATCGTTTTTATATTGCCACATCGATTGATAGGACTGAATTTACCCATAAAATATGTCTGACACCCTTAGCCGCAAAGCCGGACTTGTCTGCGACCCGCGTGTGCGCGCCGAACTGTCGCCTGTGCGGATTCTTTGGAAACAGGAAGGCGGCGGCGCGCGCATAGCCGATGCAGACATCCTGTTGAAGGCGGGCAACGGCCAAGCCGTGCTGGCTGAGCTTCCCGTGTGCGAACTGCGCAGCGCGCCGGGGCGTACCGCGGCGCTGCTCTTGGATTTTGGGCGCGAGATTCACGGCGGGGTGCGCATCGTTTCCGCCGTCGCCGAGGGCAAGATTCCGTGGCGCGTGCGCCTGCGTTTTGGCGAATCGGTTTCCGAGGCCATGAGTGACGCGTGGGCTGCGGAAGCCACCGCCACCAACGACCACGCCCTGCGCGACTACGAAACCCACATCCCGTGGCTGGGCGCGCTCGAAACGGGCAACACGGGTTTTCGTTTCCTGCGCATCGATTATTTGGACACCGACCGCCCCCTGCGCCTCAAGGAAATCTCGGGCGTGCTGGTGTTTCGCGATGTTCCCTACATAGGCTCGTTTCACAGCTCGGACGATCGCCTCAACCGGATTTGGGACACGGGCGCGTACACGCTGCATCTGAACATGCAGACCTACCTGTGGGACGGAATCAAGCGCGACCGCCTTGTGTGGGCGGGCGACATGCACCCGGAACTCATGACGTTGTCGTCTGTTTTTGGATACAACGAGGTCGTTCCCCAAAGCCTCGACCTTTCCCGAGACACGACTCCGCTGCCCGGATGGATGAACGGGATCGGCGCGTATTCGCTGTGGTGGATTCTCATCCACCGGGACTATTTTCGCTTCCGCGGAGACCTTGCCTACCTGCGCGCGCAGTCGGCGTACCTCAGGGGGCTGCTGTCGCAAATCTGCGCGCACATCGACGACACCGGGCACGAACACCTCGGCGGCATGCGATTTTTGGACTGGCCCTCGAAGGAAGACACGGCTGGCGTGGACGCCGGATTGCACGCCCTGAGCGTCATGGCGCTCGAGGCAGGGGCCCACTTGTGCGAGGCCATTGCAGAAACGGCGACGGCCTCCCTTTGCCGCGAAAAGGCCGCGCGCATGCGGCGCGTGCGGCTCGACCCGGGCGCATGCAAGCAGGCGGCGGCGCTCATGGCCATCGCGGGGCTTTTAAACCCCGATGAAGCCAATCGCATCGTCACGCAGGGCGGGGCGCGCGGCTTTTCCACCTTTTACGGATATTACATGCTGCAGGCGCAGGCGCTTTCCGGCGATTATCTGGGCGCGCTGGGCAATATCCGCCGATTCTGGGGCGGCATGCTCGATCTGGGTGCCACCACCTTTTGGGAGGATTTTGATTTGGCATGGCTAGAAAATGCCGGACGCATCGACGAACTCACGCCCGAGGGCAAAGTTGACATCCACGCGGCCTACGGCGGCTACTGCTACAAGGGACTGCGCCACAGCCTGTGCCACGGGTGGGCTTCCGGCCCTACGGCGTGGCTGAGCGAGCATGTCTTGGGCATAAGGCCCCTGTCGCACGACACTTTTAAAATAGAGCCCCATCTGGGCGACCTCGACTGGGCGGAAGGCACCTTTCCCACCGCCAAAGGCGTTTTGCGCGTTTCCCACCGCAAGGGCCCCGATGGCAAGCCAGTGTCCGATATCTCGGCGCCCGAGGGCCTGCGCATCGTTTGACCCACGCAAGGGCTTTGCAAACTTTTGAAATACGCTGACGCCATGTTGCTTACCGAACAAATCCGCATCCGAGATCCCTTCGTTTTTCGCGACGATGCGCGGCGTTGCTATTTTTTGTTCCGCACCGTTCGATTCGACGAAACCCCCGCCGGGTAGGGCGGCCCCACGCCGTTGCCCCTGCATGTGACGGACGGTCCGTGGCCGCAGCCCTTGCCCATTTCCACGGCGGCCACGCCATGATTTTGACACCTTTGAGAGCGAGAAAACGCTCGTCTATCACAGTCCCAACCACGCCCCCGTCGAACGCGCGCACTTTGTGCCGTTTCAGCCGTTGTTCGCGCAGGTTTCTTTCGACAACTAAACGTTCTCTGCGTCCATCGCACGAATCGAAGGTTCGTTGCTCTCGTCCGCCCACGAAAAAAGCCCCGCGTGTCCGCGAGGCTTTTTTCTAAAAGAAAGAGTGGTCGGGGTGGTCGGACTCGAACCGACGACCTCTACGTCCCGAACGTAGCGCTCTACCAGGCTAAGCTACACCCCGCCACTATAGCGGCATCGCCTTTCGGGCGGATGCCTATGGATGTCTCTCAAAATGAAAACGCATCGGATGCTCGGCCGAATTTTGGCTTTTTTCCCGTGTCCTCGCCTTGATGATGCGTTGCATCACCTCGGCTCGAAACCCGAAAAAACAGCTCAAAACCGTCTTTCGCATCCTCGGTTCTGATTTTGAGATACACCCGAAAGAATCATCTTCGCGTTTTGGTGGGGCGTTTGCAAGCACATTTGAAGCGGGCGGGCGGGTTGTGCGAAAAAAATCGCCGCAGGCGGATTTGTGCGAACGGGCGCGGATGGGCGAAACGGGCTTGCTCCGGCGGCGGGGGCGGATACCATGAAATTTATCATGCAACGCACGTACGCGCGGTTTTTTGGGATGATGGCGGCAGGGGTTATTTTGCTCCTGCTGGGGGGCTGCGGCAAGCCTGCGGGGTTTGACACGGTGCTCGATTATGCCAACCCGCCCGCCGCGCGCGAGACGACGCAGCGCATCGGCGAGCTTTCGCTGGCGCAGCGCAAGCAGTACGAGGACGCCAAGTTTTTCATCATGGCCGAGAAGATGATGACGGGGCAGTGGCCCTTTGATCCCGACGCGGCCGAGGCGCGCTATCGCGCCCAGTTCAACGGCAAGACGATTCGCGAGGTCATCGACGAGGCGGAGCGCCGCCGCGCCGTGCTGAACGCCGTCGATCAAAAGCTGTCGGCCCCCGCCGCGTCGTCGGAAAACGCCGCTTCGCCCGCGAAGAATTCGCCGTTTTAATCAGGCGGGTTCGGTTGTGTTTGCCTTTCAGGCGTTCGTTGCAAATGCCGCCGAATAGTGCGCGATGGTCTGCGGGGCTTGTGCGCCGAAAAGCTTCGCTATCGAATAATCGACCTGCCCGCCGGGCAATGCCATAGGGAGTGTCTTCAAATTCCTCAGGTCGTCCGCTTGACTGGATTTTTGCCCCTTTCTTGTGTCCTCGCCTCGTCGATGCGCTGCTTCGACTCGACTCGGAACCCAAAAAATGGCCTGAAAACCAGCCTTCGCGGGCTCGTTCCGGAATGTGAAGACACGACCTACGGTGTCGGCGCGGGAGCCCAAGGGCGGATCGCCCGATTTTCGGCGCTTGCGTGCGCCGCGCGCAAAAACGCCTGTGTGATGCTGCGCGCCGCAATCGGGGGCGCATCGCGCTAAAACCCGCATCGCGCGGTGGCCGCGAAGGAGGCCGTGCCTCGCGTGCGCGAGGTTAGTGCGCCCGGGGCAGCACCCCGTCGGCGCGCAACAGCCCGAAGAGCGCCAGCGCGGCCTCGGAGCGGTTGAGCAAGTACAGATGAAAACCCGGCGCGCCGCCCGCGAGCAGGCCCTTGACTTGGGCGCGCGCCCATTCCACGCCCACGGCGGTTTGCGCCAGCGGGTCGTCGCCCGCCGCCGTCAGGCGGTCGGCCAGCGCCTCGGGGAATTCGGCGCGGCACGAGGCGCAAAAATTGCGCGCCTGCTTGAGCGAAAGCGCGGGCATGAGCCCGGGCAAAATCGGCACGTTAATCCCCGCCGTGCGGCAGCGGTCCACAAAGGCGAAATACTTTTTGTTGTCGAAAAACAGCTGCGTGCTGACGAAGGCGGCCCCGGCCTTCACCTTGGCGGCCAAGTGGCGCAAGTCGTCGCCGGGGGAGGTCGCCTCCGGGTGGGTTTCGGGATAGCCCGCCACCCCCACGCAAAATTCCGGGAACTCGTCGCGAATGAGCTTCACCAAATCGGCCGCGTAGGAAAACCCCTGCGGGTGCGGCACAAAATCCGTCTGGCCCTTGGGCGGATCGCCGCGCAGGGCGAGGATGTTTTTAAAGCCCGAGCGCTGGTAATCGCGCAGGACCGCGCGCAGCTCGTCGGCGGAGTGGCCCACGCAGGTCAGGTGCGGCATCACGTCGAACCCGTAGGCGTTTTTGAGCACCTCGCCGTAGGCGCGCGTGCGCTCGCGCGAAGAGCCGCCCGCCCCGTAGGTGACGGACACAAAATCGGGCCCGAAGGGCTTGAGCGCGGCGGCGGTGCGCTCGATGCGGCGCGCGCCCTCCTCGTCCTTCGGGGGGAAAAACTCTACGGAAACCAGCGGCCCGCGCGCGCGAAATTTCTCACTAATGTATTTAGTTTCTGAATACATGCGCGGGTCGTGCGTCGGGGGCTAGTCGCCCTGGTAGACGGCGCTGGGCTGCGAGGCGTTGCCGATGCGGGTGGAGTGCAAGTCGTAGTTGCGGCCCGACTCGGTGTCGAAGATGCGCAGCTTGCTGGAAGCGCCCTGCTTTTGCGAGTAAATCACGTGGCGGCCGTCGTTGAGCCAGCAGGGCTCCACGCCGCTGCCGCCGCCGCCGGTGAGGGCCTGCGACTGGCCGGTGGCGCGGTCGAGCAGCGCCAGCTGGAAGCCGCGTCCGAAGGCGGCGGTGAACACCACGAGGTTGTCCTTGCGGGGATTCCACGCGGGCTCGGTGCAATAGTTGCTGATGCGGTAGGAAACGCGCTTCATCGCGCCGCCCTCGGCGCTCATCTCATAGAGCTGCGGGTTGCCCACTTGGTCGTTCACGAAAATCAGGCGCGTGCCGTCGGGCGAGAAGGAGGGGGATGCCTCCAGCGACTTCGACTTGGTGACCTGTTTCAAATTGCGGCCGTTGGCATCGCCCACGTAAATTTCCGGGTTGCCGCTGCCCGAGAGCACCATGGCGGTGCGCTGGCCGTTCGGCGACCAGATGGCGCCCGTGTTGGTTCCTTTGAAGGAGGCCACGGTGGCGCGCGAACTGGAGGCCAAGTTCAGCAGGAAGATGTCCGGGAAGCCCGACTTGAAATAGCCCGTGTAGAACATGCGCGTGCCGTCGGGCGACCAGCGCGGATAAATGGAGTTCGAGCGGTCGCTCGTCAGGCGGCGGACGGAGGAAAAGAGCAAATCGCTCGTGTAGATTTCGCGGTTGCCGCTGCTGTCGCCCACAAAGGCGACCTTGGTGTCGAAAAAGCCGGGGATGTTGAGAATCTGCTTCACCACGGCGTCGCACGCGCGCAGGGCGGCGCGGTTCACGGTGGGGCCGGTGGCGTTGGCGGAGAAGGGCACGGGGCCGCCGGCGAGCGTGGCGTTCACGCCGCTGCCGGTGGGGGTGAGGATCAACTGATACTTGGCGCTGCCCGCAGGGGCCAGCTTGAAAGCGCCGTGGATTTCAAAGGCGCGGCGCGCGAGTGCCAAGATTTCCGGGTTTTGGCTGGAAATGCTGATGGGAATCTCCGGCACGTCGGAAAACTTGCGGGTGAGTCTACCCATGTTGTTGACGGCGTCATCTTGGGCGGTGGCCACGGCGGTGGAGAGCAGGCCGAACACAACGGCCCACAGGGAAAGTTTACGGAACAAGCGTTTCATCCTCCCATCAAAGAATAAGACGCCGCGCGGCGCAATCCGAAAACCGCGTTTTAGGGTTGCGCGAATCGCGCTTTCGATGGACATTGAAAAACAATCTCTTTTCTCCGGAGGGCCGCTTGCCCCCCGTTGCTTACGCTTATGGACAAACAAGACACCGCCTTTATCATCGACGCGCTCAAAACCGTCAAATACCCGGGGTACAGCCGCGACATCGTTTCCTTCGGGCTGGTGCGCAACGTGGAGTTCAAAGACGGCCTTGTGTCGGTCGTCATCGCCCTCACCGCCAAAGACGACGCCATTCCCACGCAAATCCGCACCGAGGCCGAAAAGGCCCTGCGGTTGCTCGCGGGGGTCAAGGATGTGGCCGTTTTTGTCGACGCCGTGCGCCCCGACGCCGCCCCGGACGGCAAGAGCCTGCCGGAAGTCATGAAAAAGGTGAAGGCCGTGGTGGCGGTGGCCTCCGGCAAGGGCGGGGTGGGCAAGAGTACCGTGGCGGTGAACCTCGCCTGCGCCTTTGCTCGGCTTTTCGGTGCCAAGGGCCGCCCGGCCCCCTCGGTGGGCCTGCTCGACTGCGACATTTACGGGCCCTCCGTGCCCATGATGATGGGCGTTTCCGGCCAGCCGGAGCTCATCGACTCCCTCATCCAGCCCATTGAGAACTATGCGGTCAAAGTCATGTCGCTGGGCTTCTTGCTCGACGAAAGCACCCCCGTGCTCTGGCGCGGGGCCATGGTTAACAAGGCCATCCAGCAGTTTTTGACGCAGGTGCAGTGGGGCGCGCTCGAAGTGCTCGTGGTCGATTTGCCCCCCGGCACGGGCGACGCCCAGCTCACCCTCACCCAAAGCGTGCCCCTGACGGGCGCGGTGATCGTCACCACCCCGCAATCGGCGGCCTCCTCGGTGGCCCTGCGCGGGGCCCGGCTCTTTGAGAAAATCAAAGTCCCGGTTTTGGGCGTCATCGAAAACATGAGCTATTTGGCGCTGCCCGACGGCACGCGCGAGACCATTTTCGGCGAAGGCGGCGGCCAAAGCACCGCCCAAGCCTTGAAAACCGACCTGCTCGGACAAATCCCGCTGTCCACCGACCTGCGCCGCACGGGCGACGCCGGACAGCCGGTGGTGCTCTCCCAGCCGCAGAGCGCCCCCGCCAAGGTTTTCATGGACATCGCCCAAAAGCTCTACGAAAAGCTCCCCCATTAAGCGGGATTTCCCCCCGGGGCGAAAACGGTTTCGCTTTTTGGGGGGAAACTATATTTTTCAGTGGTATTTTTGGGCGTTTTTTGCGGGGTGTTGGTCGCCCGCAATCCCTGATTTTATGCGGCTTGGGCGGCTGCGTAAAGTTGCGTGAAATGGCCGTCACTTTTCAGTTGAACACGGAACCCTTTTTGCGCTAGGCTGTCCGTAGTTATAACATGCACTGTACGCATACATCGTCTCCCGACAACGGCTCGCAACTTTCCAAGAAATCGAGCCTGTATCGCGAGTTTTTGGCGGAACGCGAGGAAATCCTCCGCCACAAGTGGCTGGAATCGGAAAAAGTAGGCCACGACATCGGTTTTGAGCGCGCGCTGCTCGATTGGATTCGCAACCACCGCGAAAAATGGCGCACCTCCCGAGGCTGCAAAAAATAAACCCGATTCCCCGCTGAGGCGTCCGTTCACAACCGGGCGTTTTTTTGTGCCTGCCCACGGCGCGGCGGCCCTTATTTTTTCTGCCCGAAGGACTCCGTGCGCGCGCGGTGGCGCTGGGTGAGCAGGCGGCGGACTACCCCGTCGTCGTCCTCGTCGTAAATTTCGCCGACGATTTCCTCCAAAATGTCCTCAATGGTCACCAACCCCAGCAGTTTGTCGGCGGCGCTCACCACGGCCATGTGCTGGCGGGCGCTTTGCAAGCGGCGCAAAACCCCCAGCACGTCGTCGTCGAGCCGCACCTGCAAGGCGGGGCGCACAATCTGCTGCCAGTCGGTGTTGCCCGGATCCACAAAGGCCAAAAATTCCTTGGTGTGCAGGACGCCCGCCACGCGCTCGCCCTCCAGCACGGGCAGGCGCGTGTGCCCGCTGGCGATCACCTTTTTTAAAACGTCGCCAAAACCCTCGGCCACGTCCGCCCACACCATGTGTTCGCGCGGGGTGTAGATGTCGCGTATCTTGCGGCTTTCGAGATGCGCGAGGTTGAGCAAGTACTGCTTTTGGTGCTGCTCCATGCCCGCCAGCTCGATGTCGGCGTTGGCCTCCTCTTCGGGGGAGAGGTTTTTCAAATGCCCGGGCAGCAACTTGATGATAAAGCGCGTCGATTTTTCCAGCACGCTCACAATGGGGCCGAGCACGCGGCTGCCGACGGTGAGCACCCCTGTGCCGAAGGCCAGCACCGCGTGCGGGCGGCGTAGGGCGATGGTCTTGGGCACCAGTTCGCCCAGCACCACGCTCAAATACGTCAGCGGCAGCACAATCAGCACGATGGCCAGCGCGTCGGCCCAAAACGGGGAAAAGCCCCAGTTTTCCTCAAAAAACGGCGCGATGTTCTCCTCGGCCCCGGCCCCGCCCACGGCGGCGGAGACCGCGCCCACCAAGGTGATGCTCACCTGAATGACGGATAGCGCGCGCTCGGGGTTGTCGCGCAAAGCAAGCAGGCGCTGCGCCTTTTTTTCGCCGCGCTTGGCGCGCTGGCGCAACTCGGCCTTGCGCACGGTGACAAAGGCCATTTCCACCGCCGCGAACAGGGCGTTCAGCAGCAGGCAGAAGAAGATGATGATAACGGCGCTCATGTGGCGGCGGAAATACCGATCCTCGGCAACGGGCTTGGGACGGCGCTTGCGAAGGCGCTGTGGCGGGCTTTCCGCGTCAATACGGGTTTGCCCTTCTAAAAAGCAGGGTTTTGCCGTAAAAATCAACGCCATTCATACGCAGACACCCGCGCGAGCGCGCGCGCCCATGCGCGCAAAACCTTTTTACAAGTTGCCGCGCAGGGCCTTATGCGCTAAGATGGCCCCCTTTGTCGGTGGGTTTCCATGCGTGCCTTTCTACAGCGTTGTGTCCTGGGGTTGCTGCTGCTTGCGGCGGCCTTCGCCCCGGCGCGCGCCGCCGTCACCTTGGCGCAGGAAGCCGCCGCCGTGCGCGATTATGTGGCCGCAGACCCGGCGTCCACCGCCCAAGAGCGCGCCTTGCGCCTGTCGGAACTCGACGCCATTGTGGCCGATGCGGCCTTTGAGGACGCCCAAAAAATCGAAAAGCTGCGCATCTTTGTGCCGCTCGACGAGCGCTGCGCTTTGGCCTGCGACGCCTACAACGGCGAGGCCAAGGGCTTGGATCCCGTCCGGGTGGCCGCGTGGATAGCGGCGGCGGCCCAAACGGGCTACCCCTACGCCGAATACCTTATGGGCTGTTTTTATGAAAACGGCTACGGGGTGAAGGCTTCGCCGGAGACCGCCTTTGAATTTTACCGCCGCGCGGCGGCGCAGGACGACGTGGACGGGGCTTACGCGCTGGCTAATTGCTACGAGGAGGGCTACGGCGTTCCCAAAAATCCCGCCGAGGCGCTGCGCTGGTACCGCGCCGCCGCCGCGCAGGGCGGCCCCGAGCATCAGACCTTTTACGGGCTCTTTTTGATGACGGGCGCGCTGGGGACGCCCGACGCGCCGCAAGCCTTCCGCTGGTTTTCCAAAGCGGCGGGCGCGGGCAACGCCACCGGGCAGTATTTGATGGCGCTGTGCTTGGAATGCGGCATCGGCGTAGAGGCCGACCCGATCGAGGCCGAACGCTGGCGCAAAAAGGCCGACGAGCAGCAAGACGCCGACGCCGCCCGTATGATGGGCGAGTTGTTGGCCGAGGGCGCGGGCGTGCCGCAGAATCTCGCGCAGGCCGTGGGGTGGTATCGCAAATCGGCGGGCTGGGGCGACGCGCAAGCGCAGGCCTATTTGGGCTTTTGCTACCGCTTGGGCGAAGGCGTGGATCCCGACGAGGCCGAGGCCTTCCGCTGGTTTTCGCAGGCGGCCAAACAGGGTTTGGCGCTGGGCCAATACGCGCTGGCGCTGTGCTACTTGGGCGGCGACGGGGTGAAAAACGACCCCGCCGAGGCGATTCTTTGGCTCAAAAAAGCGGGCGAAAAGGGCTCCGTTGACGCCGCCCAGCTCTTGGCATGACCTAACGACTCCGGCGAACTGGTGCCGCGCGATTACGCCGAAGCCGCCCGCTGGTACGCCCTCGCGGCGGGGCAGGGCGACCCACTGTCGCAAAACGAGTTGGGCATTTATTTCTATCGCGGGCGCGGGGTGGAAAAGAACATGGAACTGGCCCTGCACTGGGTGGGCTTGGCCGCCGCGCAAAACTACCCGATGGCCCTGTACAATATGGGCAACTTTTACCATTACGGCCACGGCGTGTCGCGCGATTATCCCAAGGCGTTTTCCTATTATTTTAAGGCCGCCAACCTCGGCTATCCGCCCGCGCAGGAACGCCTCGGCGAATACTACGCGCGCGGGCTGGGCCGCCGCAAAGACTACCGCGCCGCCATCTTGTGGTACGCGGCCGCCTACGGCAACGAGGCCATGCAGCCCTTTGTCGGCGGCGATTTGTGGAACCACCTAGGCGCGCTCACGCAAGCCCTGCGCCAAACGCCCGCCCCCAATACGCCCCCCATCCCCGCCAACCCTCCGGCCAAAACGCCCGCCGCCCCCGCCCCCTAAAACGCGCCCGCGCCGCGCACAAAAAAGCCCCGCATGTCAGCGGGGCTTTTTTGTGCCTCTTTTAAGGAATATTTTTGCTGCCGCCCGTCGTGGTTCCGCCCGTGATAAAGTTAAACCCGCCAGAAGTCTGGGTGTGGGTCGTCGTCCCCCCGGAACTCACCGTGCGGTCAGTGGGCACGGTAAACCCAAAAGGGTCGTCCCCCGTCACCCCATAATGCTTCTGCGACTGGCACCCGCCCAAAAGCGCCACCCCCGCCGCCGCCAAAAATATCAGGCTATTTTTAAAAAACGTCATAGATGGTTCCTTCGATAAATCCAGCAACCATTTTTCCCGCACTTTCATTCCCTCCACGTCAAATTCCCGCACACTTCAAATCCGCGCCACGCGCGGCATCATCACCGCCCGCTCCTCCCGCGCGCAAAAGGCCTGTCAGGCGAAGTGCAAGGCAGGGCAAATAGGGGGTCTGCACCCCCGTGCTGGCCCCCTATTTGACCAACGCGGCACGCAGCCTCACAGGCCTTTTCCGCGCGGGAACGCGTATTTTCGGAGAAAATGCGCGGGTAATTTCACAGAGGCCCCTCGCCATCCTGTTTGCCAGTACGTCCTACGTCAGATTGCGCACGACGGTGCGCGCGATGCCCTGTACAATCAGCTCCGCCGCCGGATAAAACGCCGGGTACTTCGGGTTTTCGGCCTTCAGGTAGGGCTTCGACCCGGCGGGGCGGATGAAGCGCTTCAAGGTCGATTCGCCGTCGATGAGGGCGGCCACGATATCGCCGTTGCGCGGGATGCCCGGTTCGACCACCACGAGGTCGCCGTCGCAAATGCCCGCGTCAATCATGCTGTCGCCGCGCACTTTGAGCGCGAAGGGGTCTTTTAGGCGTTTGCCGACGGTGCGCACGCCGATTTGCAGGCGGCCGATGGCCTCGTCGGTTTCAATCAAATCGGGGAACCCGGCGGCGATCTGCCCGTAGATGGGAATATCCAGCATCTCGGGGTCTTCCGGGGTTTCGGGGAAGGGAATCACCTTGGTGGGATTGGGGGCCTTCATCTTGCGCCCGCACAAGTGGTAGGCGCGGGAGCGCCCGCTCATTTTCACGAGGTGTCCCTTGCGCTCCAAGGCGCGCAGATGCCCCACCACGGCGTTGGTGCTGGCAAAGCCGAAGCGCACCTGCACGTCGCGGATGCTGGGCCAGTAGCACTCCTTTTGGAAGTGCTGTTGGATGAAATCCAAAATCTCTTGTTGGCGTTGGGTCAGCGGTTTCTTCATGGCGAGCAAATGTTTACTATGAACAACTGTTCATTGTCAAGCGGCAAAACGCGCGGTTCATTTGTCTGCGGCTTGCGGCGGCTTGTTTGTGCCCTCGGCGAAGGAAGTTTTGGCGGGGTGAAAACGCGGAAAATGCGGTTTTTGGCGTTGCCGTCAACCTTGCCCTCGACAGCGCGCGCGCCCCCCGTTAGGGTAGGCGGCATGCGATTTTTTAAGCGCCTGTTTTCCTGCGCCCGCCCGTGGTTGTGCGGGGCGCTCGTCCTGCTGGTGTTTGGCTGCGCCAGCGCCACGGGAATGCGCCTGAAGCTCGACTATTCGAGCGAGGCTGCCGCCCAAACCACCCAAGCGCGCATTGACAACGAACTCTCGCCCGAACAGCAATGGCGCTTTTACCACGCCGTGGCCTTTTTGGGCATCCGCGCCATCATGGACATGGCCCCCAAAAATCTAGACACGCTCTATCAAACGCTGCTTTCGGGCGGGGCCGACACGCTGTTTTCGCCCGGGCAGTCGCAGCCCAATTTCGGCGTGGAGGCCGACGGACGCGCCCTGATGCAACAGTGCTTCGGCGGCAAAACGCCCCAACAGGTGGTGGACGAAGCCGAGCAGGCGGGCGCGTTTAAAGGCAACGGCCCTTCGCAGATGATGCAGCTTTTCCTCAAGCAGGCCTCCCAACTGGGCGGCCAATAAGCGGCCTACTTGCCGACCTTCGGGTTTTGCTGGAGATAAAGTTTTAGCAGCTCGAAAAATGTCGGCATGTCCAAGAGCACCACGGAGGGGTTTTCCTTCTGCACGGACTCAAGCAGTTCGGCGTGCCACGTGGGGGATTTTAAAATCGTGCGGAACCAGTGGAAGGGAAAGCCCTCGCACTTTTTCAGCTGCGCGCCCATCACGGCGGCGGCCGCTTGCGGCGTGGGGCCCACGAGATCCCAGCCCGCTTTGAGCACGGGCATGTTGCCGACCATCGAGGCGGGGTAGGGGACTTTTTGCGGCACAATCCCGTCGGGGCTAAAGGCCGCGTAGGCCGCGAGGCCTTCTGGGTTCATCGCGGGCCCGTCGCCGTCGATAATAAAGCCCGTGTGGCGCAGTCCCCAACGCGCGTAATAGGGCTCGTTGTGAGCGCGCCACTGGGCCACGCCGTCGGGCAGACCCGAGAGGGGGCGCGGGGCTTGCAGCATGCCGGGCAGCAGATAGCCCGCGCCGTTGTCGGCGGCGGCGAAATAGTCGTTGGGGCTGGCGTGGGTGCGAATGTAGTGCATCACCTGGGGCACGCGCTTGTCGAGCACGGGCGAAACGGCCCACATCAGCGGCAGTTTTCCGCGCGCAGGGTCGGCCCAAAATTCCGGCATCGCGTGCGCCAGCCACGAGGCGGCGTCGTAGTCGCCCACGTAGAAAATCACGAAATTGCGCCCGTCCACCTTCACCTTGCCCTTGGCGTCCACTAGATCGCGCGCGCGCAGTTCGTCGAGGCTCGGCGCGCCTTTTTGCGGATACGTCTTGTTGAGCGGAAAATGCTGCCAGAACGACGCGTTGGCCAGCGCCCCCAGGCCGATGGCGTCGGCGTCTTTATAGGCGTTGTAGGCGCTGAGGATGCGGGCGTATTCCCATTCGGTGGCCACGGCTTCGTGCGGCTCTGCGGGATTGGCCTTATTTGTGTACTTAAAGGCCCACGGCGGAAATCCCCCCAGATGCGCAAACACCTTGCCGTTGCCGTTTTGCTTCCACATGAGGCGGAAAAGTTCCTGCATCGTCTTCAAATCCGTGCCGGGGGTTTGCGCCGGGTCGTCTAAGGGGGCCACGTCGCCCCACGGGCTCAGGTCGAAGAAGAAGGCCTTTTGGGCGATGAAAAAGTCGTGGTTGCTCAGCGTGTGGTGGTTGCGCACGGTGCCCGTCGGGTTTTTCTTCCAGTATTGGTCGATATAGTACGCGCCGTAGGCGGTGTTGGATTTGCCGGGCTTTATGTAGTTTTCAATCATCCACACATAGGCGTCGTTTTTGGCCGAGCCTGTCGAGGCGCGCTTGGTTCCTGGGATCACGCCCTTGCCCGTAAACAGGGGCGAGCCGTCCGGCTTCACGAGCCAGCACTGGACGGGCAGCTTGGGCCCCGACAAAACGAGGCGTCCGTAGAGGCTTTGCGGGTCGGTGTCGTAGCGTAGCGGCAGCAAGTCCTCCGCCCCCGCCACCGTCGAGGCCACGTTGGAAGTGGCCGCCACGTTGCCGTCGTAGGCCACCACGCCTTTGATAAAGGGCCGGTAGGCCTCCAGCAGCGCCACGATGTCGGGATAGTCCTTCGTCTTTTTGCCCGCCAGCCACTGCCCGGGCTTGCGGTATTCGTTCCACCAAAATTCGTCGATGTTGCGCCCGTAATCGCTGACAAACGTGATGTACAACCGCGGCGCGCCGCGGTTGACAATCCCCTGCAACGCCGCCACCGCGTGCACGTCATCCCACGCCGTGTTGACCCCCTGCGGCGTCTTCACCAACTCCGGAGCGAGGGTGTAGCGCAGGTCAAAGCGCCCCACCGTTTCGTCCGCGCCCAAAACGCAGGCAATAACACACACACTCAACACCGCCCACAGAGAGAATCGAAACATGCGAAAAGAAGGGAATAAGGTTCTCGTATCTTATAAGAATACCAAACTATCCATACCGACCGCTCGCCGCCTGCGTCAACGCCAAAGACCCGAAAGTTTATCGTTTAAACATACCGGCACGGCAACAGTGCGGCCACGCTCATGCCGTGGATGATTTTTTTGTCGGCGGGGCACAGGGTGGCCAGCACGCCGCCCAGGCGCGTGTGGTCGTCTTCCACAAAATAGTAGGGGCACAGCCGGACGCGTCCGGCAAAATCCTGCGCCGCACCCGCCGCGTCGTAGAGCGGGTGGCTGACTCGCGCGGGCTTTTCGTAGCGCTGGAGGATGAAGGGATGGTTCGGCGCTTCCTTGAGGGCGGCTTCGAGCGCGTCCGCCCACTGCGTTTGCGGCACGTCGGCCCCGAGGGTGACGGAGCGGCTGCCCCATGCGGTCTCGTGAAAGCCGCTGATTTTGAGCACCAGATCGCGCTCCTTTTGGCGGGCGCGCGCCAACTGGGCCCAATCGGTGAGGGGTTGGCCGTCCACGGTGGGGCCCCACAGGCACAGGTGCGGCGGCAGGGCCTGGGCGGGCTCCACCACCCACGTTTCGGGGATGACGGCCTTGAGCCGCGCGTGGAGTTTTGGCGGCAACTGCTCTTTCCAAAAGGGCTGCAGGGCGGGATGGTGAAACAGCGCGAGGGCCAGCTTTTCCTCCTGAAAGGCCCGCATGGGCGGGCTCAGGCGCAATCGGCCCTCGGCGCTCTCGCGCAAGAGGACGTCGCGCGCGCCCAAATAGGGCAGGTCGAAGAGTTCAAAGAAGCGGTAAATTCCGCCGACGGGCGCGTGCCCTTCGGCGGAGAAGACGGCGCATCCGCCGTTGGGGCCGGGGCGCAAGTCTTCGGCGCGGCACACGCGCACGGCGGGCTCGCCCGATGCCGCCAAGCGCGCGGCGAGCCATTCAAATTCGGGGCGGTAGCCGGCGGCCTCCGCGCTCACGGTCACGGCTACCGGCGCCCCGCCCGCGCCCAAGTCCTGCGCGATGCGGGCAAAGCCCGTGAGCATGCCGTCGGCTCCGCCCACAATGGGGGCGTCCGTTCCGTACAGTTCGCCCAAAAATCCCGTTGCGCCCACCCCGCCCGGCACGCTGTCCAGTTCGGTCAGCGCAAAGCCCTTTTCCGTCAGCAGCAAATCGGGCCGCAGCACGGCGGGCATTTTGCCGCGCAGGGCTTTTTCGCGCCCGTGGGCAATCAGCCAATCGGGCTTGCCCCTGTCGAGCCACTGCGCCACCCACGGGGCCTTTAACACCCCGTTGCGCAGGAGCGAGCGCTCTTCGGCGCTGCGCAGATACAGCGTTTCGAGCGCGCGGTGAAAGGCCAGGCACGCCTGCCCGATTTCCTCAATCGCCGTCACCTGCTCGGGCGAAAGCCCAAAGGCCTCGGGGCTCAGCCGCCACGACTTTTCGGCAAAGAGCCGCGTGCGCGCAAAAGCCTCGGAAAGCGTTGAAAAGGGCAGGGCCATGTGTGGAAAAAGTTAATCGTCGAGGGCGAAATCCTTGTTGCGCGACTTGGGACAGCCCGCGCGCAGCCACGCGTTGATGAAGGCGTCGATGTCGCCGTCCATCACGGCCTGAATGTTGCCCGTTTCGCAGCCGGTGCGCAAGTCCTTCACCATCTGGTAGGGTTGGAAGACGTAACTGCGGATTTGGTTGCCCCAGCCGATTTCGCCCTTGGCCCCGTAAAAGCGCTCCATCTCCGCGCGCTTTTCGTCCTGCGTTTTTTCGTACAGGCGCGACTTCAAGGTGCGCATGGCGGTGGCGCGGTTTTTAATTTGCGAGCGCTCGGTCTGGCACGTCACCACAATGCCCGAGGGCAAATGCGTGATGCGGATGGCCGATTCGGTTTTGTTGACGTGCTGGCCGCCCTTGCCGCTGGAGCGGTAGGTGTCGATTTTGAGGTCTTCGGGCTTGATGTCCACCGGGATGTCGTCGTCGATTTCGGCGATCACGTCCACGGCGGCAAAGGTGGTGTGTCGGCGCTTGTTGGCGTCAAAGGGGCTGATGCGCACGAGGCGGTGCACTCCGCGCTCGGCCTTGGCGTAGCCGTAAGCGTTGGGCCCTTGGAGGAGGAGGGTGGCCTTGCTGAACCCCGCGCCTTCCCCCGCCTGCAAATCTTGAATTTCGCAGGCGTAGCCGCGCCGCTCGGCCCAGCGCGTGTACTGGCGCAGGAGCATTTCCACCCAGTCGCACGATTCCGTGCCCCCCGCGCCCGCGTGGATGGTCAAAATGGCGTTGCAATGGTCGAGCGGCCCGCTCAGGAAAGACTCGATTTCGAGCCGGTCAAAATCCTTTTTCAGCTGTTCGAGCGAGGCGAGGATTTCCGGCAGATATTCCTGCGCGTCGGCGTCGGAGCCTTCCTCCACCAGTTCCACCAGCGCGTCAAAATCCGCGAGGCGGCGCTGCATCGTCTGGGCCGCGCCCACGATGACTTTGATGGGATTTAACTCCGCAAAAAACGCGCGCGCTTCCTCCGGCTTGTCCCAAAACCCGGGCGCGGTCATCGTGGCCTCGCCGTCCTTCAATTTTTGTTGTTTGCCCGGCAGGTCAAAGAAACCTCCACAAATAGCCGGCGCGTTTGTGCAGTTCGTCAAATTGGGAGCGGATTTCGGAGTCGAGCAACATGGCGGTAAAAAAGGTGGGAAATCGTGTGCCCACACCTTACCCCATCCCCGTCGTCCCCGCAATCTTTCCCTGCGGTGCGCGCACAAAAAAACAGGCGTTCGCCGCGCTGCGCCGCGTTTTCACCGCCCGGGCGTTTTTTTTCAATTTTTCCGGCTTGCTTCCGGCGCGAAAAGTTAAAGCATGGGATACGCCCCACCCGCGTATTTTTCGCGGCGCGTTTCACCGCTGCCCACACACACGTTCTCCCGCATGCAAGACCTCCACAACGACCTGCGCCGCGCCATTGAAGAAGGACGCCGCGAAGCCGCCGTGACGCTGACCCAAACCCTTTTAGCACAGGACTCCCCCCTCGATATTCTCAAAACCGTCATCGCGGGGATGGACGAGGTGGCGCGCCGCTACAGCGCGCACGAAATCTTTGTGCCCGACGTGCTGGTGGCCGCGCGCGCGATGGAATGCGCCGCGCAATGTGTCGCCCCCAAAATGGCCGAGGCCGGGTTTGCCCCGCAGTCCACGGTGGTGATAGGCTCGGTCGAGGGCGATATGCACGACATCGGCAAAAACCTGCTCGCCATGCTCTTGCGCGGGGCCAATTTCAATGTGGTGGACCTCGGCGTCAACGTCCCTGCGGCCCAATTTTCCGAGGCCGTTCGCGCCCACTGCCCGCGCTTTGTGGGGCTCTCCGCGCTGCTGACCACCACCTTGGGCGCGATGAAAACCACGGTCGATCACCTGCGGGCCGCCGCCCTGCCGCCGCAGGTCAAAATCATGGTGGGCGGGGCCCCCGTCACGCAGGCCTTTGCCGACGAAATCGGGGCCGACCTTTACGCCCCGGACGCCGTCGCCGCCGTCACCTTGGTCAAGTCGATGGTCGGTTAAAAAGCACCATGAGCGCGCCCGATGAGCCTTTGCCCGCACCCCATCCCCTCGCGGGTAGGCCGTGGGCGCTGTTGCGTTGCGGGGTCGTTGCGGACGAAAGCGACGCCTTCTTGCGCGGGCATCCTCATCCGCCCTGCGCGCTGGAAACGTTTGAGTCCGGCCTGCATTTGCAGCCTTTGACGATGCGCAATGCGGTGCAAGCGCGCATCGAGGCCATCGAGGCCGCCCATGCGCCGGAATTTATCGTCCTGCTCTTCGGCCTGTGCGGCAACGCCGCCGTGGGCCTGCACGGGCGCACGGCGAGTCTCGTCCTGCCGCGCGCGCACGATTGCACCACGCTTTTTTTAGGCGGGATCGCCGCCCACGAGGCCCTGCGCAAAACCCATCCCTCCTGCCTTTTTTGCACCCCCGGCTGGTACAAGACGGGCATGCTGCCCTCCGGGGCCCTGCTCGAAAAAATGAAGGCCCACTACCGCGACCTGTATCCCGACGATCCGACGCGCGCCGACGATTTGTACGCGGCTTTTTGCGACCAATACAAGGGCTACGACGGCTATTATTATGTCGATTTCGGCGCGCCGGAAACGGCCGTCTACCGCGAGGAGGCCCGCCGCTGCGCGGGCGAACTGGGCTGGGGCTTTGAAAGCGCGCGCGGCGACGAGCGCCTCTTGCGCGCCGCTCTCGAGGGCCGCTGGGACGCGCGCGACTTTCTCATCGTTCCGCCCGGCTATGCCGTGGCCCCCTGTTGGCAAGGCGGCATCGTCAAGGCCGTGCCCGCCGCGTGCGCTTAACATAATTTTCCTTTCATGTCCGCCGCATCCCGCCGCATCGTCCTTTCCCATTGCCGTGAAATCTCGCTGAGCGTTTTGCTGCGCGCCGCCGGCGTCCCCCTGCGCCAATCCTGCGGCGGGCGCGGAATATGCCGCTCGTGCGAAGTCATTCTGTGCGAGGGCTGCGTCATGGCCGAGGGGGTCGAGCGCGCGGCTCCGGCGCGCGTGCGCGCCTGCCAGTCGGTAGGGCTCACCGACACCCTGACCCTGGAAATGCCCGGCCCGCCCGAGGGGCTTTCGCAAGTGGAGGAGGCCTTTACCTTGCTGCGCCCCTTGCCGCCGCCCGGAGCGGGGCCTTTTGCGGGGCCTGGGCGCTGCGCGTTGGCCGTCGATATCGGCACCACCACGCTCGCCGCGCGGTTGTTCGACGCTTCCACGGGCGCAGCTTTATCCGGCGCGGGCGCGCTCAATCCGCAAACCCGGCTGGGCGACGACGTGCTTTCGCGCATCGGGGCCTGCGCCAACCCCGAGGGGCTCGCCCGCGCGAAAGCCCTCGTGCTGCAAGGACTCGACGATCTCACGCACACCTGCCTGCAACGCGCGGGCCGCCTGCGCGAAACGCTTTCGGGGGTCGCCGTTTCGGGCAACACGGTGATGGGCCACCTATTTTGGGGCGAAGACCCTGCGGGCATGGGGCGCTATCCCTTCACCCCGCGCTTCACCGCCGCCCGCCACGGGCAGGGCGGGGCGCTGCTGCCGTGCTGGGAAGGCGTCCCCGTGCTCGCCTTGCCGCACCGCGCGGCGTTTATCGGCAGCGACATCGCGGCGGGATTGTGGGCCTGCGATTTTTTCAACACCCCCGGCACGGCGCTGTTCATCGACGTGGGCACCAACGGCGAAATCGTCCTCAAAACCCCGCAGGGTATGTTTGCCGCCTCGGCGGCGGCGGGCCCGGCCTTTGAGGGCTACGGCCTGTGCGGCGGCATGCGCGCCCGCGCGGGCGCCATCGACGCCGTTGTCGTGGAAGGCGACACCCTGCGCGCGCACGTCATCGGCGAAGGCGCGCCGCTGGGAATCTGCGGCTCGGGCTACGTCGATTTTTTGGCGCAGGCCTTTCGCGCGGGCTGGCTGTTGCCGCGCGGGCGCTTCACGCAAAAAGCCCCGGTGGTCGCCGACCCTGCGGGCGGGCGCGCCCTGCGCTTAAACCCCGCGCCCGGCCCCGCCGTGTGGATCACCGAAGCCGACATCGCCGGCCTGCTCAAAGCCAAGAGCGCCATCGCCGCCAGCGTGCGCACGCTGCTGTCGCACGCGCACACCCCGCTGTCCGCCATCGACACGCTCTTTATCGCCGGAGGCTTCGGCCAGCACCTCGACACCGCGCACGCGCAAGCCCTCGGGCTGCTGCCCCCCTTGCCGCCCGCGCGCATCCGTTACCTCGGCAACGCCGCCTTGGGCGGCACGGTGCTGTGCGCCCTCGACAAAACCGCCGTCCCCGCCTTGGAAAAAGCCCTCGACGCCATCGAGGTCGTCGAAATCAATTTGGAAAAATCCTTCGCGGACCATTTTATCGACGAAATGCAAATCGGAGAAATGGGCGCATAGGCGTAGTTGTCGCATGCGGAATGGAATGTTTTGCTGATTAATTCTTGTGTCAGTAGTTTTTTTGTCCTAAGTATGTGGGCGTCTTATAACTTTTATTTTCATCGCCCCATGAAAAAAACATTCACCCTGTTGGCGCTGTCTTTGCAAAGCCTGAGCCTTGCCCATGCCATCAGCTGGTATTCCGCCGAGACTTCCGGCAACTGGGATTCGGATATTTGGGCCAACTGGGTCAGCGGGGGCGGCAGCCAGACGCCCGTGGCCGGATTGCGTCCGGCATCCTCCGGCGGTGTCGTTTTTCAGCGCGATGACACTACGGTCACGTTGACGAGTATTGTTTCGCTGGCGGGCAACTACACACAGGCTTCCGTTTATATTTACACCACCAGCACGCTAGCGGTTGGCGCATCGGGAAGGCTTTCCGCTTCGGGGTATTTCGACATCCGGGGCGTCCTGCGCATTGAGAACGGCGGTAGAGTGTCACTGTCTTCGAGCGACAACAGCAATCTGCGCATCAATACGGGCCTTGTGTCGATCGGCACCAATTCCACCCTGAGCATGCGCTATAGCAGCCAGATCATCGGCAACGGCGGGCGGTTTGAGGTCAACGGCGGCTATGTGGGCGTCAATACGGTGTTTTACGGAACTTCGCTGTCCAACACGGCCTATGTGGGCACGCATAGCGTGACGGGCGGCACTTTCTCTCTGGCCAGTACGTTGTATGTCAATTCGGGAAAGGGCACGGGCGTATTCAACCAAAGCGGCGGCATCGTTCAGGCGATACATTCCGGCACGCTCAAACTCAACAACAGCAATGCTTCCGGGCGCGGCGTCTACAACCTTTCGGGCGGAGAACTGATGTTGTTGAGTTCCCCCTCCATGTCCACCGAGGCCAGTTTGTATGGGCGCGGCATCGACCCGGGCGACACCCTCGGCACGGTGGACGCCCAATCTTCGGCATTCAACTGGACGGGCGGTCGCCTGAGCGTTTCCCGTGTCAACATGAGCCTCAATAACACCGGCACGGGCGATTTCAATCCCACGGGCAGCCAATCTTCCACCGTTCAGAGCGTCAGCCAAGCCATGCTCTACAGTTACGCGCGCTCGGGACTCACTTCTGCGAATAATTACGTTTATGCCGGACTGACCTACCGCCAAGGAGCCGACGCGCGTTTGACCGTCGATGTACAGGGCGCGGGGGCGGGCGTCACCGACCAGTATGATACGGTCTTCTGGCGAACCGTCAGCGACGTCAGGCTCTGGAGTTACATGAACACGGGGCGGGAATACGCGGCGGCCACCGCCACTTTCGAATCGGGCACCTCCATACACCTCAATCTGATGGACGGCTACGCTATTGTGACAGGCGATATTTTCGACGTTTTCTACGCCGACAGCATTATCTTGGGGGAGAATATCCGCGTCTATGTCGACGATGTGCTCAGTGCGGATTTCGCGGTGTCGATAGTGTCGATCGACGGCGGCAGTGCGGGCGATTACGATGTTTTGCGGCTGACCGCCATTCCGGAGCCCTCCATCGCCGCCGCCTTGCTGGCGTTGGGGGCGCTGGGAATGGTTTGTCGCCGCCGCCGTCATTTTTAGGTTTCCCCCCGATGGCGGGCATGCGTTAGCATAGGCTTTGCATGACGCATCGCCCAAAGATTCTTATCACCAACGACGACGGCATCGACTCGCATTTTTTGCGCGCGCTGGTCGAGGCGCACCGCGCGGCCGGATTTGACATCGCGCTGGCCGCCCCGCTCGAAGAGCAAAGCTGGATCAGCCGCGCGCTTTCGCGCCGCCGCGAAGTGGCGGTGCACGCGCGGGACGAATGGGGTTTCCCCGCGTGGGCCATCGACGGCACGCCGACCGACTGCGTCAATATCGCCTTGGGGCATCTGGTCGAGGGCCTGCCCGCCGCGGTGGTCTCCGGCATCAATTTGGGCTACAACGCCAATTTGCCGCACGTGCTGGGCTCCGGCACGGTGGCGGGGGCGCTGGAGGGCGCGTTTTGGGGCGTGCCCGCCGTGGCTTATTCCTTGCAACTGCCGCACGAAAATTACGAGGAAATCCGCCAGTCAAAGGGCGTGGTGACGGGCGTTGCCGCCGAAAGTTTGGCCCACGCCGCCCGCCGGGCCGCCGCGCTTACGCGCGACATCATCGCCCGCGAAGCCGGGCAGCCCATGGAGGCCCCGCGCGTGCACAACTACAATTTCCCGCGCGTCACCCTGCCCGAAACCCCGGTGGAAGCCACTCGCGTGGGCTACCTGCGCCCGGCCACCATGTTCCAGCGCCAAAGCTCCGGGGGCTACCGCTTCAAATTCCCCTTCGCCCCCGCCATGGGCGAGGCCCAAGACACCGACGAGGCCTGCCTCAACCGCGGCCACATCAGCCACACGGTGCTCGACTTCGCGCACTTGGGCGGCCTATAAAAACGCTTTTTTATATGCGCCGCCTCCCCATGCGTTTGTGGGTCTTCTTAACCTGCCTGCTTTTGGCCGGGTGCGCCGCGCCGGACACGCGGCCCATCGTCAGCCCGCCCAACACCATTGCCCCCGTGGTCTGCTACAAACCGCAGGCCGAGGTGGTGATGACGCTTGATTATGCGCCCGAAAAGGGCGGGGGCTGGCACACGCGCATCGAGCTGGTGCCCAATTCCACGGGCTACTGGATGTACTTTTTGCGCAACTGGAATCCGCCGCCGCCGGGCGAAAAGCGCGGCATCGAGTACACCACGCGCAAATCGCTTTTCTCCGCCTACGGCGACCTTGTGCGCCGGGCGACCGCGCAGGAAATCGCCGCCGCCGACGGCGCGCCGCCCATTGGGAAGGGCCCCCAGCATTTCACGTTCGCCGTGCGCCAGCCGGACGGCCGCTACGCCGTCGTGCGGTTCAATTCCCCCGAGGACGGCAACCCGGGCCGCCTCGCCCAGACCTACCGCGTCTTGTGCGCCATCGCCCAACTCGCGGCGGATAACGGCGTTAATTCCTTTGTCAATGCCCAGTACAACCGCCAGTACGCGATGCTCGTTTTCCTCGCCCAGTCGATCTTGGACAATCCCCCCGCCGCTGCGCAAAAAAAGCCCGCCCCCGCGCCGGGGAAGTAACTTTTCCCCGCCGTCGGTTTTAATAGTCTTTACAGGCCTAGGCCCATCCCCTAATACAGGGGCAAACCTCTCTCTTTTTTCCCCATGAAACGCAGAACCTTTATCGGCAACGCCGTCGGGGCCGTTGCGGCGGCCAGTCTTCCCCTCAATCGGCTCTTCGCGGCGGACGCCAAGAACGCCGACTCGCAAAAACCCTGCGACATGGTGGCCCTGCACGGGGGATCCGCCGCCGAGATGTTCGAGCGCGGTATCGCGGAAATGGGCGGCATGTCCTGCTTTGTGAAAAAGGGCCAGACGGTCGTGCTCAAGCCCAACATCGGCTGGGACAAAGCGCCCGAAGAAGGCGCCAACACCGATCCGGAACTGGTGGGCTGCGTCACCAAACACTGCATGGCGGCGGGGGCCAAAGAGGTGTTGTGTTTTGACCACACCTGCGGCAACGACTGGGAAAACCGCTACGCCGTCAGCGGCATCCGCGCGGCGGTGGAAAAAGCGGGCGGCAAAATGGTGGCGGGCAACACGCAGGCCATGTATGTGGCGCGCGACATCCCCCGGGGCGTCTCGCTGAAAACGGCGATGGTGCACCCCCTCACCGTCAACAACGACGTCTTTATCAACATCCCCGTGCTCAAAAGCCACGGCGGCGCCAAAATCACCTGCGCGCTGAAGAACTACATGGGCTGCATCTGGGATCGCAAATGGTGGCACCAAAACGACATGCCCCAGTGCATCGCCGACTACGCCACCTCCCAGAAAACGACGCTCACCATCGTCGACGCCTACCGCGTCATGCTCGTGCACGGCCCGCGCGGCAAGGGGCCGGAGTTCGCCCCCGTGGTGAAGTACCAGATTATTTCCACCGACATCGTGGCGGCGGACACGGCGGCCACCCAGCTCTTTGCCAGTCTGGCCACCCAGCACAAGATGGGCCAAGCCTTCACGCTGGCCGACATCAAGTACATCGGCTTGGCGGAAAAGCTCGGGGTCGGCACCACCGACTTGAGCAAGCTCAACGTCAAGCGCATCGCGCTGGCGTAGGCCCGGCCACCGCCCATGAATGTTTTGCGCGCGATGAAAAAGCTGCGGGTGCTGTGCGCCCTGCTGGTTTTCGCCGGGGCGGCCATGGCCTTCCTCGACCTCTACCAAACCTTGCCCGCGCGCTGGTTTTCGCAAGGGGCGGTGCAGGCGCAATTTGTGCCCTCGCTCCTGCGCCTGTGCGTGGCGGGGGGCGTTCTCACGGGGGCGTCCTTCCTTATTTTTACGGTGGCGTCGGCGATTTTCGGGCGCGCGTATTGCTCGTTTGTGTGCCCCCTGGGCACGCTCATGGACGGCTTGCGCCGCATCGCCCTGTGGCCCGCGCGCGCGTCCGTGCTTAAAAAAACGGCGCTGGGCCGCTGGTGCGCCAAACGCTTGGTACGCATCCGCTACGCCCGCGCGCGCAACGCCCTGCGCTACGGCGTGCTTGTTTGCGCCGCGCTGCTCATGGCCTGCGGGGCGGCGGGCCTTGTCGGCTGGGTGGAGCCCTACACGCTCTTTGGCCGCGTGGCGGGCGATGTGGCGCGCCCCGCGCTGGCGCAGGGGGTGAACGCGCTGAGCGCCGCGCTCTACGCGCGCGATGTCTACGCCGTTAGCCCGGTGTCCGGCGCGTCGGTGGCGTGGCCCGCTTTGTGCGCCGGGCTCTTTATCTTGGGGGCGCTCTTTATCGCCTCGGCGCTGCGCGGGCGGCTCTTTTGCAACACGCTGTGCCCGGTGGGTGCTTTCCTCGGCATTTTCTCGCGCTACAGCCTGTTTAAAATCCGCATCGACGAAGACCACTGCACCCACTGCGGCCAATGCGAGCGCACCTGCAAGGCCCAGTGCATCGACGCAAAAAATTCCGAGATCGACGCCTCGCGCTGCGTCTTGTGCTTTAACTGCGTGGGCTATTGCCCGCGCGCGGGCATTTCCTACGGCATCAATCCCGCGTGGTTGCCCAAGCGCGACGAGCCTTCGCCCGCCGGCTTCGACGGCCCCGATCCCTTGCGCCCCGCGGGCGAACGCGCGGACAAGGGCGCGGGGGTGTCCCGCCGCGACGTGGCCAAACTCGGCGTGGGGCTGGCCGCGTTGCTGTTGACGCATGAAAAGGCCGAAGCCGCCGCCGATTCCGAAGACCCCTCGGCTCCCTCGCCCTATACCCGCCCGGGCGAGCGCCCGGACAACCGCCTCGTCTCGCCGCCCGGCTCGCGCGGCATCCAACATTTTCTCGACCATTGCACGGCTTGCCAACTCTGCGTGTCGGCCTGCGAGGGCAGGGTGTTAAAACCCTCCGTCTCGCAGTGGGGCCTTATCGGCTTTTTGCAGCCCTTCCTCGACTACCAGCGCGGCTTTTGCATCCACGGGTGCAACCGCTGCTCGCAGGTGTGCCCTACGGGGGCCATCCTGCCGCTCACCGTGCCGGAAAAGCTCACCACTAAGATAGGAACCGCCATTTTTAACCACGACTTGTGCGTGGTCGTGCGCAGCGGCACCGACTGCGCCGCCTGCGGCGAGCATTGCCCCGTGCAGGCCATTGAGATGCTCCCCTTCGGCGACCCGAAGGACAGCCTGTACATTCCTTCCGTCCACGCCGAGGTGTGCATCGGCTGCGGGGCCTGCGAATACGTGTGCCCCGTGCGCCCGCACAAGGCGATTGTGGTGCAGGGCCTCGCCCGCCACGGCACGGCCAAAATTTTTACGGAATCCATGAGCCGCTACCGCCCCGAAGCCGTCGCTCCGGCCCCCTCCAAGCCTGCCGACCCCACGGGCGAGGTGTTTCCGTTTTAAAAAAAAGCGCGCCTAACTTTTGCGGCGCGCATACGTCGAGGCCTTCGCCTTGGTCGGGTCTACGGCCCCCAGCTTGACAATCTCGGCATAGGGAAAGCGCCGTCCCGGACAAATCGTGCGGTTGCGGTCCACCCAGCGGTGGACGGTCAGCTTGCAGCCGGGGCCCACGCAATTTTTGCGCAGGTAATCGACCAGCAGCACAAACGAGCGCCACTGCTTGGGCGTCGGTGGATGGTTCTCCAAATTGCCGACAAAACAAATGCCGATGCCCACTTCGTTGACATAAGCGCTGTGCACATGGCCGCCGCGCAACTGCTTGACCCAGCGCGGGCCCACTTCGATTTGCCCGTCGCCCGAATCGACGCCGTTGCCGATGACAAAATGGTAGGCCAACCCGTTCTCCATCCCCCGGCGCAGATGGGCCGCCCCGTAGCTGGCGGCGTCGCCCCTTTCAATGGCGCTGTGGTGCGCCACGATGTAGCGCCAGCGCGCGCGGTCCACGTGTATCTTGGCGGTGGCCGCCGCCACGGGAGCCAGCGGCGAAGCGGACAGGGGCACGGGCTTTTTCGCGGGGGCGCTGCCGCCGCGCGCGGGCGTCTTTGCCGGAGCGCCGGCCGATGCCGCAGCGGGCGCGCCCGCCCCCGGAATCACGAGCGTTTGCCCCGCCAAAATGCGCGCGTCTTTCAGGCCGTTGGCCTTTTGAATGGCGGACACCGACACGTTAAACCGCCCCGCAATGCCCGAGAGCGAATCGCCGCGCGCCACCGTGTAGCGCCGCGTCGGTGCGGCGGCCCCGAAGAGCCATGCCCCCGACAACCAAGCCGCCCCCGCCGTCAATAGCAGGCGCAAAAATCCCCGCCGCGAGGTTTTTGGTGTATGCCCAAAGGGTGAATCCATAAATGTCCGACGCGCATCCGCGCTTTTCCATTAAACACCAACAACCCCCGGATGTCCCGCCGCATCGCGCAATTTTTATATTTTTTTTGCGCAAACCGTCTGGGTGTTTTGAAAACTAAAGTCCCGAAAACATCAGTCCCGCGCACAGCATCAGCACGACGCCCGCCATCGCGTGGCTCCAGCGCTGAAGCTTTTCGCCGTTGAAGGGAATCAGGCTGGCCCCGCAGTACAGCGTGCTGACCATCAGCAGCATGGTCAGCAAGGTGGCCGCCGCAAACGCCAGCGACACCCACACGACGCCCATCCAGTTGAAATCGACAGCGGGCACCATCACCAGCGGAATGAGCACCTCGCACGGCCCGAAGGCGAAGATGATAAAAAGGATCCAAAAATGGGTCGTGTTCGCCACGGGGTGCGCGTGCGTGTGGGTTTCGCCGCCGTGGCTGTGACTGTGCACCATTGCCCCGTGCGTGTGTGCCTTGCCGGAGACGGCGCGCTTGATGCCATAGAGCGTGTAGGCCGCCGCAAAAATCAGGAGCAGCCATTTCACCACGTCGGCGCGCTGTCCTTCGATGTTCTCCAACATCCCCACGCTGGCTCCCAGCGCAATGCCCGCCAGCCCGATGACCACCGACGACATCACATGCGCGATGCCGCAGGCCAGCGTAATCCACAGGGTTTTTGTCAGCTTCCACCCGCGCGCCTTGGACAGCGCCACAAAGGGCAAATAATGGTCGGGCCCGATCATCGTGTGAAACGAGCCGAGCAAAACGGCGGTGATTGTCAGGGTAGACAGGGTTTGGGCTTCGTTCATGCGGGGAAATGAAAAAAAGGAATGGGCGCGGTCTCAAGGCGTTGTAGCCGCGCGCGCATTCCTTGTCAACCCCGCCCATGGCGCGCGGTTTCGCGGGGCGATTATTTTCCCTTGGAAATCTTCAGCACCACGCCCTTTTTGTCCAGTGCGACGTCCGCTTGGTATCCGGCGGGAAAATTGCGCGCAGAAAGGTTCACGTCGGCCACTTTCACCACCTTGGCGGCTTGAATCAGCGTGATTTGCTGCGTGCCGCCCTTGTAGGCTGTGCCGTCCACCACAATGTTTGCGCCGCTGTGCAAGGTCACCACGTTTTTGCCGTAATCCAGCGTGGACACGCCCTTTTCGTCCATCACAAATTCCAGCGTGCCGGAGGCCCATATCATGATAATTCCATTCGGATTGGACGGGCCGCTGATGGACGCTTGCGAGCCGCGCACCGAGAACGTGCCCGTGTTGGTGTTTACCTTGTTCGTGCCCAATCGCAGACTTCCGCTAAACGTGCCGCCGCTGATGGCAAACAAGGCGGTGCCCGAGGTGGTTCCCCCCGTGCCCACGCTCAGCGCGGCGTTGAACTCCTTATCCTTCAAATTGCCGACGCTCAGCGTGCCGCCCGTCATGTAAAAGTCCACGTCGCTTTTTTCCACATAGGGGGTGGGTAGGGTGATGGATGCCGCCGACAACTGGGCGTTCTTTTCAAAATGCACGGTCGTCTTCTTGTCCGTGTAAAACCCCAGGCACAGCCAGCTGAGCGGAGTGGTCACGGGTTGGCTGATGGTCATGACGGCTCCGCCCAGCACGTTTACGCGCGGCAAGGTCGCCCCCTCGGGCATTTTGCCCTCGCGCCAACAGCGCTGCGTGTTCCATTGCCCTTGGTTGGCGAAATAAAATTGCGGGAAAACCCAGTTGCCACCCTTGTCTTTTTGCGGGGCGTTTTCGGCAAAGGCGCACAGCGCGCCGCTCAGGCACAAGGCGAGGGAAAGAACGATTCGCTTCATGGGATAATCAGGGTTGGGGTTTGTCCGCACATGCCGAAACCCGACGGAATCGGTGTGCGCCTTCGTAGAATACTTATGAAATACATAACGCGCGGTTTTAAACGCGTAAAGACAAAATGCGCGCGCCCTGAAGTGTCCCTTAGCGCGTGTTGATCAAATGCGCGTTGTAGCCCGCGCCAAAGCCGTTGTCGATATTGACCACGCTCACCCCGTTGGCGCAGGAGTTCATCATGGCCAAGAGCGCCGTGAGTCCCCCGAAGTTCGCCCCGTAGCCCACGGAGGTGGGCACGGCGATGACGGGGGCGGCCACGAGCCCGGCGACGACCGAGGGCAGTGCGCCCTCCATCCCGGCCACGGCCACGATCACGCGGGCCTGCCGTATGCGCTCAATCACGCCCGCGAGCCGGTGCAGCCCGGCAATCCCGCAGTCGTAAAACGTCTCCACCGCGCTGCCGAAAAATTCCGCCGTCAGCCGCGCTTCCTCGGCCACCGGCATGTCGGCGGTTCCGGCGCTCACCAGCGCCACAAAAGACCCCGCGCGCTTGTCCCCGCCGCGCCCCACGCGCACGATGCGCGCGCGCTCGTGGTGCTCGGCCTCGGGGAAATTTTCCAAAAGCGCCCGCGCCGCCTCCGGGGCCAGCCGCGTGGCCAGCACGCCCTCGCCGCGCGCGTGCAGCGCCCGGGCGATTTCCACGATGTGCGCCGGGGTTTTGCCCTGCCCGAAAATGACTTCGCCCGCCCCCGTGCGCGCCTTGCGTTCCAAATCCACGCGCGTGTGCCCCAAGTTGACGAGCGCGCACGCCCCGATGCGCCGCAGGGCCTCGACTTCGTCGAGTTCGCCCGCCTTGAAACGCGCCAAAATATCGGAAATGCCGTTCATGCCGCCCCCGCCGCGTTCATCGCCCCGCGCCGATACCCGTTGAGGTCGAGCGACAGTTTTTCAAAGCCCAGCTTTTTAAAATAGGCCGAGGTTTCCTCGACGAGTTTCGGCTGAAGAAAATCCGGCAGCATCTGCGGTTCTATCTCAATGCGCGCGCCCTCGTGGCCCACGCGCACGCGCACACAATCAAAGCCCTTGTCGCGCAAAAAGTCCTCGGCCTGATCGATGTGCTCCAAGAGGTCGGTGTCCACCTTCATCCCGTGGGCCAGCCGCGTGAGCAGGCAGGCGTTGGGCTTGGGAACGGCCTCCGCGCGGTCGGGGAAATATTTTTTGTAAAGTTCGCGAATGTCGGCCTTGCCCCAGCCGCATTCGAGGAAGGGGCTCAAGACGTTCAGTTCCTTGAGCGCCCGCATGCCGGGGCGGTGGTCGCCCAAATCGTCGCGGTTGGTGCCGTCAAAGAGCGCGTCGGCCCCGTAATCGGGCAGGGCGTCCAGCAATCGGGTGAAGAGGGCCGTCTTGCACAGGTAGCAGCGCTGGGGCGGGTTCTCGGCGATGGCATCGGGGATGCCCGCGTCAATGATGACGCACTCAACGCCGAGTTGCTCGCACACGTCATGTGCGCGCAGTTGTTCACGGGCGGGCATGTAGGGTGTTTTCGCCACAAAGGCCACGCACGATTCCGGCCCGAACGTTTCCGCGCAAAAGGCCAGCAGGGACGAGCTGTCCATGCCGCCCGAGAGCGCGACCGCCACTTTTTTGAAGCGCCGCACATAGGCGCGCAAATCGTCAATTTTTGGGGTGTTCGTCATGGGATAGTTTTTGGGCGATAAAGTCTACGGGCAGTCCGGTTTCGCGGGCGATGCGCAGGCAGTCGTCGGCCTCCGGTTTCACCCGCACGATGTTTTTGAAGACGCTTCGTTTAAAACGCACTTTTCCAAACGCGCTGTCGCGCTCGAAATGCTCGCGCCCAATGGCCGCGCGGCGCACGGGGTGCGTGCGCACGCCCAAACTCGTCGAGTGCGTGAAAAAGGCGGCGCGGATTTTCTCCAAATCCCCCGGGCGGCACAGCGCGCTTACCTTGGCGGCGAGGCGGCCCTTTTTCATGAAAATGCTTTCCTGCCACACGTCGAGCGCCCCGGCGGCAAAGAGGTTTTCCGCCAGCGCGGCGAGCTGTTCGCCCGTCATGTCGTCGATGTTGGCGGCGCTTTCGCACAGGGCTTCTTCGGGGACGCCGCAGAGCGCCTCATCCGTTTCGCACACCATCACGCGCAAAAAATTGGGCAGGGTGGAGCAGTCGCGGTGGCCGATGCCGATGCCTGTTGCGCACACGCGGCCCGTCAGCGGCCCGCCAAACCCCGCGCCCAGCGCGGCCAAAATGGCGGCCCCGGTCGGCGTGGTGCATTCGTGGGGGGCTCCGTTCAATTTCACGGGAAATGCCTTTGCCAACAAGGCGGTGGCGGGCGCGGGCACGGGCAACACCCCGTGCGCGCAGCGCACCGTGCCCCCGCCCAATTCCACGGCGGAGCCCGTCACGGCGTCCACCCCCAGACATTCCAGCGCCACGGCGGCCCCCACAATATCGACAATGGAATCGACGGCCCCCACCTCGTGAAAATGCACCTCCTCGACGGGGCGGTTGTGCACCTGCGCCTCGGCCTCGGCGAGCTTTTGAAAAATCTTGAGCGCATTGGCCTTCACTTTTTCGGACAGCGCGCTGTGTGAAATCATGGCCTGAATGTCGGCATGGCTGCGGTGCGCGTGCGCGGCGGGCGTCGCGTCGCTTTCGTGGGCATGGTCGTGCGCTTCGCCGTGGTCGTGTGCGTGCCCGTGGGCCTTGCGGTGCGCCTTGTCCTCGGCGGCCTCGCCGTGCAGCTGCACTCTCGCCATCGTGCCCCACACCCCGCCGCGCGCCGCGCGCGTGAACGCAAAATTCCAGCCCTCCAGCGGCAGCTTTTTCAGCTCGTTTGCCAGCGCCTCGGGATCGACTCCGGCATCCACCAGCGCCCCCAAATTCATATCGCCGCTGATGCCCGCAAAACAGTCGTAATACAGCACACGCATGGGCCTAAGGTGATTTATCCTGCCCCCCGAGTAAAGCCAAAAGGCCTGTCGGCCCCGCGCAGTGCCGCCGTCATCAAATGCCCGCCCGCCGCGTACCCTCTTCGCGCTTCCGCAAAAACGCGCTTGCCCCCTCCCTGCGCCGCGCTACGATGCCCTGATAAGTGATACCCCGCAATATTGCATCCCTCCTTGTTTTTTCCGCGATTATATTTATCGGGGATAGGCACGCCATTTATGCCGATGCGTATGCGCCTGTCGAGGCTCCTTGCGTTGCCGCCGTACCAGCTAGCGTTCGCGTCCCGACCCCATCGACTGAAAAACCCAGCTACGCCTACTGGAAACGCCTGTCCTTTTCCCTTTCGGAAAATAGTCTGAAGACCGCGTGCGTAGGCCTGTATCATCCGCAAGCCCTCGCCATGTTCGAGGCGGTCTCCCGCCGCGGCGGGAGACCCGAATACCGCTTTGAGTGTATCCCTTCGGCGCAGGGAATTCCCTCGTGGGTGTTGGTCTCGCGCTGGGACAAGTTCCCGGGCGCGCTGTTGCAAGACAAGGGCCCCTATGCGGGTTTTTACACGCAGGCAATTCCGCTGCGCTCCGGGACCTCGGCCCGTTTGCTTGCGGCCTTGTGCGCCGGTTTAAACGCTTCGGTTAAAAACGGCGGCAGCGACGGATGCGACGGCGTCACGTATTACGCCGCCTGCCGCACGCCCAACGGCGATGTGTTGCGCGGAGAAACATGGAGCCCCGGTCATTACAACCCCGCCCGCCTCGTGCGCTTGTTCCGCCTTCTGCGCGACCAAGCGATCCCTCACAGCGCCCTATCCGAAAAAGAATCCGACGCGCTTGTCGAAAAACTCCTCATCGCCCTCGAATCCGGCAAAAACGAACCGTAGCCACCACACCCGTGCATCCAATCTTTTCCACAATTCGCTATTGGCCGCTTTGCTTGCTTTGCCTGAGTATCCTGCGCGCGGACGACGCGCAAACGGCGGTTGCAAAGCTCACGGTGTCCGGTTCGTTTAGCTATGACGGCTGCGTGAAGCCTCCCGCAAAAGGCAGCCCGGCAGACCGCGAGGCCAACGGCTATCTGCGCGCGATTCCCGATTGTCGGATAATTCCCCATCACCCGAATGCGGTCGCCGTTTTAGACATGCACCCGGGCGATTTTTTCCGCCGCTTGGAATTCATCCCCGATCCGGACGGCGATTACGCACTCGTGCGCGTCATCAAAACCGCGCAGGCGGCGGAGGAATGTTCCTTGACGGTGCTCCCCGTCGGAGAGGGAAAATCGTCGGCTTTTTACGCCCAAACCCTCTCTTTGCCGCCCGGCATGGCCGCGCGCATCGTCGAAGCCATGCGGCGCGAGGTCGCCGCCGCCAAGCCCGGCGGAGAAAAGGGCAACTGCCGCAAAGAAATAGGCGAAGACGGCTATGTTTATTACGGCCTGCTCGACGGCCATTCCTCCATTTTCCTTTTCGCCGTGCGCGCCCCCGACGGTTCCTATAAATTCGCCGAAGCCTGTTTGCCCCGCGCCTATAACCCCGCGCGGCTGGCCGCCGTGTTTAATTTGCTAAAAACCCTCCCGCTCCCGCCCGAAGCCGCCGACGGAGCGTTCTTGCAAATCGACGCCTTGCTCACGCTCCTTGAATCCGGCCAAAACGCCCCTTAAATTTTCCACCCCATGCCTATGTTCATCCCATCTTCCCGTTTTTTGTGCGCGTGCTTGGCCGCCCTTTTGTCCTGCGCCGCGCCCCTTTGTGCGCAGAGCGAATCGCGCGTCCCCGCCGACGCGCAACGGGCGCTTCCCCAAAAGGCCGAAGCGCCCGCGCAGGCGGCTCCCGGTTTTTTGCGCGCGATGCCCAACAGCCCGTTAAAACCTTACTTTCCCAACGCCGCCGCGTTTTTCCGAATCTTGCCCCAAAGCGCCGCGCAGCGCTTTGAAATCCTGCCCAATCCCGACGGCACCTACACCGTGATGGCCGTGTTGCCGCTGGAGACGCAAAGCGTGGATGACAACCCGTTTTCCGACGTCACCTTGCAGGATGCCTTCACGTTTCAGGCGCAGCCCGTGCGACTGCCCACGGGCATGCCCGCCCGCATCGTCGCGGCCATGCGCCGCGCGGTGGCCGCCGCCCAGCCGGGCCTTGCGGCGGCGCGCCTATCCATGGGAACTCCCTCGCATTTTCGCCCCGGCACCCGCATGGCGAGCCGCCGCACCTATGTCTTTGCCGTGCGCGCCCCCGACGGGTCTTATCACGTTGCCAAAACGGTGGCGCCCGCCGCGTACAACCCCGCGCGCCTCGTAAAAATCTTCGCGCTCATCCGCTGTCTCCCGCTGCCGCCCGACCTTGAGGCCGACACCTTTGCGCAAGTGGACGGCCTGCTCACCGCCCTCGAATCCGGCCAAAACACCCCCTGAGCGCAACCCGTCTGCGCGGCTTGCAAAACCCGCTTGCGCCGCCCGGGGCGCGCGCTACAATCGGCCCCATCGGCCATGCCTTTTAAAACCTATTTGCGTTTCCTGCTGTGCATCAGTCTGCTTTGCCTGTGCGGCTTTGCGCGCGCGGCGCAAACAACGGCCTCGTCGCCCGCATTTTGGCCGTCCTATCTGCCGCCGCCTGCGGAAGATTCCGCGCAAAACGACGGCGTCGCCTTGGCCGTTGAACCGGCCCCCGCGATCAAATTATTTTACCCGCAGGCGCTCGCCCTCATCGACAATTCCGACCGCGTTCCGTATGTGCGTTTTGAATGGCTCGCCGCCACAGACGGCGCGCTCGCCCTGTGGGGAATCGACCGCTTTCCGCGCGACGGGGTGTGGCAGGCGCGCTGGGGTGTTCAGCCCGCCTATGCGCCCCTTGCGTTGCCGTTGCCTTCCGGCATGGCTGCGCGGTTGTTGAAAATCGTGCAGCGCGAAACCGCCGCCGCCAAGGGCGCGTTGCGCGGCGGGGCCGACGAAGCCTACTACGTTTTTGGCGCGCGCGCCGCCGACGGCGCGTTTCGCTACGGCTCCACGCGCGGCAGCGCGCAAGGCACGCCTGCCTTTCTCCTGCGCGAAATCACCGTGTGCCTGGCCCAACTGCTGCGCGATGCGCAATCCCCGCGCAGCGCCGAGATCATCGCGCGCATGGAAGCCCTGCTCACCGCCCTCGAATCCGGCAAAACCGCGCCGTAAATTTTCACCTCAGCCGCCTTTGGCGATCTTCAGCACCACGCGGTTTTTCTCCATCGTCACTTGCGCGTGATAGGCGCTTGAAAATTCCATGGCTTCCATCTGCGGTTTTCCGGATTGCGCGACGCTGGCAGCTTGCACCAGCACAATCGTCTTGGATCCGCCCGTGTAGGCCTTGCCGTTCGCGCGGATGACGCAGCCCGGGTGCACGGTCAGCTTCGCCTTGCTGGCGTCGATGGTGGACACGCCGTTGGCGTCGAGCACAAATTCCAGCACGCCGGAGGCTTGCAGCTCGATCCCGCGCGAGTAGTCCGTCGCCACCGTCATGGCGGGGCGGCTGCCTTGCACCACAAACGCGCCGGTGTTGGTCTGCGGGGTATTGCTGCCCACGCGCAGGCCGTAGCCCACCTTGAGTTTCCCCCCGCTCAGCACAAAGCGCGCCCCGCCGGAGGCCGTCGTGCCAAAACCCACGTCCAGAAAATAGCTGTGCGCTTTCAAATCGCCCACGGTCAATTCCCCGCCTTCCATATATAGGTGGGCGACACTGCCGGGCACATTGGCGTTGGGCATCCATATCCCGCCCGTTTGCAAGACCGCGCCCGGCTTGAAGTAGAAACTGGCCGTTCCGGCCTTTTCGGGCCCGATGCTCAAAATGCTCACAGGTGTGGCAAAGGGCTGGCTCAGGGTCACCGTGCTGATGCCGCCGATGTTGGCGCGGGGCAGGGGAGGCGCGGGCAGCTTGCCGCCGCCCCAGTTGCGCGCCTGTGTCCATTCGCCCGCCTTGGCGGTAAATGCAAAGCGCGCGTAGTTCCAGCGGCCCATGGAGTCTTTTTGCAGAGCGCTGTCATCGGGGGTTTCGGCGAACAACCCTTCGCCTACAAGCAACACAACCAGCGCACAAAGGAGTAGTTTTTTCATGGCAATGCCGCCATCGTAGGCGCTGTTTTTCCCGCGCGCAAGGCGCTTTTTGTTTTTATGAATTACGCAACTCGCTATCGTGCAAAACGTTTTAACTAAAATCAAAAAAATTAAAAACAAAACAACCAACGCCGCCTTGTTGCGCGGGTGATTCCATGGGGCGAGTCGTGCGCCGATCACGGCGTCCCGTCCGGCAAAGGCGGAACATTTTTTCAGAAAAATTGTCACAATGCCAACGTGCGTTTGGCAACCGCGCAGGGAGGATGTGCCGACGCCGCGCCGTCCCGAAACCCCTTGCCTAAATAGCCCCGCTCGTTAAGCTTCAAAGGCATCTTTATGTTCCTCAAAATATCTTCCGGCGCGCTGTGTTGCGCGCTGACTGGCTGGGCGGCCTTCGCCCCCTGTGCCGCGCAAAATCCCGCTTATCTTGCTCCGCCGCGCGCGCGCCTGAGCCCCTCTTCCGACTACGACCCCCGCGTTCAGTTCGGCTTTTTGGAGGCCACCGCCGTGCCGGGCTTAAAAGTGTTTCATCCCGACGCCGTCGCTTTTATCGACGTTTCGACCGACCGTCCCAACACGCGGTTGGAATTTATTCCCCAGATCGGCGGATCCCTCCAGCTCACGGCCATTTACGAGTACCCGCAAGACGGCCAGTGGCCGAAAAAACTCGGCATCGAGCGCACGCACGCGCCCGTTGTCATCCCCTTGCCGGACGGCATGGCCGAACGCATGCTCAAAGTGCTCCGGCGCGAAATCGACCGTTCGGGCAAAGTCGCCAACACGGGCCGCGACGGCCTGTATTACGTCTTCGGCGTGCGCCAAGCCGACGGCACCTTCAAAATGGCCCGCGTGTGGAGCCCCAACCGCTACGACCCGGCCCGCCTCGCGGAAATCACCGACATCCTCCTCAAGTTGCGCTTCGCCTACACCGACAAAGAAACGCAAGCCCGCCTCGTCCTCGTAGAAGCCCTGCTGGCCGAACTCGAAACCAACAAAAACGCCCCGTAAAAAAACGCCGCCGTTTTTCAAGCCCCTGCGTTCGCACAAAAAAAGACGCCTTCCGTTTGGAGGACGTCTTTTTTGTAAACGGAACTAAACTTTATTCAAGTCTAGCGCTCGTCGTCGCGGCGTTCGCGGCGGAAGGGGCGGTCGCCGTCGCGGCGGTGGCCGCGGTCTCCGCCACGGTCGGGGCGGTCTCCGCGCGGGCGGTCGCCCAAGGAGGGCTTTTCGCTCGGCACGTAGGGGATGCCCTGCTGTTCGCACAAGGCGGCGCGGCGGCTCAGGCGCACGCGCCCGCGGTCGTCGATGCCGATGCACTTCACGATGATTTCGTCACCGAGCTTACACACGTCTTCGGTCTTGGCGACGCGGAAGTCGGCCAGTTCGGAGATGTGCACGAGGCCTTCCTTGCCGGGCAGGCATTCGACAAACGCGCCGAATTCCTTGATCGAGCGGACAATGCCCTTGTAGGTCTTGCCGATCTCGATGTCGCCGGTGACGGCTTCGATTTCCTGCACCGCGCGCTCTTGGGCGGCCTTGTTGGTGGAGAACACGTACACGCGGCCCGAGTTGTCGGAGTCGATGTCGATCTGCGCGCCGGAGATTTCCACGATGCGCTTGATGTTCTTGCCGCCGGGGCCGATGAGGGCGCCGATCTTTTCGGGATCGATCTGAATGGTGGTGATGCGCGGGGCGTGCTCTTTGAGTTCCGCACGCGGCTCGGACAGGCTCTGCGACATGATGTCGAGAATCTTAAAGCGCGCTTCGCGGTTCTGCAGGATCGCTTCGCGGGCGATGTTCAGGGGCAGGCCGTTGATCTTGAGGTCGAGCTGGAAGCCCGTGATGCCCTTGCGGGTGCCGCAGACTTTGAAGTCCATGTCGCCGAAGTGGTCTTCCGCGCCGATGATGTCGGTGAGGATGACGTACTGGGTGATCTTCTCGCCGTCATTGCGGGTGACGAGCCCGCAGGAGATGCCGGCCACGGGGGCGATAATCGGCACGCCGGCGTCCATCAAGCTCAAGCAGCCGCCGCACACGGAGGCCATCGAGGAGGAGCCGTTCGATTCCAAAATCTCGGAGACGAGGCGGATCGAGTAGGGGAACTTGTCTTCGGGCGGCAAGACCGGCAGCAAGGAACGCTCGGCGAGCGCGCCGTGGCCGATTTCGCGGCGTCCGGGCGAGCCCGTGCGGCCCGTTTCGCCCACGGAGAAGGGCGGGAAGTTGTAGTGAAGGATGAACGACTTGGAGGTCGGCCCGCCGGTCAGCCCGTCGAGTTCCTGCACGTCCTTGGTGGTGCCGAGGGTCGTCAGCACGAGGCCCTGGGTTTCGCCGCGCTGGAAGACGGCGGAACCGTGCACGCGGGGCAACACGTCGATCTGGCACGAAATGTCGCGCAAATCCTGCGTGCTGCGGCCGTCGACGCGCTTGCCTTGGTCGAGGATGGTGTCGCGGTAGAGCTTTTCCTGCAGTTCTTCAAAGGCCAAGCGCACTTGGTTCTTGTCGTAGCCTTCGGCGCCCACTTTGGCGAGCCAAGCCTTGTCGGCTTCTTCCTTGAGGAGGTCAACGGCCTTTTCGCGGTCCTGCTTCTTGTCCTGGAAGACTCCCTTTTGCAGGCGTTCGCCCACGAGGGTCTTGCAGAATTCCACGCACTCGGGCGTGGCGGCGGACAGGTTGAAGGTGCGCTTGGGCTTGGCCACGAGGGCGGCCAACTGCTTCTGCGCGGCGATAATCTTCTGGACGGCGGCGTGCGCGGTTTCGAGGGCTTCGCAGAAGCGCTCTTCGCTCATCTGGTCGGCGCTGCCTTCGATCATCAGCATGTCCTTTTCGTTGCCGACGTAAATCAAATCGAGGGTCGATTCAAACATCTCCTCGTTGGTGGGGTTCACTTGGAACTGCCCGTTGATTTCGCCCAAGCGGACGCAGCCGATGGGCCCGCCCCACGGAATGTCCGAGCACAGGACGGCGGCGGAGGCGCCGTTCACCATGAGCACGTCGGGTTCGTTGCGCAAGTCGGTGGTCAGCAGCGTGCCGAGCACTTGCACTTCATTGATGAAGCCCTTCGGGAAAAGGGGGCGCAGGGGGCGGTCGCACAGGCGCGAGGTGAGGATTTCCTTCTCGGTGGGGCGGCCTTCGCGCTTGAAGTAGCCGCCGGGGAAGCGGCCCGCAGCCGCGAATTTTTCGCGATAGTCAACCGTCAGGGGGAAGTAGTCCTGGTCGGGCTTCACATTGTTGGCGACGGTGGCGGTCACCAGCACGGTGGTCTCGCCCTTGGAGATGGTGACGGCGCCGGAAGCCTGGCGGGCGATGGAGCCCGTGGAGATCGTGATGCCCAGATCTTCGACGGTCACGGAGTATTTCTGATTCATTGGATGGATGTTTTCTTGTTCTTGTTGGGTTGCAAAGCGGGCGGATAGGACGACCGGTCTTCGCGGGAAAGGGTGGGTTTTAGATACGACAAAAGCCCGAATTCTTGTGGAGAATCGGGCTTTTTGGCGTCAAACGACGAAGTTTCCTTCGCAGGTTTTCATTAGCGGCGCAGGCCGAGCTTCTGGATCAATTCCTCGTATTTCTTCAGCTCGTGCTTCTTGAGGTAATTGAGCAGCTTGCGGCGGCGGTTGGTCATCTGGATGAGGCCGCGGCGCGAGTGCGCGTCTTTGCGGTGGGTCTGCAGATGGCCGGTCAGGTGGGCGATGCGGGCGGTCAACAGGGCCACTTGCACTTCGCTCGAGCCGGTATCTTTGTCGTGCACGCGGTACGTGCCGATAATTTCGGGTTTGTTCACTTCGGACATGGTTGTTTTATCTATTTGCACAGTCGCCGGACGCCGTTTTTTCGGTCGCCGCCCTCCCAGCACCTCGCCGGAACGGCCGTTTCGCTCCGGGGTTGCCCGGAGGGACTGCGGGGAAGGAGCGTGACAGACGCCGCTTCCCTGACGCAAGGCATCATCTTCCCAAACCGCCCGCCCCTTGGCAAGCCTCTTTTCAAAAACACCGCATCCGGGGTCTTGTCTGTCCGCGCACCCGGCGGGCCGTTTTGCGGAAAAAGGGCTTTCGTTCTCCCTGCGATTGGATTAACGTGTGGGGATGCGTTTTCTTACCGCTTTTATCGCGTCCGCTGCGGCGGCGCTCGCGCTGGCCGGCTGTCACTCCATCGGCGACGACCAGAATGTGAAAATTTCATCCGAGCCTTCCGACGCCGTGGTGCGCATCGGCGGTGTCGAAGCGGGGCACACGCCCCTGACGGTGGCGCTGGCCACGCACTTCGCCACCGAATTGCGCATCGAGAAAAACGGCTTCAAGACCGAGATTATCACCGTGTCCGCCAAGCGCGGCGGCGCCCTGCACCCGAACCCGGTGGACGTCAAGCTCGTCCCCGCCTTCATGCCTGACGACCTGACCAAGGCCGACCTCAAGGCCGCCCAAGAAACCCTGAAGTGGATGAAAGACTCCGGCCAGTTCGCCAAAGAAGACATCGCCTACATGGAGGCCTACCTCAAAGATTTCTTCAAACTGAAGGACTAATTTCCCAGACCCGCGAACGCCTTCGCGGGTCTTTTTTTTGCGCACACAAAATAAAGGGCGCGCCCCCGCGCGCGGGGCAGGGCGCTTTTGACTTTCCCCGCCGCGTCGCTTTATAATAGCGCCATGCCGGACACCGCCCCTGATTCGCCCACGCCGCCGCCTCCGCCGGAGGTGCGCGATTTTCTGGACGAGGTGTCGCTCGAAAAACGCCTGTCGCCCTACACGCGGCGCAACTATGGGCAGGCGCTGGAAAACTTTGCGGCCTACCTGCGGGCCGAGGCGGGGTTTGACGGCGACTGGGCCAAGGTCTCGCGCCGGGACGTGCGCTCGTTCGTCATCGACATGCAGCGGCGCTGGGCGCGCGCCACCTTGCACAACCACGCGGCGGCCGTGCGCGGATTTTTCAAATACCTCGTGCGCCGCCGGGGGCTCAAAACCGACCCGTGCACGGGCCTCGTCCTGCCCAAACTGGGCAAAACGCTCCCCCAATTTTTAACGCAAAAGCAGGCGCTCACGCTTTTGGAAACCCCGGACGCTTGTCGCCAAGCGGGCGACGTCTCCGCCTTTGCGGCCGACCGCGACCGCCTCGTGCTCGAAATCCTCTACGGCGGCGGCCTGCGCATCAGCGAGGCGTGCGCGCTCACCTATGGCAAGCTTGACCGCGCCAACGGGGTGGCCCGCATCCTCGGCAAGGGCCGCAAAGAACGCCTGTGCCCCTTGGGGGCCGGAGCCTTGCAGGCGCTGGAAAAATTCATCGCCGCGCACGCGCCCGACACCGGGCCGCAAAGCCTCGTGCTCTTGGGCGACGACCGCCGCGCCATTTCCCCGCGCTTCATCCAACTGCGCCTAAAAAAATACCTCGCCGCCGCCGGATTGCCCGCCGACATCACCCCGCACAAACTGCGCCACTCCTTCGCCACTCACCTGCTCGACCGCGGGGCCGACTTGCGCACCGTGCAGGAACTCTTGGGCCACGCCAGCTTGTCCACCACCCAGATTTATACCCACGTGGGCCTTGCGCACTTGCAAGACGTCTATAAAAAAGCGTTCCCCCGGGCCTGAGGGTTTGGCGGCGCGCTCACAGCCAGCTGTGCGTAATCGACATGATTGCGACAAAGGCGCACCACAGCGTGTACCACAGGATGCACAGGCCGATGGCGGCGGCGCTCAGCCGCATGCCTCTTGCAAAAACAATGGCGGTGATGACCAGCAACATGCACGCCCATAATCCCGCCTTTGGCAGCCACGCAAAAGAGGGTTCCTCTTTAAAAATGACGCCGCAGGCCAAGATGAATATCGGGGCAAGCAGGGGAGACAATGCCACGAGCACCCCGCACACGCGCATGCTCTTTTTGTAAGCGTTAAACGCCAGCGCCGACAGCACAAGCGCAATCAAAAAAATCGAAATGGTTCGCGCGTGCAATCCGCCAATCGTCAACCACTTTCCGAGGGTTGCGCCCAATGCCATGTATGCCAGCCACAGAAAGTAACTCATTGATTTATTGTTTATCTATAAAATATTTTAAGTCAAGGTACAAACGGCCCATCGGATCCCTTGCCCCCTCCTTTTTTTGGAAAAATGTGCCCTCGCTTTGCAATTGACAGGAATGGGGTTAGTATTATTAAAATATAAATCTACTATCTTTATAAAGATTAAGCCTTTTCAAAACCAATCGTATAAACCCGCACACACAAAGGAGCCATCCATGAGCAAAATCCTGAAAGAAGTCCTGTCCGCCAACAAAACCTACGCCGCCCATTTCGGCGAAAAGGGCAAGCTGGCCCTACCGCCCGCGCGCCGCTTTGCGGTGCTCACCTGCATGGACGCCCGCCTCGACCCGGCCAAATTCGCGGGGCTCGCCGAAGGTGACGCCCACGTCATCCGCAACGCCGGGGGCCGCGCTAGCGACGACGCCATACGCTCGCTCGTCATTTCCTACAAACTGCTGGGCACGCGCGAATGGTTTGTCGTGCACCACACCGATTGCGGCATGCAGCTGTTCACCAACGAAATCATCCGCGACCTGCTCGATAGCAGCCTCGAAACTGCCGTCATCGACGAAAAGGGCTGGCGCGACGTGGGCAAGGGCCCGGGGTCGCGCGCCGCGCATTTTATCGACTTCCTCACCATCAAAGACCTCGCCCAAAGCGTGGTGGACGACGTGGAGCGCATCCGCAAACATCCGCTGGTGCCGCCCACGATTCCCGTCTACGGCTACATCTACGACGTGAAAAGCGGCAAGCTCATTGAGGTGAGGCCCGCCACCCGCGCGGGCAAGCCCAAGGCCAAACCCGCGCCCAAAGCCAAAGCGCCCAAAAAGCGCGCGAAAGTCGCCTGAGCGGGCGCTTTGCCCGACTTTGCCGAAGACCTCCGCCATGTGCGCGAGGTCTTTTTTTGCGTCCGCATTGCGCGCGAGGAACTCCCCGCCTGCGCGCGCTGTCTGTCCGTGGGGAGCAGGCCGTTTGCGCGCGACGATATCGGTGTGCGCACAAAAAAAAATTATCAAAATCTTGCGTGAATGCCGCCGCGCGGGCACAATGAAACTTTCCTATGAGCGACCAGCTAAAGCACGAGTGTGGGATAGCGTTGATTCGGCTGCGCAAGCCGCTGGCTTATTACGAGCAGAAGTACGGCACGCCCCTGTACGGGTTTAACCAGCTCTTTTTGCTCATGGAAAAGCAGCACAACCGCGGCCAGGACGGCGCGGGCATCGGGTGTGTGAAGCTAGACATGCCCCCCGGCAAAGCCTACATGTTCCGCGAGCGCGACACCGACTCCGACGCCCTCACCAAGATTTTCTCGGCCCAGCTCAAACAGTTTCAAACCCTCGTCAAAGCGGGCGACATCCACCCCGAGTTTCCCCAGACGGTCAAAGACAATTTCGATTTCGGCGGCGAGGTCCTCATGGGCCATCTGCGCTACGGCACCTACGGCAGTTACGACAAAAGCTCCTGTCACCCCTATTTCCGAAAGAGCACCTGGACGACCCGCAACCTCATGCTCGCGGGCAATTTCAATTTCACGAACACCGAAGAGCTGAACCAGCAGCTGATTGACCGCGGTTCGCACCCCATTTTCGCCACCGACACCCAGACGGCCCTCGAGGAAATCGGCTTCCATCTCGACGAGGCGCACAACGCCATTTATCGCGAAATGCGCGACAAGGGCGTCCCCGGCGCGGAGATTCCCGATCTCATTTCCAAAAACCTCGACATCGTGGACATCGTCCGCAAGGCCTCGGCGAATTGGGACGGCGGCTATACCCTCGTGGGCATGGTGGGCAACGGCGACAGCTTTGTCATCCGCGACCCGCACGGCATCCGCCCGGGCTTTTATTATGTCAGCGACGAAGTGGTGGCGGTGGCCTCCGAGCGCGTCGCCATCCAGACGATTTTCAGCGCCCCGCAGGAAGACATCCGCGCCATCAAGCCCGGCCACGTGCTTGTGATCAAGGCCGACGGCGAGATTGCGGAAGTGCAGTACACCGAGCCTTCGACGCTCACCGAGTGCTCCTTCGAGCGCATCTATTTTTCGCGCGGCAACGACGCCGACATCTACCGCGAGCGCAAAGCCCTCGGCGCCGCCTTGGCCCCGCAAATCATGCGCGCCATCGACGACGACTTGGAGCACGCCGTCCTCAGCTTTATTCCGAACACCGCCGAGCTTTCCTACTACGGCCTCTTGGAAGCCATGCGCCTGCAGCGCCGCCAAGTGGTGAAGTTTGAAATCATGAAGGCCTTGCGCCGGGGCAAGCTCACCGAGGAACTCATCGACGACCTCATCTTGAAAAATTGGCCGCGCGGTGAAAAAATCGCGCACAAGGACATCAAGCTGCGCACCTTTATTTCGCAGGAGAAAAACCGCCTGCAGCTGGCCTCCCATGTGTACGACGTCACCTACGGCGTGGTCGAGCCCGGGGTTGACGCCCTCGTGTGCGTTGACGACTCCATCGTGCGCGGCACCACCTTAAAGCAGTCCATCCTGCGCATCCTCGCCCGCACGCATCCGCGCAAGATAGTCATCGCCTCTACGGCTCCGCAAATCCGCTATCCCGACTGCTACGGCATCGACATGTCGGAGTTCGGCAAGCTCATCGCCTTCCAAGCCGCCATGGCCCTCATCCGCGAGCGCGGCATGGGCGATTTGTTGCGTGAAGTCTACGAGGACTGCGTGCGCCAGATGGACTTGCCCATGGACAAGATGGTCAACCACGTCAAGCGCATCTACGCCCAGTTCACCACGCAGGAAATCACCGACAAGGTGACCGAGCTGGTGCGCCCCACGGTCGATTATTGGAACGGCGATTTCGAAGTCATTTACCAATCCATCGAAGACCTCCACGCCGCCATCCCCAACCATCGCGGCGACTGGTACTTCACGGGCAATTTCCCGACCCCGGGCGGCGTGCGCGTGGTCAACCGCGCGTTCATCCAATTCTACGAAAACCGCCAAGGCCGCGGGTACTGACGCACTTCTTAAGGGCCTCTCGGATGACGAGGGGCCTTTTTAGTACACGCACGTTTTGTCCCAAAACGCGCGAAGGCCGTGCGGCGGTTATGCTGGGCTAAAGCCCATTCAGCCAAGTGCGGGGAAAAAGTGGGGAATGCTCAGCGGCCTTCCACGATGCCCTCGTATTCTTTTTCTTCGCGGGCGCTGCGCAGGGCGATGTAGCCCGCAAACACGCACGTGCCCGCCCACAGGAAGAGCAGGTACAAAAACGCGCACACAAACGGGATAAACGAAAACCGCCCCGCAGGGTGCGCAAACTGCGTCGCCGCCAGCGACACCGCGATGACGGCCACCAAATAACCCACGGCGGCGGCGGCGGTTGAACGCATGGCCGTGCGGCGGCAAAAGGCTATCAGCGCCTCGCGCCTGCGCGGGGGCGGGCAACGCTGTAGGACGAGTTCGCCCACCAACAGCAAAATAGCGCCCAAAAGTCCCCCGATGACGGAGAGCGACACGACCCTTTCGTTTTCCCCCAGCGAGAAAATAAGCGCCGTCAGCACGCTGCCGAAAAACCCGCCCGTCAACGCCGCCCCCAGCGAGCGCACGGGATTGTCCGCACGCGTAAAGGCGGCCGCCCGCAGGGCCATCCATGCGTAGAAAACGCCGATGAAAAGTCCCGTCATCACCCCCATCGGCACGCCGATAAAAGCGAGGGCGGTCGAGTTGAGCACCAGTTCGGGCGTCAAGGTGGCGGCATCGCCGTAGGTGTAGGCCGCTATAAGTCCCGAGGCGATGCCCAGCACCACGCCCAGCATCATGCCGATGACCGCAAAAAGCGAAAATCCAAGCACCCACATGCCGGGCACAAACACCCAGTCTTTGGACTGCGCGAACTTTGCCAACCCGTCCGCCGCAGACCACGGCTTTTCGACTGTATTTTCCGACGTCTCGTGTGCGTCCATCTGAGAGTCAAGGTATGCCTTCCTCGCCCAATGGCAACCGAAAAAAACGAAGGGACATGGCGTATTTGCTTTATATCGTCTGGCAAAAGACCGGATCGGGCATTTCCGCATTACTCGCTTGTGAAAATTTCCAGATAACCGCGGAAAAAATAGCCGCGCTTGCGACCGCCACGCGCCGCGTGTTCGAGAATGCCCAGCCGTACCAAGTCTTTCAAGAGGCGATAGGCGGAGATTTGGGACGACCCCGTGAGTTTTGCCACAGCTTCGGGGCCGGAAATGTAAGGATTTGCGTAGAGCGAATCTATGACATTTTTGGCCTTGTGTGCGCGCGCGCCCAATTTCCCCAAACGCTCATGCGTTTGCTTTTCAAAACTCAAAACGCGCTCCAGTGTCCGCACGCCCAACTCGGCAGTTTGCACAATCCCCTCTAGGAAAAACTTGAACCATTGCGCCAAATCGTTGCGCGCGCGTACCCCTGTCAGGTTTTCATAATAAAGGTCCCTGTTTTTTTCAAAAAAATGGGAAATATAGAGAACCGGTTTTTGCAGAATTTTTTTGTCTATCAGATAGAGGGGAATGAGTAGCCGTCCGATACGCCCGTTTCCGTCAAGAAAGGGGTGGATGGTTTCGAATTGATAATGGATGAGGGCAATGCGCAGCAATTCCGGGAAGGTGTCATCTTCGCGGTGGATAAAGTGTTCGAGATCGCCCATGAGTTCGGCCACCTCCTCATGCGCGGGAGGGATAAAACGCGCATCGTTAAGCGAGGCTCCGCCCACCCAGTTTTGCGAACGCCGAAACTCTCCGGGGGCCTTGTGCGTGCCGCGCACCCCTTGCAACAACAACTTGTGGGACTGGCGGATCAGCCGTGAGGACAGCGGAAGGTTTTGCAACTCCGCCACCGCCCAATTGAGCGCATCCAGATAGTTTTTCACTTCCTGCCAGTCATTGCGTTTTTCTTCGGGAAGGTTCTCCTTTTCTTGAAGGGCTTCTTCCATGTTTGTCTGCGTGCCCTCGATTTTACTGGAAAGCACGGCCTCTTTGCGCACATGCATTTGAATGAACATGTCGACATTGGGCACATGTTGGGAGAACATGTCTAGCCGTCCTAGCATGCGGTCGGCCTTGCCGAGCAAATGGATAATCTGCGGATCTTCTATCGTCCATTGGCGAAAAATAGGCTCGGGCTTAAAATACCGATAGGAATTTTTAGGCAATAGAACGCCGGATTTAAATGTTTTCATGGAAGGCTGGGGTATGCGGAAAGGGAAATAAAAAACAAATTTATTTTCAATTCATACTAAAATTGATAAACGAAATTCTCATTTTTATCAAATTATTAAAAAAATGATAATAATTTAAGTATTTTTTTCAATATTTGAAAAAAAGTCTAAAACCAATTGATATACAATGCACACTGGAAGTATTTCTCTTTTTCTGGAGTGCGTTTTTGGGCCTATCCGTTGGCAAACGGCGATTGCGCTGATCCGAAAGATCAACGGCGGAATCTAAAAGCGGGTTGCGTGCTCAAAAAAGCGCCATTTTACGGGTTTGTCAGCGTCCCTCTTTTGGGTGTAAAAGAAAAGCTCCATGCGTTCCCCCAAATTCCTAACCCTCTTGTCCCTGTGTGCGGTCTCGGCGGCCACGCTTTGGGGCAATATCACCGTGCAGGGCAGCGCGACCGCGCACCTCGCCACAGTGGGCGACACGCTCACCTTCACCGTTTCGGGCGGCCCGCAAGACCCGCAGACCCTCAGCGCCGCGCTGGTGGCCAACCACGTCAACGTGCAGACGCTCTCGCTCATTCTGCCGCCCGGCGAAAAGCGCGAGGTCGTCTATCAAACGATCGCCAAAGACCCGGGCGTGCTCACCTTCGCGGTGGACAAGGGCAAGGGCAAAGGCTTTGGAAACAACTTTAACAACGGGGCCTTCTTTGCCACCGCCGTTTCGCCCGAGTGGGTCAAGTCCTCCGGCAAGCCCTCCAAAGACTTCCTCTCCTACTGGGACGATTTCAAGCTGCGCCTGTCCCAAATTTCCGCGACGCCCTCCTACCAGCTGGTTTCCAAGAAGGACGGCGTGGAGCTTTACGCATTTGAAATCGACGCGGGCGCAGGCGAACTGGGCTCGGCGGCGGGCGTGAAGGCCATCGGCTACATGGCCAAGCCCGAGGGCAACGGCCCCTTCCCAGCGGTCGTCACGTTCTACGGGGCGGGCTCCTTCGAGGCCAACGCCGACGACGCCATTTACTGGGCGCGCAAGGGCGCGTTTTCGTGGTCGCTGAACCCGCACCCCCTGCCCAACGATTGGACCAAGGAGCAGCGCGAGCAGGCCAAAAACGGCGTGCTCAAAGACTACAACCAGCGCGGCAAGAACACCGCGCGCGAGGACGTCTATTTCAACGGCATGTTCGCCCGCGACTATCAGGTGATTCAGGCCGTCAAGCAAAGCCCGTGGTGGAACAAAAAGGAATTGGTGGTACGCGGCTTTAGCCAAGGCGGGGCGCAGTCCATCGCCACGGCGTTCCTCTGCCCGGAAGTCACCGCCATGGCCCCGCAGTGCCCGGCCATGGTGGACATCACCGGCGCGCTTGCGGGCCGCAAATCGTGCTGGCCCTACTGGGTGCAAACGCCCGGGGACAAAAAGGAGTTCGCCATGACCGGAACCTTCGACCTCGTGAACGCCGCCCCTCACACACGCGCGCACATGCTGGTGGCCGCCGGATTGCTCGACGGCACCTGCCCGCCCGCCGGACAAATGGCGCTTTACAACGCCTACGCGGGTCCCAAGGAAATCGTCTACATGCCCGCCACTTCCCACGGCAAAGACAAAAACTGGATCGACACGGAAAACGCCTTTGTGTTGAAGCAACTCGGCCTGTCCGCCCGCTAGGGCGTGTCTTCAAATGCAAACACGTCGTCCGTTCGGTCGGATTTGGGTGTCGGCTAGAACGCCGACAGTGCTGTGCACCGGATGCTGCGCATCCGCCCGTTCCGCGCGCTTGGAGTAGCGCGCTTCATTGTCTATTTTGGGTGTCCTCGCTTTGACGATGCGTTGCATCGCCTCAGCTCGAAGCCCCCAAAATAGCCTAAAAACCGCCTTTCACGGTCTTGGTTCCAATTGGAAGACACTCCCTAGGGCGTGTCTTCTTCGCAAACCGTTCGCATAAAAAACCGCGCCGCCTCACCGCCGCGCGGTTTTTTTGCGCCCGCCGACGGCGAAATCCCTTGCGCTGTCCGCCGCCGCCGTGATAGCAAATACGTTTTACCTCCGCTATGAAATTACCCTCTCTGAAAAAATCATTTGTGTATGCGGCGTTCGCCGCCGTCTGTGCGCTGCCCGCCGAAGTGCGCATCCAAAACAGCGCCCCCGCCGACCACACGGTCGCCGTGGGTTCTCCCGTCACCTTCACGATTTCGGGCCTTTCCGAGTTCAAAACCCCGCCGCCTGCGCGCTTGCTCGTCAACATGGCGCAGGGCACCGACCTTGCGCTGCCCGTGGGCCAAGACGTGTTTGTGTATACCGTCACGCCGTCCGTGCCCGGCACGCTGGTGTTGGCCGTCAATCCCGGCAAGGGCCGCTTTACGGGCGATTACCGCGACTGCGCGCGCTCCGGAGTCGCCGTTTCGCCGGAAAAGGTGACCTCCGCGCTCACGCCCGCCCCCGACCTCGCGGCCTACTGGAAAAGCCTCATCGACTCCCTCAAGGGCGTTTCCGCCGCGCCGCATTTGAAGCTGATTGAAACCAAGGACGGCATTGAACTCTACGAATTTGAAATCGACGCGGGCGGCGGCGCATTTGCCACGGCGGCGGGTGCCAAGGCCATCGGCTACATGGCAAAGCCCGTGGGGAAGGGGCCTTTCCCGGCGTTGGTGAATTTCCACGGTGCGGGCACTTTTTTTGGCCGTCCCGAAACGGCGCTCAAATACGCGCCCTTGGGCGTCATGTGCTGGTCGTTGAATCCGCACGCCATTCCCAACAGCCTCACCGACAAGGAACGCTCCGCGATTCGTCACGGCGCGCTGAAAACTTACAATCAAATCGGCAAGGACGGCCCGCGCGAAGGGGTGTACTTCAACGGCATGTTCAAGCGCGATTATCAGGTGATCCAAGCCGTCACGCAAAGCCCCTATTGGGACAAAAAGCACCTCGTGGTGCATGGCTTTAGCCAAGGCGGGGCGCAGACCATCGCCACGGCCTATATGTGCCCGGAGGTCGTCACGGCCATCGCCCCCGGGGCCCCCGCCATCACCGACGTTTTGGGCGACCTCGAAGGCCGCGCTCCCGGCTGGCCCTATTGGGCCAAGGACAACAAAAATCCCCAGCCCGCCTGCGAAAACGCGCGCACTTTCGACATGCTGAACCTCGCCCCCCTCATGCGCACGCCCATGCTCTTGGGCGCGGGCTTCTACGACGCCACCTGCCCGGCGTCGGCGCAAATGGCCTTTTACAACCGCTACGCGGGCCCCAAGCAGTTCGTGTTCATGCCGGACGCGGCCCACAACACCGATCCCAACTGGGACGCCGTGGAGCTGGCCTTTCTCAAAAAGAACCTCGGCCTCAAGTAATGGCTTTGGCTCGCAAAAAAAGGAAGGGCGCACAAACGCGTCCTTCCTTTTTTGTGCGCCCGCATTCGGGCGCTTCACTCAGATAAGGCGAAACGTCGCCTTGATCTGTGCTGCCTGTGTTTCAGGAACTCCCGCCTGCGCGGCAAAATCATCCCAGCGCGAAACGGCGGCAGTCACGTTTTTCAAGCGTTTTACGGCGTCTTTTTTCTTTATGTCGGCCAACTCGGCCAGTGCGAACAGGTCATCTTTCGAGAAGCGGTCGCGCTTGCCGTTTATGCTCATCTGGTGTCGCTGTGTCCAGTCCCCCGCCGGATTGTGGGCATAGGAAACGTCGAAGGCGGGCGAGAGGCTCCATTGCCCGGCGCGATTCATCAGAAAGGCGATGTTTTTCACGTGGTCGTCCTGATTGCGGGCGACCACGTTGAAAAATGCGCGCAGCACCTGCTGTGCGAGGTCTTCGTGCGACAAGTCCAATTTTTTGATCACTAGAAGCGCCTGTTCATAGGAATAGTCCTCCGGACGGTTGTAGTCGTAGTGGGCGATTGCGCACAGCGATTGCATGTGCAATTTTTCGCCGTTCGCCGTCCGGTCAAAGCGTTTGGTCATGAAGTGGCTGCGCCCGCCTTCGCGATGCAATCGGCATTCGCTCATTTTCACCCCGGCGGCGGTCGCCATCAAATAATAGGCGTATTCGATTTTCCCAAAGCCCGTGGGGTCGGCCAGTTCTTTGTCGCGATTATTGGCAATGCCGTCAAATTTCATCAGCCAGTGCTCGTATCCCTTTTCCACATCTACTTGTCCGGAACGAAACTCGCCCGTCTTGCGATTCCACGCCAGCACCGCTTTGGCTCTGGCTCCGCCCGCCGAGGTTCCCACGCGCAAGATGTCGCGAATCGTGCGTTCGTCATTCTCGCCGGAAAAGGAGCCGCGCAACTGCGCGCGCTCATTGAGCACTTCGTTGGAAAGGCGTACCAGCTTTTCAATTTGCAACCTATCGCCGCCTGTGGGACTGCCGGCAATCGTCGGAGCAAATTCCAAAGCGCCCATGCCGCGCGTGCCGATATAGCACAGCCGTTCCATCGGATTGAAGTCCTCCGGCTTCCTGTTCTGCGAAGCCAGCCATGCGTCGATAAGTGCGTTGCCAAACTTGTCCGGCAGCGAGTCGGCGAGCATTCCCGGCAATCCTTTGAAGGTTTTGGGTGAGCATTCGGGAAATTCGTAGGGATCGTCACGCAACTTCATCATCAGCGGGGCTGGCTGAATGTTGCTGCGCACAAATTCCGGGGCGTATTGAAACACGCCTCGTTGTCTTTCATCGACCCAGGAAACCGCGCCGATGGTGCGGCCCCACAGCTTGACCTTGGCGTCAAGAGGCATGGAGGTCCTTTCCGTCTTCCCAGCTCCATGGCGCGGGGTCGGATTTCGCGCGCCGCGAGGCGCGTTTGCGCTCGCCGCCGCGCAGGCGTATGCGTTCCATCGGGCGTATGGTCGTATCCGGCAACACGGTGGCAAGGGCGTTTTGCGCTCCCAAGGCAATCAGGGCGCGCAACACGGTCTCAAAGGACGAACCCGCGCCTTTTTCAAGGTATTGGACGGTGCGCAGGGAAATGCCTGCGCGTTCTGCCAATTCCTTCTGTGTCAGGTTCTTTGAAAGGCGCAGCTGTTCCAGATTGCGGCAGAAGTCCTTTTCGATTTGCCCACTGGTCGCTGTGGAAAAATCAAGTTTGGGGATCATTTTTGTAAATATTTTAATAAGCAGAATATTGCATATTATTTGCAATATTTCAATTAAAACGCAAAAAAATTCGCTTTAATTTATCTATTTTATAATAAATTTTATATTTAAAATAAAGCGCAAAATTTTGCGCCTTATTTTAAATTAATAGATTTATACGCAAAATTTTGCATATTGTCTAATTACAATCGAAAAAAGCCACGCGACCCCGTTTTTCCACGATAAGATGGGCTGTTTTTATCCCTCAATCGCCGCTTGCACCTGCTGGCGCAGGCGGTCTAGGGCTTCCGGCGACTCGTCGTTTTCGGGCGGGGTGGGGCGCACGTAAAAGGTTTCGTTGGCGACCCCGCGCTCCACGGCGATGCGCGCAAAGGTGATGTCGAATCCCGCCAGCGAAATCGCCTTGGCGGTCTTGTACAGCAGGCCCAATCGGTCTTTGGCGAGCACTTCCACCACGTTTTGCGCCAGCGCGGCCTGCCGATACACCTGCACCTGGGCGTCGATGCGCGCGCGCACGGGCTTTTCGTTCTCAAAAAACATGCGCGAGAGCTTCTGGGCCTGCGCCTCGATGTTGGGCAGCAAGTCGCGGCTGTCGCGCAGGGTTTCCTTCACCAGTTTTTCAAATCGGGTGCGGATGAAGGGGCTCTTTACCGCGCCGCTGTGCGCCTGCCGCACGGTGAAGGTGTCGATGGTGATGTCGTCGGGGCGCGAAATCGCGCGCGTATTTAAAATATGGATACCGGCGGCGGCCAGCGCCCCGGCCAGCCGATAAAAGAGCCCGGGCCTGTCCCACGTCACCACGTCCAGCGTGCTCAGGCCGTGGGCGTCGTTGTGGCTCCAGTACATCACGGGCACCAGCGACTGGGCGGGGGAGCGCCCGGCGTTCAGCCGCTTGAACAGCGTGTGTGCCATGCGCAGGTGGCGGCGCACGGTGGCGGGGGCGGCGTTTAAAAAGTACCCCTCCGGCATCAGGTTGAAGTGCGCGGAGATTTCATCCTCGGTGAGCCCGTCCTTTTCGCGGGTGGGCGCCAGCGCCTCCAACAGGCGCTTCTTGGCGTGGGAGAGCGCGCGGTTGGCCGCGTTGGGGGGGCCTTCCAGCCGCAGTAGCGTGGCCTCGAACAGCTGTTGGTGCAGCCGCTGTTTGTAGTTGTTCCACAGGGTCGCGGACGTGCCGTTGGCGTCGCAATAGGTGTGGATGAACACGGCGCGCAGCTTTTGCGCGTCGCCCATCACGCGGGCAAACACGTTGGCCGTGCGCGGGTCGTCGATGTCGTAGCGGCGGCACACCCGCGTCATTTCCAAATGCGCGCGAATGGTAAAAAGCACCAGCTCGCGCGCCTGCGGGGAAGCGCCCAGGCGTTCGAGCACGCCCTCGGCGATGCGCACGCTGTCCCCGGCGTCGCCCCCGTCGATTTTGCCCACCCCGTGCAGGAGCAGGGCGGGGTAGAGCACCCACGGTTCCGGCAGGGCTTTGAGCACGGGGGCGTACACGGCGGCGTGGGGCCCCTCGTTGAGAAAAATCTTGTCGAGCTGTTCCACCGTGGCGATGGAATGGATGTCGGCGGTGTAGCGGTGATACTGTTCGTGCTGCACCAGGCAAAATAGCGGCGCGAACTCCGGCAAAATGCGCACCAGCGCCCCGAGGGCGTGCATGCGCCGCAGGGTGGGGGCCACATTGCCCGCGTCTTGCAAAATCTCGCGAAAGCCCGCCTGCAACGGCGCGGAGAGCGCCACGGGCGGGGTGAGCCGGTGGATGTTTTCGCGCACGAGCACTTCCAGCGAATAGTCGAATTTGGCGCGGTGCTTTTGCGCCAGCCGGAAGGCCTGCACAAAGCGGATGGGATCTTCGGCAAACACGCCTTCGCGCTCGGCGAACACGTAGCCCCCCGTCACCACAAAGCCGTGCGCGCGCACGGCCCCGTCGGCGTCCTGCGCGCGCGGGAAAAACGTGCTTTCCAGCCGCTGCTCCATAAAGCGGCAGACGCGGTAAATTGTCTGCGCGGCCCCGTAATACTCGCGCATAAAAGCCTCGACGCGCCGGAAGGGATCCGCCTGCGTATAGCCGAAGGCCGAGGCGACCGAGGGCTGGCGCTCGAGGTTGAGCAAGTCGTTGGCCCGCGCGCTTTCAAAGTGCACTTCGTTGCGCACCCGCAGCAAAAAGGCGTGGGCTTTTACAAAGTTTTCGGCGTCGATTTCGCGCAGCCAGCCCTTGCGGGCCAGTTCGTCAATGCCCGTGGCGTCGAGCACCACCTGCCCGATCCACAGCACGTTTTGAAAATCGCGCAGGCCGCCCACGCCGTTTTTGATTTCCGGCTCCTGCAAAAACACGGTTTCGCCAAAGCGCTTGCGGCGCTCGTACACCCCGTCGAGCCGTTCGCGCAAAAAGCCCAAGGGGTCTTGCGCGCACCACGCGGCGTAGGCGCGGGTGAGCGCCTCAAACACCGCGGGGTCGCCGTCCACGCAGCGGGTGGTGAGCAGGGCGGTCTTGGTAAAGGCGTCGGCGCGGCCCTCTTCGAGCGCCTGCGTCACCGTGCGCATCGAGTGCCCCACCTTCAAATTCAAATCCCACAGCGGATAGAGCATCCAGTCGGTGAAGGCCGTCTGCAATGTCGCGAGTCTTTCCGGCGGCATGCCGTCGGCAAACAGCAGCATCAAATCCACGTCGGAATACGGGCACAGTTCGCTGCGGCCGTAGCCGCCGGTGGCGACCATCGCCACGTCGCCGTGCCCGCCGTCGAGCCCCGCGCGCGCCAGCGTCACGGCAAAGAGCGCGCGCGTCAGGCCGTCCATCGCCACGGCGCGCAGGCGGCACACCTCGCGGCTGTCGAGCCCGCTTTCGTGCAAGACCTTCAGCCGGGAGTCCCAGCGCTCCAAAAATCCCTTGAGCAGCGGCAGGCGTTCGGCGTTGGAGAGCGTCTCTTGAATGCGCAGGCTCCCGTGGACGTCGTTCCACAGGTCTTCCTCAAAGCGTAGGGCTTCAGCAGGCGCTTGCACCGTGTCATTTTAGTGACCTCCCGGGGGCGCAGGCAAGATTTCTTGCCTCGGAAGGCGCGAATGGGTAAATTTATCCCTTTCCCATGCCTGAAATCGCAAAAGCCTATCAGCCCGCCTCGGTCGAGGCCTATTGGTACCCGCAGTGGATTCGCTCCGGCTGTTTTGCCGGACGCGTCGATACGTCCAAGCAGCCGTATTGCATCGTCATCCCGCCGCCGAACGTCACCGGGGTGCTCACCATGGGCCATGTCTTGAACAACACCATTCAAGACGTGCTGATCCGCCGCGCGCGCCAGCAGGGCAAGGCCGCCTTGTGGTTGCCGGGCACAGATCACGCGGGCCTGGCCACGCAAACGCGCGTGGAAAAGGAATTGCGCAAAGAGGGCCTGACCCGCCGCGATTTGGGCCGCGAAGAATTTTTAAAGCGCGCCGTCGATTGGCGCGACAAGCACGGCGGCATCATCATCGAGCAGCTCAAGCGCCTGGGGGCCTCCTGCGACTGGGACCGCACCGTCCACACCCTCGACCCGCAGTATAGCCGCGGCGTCCTCGAAGCCTTTGTGCGATTGTACCAGCAGGGCCGCATCTACCGCGGCAAGCGCATGGTCAACTGGTGCCCCGCCAGCCAGACGGCCCTTTCCGACGAAGAGGTGATCATGAAGCCACACAAGGGCCTGTTCTACACGATGCGCTACGAGCTCGTGGACAAGCCGGGCACGTACTTGCAGATTTCGACCACGCGCCCCGAGACCATCCCCGGCGACACGGCGGTGGCCGTGCACCCCGACGACGAGCGCTACGCGCATCTCGTGGGCCAATACGTGTGGCGTCCCTTCCCGCGCGCAAAAATTCCGATTATCGCCGACAAGGCGCTCGAGCGCGGCTTTGGCACGGGCGTGCTCAAGGTGACTCCGGCGCACGATCCGGTGGACTTTGCCATCGGCCAGCGCCACAACCTGCCCGTCCTCGACGTGATGCACCCCGACGGCACCATGAACGAACTGGCCGGGCCCGAATTGGCCGGGCTGGAACGCTTCAAGGCCCGCGACCGCGCCGCGAAACTTTTGGAAGAACTGGGCGCCCTCGTCAAACAAGAGCCTTACGAAAACAACGTCGGCTACTCCGAGCGCGCGGGGGTTCCCGTCGAGCCCCGCTTGTCCGAGCAGTGGTTTTTGCGCTACCCGAAGGTGGCGGAAGCCAAGCGCGCCGTCGCCCAGGGGATCATCCATTTTTATCCCGAGCACTGGACAAAGACCTATCTGCACTGGCTCGAAAACTTGCAAGACTGGTGCATCTCGCGCCAAGTGTGGTGGGGCCACCGCATTCCCGTGTGGTATCCCAAGGGCGGCGACCGCAAAGACCCGAGCCAATGGCTCGTGAGCGCCGAGGGCCCCGCAGACCCGCAGAACTGGGAGCAGGACGAAGACACCCTCGACACGTGGGCGTCCTCATGGCTGTGGCCCTTTGCCACGTTCGGCTGGCCAAACACCACGCCCGCCCAGCAGCGCGAACTCGATTTTTGGTATCCCACGAGCGCGCTCGTCACCGGCCCCGACATCATTTTCTTCTGGGTCGCGCGCATGATCATAGCGGGCCTCGAATTTATGGGCCCGGAAAAGGAAACGCTTACGGACGACGAAATCCGCGCGCGCAGCCCGTTTCGCGACGTGTATTTTACCGGCATCATCCGCGACGCCCAAGGCCGCAAGATGTCGAAGAGCCTCGGCAATTCGCCCGACCCGCTCGACATCATCGCCCGCTACGGGGCCGACGGCCTGCGCTTTGGCATCCTCAGTTGCGCGCCGCAGGGGCAGGACATCCTCTTTAGCGACGAGCGCGTGGAGCAGGGCCGCAATTTCGCCAACAAGCTCTGGAACGCCGCGCGCTTGCGCCAGATGTCCGGGACGGAAGCGAACGCCTCGCCCGAATGTCTGCTTTCGCGCCTGAACCCCGCCACCATCGACGCTGACGACCGCGCCATCCTCGCGCGCCTCGACGAAACGCTGGGACAGGTGGACAAAGACTTGGACGCCTACGCCTTCAACATGGCCGCGCAGAACATTTTCGCGTTTTTCTGGACGGATTTTTGCGACTGGTATTTGGAAACGTCCAAGGCCCGATTGCAAGACGCGGCGGCGCGCGAGACCGTGCTGGCCATCCAAGACATCTGCCTGCGCGAGGTGCTGCTCATGCTGCACCCGTTCATGCCCTTCATCACCGAACAGCTCTGGCACGACTTGGGCTTTGGCGGCGAAGGCACTTTCATTCAGGACAGCAAACCGTGCGGCGGCGGGTGTATTCGCGCCGTCATGGCCGAGCGCGGCATAGACATCGGGCCCGCCGACATCGCGCGCATGGCCCGCTTGCGCGACGCCGTCACCCAAGCTCGCGCCTTAAAGGCCCAGCGCAATCTCGCCGCCCGGCGCGACAGCCATTTCTGGCTGACCCCCGCCGACGCCGAGGCCGAGGCCTTCCTGCGCGACACCTTGCCGTCCGGCAAACTCCAGCGCCTGACCGGCGCGCAGACCGTGGAGCTGTTGCCCCTCGCGGCCCCCGCGCCCGAGGGCGCGCCCGCAGCCGTCTGCGCCGTGGGCACGCTGTATCTCGACCTCAAAGGCACGGTGGATCCGGCGGCCGAGCGCGCGCGCTTGGAAAAGGAAATCGCCAAGCTCGAGGGCATCCTGACGGGCCTGAACGCCAAGCTGTCCAGCCCGGCGTTCACGGAAAAGGCCCCCGCCAAAGTGGTGGAGGGCGCCCGCGCCCAACTGGCCGAAAACACCGCCAAGCGCGATGAGTACCAGCGTCTGCTCGCCTCGCTCTAATCCCAACGCGCGCGTTCCCCCAAAGTCCGCGCCGCCCACAAAAAAGCCTCCGGTTCCCCGGAGGCTTTTTTGTGGCAAGGGACTATCCAAGCATTCTGCTTTTCGGTGGCGGCATACCGCCCGCGCCTGTTTTGCGCGCGGCTTTCCCCTCTTTTCCCGTATGGACGGCGGTCATTTTCGCCGAAAAAACCTAAAAACATTGCCATCGCGCCGGAAATCTTGGCATAACGGAACACTTCCCCTTCGCAACCCCCGTTGTCCTTGTTATTATGCGTGTCCCCTGTTTGTTGCGTCCCTTCGTCTGCGTTCTTTTTGCCTTATGGGCCTGTGTTTCGGTTGTGTCTGCCTCGTCCGAGGCTTCCGGCAACCCCAACCCCGGTTTGCATTATTATTATCCCGTCCCCGCGCTCGAAAAGCCTCAGACTATACGGGCCGACATCGCCATCTACGGCGGCACTCCGGCGGGCGTCTCGGCGGCGGTGGCCGCCGCGCGTTCGGGCAAGTCGGCCGTTTTGGCCGTGTTTCGCCGCCATGTGGGCGGCATGACGTCCGGCGGCCTCACCACGGTCGATTTGGGCAATCCCAAGACGATAGGCGGCCTCACGGCTGAGTTTTTCAACCGCATGGGCAAGTGGTCGCGCTTCCAGCCCTCCGAGGCCGAGGCGCTCTTTCGCCTTATGCTGGCCGAGGCCAATGTCCCCGTCTACTACGAATACCGCCTCGACCGGGTGGAAAAGAACGGCAATCGCATCACGGCGCTCGTCTTTGAAAACGGCGCGCGCATTGAGGCCAAGGCATTCATCGACGCCACCTACGAGGGCGATTTGCTCGCCCGCGCGGGGGTCTCCCACACCGTGGGCCGCGAGGGCGACCAAAAATACCGCGAATCCCACAACGGCTATTTCATCGCCAAGGGGCACCAGTTCCTTTTCCGGGTAGACCCCTACCGCACGCCCGGCGACCCCACGAGCGGCTTGCTGCCCGGCATCCGCCGCAAACCCCCGCGCCCGCAAGGCGGCGGGGATAAGTGGGTGCAGGCCTATAATTTCCGCATGAACCTGACCGACGCGCCGCAGCGCGTGCCGTTCCCCAAGCCCGAAGGCTACGACCCCGATACCTACGCGCTCCTGTTGCGCTACCTCACCGCACAACCGGATTACCCCTTCGGCTTCGACAACCGCACGGGCCCCGTGCAGCTCATTCGCGGCGACTCCAACAACGGCGGGCCTTTTTCCACCGATTTTGTGGGCGGCTCCTTCCGTTGGCCCAAGGCTTCCTACCTTGAGCGCGAAAAAATCTTCCAAGCGCACGTTCTCTACCAGCAGGGTCTGTTCTATTTTTTGGCCAACGACCCTCGTGTGCCCGCCGCCGTCCGTGCGCGCGTAAACGCCTTCGGGCTCAACCCTGCCGAATTCACAGAAACGCAGCACTGGCCACACGAACTCTACGTGCGCGAAGGCCGCCGCATGGTCTCCGACTATGTGATGACCGAACACAACTGCCTAAGCGAAACGATTCCTTATGACCCGGTGGCCCTCGCCAGCTACACAATGGACGCCCATCTGACTTCCCGCACGGTGTTTGACGGGGCCGTCGTCACCGAAGGCAACGTGCAAGTCCGCGTGCCCAAGCCCTATCCCGTCAGCTACCGCGCGCTCGTGCCCAAGCGCGCCGAGGCCGTAAACTTGCTGGTGCCGGTGGCGCTGTCGAGTTCGCACTTGGCCTTTGGCTCCATCCGCATGGAGCCCGTTTTTATGATGCTGGGCCAGTCGGCGGGTTTGGCGGCGGGCCTCGCCATCGACGACCATAAGACCGTGCAGGACATCTCCTACGCCAAGCTGCGCCAGCGCCTGCTGGCCACGGGCCAGAAACTCGTCTGGACGCCGCCGCCCAAACCGCAGACCGCCCCGTCGGAGGCAAATGCCGTGTCGCAATCACCGACACGGCACGGTCGCCCGGGCAACTAAGGATTGCTTTGTCCCTGCTGTGCTGATGCGAAAATCGTTCGGCCACGCTGAAGGGTGGCAACTTTCCTGCCGTTATCCGAAATCTTTTTTGTCCCATATGAAAACATGCTCCCTCCTCCCCGTAGCGACCGCATTTTTTGCGTGGGCCACCGCCTTTGGCGCGCCTGCCGACCCGCCGCGCACGCTGCCCCAGCTCACTGTGCAAGAAAACGTCATCCGTCCCATTCCGCTGGGAATGACTGGACGCGCCATCATGCCGTGGTTTGGCTACAGCGAGCCGCCCGTTTTGCTGGTTGTCAACCATTCCCCCTATATCGCGCAGCGAAACGACTTTTATCGGGCCGTCGGCAAGGACGGTTCAAAGAATCCGCTCTCGCTGCCCGCCGATTATCCCATTTACAAGGCAGAGCCCTTTGAACCTGTCGCAAAGGCTGCGGGCGGCCTCAGCGCGGCAGGATACCTTGTTGTCGACCGCAAGGCCGAAGGGCTTTTCGACCTCGTTTACCCGGGAACGCTTCGCTATTACCGCAACATCGGCACCCCTGGGAAGCCCAAGTTCGATCGCGGCTATGCCATCCCTACGGCGCAACCGCGCAAAGAAGGCCAGATGTGGATAGAGGATGTTACGGGCGACGGCGTTCCCGACTTGCTTGTCGGCGCCATGAGCGACCCTGCCGATTACTTCAAGCAATTTCCCGATGCGGACACGGAAAAAGGCCCGTGGTCGGGCGAGGACCATCCCGACATGGGATCGCTGCCCGACACCGACATCCAGAATTTCCGCGGCTACGACGTCTTGGGCAACTGGATGGCCGCTCCCCTGCGCAAATACCTGTGGTGGGCCAAGGGTGTCCGCGATACGCAGGGCCGCCTGAGTTTCGGAGAATACAAGCCCGTGCGCTACGGTTCGACCGACTACAAGGTGCAGTGCCAGTACTGGGGGAATCATTTTTGCCCCGTGGTGGTACACGCCGAAAACGGCGATTTCATCGTGATGGTGACGGGCCCCGACCGCGTGTTGGCCCTTCCGCTGCGCGGAGAAACGTCCGACGGCGAGTTGCGCACGGGCAAGGCCGTGCCGTTGCTCAAAAACGGCTCGACTACGCTATCCAGCGTGCTGTTGCCCCAAGTGATTGGTCGTGGTGATTTTAACGGTGATGGCGTGGAGGAAATCGTCCTGGGCTCGGGAGGCAACGGACGTTTCACCGTGCTGGCGAGCAAGCGCGTGGGCGAATTTGAGGAGCTGGGCAACATCGACTGCAAGGGCGGGCCCGTCGCGGGCGACACCCTCGTGACGGTGGCGCGCGGCGACTGGGATGGCGACGGAACAGACGACCTCGTGCTGGGCGACGCCTCTGGGTATTACACGCTCTGGCGCGGATCGAAAGACCCTTTGGTCTATCGCTCCTTTGAATACTTGAGTACGCCCGAAGGCGTCATTCGCCACCGTCCGACCGAGGGCAATCTGCAAGGCGCTGTGGAGGCCGCGTGGAGCTATACCGAGCCTGCGCTTTTCGACTGGGACGGCGACGGCAAACTCGACCTCATTTCCAACGACAACGCCGCGCAGCTTCTGTTTTACCGCAACACGGGCAATCCTCCGCTCGTCGAGCCCGCTCGGCCCTTTATGATGGGCGGCAAGCCGCTGCCGGTGGCGTGGCGCACGCGCCTGGGCGTGGTGCCGGGCAAGTATCGCCTCGCGGGTGATGACCGCAACTGCCTGCTCTTCATGACCTGGGATCGCAAGATGGCCTACGCCGTGCCTACGTCCAACGGTTCGCTGGACATCGAGCGCGTGGTCGACTTTGCCTACGAGGACGGATCCCCCGTCATTTTGTCGGGGCCCGTGGGTCTGTCTGGCCGCGTCAAATTCACCGTGTACGACTGGGACGGCGACGGCCGTTGGGACGTGGTGCTTGGCGTCCAGCAGGCGTTGCAAAAATATTTCCGCCTGCCGGGCGCCGAGTCGCCGAGCCCGGCGCCCTTTTGGCTGCGCAACGTGGGCACCAACGACAAGCCATTGTTCGAGCCCGCACGGATGATTACTTTTGACGACGGCAAGCCCATTGTCCTTAAAAAACACGACTTCAGCGCCTTTCCCACCGATTTGTTCAAGCGCGGGGCCGCCGACCTGATTTTCGGCGACGACGAGGGTTTCATCTTTTATATGCCGCGCGAAAAGCTGGCGTGGAACGAATCTGTCGAACCCCTCAAACAGGCGTGGGCAACCGAGGCGCGTCTGCGCGTTTCGGGGGCCGATTTGCCCGTGGGCGTGTTCGCCGCCGAAAAATGGGATTACCCAGAAGGCCCCTTGGCCTCGGCAAATGGCGGACAGGGCTGGGACGGCCCTTGGCAGGCGGAAGGCCCGCAGGCCGTCGTGGAGACGGTGGAGGTCGGGCAAACGGGCGCGTTTGCGGATTTCGCGGGCGGACATTGCCTGTCGTTGGCGGGCGAGGACAAGCAGACTGTCGTTGTGCGCCGCGCGCTGGCCAAGCCGTTTGCTTTCGTACAAAAGTCCCCGCGCACGCTCGCGTGTGCGGTCGCCTTCCGGCGCGAGGACAATACCGACAATGACAGCAAGGAGAGCATCGCGCTTTTAAGCCTGCGCAATCCGAGCGGCGAAGTCGTCCTGTCGGCAGGCTTCGACTCGACGGAGCGTCTTGAACTCAAAGTCGGGGCCTCAGCCATGCGCGGCAAGGGCAGGGCCGCCGACTACAACGGCGGTGGCGTGCTATATGTCGAGATAGACCTTCCGTCCGACGAAAACGCCCCGGTGAAAATGCGCGCCAAATTTTCGCCGACGGAGCTTTCCGGGCCCGTGACTGCCTGGGATGTGGAAGTCGCTGGCAAGGCTAACGCCGTGGCCTCCGCTGTGGCGATTGTGGTTGGCAAGCAGGCGGGCAGAGTCAGTATTTCGCCCTTCGTGTTGAACGTGCGCTGACGCCCCGGAGTGCGCGGCGTGCTGTCTGCCCAACCGGCGCATGGAGCCCGTTTTTATGATGCTGGGCCAGTCGGCGGGTTTGGCGGCGGGCCTCGCCATCGACGACCATAAGACCGTGCAGGACATCTCCTACGCCAAGTTGCGTCAGCGCCTGCTGGCCACGGGCCAGAAACTCGTCTGGACGTCGCCGCCCAAACCCGCCGCGACCCCCGCTAGCGAAAAACCCGCGCCCGTTCCCGCGTCGGCATCGGCGAAACCGCCGCTCCCTTAACACCGCCTTATTTTGCGAAGCGTTCGTCCCTGCGGCGGCTGTGGGCAATGGCAAAGGCACAAAAAAACGCCTCCGGACAACCGGAGGCGTTTTTTATGCAAGGGACTGTCTAATAAATCTACTTCCGGCGGCGGCGCACCCAGCACACTCGCGGCTATGGTGGGCTCGAATGGCGTTATAGGTTATGCCGCCCTCGTGTGCCTTGCGTGCGCGGCGGGTGTGTGTCGGCAAAACCGTCATCGGGCGGGGTAGGGGTTCTCGCGGGATTCTCGAAATTTTTGGCGTTCGGAAGTTTTGCGCGGGGGAGCATTGCCGGGATTTTTGATGCCGGGCGATGGAGTTTCCCCTGCGCTGAGATATCGTTTTTTTTATTTTTTATTTCCGTCAAAAGGAGCGATATAGCTGGCTTAAGCCCACCTGGTATACTATGGATATTTTTCAGGTATCCGTAAATTTGCAAATAGGATTTTGCATGCTCAAAATGCAAAATCACTTCCGTGAATACCCTGCGATCCGCTCGTTTTGCCGCTGCGCGCCGCCCAAAACGCGCGCACGCACGCACTTTTTTTTGGTGAAAAAAAGAACCCTTTTTTATTGAGAAAGCCCGCGTGGTTGCGTGGCTTTGCGCGTGCGCGCATGCCTGACTAATTGTAGGCCAGAAAAGACGGCGAGGCGCCCATCATATTGCGCTCTTCGAGGCGGTCGAGTTCCTTTTGGATGTCCGTCACCGTGCCCAATTTGCTCTCGCGAATGTGCTTTTGCATACGGTCGGCGGCCACTTCCGGATTCTTCTCGCGGATCGCCTCAAAGATGCCGTAGTGCTGAGCGTAAATATTGTTCACGTTGCCCTCGCTAAAGCGCGAGGTGCGGAAATTCCCCAGAATGCGCGTGAGCATGCGGTTGTCGTTGATATGCTTGAGCAGCATGCGGTTTCCTGTGGCGCGGATAATGCCCATGTGGAAATCTTGGTCGGCGGTGAACAGTTCGATCACATGTTCTTTTTCCAGCTGCTTTGCCCCGCTTTTTCGCAAATCGGCGGCCAGCTTTTTCAGCTGTTCGCAGGTCTGTTCCAGGTGGCGCAATTCTTCGCTGGTGATGTATTTGATGGTCTCGGCGATGGCGTACACTTCCAGCGCCACGCGGATCTCAAAAAGCTCCTCAATCTCGCGGGCTTCCGGCACGCGCACTACCGTGCCAAAGCGCGGCAAACGGCGGAAAACGCCCATTTCGCAATACAGGTGCAGGGCCTCGCGCACGGGAGTGCGGCTGATGCCAATGTGCTTGGCGATGGTCTCTTCGGAGACGCGGTCACCCCACTTGAGGTTTCCGCAGAGCAACATGTTGTGTATGTGCCCAATCGCTTCCTGCTTGAGATTTCTTTTTTCAGCCATAGAATAGAGAGAGTGCAAATTTAGTATACTTCTACGCTTAAATATTCCAAGGGAAATAAAAATGCGTTTCGACTTGGAAAATTGTATTTGACGATTGAGGTATATTACATTAGTATACTACAAAAATCCAAACTCATAACTAAAACGTTTCTTCTACTATGGTTTCCTCCCAGCAATCCGCTTTGCCCGCCGCAGGGCGAGGCATCATCCCTCCGCTCGTCACCCCTTTGACCGCAGAACGCCGTCTCGACGTGCCTGCGTTGAAGGCGTTGCTTGAACATCTCATCAAAGGCGGCGTGCATGGCGTCTTTATTTTGGGCACGACCGGCGAAGGCCCCGCGCTCGACTATTCGGTGCGTGAAGATTTGATCCGCGAAACCTGCCGTGTGTGCAAAGACCGTTTGCGCGTGCTGGTGGGCCTCACCGACACCGTTCTTTCCTGCACCCTTTCGCTGGCGAAAGTGGCCGCCGACGCGGGCGCCTCGGCCTTCGTGGTCGCGCCCCCGTATTACTTCCCGCCCGCCCAGAACGAACTGTTGCACTACTACCGCACGCTGTCCAAGGTGCTGCCGCTGCCGTTCTACCTCTACAACATGCCGGGCCTGACCAAGGTCTCCATCGGCGAGGACATCATCCGCGAAAGCCTCGGCTGGAAGACATGCCTCGGTCTCAAGGACAGCTCGTGCGATATGATTTACTACAAGCGCGCCCTCGACATCACCAAGCATCGCCCCGACTACCGCGTCCTCATTGGGCCGGAAGAACTGTTGGCCGAATCCCTCTTGGCGGGCGGCGACGGCGGCGTGAGCGGCGGGGCCAATCTGTTCCCCGAGCTCTATGTGGGCATCTTCAACGCGGCGGAGCGCGGCGACTACGCCACGGCCCGTAAGTTGCAGTTGCTGGTCATCGAGGTTTCGCAGCGCTTGTTCCGTGCGGGCAGCTACGGCTCCCCCATCATTCAGGCCATCAAGACGGGCCTTGCCCATATCGGCATCGGTCAGCCCGTGGTCAGCGAACCCTTCCTTCCCTTCGATCCGGCGGTTCGCCGCGTAGTGGAAGAAGCCACCGACGACTTGCGTGTGCGCATTCGTGAGGCCGTTTCGGCCGCGTCTGCCCGCGCCTAGTTTGCGCAACAGACATCCTCCGATGCAGTCCCGCATTTCTGACCATTGTCTGGCTTTGTCGCAATGGACCTTGGAGGCCGCGCCCTTGCGGGCGCCCTCCGAGGACTGCGGCGGCGGTGTTTCCCTCCCCTCCGGCCTTGCGGCCGTGGTTCCGGGGTTGGTGCACGAGACCTTGCTCAGAGACGGACGCATTGCCGACCCTTTGATCGGCGAGGGATGTTTTGCCTGCGAATGGGTTGAACACCACGCTTGGATATATCGCACGCGCTTTGAGGCCGCTCCTGTGGCCGATCCGATGTCGCGCGCCGAGCTGGTGTTTGCCGCGCTCGACGGGGAAGCGGAAATTTTTCTCAACGGCGCGCTGGTCGCCACGCACCGCAACAGTTATCGTCCGCTGACGGTGGATGTTTCCGCGCTTTTGAAAACGGGCGAAAATTGCTTGGAAGTGCGCCTTGAACTGGGCGTAGACAAGGGACCCGCACAAAACAGCCGTTTGCCCGACGGGGTGGCTTTCGCCACCGAAGAAAGCCTCGGCTACCGCCCGCGTCGCGGCGAACCGTGGCGCATTTTTCAGCGCAAGCCCGCCTACGGTTTTGGCTGGGACTGGAGCCCGCGCGTGTCCACGCTGGGCATTGTCGGCCCCGTGTGCCTGCGCCTGAGTCGCGCAGCCCGTGTGGAAAACCTCCTGTGCGCCACCCTCGCCCAGAGCGAAGACGCCGCGCGCGTGCGCGTCGCGGTCGAGCTGGAAGGCCTGCATTACTACGCCAGCGCCCAAGGCGCGCTGACGGTGGAAATCCTTTCCCCCGAAGGCGAACCGGTCGCCGCCGAGCGCCGCGCAGTGCTGGTGCGTTCGGGTTTCAACGAGCTGGATTTTGAATTCGACATCGCCCGAGCGCAGCGCTGGTGGCCCAACGGCCACGGCGCGCAGCCCCTGTACACGGCGCGCGCGCGATTGGAGGATACCGACGGGGCGACCCTCTCCGAGCGCGCCACCCATTTTGGCATCCGCACGGTGCGCCTGCTCGATGCGGGCACGTTTCATTTCGAGGTCAACGGCGTTCACATTTTCGCGCAGGGCGGCAACTTCGTGCCGCCGGACGCCCTGTATACCCGCGCCGACGACGCCCGCTACGAGACCATCGTGCGCTTGGCCGCGCAGGCCCATATGAACATCTTGCGCGTGTGGGGCGGGGGCAACTACGAGCGCGACATTTTTTACGACGCCTGCGACCGCGCGGGGCTCCTCGTGTGGCAGGACTTCATGTTCGCCTGCTCCCCGTATCCCGACCACGAAGCGTGGTTTCGCGACGAAATCGCGCAAGAGGCCCGCTATCAGGTGCGCCGATTGGCGAGCCATCCGTGCATGGCCCTGTGGTGCGGCAGCAACGAAAACACGTGGGCCTTCTGCGACTGGTGGAGCGGCAAAACCCAGCGCGGAGCCCGGCTGTACAACGACATTCTCCCGCGCGCCGTTCGCGCCAACGCCCCGCATATCGCGTACTGGACAGGCTCGCCCTACGGCGGGGCCACGCCCAACGAGCAGGGGGTGGGCAACAATCATTTTTGGAAAGAGTGGGGGGGCACGTTGTGTCCCGACGCCGAGGGCCGCACGGCCCTTGCCGGACACGACGCCTGCCGCAGTTTTTTCATTTCGGAATACGGCTACCAAGGCCCGTGCTCGCTGCGCGAAACGCGCCGCTTTCTGGGCGAGGCGCGGGTCGATCGCGCTTCCTCGGTGTGGCACCACCACACCAACACGCGCCGCTACGCCGAAATCATGGGCGCGGCGCTGAAAAAAATCTACGGCGTCGAGGCCGACGCGCTGTCCGTCGAGGATTATCTGCTGTACGGGAGCTTGTGGCAGGGGGTCGCCTACGGCTACTCGCTGGATGCCGCGCGCTTCCGCCCCGAATGTTCGGGCGCCATCGTGTGGATGCTCAACGAGGCCTGGGGCGAGGCCGGTTGGGGCATTATCGACAACGCCCTGGGCCGCAAAACCGCTTGGTACTTTGTCCGCCGCGCGCTCGCCGCGCAGCGCCTCATCCTGCGCGCCGACGCCCAAGGCGCGCTCACCCTCGCGCTCTTTGCCCAAGTGCCCACGGGCGAACCGTGCGCCGTGCGCGTGCTCGAATCTGTGTCCGGCAAGGCGCCCCGCGTGCTTTTCGAGGCGACGGGACATATTTGCGCCGTGCGCAATTTCTGGCGCATCGAATCCGCCCGCACGCCCGGCGCCCTTGTGTGGGCCGAAGGCGCCGTGTCGGGCCGTCCGCTCGAAAGCGTCCTGTTGTGGCCGGGCAGCGCCCTGCCGTTGCTGGCGCAAACGAGCGCCCCGCGTCTCGAGGCCGTGTTGGCCGACGACGCCTCCGGTGAAGTGCGCGAAATTCGCCTGAGCGCGCAGGGCTTTGCGCACGCCGTGCACATCGCCTATGCCGACGCCGACGCGCCGTGCGACGAGCAATATTTCGACCTTTTCCCCGGGGAAACCCGCACCGTGCGCATCCTTGCGCGCGGTATATATCCCGCGCAGATTCACGTTGGCTGGCTTTCCGACAAGGGCGTCGTCCGTCAGGGACTTGCCGCTTTGACGCCGATTCCCGCCATCGTTTAATCCGCCGGGGACTTTCCCCGTTTTTCTTTGTGCGCAAGACGCCCCGTCTTGCGCAAGTCAAATCCATCCCCCGTTTGCCTCACCCGGTTCCTTCGGTGTGAACGCATTCTGCTTACCTCTTATCCTCCATGCCTGCCGAAATTTCCTTTTTTAATCTCCCGAACATTCTCATCATGGGGGCGTACTTTGTCGCCATGCTGGTGATCGGGGGCATGTTCGTCAAAAAGAGCACGACCTCCGAAACATATTTCATCGGCAACGGGAATATTCCGAGCTGGGCCATCGGGCTGTCGATGCTGTCGGCCTCGATGAGCTCCATCACCTTTTTGGCCATGCCTGCGGCGGCCTTCGCGCTGGATTGGCGCATGATGGTTCCCAACCTTTCGATGCCCGTGATCGCGCTGTTTGCCATCTGGCTCTTCATTCCATTCTTCCGCAAAAATGCAAAAGTAAGCGCTTACGAATATCTCTTCAAACGCTACGGCAGCGGCGTGCGCATTTACTCCTCGATTGTTTTCTTGCTCATCCAAGTGGCGCGCTTGGGGGCCATCCTTTACTTGCTGGTGATTCCGCTGCAACTCATCACGGGACTCAGCGCCTTTTGGATTGTGGTGATCACGGGCGGCATGGCGATGGTCTATACGTTCCTCGGCGGCATCACGGCCTCGATTTGGGCCGACGTCATTCAGGCTATCGTCCTGCTTTTGGGCGGGATGGTGGCCGTGGCGGTGGTGATATATTCGACGCCCGGGGGTATTCCCGCACTGTTTGACGTGGCGATGGAGCACCACAAATTTAGCCTCGGGCCCATGAGCTGGGATCCTTCGACACGCACGTTTTGGACAATGTTCACCGTGGGACTCGTCATGTGGACCAACGCCTACACCACCGACCAAAACGTGATTCAGCGCTATCTGGCCTCCGCCAGCACCAAAGAGGCCCGCAAGGCCACCTTGTTGTGCGCGGCGATGTCGTTGCCGACATGGGGACTCTTTTTCCTCATCGGCACCGTGCTTTTTTCCTACTATCAAATCAGCCCCGATGCCACCGTTGCCGGGCTGAAAAACGACGCCGTTTTCCCGCACTTCATCCTCACCAAGATGCCCGCGGGCTTTTCGGGCCTTGTTATCGCGGGGGTGATTTCCGCCGCGATGGGCACGATCGGCTCCGGCCTCACGGCCTTTTCCACGGTGATGACCACCGACATCATCAAGCCATACCTGATCAAAAACCGCACCGACGTGTTTTACACCCGGCTGGCGCGCGGGCTGATTCTCATGTCTGGACTGCTGATTTTCGTCATCGCCTATCTGCTGCTCAACTCCGACGGCGAGGGCATCTTGGATTACAATTACAAGATCGTGGGTCTGCTCTCCGGCGTGGTGGTGTGCTTTTATTTGCTGGGCTTTTTTGTGCCGCGCGTCAACCGCCGCATTATTTGGTGGGGTTTTGGCGTGGCCTTCCTGCTCAACCTCTATCTGGTGCTGGTTGACCTTGCCGTCATTCCCAATTTCTTGAACTTGAATATCCATTCCTACTGGGTGTTTCCGCTGGTGGTGACCGTCATGATTGTCACCTGCGTGCTGCTGGCCTACCTCACCGGCGCCAAGCCCGACCGCCAAGCCGAGCAACTCCTGCGCAAAGACGCCCCGCCCGCGCCTTGAATCTTCCTTTTTGTCCCCATGAAAAAAATCCCTTTGCTCCGAATCTCCCTCGTTCTTTCCCTGTGCGCCGCCGCGTGCGGCGCGCTGTGGGCCCAGCCGCGCGTGCTGCCGCAACTCACGGTGCAAGACGGCGTGGTGCACCCCATCCCCTTGGGATTTTCCTCGCGCAGCCTCATGCCGTGGTACGGCTATGGCGAAGCGCCCGCGCTGCTGGTGGCGAACCACGGCCCGTATATTGCCCCGCGCAGCGTCATCTACCGGGCCGACGGCAAGGACGGTTCGGGCAAGCCCTACGCGCTGCCCGCCGACTATCCCCTCTACAAGGGCGGCTCGTTTGACGACGCCGCGGCGGCGGCGGGCGGCCAAATCGGCGGAGCGGGTTTTCTGGTCATCGACCGCAAGGCCGAGGGCCTGTTCGACCTCGTGCACCCGGGCAATTTCAAGTACTACCGCAATATCGGCGAGCCCGGGAAACCGAAGTTTGAAGCGCCTTACGAAATCAAGACGGCCGAGCCGCGCAAGGACGGCAGCCAGTGGATAGAGGACGTCACGGGCGACGGCATTCCCGACCTGCTCGTGGGCGGCATGAACAACGACGCCGAGCGCTTCATCCAATTCCCCGACGCCGGCACTGAAAAAGGCCCGTGGTCCGGCGAGGAGCACCCCAACATGGGCCCCTTGCCCGACACCGACATTCAAAATTTTCGCGGCTACGACATCATGGGCAACTGGATGGGGCAGCCCACGCGCAAATACCTGTGGTGGGCCAAGGGCGCGCGCGACGCGCAGGGCCGCCTGAGCTTTGGGCCCTATAAAAACGTGCGCTACGGCTCCACCGACTACAAGGTGCAAGTCCAGTATTGGGCGCGCGCGCTTTCCCCGGTGGTGGTGCACGCCGAAAACGGAACGTTTATCGTCCTGTTCACCGGCCCAGACCGCGTGTTGGCGTTGCCCCTGCGCGGCGAAACTCCGGACGGCGAACTGCGCACGGGCAAGGCCGTGCCGCTGCTTAAAAACGGTTCCACCACATTGTCCAGCGCCCTCTTGCCGACCGTCATCGGGCGCGGCGACCTCAACCTCGACGGCGTCGATGAAATCGTCGTCGGCTCCGGCGGCAACGGGCGCTTTACCGCGCTCGCGGGCAAGCGGGTGGGGGCGTTTGAGGAACTGGGCAACATCAACGTCAAGGGCGGCCCGATTGCGGGCGACACCCTCACCACGGTCGCGCGCGGCGACTGGGACGGCGACGGCTTTGCAGACCTCGTTCTGGGCGACGGCTCCGGCTACTACACCTTGTGGCGCGGCGGCAAAGACCCGCTTGTGTATGAATCTTTTGAATACATTCGCACGCCCGCGGGCGTCATCCGCCACCGCCCTTCGACCGGCAACATGCAAGGCGCCGAAGAGGACGCCTGGAGCTACACGCAGCCCACCTTGTTCGACTGGGACGGCGACGGCAAGCTCGACCTTATTTCCAACGACAACGCCGCGCAGTTGCTGTTTTACCGCAACACGGGCGATGGCGCGCTCGTCGAAGCGGCCAAGCCCTTTATGATGGACGGCAAACCCTTGCCGGTGGCGTGGCGCAGCCGCCTCGGGGTTGTGCCCGGCGCGTACAAGCTGGCGGGCGACGCGCGCAACTGCCTGCTCTTCATGACGTGGGACCGCAAAATGGCCTACGCCGTGCCGAAGGAAAACGGCTCGCTCGAAATCGAGCGCGTGGTCGATTTCGCCTACGAAGACGGCTCGCCCATCGTCCTTGCGGGCCCCGTGGGCCTGTCGGGCCGCGTCAAGTTTGCCGTGACCGATTGGGACGGCGACGGCCGCTGGGACGTGGTGCTCGGCGTGCAGCACGGGCTGCAAAAGTTTTTCCGCCAGCCGGGGTCGGAGTCGCCGAGTTCCGCGCCGTATTGGCTGCGCAACGTGGGCACCAACGACAAGCCCGTGTTCGAGCCCGCCCGCCTGATCACCTTTGCCGACGGCCAGCCCATCATCGTGAACAAGCACGACTTTACGGCGTTTCCCACCGACTTGAAAAAGCGCGGGGCCGGCGACCTGATTTTCGGCGACGACGAGGGCTTTATCTTCTATCTCCTGCGCGAAGACCTCGCCTGGAACGAGTCGGTTGAAAAGGTGAAGGAATTCCGCGCCAAAGAAGCGCGCATCCGCGTGCAGGGCATGAACCTGCCCAAGGGCGTGCTTGCAGCCGACGATTGGAATTATCCCTTCGGCAATCTGGACAACGCCAACGGCGGACGCGGTTGGGACGGCCCGTGGACGCTGACGGGCCCCAGCGCAAAAATTGAAGACTCCAAAACCCCGGGCCTCAAGCGCGTCCTCGTGTTTACGGGCGAGGGCAAGCAAAACGTCAACGTCCGCCGCTCATTGGCCCAACCCTTCAATCTCCAACAAAACGCACCGCGCACGCTCGTGTACGCCATCGCCTTTCAGCGCGTTGATAATTCCGACAACGGCGGCAACGAGGCCGTCGTGCTCTTGGGGCTGTGCAATCCGCGCGGCGATTCCATTGTCACGGCGGGCTTCGACTCGGGCGAATTGCTCGAACTGAAAATCGGCACCGCCTCCACGCGCAGTGCGGCTCCGGCCATCAAGTTCAACGCCTCCGGCATCCTCTATGTGGCGGTCGATTTGCCCGTGGGCCCGGACGCCTCGCTGAAAATCCGCGCTAAACTTTCCGACAAGCCCATCACGTCCCCCATCACCCAATGGGATATCGAGGCCTCCGGAAAGATCGAGGGCATCGTCTCCGGCCTGTCCGTCGCCGCCGCCAAATACGCGGGCGCCGTCAGCGTCGGCCCCATCGCGTTGGAAGTGCGCTGAGCGCTGCGTAAAAATCCTTTGCCGAGGGGTGGGGATACCCCTCGACATTATACAACAATCCCCGTTTCCTTGCGCCATTGAGTCGGCGCGGGGGACGGGGATTGTCCTTTCTCTAACTTTGTCGGCGCGCGCGGGCGTATCGCCTGTTCCCTTTATTTAACCGGCCACGCTTCGGCGTAGGGGGAGAGGGGATCTTTGATTGAGCGCATGTGCGCGCGCAACGCTGCGTCGAGCTGCTTTATCTGCGCCTTCACGGCGGCATCGTCGGTGTTCGCCAGATTCACCCGCTCTTGCGGGTCTTTTTGCAGGTCGTAAAATTCGTCGCGGCCCAGTCGGCTAAAATCGCGCACCCACTTGTAGTGGGGCGTGCGCCACGCGCGCAAATTTTGGTGCTGGGCCATCACGCCGTCGCCGAGGCTGTCCGTCTGTCCGGCGAGCATCGGCAGTTTGTTCTGCCCGCGCAAAACCGTGTCCGTGGGCACGTCCACCTGCGCCATCGCCAGCAGGGTGGGGAACCAGTCCAAATGCGTAAAGCTCCCTGCGGGATGCGCGCCCGCCTTTAGTCCGGCGGGCCAGCGCACCAGCGCGGGCACGCGCAAGGTGGCGTCATAGAGATTGTCGCGCACCACGAGCGGTCGGTCGGCCATCAAATCGTTGTGAACGCCCGCCGGGTCTTTGCCGTCGGTGGTCAGCCACCACGCGTTGCCCTTGTGCCATAGCCCGTGCTGGCCCACCATAAACCCTTGGTCGGCGGTAAAGACCACAATCGTGTTGTCCTCCAGCCCCAGTTCCTTCAGCTTTTCAAGAATGCGCCCCACGTTGCGGTCAACGCCCTGCACGCTGGCGTGGTACTCGCGCAGCATGCGCAGGGTGCGCGCCTTGTCGAGCTTGGGAAACTCCGGCTCGGGCAGCGCCAAATCTTGGTTTTGCCAGCGGCTCAAATCCCCCTCCGGCAACGGCAACCATGTGCGGTCGTTGTAGGGCAGGGTGAACCCGGGCGGCACGCCCTGATTGGCGTGCGGAGCCCAAAAATGCAGCGAAATCGCAAAGGGCTCGTCCTTGAATCGCTCCATGTACCCAATTGCCAAATCCGTCAGCGCGTCGGAGGTGTACTGTCCTTTAAAATCAACCGATTTTCCTTCGACCTGAATGACGGGATCGCGCGACCAGTTGCCGCCCACGGGCCAGCCGCTGAAAAACTCGTACCCTTTGCCCGTCGGCAAATCCTGCGCGGTGGCGTCGCCCAAGTGCCATTTACCCACCAGCGCCGTGCGGTAGCCCGCCTTGCGCAGCAATTCCGGCCATGTCGCCGTGCCCTCGGGCAGCCCGTGCGCATGCGCGGACAAATACGAAAAAATGCCCATCTCGCTCGCATAGCGCCCCGTCAAAACCCCCGCCCGGGCGGGGCTGCTCACCGCGGCCACGGCAAAGGCGTTTTCCATGCGCACCCCTTCGTTCGCCAGACGGTCGAGGTTCGGCGTGTTCGCCTGCGGATTGCCCGAACTGCCGAGGGTCCACGCCCCTTGGTCGTCCGTCATGATAAAGACAATGTTGGGCCGCTTGAGGGGCGGTTCGGCGCGCGCGCTTTCGGCGGCATAGACGGGCGCTAGGCTGGCGAGGGACATCGCCAGTAGCGGTGATATCGCGAGCGTGCGTTTATTGCATAGGCCCATACGGGGCAAAGAAAGGGATGAAATCATAACGGGAAACGGGGGTTTCTTTGTATTTCATTAGTATACGAATTGCCAAACGTCGAATGAACGTCGCTTCGCAAATTGATTTTCGTCAAATGCATTTTAGTTTAAAAAATGCCCGTTGCCAATCATCTTGGGAAATTTTTTATCCCCGCGTGTGTTTGAAGACAAAACGCATCGGTGGCTTGCGTCAAACGGATCTGTTTTTGTGTTTTCCCTGACAAAAATGAATCAGCCCGCCTCCCGGAAGGGACAAAAACCCGCATAAATTTCCGCTGCCCGGGCAATGGCTACGTGCAAGTTCCGCTCCTCAAAAGGATTTGCTCGGCTGGAAAAACTTCAACGCATTTTATTGTTGAAATACAAGTATACTACGGGTATTTATTTTGTCGTTAACCCCAATACCCAATCGTTTATGAAGCATGTCCCTTCCATTTCCGTTCTTGTGTTGAGCACCTTGCTGGCAGCCCCGTTGGTTTCACAGGGCTCGCTGCTTGTTTATGACGATTTTAGTTATAACGTCGCCAATGGCACTTCTGTTGTCGACCTGAACGGCGGCACCGGATGGGGCGGCGCGTGGACCTCTAACGTCAGTGCTGCCTCCGTTGTGGCCGGCACCATTCGCACCGACCGCGATTTTAACGGACTCATGCCCATGGGCTACACCTTGCCCATTGGGTCCAATTCGTTGAATGTGATGGCCGACACCGCGCTCAGTTCCACGCGCGTCAATCGTTCCCTTTCGACCGGAGTGGTGAATTTCGACACCGCAGGCGATCTTTATTTCTCCTTCGCCTACGCACGCATCGACACCACCAACAACGCGGGCACCGAGGCCTGCTCGTTCACCTTCCAATCCGGCGGCACCACAAAACTAAGCGTGGGTTTCGACGCCTCCGAGTATTTGACGATGACCGCGGGTAGCAGCACCACCACCAGCACCACCGTGAACATGGCCTTTACGGGAAGCTGGAACACCACGAGCAAATATCTGCTTGTCGGCAAAATAGAGACGGCCAATGACGGCACAAATTCGATCTACCTGAGCCTATTCGATTCCAGTGATAACGTTTCCAGCGCACCCCTCACTTGGGATCTGGTGTTGGAAAACATCAATATCACTGGCTCGGCGGACGCGCTTTCGCTCGTCATCGGCAAGTACGCGCAAAACATGATTTTGGACAACATCGCCATCGGCACCACCTTCGCCGATGTCACGGCCATTCCCGAGCCCGCGCAAGCCGCCGCGTTGCTGGGATTGCTGGCGATCGGATTGGCCGTTATCCGCCAACGCCGCCGCTAGATGCGCTCGCCGCTCTCTAAGCGAACGGGCTTTGCCCCGTTCGCTTTTTTTGCACTGCTAAAAGCCTTGCCACCATTCGCTGAATTTTGGCATAACCTTTTTTAGTTTGCCCCTTATTCCCCGCCGCTATGATTGTCCCTTGTTCCCCGCGCGTCTTGACGCATACCCTCCCTTTGCTGGCGTGCGCTTGCGTTTTGTGCGCCGCCGAACTGCCGATTCCTTCGACCCCCAACCCCGGGCTGAAGTACTACTATCCGGTGCCACCTTCCGCCCAGCCGCAAAGCATCCGGGCCGACATCGCCGTTTACGGCGGCACTCCGGCGGGCGTGGGCGCGGCGGTGCAGGCCGCCCGTTCGGGCAAATCGGTAGCGTTCGCGGTCTTTCGCCGCAACGTCGGGGGCATGACTTCGGCGGGCCTCACGGCGGTCGATTTGGGCAAGCGGGAATCCATCGGCGGCATTGCCGCCGAATTTCTCAATCGCATGGGAAAATGGTCGGGATTTGACTCCGACACCGCCGAACAAACATTCCGCGCCCTGCTCGCGGAGGCCAAAGTTCCGGTCTATTTCGAACACCGTTTGGCGAAGGTCGAAAAAGACGGCAACCGCATCACGGCGCTCGTCTTTGAAAACGGCAACCGCATTGAGGCCAAGGAATTTATCGACGCCACCTACGAGGGCGACTTGCTCGCCCGCGCGGGCGTTTCCTACACGGTGGGCCGCGAAGACAACGCCCAATACGGCGAAACATGGAACGGCTATTTTATCGCCGACAAGCATCAGTTTAAATTCCGTGTGGATCCCTACCGCGTCCCGGGCGATCCTGCCAGCGGCCTGCTGCCGGGCATCTCCCCCGAGCCCGCGCGCGCGCGCGGCGCCGGCGACAAGCGCATACAGGCCTACAATTTCCGTATGTGGCTGACTTCTGCGGGCGAAGGCGCGCCCTTTCCCATGCCCGCCGATTATAATCCCGCCGACTACGCCCTGCTGTTGCGCTATCTCACCACGCAGCCCGGTTTCGTCTGGGATTTTGCCTATCATAGCGGCCCCATCAAGCTCAACAGGGGCGACTGCAACAGCGCGGGCCCCGTTTCCACCGATTTTGTCGGCGGGGCCGATCACTGGCCCGAAGCCGACTATGCCGCGCGCGAAAAAATCTTCCAAGCCCACGTCACTTATCAGCAGGGGATGATGTACTTTTTGGCGAACGACCCGCAGGTGCCCGAAAAGATCCGCGCCTTCGTCAAGCGTTTTGGCCTGCCCAAAAACCAATTTCCGGAAACGGGCGGCTGGCCTCAGGAATTGTATGTGCGCGAAGGCCGCCGCATGGTATCCGACTATGTGATGACGGAGCACAACTGCACGGGCAAAACCGTGCCGGAAGACTCCGTGGGGCTCGCCAGCTACACGATGGATTCGCACCACACCTCCCGTGTGGTGATCGATGGCGCGGTGATGGCCGAGGGCAATGTTGAAGTCAAGGTGCCCCGGCCCTATCCGATTAGCTACCGCTCCATCCTCCCCAAGCGCGCCGAGGCCTCGAATTTGCTGGTTCCCGTCGCCCTTTCCAGCACGCATATCGCCTTTGGCTCCATCCGCATGGAACCGGTGTTCATGCTCTTGGGGCAGTCGGCGGCCTTGGCCGCCTGCATCGCCATCGACGAAAATCTCCCCGTGCAGGATATTCCCTATCTCCGACTGCGCGCAAAGCTCATCGGCGTAAATCAAAAGCTCGAATGGACGGCAGAAGACCAGGCCCGCGCGCAAGCCTCCGCCAAAACGGCGGCGAAGAAAAAAGCGCATGCCAAAGAAAAGGTGGACGCCCCGGGCGCGCCCGCCCAATAATAGGAAACCTTCCGCCCCGTTTCGGTGTTTATAACAAGACCGCTCTTCGTCCGGCGGCCTTTTCTGCCATGCAAGCCGCCCTGCCGTTCCATATCCTCATCAAGCCCATCGGGCCCAAGTGCAACCTCAACTGCACCTATTGCTTCTATTTGGAAAAGCAGAGCTATTTCGGCGAGGGCGCCAACACCCGCATGAGCGAGGACACCTTGCGCGCGCTCATCCGCAACGGCATTGAATCCATGCCGGGCGACGAGATCCCCTTCGCGTGGCAAGGCGGCGAGCCCACCTTGATGGGCCTTGATTTTTTCAAAAAGGCCGTCGCCTTCCAAAAGGAATACTCCGACGGGCGCAAAATCACGAACGCCCTGCAAACGAACGGCACCCTGCTCGACGACGACTGGGCCGTCTTTCTCAAGGAGAACGATTTTTTGGTGGGCTTGAGCATCGACGGGCCGCCGCACATGCACGACGCCTACCGCGTCACGCGGGCGGGGCAGGGGGCTTTTCAAGACGCCTTTCGCGGATTGAAAGCCCTGCAAAAATACAACGTGCCGTACAATTTGCTGACGGTCATCAACGCCGTCAACGTGAAGCACCCCAAGGAAGTTTACCGCTTCCTCAAAGAAACCGGGGCGCGCTATTTTCAATTCATCCCCTTGGTCGAACGCGCGGCGGACGCCGCGGCGGGCCGCTGGGGGCTCAAGCTGTCCTCCCCTCCGGTGGTGGGCCGCAGCTTCGAGGCTTCGTCCGGGCGCGCCGCACAGCTGCAGAGCAGGGCGGTGACGCCCTGGAGCGTCCCCTCGGCGGCCTACGGCGATTTCCTCGCCGAAGTTTTCTCCCTGTGGGTGCGTCGCGACGTGGGCCGCGTCTTTGTGCAAAATTTCGAGTCCGCCCTGTGCAAATTTTGCGGCATGAAGGGCGCGGGCACCTGCACCTTCGGCGAAGTGTGCGGGCGCTCGCTGGTGGTGGAACACACGGGGGATGTCTACGCTTGCGACCACTTTGTCTATCCCGATTACCGCTTGGGCAACCTCAACGCGAGCCCCCTGTCCGCGATGGTGGAAGACCCCCGGCAAATCGCCTTCGGCCTCGCCAAGCGCGACGCCTTGCCCGGCCAGTGCCGCCGCTGTCCGTGGCTGTTCGCCTGCACGGGCGAGTGCCCCAAACACCGCTTTCTTAAAACCAAGGAAGGGGAAGAGGGCCTCAATTACCTGTGCGCGGGCTTTCAGCGCTTTTTCCCGCAGGCGGCCCCCTATTTGCGCGCCATGGCGAAACTGCTGGAAGCGCAAAAACCGGCCGCCGACATCATGCCCCGCATCAAGACCCATCCGGAAGAATTCCGCACGCAGTCCCCGTCGGATTAGGCGTCTCATCGCCTGCGCAGGGCCATATAAGATGGCGATTATGTGCGCCCGACAAGGGGGCTGAGCCCTGCTTTGTGAAGTCCTGTTTTTTAAGGAGCCGCCGGAGTAATTAAAAAAAATATTTAGAAGCGGTTTTGCGCTAAAAATCGCCTTGCAAGTCACGCCGAATGTTGATTTTTTGTTCCTGTGCGGAATGAACCGCACAGGGTTTTTCCTTTTTTAGGCATCCCTTCATCCTCACAAATACCCATATCGCACTATGAATAAAAAAATCATTGCTTGGTGTTCATTTGGTTTGATTGCATCGCTGACCAGCGCCTTCGCCAGTTTTGAGGAAGGCAATTTCTATGTGGCCGCCCGCGGCGGCGCCATGTGGATAGATTCCATCAGCGTGGCGGGTGGAAAATTTACCCCCGACGCCGGCTATTCCGTCACGGGTGCGGTGGGCTATGAAATGCCGTTGCCGGATTTGGGGAATCCCGACCACCCGATTCGTCTGCGTTTGGAAATTGAATCGGGGTACGCCAATTCCTCCACCACGGTGAACGGCACCAGCGTTAATATTGACTTCGTTCCCGTGATGGCCAACGCCATCATCGACTACTATATTACGCAGAATATTTACGTCTATGCCGGTATCGGCGGCGGCCTTTCGATTCAAAACGCCAGCGCGTTAGGATACTCTGAAAACCACAACAACTACGCGGTGCAAGCGCGCGGTGGCGCGGGCTACAAGATCACGGAGACCATTTCGCTTGAAGCGGGGTACCGCATCTTTTCGCAAAAATTCCAGAGTCCGGTGGCCCAGATGTTTGAAGCGGGCATCGTCATGCGCTTCTAGGCGGTTTGAATGGCTCAAAAGCGCGCGCCTTCGGGGGCGCGCTTTTTTGTGCCTTTTTCGCCTTTTAAGCGCAAAAAAACGGCGCAAAAACGGCGCAAAATCTTTTTTTCCCAATTTTACGCGCGCGGAATTGGCATTGCCTCTTGGTCTGGTCGCGATACAAATGAAAGGGTCTTCATGAATGCGAAGGAACGCATGTTGACCGCGCTTTCATTGGGGAAGCCGGACCGTCTGCCCGCCACCGTTCACCAGTGGCGTCCGTACCATCTTGCAACCCAAATGGGCGGGGTAGACGCGTTGGAGGCCTTTCGCCTATGTGGGCTCGACGCCCAGATTCCCTACCAGTGGGATCCCGGCTCCGTCATACCCGAATTGGGTGTACCCTTGCTATGCACCCCCCAGTGGCAAGACACCTACACCGTGATCAGCGCCGAGCCGGACAACCGTCTTGTCGATCACACCGTCGTCACCCCGGAGGGAACCCTTGCCTATAAAATCGGCGGCAACCGCATGGCAAATTTTGTGTTGGAGCCCATGGTCAAGGGCGTGCGCGAGGTGGAGCTGATTGAAAAGTACATGCCTACCCCCCGGTGGAACAAGGCCGCCGTCCAAAAGGAATACGACCGCGTGGGCGATAGCGGCATCCTGCGTGCGAGCCTGTGGGGGGACGAGCCCGGCTGTTGGCAGCATGCCTGTTGCCTGATGGGCGAGCAAACCTTGCTCTTTCGCGCCATCGACGATCCGACCTTTGTTCATTATTTTCTAAAAGTGCTGTTGGACAAAAAACTCCGTTTCATCGAGGAGTCCCTTGCGGGCGCGCGCTTCGACTTGGTGGAAACAGGCGGGGGCTCCGGCTCCGACACCTTTATTTCCCCCTCCATGCACCGCGAGTTTTGTCTTCCCTACGACCAGAAACTCCATGCGGAACTGCACGCGGCGGGCCAGCGCGTCACCTGCCACCTGTGCGGGGGCATGATGTTCCTGCTCGATAGCATTTTGCAAAACGGCTGCGACGTGGCAGAAACGCTCGCGCCTCCCGGAGTGGGCGGCAACGTCCGCGAACCCGAGGCGATTCGCGCGGCCTTTGGCGGGAAAATCGCTATGCTCGGCGGCATGGATCAATTTACCATCCTCGGCATAGGCACCCCCGCACAAATCGCCGCCGAAACCCGCCGCCTCTTCGAGGGCTTTGGCCGCGACGGCGGCTATATCTGCGGCGCTTCCGACCATTTTTTTGAAGCCCCCGTCGAAAACCTAAAAGCCTTCGCCCAAGCCGCCGCCGCTTGTCGCTACTAGGCGCACCCGCTATTTTACATCGCTTGCCTTTTTGAGTCTTGCCTGTACAGTGCACACAGGTGCGCGTGCTTTCGCGCGCGCGGGTTTAACCGTAACACTCCTATGCCGTTAAAACACACCTTGTCCGCGCTTGCGCTTTTGGGCGCGGCGCTTTCCTTCACGCCGCAGGCGCATGCCTGCACCCGTTTGGTCTACACGAGTTTGGACGACCAAATCATCACCGCGCGCTCGATGGACTGGAGCGTCGATATCGGCACCAATTTGTGGATATTCCCGCGCGGCATGCAGCGCTCGGGCGAGGCGGGGGCCAATTCCCTGAAATGGACGTCCAAATACGGCAGCGTCATCGCCTCCGCTTACGACGTGTCCACCGCCGACGGCCTGAACGAGGCGGGACTTTCCGCCTCCGTGCTGTGGCTGGAGGGCAGTGTCTACCCGTCCGACGACCCCGCCAAACCCGCCCTCAGCATTGCGGCGTGGGCCCAGTATGCGCTCGACAACTTCGCCACCGTCAACGAGGTGGTCGCGGCCATGGAGTCGGGCGCTTTTAACGTGTTCACCGCGCAGGTGCCGGGGCAAAACCGCTTGGCGGATTTGCATCTGGCCGTGTCCGACACTACGGGCGACAGCGCCATCTTTGAATACATCGACGGCAAGCTCGTCGTCCATCACGGCAAGCAATATCCGGTGATGACCAACGCCCCGGCCTTCGATCAGCAGTTGGCGCTCAACACCTACTGGCAGCAAATCGGCGGCTTGGTGATGCTCCCCGGAACCAACCGCGCCTCCGACCGCTTTGCCCGCGCGGCCTTTTATGTGCAGTCCACGCGCAAAAGCGCCGACCCGGTGGAAAGCTTGGCCGCCGCCTTCAGCATCATCCGCAACGTCTCCGTGCCCTTTGGCATTGCGACACCCGACCAGCCCAACCTCTCCTCCACGCGCTGGCGCACGGTGGCCGACCAAAAACGCAAACGCTATTTCTTTGAGTCCGCGCTCACGCCGAACATCTTCTGGGTGGACTTGCAAAAAATAGACTTTTCGACGGCGACCGGGCATGTTAAAAAACTGGACTTGGGCCCCAACCAAACCGTGACCTACGCGGGCGACACCAGCGCCTTGTTCAAGGACACGCCCGCCTTCCGGTTCTTGGGTCGCTAAAAAATGAAAACGGGGCGCGGCGGTTTTGCGCGCCCCATTTTCCACCCGAAACCATGAAAGACATCGTCGATTCCGACAGCCCGCGCCTCATCCGGCCTAAGGGCGGCCACCGCCGCCTCATTTTAGCCGCTGTGGCTGCGGTGTTGATATTCGTGGGCATCCTCTCTATCCCCGGTTTTCAATCGTGGCAGGAGCATCAGGCCGATGCGGCCAAACGCGGTCCCCATCAGGGCGCGGTTTACGACATCACCGTCGGCGGAAAACCTCACCAGATGGAACTGGGCTGGAGCGACTATAACCTCATTGTCAACATCACCCCCGCGCTGCCGGAAGGAACCACCGTGCGCGTCGCGGGGCGCTTCGGCGATGAAACCCTTTCGCTCAACCCCAAGGCTCCCGTCTACGGCCCCACGGCTGCGCGCGTGAGCCCGTTTGCGCATCACCGCCTTGCGATTACGGTCGAATCACAGGGCAAGGTGTTGTGGTCGGGCACCGAATGGGCGTGGGGCATGCCCGCCCACGAACATTAAGCACGCCCAAAAAAAGCGCATCCCGTAACGGAGGCGTTTTTTTTGTGCGGCGCGTTCGGCCCTATTTTTTCCCCTCCGCGCGCTTTAAGTAGCGCGCCATCGCCAACACGGGGAAATACTGCCGATAGAGGTTGTAGTTGAGCATAAACCCGCGCGCCAATTCGCGGCCTTGGAAGAGCTTTTCGGCGTTGCCGTTCAGGCGGATGCGCTCGCCCAGCCCGTAGCCGGGGAAGCCCGTGCCGGTGAACTGCGGCTCGTCCCATGTGCCGTCTTTTTGGGTGTCGGCCAGCCACTGGAAACCGCGCTCCACGGCGGGCAGCGCCGCGTCGTCGTCGAGGGCCAGCAGGCCGAGGATGGCCCACGCCGTCTGCGAGGCCGTGCTTTCGCCGACCCCGCGCAGGGCGTCGTCCATGTAGGAGCCGCAGCTTTCGCCCCAGCCGCCGTCTTCGTTCTGTTTGGACAGCAGCCACGCGCCCGCCTTTTTCACGCGGGCGTCCTTCATGTCAAATCCGATGGCGGCGAGCCCGGGCAGCACCTTGGCCACCCCGTAAATATAGTTCACGCCCCAGCGGCCAAACCAGCTGCCGTCCGCTTCCTGCTCCGCGAGGATAAAGTCCACGGCCTTGCGCACGGCGGGGTCGTCCGTCGTCGCGCCGCGCGCGTGGAAAAATTCGAGCATGTGCCCCGTCACGTCCACGCTGGGCGGGTCGAGCACCTCGCCGAAATCGCAGAAGGGAATTTGGGTGAGAATGGCCTTGTTGTTGTCCTTGTCGTAGGCCGCCCAGCCGCCGTTGGACGATTGCAAAGAGCGCATCCACTTGTCGGCGCGTTCCACGGCGGCGTCGATGCGCGCGTGGAATTTTTCGGGGGCCACGGTGCGCAGGCGCAAGAGCGCGAGCGCCACCACCGCCGTGTCGTCGAGGTCGGGGAACATTTCGTTCGTGTGCTGGAAGCCCCAGCCGCCGCACTCCACGTCTTTCACGGTTTTGGCCCAGTCGCCCTTGGTCTTGATTTGGTGGGAGAGAATGTTTTCCAGCGCTTTTTCCAACTGCGGGAACGTTTCAAACGTCTCTCCGGCCTCCACCGCGCCCAACACCGTCCACGCGGTGTCCCACACGGCGGAATCGCTCGGCTGCAAATAGCGGCCCCCGTTGCGCGTATATGTCCAGTAGGTGTCCGTGGCCTTCAAGGCGCGGTCCACGCACGGGTGGGTGAGGGGATAACCCTCCGTCACCAGCGCGATGATGCCGTAAATCCACGGCGGCTGAATCCCGCCCCAAAATCCGTCGGCGTCCTCGTGCTTCACGATCCATTCGAGCATCAGTCGAATCGCGCTCTCGCGCAGCGGCTTTACGGGGCTTTTTTGGTACAGGTGCAGGGCCTTGTCCGCCCAAATAAAGCACTGGGGGATCAATCCGCCCGTGTACTTGGCCAGCGAATAATCCTGATTTTCGCGCCCGTTGGGGAAGAGTTCGTCGAGGCGCGCCCCGGGCGGCAGGGGTTTAACGGGGCGGCGGGCCGAGACCACGGTCAGCGGCATGATGGAGGCGCGCGCCCACGCCGCAAAATGGTAAATCCAAAACGGCGTCCAGCGGGGCAAAAAGACGATTTCCGGCGGGGCGACGGGCACTTGCTCCCACGGCCACTCGCCCAGCATCGCGAGCCAAAAGCGCGTGAACACGCGGGCCTTTTGCAGCCCCCCGTGCGAAAGTATCCACGCGCGCGCCTTTTTCAGCGGCGCTTCGTCGGGGCCGTGCCCCATCGCGCGCAAGGCGGCGTAGCATTCAATGGTGGTGTTGATGTCCCCCATGGGCGCGCCGTAATACACGCGCCACGCGCCGTCTTCCTTCTGCTCGTGCAGGATGGCCTTTTCGGCCTCCTTGAGCTTGGGATGATCGAGCAGCCCCACGATGTGCATGCCCAAAATCCACTGGGCCTCCATGCAGCAGTTCGATTCGAGCACGCCGCACCAAAAGCCGTCGGATTCCTGTCGGTCTCCCAGCCATTTGAGCGCGTTGCGCAGGGTTTTTCGGACGGTTGCTTGTACCATATCCGTAAAATTATCCCGATTCAAAGCGCCTGCCTCAACCCCAAAAACCCGTCCGCGAAAATTTACTCACCCGCGCGGGGCGTCCTTCACATGATGAAAGCGCGGGTCAATCTCGTCCGCGTTGTAAAATTTGTGCAGCTGCACGCCCGCGCGCACAATGCCCGCGCGCGTTTTCACCGCTTCGGTGATGGCGCGGCACACAGTCCCGTCGCCCTGACGGTTCCATTCGGGCTGTAGCCAGAGGGCCTTGCAATTCGGCAGCTCGGCGGGCAGGGCGGCCAGCCATTCCTCAATGTCGGCGGGCGTTTCGATAATAAGTTTTAGCTCGTCGGCGCGCGCGATATTTTCCGGCAGGGGCGTTTTCGCGCGCTTGGGGCTGACGGTGATCCAGTCAAAATACCCGTTGAGGGGAAAGGCTCCGCTCGTTTCGATATGCACGCGCTTGCCTGCGCCCTTCAAGGCGGCGGTGAGCGCGCGCAAATCGTGCATGGCGGGCTCGCCGCCCGTCACAATGACGATCTCGGCGGCTTCTTTGGCCGCCATCTCGGCCAGCACTTCGACAGAAAACCGCACGCCGCCGTCTTTGGGCCACGTGCCCGCCGAGTCGCACCACGCGCAGCGCAGGGGGCAGCCCTGCAGGCGGATGAAAAAAGCGGCGCGGCCCAGCCACCAGCCTTCGCCTTGAAAGGAGGCGAAGAGGTCGTTGACGGGCAGGGTGTGCGCGGGCGTCTCGCTCATAAAAATGGCTAGGACAAGTAGGTCGTGGGGTCGGGCACGCCGGCCGTTAGAAAGGCGGCCTTGCGTTCGCGGCAGGTGGCGCACAGGCCGCAGTGGACTTCGCCGCCTTCATAGCACGACCACGTTTTTTCATAGGGTACGCCCAGTTCGGCCCCGCGTCGCACGATGTCGGCCTTGCTCAGGTGGACGTAGGGGCGCGCCAAATGCAGGGCGTTCCAGTCGCACAGCAAGAGCGCCTTGTCCATCGCCTCGGCAAAGGCCGGGCGGCAGTCGGGATAAATCGTGTGGTCGCCCGCGTGCGCGGCGTAGCCGATGTCCTCGGCGTGCAAGCCGGCGGCCCACGCGCCCGCCACGGCGAGCAAAATCATGTTGCGGTTGGGCACCACGGTGACAGTCATGTTGGCCGTCGCGTAATCGGTCTTGGGCACTTCGGTGGCGGCGCCCGTCAGGGCGTTTTCGCCGAAGAGTGGTTTTAATGCCTTTAAGTCCGCCACGCGGTGCGGCACGCCGAGCCCTTCCGCCAGCTTGCGCGCGTACGCCAGCTCGCGCACATGGCGCTGGCCGTAATCGACGCTCAGGGCGTAGACCTCGCGCTGGCCCGACTTCACCCAGTCATAGAGCAGGGTGGAGGAATCAAGACCGCCGGAGAGGATGACGACGCTGCGTTTCATAAAAGTGAGTTCCCCATCTTAACCGCGCGACGCAGCCGAGGGAACTTCTTTTTCAAAGGCAACACTGGGACGCAAAAAAAGCGCCGTCTGTACAAACGGCGCTTTTTTGAAAAAATCGTTAGTTCTTGGCCGGGTCGGACTCGCCGATGGGGCGCACCCAGATGTTGCGGTAGCGCAGGGGCGGGTTGTTCTTGTGGTCTTGGAATACGATCTGGCCTTCTTTGAGTTTGAAGCCCTCGTAAGTGGTGCTCGACTTGTTCCGGGTCGGCCCCAAGATGCGGGTGTTGTTCTGCGTCAGCACACCGTTCACCAAGATGGTGACATGGGCGGGCTCGCTCACCTTGCCGTCTTCGCCGAATTTGGGGGCGTTGAAAATGATGTCCATGCTCTGCCAGTTGCCGGGGGCCTTGCACGCGTTGACGAGCGCCGGGGTCTGGCCGTAGATGCTGCCCACCACGCCGTCGGCGTAGGTCGGGTTGTTGAACGAGGAATGAAGTTGGCACTCGAACACCCCCATCATAAACACGCCGCCGTTGCCGCGCTTTTGGTCGCTGCCGGCAATCGCCTTGTCGGTGAACCATTCGATGTGCAACTGGGCCGAGCCGTATTTTTTCTTGGTGCGGGCGCTGCCCTTGCCGGTGAGCAGTTCGCCGTTTTCAATCGTCCAGTTGACGGGCTTGCCGTCCGTCATTTCGAGGGCGTCAAGCGTGGTGCCGTTAAAAATAACGTCCGCGTCGGAGGGGGGCAGATTGGGCGTTTCGCCGGGGGTAACCACCGGCTGGGCGGGGCGGGCGCGGTCGTTCACCAGCCATTTGGAGCCGGGGAAAACGGGTTCTTGGGGAACCTCCTTTTTAGGGGCCGTTTGCGCAAAGGCGCAGGCGGACATGACACAAGACAGAACAGCGATTAGGACATTTTTCATGGGGGGAATCGTGTGAAGGGGAAACAATAAACGAACGCCCCATTAAAACGCCGCCGCGCGGGCGGGCGCAAGTTATTTTCCATCGGACGCGCGCGCAAAAACCCCGCCTTGCTATGTCCACTGTGCCCAAAGGCGCGGGCTTTCGCGATTCTTTTTGGCTTTTCCACATGCGGCCGCCCGCCTATGCTGGGCGGTGCATTCCAATTCCCCACTGCGGCAGAGTGTTGGATTTTGCGTCCTTTACCCCGGTATCCCATGAACGTTTCCGAACACAGCGCGCTTTCGCTGTACACCGCAGTTTTGCCCGCCAGTCGTTTTTTGGAGCGCGTGCGCGACGAGCCGAAGTTTTTCGAGCTGTGCCGCGCGTGCAAGCGCTTCGGCCAATCGTGGTCGTGCCCGCCGTACGGTTTCAACGCCGGGGAAAAGCTCGCCGCCTTCGAGTGGGTGCACTTGGCGGGATTAAAGGCCGTGCCCTGCGCGCAAGCGCGCGCACGCACGCGGGCCGACGAGCCGTCGCGCAAGCACTACGCCCACGCGTTTTTCGAGGGTTTGCGCCCGCCCTTTGACGACGCGCTTTTGACGCTGGAAGCGGCCTACGCGCCCGCCCTCAGCCTGCACGCGGGGGCCTGCGTGCTGTGCCCGCGCGAGGCCTGCGCGCGCATGGAGGGCAAACCGTGCATCCATCCCGACCGTATGCGCCTGTCGCTCGAATCGTGCGGCTGCGACGTCTCGCGCACGGCGGAAGAATTTTTAGGCTTGCCCCTCGTGTGGATGAAGGACGAATTGCCCCCGTATTTTTTCCTCGTGGGCGCGCTCTTCGCGCAGGCGGAAATTCCCCGCTTTGAAGCCCTCCTGCGCCGCAGCCTGCTGGGGGTGTGATTTTTCGGACGCAAAAAAAGCCTCTGCGCCGGAAGACTGCAAAGGCATGGAATAAATAAAAAAATGGTTGTCCGACTAGGATTCGAACCTAGACAAAGTGAGTCAGAGTCACTTGTGCTACCGTTACACCATCGGACAATGCGAGGCGCGGGCTCCCGCGCATGAACGAACAAAGTTTCAAACTAGCAAAACCGTCCGAAAATGCAAGCGCGTTGTGCGGAGATTTTCCGCGCGCATGCTGTTTTGTGGGGTGAGACGCGGGGCGGTTTGTGTAAAAAAAAGGATGACTTTTCACTGTTAGAACGTGGGGCACTTGACAAGTAAAGTGGACTTCGATTTGATTGATCTTCGTTTGCACCACGCTCCGGGGATTGGGCTGCTTCTATTGCTGGAAGCGGCTTGAAAACCGGCCCAGGTACCGTCCCTCCTGAGAACTTTACATGAAATTATTCACCCAGCAAGAAGCTTTAGCCTATCATCGTTTGCCGCGCCCGGGGAAATTGGAAGTCCTCCCCACCAAGTCGTGCGTGAATCAAAAAGACCTGTCGCTGGCGTATTCGCCCGGGGTCGCGGAGGCTTGTTTGGCGATTGCCGCCGATCCCTCCTTAACCGAGGCTTACACCAATCGCGGCAACCTTATCGGGGTCGTTTCCAACGGCACCGCCGTTTTGGGGTTGGGCGACATCGGCCCCTTGGCGGGCAAACCCGTGATGGAGGGCAAAAGCGTGCTCTTCAAGGTGTTTGCCGACATTGACGCCTTTGACATCAACCTCGACGCCCGCGACCCGGAGACGGTCATCGCCGTGGTCAAGGCCATGGAACCCACCTTCGGCGGCATCAACCTTGAGGACATCAAGGGCCCCGACTGCTTCGTGATTGAGGAAACCCTCAAGCGCGAGATGAAAATCCCCGTCTTCCACGACGACCAGCACGGCACGGCCATCATTTCCGGCGCGGGGTTGCTCAACGGCGCGGAAATCGCCAACCAAAAGCTGGAGGACATCAAAGTGGTGGTATCCGGCGCGGGGGCGGCGGGCATCGCCTGCGCGAGCTTTTACATCCGTTTGGGCGTCGATCCCAAGAACGTGTACATGTTCGACTCCAAGGGCCTCATCCACAAGGGCCGCCCGGACATCAACCGCTACAAGGCCCCCTTCGCCAAGGACAAAGACCTGACCATGACCGAGGCGCTCAAGGGCGCGAATCTCTTCTTGGGGCTGTCCAAAAAGGGCCTGCTCAAGCCCGAGATGATTGCGGGCATGGCGAAAAACCCGATTATCTTCGCCTGCGCCAATCCCGACCCGGAAATCGAGTACGCCGTCGCCAAAGCGGCGCGCCCCGACTGCCTCATGGGCACGGGCCGCAGCGACTACCCGAACCAGATCAACAACGTGTCGGGCTTCCCCTACATCTTCCGCGGGGCGCTCGATGTGCGCGCCACGGCCATCAACGAGGAAATGAAGGTGGCCGCCGCCAAGTCGATTGCCGCCCTCGCCAAGGAAAAAGTGCCGGACGAAGTGCGCGCCGCCTACGACGGGGCCGACTTCTCCTTCGGGCTCGACTACATCCTGCCCAAGCCCTTTGACCCGCGCCTCGTGGAGTGGGAAACGACCGCCGTCGCCCAAGCCGCCATGGACACTGGGGTCGCCCGTTCGCCCATCGCCGACATGGAAGCCTACCGCAAGTCCCTGCGCGCCCGCGTGCGCCAGGCCAACGGCCGCGCCACGTGGCTCTCGCGTTCCTACCTCTAAGCCGTCCGGCTTTTTGTCAAAAACGCGCCTTCCGAAAGGGGCGCGTTTTTTTTGCGTCCGGAAGTTTCGGCGCGGCGCGTGTGTGTCGAGCGGGGAGGGTTCGGGCGCTTGTAATTGGGTAAAATAGACCGTGGAAATTTTTATAAGATTGAAACTTTAACGCCTTTTTATGAGTTTTACTTTACAGACTTCCGCCTTCCTCTTCGCCTTATGCTGAAACGCTGGCTTCTTCTTTTGATCACGGCTTGCCTGAGCACGCTGTGCGTAAACGCCGTCATTCTCTATGACGAGAGCAATACGGCCACCACCACCGACCCCGGCACGGGCGTGCCCTTTGGCAATGTCGTGGGCATTTATAATGCCAGCGGCACGCTGGTGGGCTCCGGGGTGTATTTGGAGAACGGCTATTTTATTACGGCCAACCATGTGTCGGTGGCCGCCGGCTACACCTTCAGCTTCGACGGTACGACGTTTTACGGCATAGACACCACCGCCTACACGCCCACGCAAGTGGCAAGTACCGACATCAAGATTTTCTACTCATCGGCCTCTGTGCTCGATTCGTTGGCCTCGGTCAACATCCTGAGCAGCACCATCAACTTGACCCAGTATTATATGCGCAATCACGAATATCCCGAAGCGGTCGTGGTGGGCGCGGGGGCGGGGCGCTCAAGCACTTCCGCGTTGGGCTCGGGCACGGTGACATGGGGGGGCGTTTCCACTTATGACATCCGATGGGGCACCAATGCGCTGGAATATTTGCAGACCGTGACAGTGGGTACGCTTTCCTATCAGGCCTATATTTCCGTCAATCAAGATGCCGACACCCGCAACAGCACCGGGAGCACCGAGGCGGCCATGGCGCTCGCCGACTCGGGCGGCGGCATTTTCTATTACGACGAGACGGCGCAGGAGTGGTATTTGATCGCCATTGCCACCGCCGTGTCCGTCAACGGCACGTCTTATTATTACGACTCGGGCACCACAGACCAAAACAGCAGCCTAAACATCTATTTGGCGCTGGCTTCCTACGCCGACGAGATTTCGGCGATTACTTCCGTGGTCATACCCGAACCCTCGGTGGCGGCCTCGGCGTTGGGATTGGGAGCGCTCGGGTTGGTTTTTGTGCGGCGCAGGCGCGGGTAGACGGCTTTTAAACGGGCACAAAAAAAGGACGCTTCCGAAACGGAGCGTCCTTTTTTTGCGACGGGGAAATGTCCCGTGTGGCAAAGGCGATTAGCCCTTGATTTCTTTGTGCAACGTGTGGCGCTTCAGGGCCGGGTTGAACTTCTTCTTTTCAACTTTCTCCTGTTGGAGCTTTTTGTTGCGGGTCGAGAAGTAGCGGGAGGGCGACTTGCCTTCTTTGCGGGCTTCCGAGCATTCGAGGATGATGAGTTCGCGTGCCATAGATATGATGGGTTAAAAGATGAATGTGTGAGTGAAAAGATTGGTGCCAAGGAGTGGATTTGAACCACCGACCAAAGGCTTATGAGTCCTCTGCTCTACCACTGAGCTACCCTGGCGTGGAGGTTTTTACGTAGCGCGCGGGGGATAAACCCGTTGCGGGTAAAGAACCAGCTTAGTGTTTTATCGCCGTGCATCGCAAGAAAAAAACGAATATGCGCGCGCGGTTTTTTATGGAGAACGGCGCGCTTGCCCGCGCACAAGCGCGGCGGCGTTTGAAAAGGCGCGGAAGGCGGTCGCCGTCAGCGGGTGCGGCATGCCCCCGCGCACCTATGCCGGACACGCCTATTGCGCGGCAATGCGAGCGGGCAGGTGGCGCCTGGGATTTTAGCGATTGCGGCGCGCGCCTTGGCAGCGCGGTTATTTTCTCGATGAGGCGCCAAATCCGTGCGCACAAAAAAACCGCCGCGCAAAGCGGGCGGTTTTTTTGTGCGCACAAGCGCAGATTCGGACGGCTTGCAGGCAAGACCGCCGGAAAAGGACTACATCGCCAGACGGGCGCGGCCGTGACGGCGGCGATTGCGAAGAACCTTGCGGCCACCACGGGTGGCTTTGCGGGCGCGAAAACCGCACTTACGGGCGCGGCACAACTTGGATGGACGATAGGTCGGTTGCATGACGATTCGAGAAGTTAAATGGGAAAAGGATTATATAATCAGGCAGGCAGGGGCGCTGTCAAGACTTTGCGGCCAAATTTCTGCGCGGTTTTTTAAAAAAAGCAAAATGCGTTGCAAAAGGACGGGGGCTTGGAAAGGATGATTTTTAAAAGAAAAGCCCGCGCGCACACGCCACGGGCGCACTTGTTTTACCGCATGAACGCTTACGATGTCAAATTGCACAACGCCGCCGCCTTTCGCCGGGTGCGCGAGGGCGGGCGCTTTGTCGAATGCGGGAGCTTTCGCGTGTATTGCCTGGCTTACGCCGAACGCCTGCAGGGCCGCACGCGGCGCTTCGGCATTGTGTCTTCCAAGAAAAACGTGGGCGACGCCGTGCGGCGCAACCGCGCCAAGCGCGTGTTTCGCGCGCTGTTGCGCGCGCACGCCGAGGCCTTGCCCGCGCTGTGCGATGTGGCGGTGATGGTGCGCGCTTCTTATGCGCGCGAAGATTTTGCGGCGCTGTCGGCGCGCTGGGATCGGGCGTGCGCGCAGCTTTCCCAGTACTTTCAGAAAAACCCGCCCGTTACGCGCGAGGAGCTTCCGGTGTGCCGCCGCGCATCCGCGGGCGACGCCCCCCATGCCGGATAGCACCCCCCATTTGCCGGAGCAAACCCCGCCCGGGCGGGCAGGGTGGCCCCGCCGTGCGGCGGCGGGGTGCGTGCGGTTGTATCAGGCGGTCTTGTCGCCGTTGCAACATGTCTTTGGAGCGAACGCGGGGTGCCGGTTTCACCCCACCTGTTCGGAATACACCCGGCAGGCGATTTTGACGTACGGCGTTTTCAAGGGCGCGTGGCTGGGCCTAAAACGCATCGCCCGCTGTCACCCGTGGAACCCCGGCGGCGACGACCCGGTGCCCCCGCCCGTCAAGAAGACGCCGACGCGCTGACACTCCCCATGCGTCCGTGCGCACCCGGCGCAAAAAGTCAAACGCCCGCGTCTTTTTGCGTTGCCCAGCCCCGCGCGGGTGTGAAAGAATAAATCCTCTTTATTTCCCTGCGCCTGCCGTGCGGGGGAATGCCATTTTTGTTTTCATGGACTTTAAAAACACATTCATCGGGATTTTATTCGTGGTGGCGGCCATCTTCGCCTACTTTGCGTCGTCGAAGAGCGTTCCGCCCGCGCCCGTTGTCCAGAGCGCCCCGGTGGCCCAAGCGGCTGCGGCGGAAAAGGCCGCCCCGGTGGCCCCCGTGTCGAGCGATCCCTTGTTTGTGGCCCCCAAGACCACCGAGGTGAAGACCCACGTGCTGGAGAACGATTTCATTCGCGTGGTGTTCACCACGGAAGGCGGCGCCATCCAGCAGGTGATTTTAAAGCGCTTCCCGGAAAACGCGGGCACCACCGAGCCGCCCGTCGAATTTAACAAGGGCGCTTGCGTCAACGCGCTGGCCTTCGGCAAGGGTTCTTTGAACAACGCCGATTCTTCCGCCGCCAGCCCCGCCTATATCCACGCCAATTTCAAGCTGGTTGAATCCACCCCCACGAGCGTGCGCTTCGCGCTCGATTTGCCTTCGGGGCTGCGTTTGGAGCGCTTCTACAGCATCGCGGCGGTCGGGGAAACCAGCGAACCCTACCTCATCGCCCACAAGACCACCCTCGAAAACCGCGGGCACGGCGTGATTCCCGGCGACGTGCTTTGGCTGAACATCGGCCTGTTGCCCCCCACCGAGAGCGACACCATCGGCGATTTGCTCAGCGTGGGCTACTACAACGGCAAAGACGACGAGTTCACCGCCTCGAACGTCTTTAAAGACAGCAAGGGCTTTTTCGGATTCGGCAGCCACGCCGCCAAACCCTATGTGGTGGAGGGCAGCGACATTGTATGGGGGGCCGTGCGCAACCAATTTTTCTCGACCATTCTCACCGCCAAGGGCGAGCGCCGCGCGCTGAAACTCTTTGCCAAGGCCGAACCCATTGCCGTGCACACCACCGCCGCGGTGGACGCCGCCACGCAGGCCGTGTTGGGCGCGCACGCGCAGGCTCCCGCCGTCCAAAAAGGCATCGTCGGGGCCTTGTCCTTTGCGGGCAAGCCGCTTAATCCCGGCGAGGGCGACACCCTCGAAGTTTCCTATTACGTGGGCCCGAAGGAATACGTGCGCCTCGACCGCCTCGGCGAGCGCCAAGACCTCGTGATGGGCTTTGGCTTTTTCACCGGCTTTATTTCCAAGGCGATGCTCCTGCTGCTCATCGGGGTGCATTCGCTGGTGGTTTCCGTCTCGCCCGCGTGGGGCTGGGGCTGGTCCATTATTTTGGTGACCGTCATCATCAAGCTGCTCATCTGGCCGCTGACGGGCATTCAGACGCGTTCGGCCAAGCGCATGGCGAAGATTCAGGAGCCCCTGAAGGCCCTGCGCGAACAGTTCAAGGACAACCCGCAGCGCATGCAGCAGGAGACCTTGAAGCTCTTCCGCGAAAACAAGGTGAACCCGGTGGCGGGCTGTCTGCCGCTGTTCATCCAGTTGCCCATTTTCATCGGCCTTTACTACATGCTGCGCTCGGCCTCCGAGCTGCGCTACGCGCCGTTTTTGTGGTTCAACGACTTGTCGATGCCCGAAACCGTCGGCCACCTGTGGGGCATCCCCGTCCATATTTTGCCCTTCCTGATGACGGCCACGATGATGCTGCAAATGCGGCTGACCCCGACGCCCTCGACGGATCCCATCCAGCGCCGCATGTTCCAGTTCATGCCGCTGATTTTCTTCTTTATCTGCTATTCCTTCCCCTCGGGCCTCGTGCTCTACTGGACGGTGCAGAACGTGTTCACCATCTTCCAGCAGTGGGTGACTAACCGCAGCAAGGACGATGTTGCGCCTCCCTCCGACGGCAAGACCCTGACGGCCACGGCCCAGCGCATGGCCCCCATCAAGGTGGCCCGCAAGGGGCGATAGGCGGGCGGCTTTCCGCTTTTTGCGTGCGGTTTCCCCAGGAATAGGATTTGCCCGCGCGTGAAAAATTGGTAATTTATTCTCCAACCTCAACCAAGGTTTCGAAAATGTCCGGACATAGCAAATGGGCGACCACCAAACGCCACAAAGCCGCCATTGACTCCAAACGCGGCAAAATCTTCAGCTCCTTAAGCAAGGAGATGACCTTAGCCGCCCGCGCCTCCGGCGGGGATCCCAACTCGAACGCCCGCTTGCGCACCTTGATCATCAAGGCCAAGGGCGCCAATATGCCCTCCGACAACATCGACCGCGCCATCAAGAAGGGCACGGGCGAAATTCCGGGCATCGTGTACGAGGAAGTCGTTTACGAAGGTTATGCCGCCGGCGGCATCGGCGTGGTCGTCACCGCCACCACCGACAACAAGAACCGCTCCACCTCCGAAGTGCGCAGCGTCTTCACCAAGCACGGGGGCAACATGGGCAGCCCGGGCGCGCTCACCAATTTTAGTTTCGCCAAAAAAGGCCAGTTCATCATCTCCAAGGAAAAGACCACCGAGGAGAAGCTGATGGAAGTGGCGCTCGACGCCGGCGCCGAGGACATCAAGGACCATGGCGAATCGTTTGAGGTTTTGTGTGACATCAAGGATTACGACACCCTGTCCGACGCCTTGAACAAGGCCAAAATCCAGCCCGACGAGTCCGCCTTGGCGTGGATCCCGTCCGCTGAGACGCCCGTTACCGACCTAGAGACCGCTAAAAAACTCCTGAAGTTGGTCAGTTCCTTGGAGGAACTCGACGACGTGAACAACGTCTACGCCAACTTCGACATTTCAGAAGAACTGCTTGCGCAGGCCGAGGCTTAGGATTTGAGGTCATTCCCTATTCGCTTCGCGCCGCGCGGGCAAATCCGCGTACCGTGAACGATGCCGCACAGATGCCCGATTTCTCCGGAGGAGAAGTCGGATGGGTGCGTTTCGAGGATTTTACCTCGAAGCGCCCCTTTACTTTTGACAGCGGGGAGACCATCCCCGAATTCACCCTGCGTTACGAGACCTACGGGAAGCTCAACGCGGCGCGTGACAACGCCATCATGGTGTTTCACGCCCTCAGCGGCGACCACCACTGCGCGGGGGTGCATTCGTTTGACGACGCCAAGCCCGGCTGGTGGAACACCATGATAGGGCCGGGCAAGCCGCTGGACACCACGCGCTTTTTTGTGGTGTGCTCCAATTGCGTCGGCGGCTGCCAAGGTTCCACGGGCCCCGGCTCCCTCGACCCGCTGACGGGGCGCGAGTACCGCATGAATTTCCCGCAAATTACCGTGCGCGACATGGTGCGCGCGCAGGGCCGTTTGGTGTTCGACCACCTCAAGATCGAAAGCTTGGCGGCGGTCGTGGGCGGCTCGATGGGCGGCATGCAGGCCATGCAGTGGGGGATAGAATTTCCCGAGCGGGTGCGGCGCGTGTTGGCGCTGGCCACCACCGCCCGGCAAAACGCGCAGGCCATCGCCTTCAATGAGGTGGGCCGCTGCGCGATCATGCAGGACCCCGAGTGGAAAGACGGCGCTTACGAGCGCAACCAAGGTCCCGACGTGGGCCTGTCGGTGGCGCGCATGATGGCGCACATCACTTACCTGTCCGACAAGGGCATGCAGCGCAAATTCGCGAAGGACCGTTTTGAAGTGGCCAGCTATCTGCACCACCAGGGCAAGAGCTTTGTCAACCGCTTCGACGCGAACACTTACATTTACATCACCCGGGCGCTCGACCGTTTCGACTTGTACGGGCCCTTTAACGAGCTGTGGCGCGCCTTTCTGCCCATGCAGGCCCGCGCGCTGGTGGTGGGCTTTACCAGCGACTGGCTCTTTCCGCCCGCGCAAAACCGCGAGATTGTCTACGCCATGCTGAAAGCGGGCAAAAACGCCGCCTACGCCGAGGTGGAGATGGACTACGGGCACGACTCGTTTCTGATGGACGCCCCCGAACTGCGCGAGATTATGCGCGCCTTCCTGAAGGAGGAAAACGCATGACCGCCGCCACCAGCCGACACAATATCAAACGCGAAACCGACTTGCTCATCTTGGGCGATTGGGTGGCGCAGGGCGCCAGCGTGCTCGATTTGGGCTGCGGGCGCGGCATTCTTTTGGAGCATTTGCAGCGCACCAAGGGCGTGCGCGCCGTGGGCGTTGACATGGATACCGGCAAGGTGGCCGGTTGCATCGAGCGCGGCGTGTCGGTGCTGCAAGGCGACGTGCGCAAAGCGCTGGCCACCTTCCGCAAGGAAGACGTGAAATTTGACTGGATTGTGTGCTCGCGCACCTTGGAGGAATTGGAAAACCCCGGCGAGCTGCTGGAGTCCGCCCTCGAAGTGGGCACGCGGCTGGCCGTGAGCTTTGCCAATTACGGCCACTGGCGCAACCGCCTGCACATGTTGCTGACGGGCAAGCGCGCCCGCCGCAAGACGTACGAGGAGGCCGGGCAACGCCACGCGGGGCTTTTCAAGCGCGCCGCATCGCCGTGGTATGCCGCCCAGCCGAACAACCCGGTGTCGGTGGCGGCCTTTGAAGAATTTTGCCGCGAGCGTTCGCTCACGGTACACCGCCGCGTGTTTTTGGCGGGCGATTGGCAAAAGCCCTGCCGCTTCCTGCCGAACCTCTTCGCGGGCTACGCCGTGTACGAGGTGTCCAAAACTAAGGCGACGGTATAGCCGCCGCCGTTTGAGAATTTTGCGGCGGAAACACAATCGCCGTTATCTTCTTATAAAAGTCGGTGTTGTCCATCGGCTGCGCGAAGGCTTCGTGGCCGGGGCCGGATGCGCCCGTCCAGACGGGCGTGTTGGTGTGACCGAAGGTGGTGTAGCGGATGTGGGCGCGCGCATCGCGGATGCGGAAGGCTTCGACGACGGGGGCCGCGTATTTGCCGTACATGCTTTCGAGGCCGGGCAGCGCGCCGTCGAGCTTCGGGTCTTTGAGGGCCGCGACATAGCGGGCCCACACGGCGGCGAGGCGGGCGCGTTCGGCGTCGGTGAAGGCCGCCTCGCCCGAGAGCAGGGCGTCTTGCAGGAGGGCGATCGCCTTTTCCTGCGCCTGCGGGTCGCCCCCTTTGGCGAGCGCGCGCACTTGCTTTTGCAATTCGGTGAGCGGGGACTTTTGCGCGAAGAGGCGCGCGAGCGTTTCGCGGGTGGGGTTGTCCAACTGCAGACCGCCCGTCTCGTGGTCGGCGGTGACGATAATCAGGGTGTCTGCGGGATGTCCTTTTTGAAAGGCGAGGCCCACTTTGACCGCCGCATCAAAATCGAGCGTTTCGCGCACCAGTTTGCCCGCGTCGTTTTGGTGGCCCGCATAGTCGGTGTCGCCTTTTTCCACCATCAGGAAAAATCCCGTGGGGTTGTCGAGCGCGCGGATGGCGGCCTCTGTGAAAGCGGCGAGCGTCGGGGCCTTTTGGTCGGTGGAAAATCCGGGCGTCAGCGGAGTGCATAGGGCCGCGGTCTTTTGGCCGGGGGCGATGTCCGTGAGACAGTCGGGGCCTTCGCGCACGGCGTACCCCGCCTTTTCGAGCGCGGCTTTCGTCAGGCGCGCGGCTTCGCGCGACGACTCCTTCTTGCCCGGGGCGGGCGCTTGTCCGCCGAAGAAATCAAACCCGCTGGACGCCATCTCGTCGGTGATGGCGCGGCTGTTTTTGCGCGAGTCTTGGTGGGCAAAGTAGGCGGCGGGCGTGGCGTCGTTGAGCGGGGAGGAGGTGACGATGCCGATTTTAAAACCGCGCGCTTGCAGATAGCGGGCGAAGCTCTCGACGGGCTTGCCGTCCTTGTCTTGTCCCAGCATGCCGTTGCGGGTTTTCACCCCGCAGGCAATCGCGGTGCCGGAGGCGGCGGAGTCGGTGGTTTCACCCAAGACATTGTGCGTCGTCATGGGCGCGCGCGCGGGCAGGGTGTCGAGCGCGAGGCGTTCGCCCGCGGCGATTTCCGTCAGGGTTCGCTGGTTCTGCCCAAAGCCGTCGCCCAAAAACAAGATGACATACTTAGGCGCGCCCCAGAGCGCCGCGCACCCCAGGAGAAAACACAGGAACAGCCGTGAGCATACGCGGGACATGGCAGAGGGGGCTTAGCGCGGGCTCGACACGCGCGGGCTGGGCGGCAGGCAGAATTCTTCGGGTTTGGGCTGGCGCACGTACATGCCCTCGGGGGCGTCGAACAGGGCGAGGTTGGCGACTTTGTTGTTTTCGTCAAACTCGACATAGAGCAACTGGAGCTGCTCGGGCTTGAAGGGATTGGCAAAGAGCACGTCGTTGGTGGTGGCAAAGCACACCGCGCTCGAGGAGGGCGCTTTGAGCAGCACCGGCATTTCCTGCACCTTGCCCAAATATTGCCAGCGTTCCAGATTGTTGCGGGTAAGCGTCGGCTTGGCGATGGGCGGCCCAAAGGCGACATAGACCATCTGGCGGTCGTCGCCCACGGCCACGACACCCTGTTCCAAACGCTGGGTTTGCGTGCCGTCCCAGTTGTTGGCGTATTGGCGGTCGCGGTGCGAGGCGGTCGAGGAGCAACCGGTGATTAAGAGCAGGCCCAGCAAGGACCCGAGGAGGAATTTGGTGTGCATGGAAAACGGAGATAAAAATGACTCGAAAATTAGCGCGCGGTTTTTTCTTTTTTGCGGGGGTGTGCGGTGTTTTTGGGGGATAGCACCCGATAAAAGCACCACAGCATAAAGCATGTCACGCTGATCAGGGAAATGGAAAGAATAATCCAGCCGCCGTAGGTCATAGGTTTGTCGTCGGTTGGGTTTTGCGGGCGCGGCGGCGGCGCTCATGCACACGGTGGGCGCGCGGCAGCTTGGGGGAGGCGCGCACGATCAGCGCGCCGAAAATGAAGAAAAACACCATGATGAGCACGCCCCCCCACGCCACAGGCGAGGGATGCACAAACAATTCCCGGATATACGTGGATGCCTGCCCCGTGCCGGAAGAAAATACGCCAAAAACATCCAGCAGCCAGTACCCGAACACCGCGAGCAAAAACAGCGGCGTCACATATTTCAGGATGTATTTAAAGAAAAGGGGCAGGCGCAATCGCGCTCCCTGGTGCATTTGTCGCCAGCCGCGCTCTAGGGGGAATATCCACGCGAAGATGATGATGTTGGTCATGCCGCAGACAAAAACCAGCAGATTGCCCGCCCAAAAGTCGAGGGTGGCGATGGCGTGCAGGTTTTTGGAAAAAAAGAAACAGTAGCCCGTGCCCAACACCGTGAGGGTGGAGAGAATGGCCAGCGCCTGCTTGCGGTTGACGTTGAGGGCTTCCTCCAAAAAGGCAAGGCCCGGCTGGAGCATGGAAATGGAACTGGTGGCGGCGGCCAGAAAGAGCAGGAAGAAAAACAAAAAGGCGAAGAACATGCCAAAGGGCAGTTGCGCGAACACCAACGGCAGGACGTTGAACCCTAGTTCAAACGTGCTGCACATGCCCGCCAAACTGGCGACGCCCAAAAACGCCACGCCCGCCGGCAGGGAGATAAGGCCGCCCAAGCCCACCTCGCAAAACTCGTTCACCGAGGCGCTCGTGATGCTGCCCAGCACCACGTCGTCGCGGCGGCGCAGGTAGCTGGCGTAGGTGGAAAGCACCCCCATGCCCACGGAAAGGGTAAAGAAAACTTGCCCCGCCGCCGCCAACCACAGTTGCGGGTTGGACAACTGGCCCCACATCGTCACGCGCCCGATGCGCACGGTGTCGGGGGAAGCCGCCGCTTGCGCCTGCGCGCGCGCGATGGCCGCTTCGCCGATGAGTTCGCCGCCGTCTTTGGCTGGGATGCGCCGCCAAGCGGCCTCGGGCGTCGCGCGGGTTTCCAGCACCACCTTGGTGGGGTTCCACATAAAGCCCAGCCCGTTGTTCACGTTGTTTTCGGGCAGGGCGGGGTTTGGCGTGCCCAAGGTCAGCACGCGCACCAAAATGACGATGGCAATGACGATGAGCGCGGGCATCGCATAGGAGCAAAACAGCTCGATGCCCTTGGAGAGCCCGCGCCACAGGATGAGCATGTTGATGACGATGACAGCGAGGAGAAAGACCCCGGCGGTCTTGAGCGAGAGGGCGGCGGCCCCCGCGTTTTCGCCCATGCCCACAAAGGTGTTAAAAAAATCGCGCGTTTGATCGATGCTCGAAAAATGAAGGTCGCCCGTAAAGGCGTTCACCGCGTAGCCCAGCGTCCATGCCTCGATGCAGGCGTAGTACATGAACAAGCACACGGGAACCATGATGTTGAACACCCCGATATACTTGCCGATCGGGTGGCGCACCACGCACGAGATGATGCCCGCCGCGCTGTGAAATCCCCGGCTGCCGCCGTAGCGTCCCATCGTCCATTCGGCCAAGCACAGGGGAATGCCGATCAATAAAAAAGAAACGGCGTAGGCTATCATGAACGAGCCTCCGCCGTAAAGCGCCACCAGTCCGGGGAATCGCAAAAAATTCCCCAGCCCCACCGCGCTGCCCGCGACGGCCAAAATGGCACCCAGTTGGGTGTTCCATTGTTCGGCGGGCTTAAATTCCTGCGACATAGGGCGTTAAAAAGGCCTTTCCATCCTATGGGGACGTCCTTACCGAGGGAAGATTAAAGCTACGCAATTTGCCGGAGCGCCGCCGCTGGGTTTTTGGCATGACTTTTGGGGGCGCTGTCTTTAACGTTGGAGGCTGGATGCGACTGCTCGACCGCTACATTTTTATTGAATGGCTCAAGATATTCGCCCTGTCACTGGGGGCCACCTTGGGCGTGCTCATGCTGGTGGACGCCAACACCTCGCTCTACCAGTTGTTGAACGCCAACGCCTCGGTGAAGGCCATCTTGTGGTATTACGTCACGCTCACCCCGAGTTTGCTGCCGGTGGTGATGCCCGTGAGCCTGCTTATTTCCGTCCTTTTTTGCATGGGGCAATTCCACCGCAACCAAGAGATTATCGCCATGCGCGCCGTGGGCATCACCCTGTGGCGCATCGCCGCGCCCCTCTTTGCCGCGGGCGTCATGTTGGCGCTGGTGATGTTGGCGCTCAACGCGTGGCTCGTGCCCATTTCGGTGGAGACCTCCCGCGAGTTTAAGGACAACCTGCGCTTCGCCGCCGAGGCCCGCAAAGTGGACAGCACGCAAGTGGGCGTCATTTCCCAGCTGGGCTTTGACGATCGCCGGGTGGGGCGGCTGTGGCTGATTAATTCCTTTAGCCAATACGCCTATCGCGGCTTTGGCGTGAGCGTCTACCAAAAGGACGAGCGCGGCCGCGAGTTGGCACGCATCACCGCCGACGAGGCGTTTTTCGACGACGTGGACGGGCACTGGGTGCTGCTCAACGGCCGCGAGCTGACGTTTAATCCCGATACGGGCGAGCCCATCCGCTCGATTACCTTTAAAAAGCGCGATTGCCGCGACTGGCGGGAAAACCCGGGGCTCATGCAGACGCTGATGAAGCGGCCCAAAGACTTGTCGTTTTTTGAAATCAACGATGTGTTGGGGGCTATTCCCGCCAAAAACAACCCGCGCTTGCTGACGTATCTGGTGCAGTATCACGGGATTTTGGCAAATCCCTTTGTGTGCCTTGTCGTGGTGGGCATTGCCGTGCCTTATGCCGTGGCCGGAGTGCGCACCAACCCGATGGTGGGCGTGTCGAAGTCGGCGGGCCTGTTTTTGGCGTTTTATATTTTGGCGAACGTGTGCACCATGCTGGGCTCGAACGGGTGGGTGTCGCCGTTTTTGGCGGCGTGGATTCCGGTGGTGATTATGCTGGGATTTTCCGCATGGCTTTTCAAAAAGGCTGTTTAGGCTGGCGCCTTGACTATTTGGCCTTTTGTATGACGAGCGGCCTCTGACTATACCCGCCCATTTTCCCCGAAAATGGGCGCTCCCGCGATGAAAAGCCGCCCAATGCTGCGTACTGCGTCGGCCAAAAGGCGGGGCAGTAAACCAGTACAGCCCCGCCCTTTGTCTGTCCTTGTACTTCGCCTTGGGCGGCTTTTGATCGCGGGCAGGGCGGGCGGTGATTATGCCGCGCTGTGCGCGGTCAGCCAAGTGCGGGGGGGGAATTAGGGAAAGAGGGCATCCGGCTTGCGTCGGGAGGGATGACCCGGTAGGCTTTTCCTTCCTATGGCCTTGCCGCAGCTCCAACTCAAAAATATTCCTTCGCCGCGCGTGTTGCGCGGGCATCCGTGGGTCTTTGCCTCCGAGGTGAAGACGCCGCTCGACAAAGGCTGCGACGGCACCTTGGTGGAACTGCGCGACGGGCGCAGCCATTTTCTGGGGACGGGCATTTATAACGGGCAGTCGAAGATTGTCTGGCGGCGGGTTTCGCGCGGGAGCGTGGAGCGGCTCGACAAGGCGTTTTTCTTGGGCGCGCTCGACGCCGCGCTGGCGCGCCGCGCCCCGAAGATGACCACGGGCCGCGTGCTGTGGTCGGAGGCCGACGGCGTGCCCGGCTTGGTGGTGGACCGCTTTGGCGACACCATCGTGGTGCAGGCCCTCACCCTCGCCATGGACAAGGCCATTCCCGCCGTGTGCGCGGCCTTGCAGGAACGCTTTGACCCCGAGGAAATCATCCTGCGCAACGACACCCCCGCCCGCAAGTACGAGGGTCTGGGATCGGAAGTGCGCACCGTCAGCGGCAAGGCGTGGGAGCCCCGCTGGCTGGAGATTGAGGGGATTTCTTATTTTCTGGATTTGCCCGGCGCGCAAAAGACGGGGTTCTTCCTCGACCAGCGCTTTCAGCATTTGAACGTGGCGCGCTACGCCAAAGGCAAGCGCGTGCTCGACGGCTTTTGCAATCAGGGCGGCTTTGCCCTGCAATGCGCCAAGGCGGGGGCCGCCAGCGTGCTGGCGATCGACATTTCCGCCGACTGTGTGGCGCAGACCAAGCGCAACGCCGAACACAACGGCCTCGCCGTCGAAGCTGTGGGCGCGAACATGTTCGACTGGTTTACGCAAAACCGCGAGCGCACCTTTGATTTGATCGTCCTCGACCCGCCGTCGTTCGCCCGCCAAAAAGGCGCGGTCGAAGGCGCCCTGCGCGGCTACAAGGAACTGAACTTGCGCGCCCTGCGCATGCTCACCCCCGGCGGCATTTTGGCCACGTACTCGTGTTCCCACGGCGTCAGCGAAGACGCTTTTTTGTCCACGCTGTCCGACGCCGCCTCCGACGTGCGCCGCAACGTCCGCCTCATCGAACGCACGGGCCAGCCCCTCGACCACCCCGTGCTGCTCACCATGCCCGAATCGCAGTACCTAAAAGGCGCGATCGTGCAGGCGGAGTAGTGTATTATTAAATGCTGATTGCAATGGTTTGCGAAATTAAAAAACAATCTTGTCTTAATTATTTTATTTGACTCATTCACATTTTGATACTGTCTTATGTCATTAGTAAATTTACTCTTTTTAATTCCAATCTGAATTTATCATTAAAAACATGAAAGACTTTATCGGAATAAAGTTGAAAGGAAGGTGTTTTAATGAATCAGAAAGGTTGGATTTCTTTCAGCGGAAAAAAGAAAAGCCTTTGCCTGATGAGGATCCTTTTGAATACACACAACAGGCGATTGTTTATGGTTCAAATGGGAGTGGAAAAAGTACGATAGCTCGGGCATTTCAGGAAATGGAGAGTGATTATCACACCTCAGGTACTGTTTCAAATATTGGAGCACATCAGGTAGTTCCAATAAAACCTAATTTTGATGATAAAACATTGCTATATAAGCATGGAAGGGATGCAAAATGTGGTCGCGTTTTTGTTTTTAACGAGAGTTATGTTAATGAGAACATAAATGTTTCAACAAAAACTTTAAAATGCATAGTTATGTTAGGAAAAGAGCAGATTGACGAATCTAAGAGAATTGAGGAGTATGAAAAGATTCTAAAGGAAAAATATGAAAAGGCAGCGGTACTTGATGTGGAAATTAATGGGGATGAAAAAAAACATGGTTTATTAAAAGAAGCCACTACTGCTGCTGATGCTAGGGAGGCGATTTTGAGACTAGATTCTGGATGGGCGGAGAGGGACTCGATAATTAAAGATCTGGGGAAGGAAAGACATTCCCGAAATGCTAATGTTAACGGGGATACTGTTGCGGCAATTCTCAATTTAGATTTTAAATTGGATAATATCGGTACACTAAAAGAAGCATTTAGAGCCGACGCAGAGCACTTAGGAAAGATGATTAAAAAGAAAGGGAATCTATTCCCTCTATTTGCATCAAGAAACATGGGCATTGAGACGTTGGTGACGAAGGTTCGCGCTAGTCTGAAAAAGACAATTAGCCAACCTTCGTATCAATCGGAGGCGGGTATTGAAACTGGACTAATTACGGGGAATCCAAAGTTTTACGAAGAGGTGAAGGCTCGCCTTGGGAATTCCGAAATACATATGTGCCCCTATTGCTTTCAAAGTCTTTCAGATATACAAAAAAATAAAATCATTGTATTGATTAAGGAAGCTTTAAACCATGACTATGAAGACTATCTGCGTGAGCTGAACAAATTAATTGATGAACTCGATAATAGAAAAACTAAATTTTCATTTTCGCAATATGCTGGATGGTTTTCAGATGAGATCAAAATTGTTCAAGTTTTAGAAAAATCCTACAACAATGGATTAGAAGATGTTAAGGGGGTTATTAATAAAAGAATAGCGAACCCCTTCTGCTCCAATAATGAATTTCAATCTAGTTCGGATACAATTGATTCATTGAATCGGATATGCACAGAATTGATCGATGCTATTGTGGAGTTAAACAAACGTATAGATGAACACAATGGCGAGTTGTCTAAGATTGATGAGGGAAAGGTGCTATTGAGTCGTTTCAATAGAACAATTGCCCGTTTAGAAATAAATGAACAACATCTTCTCTGCGTGGAAAAAGAGAAAAGGCTTGCTGATGCGCAAATGAGATTACAGCACCTGAAAACAGAGATTAGCGATATTGAAACGCTAATCAAAAAATTTAAGGCTCAATTGAGAAGCAGTTCGATTGCTGCTGATATTATAAATAAATATATATCTTATGTCTTTACTAGTAAGAATAGGTTATCTCTTGAATATGAAGACGATGCTTATTCGGTTAAATCAAATGGGATTCCTTTGGATTTTGCAAACCAGCTTTCTCAGGGGGAGCGAAATATAATCGCGCTGGCATTTTTCTTCGCAAAGGTAAACGCAGAAAAGCGCCATGATGATTTCTTCAACGAACCAGCATTATTCGTACTAGATGATCCTATATCCAGTGTTGACCATTTTAATAAACTAGGACTTTTTTCATTTTTTTGCCAGATTTTCAGGCAAATTTTGGAAAAAAATAAAGATAGTAAGATATTAATATTTACCCATAGCCTTGATGTGGCTTCTAATTTCGAAAAGATATCGAAAGCATATCTTCAGGATAAAACTGAATATATAGGGCATCCATTCTCTTACCAGATATTGGGACATAAACTATCTTTGATAAATTTCGAAAAGTATAACGAATACACTGTCTCTTTGAGGGCGATTTATGATTATGCAAAGACGCCTAATGGCGATGCTTCCGAGCCACCTATAGGAATAGGAAATATAATTAGGCGAGTCATTGAAGGGTACCTGACCTTTAATTACAAGGAAGGTATGGGAGCTATGAATAGTCGCTTAGTGTTGTCTTTATTATCATCGGAAGATGAAAGTTTTAGAAATTATTTCTCATCTCGAATGAGTCGTTTGCTTCTGAACTCATTTAGCCACATGCAAGATGCTGTGAAAATGGGCGGCGATGTTTATACGCCATTCACTCCATTAGAATTGCATCAGTCGGCACGAGATGTTCTGCTTTTCTTGTTCACACTCGATAAAGTCCATATACATTCTCACCTCGGATATGGACGTTTAATTGAAGAGACTCTAAATCGATGGCGTCATGATATACTTACCCGAGATGCTTCGTAATTTGACTCTCATTTTATTGGGACTAACACAAAAAAGACCGCAGAAAATTCTGCGGTCTTTTTTGTGTATAGGAAGGTCGGTTGCGCGCTTATTTCTTGGTGGAAAAAGCCGCGTCGAACGCCTTGGTGGCCGACGGGGGGAAGTCGAGTTGGCGGGTGAAGGCCGCCGCCTCGGTGGCGCCGTGGATGCGGTCCATGCGGCCATCCTCCCATTCGACGGAGAGGGGGCCTTGGTAGTTGACGTCGTTGAGGGCCACGATGATGTCCTCGAAGCGAATGTCGCCGCGACCGGGGGAGCGGAATTCCCAAAAGCGGCGCGGGTCGCCGAAGGAGGTGTGGCCGCCGAAGACGCCCACCGTGCCGTCGCCGCGGTTCCACCAGACGTCTTTGACGTGGCAGTGGAAAATGCGCGGGCCGAGCAGGCGGATGAATTTCACGTAATCGACGCCCTGATAGCCGAAGTGCGAGGGGTCGAAATTGAAGCCGAAACGCTTGTGGTTTTTGACGGCCTCCAAGGCGCGCTGGGCGGTGGCAGTGTCGAAGGCGATTTCGGTGGGATGGACTTCGAGGGCGAAGTTGACGTTCGCCTTGTCGCAGGCTTCTAAAATGGGCGCGAAGCGCTTGGCAAAGTCGGCAAAACCCTTGTCCCACACGTCTTGCCCGGTGGGCGGGAATGCGTAGAGGGTTGACCAAATGGACGAGCCCGTAAAGCCGGGGAAAATGCCGGGGCGGGCACGGTCCTTGTCGGTGGCTCCCGGCTGGTCGTTCAGGAACAATCGGATGGCCTTGGCGGTGAGCGCCATTTTCTTGGCGGCGCGTTTGCGCACGCCTTCGGGCTCGCCGTCGCCCCACACGTCCACGGGCAGGATGGCCTCGTGGCGCGCGTCAATCAAGTCGCACACGGCTTGGCCCACGAGATGGTTGGACACCGCGCGGCAGGTCAGGCCGTTGTCGAGCAGGACTTCCCAGATTTGTCTGCGGTAGTCTTTGGAGACGGCGGCAATATCCACGTCGAAGTGGTTGCCGGTGGCCAGTTCAAGGCCCGCGTAGCCCATCTTTTGGGCGAGGGGAGCGAGGGTTTCGAGCGGCAGGTCGGCCCATTGGCCGGTGAAGAGGGTGAGCAATCGAGGCATGGGACAAACGGGGTTATTTGATTTGCACGGGTTTGCCGCTCTGCGCGGAACGGTAGGCGGCGTCGAGGATTTGCATGAGCTTCACCGCTTGGTCGATGTGCGTCAGCGGCGCGGCTTTGCCCTCGAGGGTCTCGATGAAATTCTGCGCGCAGGCCACGCGGCCCATCGTCTCGTCGGCGGGCACTTTTATGGTGCGGTCCACGCTGCGGCCGTTTTCCTGCGTGTAGAGTTCGCACGTGTCGATGCTGGTGGCGTCGATGCCGTCGGTGCCAAACAGGCGTTGTACAAGCCCGCCCGCATTCGTGCCTTGGAAGGCCACGGAGACTTCCTCGCGTTTGACCAATTCGGCCCACGAGATTTGGAACGAGAGCACTTGGCCCGTCTTAAAGCGAATAAAACCGTGGGCGGCATTTTCCACGTCGGTGACGCCTTGGGCGTTGTCCGGAATGCCCCACGGGCCTTTGAACTGCTTGTCGGTGATGAAGTCCGAAAAGGTCTGGGCCAGCACCCATTCGGGCTGCGGGTAGTCCATGAAATACAGGGCGAGGTCGAGCATGTGGGGCAGGTCGATGAGCGGCCCGCCGCCCGAGAGGGCCTTGTTCGTAAACCAGCCGCCAAAACCGGGAATGCCCGTGCGGCGAATCCACTTGGCTTGCGCGGAATTGATAGTGCCTACCGCGCCTTGGCGGATGTACTCGCACATGGCCCGCGATTCGGGGCGCGCGCGGTTGTTGAAATTGAACATCAGCTGGCGCTTGGCCGCTTTGGCGGCGGCCTGCATGCGCTTGGCCTCGGCGGCGGAGAGGGCCGGGGGCTTTTCGCAGAAAACATGCTTGCCCGCCTTCAGCGACTCGATGGCGAGGGCCGCGTGGAAGCGGTTGGGGGTGATGACGCTCACCGCCGTGATGTCCGGATGGGCGGCAAACATCGCCTTGGGCGAATCGTACGCGTGCGGCACCTCGTACTGCTTGCAGGCGCGTTCGGCAGAGGCCAAGACTGGGTCGGCAAACGCGATAATTTGGGCGCCGGCTTTGCGGAAGCCCTCGATGTGATAACGGGCCATGCCGCCCGCTCCGATAATACCTATTTTTTGACTCATAAGGGGACAATGAGGAAGGGGGACCGATGCTGCGGAAAATCCCGCAGGAACGATTCAAGGTAGCATCCCGCGCGGGGGCTAGGCAAGCGCAATGCCGCGCGGGTTTATCGGTAAAGCCCGGTGAAATAAAACGATGCGGCGAGGATCAGCCGTTCTTTTCGTCTATGCGCGCGGCGGCGGCGACGATGGGTTTCGCCCATTCCGGCGTTTGCGCGAGCGCGGTGCGCGTGGGGGCTGTGATTCGACCATTCTCCATCGATAGCAATAATTGGGGGTGGGGAACCGCGCCTTTGCGCGGATCGCCTTCTTGGGAATTGTCATAGAGGCGCAAGCCGCGTACGTAAGGCAGCAGCTTTAAAAGATTGCGCCGACTGGTGTCCCATCGCCTTCTAATGTCCGCATCGGGAATGTCGTGTCCGCCTTTGGATACGCGCGCTTTTACGCGGGCGATATTGCGCTGTACACAATCAAGGCCGACATACCAGACATTCACGGCGATTCCCGATTGGGCGGCCTTTATCAGCATGTTCGTAATCGTGTCGCCGCCGAGGGTCGTTTCAAAGGCGAAAATGGTTTTGTTTTTAACGGCCGTTTCCAACAGGTCCTTTCCCAGCTTCCATGCAAGGGCGTTGGCGTCCGCTTGGGAGAAGTATGTCGATTGAGCGATGATGGTGCGCGCCGCTTCGTCCGGATTGTAATATTCGACCCCATGTGCGCGAAAGATAGCGCCGCCGATGTCGCTTTTGCCGGAGCCGTTCACTCCGGCTATCACATAAATGGAGGCAGATGCCTTCATCGGCGATTTTTCGCTTGCGCAACGGCCGCCTTGCCGAGCGCCTCAGGGGAAGCGCGAAAAGCCGCGTCATAGGCTTTTCCCGCTTTATCGGATTGCGCCTTTGAAAAAATGGCGTCGTATTCTTTCTTCAAACTGATGAGGGGATCGTGTTCGGCCAAACGGGCGACCATAGCGTCGTACAATTTCGCATTTAGCAAAACGGCGTCGCGCTTGTTGTTGCGAGTGATGCAAACCCCTGTCTCATGAGTCCCCAAATCAAACACGACCTTGAAGTTATTCTTCAGCATGGAAGACGGCTGTGAGGGCAGATCAGCGGACGGTCGCAAGGCGTAAACCTCGTTTGCTGTAGTCATATTGGCAATATTTGCCATATTTGCCAAAAAGTCAAGCCGTGGGAGCAATACCGTCCTCAAAAGGGAAAAATGCGCTTTTCGGATCTATGGCGGCGTTTTGCGCCCGAAGTATCCCGATGAAAATCTTAACCGGAGTTTCCCGCGCGAAAGCGTGCGCTTAGCGATACAGCCACCATGTGCGGCTCCACGCTTGGAAGCGGTAGGCCTTGGCGTCCCATTGGGCGTGGAAAGTTTGGATGCGCAGGCCGCCGGCGCCGCCTTTGGCGCGCAGTTCGTCCCACCAGGCGGAGTCGCCGAAGTGCTTGTTGAAAAGGTTTTCCTGAGAGCCGCTGGCCCCCGCAAAGGGATTGCCGCTCGACCAGCGGGCGGCGAGTTCTTGCAGGTGGTAGCTGACTTCGACGGGATGGAGCTTTTCCCAGTTGGTGATGGAAACGTAGGCCCCCGATTTTATCTGGCCGTTGGAGGCGCGGTAGTTGCGCACGCTGAAGGAAAGGCCGGGGATGTTGCGGGCGTTGAGGGCGTCGGCAATCTGCTGGGGCGTCTTGGTGGGATAGGTGAGCAGGCGGAAGGGATAGGGCGTGCCGTAGCCGTGCTGGAAACCGCCGAGTTGGCAGCCGAGGCCCACCATGGCGTAGCCGAAGGCCGCCTGCGTGTTGGGCACGGCGGGGGAGGTGGGCACCCATGTCAGGCCCGTTTGCTGCCAGAGCATGGAGCGCTTCCATCCCTGCATCGCGATGACGCTGAGACGCCCGTTGCGGCGGGCGGTTTCGGAAATGCGCAGCCACCCCGGGGTGTCTTTGGCGATGCGGGCGATTTCGCCGACGGTCAGGCCGTGGACGTAAGGCGCGGGAAAGGCGCCGACATAACTGCGCCATTTTTCCTCGAGAAAGGGGCCGTCCACCTTGAGGCCGCCCAGCGGGTTGGGGCGGTCGAGGACGATCACCTGTTTGCCCTGCTCAAAGCAGGCCTCCATGGTGTACAGCATGCAGCTGACGTAGGTGTAGGAGCGCGAACCCAAGTCTTGCAAATCGACCACCATCACGTCGATGTTGCGCAGCATCTCGGGCGTGGGTTTGCGGTACTCGCCGTAGAGCGAATAGACGGGAAGACCCGTGCGGCGGTCGGTGCGGTTGCCGATTTTGACGTTGGCCTTTTCGTCGCCGTAGATGCCGTGTTCGGGGCCGTAGAGCGCCACGAGGCGCACTTGGCCGGAGCGGCGCAGCACGTCTATGGTGCTGACGCCGTAGCGGTTGACGCCGGCGGGATGCGTGAGCAGGCCCACGCGCTTGCCGCGCAGGGGCGCAAAGCCCTGTTGCTCGAGCACGTCGATGCCGAGTTTGACGGGCGGGCCCGCCGGGCGCGCCTGCGTTTGCATGACCGCGCCCGCCATGCCCGCCGGGCATAGCGCGCACAAAGAAAACACCAGCCATGCAAAAAGGCGCGTCATCGTGAGGAAAGAAAAAAGTGTCACCCGGGGTGTGCACGCACACCATCCGGGTGACACCCTATGCGCTAACGCAGTTCCGCGTTGGTCGCGGCGTCGAGAATCTTGAAGTTTTCGACGTGGAAGAGCGGGTCGGCGCGGAAGAAGAGCTTCACGTTGCAGGCCTGTTCGAGGTCGAGCAAGTGGCCCTCGTCCTCGGTGCGCAGGCGCTCGAGGTTCGTGGGGTGCAAGAGCACGCGCAGCTGCAGTTCCTTGCCCGCCAAGTCCGGCTTGAGGCGCAGGCGGCGGATGTTGGAGATGAGCTTGCGCTGGATTTCCACGCTCATGGAGCGGGGGCTCTTCACGCGGCCGCGGCCTTGGCAGTACGGGCAGATGGTGTAGGTGCCGCTGGCGTTGCTCTCGTGGTGGCGCTGGCGCGTCATTTGGAGAATGCCGAGCTGGGAAATGGGCAGGACGTGGCTCTTGGCCTTGTCGTTTTCCATCTCCTGCTGCATGCGGTTGTACACGGCCTGGCGGTCGCGCGGCTTCTTCATGTCGATGAAGTCGATAATCACCAAGCCGCCGATGTTGCGCAGGCGAATTTGGCGGGCGGCCTCGGAGGCGGCTTCGAGATTGGCTTGGAGGATGAAGTCCTTGCCGTCCTTCGAGCCCTTGTGCGAGCCCGTGTTGACGTCGATGGCCGTGAGGGCCTCGGTTTCGTCGATCACGATTTCGCCGCCGGAGGGCAGCGGCACGCGGCGCATGAAGGTCTGCTCGATCTGGCGCTCGATGTTGAAGCGCTCGAAAATCGGGATGGCTTCCTCAAAGAGGTGGATCTTGCTCTTGGAGCGCGGCGAGATTTCCTCGACGGCGGTCAAAATCTTCTTGTGATCCTCCTCGTTGTCCACGAGCACGCGGTCGATGTCTTCGGTGAGGAAGTCGCGCACGGTGCGTTCGATCAGGTCGGGCTCCTGATAGAGGATGGTGGGTTTTTTGCTCTCGGCGATCTGGGTTTCGATTTCGCTCCAGCGCTTGAGCAGGATGTACAAGTCGCGGATGAAGTAGCGGATCTTCTTGCCCTCGCCCGCCGTGCGGATGATGACGCCCATGCCCTCGGGAATGGTGAGCGAGCGCAGGATCTTCTTCAGGCGGTCGCGTTCCTTGCGGTCTTCAATCTTGCGGGAAATGCCGCACTGGCCCGCGTAGGGCATGAGGACGAGGAAGCGACCGGGAATGGCGATGTTGGTGGTGGTGCGGGGGCCCTTGGTGCCGATCTGCGACTTGGTCACCTGGATGACGATGTCGGTGCCGATCGGGTAGAGGCTCGGGATGTCCTTGAGCGACACCTTTTCGCGGCGGCGGCGCTGTTCTTCCGACTGGTTTTCGCGCACGATTTCGACGGTGGAGTCGTTGGCGGCGGGCAGGATGTCCCAGTAGTGCAGGAACGCGTTCTTGGGCTGGCCGATGTCGACAAAGGCGGCTTTCAGGCCGGGTTCAAGGTTTTGAATCTTGCCCTTGAAGATGGCGCCGACCATGCGGTTTTCGTCCGTGCGTTCGACTTCAAACTTTTCCAGCACCCCGTCGGTCAGGAGCGCGACGCGCTTTTCCTGGGCTTCCGAGTTGATGATCAGTTCGCGGTAATGGCTGTTCTCCCCTTTGATCGCCTTCATGATGCGCTGCAGCAGCGGGCGCTTTTTGGCGCGCTCTTTGGCGGCGGCTTGCAACTGCTCCGGATTGACGGGGTCGGCGCTGTTTTCCGGCGGCCGCTTAAGGTCGTCGTAATCGTCGTCTTGCTTGGCGTCGTTTTCGAATCGTTGAGGATTGGGTGGGTTTTGCATTTTGGTTAAGGGCCTCGTGTGAGGCGGTGGGCGGAGGCTTCGTCGGCTGTTTGTTGGGGGGCTGCGTGCGGGCGGGGATTTTTTGGGTTAGTTAAAATCCCTGCGGAAGCGGTACACGCTTTGCACCAGTCCCAGCAGGACACAACAACTCAGCACAAAGGAACCTCCGTAACTGAGGAAAGGTAAGGGGATGCCCTTGACAGGCATCAGCCCGATGGTCATTCCCACGTTCACAAACACGTGAACCATGAGGATGGTGGCGGCCCCGACGCACAGGAGCATGCCGAAGCGGTCGCGCGCAATGCGCGCGATGCGCAGGGTGTTCCCGATAATCAGGGCGTAAAGGCCGATGACGAAGGCGCCGCCTAGAAAGCCGGACTCCTCCGCCAATACGGAAAAAATAAAATCGTTGGTGGCCACCGCCTGCGGCAGATAGCCGAGCTTGGCCTGCATGCCGTTGGAGTGGCCCTTGCCGAAGAAGCCGCCGGAGCCCACCGCAATGAGGGATTGGCGCTGATTCCAGCTGACCCCGATGCCGCGCGGGTCCACCGCCTCGGGGGCCACAAAGGTGATGATGCGCTCGCGCTGGTAGTCCTTCAGCGGCAGCCACGATTTCGGCTCGTACTGGCCGCGCGCGTCGATGGCGCTCAGGCCGCTTTGCTGGAGAAACGCGTGGTAGCCCCGGATATCGACGGCCACCGCCGCCACGATGCAGGCGAACACGGCGAACACCGTGATGAAAAAGCGCTTGGAGAGCTTGCTGACGTACAGCAACGCAAAGACCATGGGGAAAAAGACAAAGCTCGAACCCAAATCCGGCTGCGAAAAGATAAGCAAGACCGGCAACAGCGTGGCCCCGGCGATTTTCAAAAGCACGCTCAGGGAGTTCGTCACCGTGCCCACTTTGGAGCGCGTGAGAATGCCCGCGATCATCAACAGCGTGCAGATTTTGGCCGTTTCGGAGGGCTGGAAGGAAATCAGCCCGAAATCGAGCCAGCGGCGCGCGCCAAAACGCGCTTCGCCCAGCGGCGTCCACAGCAGCAGGAGCCCGACGATGCCCGCCCAATAAATGAGATGGGCGTTGGAAAGGTAATTTTTGTAGTCGATGAGCGACACGCCCACATACAACAGCGCGCCCACCAGCAGATAGACGATTTGAAACTGCCACTGGCTGCCGCCCGAATAGCTCTGGGCCGCCTCGATGTAGTACACGCCCATCACGCCCAGCGTCAGCATGGCGAGGGGAATGATTTTATCCCAGCGCCCGGATGTGTGATCGGGGGCCTCGTAGGCTTTGGAAACGACTGTTTGGGAAAAAGACACGTGCAATCTTGCGTCGGTGCGCTTGTCGCAAACGGCAGGGGTTTTTTAAGACCCGCAAACCGAAAAGAACAAGGCAAGGGAAGTTTGCGCTCGGGAGGGGAGTTTTTTTAATTATTCCACCTCGAACACGATTTGCACTTCCACGGCTGCGTCTTTGGGCAATCCCGCCACGGCTACGGCTGCGCGCGCGTGCTGTCCCTTTTCGCCCAGTAGCGCCCCGAGCAAGTCGGATGCGCCGTTGAGGATGAGGGGGCTTTCGGTAAAGCCGGACACCGCGTTGACATAACCGTTGAGCATGACCACTTTGCGCAGGCGGCTTTCATCGCCGCCAACCGCGCTGAGGGCTGCGGACAGGGCGTTCAAAGCGCACAACATGGCGGCGCGCTTGCCCTCTTGGGCCGGGACGCTTTCGCCGAGTTTGCCTTTGACGGCCACCTGACCGTTCTCCAAGGGGAGCATGCCCGATACGAAGAGGAGATTGCCCGTGCGCACCCAAGGCACATAGCTGCCCAAGGGTGCCGGCGCGGGCGGGAGCTGCAACTGCAACTCCGCGAGTTTCTGTGAAATCATTGTGAGCGTAAACGAAAAGTAAAAAGGAAAGGGAAGGGGGATTTCTCCGGAAGAGCCTGCCCCGCCTTGCTAATAGTGTTGCAAAAGCGCGCGATTTATTCAATCGCCGAATGTGTCAAAACGGCGCTTTTTTGGGCTTTTGCCCACATTTCCCTAGGGTGGTTGGGTTTTTGAGCGCGCGCCCTGCGGTTAAGGCAGGGTGATGTCCATAAAGAACACGTCGGCACTCTCGCCCCGGGTGAGGGTGATCTCAACGGCATTTAACCCGTTTTTGAGAGATTGGAGCTGCAGGATAAAGGCGCCTGGCGATGTAATAGGGCTAGGTCGTGTCTTCAAATTCCTCAGGTCGCCCGCTTGACTGGATTTTGGCCCCTTTTTCGTGTCCTCGCCTCGCCGATGCGCTGCATCGACTCGGCTCGAAACCCGAAAAATTGGCTCAAAACCAGCCTTCGCGGACTCGTTCCGGAATTGGAAGACACACCCTAGGGCCGTGGGATAGGAAAAATAGAAGCGCCGCCGCCTTTTAATATATGCTGGAGAACCGAGGCCACCGGCGTCGTTTGCGCTGGCCGAAGATAAGGCGCAGGGCATTAGAACAGGGACTGGGAACGAAAAAGGCGCGCCGCCCACACGGGCGGCGCGCCTTTGGGGAACGGGTGTATTACGCGCGCTTGCGGCGGTAGGCCAACACCGCGAGGCATACGAGTGCCAGCGCCAGCGAACTTTCTGCGGGCTCGGGAATGACCACAGCCGCCATGTTGTCCGTCATCTGGGCGACCGAGAGCGTTTCGTCGTAGAATTTGAGCAGACCTACATTGACGTCGGAATAGGTGGTGCTGTTGGTGCCGATTTTCCAGACGACGTTGTTGTCGTCCATGACGGTGGACCACGCGGCGGAAACAGAGAGGTTGCTGCCGCTTGCCAGAATGGTATCTGTTCCGGCCACGCCAATGACATAATTGTAGCGATAGGCGGTGTTGCTTGAATAGTTGCCGTTATAGCTAACCGCCACATAGAGCGCCTGCCCGATGTAATCGGACAAGTCATAGCCGCTGGTCAGCCGGTTGGTTCCGGCATCCGTCGCTGTCCGGTTGGTGAGGATGAAGGTGCTTTCGCCGGTGGCGTCGCGATAGGTGGTGCTTAGGTCGAAAAACACTTTGGAGCCGTCGCGGGCGGAAAGGATGCTCCAATTCTGATAGTTCGTCAGGGAAACGGCGTCCAGCGTGAACGCCATTTCCACAGTGAAGGTACGGCTGGTCAGCGTCTGGTTGAAGTAGGTGGTGGCGGGCGCGCTACCGACCGGCGCCAACTGCATATAGGCGAAATTGGCGCGGTCGATTTCAACGCCCGTCGTGTGGGCCGGGGAGGCGGTGGCGTTCCAGACTGGGTCGGAACCACCCGTTCCGTGCTTGAACTGGAACTGGTAGTTGCCGTCCGTACTATAACTGGTGGAACCGGTGCCTTCGCTGAAGTCGAAGGTGCCGATGAGCGAGGCATTCGCCCACAGTGGCAGTGCGGCGAATAATCCGATGGCGATGACCTGTTTTGTGTTCATAGTTTAGTATGTGTATTTGGGGTGAGAATTTGTTTGAACGTTTTAAAAAAGAAAGGTCCTCAGGTTTGGGGAGGCGCAGCCTTCTGTGGGATAATCGTTTCAGGAAGGCTTTTTTCCTTTGGCAGGGGATAGAATACGCTCAGGCCCACCCGTTGGTCGGGCGGCATTTTTTCCAACCATGCCAGCACTGCCGCCAGAAGCACCAAGAAGATGACCATCAAATAGGATATCCAGTAGGCGTGGATGCTAAATCCGAACAGCGGTTTAACAAAGTCCATCTGGACCAGCACAAAGTACACGTTGAGGGCGAAAGCCACGGGGAAGGCCTGCCAGAGCACACGGCGGTTGACGCGCGTGAAGAAAAGACCCAAGAGGAAAAATGCGGGAAGCACTCCGCCGAAAAGTCCGCTGATTTGTTGCGACAAATCCTGGAAGCTTTCCTTGCTTGCCATGTTCAGCACACAGGCCATGCCCAGGGTGAAAACGGCGGCCACCGCCGTCATCGCCTTGGCGCTGCGCATATAGAAGGCGTCGGTTCTCCCGGACAGCAGGTAAGGCCTGACGATATCCACGGTGCCCACGGTGGCAAAGGCGTTAAGGGAGGCGCTCAACGAGCCCATGGCGGCCGAGACAATCCCCGCGATCACCAGTCCGCTTAAACCGTGCGGCATTCTTGTCAGGATGAAATAGGGGAAAATGTTGTCTGCGGGCATGTCGGCAAGGGCGGGGTCGTGATTCACCCGGTAATAGACATAGAGCGTTGTGCCCAAGAAAAAGAACAATGTCCATGTCGGCAGGCAGAGCAGGGCGCTCGACCAACCCGCCATGCGCGCCTGCTTGAGGTCTTTGGCGGCCAGATAGCGCTGGATGAGCACTTGGTCGGAGGTGTAGGAACTCAGCCACATGAGCACTCCGGCGACCAGCATCGTCCAAAAGGTGCGTTCGTTGAAATCCCAGTGCATGGGCCCGAGGCTGAATTTGTTGTCGGCCATTGCCGTGTTAACTACTTCGCTCAGACCACCGGGAATGCCCCAGACCATCACCCCTAGCGCGATAATGCCGCCCGCATACAGGATGATGGCCTGAATGGCGTCCGTCCAGATCACGGCCTGAATCCCGCCGACCATGGTGTAGATCGTGCAAAAGACGATTACGATCGCCATGATCAGCAGCGGTGAAAATCCCGTGAACATGCTCAGGGGGATCGACACCAAATAGAGGATGGCCCCCATGCGAATCAGCGTGCCCATCAATGTAATGATGGCCCCGTACAGGCGGGCTCCCGTGCCAAAGCGCGCGTGCAGATATTCAAACACGGTGGTGTGTGCGGCCCGTCGATAAAAGGGAACCAATATCCACACCGAGAATGCCGCCACCGGCAGGATGGCCAAATAGGGCACCAGCAGACGCCAGTCCAGCGCGAAGGCGGCGGCGGGCAGCGCCAAAAAGGTGACGGAGCTGATTTTTGCGGCGAGCATCGACAGCCCGAGCACCCACGAGGGGGTGTTATGCTCGCCGATAAAATAGCCCTGTGTCGTCTTGTTGCGACGCGCAAACTTAAATCCCACCGCGATAATGCCCGAGAGATAGGCGGCTATGATGATGCCGTCGATGAGGTTGAACGCGTAGGCGGTAGGGGCGGGGATATTCATTGAAAAAGTGATGGATTGAAGATGCGGTGCGCCGCCTAAGTGCCGTACCAAAAGCGTCGGCCTTCTTCGTTGCTCCAGCTTTGCGCGGGAACTTTCCGAGCTTCAACAGGGTTCCCCCATTGGTGGCGCCACGTACGGTAGGTTTGACCGCGGTTATCCAGTTCGGTGCGGTAGGCTACGGGCGGGGCTCCGCTGTTGTCCGCGCTATAACGCATGATCGCTTTGTAGCAACCGCCCAGACGGGAGACGCTTTCCGCTTTTCGCGCGGTTTCAATCGCATTGCCAATGGCGGCCACAACGGCGACGATGGCTATGACGCTGAGTATTTTCACCGAAGTGAACGCCGCCGCAACGGTTTTGGACAACCGGGGTTTCAATGGGAAATGTGAGGGGTATGGAGGTTTCATGGCCGTGCCGGAGGGAGGTAAAAGCAAAGCCGATGCGCGGGAAGGGAATTATTGGATCAGCGCAAAGGGAGAAGGGATTTTGAGGCGTTTTTCCCAATCGGAAACCGCCGCGTGGAAGGCGGCGAGATTTTTGACGTCAAGAGGCGTCATCGCGTTTTCGCACAGGCGCGAGTGGGTCTCGATGGGTAGGCCTTGGCTGTGCAGATAGGTCTTTACCGAATGGGGGTAGTGTATGTCCACGACGGGAGAACTCTCCACCAAGAACGCTTGCAATTGCGCGGCCTGTTCGGGGAGTTTCTGAAAGTTTTCGCACAGCCACGCGTACAACTGCGGCACGGCGTTGTCGCCCACTCCGCTAAAACCGTGACCGCCCGCCTGCAGGCTGGCGAGTAAGGTGGGGGTGTTGGCGTTGTAAAAGCGCAGGGGGGAATTTTGAATGGACAGCAACTTTGCCTTGATGAGCGCCACATCGCAACAGGTGTCTTTGAGAAAACGGAAGCGTCCGGTAGCTGCGGCCCAGCGGGTTGTTGCGGGAGTCAGGAGGCGTTTATAGGGAAGGGGGCATTCGTAAAGGCCCAGCTGCACAGCGGGGTCAATGCGCGTCAGTGTGGAGCTGAGGTTGTCGAGCCAGCGGGCGTCATCGTCTTGGGCGTCTGCAAATTGGTTTGTGAGAAAGATGACGGCGGAGGCCCCCGCTTCGGCCAGCGCGTGCGCGGAGTCGGCCAGTCCGGCGGGCGAGCCGCGCGATTGCATGTGCGGGGTTCCGGAGGGAAATGCGCCCGCAGCGATAAAAGGCACACGTCCGGCGGTGCGCGCAGCGATGTGGCGCACCAGCGCCAATCGCTCATTTTCGTCGAGCATGAACATTTCGCTCGAATAACAAATGCCGAACAGACCTTGGCTTCCGGCCGCGATATACCATTCGATGAGGGCGTCGAGTCCCTTCCAGTCGATATTGAGCGCCGCGTCAAAAGGCGTGAGCATCACGGGCCAGGAGCCGGCGATGTATTCGTGGTCGTATGACGGGGTCGATTCGATGGCGGTGTCGGGCCTGATGTGCATAGGTTGAATTTCATTCAGTATGTCAGGTGCGTCGTTTTTTGTATTTACAAAATTAGGTAAAAGTTGTTTCGTTTTTGCCAAGATGTCCCCACTCCCCCATGTGGCGCAACCGCGCAAAAAGTCCGTTTTTCGCATATTGATGGTGACGCCCATCAGCTGGGATTATCACCGTGAAATCGTGCGCGGGGCGCGCAGTTGCGCCTTTTCGTCGGGGTGTATCGAAGTGGGCAATTGGGGGTGGCGCGAGGGGCACTTTATCGACGGTCTGCGCGAGGCCGTCGAACGGCAGGAGATTGACGGCATTATTGCCAGCGCCAACAGCCGCGCGATGGAGGATGAACTCCTGCGCATGCGCCTGCCGGTGGTGAACGTGTCGAATGTGCTGTGGCCCGCGCGGTTGCCGCTGGTGACGCAGGACGACGTTGCGGTCGGACGCTTGGCGGCGACGCATTTGATGGGTTGCGGCTGCACCACTTTTGCCTATTGGGAGGAGTCGGACGCGCGCTTTTCTCAAGAGCGCATCCGGGGCTTTCTGGATGAATTGAACCGACGCATGCCCGAAGGTGTCCACGCCGCCTGCATTGCGGGAGGATCCGCCGCGCTGAGGGTTGAAACCGAAGACGAACTCCACGCAAAAATGCGCGATTGGCTCAAAAATCTCCCGCCGCAAACAGGGGTTTTTGCGGTGCTTGACCCCTTCGCCCTCCACTTGTTGCAGGCCGCGCGCGAAGAGGGCAGGAGCGTCCCCGACGACCTTGCGGTGATTGGCGCGGGCGACGATGAATTTTGGGTGGACTTCGAGCGCATTCCCCTCTCTAGCGTCAAGCTTCCCGCATGGCAAATCGGCATGCGGGCGGCCACGCTGCTCGAAACGCTGATGCGCGCGCAAAAGAAGAAAGGCAAGTCCGCCCGCCCGGGTCTCGCCAAGGACAAAGCGCCGCCGTGCCTTTATCTGCCCGTGTCCGAGGTGTCGGCCCGGCGATCCACCGACGTGCTGTTTTCCCTCGACGAGGCCGTGGCAAAGGCCGTGGCCTTCGTCCGTTCCAACGCCACGCGCAACATCTATGTGCCCGATGTGGTGCGCGCTTCCGGCATTTCGCGCACATACTTGCAAAAGCGGTTTCTCGATGCCATCGGGCACTCCATTCTCGACGAAATACAGCTGACGCGCATCGAGCGGGTAAAGACGCTGTTGCGCACCACCGACAAGAAAATGACGGCCATTGCCGAGGAGTGCGATTTTCCAAACACGCCGCGCCTGCACGTGGTTTTTCGGCAAATCACCGGAAGGACCCCCGGTGAATACCGGGCGATTTTCCGCCGCCGATAGGGCGCGCGCAATGGCGCCCTTCTCGAAAATTTTTGACCGAGGGGAATGGGGGCGGTTGGCAAAATATTCCGCTTGCCAAGCGAACACGACGCGCTAAAATCCGGCACCATTCTTTCGGTTTGAAAAATAAAAATACATATGAATCACATTTCATTTTTTTGGAAATTCGCCTGCGTTGCGTTTTTTTGCGCCTCTGCCGCTTGGTGCGCGCCGCACAAGGACAAGCTCGGCCAATGGGTCTATGACGAGTTCATTTTTGTCGGAAAAAAAGGCGAATGGGACCAGTCCCGCAACTGGCGCGACAACCGCGTGCCCAAAGGCGAACTGCCCCGCGTGAACATCATGGGAGGGTCTTCGCTCACCGTCAGCCGCCCCGTTGCCGAGGTGTTGAGCCGCTGGTATTTGGGCCTTGGATCAAGCCAGCCCACGGAAGTTTTCTTCAAAAAGGGCGCCAAGCTGGAAACCGGCGGCATGATGCTGCCGACGGCCTACATTGCGGACAGCACGGCCGATTTTAAAATGGAAGGCGGAGAGCTGACCGTCGGAAAAATAAAAGAGCACGGCTATTTTTTGGATATCGGCACCGGGGCCACCGCTTCGGGCACGGCGCGCTTCACCGTCAGCGGCGGCACGCTCAGCGTGCTGTCGGGCATGCGCGTGGGCAGCTCGCTTTCCGGCACAAACGTGGGGACCTTTTGCGTCAGCGGTTCGCAGCCGCTTGTCGTTGTGTCCAGCGAGGGATCCTCGGGGATAGCCCTTGAGCGTTCGGGGACGCTTGAATTTCTGCTGGACGAGACGGGCGTTTGCACCATCGATGCCCGCAAAGCGCAACTGCGCCTAAACGCGGGGGCCACCGTGCGCATTGATGCGCGCGCCTACAAGGGGGCCTCCAAGAATATCCTCCTCCTCCAAATGCGCGAATTGGTCAAGCTGGGGGATCCGCGTGTGGAGGTACTGGTTTCTCCGCCCTATAAGGGGGAGGCCGTTTTTGAGAAAAACCGTCTTGTCCTGAAAGTTTCGCAGACCTCTCCGTAGGGAGTTTGCGCAGCGATTCTGCGGCGCAACAATGTCGCCGGAAAGCGGGGGTCGCGCCCTTTTGCGTGAAGCCGCGCGTGGGTCGAATTTTTGTGCACAATCGCGCACGGCGATTGGCTGAAGAGGCTTGCCTGTCCGGGCGCGCGCGCCTAGGGTGCTTTTCGTGGCCAATGGTCTCGGCCTGCGGCCATATATTTTGCCGTAAAATTTTCAGCCTTATTTTTAAACGGCCATGAGCGAGCTGGCACTCAAGCGCGACAAGACGCTGCAAACGTTCGACACGGTGTTTGCGGACATGCTGGCGCAGTTTCCGCAGGAGGAGATGAAGCCCAAGGAGATAGTGCGCACGCTTTTGGAGCGCGGGCGGTATCATCTGCTGCTGGCCTACGACGGGGATCAGTGGGTGGGGTATCTCATTGTCTACTATGATCGGCGCTCCTATTCGCTGTGGCTCGATTATTTCGCGGTGTTCGCGCCCTTTCATAGCAAAGGCTACGGCAGCCGCATGCTGGCGCTGCTGCCCACGGTTTTCCCCTATGCGCGCGGGTGCTTTTTGGAAGTGGAAAAACCGGCCTCGCACAACGAAATGGCCGTCCGCCGCGCGCAGTTTTACCGCCGCCAAGGCGCGCGGCGACTGAGCCTTGATTACATCTACCCGTGCGTGGAGGGGGTCTTTCCCATGGATTTGTTTTTCATCGCCTACACGCAAGAAGCGCAGGCGGGCCTTTCCGCCGACGACATTTTCGGCACCATCGCCCGGGTCTTTAAAAACACGCATTCCGACTTGCCCCACGTGGGCGACGTCCTGCGCAAAATCCGCCGCAACCTAAAGCGCCGCGAGCGCATGCGCAAAGCATTCCTGCAAAACCTGACGCCGATTTAGCCGGGAGCCTTCCGCGTAAATCCAGCTCCCGCCATTGCTCGTCCCCCGCGTCGCGCACTGTGCGCATGAATCCCGCATCGTATCCTGCCGCATTCAGCCGCATCCCGCGTAAATCCTGCCGCTCGCGCTCGTGCCATCATGCCGCCGCCGCGCCGTCCCGCCGTTTCGCGGGTTTCCGCTTTTGCCAGTCCGCGCCCGGCGTTTCAAAACCCGCCGCCGCGTTTTCGCTTGTTCATCCGCCGCCGCCGCCCGCACCAATTTTCGCCTTCGTCAAAATAGAGCTTGTCGAACCGAAGAAAACCGTGTCTAATAAGCCTTTCACCTGATGCAGGGTGGAGCAGTCTGGTAGCTCGTCAGGCTCATAACCTGAAGGTCCTGGGTTCAAATCCCAGCCCTGCACCCAATTTTAAAATAGGCCGTTTCCTTTTAGGGACGGCCTATTTTGTGTAATTTTAAGGCTAGATGTTAGGTCGATTTTTTTTGTTTTGCTCGAGGCTTTTCTCTGCAATCGAGTATAGGTCGGTAAATAAGGCATCTAATGTATTTAAAAAATCTCCGAACAAGATTTGGGAAAACTCATCCTTTCCCCAGTTTGCGTGATTACACCAAGACCAAGCCGGCCACCACTCCGAGGTATTGAAAGCTACTCCTATTGAGTCGCTAGCGTTTTTTTGCAGATATTCACTTAGTTGAGATTTTTTATCATTGTTGGAGTATTTGAAACCAAAGCAAATTTCTGAATATTTTAATTTCTGCGGTTCAAACCCAAAACATATGTGATGCTTTTTTAATTCTTCATTTTCCATGAACCAACTCGCGCCGGATTGATTTGCGCGCTGACATCTTAGTCTTTCTGCGACCTTATTTAGTCTCTTATCTATTCGGTCGCTTACCTCTTTTAAAACCAAATCTTGGTTTTCGCATAATTCCATGTAGGCCAAATAAGATTCTCGATCTTTGGTGACCAGCGTGATCACTTCTTTAGATATTGGATTCATGTATTGACTGGTAAGTTGTTTAATTAGAATTATATAAGTCGATATAAAGTCATTGATTATGTCTGGTATTTTTCTGCCATCACGCGTTTTTGCTTTTTGGCAAGATGTTAGCCAATCGATGATATCATTTTTATAAGAAGCAGAAATTATGTTTGTGGCGAATTTATGTGACTCTTCTGTTCCATCTCCTGGTGGCGTATCCCCTTTCAACGTTAGATAAATTAGTCGGGCATTTGGCTTAATATTACGGTACGTTTCAAGCTGCCCTATATATGTCCTGGCGTAAATCTTGTTTTCGACTACGATCTCCTTATCGCCATTCTCAGTGCTGATTAGAATGTCTAGGCGCGCCTTGCCAAGATTCGCTTCTGTTCGAACTTTTACGCCTTTGCTCGGAAAGTCTCGAAGCTCAAATTTATCAAGAAAACTCCTCAGGAAGAAATCCCCTTGACCGTGCGTGCCATTGGGATCCAGCAATTCTGCCAAAATGGGAGAATGCGTTCGAACTTCGTAATGTCCTATTTTGAGTATATTGAAAATACTGAAGCGATAAGCGGTCGAAGCTTGATTTGCGTGATCATGTTGAAGGATATTCCCAGTTTCTTGCAATAGATATTCGAATTTTGATGGGTAGCTTATTTTCATCTTTTTAAATCACTATAATATTTTCGATAAAAAGTAAATTAAATTTAATTTTTTATGAAACTAGTGTTTTCTGAGTGTGAAATCGCTGATGCGTCTTGCCTTAATTCCCATTCTTTGATTGATTTTTTTCTCATGTCCTACTGCGCCCACATTCCCACGATGGACGCGCCCCGGCGGGGGGTGCATAAGCGGTACCACGATACGGCTTATGGGTTTCCGTTGGCGGATGACGACGAGTTGTTTGGTCGGCTGATTTTGGAGATTAATCAGGCGGGGTTGTCGTGGGAGACGATTTTGAAGAAGGAGGCGGGGTTTCGCAAGGCGTATGAGGGATTCGACATTGCCAAGGTGGCGCGCTATGGCGACAAGGACGTGGCGCGGTTGCTGGGCGATCCGGGGATTATCCGCAACCGCCTAAAAGTAGCGGCTGCCATTCACAATGCGCAGGTGGTGTTGGGGCTGCAAAAGGAGTTCGGCTCCTTTGCCGGGTGGCTGGCGGCGCATCATCCGCGCAGCAAACCCGAGTGGATGAAGCTCTTTAAAAAGACCTTTAAATTTACCGGCGGGGAAATTGTCGGGGAATTCTTGATGAGCATCGGCTATCTCAAGGGCGCGCACGCGCCGGATTGTCCGGTGTATCGAAAAATTTTGAAGCTGCGCCCGCCGTGGATGCGGTCTTGAGGTCTCGCGCGGCGAGGATCAATGCCCGACGAGTTGCCGCTCGATTTCTTCGAGGGTGCGGCCTTTAGTTTCGCGGACGTGGCCGCGGATGAACCAAAACCCAAACAGGCAGATAGCGGCGTAGAGATAGAAGGGGCCGTAGGTTCCGATCGATTTTGCCAAGACGGGGAAGGTGAACACGAGGACGAAATAGGCCGCCCAGAGGGAGACGATGGACACGGAGGAGGCAAGCCCCCGGATGTGATTGGGGAAGATTTCGGAAATGAGCACCCACGTGACGGGAGCGAGCGAGGTCGCGTAGATGGCAATGGCCGACAAGACGAAAACCGACACCCAGCCCGGCGGGGCGCGGTGTTGCAAGAGCAGGGAAATCACGAGGTAGGTGACGCCCAGCCCGATGGAGCCAAAGAGCATCAGCGGACGGCGGCCAAGGCGGTCTACCTGCCACATGGCGACCACGGTGAATACGAGGTTGACCAGCCCGATGGCGACGGTTTCCAACAGCTGGCGGTCGAGGTTCGCCCCCACGGATTCGAAAATGGTGGAGGTGTAGTTGAACACCACGTTGATGCCGCACAACTGCTGGAAAACCGCCAGCGCGACGCCGACCACCACGGCGGGGCGGACTTTCTTTTCAAACACCGCCCGGAAGGAGGGCGCGGCGGCGTTTTCGAGGGATTGGGCGATGTCCGAAAAGGTGGTTTCGACAAACATTGCGTCGCCGATTTTGGCGAGCACGTTTTTGGCCTGTGCCGGGCGGCCCGCCTTCAGTAGCCAGCGCGGGCTTTCGGGCAGCCAACATACTCCGGCCAGAAAAAACAACGCGGGAACCGCCCCCGAGCCGAACATCCAGCGCCAGGATTCGTCGCCGAGTTGGGCGAGCTTGTAATTGGCGAGATTGGTGACGAGGATGCCGATGACAATGGTCAACTGGTTGATGGCGACGTTGCGCCCCCGGACGGCGGCGGGCGAGATTTCGGCGATGTACAGCGGGCTTAGCATCGAGGCCATGCCTACGCCCAGTCCCGCCGCAAAGCGCATGGAAACAAACGCGCCGAGTCCCGGGGCGAGCGCCATCCCCAGCGACGAGACCGCGAAGATAAGGGCCGCGAGCATGAGGCCTATCTTGCGGCCAAAACGGTCTGAAATCACTCCCGCCAGCAGGCATCCGGCGATGCAGCCGAGCGCGAGCGTGCCCGTGAGAAAGCCCTCCCACCACGGACTCAGCGCGAAGGCCCCGCGCAGGAAGGGCAAGGCCCCGGCGATGACCGCGAAGTCAAAGCCGAAGAGATATCCGCCCAGGGCGGATATGAAGGAGATGCTCAATACATAGCCTGCGTGGATGCCGGCGGAAGGGCGCGGTTTCATGGGTTATAGCCCTCGGCGGCGCGCGTTGAAGGGACCTGCGCGGCGGGTTCGGCGGCGGCGGCGAAGGCGCGCAGTTGCGCGGGCGTCAGGGCGGCCTGCGGCAAAAACTCCGGCGAGGCCGCGTAATGCGCGAGGCTGCGGCGCAACTGTCGCGCCGTGGGGCGTTTTTCGAGGTCGGCGGAAATATCCGCCGCGCAGAAGATGAGCTTGCCGGGACCGACCTTGGCTTCGAACACAAGGGCGAGGGAATGGTTGCGTTTAAAATTGTCTACCACGCGGACGATGGGTTGCACGGGCAGGCCGTCAATGACCACGCTGCGCGAGCGCAGGGCGAGATCCCACCACTGCCAGTCGGAATGGTTTTGCGTGGGGAACTCCGCCAGCGCGGGATGCGCCGGATCGCAGACAATCCCCATTGTCCCCGATTGCTTGGCGGGATAGAAGAAGGGGCTCCAAAAGACGGGCAGGAAGCGCCCCTGAACGCCTTGAATGCGTTCGGGCGGGGGATTGAGGATGACCGTTTCGCCCTTTTCCAGCCGCGCGAGCGCCTCATCAAATGAATCGGTGATATGGACGGCGGCGGGCGTTTGCGGGAGGTCGGAGGGATACACCCAAAGCTTCCATTCGTTCAGGGCGTCAGTTCCATCGACCGACAGCGACAGCGTCCATTGCGCGGCGCCACCCTCGGCGGGAACGGGCACGGCGAGGGAGCCCGCCCGGGAGGTTTGGCCCTCGGGAAGCGGCAGGGGCCCCAGTCGGCCCTCGGCGACGCTTTTACCGTCGGCACTGCGAATGTGCCACGTTAGGCGGGCTTCGGGAATAGTTTTCCAATAGTTGGCGACTTCAAAAGAAAGCGGGATGGTTTCCCCGCGATTCCAAACGGCGCGCGGGATGCGCGCCAGCGGCACCAAGGGTCCGCAGAATTGCCGGAACTCGGCGGCGCTCACCGCGCCTTTGGGTTCCCAGAAGGCGTTGAGCAGTCCGACCAGCGCCGTGCCCTGTCCGGGGAAATCCTGCAGGCCCAGCAGTTGGAAACCGTCCATCTGCGGGGTGCGCAAGGCGCGCTCAATGTCCTCTTTGTACAGCAACGCCGCAAAGCGCCCCGTGGCGTCGGTGAAGGCGGGGGCCAGCGCCAGCAGGCCTTTTTGCGCCAAGTCGTTGCGCACGGCGATGAAGTTGACGGGCACGAGATTCCCCGTGTAGCGGCTGATTTCCGAAAGGTCGGGGTACACGGCGTACTGCCCGATTTCGTGCGAGACAATCGGCACGGCGATGTCGGCGATTTCGTTGCGGTAGTCGCCTTCGAAGGCGGGTGCTTGCGTGTTAAAAATGCCCTCGCCGCGTATCCAGCCCTTGGGTGTTTTGCGGGTGACAAAAAATTCGTCTTCGGGGCCGGGCTTCTGGCTATAGCCTTTGGTGAGCGGATAGGTGGCCGCCGTGTAGAGCCGACGCGGGTCGGTGGATTGCAGGCGGCGCGTGAGCTGCTCCATCAGGGGCACGTCGCCGCGCAGTTCGTTGCCCAGCGACATGAACATAAAGCTGGGATGGTTGCCGTAGGCGCTGAGAATGCGCTCGGCCTCCGATTGCAGGTAATCCCATGTCTGTCGGTTCTCGCCCACATGGTGGTTCCAGTGGGGCAGTTCGACGAGCAGATAGACGCCCGTTTCGTCGGCGGCGGCAAACGCCGCCGCTGGCGGACACCACGAATGAAAGCGCAGGTGGTTGAGTCCCCATTCCTTGGCGCGCCGCATGATTTTCTTCCAGCTTTCCACGTCGGTGGGCGGGTAGCCCGTGAGCGGAAAGATGCAGCACTCGAGCGTGCCGCGCAGGAAAATGCGCTGCCCGTTGAGCATGAACGAGCCGTTCTCTGACGCCAAGTCGCGGAAACCGAACGCGACCGTTTGGGGCGCGGCCCCTTCGCCGGGGACAACTTCGAGGCGATAGGTGACGGGGTTAAATTCGTCCCACGATTGGACGGGGACGCCGGAAAGGTCCCAATCCATTTCCTGCGCGGCGGGCAAGACGGTTTGGGCGAGGACTTGGCCATCGGCGCGCGCGAGCGTCAAGGCGATGGACCCTTTAAGGGTTTGCCCGGCGGCGGGTTTTATTTGCACGCGCAGGCCCGGCGCGGGATGTTGGCGGGCGAACACGCGAATTTCCCGCGCAGCGGGGGCCGCTGTCGCGCGCAGGACGATTTTGCCGAGCAGACCGTTCCAGATGATTTGGGTGTGATTAGTGTACGCGTGGACAAAACTGCGATCCGCGGGATTGGGAAAGGAGTCGGAAAGGTAAGTCAGCCCCGGATGGATTTCGGAGTTGTCGACGCAGACGGTCAGGGTGTGGCGGCCCGGCGCGAGACCTCCGGTCAGATCGTAGGTATGGGGCGTGGTTAGGCTGTCGCGGCTGCCGATTTCCTTGCCGTCGATAAAAACCGTCGAGCGCCATAAGACGCGCTCCAGTTCCAAGGCGATGTGCGCGTTTGCCCACGATGCGGGAATTTCAATCTCGCGCCTGAACCACGCTTTTCCCGTGTACTCGACTTTGCGCTGGAGATGGGCGAGCACGTGGGCGTCGAGTTCCGGAACGGGTAGCGCGGGCGTGCCGATGCCCGCGTCGTCCAGCGTGCCGGGCAGGACGATGGCCTTCCAATCGGCGTCGGGGGCGTCGGGGCCTGTGAGGCTTACTTGCCATTGGCCCGCTAACGGGATGTCTTCCCCCAAAGCCCGCGGCGCAAGGATACACGCAAGCAGTATGCACAAACGCAGACACCGAAAGGAATTTATGGAGAGGAAGGAAATCATGCGGGGCGGGTACGGGGGTAAGCTAATTCAAAAAACCGGGGGTGGACAGCGCGTATTTCAATTGAGCCGACAAGCTATTGTCGCAACAGAAGGCGTCGTGCAGCGCCAGATGGCGGAGGGATTCCTGCGGTTGGTTGGCTCCGGCGCAGGCCAGGGCGATCAGCAAGTGCGCTTCGGCGTCGCGGCGGGCCTGCAAGTCTTCGTCGAACACCAGCAGGTTGGGCAGACTGGTGGCAAAGTAATCGATTTTCGCCGTTTCCTTCAGGCGGGCCTCGGCGAACGCGCGCAGGCTTTCAAAGAGCGACTTTGCCTCTTCCTCGAGGCCGAGCGCGCGCAGGGAAAGTCCCTTGAAAAAGGAAAGCGGGGAATAAACCGCCAAGGCCATTTCGTTAAAATCGCCGGACTCATCGGCGGAGCGGGCGAAGGCTGCGGCGGCCTCGTCATCGCGACCAAGCGCGCGTAATGCCCGGCCCGTCCAGTAATGGATATCGGCTTTGGCTTGGAGGGGGTGATAGGCTTCTCCGAGATTGGGGGGAGTGTCGGTGGCGGCGCTGAAATGGGCGAGCGCTTCGGCGGGGTCGCACGTTTCTAGCAGCGCCTTTTGCCCGAGCAATAGGTGCGCGGCGGTGAACTGGCGCAGCACCGCGCCTTCGCCGCCCTCCCACGGGTGAAAACGCCGCGTTTCCAGCAGCGCGAGCGCTTCGCCGGGTTTTCCCGAAAGGTTCAACAATGCGCAGTAGGACACTGCGGCGTCGTCGCGCCGCAACACGAGCGCGCGGTGTGCCTCAAGAAACGCCAGCCGCTCGGCCACGGGGCGGTTGCGTTTTTGGGCGAGCTGGTCGGATTCCGAAATCAAACGTGAGTCTTCGGGGCCGAGCGATTGGGCGCACGCGTAGAAGACGGCGGCCCGCGTGCCGTCGCGGTTTTGGTTCCAGAAGGCGACGGCCAGATTGCGGTAGAGCTGTGGGAAAACGCGCTGCGCGGGGGCGGCCTGCCGCCAAAGGTCGGCGGCCTCCAGCCAAACCCGCATGGCTTCGTTGCGGCGGCGCTTGTCGAAGAGGAAATTGCCCAACGCGTATGCGGCCAGAGGGTCGATGCCGCCTTGATGATGCGCCAGCGATTCGAGCACGGCGTAATCGTTCAAGCGGGAGGGGAAGAAATAATCGGGCGATTGCGCGCGGGCTTGGGCGAGCGCCCGGTCGGCATCCGGCGCGCCCAGACGCAGCTTGAGCCATGCGCGCACATAATGCGTCATCGGCGAGCGCTGCGAGGGATTGGGGACGGCGACGGGCGTCACTTTTGTCGCGTGGTGCGCTTCGATAAGGGCCAAGGCTTCGGCGAAGCAGCCCGCTTCGCAGAAATCGTAGGCGAGGTCGAGGACCGTTTGGGCGTCGTTGCGCGAAGTCGGCGGAATGCGCCCGGTTTTTAGGTAGGCGGCCCAATGGTCGAGGGGATCCGCTTGAAGCAGCGCTTTGAGCGCGGCGGCGGCTTCCCCGGCACGGCCCAGTTTGCGCAGCATCACGGCCTTGAGCGAGAGGGTTTTATTGCTTTGGCGGTTGGTGTCGAGCGCGGCGTCGAGGTGGGCGAGCGCGCTTTGGCAGTCGCCGCGCAGCGATTCGATGCAAGCTAACTGATAATGCGCGCAGGCGCGCCATTCGTAGTTCCACGTCGCCTTATAAAAGGTAGCGAAGGCGCCTTCGATGTCCCCCAGCCAGCGCAATGACAACCCGAGGTGGTAGTGGGCTTCGCCCGTGGAGGGATTGGGGTGGAGCCAAGTCAGGCGTGAAACGGCGCGTGCAAAATGGTCGCGTGCGCAGGAAAATTCGCCGCGCGCGAGGGCGCGTTTGCCCAGCGCGACGTTGCAGCGGGCATCGCCCGGGTCGCGCGCGAGCGCCTCGCGCCAATAATCTTCGGGGTCGCGGGTGGGATGGCGGTAGAGTTCCAGATGTTCGCCCGCCAGAAAACATTCGTCGGCTCTGGGCACGTCGGCGGGGGAGGGCGGTTCGGCGGCTTGGCGGCGCGTCTGCACGATTTGAGCGCGGTTCACCGGGCGATAGGAAAGCAGCAAGCCTCCGTCGCGGTCGCGCAATTCCGCCAGCAGCGCCGAGGGATTTTCGCCCACGAAGCGAAGGGAGTCGTCCCGCCAGCTTTGTCCCGGTTTGAGCGAGACGGAAAAGCGGCCCAGCAATGCGCCGTCATTCCACACGGATAGCGCGGTTTCGCAGGCCTCGGGCACGCACAGACCCAAGGCAATGGCGCGGTCTTCGCGCACCGACAGCGCCAGTGCCGCGCGCTCGTTGGCCTGCTGCACCGGGCCTATGTTTTGGATGGGCCACCAAAATTGGGAAAAGGTTTTCGTCTCGTAGGGTAGCAGGTGGGAAAAATCGGGCTGATTGTCGGTGTAGACGCCCGCCATGAGTTCGACATAGGGGCGCGCCTCATCGCACAGTTCGGCGTCCCACGTGCGTCCGAATTTTTGCGTCCCCCAGGTCCACAGCTTTTTGCCGGGAGCGATATGGCGGTTGGCGATGTGCACGAACCCGCCGTTTTTCGAAAAGTCGTAGCCGCCGAAAAAATCGAAAGCGCTTTGGCACACCATATAGCTGGTGGGCACGGGAATATTCTTGTACCACCCGAGGTCGTTGGCCCCCGGACGGTTCCGGTAGTCGATGCCGTAATAGGGGTTCTGCGCGATGGGAAACGATGAAATGGCGCGGACGGCGTGGTCGGCGACGTAGGTGACGTCTTCGGGGAAAAAAGCCTGATAGCTATCGTTCACTTCCGCGGCGACGTTGGCCCACCATAGGAACGTTTGTGGGAACGCCGTCCGATTGTAGAGGCGCACGCGCAGCTCAATCAGGGAGCTGTCGGGACGCATGCGCACTCCGTGCATGCCCTTGAGCCGATTTATCGGATCGTGTTCGCTCATCCAGACCGTGGCGACGCCGTTGCGTTCGCGCTCAATATGCACATCGGCGGGCATGAACGTGCCGGGGCGGTGGTGCTGCGGCCAGTTGAACTCGACCCCTCCGGAAATCCACGGGCCAGCCAAGCCGACCAGCGCGGGTTTGACGGCGTTTTGGCGGTAGAAAAAGTCGTAGCCGTTGGTCTTGTCGAGTCCGGCGAAAATGCGCCCGCCGATTTCGGGAAGCATCTCCAGACGGACGAAGTCGTTTTCTAGCACCGCGCGGCGGTAACGGACATTCACCGGGGCGTCGAAAACTTTGTCGATGAACGGCACGGGGTACGTCTTTCCGCAGCTTCCCTGATAGACGCGCTTTTCAAAAAAAACGGGATTTTTTTCCGGCTCGCCCACGGGATAGGTGGGGATTCGGCAGTGCTCTATTTGGGCGGTGAGTTTCATGGGATGCCTCGGGGATGGGCGTTTGAACGCGACCAGTTTGCCAGAGATCCGGCGTTTCAACAATAGACGATCGAATTAAAAAGATGGATAATTCGCTTTTATTTTGCTTCAATCGGCGCATACCGGAAACGGCCTATGCGCGACGAAAAACACAGACGGGGAGTTGCCGACGGATTTGAAAACGAGCGGATGCTGATTGTGCCGCAGGCGCGATTGCGCGCGGTGGAGCGTTTGCCTGTGCTGCGCGATGTGCGGGTGACGCACATCGGACAGTTCAAGGCGGGCGCGAATCATCGGGTGGTGCGCCGCGACGGCGCGCGCGAACATGTGCTCATCTATTGCCTCTCCGGCGCGGGCGGCGGCAGAATCCGCAAAAAAACCTTTGCGATGCGGGCGGGGGATTTGGTGGTGTTGCCGCCCGGGGCGCAGCACGTCTATCACGCCGACCCGGACAATCCATGGACAATCTTCTGGTTCCATTTCACGGGAATGCGGGCGGACGACTATGTGAAGGCGATGGGTTTTGACGGCAAAAAAATAATTTTGACGGTGCCGCGCATCACGGAGATGGGGCAAGCTTTTGAAGAAGCTTATAGGCAGGCGCTCGCCGGATTTACCCCCGAGGGATTGCTGGGACTTTCCACGGAGTTTGTCCGAATGGTGGGGATGTTTCGCCGCTATTCCAACGCCGATTTGCATCGCCGAGAAGTTTCGCGAGACCGTATCGTCGAAGTGATACTGCGCATGCAAAATGAAATCGCGCGGCACTGGACACTGCCGGAAATGGCGGCGTTGGCGGGCATGTCGGCCAGTCACTTTGTCAAGCGCTTCAAACAGCAAACGGGGGAAGCTCCCCTCGCCTATGTCATTCACCAGCGAATGCAGCGCGCCGCCGTGATTTTGCAGCGCGGTGAACGCTGGATCGGCGAAATCGCCCGGACGATGGGGTATGAAGACCCTTATTACTTCAGCCGCATTTTCAAATCGGTGCACGGGGTCTCCCCCATGGAGTATCGCCGTCGCTGCCGTCTGCCGCTCTGATGTTCGCGTTTGCGAGGGGGGTAAACGATCGGCGGCTTTTGTCCGCGCTTTTCCCTTATTTTGCCGCGGGGGGCGGCGGGTTCTTGGCGGCTTGCGCAACGAAGGCTTGGACGGTTTGCGACTCGATGGCGGCGAGAGATGGGCTGATGGTTTGGCCTTTAACGGGGCCAAAGCCGTGGTTGGCGTTTTTGACGACGACGAGTTCGCAGGGGACGCCGAGGGCCTTGGCTTTTTGGACGAAGCGCGTGGAGTGCTCGAGATTTACGGTGCCGTCGCTGTCGCCATGAAAAATGAGCGTGGGCGGGGCGCTGCGAGTGAGGCGGTCGAGCGGGCTTAATTCAACAAAAAGCGCGGGGTCTTTTTCGGGGGTGGTTCCCATGCGGTTGTTCAGTGCGCGCAGCTTGCCGTTGAATTTGACGGAAATGGCTTCGTAGTTGGGCATATCCGTGGGAGGATACCACGCCACGACGGCTTTGATCGGCATGCCGCCCGCAGGGAGGGGGACCTCGCCGGGAAAGGCGTCCGCCGGAACGATGGCGCACAGCAAGGTGAGGTGTCCGCCCGCCGATGAGCCCCACACGAACACGTTGGTGGGGTCGATCTGGAATTCTTTGGCGTGGGTGAAGAGATAGCGCAGGGCGTCCATGCAATCGACCACGCAGGTGCGCAGGTAGCGGTTTTCTTTCGCGTCCACCCGACGGTATTCAACCGCAACGCCCAAAAATCCGTTTTGCGCGAGCTGTTGAAATACGGCGGCGGCGTTGCCGCCGATTTTCTTGCTGCCGCCCGTCCATCCGCCGCCGTGCAGATAGATGTGGGTGGGGTAGGGGGGCGTGCCCTTGGCCGGATAATACACATCGAGCGTATTCGCGGGGCTCGTCGGTTTATAGGCGACATCCTTTTGGATGCTGCCGTAAACGCAAGCCGGAGCGGGTTGGGCCTGCGCGGTGATTGTGGCGAGGCAAAGCGCGAAGGCCGCCGCTTGAATAAAACGCAGACAGAAACGCATGGCCCCATATTGGAAAACCGCGTTGCCTTCGGCAATGTTTTATGGCGCGATTCCCCAAAGCGAATAGGCGCACGCCGAAGGTGGTGTTGTGCGGATAAAAAAAACCTTCCGAAAGGATCGGAAGGTTTTTTGGTATCCAATATATCGCGTGCCCGTTGCCTGCGAGGCGACACGAAAGCTTTGGCGGAAGGTGTCTTGCGGACAATCCGCCTGAAAAGGTTATGTGCAAATTGTGGGTGTTTAAGCTAATCTTGTAAAGCGCGAACGCGCGCGGGCTTTTTAAAATTTTAATTTTATCTTTAAAAAGCCGTTTTTAGGTGATAAAAATCTATTTTAAGTCAATTTTTCACGCATTTTTAAAACACTTTTTTTCAGAAAAGACAAGGGTGTGACGCAATGGCGCAGGTGCAACGACGGCCGAAAAACAGCGTTATATTGGCTTCAAAAATCTACAAAAAGCCCGCATGGTGAAGGCGTTAGCGGATTTGCCCCATCTGTTTTCATACCGATATTTCTCTGCCCAGCCTGCATTGGGCTATTTGTTATATGCCTGTTATTTTATAGAAAAAGGGGGCCTTTGGGCGGCCAATAGCCCCGCCGGGGACGCTTCGGAAGCCGAATATTCGCCGTTTTTGAGCGACAAGGCATCTACAGCAATGACGCGACTTACATTTTTAATTTCCCCAGACCCCATCGCGCTACGGTGGCAGATATTCCCTTTTCGGCGGAGTTGATGGAAGCCTCGGTGGAATTTGTCGAGGGAGCGGGCATGGCATGGGCGCGCAGATGATCCAAGTAGGCAGCGGATGGGTGGGTGATGAGGGCGCTTGAAAATTTCCATCCGCCGCAAACGCGATTGGTTTTCCGCCACTACCGGAAGCATGTGCCGTGCGGAGGCCTTTTATCCGAATCGAAAACAGAAACCGCAAAGCGCCGGATGTCGGACGCAAAAAAAAACGCGCGGGAAAAGTCCGCGCGCTTTTTTGCAACTGGATGAGCCCTCGATTTAGGGCTGGGCGGCGGGCATGCGGTTGACGGTTTCGCCTACGTCTTCCTTGAGGTTGTAGAGGGAGAGGGGATAGGGTTTGCTTAAATCCTCCTTGTTCTTTTCCACCTTGTGGGCGTAGCCGAGGGCCGGATGGTCGAAAATGGTTTTCCATTCCTTTTGACGGACAGCGACCAGTTCTCCGCTGTCGTTATAATAGAAGAAGGTGTCGCGCGGGCTTTTGTCGGTCTTGCCCGTCAGAAAATCGCTCAGGTCGATGCCGTTGATGCCACTGGGAGGATTGGCCCCGGCCATGCGGGCAAAGGTGGGCAGCAGGTCGATGGAGGAAAGGATTTCATCCGTCACTTGTTTGGGTTTGATCGAGGCCGGATAGGCGATGACGCACGGCACGCGCACGCCGCCCTCGTAGAGGCTGCGTTTGCCGTTGCGCAGGGGCAGGGCGCAGCCGCCGTTTTTTCCCTGGCTGAGCCACGGGCCGTTGTCGGAGGTGAAGACAATGAGGGTGTTTTCCAGCAGGTTGTTTTCCTTCAAATAGGCGATCAGGCGTCCAACATTGAAGTCGATTTCTTCCACGACGTCGCCGTAGGCTCCGCGCGCGGATTTGCCCGCAAAATCCTTGCCCGGACGAAGCGGTGTGTGCGGCATGTTGGGGGTGATGCACACATAAAATGGTTTTTTATCGGCCTGCGCCTTGCCGATAAAGGACATCGCTTCTGTGAAATAGCGCTGCGTCAGCGTGGTTTGCTCGGCGGGGAATTCGACGATGTGCGTGTCGCGCATCAGGGGGGCCTCGCCCTTGAAGGGATCCATCTCGCCCGGCGCGACGGCCTTCACCTTTTCCATGGTCATGCCCTCGCGCCACACGGCGTCGGGCGCGAACGGCACGTTCAGGGGCAGTCCCATGTCGTTGCTGGCGGGGGTGCCGAAAAAGGTGTCGTACCCTTGCGATGTGGGCAGGTATTTTTCCAGCGTGCCTAAATGCCATTTGCCGAAAAGTCCGCAGGCGTATCCTTGGGGCTTGAGCACCTCGGCGATGGTGATTTCTTCGGCGGACATGCCCATGTCGGTGTTGCTGCGGTAAACGCCGCTGCCCTTGCCGCCGTTCCACATATTGACGTTGCGGTGATATTTGCCCGTTTGGATGGCCGCGCGCGACGGCGAGCACACGGCGGAGGAAACGTAAAACGAAGTGGCGCGCAGGCCGCTTTGGGCGAGGGCGTCGAGATGCGGGGTTCGGATGTCGGGCGAGCCGAAACAGCCTAGGTCCTGGTAGCCCTGGTCGTCAGTGAGGATAAGGACGAAATTGGGCTGGGCTGCGAGGAGCGCCGCAGGTAGAGCCAGTAGCGGGATAAGCGAAGTCTTCTTCATTGTATTTTTATAGTATACCACTTGAGCGTGGGGCGGAATCAAGTCCAAATAACCGCCGTGTTGCGCCATAGCATGTTCGCAGGGACGCAAAAAAACGCGAGGGATTTCCGCCCGCGCGTTTTTTTAAAGCCGTCGAGCGGCTGATGTACGGATTGCTTAGACGAGCGACTGAATGTCGGCCCACGTGTCGAGCGGGGTGACTTGCAGGGCCTTGTCGGTGCGCTTGGCCATGCCGGTGAGCACGCCGCCCGGGCCGCATTCGTAGAAGTTGACCGTGCCGGAAGCCAGCGCCGAGCGCAGGCAGTCTTCCCAGCGGACGGTGGAGACCACCTGTTTGACGAGCATCTGCTTGATGTCCTCGGGTTCCGAGACCTGCTTGCCCGTCACGTTGGTGTAGACGGTGAGTTGCGGGGTGCTGAAGGCGACGCCCTTGAGGAACGTTGCAAAGCTGTCGGCGGCGCTCTGCATCAAGCGGGAGTGATAGGCCCCGGCGACCTTGAGCGGAACGACCATCTTGAACAATCCCAGTCCCTTGGCCTTTTCGACGAGGGCGTCGATTTTGGTCTGTTCGCCCGAAACCACGACCTGCCCGGGGCAGTTGAGGTTCGAGACGTCGACTTCAAATTCCTTGCAGAGGGCTTCCGCCGTTTCGAAGCTCCCGCCGATAAGGCTGGCCATGCCGCCCTTGGTGGCGTCGCAGGCTTGCTGCATCAGGCGACCGCGTTCGGCGACCACGCGCAACCCCGTGGCGAAATCAACCGCTCCGGCGACGGCGAGGGCCGTCAGCTCCCCGAGAGAGAGGCCCAGCGCGCTCGTCAGGCCCTGCAGTTTGCCCGCTTCGAGCAAAATCTTGTAAATGGCGTAGCCCTGCACATAGAGGGCGGGCTGGCACACGCTCGTTTGCGTCAAGGTGGCGTCGGGGCCTTCAAAACAGACTTTTTTGAAGTCGTAGCCCAGCGTGGCGTTGGCCTCGTCGTACAAGGCGCGCACCGTCGCCGAATTTTCATAAAGCGAGGAGCCCATGCCGACTTTTTGGGCGCCCTGTCCGGAGAATAACAAACCGATAGCCATAAGTTGAATGAGGTTAATGTTAAGCTTTCAAAGCTACCTATTTTGGAAGCTCAACGCAAACCCAAATCCCGGGTGTGCCCGCAGTGCGGCTACACTTTGAAGAGCGCCATTTTAAAGCGCGTCTTGGCCGTGAGGGCGTGCGGTTCGCCTTTGGGCATGTGGATGAGTTCGCCTTCCTTCAGCGCGTAGGTTTTTTCGGAAATGACGATGTCCACTTCGCCTTCGATGACATAGACCACGGCCTCGACGGGCGCGGAGTGGGTGTCGATGGATTCTCCGGCGTCGAAGGCAAAGAGCGTGAGGGAGCTTTCCTTGGCGGACACAATCGTCTTGCTGACAATGGCGTGCGGCTGGACGGCGATGGCATCTTTCAGATTCAAGACGGTTTTGGCGAATGATTTTTTCATGGTATAAAAAGGCGTCGTCCGTAACGGGCGACGCCTGCAATATAATCTGAATATAGAATTTAGCTAGGGAGCAATACCCTAGGTCGTGTCTTCAAATTCAAACACGTCGTCCGTCGATCGGATTTTTGTCTATTTTTAGTGTCCTCGCTTTGACGATGCGTTGCATCGCCTCAGCTCGAAACCCAAAAAATAGCCTAAAAACCGCCTTTCACGGCCTTGGTTTCAATTTGAAGACGCTCCCTACGCCATAAAATGCTTGAGGGCGTCGAGGTAGCGCAGTTGGGTCTGCGCGATGACTTCGGCGGGCAGGGCGGGGCCGGGGGGCGTCTTGTCCCACGTGAGGGTGTCGAGGTAGTCGCGCACATACTGCTTGTCGAAGGCGTGCGGGGTCTTGCCCACCGCATAGCCTTCCGTGGGCCAGTAGCGCGAGGAATCGGGGGTGAGCACCTCGTCGATGAGAAACAGGTTGCCCGAGGCGTCGGTGCCGAATTCAAACTTGGTGTCGGCCAAGATAAGGTTGGCGGCTTCGGCGCGCTCCGTGCCGCGCTTGAAAAGGGCGAGGGTGGCCGCCATCACCTTGTCAAAGCGCGCTTGGCCCAGAATCTTCGCGCAGCGCTCCAGCGTGATGGGCTCGTCGTGGCCCGTGCTCTCCTTGGTGGAGGGGGTGAACAAGGGGGCGGGCAGTTTCTGGCTTTCTTTCATCCCGGCGGGGAGCTTGTGATCCATGATGCCGCCCGTTTTCAAATAGTCTTTCCAGCCGCCGCCCGCCAAGTAGCCGCGCACGACCGCCTCGATGGGCAGGGGGGCGAGCTTGCGCACCAACATGCTGCGGTGGATGAGTTCGGGGCGGTCCTTGAGCAGCTCGGCCACGGCTTTGTCGTGGTTCTCCACCAAGTGGTTTTGCATGATGTCCGCCGTTTCCTTGAACCACCACAGGCTGATTTGGGTGAGCAGGATGCCTTTGCCGGGGATGCCGTCGGGCAACACCACGTCGAAGGCGGAAATGCGGTCGCTGGCGACGATCAGCAACTGGTCGCCCAGGTCGTAGATTTCGCGCACCTTGCCGGAGCCGATTTTTTTAAAGGGCAGCGCCTCAATGGTACGCAGCGCCTGCTTGGGCAGTTCTTTCTGGATTTGCGAAAAGGTCAGCATACGAAAGATTATCATCGGCGAACGCGCGGAAATTTTCAACCCGATTTGCGGAGGAAAAAAGCCCGCGTGTTTTCCCTCGGGGAAACGGAATTTTTCGCCGCGGGAATTTTTTCGGAAAAAAACGTTGAAAAGGAAACTCAGGTTGTTAGCCTACGGGCAGGATGGGCGGCCTTTGGTTGCGCATCCGGCCTGTCCGGCGTCGCACCGCCGCCGGAATTTTAAAAAGTCCCCATGCAGTTTACCCTTCACAGGCGTTGGTCGATGGCGTTCGCAATTTTGTGTGCGTGGGGCCTCCTGTGTCCGCAGCTCTCGGCTAAGCCGGGAACCGTGCGGGCGGCCAAAAACGCCGCCGCGCAGACCCAGAGCGCGACCGTGACTGCGGCGCAACCGCCCGCGAGTGTGGCCCAGACCGCCGTCGCCGCCGTGTCCGCCGCGCAAGGCGCTCCCCCATCCGCCGCCGCCGGGGGCGACCCGATTAAGAAAGCCATCGAGCAAAAGCACGCGCTGCATTTTGTGAACGATCTGGAACTGAGCTACGCCGTGGTCACCGGCCCCGGAAAAGCCGCTTCTTCCTTTACGCCCGGGGTTACTTATTGGAACGCCTTTGGCGTGAGCGGCGAGGGCACTGTGGGACTGATGCAATACACGCACTCGTTTCGCATCCTGCTTTCCGACGACCCCAAGCGCAACAACGGCACGCGCTTTAATTTAAGCAAGGCCGCCTTCGGGGTTCAGTACAAGGATTTTGCGTTCACCGGCGGGGATTTTTACGAGTCATATTCGCAGTACACCAACCGCGCGCAACTGATGGGCGGAAATGCCTCCTACGCCGCCAACAAACCGAACGTATTGCAAGTGCGCGCGCTCTTTGGCTACGCCTATGTGCGCTGGGACGAGATGTGGCGCAGTGAGGATTTGAAGGTGAAGCGCCGCCAAGTGTCCGGCGTCAATTTGCGGCAGGCGTTTTCCGAACGTCTGAACGTGGGGCTTTCCTACCTGCGTACCGACGACAGCCAGCGCATGCTGGCCTACGACCCGCTGAACCGCAACCACATCGTTTCGGGCACTTACGAGGCGCAACTGGTGGCCCAAAAGATTACCCTTTCGGGCGAAGCGGCGGTTTCGCGCAACGCCGAAAACCCCAACGCCTACACCGCGAGGGAAAACACCCAGCGGGGGATGGCCAACCGCGTGCGTCTCGCGGGCAATTTTGCGCCGCACCAGCTCTCCGCCGAATATGAGCGCGTGGGCCCGGAGTTTCGCACGTTTACGGGCGCCGCCGACATCGACCGCGAAAAGGTGAACGCCGTGTGGGACGTGAAGACCTCGCCCGTCACGCAGGTGACCGCCAATTTTTTGTGGTTTCAAAATTATCTGAACGATCCCTCCAAGCGCACGCAGACCTATCGCCCGCAGGTGGGGGTGACGACGCAAAAGATCCTCGCGCGCAAGGCGAACAAGATTTCCGGCTCGGTGGCCGTGGAGCAAAACGACAAGAAGGGCGCGGGCTCGCTGAACAACATTTACGCCAACCTTTCCTACGGCGACACGCTCTTCGGGTTTTTGAACAGCACGACGAACGTGGGCGTGACGCAGCTGGGCTCCTACGTGAAAAAGACCGACACCGACTATACCTTGCGGCAGGTGTTCGACACGGCGCACACCCTCAGCTCCAATTTGGTATGCAAGCCCTCGCTCAATTTCGGCAGCGTGTACGCCGAGGACGAAATCACCAGCGACATCAACAAGCAGGTGGACTATTCGCTGGGCCTGGTCATTGAAATGCCCAAGAGCAACCTTTCTACCACCTTCCGCGTGGGGCAAAACCGCTTTGTCTCCCAGCGCGTGGAGGACTCCGAGCAGTTCTTCTTCAACATGAGCGTCAACTACCGCCCGCAGAGCATTTTCGGTTGGCGCACCAACGCGACGATTTACCTGCGCGCGCTGATGAACGACTTCGGCTTTGAAAATCAGGACCGCGCCTTCCGCGAGTCGAATCTCACCCTCGGGGTCAGCATTCCCATTGACGCCGCTTACGGGAGAAAGACAGACTGAGTGCCATGCGACGATGCGTCTCGATAGCGATGGGGGCGGCCGCCTTGTTGTGCGCGGGCTGCGGCAGCGTGGAGGACGGCTACCAATGGGTGGTATCCTCCGTGGGCATCGACGCCGAATCCGCCCAGCGGGCGCAGGCCAGAAAGACGCTCGACGCCCTCGTTGACGCTTACCAGAGCCGCAACATCATGGGATTTATGAAGTGGGTGAGCCCGGATTATCCCTTTGCACCCGCCCTGCTGGAGTCGCAACTCAGCCGCAGTTTCACGCAGTATTTTTATATAGAGATCATGTATGATCTGAGCAGCGTGGTGCCCTCCGCCGACGAAAAGACGCTTTCGGTGAACATCAACTTTCGTCGCAAACTCGGGCTGACGCGCACGGGCCAGTTGCTCAGCGACGACGGCTCCACGAATTTGCTCCTGCAAAAGCGAGGGAATGCGTATGTGCTTTTGCAGCAGCACGCCCCCGCGCTGTTCAAATAGGGTTTTTAAGAAAACTCGGCAGGCGTTTGCAAGCGGGCTTCCAGAATGCGCGGGAAGCGCTTGGCAAACACGCGCGCCGTCACGCTCACCGACAGGAAGTCGGCCAACGGCATGGCTAGGAAAATGGCGAAGACCTTGTCGTCCAAAATATGCGGGAGCAGGAAGACGAGGGGGATCAGCAGCACCACCTTGCGCAGCAGGGAAAGCAGCAGGGAAAGCTTGGACTGGTTGAGCGCCACCAGCGTTTGTTGGCAGGGAAACTGGACGCCCATAAGAAACACCATCGCCATGCCCACGCGCAGCGACATGGCGGTGAGGTCGGCCAAGGGCGGGTTGCCGGTGAAAATGCCGGCGAGCAGGTGGGGCAGCAGTTCTATCACGATCCACAGCGCCGTCGCGTAGCCCAGCGAGACGTACAAGAGCAGACGGAAGGTTTCGCGCACGCGGTCCATTTGCCGCGCGCCGAAATTAAAGCTGATGATGGGCTGCGCGCCCTGCGCGACGCCAAAAAGCGGCATGAAGCCGATTTGCACAATCGCCATGCAGATGGTCATGGCCCCCACGGCGAGGTCGCCGCCGTAGCCGAACAAGGTGGTGTTAAAGCTGGCGATGACAAGGCTGTCGCTGGTCACCATCACAAAGGGCGATATGCCTAACGCAAGGATGGGGCGCAGCACCTTCCAGTCGAGGGGCAGGGTGTCGCGCGTCAGGCGCAGGCGCGTTTTTTGGCCGCGCAAAAAGAGCACCACCCACGTGGCCGAGGCCGCCTGCGCGATAATCGAGCCCAGCGCCGCCCCGCGCACGCCCCAGCCGAAACCGAAAATGAAAATGGGGTCGAGTACGATGTTGAGCACGGCCCCCAGCACGCTCGTGAGCATGGCCGTGGTGGCAAAGCCCTGCGCCGAGAGAAAGCCGTTTAGCCCCATTCCCACGAGCGAAAAGACCGTGCCCAGCAAATAGATGTGCAGGTAGTCCATGGCGTAGGGCAGGGTGTGCTCGCTCGCGCCAAAGAGCCGCAGCAAGGGCTCGGAGGCGAGGAAGGCCCACCCCATGAGGATGACGGCGAGGATGGCGGAGGCCGTCAGGGCGTTGCCCATGATCTTTTGGGCGCGCGCGTAGTTGCCCGAGCCCATGGCGATGGCCGCCAGCGGCGGGGCGCCCATGCCGATAAGGATGCCGAAAGCCGCAATGAGGATAGTGACGGGAAATGTCACCCCGATTCCCGTGAGCGCGAGCGGCCCGATCTCGGGAATATGCCCCAAATAGACGCGGTTGACCACGCTGTACAGGGCGTTGACCATCTGCGCGAAAATCGCGGGCAGCGAAAGCCGCAGCAGCAGGGGGCCGATGCGGTCGTTTCCGAGGTCGTTGAGGCGTGCCATGGCGGGGACAGCGGCGCGGAAAAACGCGGCCTAGCGCAGGCGTGGATAGCGCGCGCTGATGACGGCGGCGGTGGGGGAAAGGGGGCTTGGGGCGGCGGTTCGCATAGCTGTGCGCCATGCTAGGGCGAAGGCGGCCCTGGGGGCGAGCCATTTTGTTGCAAAAGGCCCGCGCAAGCCCCCTTGACAGTCGGGCGATTCGGCGTATGCTTAAGCCCAATGCGGGGGCTTTGCCCATCCGCTGCACGCAATGAACCTATCGACGCTTTTTCGCGTTTGCCGCCAGCCTGGGCTTTTTGAACGCCCGGGTATTTTCTTCGTTGCGCGTTGCCGTGCGCGGCTTCCCTAAGGGGCGCGCCTTTTCTTTTTCCTAGATGAAAATTGTCAAAAAATTCTGGCCCGTCCTGATTGTCTCGTCGCAGTTCCATTCCAAGACCGACGAAGGCTTTCGCCTCATGAAGCTCGCCAACGAGCTGACCGAAAACCAGGAATGCTCCGTCATCGCCTCGTACACCTACGAGGACGCCTCCGAGGTGTTCATCTCGCGCGCCGACATCGGGGCCATTGTCATCGACTGGGACATCCCCACCGAGGGCACGATTGAGAACATCCGGCCCGACGATTTTCTGCGCACCATCCGCCTGCGCAACAAGAAGGTGCCCGTGATTTTGCTCACCGACCGACTGGAGATGGAAAACATCCCGGTGGACGTGCTCAAAAACGTCAACGGCTGCATGTGGAAGACCGCCGACACCGTGGAGTTTTTGGCCGGGCGCATTGAAATTCACCTCGTCGAGTACGTCAAGCAGGTGTATCCGCGCTTTTTCGGCGAACTGGTGGAATACGCCGAGGACTACAAATACGCGTGGCATACCCCGGGCCATATGGGGGGCCTCGGCTTTTTGCGCAGCCCCGCCGGGGTGGCGATGCACAAATTTTTCGGCGAAAACACCTTCCGCAGCGACCTTTCCATTTCCGTGCCCGAGCTGGGCTCTTTGCTCGACCACAGCGGGGTGTGCGGCGACGCCGAGCGCAATTCCGCCCGCGTGTTCGGCGCGGATCAGACCTATTATGTGCTCAACGGCACCTCGAACGTGAACCAGATTATCTGGCGCTCGCAGGTGTTGCCCGGCGACATCGCCTTTGTGGACCGCAACTGCCACAAGTCGCTCAACTACGCGATGGTGATTACGGAAGCCTATCCCGTGTACATGGTGCCCCGGCGCAACAAGCGCGGCATCATCGGGCCCGTCCGCCTGCGCGAATTTGAACCCGAGCATATCCGCAAGCGCATCGAGGAAAACGTCATCATTCCGGCGGATCGCAAAAAGCTGCCCGTCAAGATGTCGGCGCTGACCAATTCCACCTACGACGGGGTGTGCTACAATGTGGTCAACATCAAGCGCCACCTCAACCGCGCGGTGGAAATCCTGCATTTCGACGAGGCGTGGTACGCCTACGCGAAATTCAATCCCCTGTACCGCGGGCACTACGGCATGACGGACGACGCCCGCGACCCCAACCATCCCCCCATTTTCTGCTCGCAGTCCACCCACAAGCTGCTGACGGCCTTTTCGCAGGCCTCGATGTTGCACATCCGCGAGGGCGGCACGGTGAAAATCAACCCGGACGAGTTCAACGAGTCGTACATGATGCACGCCTCGACGTCGCCCCAGTACAACATGATCGCCTCCCTCGACGTCGCCACCAAGATGATGGAAGACAACGGGGAAGTGATGTTGCACGACATCATTTGCGAGGCCATTTCGCTGCGCAAAAAGGTGGCGAAGATCGAGCGCGAACTCAAACGCAAGAATTCCGACGACTGGTTCTTCGGCATGTGGCAGCCCAAGGAAGTGCTCGTCCACGGCAAATGGGTCCCCTTTGAGGACGTGGAAACCGAGTATTTGGCAACCCACCAGCATGTGTGGGTGTTTGATCGCATCAACAACTGGCACGGGTTTGACGACATCGAGGAAAATTACGCGATGCTCGACCCGATCAAGCTCACCTTCACGACCCCGGGCATCGACGACGAGGGCAATTTCGCGCGCGAGGGCATTCCCGCCGACGTGCTGACCAATTTCCTCATCCGCGAGGGCATTGTGTGCGAGAAGACGGACTATTACTCCTTCCTGCTCCTCAATTCGCTGGGCACGACGAAGGCCAAGCAGGGGAGCCTTTTGGCCGCCTTGCTCAAGTTCAAGAGCCTCTACGACGAAAACGCCCCGCTCGACGACGTGTTGCCCGATTTGGTGGACAATCACCCTCGCTATAAAAACGTGGGATTGCGCGACCATTGCAACGCCATCCACGCCTTTTACTGCGAACACAAGATTTTGGAAAAGATGCAGGCCGCCTTCCAAGTGCTGCCTGACCCGGCCATGCGCCCGAGCGACACCTACCGCGAAGTGGTGCGCCGCAACGTGGAGTATGTGCGCATTGAGCAGATCGAGGGCCGCACCGCCGCCGTGATGATAGTGCCCTATCCGCCCGGCATTCCCATCATGATGGGCGGCGAGCGCTTTAACGAGCGCGCCAAGCCCATCTTTGAATACCTCAAACTGCGCCAGGATTTTGAAAATATTTTCCCGGGCTACGAGAGCGAAATCCACGGCATCGAGCGCGACGAGGAAAACGGCAAAAATTACTTCAAAACCATGTGCTTGAAACAGCCCGCGCCTGCCAAGGCATAGGGGCCTGAAAAAACCTTTGCCTTTGTCCGCGCGCGCCGCTTTACTGTGAGCGAAAAATATGTCCATCCGATTGCGGCTATTTTTGGTGATTTTCTCGGTCTGCGTGTTGTGCGCCGCCCTCTACGAGGGTTTGGCGTGGTACGCGGGGGCAAGACTGGTGCGGCGCGGGGTGGACGCCCAGTTGATGGCTTCCGCTCATGCGCTCAACGCCATATTGCCGCCGGACTATCAGGATAGGGCGGTGGCGGGTAAGATTTCTTCGGACGAATTCGAGGAACTCAAGCGCCGCATGTTGGAATACACGGACGCGGTCGGGGTGACTTTCCTCTACACCTTGGTGGAAAAGGACGGCAAAGTCTGTTTCACCATGGACGACGAAGCGCCCATTATGGGGCGGTACAAAAATCCGCTGCCGACCGTTTTTCAGGCCTTTCAGGAAAAGAAGAGCATAGTGGGTGAGGGCGACGACATTGATTTTGGCGTGCGGGTGCGCTCCGCGCTGATATACATGGTTTCGCCGGAAGGGATGCCCTACCTTGTGGGGGCGGATGTGAACGTCTCTTTCCTGCGCGACCTGTTCAACGAAGGCGTTTTCAAATTTGCGATGGCGATGACGGCGGGCGCGGTGTTGGCCTTGGTATTGGCCTTTACCCTCAGCCATTACATGGCCTCGCCGATGATCACGCTGGCGGCCTTCGCCCGCGAGATGGCCGCGCAGAATTTCCCCCCGGAAATTCACGTGCCCAAAAAGCTTTTGCCCAAGAACGAGAACACCTCGAATGAAATCGCCTATCTGGCGCTCAGTTTCCAAAACATGCTGGATCGCCTCGACGTTTACCTGAAAAACTTCGAGCAGGAGGTGGCCGCGCGCGAACGCGTGGAGAACGAATTTAAAATCGCCGGTGAGATTCAGGCGAATTTCCTGCCTCCCCAGTTGGAGGACAGCGCCCATGTGTCGGTGAGCGCCTTTATGAAGCCCGCCAAAGAGGCCGGCGGGGACTTGTACGAATATTTCTACCTCGACAGCGAACGCCTGTGTTTCGCCATCGGGGATGTCTCCGGCAAGGGCATGCCCGCCGCGCTGTTTATGGCGCGCGCGATGACGCTGGTGCGGCCCTCGGCCCGGGCCACCGGATCGCTGGCCGAGGTGTCCAAGCTGATGAACGGCGCGCTCTGTCGCAACAACGAGCGCTGCATGTTCCTGACCTTCTTTATCGGCGTGCTCGAAATCTCGACCGGGGCCCTGCGCTTTGTCAACTGCGGGCACAACCCGCCCGTGCTGCGCGAAAAAGACGGCACGGCGCACTATTTGAAGTCGGAGCCCTCCCCGGTGCTGGGCATCGACGAGGATGCCGATTTCGAAATTCACCACGCCCGTTTGGAGCCCGATCAAACCTTGTTGCTCTACACCGACGGCGTGACGGAAGCTATCGCCGTCGACGACAGTTTTTACGGCGAGGATCGCCTGTTGAAGATTGTCGGCGAACTGCCCGTGGCAGCTTCCACCGAGGAAACCGTCCACCGCGTGGTGGGCGATTTGGCTGATTTTGCGCAGCATTGCCCCCAAGCCGACGATATCACGCTACTGTGCATCCGCCGCCGTTAGCCCCCCGTGTATTCTCTGGTGGCTAATGCACATGGTGAACATGTTCCGTTTGTGGTTTTTTTCTATGATCGGAATGTGGCATAAACATCCTTGAATATCCCCGCCGGGAGGCATACCCTGTTATTACCCCCACGTAGCCCCATCCTCTCAAAAATATGTCGAAACGGCACGGTTCCAACCCATTGATAGGACAGTTGAAATTCAGATATTGGTTATTGCTGTCCTCATTAGTTCTTTTGGTGATTATTTATTTCATGCAAAAGGGGTTTTTTGCCGAGAATATCGTCTATTTTTTTGGAATGGCTCCTTCGGATTCCGCCGAATCGCTCTCCCGTAAAGATGCGATTGCCATTCTGGACAAGACGAGCTGGTTTGGCTATTTCGACAATTTCCTGATTCCTTGCGCAATCTTGTATGTGTGTTCGTTTTTTGCGTTTCTTTACAAGCTCTGGGATGCCCTGCCGCAGCATCGCGCGCACATGACTCCCATCAAGGCGACCATGCCGTTGCTGATTCCGGGCTTCAACTGTTATTGGGTCTTTGTCAGCACGCTGCGCTACGTCAAAGATGCCAATCATGTCTTGCGCCTGCGCAACATCGAGAATAGTCATATCAGCCCCGACATCGCGGTTTGCATGAGCGTGAGCATGCTGCTTTTGGCGACCCTGGTGGTTATCCCCGTGGTGGGCGATATTTTCGTTTTGTTATATATGATTTGCCTGTGCATCTTTGCCTCGCAGTCCTGCGCCGCCGCAGTGACGATTGCGCGCACCAGCCGTTCGCATGTGCCCGACCGTCAGCCCCTGATGGAGCGTAATGCGCCGGTGGTTTCGGAAAAATCAGCCTGAGCGGTGGACGGCCCTACGGGCGCCATGTGAGCGCTCCCGCGTTTGGAGTTGGCCTGCGCGCAACCTTGTTTTATTGTAAATTTATGCAGAACTCCTCCGCCTTGTATCGACTATCCGTGAGCATTCGTCGCGCGTTTTGGGGCGTGTGGGTGTCCAGCCTCTTGCAAATTGTGGGCGGCACGGTTGCCATTTGGGTGCCCATGCAAAAAATGATGGACGCGATCAACCGGGGGATAGACCCGATGACGCAGGGCTTTACCCGGTGGCTGTGGGAGCACTCGTGCAACAGTCCCCTTTTTGTAGGCGGATGCATCCTTTTCTTGGTGACGCTGGTGGCGGCGCACGTTTATTTTTTGCGCTTTATTTATCTGTGCTGGACCATTATCCCGCCCGCGCGCCGCAGCACTACGCCCTTGAAGGCGTCGCTCCTGCTGCTGGTGCCGATTTTTAACCTCTTTTGGGTGCATGTGGCCTTTTACGGATTTGCCAAAGCGGCCAATGCGCTGACCGCCGAACGCGGACAGACGCCGTTGATGTCCGAGCCCCTCGCCAAGTGGATGGCCCCTTGTGCGCTGTTATCGCTACTGCCGAGTGTCGGTGCGGTTTTTGCGCTCATCTTCTTGCTCCTGCTGTGCGGGTTTTTCCTGCAAGCCTATAAGGGCTCCCTCGCGCTGTGCGAGCCGCCGCCTGCGCCGTTTGCGCACGATTAAAACGGGTCTTCCCGATGCCTTTAAGGTTCGAGGGAAAGCGTATTCTTTTTATAACTGATTGCGGCTGCGCGGCTTTTGCGGATTTGGCGCAGGCAATGGGGCGTGGTGCGGGTGGAAAATCTGTTTAGCGTGCTTGAAAAGCTGGATGCGCTCTGAGAGAATAAAGCATCATGACGCGCGTCGAAAAAGCAAAAGCGGTATTTCACAACCCTTATTCCTGTTCGCAGGCGATCATTGCCGCTTTTGGCGACGGCTCGGAATCGGCGTTGGCCGAAATGAAGGCCTGCTCCGGCGGACGCGCTCCCGAGGGGCGTTGCGGGGCCCTGTGGGCCGCGCTGACGTTGCTGCCGGAAGGGCAGCGCGCCGATTGCGAGGCGGGATTTGCCGCCAAAGCGGGGGCCGTGCAGTGCCGCGAATTGAAAAAGGAAAAACGCACGCCCTGCGAGCGCTGTGTGGAAATCGCCGCCGACTATTTGGAAACGCATTTGCCCGTATCGAAATGAAAAAAGCCTCCGCCGACAAAAAAATTTTGCTGGTGGACGTGCGTTCGCCGGAGATTTTTGCGCAGGCCCACGTGTCGGGCGCCATCAATATTCCCATTGAGCGGCTGGAGGCCGAATTGCCCGGGCACGTCCTCGGCAAGGAAGCGGTAGTCGCCGTGTATTGCAACCATGGCGGACGCGCCGGGCGCGCCTGCAAACTGTTGCACGAGCTGGGCTATGCCGCCGCCCAAACGTGGGGCGGCATTGACAACGCCCGCGTGAAGGCGTGGGAGTCGGGCATAGGCCGCCCGGACGCCCCCCTGCCGGAACCCAAGCAAGACGCCTGAACAAACTTTTATCCCCTATGACACAGTCCCGAAAAAACATCCTTGTGGTCGGCGGCGCCGGCTATATCGGCAGCCATTGCGTGCGGCAGTTGACCGCGGCGGGCGCGCGCCCGGTGGTGCTCGACAGCCTCGTGTACGGCCACCGCTCGGCCTTGAAACCCGAAGTGCCTTTTTATAAAGGGCTCCTCGAAGACGAAGCCTTTGTGCGCGAGATTTTGCGCAAAGAAAAAATCGACACGGTGATGCACTTCGCCGCCTTCATCAACGTGGGCGAGAGCGTGAAGGACCCGATCAAGTATTATCTGAACAACCTGAACGCGCCCGTAAAACTCATTCAGGCGATGTTGGCGGAGAACGTGAAGCGCTTCGTGTTTTCCTCGACCTGCGCGATTTACGGCGACCCTGCGGTGCTCCCGATGGCGGAAGACCGCCCCATGTCGCCCGTGAACGCCTACGGGCAGACGAAGCTCGATTTTGAAAACTTCCTCAAGAGCTGCGTGCGCGCCTATGGGCTGAGCTACGCGGCGTTCCGCTATTTTAACGCCTCGGGCGCCGCCGCCTCGGGCGACATCGGCGAAGACCACAAGCCCGAGACGCACCTGATTCCCTTGGCCATCCAAGCGGCCTTGGGTTCGGGCAAGCCGCTGACGGTGTACGGCAAAGATTACCCGACCCCGGACGGCACCTGCCTGCGCGACTATATCCATGTGGAAGATTTGGCGCTCGCGCACATGTTGGCCCTGAACAAATTGGAAACACCCGGCACGCGTTTGGAATACAACGTGGGCACGGGCAAGCCGTTCTCGGTGCTGGAAATCATCCAGAGCGTGGAGCGCGTGAGCGGGCTGAAAGTGCCCTACACGATTGGCGAGCGCCGCGCGGGAGACCCGCCCGCCCTGTACGCCGACCCGACGAAGGTTCGCGCCGAATTGGGCTGGAAACCGAAATACGAAAACGTGGACGACATCGTTGCCTCCGCGTGGAAGTGGCACAAGAACCATCCCCAAGGATTTGCCGAATGAACGAGCGCTATTACGAACTGAGCGCCGCGTTTGACGCGGCGGGACAAGGCCACGTCTTTCGTTTTTGGAAAGACTTAAACCCCGCGCAGCGCGAGGGGCTTTTGGAAGACGCCGCCGCCATCGACCTCGTGGAGGTCGAATCGCTGTGCCAGCGCTTTTTGAGCGGCGCGGTGCTGGCGGTGGACACCTCTGATTTAAAGGGCGCGCCGTTTCGCCCGGTGCCCGCGCACGGGGGCTCTTCCGCCGACTGGGCGGGGGCCGAGCGCGTGGGCGAAGTCGCCTTGCGCGAAGGCCGGGTGGCCTGCTTCACGGTGGCGGGCGGGCAGGGCACGCGCTTGGGCTACGACGGCCCCAAGGGCGCTTACCCGGTGACGCCCATCCGCCAAAAACCGCTCTTTCAGGTGTTCGCCGAAAAGATATTGGCCGCGCGCCGCCGCAGCGGAGCGGCGATTCCGTGGTTCATTATGACGAGCCGCCAAAACCACGACCAAACCCAGGCGTTTTTTGAGAAGAACGACTGGTTTGGCCTAGGCCAAACCAGCGTGTTTTTGTTCCGGCAGGGCATGATGCCCGCCGTGGACCACAACGGGAAAATCCTGTTGGAATCCCCCTGTCGCATCGCCCTGTCGCCCGACGGGCACGGCGGCTCGCTCCGCGCGCTGGTGCGCAGCGGGGCCACCGAGCGCATGCGCCGGATGGGTATCGACCTCATCAGCTATTTTCAGGTCGATAATCCCTTGGTGCACTGCGTGGACCCCTCCTTTATCGGTTTCCATCTCTTGGGCGAATCCGAGCTTTCCAGCAAGGCCTTGCTCAAGACCGACCCCGCCGAAAAGGTGGGGCATTTCTGCCTGCGCGGCAACCAGATGTGTGTGGTGGAGTATTCCGACTTGCCGAAAGATTTGGCCGAAAAGCGCGCCCCGGACGGACGGCTGGAATTTTGCGCGGGATCGATTGCGATTCACGTCTTTTCGCGCGCGTTGGTCGAACGCCTCGGCGGCGGCGCGCAGGAGCGCCTGCTGCCCTTCCACCGCGCGGACAAGAAAGTTGCGACCATCGACGCGGCGGGCAACCCCGTGAAACCGGAAAAGCCCAACGGCGTGAAGTTTGAAATGTTTGTGTTCGACGCCATTGAGCACGCGAAAAAGCCCGTGGTTATCGAGACGCTGCGCGAGGAGGAATTTTCCCCGGTGAAAAACGCGCAAGGGTCGGATTCGCCGCAGACCTGCCGCGACGACCAGTTGCGCCAATCCGTGCGCTGGCTGCACGCCGCCGTGTGCCCCGTGCCCACGGACAAGCAGGGCTTGCCGCCGCATCCGGTGGAAATTTCCCCGCTGTTCGCCGACTCGCAAACGGCCCTGTGGGAAAAGCGCGACCGCCTGCACAATCTCGATTTCACCCAGCCCTTGTATTTGGGCGAGTAGGCGGATGTGAGCCATAAAAAAGCGCGCCTTGCAAAGCAAAGGCGCGCTTTTTTTATGCCGCAAACCTCAGGCTACTGCGTGATTTCGTAGCGGTAGTCTTCGATGACGGGATTGCTCAGCAAATCGCCGCAGAGCTTGTCGAGGGCCTTGCGGAACTCAGGGGTGTCTTGGCCGTCCACCGAAAACTCGATGGTCTTGCCGACGCGCACCTTGGAGGATGTGGCAAAGCCGATGCTCGTCATGGCGCGGCCCACGGCGGCGCCTTGCGGGTCGAGCACGTTCTTCTTGTAGTTCACAAATACGCGGATGTTCATGATGTTCCTTGTTTGAAAGATGAGGATTGTTGGAGAGAGTTTTTTTAGGCGTCCATGAGCGAGGGGATGGCGTTTTCCCAGCCCTTGCGCAAGTCGGCGACATTCCACGAAAGGCCGAGGTCTTTGACGCGGAGCGTCGAGCCCGAGGGGGTGGTCTTGCCGATGAGGCGCGCGGGCACTCCGGCGGCCTTGGCGGCGGCCAAGACGGCGTCGGGCGTCGTCGTGGCAACCACGATGCGTGCGGGGCCTTCGCCGTACAGCAGGGCGTCGCGGCGGATTTCGGCAGGCGCGCCCGACAGGTCGAGGTCGGCGCCGATCGTCTCATTTTGGCCAAAGCACATTTCGGCGACCGCCGCGAGCAAACCGCCCTCGGACAAGTCGTGCGCGGCCTTGACAAAGCCCTCGCGGATGACGGAAAGGGTCAGGTCGATGACGCCTTGGGCCGCCGCGAAGTCGAGCGCGGGAACCGCGCCCGTTTTCAGGCCGTGCAGCTCTTGCAGATAAAGGCTCTGACCCAGCGCATCCACCCAGTCGCCCAGGAGCACGAGGCTCTGGTTGCGGCCCGCCCACTGCGTGGTGACGTGCTTGGGATCGTCCAGAAGCCCAGCGATCGAGACCGTGGGGGTCGGGTCGATGGCCAGCTCGGAATTTTCGTTGTACAAGCTGACATTGCCGCCCGTCACCGGCACGTCGAAGTAGGTGCAGGCTTCGGCGAGTCCCTTGATGGCTTCGCGCAGGTAGAAGAAGGATTCCGGCTTGTAGGGGTTGCCGAAGTTCAAATTGTCGGTGATGCCCAAGGCGCGCGCGCCGGAGCAGGCGAGGTTTTGCAGGCACTCGACCACGGCGATTTGCGCGCCGAGCTTGGGGTCGGCCTTGCAGTAGGCGTTGTTGCAGTCGTTGGCGATCGCCACGTACTTTTCGGTATTTTCCAAGCGCAGGCGCACCACGGCGGCGTCGGTGCCCGGCTCCAAGACTGTGCCCGCCATCACCATGTGGTCGTACTGGCGCCAAATCCAGCGCTTTTCGGCGACGGTGGGATGGTTGAGCAGGGCGGGGAGCGCCTTTTCCAGCAGAGCCTTGTCGGGCTTGGGCAGGCTGTCGGGCTTCCACGCGCGCATCTGGGCGATGGAGGCGGGCTCTTTGGCCTCGCGGGTGTACAAGGGGGCGTCGTCGGCCAGACGGCTGGCGGGAATGCGCACCACTTCCACCCCGTGCTGAGTGACCACCATGTCGTTGCCAGCGGTGACTTCGCCGATTTGCACGGCGTGCAAGTCCCACTTGGCGAAAATGTCTTCAATTTCCTTCTCGCGGCCCTTGGTGACGATGACGAGCATGCGCTCCTGACTTTCGGAGAGCATGATTTCATAGGAATTCATGCCGCTTTCGCGCTGGGGCACGAGGTCGAGCTCAATGCGGATGCCGGAGTGTCCGCGCGAGGCGGTTTCGGCGGTGGAGCAGGTGAGGCCCGCAGCGCCCATGTCCTGAATGCCGACCACCAAGCCGGGCACTTCCATGAGTTCCAAGCACGCTTCGATGAGCAGCTTTTCCATGAAGGGGTCGCCCTTTTGGACGGCGGGGCGGTCTTCGGCGCTGGACTGCGAAAGTTCCTTCGAGGCGAACGCCGCGCCGCCGAGGCCGTCGCGGCCCGTGGCGGGGCCCACGTAGTAAACGGGGTTGCCGATGCCGGTGGCTGCGCCGCGCTTGATTTGGTCGTGGCGAAGCGTGCCCAAACACAGGGCGTTGACCAGCGGATTGCCCTCGTAGCTCTTGTCAAAATAAACGTCGCCGCCGACATCCGGGATGCCGATGCAGTTGCCGTAGTGCGCGATGCCGGATACCACCCCGCGCATGAGGCGGCGCGACTGCGCCGAGGTGCGGATGTCGCCAAAGCGCAGTGAATTGGTCAGCAGGACGGGGCGCGCGCCCATCGTGAAGATGTCGCGGATGATGCCGCCGACCCCGGTGGCCGCCCCTTCAAAGGGCTCGACCGCGCTCGGGTGGTTGTGCGATTCAATCTTAAAGCAAATGGCCCAGCCGTCGCCGATGTCGATGACGCCTGCGTTTTCCTCGCCCGCGCGCACCAGCACCTTGCCCAGCGCCTTCGGGTCTTTTTTCTCCATCGGAAAACCGCGCAGCAGCAGGCGGGAATTTTTGTAGGAGCAGTGCTCCGACCACATCACGGAAAACACCCCCAGTTCGGTGAGGGTGGGTTCGCGGCCGAGGATTTCCTTGATCAGTGCGTACTCGGCGGGCAGGATGCCGTGTTTTTTGATGAGTTCCGGCGTGATGGGAACGTTGAGTTCCGGCGCGGGATTGGGAGGCAGCGGTGCGGACATGTCTTTGAAAGGTAAAATTTTTAGGCCTTGGCCGAGGCGAGGAAGGCGTTGAGGATGGCGAGCCCGTCGGTGGAGGGGTGGATACCCGCCTCGCACGCGCGCTCGGGGTGCGGCATCATGCCGAACACGTTGCCCGTGCGGTTGCGGATGCCCGCGATGTCGTTGAGCGAGCCGTTGGGGTTGTGGGCGTAGCGAAACAGAATCTGTTTGTTCTTTTCCAGCTCGGCCAATCCGGCGTCGTCGATGCGGTAGTTGCCTTCGCCGTGGGCGATGGGAATGCGCACCTGTTTGCCGAGCTTGGCGACGTTAAATTGGTCGGTGGAGTCCTGCACGTTCAGCGTTTCGGTCTGGCAGCGAAACTCCAGACAGTTGTTGCGCAGGAGCGCTCCGGGGAGCAGGCCGCTTTCGCACAGGATCTGAAAGCCGTTGCAAATGCCCATCACGAGCCCGCCGTTGGCGGCGAACTCCTTGACCGCCTGCATGGCGGGCGAGAACTGGGCGATGGCCCCGCAGCGCAGGTAGTCGCCGAAAGAAAATCCCCCCGGGATGACGACCGCGCGGGCGTCTCCCAAGGTCTTGTCTTTGTGCCATACGAGCTTGGCCGGTGTTTTCAGCACCGATGCAAACGCGTGATAGGCGTCGTTATCGCAATTGGAACCCGGAAATTGAACAACCGCTACGTACATATCCTGACGATTTTAAGGAAAGGTACGCTGGGCTGTAAAGCCGCATTTCAAAAGAAGGCGGTTTCCGGCGCTAAAATAGCGTCTTAGGGATTCACCTACAGCGGGTTGTCGGCGACGAGGATTTGGCCGATGGGGCCGCGCCAGTCTTCCTTGTTGGCGGGCAGATAGGTATGAAAGCCGAGGGCCTTGGCGGTGTCGATATTGGCTTGGCCGTCGTCGATAAAGAGGGTTTCGTCGGCGCGGATGCCCGCGTCTTTGAGCACAAGGTCGAAAATCGTGCGGTCGGGCTTGCAGGCCTTTAATTCGCACGAGGCGTAGATTTTTTCGGCAAAATCGGTGAGCGGGCGGCCTTCGGGCGTAAAGGCGGGGGAGTTGAACCAATCCACCACATAGGGGTTGGTATTGCTCAGGATAAACACGCGGTAGCGGCGGCGCAGGGCTTCGAGGGCCTCCAGCTTGTAGGCGGGCACGCCCTCGACAAAGGCGAGCCACGCGGCGGCGACGTCGGCCTCATTCACGGGTTTGCCGAGATGTTCGGCGAGCCTTTTGCAAAACTGCGGGCCGTCCAAGCTGCCGTCTTCGATATGCAGGAAAAATCCGTTTTGATGATAGGCGCTGAGCATTGCGTCGGCGTCTTTTACGCCCATGGCCTCAAAGGCCTTCACGGCGGCCTCGCGGTTGAGGTCCACAATCACGCCGCCAAAATCGAAAAGGAGGTTTTTAATCTGCGCCATGGTATGAGAATGTAAGCGGCCCGTGGAAAAAGTCCACGGCGGATTTTTTAAGCGGGTGCGGTGTCGGATTTTTAACGGGAAAATGACTGCGCTTGACAACGCTCAAAGGGCGGGCTATCAACGGGGCAGACTGGGGAAACTTATTAATAAAGGAGTTTTTTATGCCGCGCGCTTTTTCATCCGCCGTTTATGTTTTTGCCGCCGCCGTGTTGTGCGCGTGTACGGCTCCTGTTTTGGCCGCCGAGGCCGCGCCCGCCGCGCGCGAAGTGACCGCCAAGATAACCCGGCTCGACCTTTTTCGCGACGCCACGGTGGCCGTTTACCGCCAGTTGGACACCGGGAAAGCGGGCGAAACGTTGCGTGCGCCGCTCGACGACGCCATCTTGTTTTCATCCCTGAGTTATGACCCCGCGCTGGTCGGCAGCATAGCCCGGGCGCGCTGGGTGGGCGCGGAGGCAGCAAACTATTACAAAAACGCCCTGCGCCCCTATTTGGGCAAGGCGGTGGATCTGACGTTATCGGAGGATGTCGGATTGGCGTCTTACAGCGGTACGCTGGCAGCGCCCAAAGATTGGGCGCAAATCGGCGAGGTGGGCCGGGCCGCGCTGCTGACCGACAAGGGCGTGGTTACTTTTCCGCTGAGCGCCCTGCGCAGCATTTCGGCGAAGGATGGGCTTATTCCCGCCACGCAGTCGGCGGAAAAATACGGGCTCGCGGTCAGTCTGACCAAAGACGGCGCGCCCGCGGTTTCCTACGTTTCGACGGGCATCGGTTGGGCTCCCTATTGTGAAATTCACCTGATGGGGGAGGACAAGATACGGTTCCGCCAATACGCCGAAGTGCTCAACGAATTCGGCGATTTTGAAAACGTGCCGATTGCGCTGGTGTCGGGCGACTCTCGGGCGGCTTTTGAAAAGAAGCTTTCGCTGCTTTCGCCCAATCAGACATGGGGGCGTTTTTTAGTTTTGAAAAATGTGGAGCCATGGGGGAGCGCCGCCGCCAGTATGGGGACAAAACGCGAGAATGTAATCCGATTCCTCGACACGCCCCAAAACATGGGCGGCACGGATATTTCCTTCAAACAAGTGGGCAACTGGTCGCTCAAAAAGAACGACGCGCTCAACATCCCGCTGATTGACGGGGTCGTCGGTTGCCGCCGCCTTGTGAAATGGGAAGTTAAGGATGGTGGCGATTGGCAGGGGGCATTTCGCAACAACACCGCCGACAATCCCGCCTACGACAGCGTGATTTTCAAAAATCCGTTTGAAGAGCCCATCGTCGATTCGCCCGTGGCCGTGTACGCCGACGGGCGTGTGTTGGCCCAAAGTCAAATCGACTGGGTGAACGCCCGCGCCGAGGCCACCGTGCGCCTTGCGGCGGCTCCGGGTTTGGAGGGTTCCTTTGAAGACACCCTCGCCCCGAAGCAGCCGACGGAGGAATTGACGACGTTGGGCGGGCGGGATTACCGCAAGGCGCTCGTCGAGGGCAAACTGACGCTCAAAAATCTGCGCGATGTGCCCATGAACCTAGCCGTCTCGCGCACGTTTGAGGGCGAACTGATTTCGGCGCAGGGCGACCCGCATTTGACCTCGCTACCGCAGATGTACGACGTCAATTACCAGCTGCGGCTCGTTTGGAAACTGACGCTCGCCCCCGGCGAGAGCAAGACCTTCACTTACAGCTATACGCAGTTGCGGCAGAATTGAGGTTTTTTACGCGTGAAAATCTTTGAACAAATCCTGCTGAAGAAACTGCCCGAGTACGAGGCGGAGGGGTTGATTGACCCCGCTTCGCGCGGGCGGTTGGAATCGCATTTGCAAGCGAGCGTGCAGGCAGCCTCCGGGGTGTGGTGGTGGGTGCTTTATGTGCTCGGCGGGATTTTGGTGAGCCTCGGGGTGATTTTGGCCGTGCGCAATAACTGGTACGACTTTTCGCCCGGCATGCGCTTGTTTATCGGGGCGGTTCCGCTGTTGGCCTCGGCGGTTATCGGCGCATGGGTGTTGGCGACACGGCCCAACGGACTGTGGGCCGTCTTTATCCCGTTGCTGAATATCGCGGGGGTGATGTGCGCGATCGCCGTGACGGCGCAGGTGTATCAGCTGAAACCGGATTCCCATGCGTTTTTCTGGACGGTGCTCTGGCTGGTGTTGCCGTTGCCGTTTTTGTTCCGCTCACAGCTGACCCCCGCCGCGTGCCTTATTTTGCTCGCCTGTTGGGCGGGCGGCGTGGAGCGGGGCAAGGAATTGTGGGCGCCGATTTTCTTTTGCGCCTATGCCGCGCCGATGCTGTGGCTCATTCTGCGGCCTTACGGCAAGGGCGGCGCGCCGTTGCAGTGGATGGCGGTGGCGGCGGCGGGCATTGCCTTGCCCATTGGTCTAGCCAACGTGTGGGACATCTTTTCGCAGCCGGATAATCTGCGCTTTGATTTTTCCGTTCCGGCCGTCGCGCTGTGCGTTTCGGCTTATTTGTTGTGGTATGTGCGCATTCGCCGCCGCGGGAATAACGGTTGGGGTGCCGAATGCGCGCTTTCCCTGTTAGGGCTTATCCTCTTTACGATAATGACGCTGGTTTGGGGAGGTCGCTTTTTGGGGGGGACGCGGCGGCTTTCTCCTTTTTGGGAGGCGCTTACCACCTCCTGGACATGGGTGGATCTTTCCTTTTTGGCCGTCATTTCGGCGGGCGTACTCGTGTGGCTTTACCGCGCCCATTGGAAACGGGACGGGACACTGCCTTACCTGTGCGCCGCTTTGATCGGCCTTTTCGGGCCCTTGTGGTTTGTGTTGGGGCCTTTTGAGGGAGCCCTGAGAGCCGCTTTGCGCTATGGATGCAATTTGCTGTTGGTGATTGCGATCATTTCATTCCTGCTCGACGGCATCCGCCGCCGCCTTTACGGGCCGCTGAACACGGGCATTGCCATGCTGCTGTTGTTTGCGTGGGTAAGGTTTGTGGAACACAACTTTTCGCTGTTGGCGCGGGCCATCGCGTTTATCGTGTTGGGCCTGTTCCTCATTGGCATGAACGTGTGGCTCAACCGCGCGCGCAGAAAGGAGCGTCCCCAATGAAGCCCGCCCGTTTTGCCTTGGCTGGCTTTGTGATCTTGGCATGTCTGCAAATCGCTGTGGTTGCCTACATGATGGCCGACTGTGCGCATTTTCTGAAGGTGGGCACGCCCGCGCGGTTTGCCTGTGCCGCCAGATATGGGCGATACGGTTCCAATCCCGGCGTTTCGCTTGATTTTTACGCCGCGCAAACGCCCTATAAGGGCGACATTCCGCAGGTGGAAGTCTTCTTGAAAAAACAGGCTTCCAAGCCGGAGAAAAAGCGCGAAAGCTCTGTGTTTTTCCGCGACGAGGAGGGGTTCGCGCGCTACCCCGTGCTTTTCACGGAGGGCGAAAATGCACTGTGGCGCATCAGCGCTTACGGCGAAGCCGCGTTGATCGACCAAAACAAGGGGATTTTGGCCTATGTCCGGCTGAGCCGTTGCGACGTCAAAAAAGGAATGCTTTATTTCGATTTTCCGTTCAATTATTTCCAAACTCGCGACACGGCCCAGCGCCGGACGGTGCAGGCCCTTGAGCTCAACCGAAAAGACGAGGGGAATCCCGAATCTGACTACAAGGGCGTTTTGCTGGTGCGCTTCGGCGAAAACGGGCGCTGGCAAATCGAGGATTTGCTGCTGGACGGCAAGACGGTTTCCGACCCCGAAAATCTGCCGCCGGAGATGAATAAAAAACAACCGTGGAGGGAATAATCGAAAGGTAAGAGCTGCCTGCATATTTTTCATGGGAAGGGAGCCCTGCGCTTTTCCTTGCCTTCGTCTGTGTCTGGAGTAGGGTGTTGTTTAGTATTTACCCGTTTGATTTGACGAAGGACAAGGCCCATGAAGACCCTCATTGTTTTTGGTGCGTTGGCGAGTGCGTCGGCGTGTGCGCAGGCGGCGGGGTTGTTTGACAACGCCACGGCCGTTCAGAATGTGTCGGAAGCCCCCGCCGCGTCCGCTACGGCATCCGCCCCTCAGCCGCAGGCCGAAGCGCCCAAGGCGGCTCCGGCGGTTCTGGGCAGCGTCCAGTATTCGGTGGGCGGCAAGACGCTCGCCGCCGGGAGTTTGCCCCTGCATTCAAGATTGGTGAAATTGCCCGACGGGCGGGTGGTGCGCATGTTTGTCAATCCCGCGCCGGAAGCGCCCGCCGCACCGCAGGGAGCCGTGCCGGTCACCCTTTCCGCCAGCGCGGGACAACCGCAAGCCCCCGCGCCGGAGCCTACCCCCGCGCCGGAGGTGCAGGGCAGTGCGCAGGCGTTTGAACTGCGTTTGCCGCAGGCCGTTTCGCCGCCGTCTTCGCCCGCGCCCGCCGCAGTTGCTGTTGAAGCGCCCGCGCCGATTCCCGTTGCCAGTCCCGCCCCCGCGCCCGTTGCACAAACCCCTGCCGCCGCCGTGCCTCCACCTGCGCCCGCCGTGCCCGGCTACGCCGTGTTTGTGATGCCGGACGGTCGCGTGTTGCGCGTGGATACGGCCAAACCTGCCTCGACGCCCCGTACGGCGAATGCGGGTGGAAAACCGCTGGAGTGGACGCTTGAAGTGCCCGGCGAGCCGCCCATGCAAATTACGCCCGAAATGGTGTCCGCCGAAAAAATCACCCTGCCGGACGGTCGCGTGCTCAAGATTGTGAGCGCGCCCGAACTGGCCGCCGAAAAGGCGCGCAGGGAAAAGCAGTCTTTGTTTTCGCAGGCACAGTCCGTGGAGTCGCGCCTTGCGCAAGGCGGCGAAAATCGGGAAATTCCCGTCACGTATGTAAACGGCGAGCAGTCCGTGTCGCTGCGCGAAAAAGTGGACGCCGCCATGCCCGTGTCGCCCACCAATCCCGCCAATCCCTAGGGAGTGTCTTCAAATTGAAACCAAGGCCGTGAAAGGCGGTTTTTAGGCTATTTTTGGGGCTTCGAGCTGAGGCGATGCAGCGCATCGTCAAAGCGAGGACACCAAAAATAGACAAAAATCCGACCGAAGGACGACGTGTTTGAATTTGAAGACACGACCTAATCGGGCGTTTAGGCCGGCCTTATGGCGGGCGTGTCGGACACGCTCGCTTGGAGGCGGCGTTCCAACTCCTTGAGGTCTTCGTCATTGGCGATGACCATCAGCACATCCCTTTCCTGAATCTCAGTGGCTCCGCGCGGCACCACAAAGGCGCCGCCGCGTCGGATAAGCAGGATGAGCGCGCTCTCGGGCAGGTGGAGTTCGACCAGTTTTTTGCCCGCCAATAGCGAGCCTTTGGGGACTTCCACTTCCGCGGTTTGGCTGCCTGCGTTGCCCGTGTTTTCAAAAGTTAGCGGCGAGCGGGAGGTTTCGCGCAGGGGTTTGTCCAAATGCAGCAATCGCGCCAGCGGCATCAGCGTCTTTCCCTGAATGAGCACTGAGGCGAGCACTATGATGAAGACGATTTCAAAAAGCATCCACGCGTTCGGCGTGTTTGCCATCATGGGAAAGGTGACGAGCATGATGGGCGCGCCCCCGCGCAGGCCCACCCACGAGACAAAGAGGCGTTCGCGCTTGTTGAAATTGCTGCCGATCATGCCCAAAAAAACCGCGAGCGGGCGGGCCACCAGCATGAGGAAAAAGGCCACGAGCAAGCCCGTGAGCGCCACTTCCGGCAACCGAGAGGGAAAGACCAAGAGCCCCAACATCACAAACAGCAGGACTTGCATGAGCCACGCCATGCCGTCGAGAAAGCGGCCCAGCCCGTTTTGAAAGACGAATTTGGAATTGCCCATCACCAAGCCCGCCACATAGACGGACATAAAGCCGTTGCCGTAGCACCATTCGCTGCTGCCGAAGGTCAGCAGCACAAATCCGATGCCCAGCACATAGTATAGGCCGTCGTATTCGAGGTCGATGCGGTTGTAGAGCCAGACGGCCAGCTTGCCCCACGCAAACCCGATCAGCAGGCCTATGCTCATTTTAATGAGAAAGCTCGGCAGGATCATCCAGTAGGATTCGCCGGGCGACTGGATCATCCCCACCATAAAGATGGTGAGAAAGGCGGCCATAGGGTCGTTGCTGCCGGATTCAAATTCGAGCAGGGGCTGCAACCGCCCCTTTAGGCTCACCGAGCGCGAGCGCAAAATGGCAAACACGGCGGCGGCGTCGGTCGAAGAGACGATGGCCCCCAGCAGCAAGCACCACTCCAGCGGAAACTTGCCCCCCGTGACGGCGTAGGCGAAAAGCCCGGTGAACACGGCGGTGAGCAGTACCCCGATGCTGGAGAGCACCGCGCCGTAGCCCAAGACGGGTTTCACGTTTTTCCACGACGTGTCGAAGCCGCCGGAAAACAGGATGAAGGCCATGGCCACCGTGCCGATGGCGTTGGCGACCACGGCGTTGTCAAAGGGGATGCCCAACACGTCGCTGCCCGCGAGCATGCCGACCGCCAAAAAGATGACGAGCACAGGGACATTAAGCTGGCTGGAAACCTTGCTGGCGCAAGCTCCGGCTAGAATGAGGAGGGCGATGATGGTGAGGACTTCCGGAAGGGCTATCATAAGGGTGGCGCTCTGCTAATTTAAAAGCGAAGCTTTCGCGGCGCAAATGCCGATTTGAAAAAGCGCGAAAAAGAGAGCTTTTCAGAATCGTTATTTGGCTCATACTGGAGCAAACCCCCATTTCAAATTTTTATGAAATATCGTCTCTTGTGCGCGGTGTTGGGCGGATGTTTTTTGGCGCAAGCGGCCCTGTGGAGCCAGAACATCGGAAAACCCGGTGAAAATTTTACCCTAACCAAGGACAGCGTGACGCGCGCGGAAGGGCTTGCGCCGGGCGAGACATTGACATTTTCGTGGAATAACTCCGCCATCTTCCCCGGCACGCAGCGCGTGATCACGGTATATGTGCCACGCGCTTACGACGGCCAAACTCCCGCTTGCGTGGCGGTGTTTCAAGACAAGGGCGGCTACCAGTTTGAGACGGTGTTTGACAACCTCATCCGCACGCAGGAAATGCCGGAGACCATCGGCGTGACCGTGCCCCCGGGCAATGTGCCCGGTGTGCTCGATCCCTCGGGCGTGCGCCACAACCGCACTTTCGAATACGACACGCCCTCCGACCGCTACGCTCGGTTTTTGCTGGAGGAAATCTTGCCTGCCGTGGGCAAATTAAAGACCTCCGACGGGCGCCCTGTTGTGCTTTCTGACAAGGGCAACGACCGCATGATTGCGGGCAACAGCAGCGGCGGGGCTGCGGCGTTTAACGCAGCGTGGGCGCGCCCCGAGGAATTTTCGCGCGTCTTTACTTCGGTGGGCTCATACACGGGCTTGCGCGGGGCTTATATTTATCCGACCCTCGTCCACAAGACCGAGCCCAAGGCCTTGCGCTTGTTTTTACAAAGCGGCACGCGCGACATGTGGACGAGCTTTGGCGACTGGTGGAGCGCCAACAACGCCATGGTGCGCGCGCTGGATTACGCAGGCTATGATTTTAACTATGCCTTTGGCGAGGGCATGCATTCGGAGGCTCACGGCACGGTGATTTTTCCCGAAGTGATGCGCTATCTATGGAAGGGGTGGCCTGCGCCCGTGCAGCCCAAGCAGCCCTCGCGCAATCAGGCGCTGAAGGCCGTGACGGTGCCGGGGCAGGGATGGGAAACGCTGGCCGGAACCTTTTCGGGCGCGCGCAATCTGTGCGCCGACGGGGCGGGGGAGGTTTATTTTTCGCGCGGGGACAAGGTGTCCAAGCGTCCGCGCGCCGACGTGGCCGAGCGCGCCGGAGAAGGAATGCTGTGGGCCTTTGCGCCCGACGGGGTGTCGCGCATTGTCGAAAAGGGCGGCGCGCTGCAAGTGGTCTCGCCGGATGGGAGCGTCACGGAACTGGCGCGCGCCCTGCCCATCAGCGCGCTGGCTGTCACAAACACGGGCGATGTCTATGCGGGGGCGGCTTCCTCGCCGGGGGCGCGCACCGACCAAATTTGGCTCCTGCGCGCCGGGGAAGCTCCCTTCCTCGTGGCTGACCATATCAAAGGCGTGGGGGCCCTGTGCGTTTCGCCCGACGGCAACTGGCTGGCGGCCTACGAAAGCGACACCACGCGCGGCTACAGTTTCCGCATCGAAAAAGACGGCGCGCTGAGTTGCGGGCAGTCTTTTTATGTGCTGCACAAAGAAGATGTGGACGACGCGGCTTCGCCCGCCGCCGCCGTGGCCGACGCATCCCCCAACGCCTACCAGTATGTGGCCACCGATTTGGGGGTGCAACTGTGCGACGCCAACGGCCGCAGCGCCGCCATTATCCCGCTGCCGGAGGGAACCCCGGCGGTTGCGGTGTGCTTTGGCGACAAGGATTTCAAAACGCTCTATGCGCTGGGCGCCAACGGCAAAATCTATCGCCGTCCCCTGCAGGTGTCGGGCAGTGCGCCTTTCCTGCCGCCGACGCCCGTGCGAGTGAAGGCGGGATAGGCCCCATGGGATCGGTGCGCAGTCTTGCCATGCGCGGAGTTTGTCTGTACTATGAACAAACAACGCGTGCTTTCGGGCGGCTTTCATTCGGGGATTGCCCCACACCGCTTGTGTTGTCCGACGATGCGTTATTCCTTTTTGCGACGATATGAGCGACAACACTCCCACCGACGATCCGCGCCCCTTCCGCTGGGGTTGGCGGGGGCTTGCCGATTTGCTCCCCTTAAATCCCACGGCGCTGCGCGGGATTTTTAAATCCCTGCGCTATCGCAATTTCGCCCTTTATTTCGGCGGGCAATGCGTGTCGCTGGTGGGGGCGTGGATTCAGCAAGTGGCCCTCGGCTGGCTGATTTATTCGATTACGCAGTCGGCGCTGATGCTGTCGATCGCGGTGTTCTTGGCGCAGATCCCCATGCTGTTTGTGACGCCCTTTGCCGGGGTGGTGACCGACCGCTTTGACAAGCGCCATATTCTGATTTTTACCCAGAGCGCCCAGATGGCGCTCGCGCTGGTGCTGGCCGTTCTCACCCTGACGGGCCGGATTAACATCGAGCTTATTTTCGCGCTCTCGCTGGTATTCGGGTTGCTGATGAGCTTTGATGCGCCCGCGCGGCAGGCTTTTTATTCCAAACTGGTGCCCACGGAAGATTTGAGCAACGCGATTGCGCTGAACTCCACCGTTATCAACGGCGCGCGCTTCGTCGGCCCGGCGGTCGGCGGCTGGCTGATCGCCCAAACGGGCGAGGGCTGGTGTTTTCTGCTCAACAGTTTCACCTTTTTGGCGACGATTTGGGCGCTCTTGCTCATTCGGATGCCCGCGTTTCATCCGCCGCAGGGCGTCCATTCGGTGTTGGGCGACATCCACGAGGGGATTTCCTACGCCAAGCACACCGTGCCCATCCGCGCGATTTTGCTGCTGTTGCTCTCCGTCAGCTTTTTCGGCGTGCCCTTCCTGCTGTTGATGCCCGCCTTTGTGGGACAGCTCGGCGGCGACAGCCAGATGCTGGGCAACTTGATGAGCTGCGTGGGCATCGGATCGGTGACGGCGGCGCTGTGTTTGGCCGCCCGCAAGCGCGCGCTGGGGCTGGGGAAAATGCTGACGCTGGCGAGCATCGTGTTTGGCGTGGCGATGATTTTGATTTCCTTTGTGAAGACCGCCGACCTTGCGTATTGGCTTTGCGTGCCGCTGGGCTTTGGGATGATCGCGGTGGCCGCTTCCGCCAACACGCTGTTGCAAACGCTGGTGGACGACTCCAAGCGCGGGCGAGTAATGTCGCTGTTTAGTATGCTTTTTTTGGGGTTGCCGCCCGTCGGCAGTTTGTTGCAGGGGTATCTCTCGGGATTTGTGCCGCTATGGGGCATTACGCTGGTGTGCGGGATTATCTGCGTGATTTCGGGGGTGGCTTTCGAGTATTACCGCCCCATTGTGCGCAAGCACGCGCGGGCCATTTATGCCGCCAAGGGCATTGTGATGCCGGAAATGGCCAACGCCCTCAATTTTTCCAACCGCCGCCCGCCCGTTTAGCCAGTCGGGCGGCCTGTGAAAAGCGCGCGACATCCCGGTTGCCTTTCCGCGACACGGGGGAGGAAACGTTGTCTTTCGCGCTTTTTTTCGGTAAGTTTATGCTTCGCTTTTGATCCGGTATGCACGTTTCGTACAAACAGATTTGGCTGATTTCCTATCCCATCATGCTCAGCTTGATGATGGAGCAGATTGTCGGCATCACCGACACGGCCTTTTTGGGCCGGGTGGGGGAGATTGCCCTGGGGGCGGCGGCGCTTTCGAGCGTGTATTTTATGGCCATCTATATGCTGGGTTTCGGATTCAGCATGGGGGCGCAAATTATGATTTCGCACCGCAACGGCGCGGGCAACCGCCCGGAAATCGGGGCGATTTTTTACGAGGGGATGGTTTTTTTGATAGGGCTGGGGGCGCTGGCCTTTGCGCTGACGCGCTGGGGCTCCGCCGCGATTTTGGGCCCCATCATCCAATCGAAGGAAGTGCTGGCGGGGTGCTTGGATTATCTCGACTGGCGCGCATGGGGCTTTTTCTTTGCGTTTGCCTCGCTCATGTACCGGGCGTTTTATGTGGGCATTGAACACACGAAGGCGTTCACCTACGCGTCGGTCTTAATGGTTTCGGTGAACGTGGTGCTCGACTATCTGCTGGTGTTCGGCAAGGCGGGGTTTCCCGAAATGGGCATCGGCGGCGCTGCCCTGGCCTCCAGTATTTCCGAGGCCTGCCAGCTCGTTTTTTTCATTCTCTACACGCGCTTTCGCATCGACGGGACGGCCTACGCCTTTCGCTATTTGCGCAAGCTCAACCTGCCGCGCATGGGCAAACTGCTGTCGCTCTCGGGCTGGACGATGGGGCAGTATTTTGTGGCGGTGTGCGTGTGGTTTGTCTTCTTTTTGGCCGTGGAACACTTGGGCGAGCGCGCGCTGGCCGTTTCCAATATTATCCGCAGCCTTTCGGTCGTGTGGTTCATGGTGTTGGCTGCCTTCTCCTCGGCGGCGAGCACGCTGGCGGGCAACATGATGGGCGCGGGCAAGCCCGAGGGCGTGCCCGAAGTGGTCCGCAAGACGTTCATCCTCTCGGTGGCCTTTCTGATGCCTGCGCTGATTTTGGTCTCTGTTTTTCCCGAGGCGACCCTGCGCGTTTACACCGACGATGCCGCACTCATTGCGGATTCGCGCGCGTCCTTGTGGGTGATTGCGGCGGCCTGCCTCTGGGCTTTACCCGCCCATGTGCTACAAAAGGTGATTTCCGGTATCGGCAACACTCGGGCGGCTTTCTTTATCGAGGTGGCTTCTTTGGGGGGCTATATGGCCTATGTGGCCATTGCCATTTATTGGCTGAAATCCCCTGTGGCCGTCTGCTGGGTGGCCGACCATGTGTATTGGCTGGTGATGCTCGTGTGCAGCATCGCGTATTTTAAGCGCGCGAATTGGCGGGCCGTGCGCGTGTAAGGCGTGGGTTTTTCGCAGGGGGTGAAATTTTTCTGGTTCGGTAAAAATTTTCAAGTCACCACAATTCTGGCAATGGAACCTCCTTTTCCATTTTTCATCCTCATAAAAGCCCTTATGAAGAAGACCTTTTGTCCGGCAAGCCTGTTGTTCCTTGGAATGTTGACGGCGGTCTGCGTGCAGGATGCCGCACTTTTGCGTTCTAAAATAATTACGATTCCCTGCGGAACACGCGGTGGGCGTAGATGCTGTAGGCAATGGCCAGCGGGACGCCCACGAGGGCTACGCCCAGCATGATTTTGAGCGTCATTTCGGAAGACGCCGCCTGCGCGATGGTCAGCCCCGCGCTGTCCGGGGGCAGGGGCGCGATCAGGTAGGGGAAGAGCATGGCCGCGTGGAAGGCGAAAAAGCACAGGGCAAAGAGCGCGCCATAGATGAAGGCGCGCACTGCCAGCTGCATGCGGGCGGCCATAAACCCGGCGACCGGCAAGAGAATGAGCACATACATGAATCCGGCGGAGACGCTCAGGGGATTCATGTAGGTGAGCAGCAGGGCGAGGTAGAGCAGATAGGCCAGCGGCAAAAACCCGTACGCCTTGCGCGCGATGTGGGCGAAGCGTTCGCCGAATTCCGCGCCCTTGCTCTTTATCGCCAAAAAGCCCGCGCCGTGTGCGCTGAAGAATGCGACGCCCAAAAGCCCCGCGAAGATGCCGTAGAGGGAGAAAAGCCCCAGCAATCCCGCCAGCGGCGAGACAATCGGCGCCATCACCTGTCCCGAAAAGGCGGCCGCCAGCGCCACGGCAAAGATCGCCGCGCACAGGGTGGAGGACAGGGCGATGAGCCAACCCCAAAATCCGCGCCATTTGTCGCCGTCTTTGAGGAAATAAAACTCAATGGAGCCCACCCGCACAATCAAGAGCATCAACAGGAGCATGACGGGCGTGTAGAGCTGCGAGAGCACCGTGGCGTAGGCCTTGGGAAAGGCGGCGAAGAGCCCGCCGCCCGCGGTGATCAGCCACACCTGATTGGCGTCCCAGAAGGGCAGGATGGTGCGCACGATAAAATCTTTTTGCGCGCGCGTTTTGGAAAACGGGATCAAAATGCCCGCGCCAAAGTCGAACCCGCCCGTCAGATAAAACACGGCGAGCAGCACGGCGACCAACACGAACCAGATGATTTGCAAGGCGTCCATGGGAAAATCAAGATGGGGGTTAATAGCCCGCGCCGTGCGGCGCGTCGGGCCCTTGGCGGACTTTCTTGAAGAAGAGATAGAGGAATATGACCGTCAAGACCGTGAACAGGACGGTGAAAAGAATGGTGGAGCCCAAAATTTCGCCCGGAGTGGCGACCGTGGTGACGGCGTCCTTGGTCTTTAAAATATGCCAGACAATCCACGGCTGACGGCCCACTTCGGCGGCGGCCCAGCCCAGTTGGCTGGCCATGAGCGGCATCAGCACCGAGGGAATGGAAATGAGCCAGAAGAGGCGCGCGGGCCATTCGTCGATGGCGAAAATTTTCTTAAAAATCCACAGCAAAACGCCCAATGCGAGCACCCCGCCCATGGCCGCGCCCAGATACACCATGGCGCGGAAGGTTTGGAAGGTGAAATTAACGGGCGGCCAGTATTGCGGACGCAGGTCGGGGTAGTCCGCGGGCGAGGCCTCGGGATGCAGCTGTTTCAAAAAGGCGTCGCTGGGCAGATTGTCGAGCCCCTTCACCACGGCGTTGATGTTGCCGTAGGCCAAGATGCTGAAGAGCCCGGGCACGGCCACGCCGCTGACGGTGTGCGTCTTTTCGTCCGCCCAGCCAAAAAGATACAAGGGCGCGTGGGCGTCGCTTTTGTAATGGGCTTCGAAGGCCGCGATTTTTTCCGGCTGGGTGAGTGCCAGCTTGCGGGCGCTGTCGTGGCCTGTGAAGAGCATGGAGATTGCCGCCACGCAGCCGAAAATAATGGCCACCTTCGCGCAGGGCTTGGCAAATTCGGCGTCCTTGCGCTTGCGCAGGATATAGTAGCCGCACAGCCCGAGGGCCAAGAACGCGCCGGAGAGCCAAGAAGCCGAGAGCGTGTGGGTCAGGCGGTCGATGGTCGAGGGATTGAGCGCCATGTCCCAGAAATCCACGATGGTGGCCTTGGTGGTGGCAAGGTCCGCCGCATTGGGAACGGTGCCGGGCGGCAGGGTTTCCCAAAACGTAGTGCCGTCGGGAGCCGTGCGCATCGTTTGCAGCACAAAGCCCGCCGGGGTCTGCATAAAGGAATTGGCCGCGATAATCCACACGGCGCTCAGGTGCGCGCCGATGCACACCATGACGGTGGAGATAAAGTGGGCCGTCTTGCCCACCCGGTTCCATCCCCACAGGGCGATGCCCAAAAAAGAGGACTCCATGAAAAAGGCGAACACGGCCTCAATCGCCAGCGGACTGCCGAAGACGTCGCCCACGAAATTGGAATACACGGGCCAGTTGGTGCCGAACTGAAAGACCATGACGATTCCGGTAGCCACCCCGATGGCGAAGAGCATGCCGAAGAGCTTTAGGAAAAACTCCGCGCCCTTGCGGTAGAGCGGGTCTTTGGTTTTCAGCCACAGCGCTTCGACGATAACGATAAAAACGGCGAAGCCTATCGTGATGGGCGGAAAAATGAAGTGAAAACCGGCGGTGAGGGCGAACTGAATTCGGCTCAGGGTATCGACGTCCATGAAGAGCATTTTGCGCTTTTATGGGCGTTCGACAACTGCGAAATTATGAAAAAAAGACGTAGTCCTTTTGAGGTTGAGACGTCGGGAGCGCGTGCATAGGGTTATGAAACATGGGAATTTTTCTCGCAGTTTTGGCCGTGGCGCTCGTTTTCTACGGGGCGCTGTTCGTCTTTTTTCGCCTCATGCGCGAGCGGATTGCCTTTCCCGCGCCCAAGGTTTCCTACGCCTTTGAGGCAGCGAATGGGTTTGTCAAACTCAAGACTTCCCTTGGCGTGCAAATAGCCGCCGTGTGGCTGCCGAACCCTTCGGCCAAATACACCCTGCTGTATTCGCACGGCAACGGTGAGGATTTGGGCGAGATTATGCCTGTCTTAAAGGCGTTTCAGAAAATGGGACTTTCCGTGTTGGGCTACGAATACCCGGGCTATGGGCACAGCGAGGGCAAGCCCTCCGCCCCGGGCCTCTATGCGGCGGCGGACGCTGCGTGGGCCTTTTTGACCAAGGAGGAAAAAATAGCGCCCGAGTGTATCGCCGTGATGGGGTATTCGATGGGCTCCGCCGCCGCGTGCTATTTGGCCGGGGCGTACCGTCCGCGCGCACTGGTGGTGGCGGCGGGCTTTGCATCGGCCATCGAGTCGATTTTTCCGGTAAACATTTTCCCGTGGGAGTCCTTTTTGAACAACCGCCACAACATCGCGGCGGCGGGCTGCCCTGTCTACCTCCTGCACGGCACGCGCGACCGCGTGGTCCCTTTTAGAAACGGCAAGGCCCTCTATGCGCTGGCGCGCGGCCCCAAGTTTTTCGCCGTGGTGCCGGACGCCGGACACTACACCTTAGGCACGCTCTCCCCCAAGGCGTATTGGTTTGGAATTCCCCGTTTTATCGAGACGCTGAATCCGGCACAGTTAATTAAATAATCACCTTGCGTGAGGACGGAAACGCTTTTAAGTTTTGCACATGCGTTTTTTAAAAAACGTTGGGCTGAGTGTTTTGTCCATAGTGGCCGTTGTTTATGTGGGGCTTTTTGCCGCCGCCTTTATATGGGGAGAGTCCATTCTTTTTCAGCCCTCAAAGCCCACCTACCGAATTGAGCAAACGGGGTATTTGGTTTGTAAGGCTCGCAACGGAAGCGAGGTGGCCTTGTTCTGGATGCCGACGGACGGCGCGCGCTACGCGGTGATTTACGCCCATGGCAATGCCGAGGATATCGGATTGGTGCAGTATCCCGTCGAACGATTTCGCCGATTGGGATTTTCCGTTCTGGCTTTCGATTACGAAGGCTATGGGCGTAGCGGCGGGCAGCCGACCGTTGACGGCCTGCGGCAATCGGCATTGGCCGCATGGGATTTTTTAACTCGGGAAAAAGGAATTGCCCCCGATCACATCGCCGTGGCCGGATTTTCGCTGGGGGGAGCCGCCGCCTGTTATCTGGCTGCCCACGAACGCCCGCGCGCGGTGTTGCTGATGGGGGCTTTTGCCAGCGCCTTCCATGTGGTTGTTTCTGTGAATCCGTTTCCTTTGGCACTATTGGACAATCGCGTGCAGGCCGCACATATCGACTGCCCCGTGCTGATGTTTCACGGAACGGATGACAGCGTTGTTCCTGTGCGCAACGCCGACATGCTCTTTGATTCCATTAAGGCGCCCAAACGTCTCGTCTGGCTTCCCCGGACAGACCATAACGATCTGATTTCACGCATTAGCTTATCTCAGTGGGATGGAATACGGCAATTTGTCGAGGCTCCGGAAAATCTTGCAAATATTTCCTTTGCGAAACCAGAAAAGAAGAAGTATCCCGCTAAATAAGCTTCTTCGCCCAGCCGAGGAAGATGGGCATCAGGGTCTTTTGGTCTTTCGCGGAAATCGTGTCCACGTTGTCCTTGAGCAGCTTGTCGTAGGCGGGGATGATGTCTTCCAAAATGGAATCGCCCTTGGGGGTGAGGCGCACGAGGTTGACGCGGCGGTCGTTGGGGTGGGGGGTGCGCTGCAGGAGCTTTTCCTTTTCCATGCGGTCGAGGATGCCGGTGATGTTGCCGTCGGAGACAATCAGCTTTTCGCTGATGGCCTTTTGGCTCAGGCCGTTGTCGCCGCCTTGGAACTTGAGCACCATCAAAATGTTAAACTTGGGCACGGAGAGCTTGCGCTTGCGCAGCAGCACGTCGAGCTTGTGGTTGACGGTGTTGTAAACAATCGCAATCAGGTAGGCCAAGTCCAAAAATGGCTTGCCGTCTTTGCCGTGAACGCCGAGGCTTTCGAGATTTTTCATTGGTTTATGTAAAAGAGTTTACCCTGAATGTGGTATTTGTAAATAGCTAATACGTAATACAAAGTTGCACAGGGTTCCCAAAAAACGCAAAAAAAACGCCGCCTCAAAGGAGGGGCGTTTTTGCACGGGAGAAAAAATCGGGGGTTAGTCGCCCTTTTCGCCTTTGGCGGCCTCTTTGGAGTGGCCCATCGCCTGGAGGGCGAGGTACTTGTCGCCGAGGGTGGAGACGTTTTCGTCTTCAATGTCGAACACGTCGTAGTGCTCCTCTTCCTGCGCCAGCAGGGTTTCAAAGAGCGCCTTGGTCACATGGTCGGCGTTGTCGGTGGCGAGCTTGGCCCACGCGTTGTAGTTGTCGGCGGCCTTTTGTTCCAGCTGGCGGGCTTCTTTGAGCATGGCGCCCACTTCGTGGATGTATTTGATGGGGCCCGGATACTTCATGTAAACCTCGCCCTTGAGGAAGAGGATGCGCTCGGCCAGCTTTTCCACGTGAATCATCTCGGTGATGGAAATGCGTTTAAAGATGGCGGCAAGGGTCGGAAACCCGCGGTCTTCACACAGGAAGTGGAAGTACATGTACTGATCGACCGCCAAGAGTTCGTCGGAGACGGCCTTATTCAGCAGTTCGATACTGGTTTCTTTGTTCATGGTCAGGAGGTTTCGGGGTTTGGGTATTTGTGACGGGCAGAGGAGGCATTTATTTAGCGGTCAGCACGAAGTCGTCGAAATAGAGTTCCCCGCTGCCCGGGTAGACGACGAAGGTGATGCGCAGTTCCTTGGCCCCCGGGCATTCGTAGCGCATTTTGTAGGTGACCCATTCGCCGATCTTCTTGACCGTGCGGTCGCCCACGCGGTAGGGGGCATTGGATGGGCTGCCGTGCATTTGGCCTTGGAATGAGGAAATGGCCTCGTTCTTCTGTTTGAAATCCGCCGAGGCGCGCACGCGGTAGGACAGCTCGAACGCGCTGTATTTGCCGTTAAGCGCGACGGTTTGCGTAAATTCCTTTTCTTTGGGCCCGAGTTGGAGGATATAGGATTTATTCTCGGAGTTCGCCTCGATTTTGCCGATGCGCCCGTCGCCTTTCCAACCGCCGCTTTTTTCGAAATCGCCGTTGTTTAAGAGGGCTTTTGCATCGCCCGTGGCCGCCGCAAAAAGCGCCGGCGCAACCATTAAAAGCAGTGCCAAAAATGGGGTTTTCATCGCCGTCATTATGAGAGCCACGATAATACAATCAACCTTTTTTTTATAGGGTGAAATAGGGGGGGATTTTGGCGCACAAAAGTTTCGCAAGCGACGCCGCCGGGGCTTAAAATCAGGGTTATGGGGAAATATGCCGCCACTTATCGCGTGCGCGTGAGCGATGTCGACGCCCTCGCGCGCATAAAGCTCTCCGCGCTGCTTTCCCTCATGCAGGAGGCCGCCACCGAGCACGCGCAGGCGCTGGGAGTGGGCCGCCGCCATTTGTTGGGCCGCGGCCTCGGCTGGGCGCTGTCAAAACTCACCCTCACGCTCGCGCGCCTGCCGCGCTGGGGCGAGCGCATCACCATCGAAACGTGGCCCTCTGCGCGCACGCGCATTTCCACCGACCGCGAATTTGTCCTGCGCGCCGAAGACGGCGCTGTGCTGGGCACCGCGCGCACCTTGTGGGTGCTCTTTAATTTGCGCGAGCGCCGCATCGAGCGCTTGGCGGTGCTGGGGGATTGGCCCGCGATTGAGGAGTTTGCCGACGACACGCGCTTTGAGCGCCCGGTTTTTCCGCAAACGGACGGGGCGCTTGCCAGCGAGTTTGGCGTGCGCAAGGACGACATCGACCTCAACGGCCACGTCAACAACGCCGTCTATATCACTTGGGCGCTTGAGCCGCTGAGCCGCGAATTTTGGGAAACCCACGAGCCCGCGCGCATCGCCATGTGGTTTGTGAGCGAAGTATCCCCCGGCGAGCGCGTCCGCTCGGAATGCGCCGTGGCGGGGGAGGAAACCTTTCACCGCCTGATGGCGGGCGGCACCGAACGCGCTCGCATCGCCGTCGCATGGCGCGCCTGCGCGGAGAAACCCATTTTATAAAACACCTATGTCTTCCCCATCCCTCGCCTTGTTGAAGTCCGTTCCCAAAACCGAGATGCACCTGCATTTGGAGGGCGCCATTCCCTACGGGCTTTTGCAAACGCTCGGCAGCGCCCAATACGCCAAGAAACCGGCATCGTGGGCGGACGATTACCGCTTTGCGCGGTTTTCGGATTTCGACGGCGCGCTGTTGGGGCTGGTGATGCCGTGGTTTAATTCGCCCGAGCGCTATGGCTTGGCCGCCGCCGCCGTTTTTGCGCGGTTGCGCGCGGAAAATGTGTCGTATCTGGAAACCAGTTTCGCCTCCGGGGTGTTGCAATTTTTGGGCCTGGACGGCGCGGCGGTGGCCGAGGCCATCCACAAGGCCGCGCCCCCCGGCATGCAAGTGCGCGTCTTTTTGGGGATACATCACGATGGGCGGCCGCCAGCAATGGAGAAAGTGCTGACCGAGGCGCTGTCGTGGAAATACCTCGACGGCATAGACCTGCACGGCGACGAGACCGTCCCGCTCGAAGCGTGGACGGGCCCCTACTGGGCGGCGGCGCGCGCGGCGGGCAAGTTTACTAAGGCCCACGCCGGTGAATTCTGCGGCCCCGTCTTTGTGCGGCAGGCGCTGGAAGTGTTGGGCGTGCGCCAAATCGAACACGGGGTGCGCGCGGTCGAAGACCCCGCGCTCGTTCGTCAGCTTGCCGCCGAAGGCGTGATATTGGATGTGTGCCCCACCAGCAATATAAAATTGCGCGTGTCGGGCGACTACGCCAGCCATCCGCTGCGGGCGTTGCGGCAGGCGGGGGTGCGCTGCACGCTCAATTCCGACGATCCGTTGATTTTCGGCAAAGACCTCTTGGACGAATACGAAACGGCGCTCACCCAAATGGGATTTTCCGTAAACGAATGCCTCGACATTATTGCCGAGGGCTGGCGCGCCGCCAAGATAGACGAGGCTGCGCGCCAAACCTATCTGACGAAGGTGGAAGCCGCGCGCCAAACCGCCCGGGCAAACCTACTGGCGTGATGGGCGGTTTTGCTAAAAGGGGAAGATGGCGTCCATTTCCTTCGCAATGCGGCCATGCACGCGCATCTGCGCCAAGATTTCGTTTTCGAGCGATTCGGGCGGCGGCTGGACACCCGGTTTGACCGCGCCGCCGCGCAACGCCACCGCGCCCGCATTGTGCAGGGCGAGCGTGGCCTCGATATAGCGCAAGTGCGTGGGTTCTTTCAGGCTGAAATTTAGCGGCTGCTTGTCGAAGAGCACGCGCGCGGCGGGCATGGCGGGGCCAAATTCGTCGTCCACCCCCATGTTGGCCAGCAGGGCTTCGGATTGCACGAGGTCGGCCGCATAGTCCGCGGCGGCTTCGGCGCGGCCCGTGGCGCACACGACAGCCCACGCCTGCGCAATGGCGCGGCGGACGGTTTGGATGTCGCGCTTGTCGATGAGCGGCACGCCTTCCGGGGGCTTCACGCAGCACCCGTCGTCCACGGTGTAGACAAAGGCCCCGCGCTTGAGGCAGGCCACCGCAATGCCGCGCCCCACTTTGCCGCAGCCAAAAAGCAGCACGGAACGCCCCTTGAAATCGCCATGGCCCAGCTGCTCCATCGCGCGGGCAAACCCGTCGCCCGTGCCCAGGGAAGTTTCAATGGCCTTGATGCGGCCCTCGTCAGCCACAAAGACGGGGGCGGTGGCCCCCGCGTAGCGGTGCGCGCCCGTGCGGGTAAGTTCGGCATAACCGTAGCGCGCAGGCACATGGGCATTGGCCCCGCCGTTGTCGAGTACGATGTCGAAAGGCCCGGCGGGTTGTGTGCCCAATGCGATGGGCACGCCCGCGCGCTTCAAAAATTCGGCGGCGTCCTTGTCGTGGGGAATGTTGCCCGGGATGCAGACGGTAAGGTCGGCCCCGGCGGCCAACAGCGCCGCGTATTTGGGAAAGGTGTTGAAAAACAGCGGCGTGGCGTCGAGCACCGTGCAGCCCGCCAGCGGGCGCGCCGCGCGCCATTCCTGCCACTGGGCATACAGGGCGGGGTAATCGATTTCGGCGTAGCGCCGCGCGGTTTCAGCGAGGAGAATAGTTTCAGGGGACATGGCAAAAAATAAATTGTGCACACATTAGGTCGTGTCTTCAAATTCCTCAGGTCGCCCGCTTGACTGGATTTTGGCCCCTTTTTCGTGTCCTCGCCTCGCCGATGCGCTGCATCGACTCGGCTCGAAACCCGAAAAATTGGCTCAAAACCAGCCTTCGCGGACTCGTTCCGGAATTTGAAGACACACCCTAGGGCGTATCTTCAAATTCAAACACGTCGTCCGTTCGGTCGGATTTTTGTCTATTTTGGGTGTCCTCGCTTTGACGATGCGTTGCATCGCCTCAGCTCGAAGCCCCCAAAATAGCCTAAAAACCGCCTTTCACGGCCTTGGTTTCAATTTGAATACACACCCTAGCACACCTACCATCTTGGCGACACCGAAAAATCGAGCAGGTGCCGTCGTAAAATTTAGCGAAAAAACGGGCCGTCTTTGAATTCTTCTTTAAAAAAAGATTCCAGCGTTGGGGTGCGGTATTCAAATCCGCGCGCGCGCAGCTTTTCGGGGATGATGGTCTGGTTGGCGAGCAACAGGCAGCGGCCCGCCGCGCCCAACAGCAAACGCACGAGGGATGAGGGCACGCGCAGGCGGGCGTGGGTGTGCAGGGCGCTCGCCAGCTGTCGGGTGAAGTCTTCGTTGGAGACGGGGGCTGAGGACACGGCGTTGATCGGGCCTTCCAATGCGTCGTCCTCAATCGCGCAGGCATACATCGCGCACAAATCTTCGATACCCACCCACGCCATCTGCTGTGTGCCGTCGCCGATTTTGGCGCCCCAACCGCGCACGAACCACGGGAGGATTTCGCCCAAAAAACCGCCGGATTTTGACAAGACGACGCCCTGTCTCAACTGCACCGTGCGGATGCCCGCCTCTTGGGCGGGGCGGGTGGAAGCCTCCCACTCCACGCACACGCGCGCGAGAAAATCGCCGCCTGCGGGGGCGGCCTCCGTACAGGATTGCCCGGGATTTGGCCCGTAGTAGCCGATGGCGCTGGCGCAGATAAAAACTTCCGGCTTGTAGACGAGGGAGGCCAGCGTGCGGGCCAGCAGGGTGGTGGATTGCACGCGGCTCAGTCGTATGCGTTCGCGCCGCGCGTTGCTCCAGCGACCGAAAATGCTTTCGCCGCCCAAGTGGATGACGGCGTAAAAACCTTCGAGATCCAACGGGTTGAGCGCGCCGCGCTCGGGGTTCCATTCCAATCGCTTGCCGCAGGGGGCGCGTCGCAGCACGCTCACATGATACCCCTTGCGCGTCAAATGCTCCGCCAACGCCCGTCCGATAAAACCGGAGGCTCCAGCGACCAAGATGCGCCTATTTTGGGTGGACATGTGTGGGGCGGGTAATTGGGAAATAGTACGGGATATGGGTATCTTTTAAAAGGATTTCCTTATGCTCGTGTGCGCTCAATAAACAACGAGACTCCCGCCATATGGACGGGAGTCTCGAGAAACTGGCGGTTATTTGGAGAAAAGCACTTCTTCCCAAGCCTTGTTATAAAGGGCGTCGCTGTCGCCGAGATTCTTGATCATTTCCGATTTTTTCATGGCCTCGGGGTCGGGATACATGGCGGGGTGGTTCTGCAGTTCCTTGGGCAGAAGTTCGCGCGCGCCGGTGACCGGGGCGGTGTACATGGTGATTTCCATGTTGGCCGCGGCGTTTTCAGGGTCGCACATGTAGTTGATAAAGGCGTAGGCCAAATCCTGATTTTTAGACGTGGAGGTGATCACCATGTCGTCGCAGCACACCGTCATTCCTTCTTTGGGCATCAGATAGGCGAGCTTGGGGTTTTCTTCCATGACTTGCAGCAAGTCGCCGCTGTAGCCGTGCACCACGAGGAATTCGCCGGAGTTGATGCCGTTTTTGTACACTTCGCTGTCAAACTTGGCGATGTTCTGCTTCCACTGCTGCACCTGTTGCTTGGCCTTTTCAATTTCCGCCGGGTTGGCGCTGTTCAGGCTGTAGCCGAGGAATTTGAGGGCGGCGCCGAGGGCTTCGCGCTTGTCGTTGAGCATGGTGATGCGCCCCTTGTAGGCGGGATTGGCAAACACGGCCCAGCTGTTTTCAATCGTGGGAACCTGCTCCTTGTTGTAGGCCAGGCACGCGATGCCGAGCATGTAGGGCACGCTGTATTGGGTGCCCTTGTCGATGGCGAGGCGGGAGAGGTAGTCTTTGTCGATGTGCGAGAGATTGGGCAGCTTGGCGTGGTCGAGCGGGATGATCATCTTGTCCTCAAACATCACCTGCGCGATGTAGCTGGAAGGAACGATGACGTCGTAACCCGTGGAGCCCGACTTGAGCTTGGCGAGCATCAGCTCGTTGGAATCGAAGTAGTCGAAATTGACCTTGCAGTTGTACTGCTTTTCAAACGCCGCGACGACTTCGGGATTGATGTAGTCCGACCACGTGTAGACGTTTAGCACTTTCTGGGAGGGACCGCAGGCCGAGAGCAGGAGCGTCAGCGCGAGCGCACAAAGCGCGGGGATGATTTTTTTGAGCATAGTGTTTGTCTTGCAGGGTTAATATTTTTTGCGCATGAGGAACTGTCCGGCAAGCGCAATGGTGAGCGTCATGGCCATGAAGACCACGGAAAGGGCGTTGATGATGGCGGGAGCCCCGTGCTTGATCATGCTGTAGACCTTGACGGGCAAGGTGGTGCTGCCCGGGCCGCCGACGAAAAAGGTGACCACGAAGTCGTCCATGGAGAGCGTGAAGGCCATGAGCGCGCCCGCCACGATGCCGGGGGCGATCAGCGGCAGGACGATTTTGCGAAAAATCTTCCAGTTGCCCGCGCCCAAATCGCGCGCGGCTTGGATGAGGGTGAAATCAAAATCCTGCAGGCGCGCCAGCACCGTGAAGGTGACGAAGCTCACGCAAAACGTGATGTGCGCCAAAATCACCGTGGTGAGCCCCAACGACACCCCGAGGTTGACGAACAGCAGGAGCAAGCTGATGCCCATGAGCAAGTCCGGCACCATGAGCGGCGCGGAAAACAGCGTGTAGTTGATTTGCTGCATGCGCGACTGGAACCGATTGAGCGCCCATGCGGCTCCCGTGCCCAAAATCACCGACACGATCGTGGCCATAAACGCCACCCAGAGGGTGTTGAGCGTGGCGTCAATCACAGCCTTGTCGTGGAAGAGCGCCTGATACCACTTGAGCGAAAAGCCCATCCACTTTCCGCCGTACTTGGATTCGTTGAACGACTGCACGATCAGCGAGAGCATGGGCAGGTACATGAAGGCCAGCACCATGAACGTGATAATCAGCGATGTGTAGCGGTGTTTCACGGGGCCGTGGGGGCGGGGGGGTGGTCGTTGGCGTTTTGGCCGTTTTGCCCATTGATTTTATGGGCTTTGCGCTGCCACAAGATGAGCGCGAGGGCCAAGGTGGCGATAATCACCCACAGCAGCGCCGAGAGCGCGGAGGCTTCCGGCAAATTGCGGGCGAAGGAAATTTTGGCGGCGATTTTGTTGCCGATGAGACCGGATTCGACGCCGCCGACAAGGTCGGGAATGGCGTAGGAGCCCAGCGCGGGAATGAGGGTGAGCAGCAGCGCCGAGAAAATGCCGCGACGAATGCCGGGGATGAATATTTTCCAAAACGCCAGAAAGCGGCTGGCGCCCAAATCGCGCGCGGCGGCCATGAGCGAGTAGTCGAATTTTTCCGCGGCCGCGTAAATGGGCAGGATGGCGAAAGGCAAACAGGTGTAGACCGTGACGATGATCACGGCGAACAGGTTGTTGAGCAAAAACACGTCGTCGGAAATGATCCCCAGCTTTAGCAGCAGGCTGCGCAAGAACCCTTCCGGATGCAGCACCATGCGCCACGCGAAAATGCGGATGAGGAAATTGGTCCACAACGGGACGATGATAAGGATGAGGTACCAGTAGCGGTATTTGGGATTTTGCTGCGCCACCCAGTAGCCCACGGGCACGGACAACACCATGCAAATGGCGGTGACGGTCAGGCTCACCCAAAACGTGCGCCAGATAACCAGCAGATAGTCGGATTTGAAAATGCCCGAAAGGGTGTCGAGCGTCCAGGCCTCGGCGATGCCGCCGGAAACGTCCGGCACCTTGAAGGCCATGGCAAAAATAAGCAGGGTGGGGACAAAAAAGAAAACCACCAACCAGGCCATCAGGGGCACCGAGAGCAGCGAGTCGCGCGACTTGCCTTGAACGGAGCTGGATGGCTTTTTCGACATGGCGGAAGGCGGCGCTAGGTCTCAGGAAAGACGACTACGTCGTCCATATGGTAGGCAATCCACACTTCGGAACCGGCGGGCAGGATGCCCCCGGTGAAACTGCGGCTGTGCTGTTTGACGGCCATCAAGGGGAATCCGCGCGCATTCGCCAAGTAGCGCGTGCTCGCGCCGTTGTAAATCACTTGTGTCAGCTGGGCGGGAAAGGCGTTGAGATTGTCCTCAACCGTGGGGGGCTCCAGCGAGACGATGAGCTTTTCCGGGCGTATGCTGAGGCTGACGCGGGTGCCCTGCGGAATGCTCTTTTCGTTCTGAACGACAAATTCGCCGAGGTTTTCGATGCCGATTTTACAATAGCGCGCGTCAATGCGCTCGGTGACCGTGCCGTTGAAAAAGTTGGTGTCGCCGATGAAGGAGGCCACGAACTTTGTCTGCGGGTTCTCGTAAATTTCCTGCGGCGTGCCGACTTGCTCCACTTCGCCCTGATTCATCACGGCGATGGTGTTGCTCAGGCTCATGGCCTCGTTCTGGTCGTGGGTGACGTAGATGAAGGAAATGCCCACCTCTTCGTGGATGCGCGAAAGCTCCAAGAGCATGTGCTGGCGCAGCTTGAGGTCGAGGGCGGCCAGCGGCTCGTCGAGCAGGAGGAGCTTGGGATTGTTGATCAGTGCGCGGCCGATCGCCACGCGCTGTTTTTGTCCGCCGGAAATGAGGCCGGGCATGCGCCACGCCAAATCTTCGAGACGAATCAGGGCCAGCATGTCCTGCACCATCTTTTTTACTTGAGGCTCGGCAAAGCCCTTCATGCGCGGCCCAAAGGCGATGTTGTCGAACACCGTCATATTGGGGAACAGCGCGTAATTCTGAAACACGGTGTTCAGGTTGCGCTTGTTGGGCGGCAGTTTGGTGATGTCCTTGCCTTCAAAAAAAACCGAACCGGCGTCCGGCTCTTCAAACCCGCCCGCAATCTTCAACAACGTGGTTTTCCCGCAACCGCTGGGACCGAGGAGGGAAAAGACTTCTCCCGCCTTCACTTCGATGTTCACATTTTTGACGATGCGATTTTCCCCGAAAGACTTATCTAAATTTTGCAGACGAAATAAACAGTCCATGGATGCGCCGTGTTTTTGGGAATAGGGTTGCTAGCTGTACATGCGATGTTGAACTGCGTTAATCCGCCACTTTAGATAAAAAAAACCGCCGCGAAAAGCATCATCTTCAATTTTTTGTAAAATTTTCAAATTGCCCCGTCAGAGAAGCCCAACCTTAGATTGCTAAAACGCGTTTGGCCGGGCACGCGGAGCTTTTTTGCGCAAAAATGCGTTTAGAGCAGCTCCACCTTCACTGTGCAAGCGGGCGGCGAAGAAAACTGCAGAATTGTTTCTGGCTTTTTGCGGAAACGGCAAAAATCTCTCATGACCTTGGAAATTAAAAAAAACACAACTTTTGTGCGCAGGCAATCCACTCGTCTTGCGATCAAAAAACTTGCCTGTTTCATGATGCTGATGTTTGGGGCTAGGGCGTGTCTTTTCTACTCGGCGGCGTTGGCGGGGCCCGTTGAGTCGCGCACAACCAGTGACACCGGGAAGGGGGCAATGGGCAGTGGGAGTTTGTCGTTTTCGCTCCAATACACCAACTGGCGTACCACGTGTCGCCCGAGTTGCTCCGTGGGCAGCCGCACGCTCGTCAGGCGGGGGTTGCTAAACTCGCCTACAGGTAGATCCACAAAGCCGGTTACTGAGATTTCTTCTGGCACTCTGATGCCGTGGCGCTGAAGCGTGGTCAACACCGTGATGGCGGAAGGATCTGTGTCGCAAATAATGGCGGTTGGCCGCGGTTTTCGGCGAATAAGCGCCAGTGTTTCCTGAGTAATGCGCGAGGGCGTAAATTGGCCTTCACGCACCATTCCCTCCGCAGGCGGGATGCCAAGCTCGGTCATTTTTCGCTCAAACGCTTCAAATCGGACGGTAGATGACGAATAGGCCTTGGAATTGAGCATGAAGGCAATATTCCTGTGTCCCAGTTCGTAAAGGTAGCTGACGACCTCTTCGCACCCGGTGACGTGATCGGCGACTACCGAGAGCGGAGTGATGTCGGGAAAACAATCGCCCACCTGTGCCAGATAGATTTGATTTTCCTCCGCTTCTTTAGAGAGGGCCTGCAACTGTTTTTTGGGAAGATTGAGGCAAACGGCGGCGGGAATGAAGAAATCGCGGCAAATGCGGATGCAATCTTTTATGGCGTTGTCGTTGGGGCTGAGCGGCAGGTAGCGAATTTGGTAGCCCATGTTGAACGCCTCAACCGCTGCGGCATAGACAATGCCGAAATTGGAATCCCATCGCAGGGGCGGGGTGATAAAGGCAATGGTGCGGGATTTTCCCGTCTTGATGGTGCGGGCGGCGTCGTTCGGGGAGTAGCCCATTTGCTGTGCCAGCAGGCGCACTCGCGCGACGGTTTCCGGACGAAGACTTTTGGCGGCAGCCGATTCATTCAAAATATAGGAGACCGAAGGACGGGAGAGTCCTGCGGCTTCGGCGATTTGCGCCATCGTAACGCGGGGTTTTTTGGGTGTGGAAGGCATCAGATTCAATGGCACTTGCGGATGAGGAGATTTACACCCAAGGGTGTGTTGTGCAAGTGTCGCGATTGAATATAACGATAACCGCTCTTGTTGTGCAAATGCGAGGAGTTTCTTAAGCGGATGATCGTGGAGATGTTAGATGTGTTTGGTGCGCGTGCTGCTTAAGCGTGTTTTTTGCGATTTATAAAATAGATGACGCTTCCAATCACAAACAGGACAATTGCCATAGACAACGCCATGCCGCTGTTTTGCGGGTTTTCAGGAGTCAATATTTCGGCAATCAGGGCAAGCATGCCGCACAAAAGCAGTGTCACGGCAGCCACCCGCGCGATAGCGCGCCCCTGCGCGCCGGTGCCTGCTTGACTTTGGGCGTCGCTTTTGGGGCGTCGGATGCATTCGAAAATGGCTTGTACCTCCGCCTCGTTCTCGCGTTTCCCGCCTAGGGTCGCCATGCCGAAATAAACCAAGGTGGTCGTTGCGCCGTTGCTCAGGATGATCGTGGCCAATGAAACGTCAAAACCAAGTTTGAGTAGAAGTGATATGCCGATGCCGATGGAAAAAGAAAGGATGGCGCTGCGACTGTCGCCAACGGGCCATAGTAGCCCGTAAAGCAGCGGCATAAAGGTGGGCAGCGTTGTCATTCCCAACACCATCAGTAGATATTGAAAGGCCCCTCCCATCGAGCGAACCTGCAAGGAAAGCACGGTGCATATCACGCACAGCAGCACCATAACAAGGCGCCCAAGCAGTAGTTTCTTGCGCTCGCTCACGTTGGTAAACCGTCTTTTGAGCATGTCCTTAACGGTCACCTGTGACATCACGTTCAGATCGGAACTGACGGAGGTTACCGTGACCCCGAGCATGCCGAAACACAACATGGCCATCAATCCGGCGGGCAACAATTGTTTGGCCACCAAAATGTAGGCGTATTCCGCCTTTTGGGGGGTATCCAGTCCCGGGACAAGGATGACTGCGGCCATGGCAGGAATGGCGATCATCGGGAAGAGGAGATAGTATGCAATGCCGCTGATGGCGGACACGCGCTTGGCGTCTTTGCTGGTGGGCACCGAGACAAAGCGTTGCACCAGCGACCAATTGCCATTCCATGCGAACAGTGCGACGATTGCCCAGGCCGCAATCAGCGGCAGTCCAAAACCGGTATCGTCTGTCGCCACGGACCAAAAATCCTGCGGGACTTTCTCGAGAAAAGATTCCCATCCCCCAACGGCATTCCATGAGAGCAGGGCAAGGATGGCCACGATAAGCGTGAGCAAGATCGCCTGCACGGCGTCCGTCACCACCAAGGCTAAAAATCCGCCGCCGATGGTGGACAGCAGCGCGATGCCAGCGGTGATGCTCGCCCCGACAATCAGCTCCAATCCGAGGATGGCCTCAAAAAGAACCGCCGTCACATAGAGACGGTTTCCCGTTTCTAAAATGCGCATGGGGATGCCCATCCAGAGGAAGAACTTTGCGCACTTTGGCCCGAAGCGTTTGCCGATAAATTCGATAACCGTGGCGCATCCGGTATTGCGCCAACGTCCGGCAAAAAAGAAATAGCCTGCGATAAACACAGGAAACTGGGCAATAATGAGCAGAAGATTGAGGGTTCCGTGGCGGTAGGCGATCGAGGCGTTGGCCACAAAAACGGAAGCCGAAAAGGCGGACATGAAAAAAGAAAGTCCGCTAAGCCAAAATGAAGTCTTTCCGTTGGAACCGTAAAAGTCGTCGGAATTCTTCACCATCTTGGTGAAGTACAAGCTTATGCCGATCATGACGATGGCGTAACCGCCCATGAGCCACCAAAAATCCGGGCTTAATTGAAGGGTAGGAGTCATAAATATCTAATTGTATGGGGTGAATATGATCTTTGGAAAGGAGGATATGCGTGGGTCTCAAAGAGTGCGACAGCGCTATTTTATGCGCACCGATTTCTGCGTAGGGCATTCGGGCAATAGGAGCGTATTTTCCCCGGCCATCAAGGGGATGCACTCGCCCTTATAGCGGATAACTGCCGGCAGCCCTTCGGGAAGGGATATGTGCGCGAAAAGTCCGGTTTCGGATTGTTCGAGCCGGGTTTCTATCCGCTCGCCGCGCCAAGGCAAGATGGCGTGCGCGCGCTGCAAAAACGCGGGCATGGGCTGTATCACCAGCGAGTTGAACCCGGCGCTTCCGGGGCGCATGCCAACAAAGGTTGCAAAGAAATGGAAGAGGGGATGGCTTCCCCAGCCGTGGCAGTCCGAACGATTCGGTTCCAGCATTTCAATGGGAGTTTTTACGCCTTTTTTAATCACGTCGCGGTAGGGGTTCAATAGGGAGTCATCGGGCGTGTGGTCGCAGAGCGCACATGCTTCAAGCCAGTAATGCATGAAATAGAAAGTGTGCTGAAAATCCGGCTCCAATGCGCACACTCTCCGCAGAATGTTGCCGCCTTCCTCCGCCGGAACCAATTTTGCGAGGACGGCCAGCGCCTGCGCCTGATGGCTGAGGCTTGTCTGCGCGGTGTCGTCGGAAAAAAGACCGTCCGCCCGGCGAAAATTAGTTTGTAGCGACAGCGATATCTTTTCGGCGAGGCCGTGCCATGTTTTTGCGCGATCCGCGGATTTTTCCGTGTGGTTTTCAAGATCGGCAGCCGCATGCAGGGCCATCACAAAAAATGCGTTGAGGTGGAAATTCGGAACGCCCGGGGGGATGCCGCCCGCCCATCGCTTGTCCCAGTCTATGAAATTCCAGCCGCGTTGCGGTTGCAGTAGGTGTTGCGCATCCAGCGCCTCGGCGAAATTGTCAAGGATCGAGCGCATCGCCGGCATCAGCGAGCGGACAAAGGGAAGATCATCATGCCAGAACAAAAAATCCCGAAGCATCAAAACCCAGATAAAGGCGTAGCAAGGGATGATTTGCGGGTGGCGTGTGGGATAACGGGAGAGCGAAATGCCCCCGCCGAGCAAGCGCGAGCGGGCAAAGAGGTAGAGCGATTTTTTTGCGAGCAAATCGTCCTGATTTAGGCATCGGTGCACAAGCACTTGAATGCGCGCATCTCCCGCGTACATCATCTGTTCAAAACTGGGGCAATCCGTGTAAATCTCGTGTGCGCAGGCCTTCAATCCGTTTTCGCACAATTGGGCGATTTGCTCAACATCCGGGCGGCTGCAGGAAAAACTTCCCTCGGAAACGATCGGGTAGTGTGTTTGGCGAAAGCGCAGGTTGCGAATACGCAGACCTTTGCTTCCTCCGTGCAATTGTAACAGCACATAACGGCCGGATCGCCACCAAAGCCCGTTGACGCTGCCTGAATGGGCCAGCGCACTGTCCGTGCGGAAGATGTCGCCAAATCCGCAGAAGTGCTTTTGCGCAATAACGTCTCGGTCCCCCTTATACATAAGCAGATTGTTGTCGCTTATGGTGCTGTCGATGAAAAGCGATTCCGTCCAGAGAATTTCAACGCTGCCATCGGTTTGTTGCGCTGCGTTTTCGCAGGGAGTCTTATCCGTGGTGTCGAGTTCAAGGCAGGGGAATGCCGCAACAATGGCGTCGAAGTCCAGCAAAACGGAAAACGAAGCCCCCGGCGCAATATCGGCGCTTCTTCCGGATTCAAATAAATCACCCTGCCATTGGGAAATGAGCAATTTATTTTCTTCGGTTTGTTTTTCAAAAAAGAGGGTTCGTCCAACATCCGCGCGGAGTTTTACGGCGCGCACCCGGGGCGGATTCAGCCACAACTCCGACTGATCTGGGATCATGGATGGGGTAAGCCGTCGACAGGGGTCAAATCTCCCGCGCTCAGGCTGCCAGAGCGCGTGTACAAGCCTCTTTGCCAGGCGCGTTGAGACGCCTCTTGGCGCCCAATGCGCCTGCCCGGGCATATCCCTCAGGGAGGGAGTTGCGTTTCCTTGATAGTCAAATGCGGGGCCAATAAAATGCGCCCCGGGAAGGTTTTTGTCGAAATGGAAGGTAATGTTGGGCTGCTCGCAGGCTTGCCAGGCGGCAATGCCGGTTGTGAGCAAGGAATGCGCACGGCCTTCCGCAGCCAGGAGGAAACCGGGCGCTACGGTCATATGACTGTAATGACCGCCTTCGCCGACCCACCAGACCAATGCGCTCAGTCGATGCGATCCTTCTCCCAGATCTATGCTATAGCTGGAATAGAACCAGTCGTCAGGGCTTCCGCAATCGGGGCCGCGGGCGATGAACTGTCCATCGAGATAGAGGATATAGCGTTGATCGGCGCTCAGGTGTATGCAAACCGTTCCGCCGGGCCAATCGAAATCTCGTGCAAACCACGCAACTTGCGATGGGACTCGATTGAGATGACCTGTCTCACGGGATTGATCCAACCATATCCAATGGGAGTTTGAAAAGATGGCCGCTGTTTCGCTTGAATGCGGGCTCAGCTTGCATACGGTGAGGCTATTTTGTGTGTTTTCAGGAAAAACAGCGGGATATATCTTCGAGTGGATCACAGGAATTAGATATTTTATTTACATAAGTAAATGTCAAGCGTTTTGATTTTTTACGGGCGTTTTATTTTTATCCTGAGTCTGCTCTGATTTTTTTTTATGGCTATTATAGAGTGTAGTTTTGATTTTTATTCGACCGACGACTTTATTTTAAAAGAAATCTAAGATTTTATGTTGACAGTGCTAAAATACCGTTTATTTACTTAAGTAAATTTTAAGGGCGGCATGATTTGATTTCTCCGCCCCGGCGATAAACCCCAACAACGATTTGAATCATGCACCCCCTCTTCTTTGCCCCAGGGATGTCCGTCGATGCGATTGCGGTATCGGCTTGTTTTGAGGAAAATGCGTCCATTGGCGGAGCGATGGCATCGATGAGGGATTGTGCCGTGGATACTTCAGGGGATGCTGACAATGTCCCTTCTTTTTTCTCCGACACCTCGGCTTTAGTTGTCTCTTACGGAGATTGTCAGCGAAATCGCACGATTTTTATTGCGGGGATTGCGTGCGCATACAAGACATCTCTATGCGCCTTTTGCATTGGCATTCGAGGGCTGTTTTTTGCCTCACTCAGGTATTTGAGGCGGGATGATGCCGTTTGGACCCCCGATTATAATCACGAATTCTGCGCCTTATTTAGTTAGGTCTTATCTCACTCATTCCTCCTTGCAGCAAGAACGTTTGTTCCGATCCATGAAGATGCCCCTCTTTCATAAAAGACCTTTCACCCGGGATGCTTTCACGCTCGTTGAATTGCTGACTAGCATTGCCATTATCGCCATTCTTGCGGGGATATTGTTTCCTGTTTTGCAGTCCACTTTGTCGAAGGCGCGGACCAGCAAATGCAATAACAATCTCAGGCAAATCGGGGTCGCGGTGGGGATGTACGTGTCCGAGCACTGTGGGCAGCTCCCGATCGGCTTTTGTCTGGAGGCGCCGAGTTTTACTAACAATTGGGGTCCGCTGATTTCAGTTTATCTGGGGTATTATGCCTTGCCGCGCAATTGGGACGAATATTGGGAGCGTATGACCTCGGGTGTTTTTCGCTGCCCCGAGTTGGCGGATGCGGATGCCTATAAGAATAACAGTTATCGTTGGAATTTTAACCTCCAGCGGGGGACGGCGAACACGGCGCTTTATTTGACGGAAGTGCCCAATCCTTCCATGACATTGATGGTTGCGGAGAAGCCGGGGTACCCTCTTTTTGCTAATCTCAGCGGAATATCTTTTCCGCACGATGGGAAGGGGAATTGCCTGTTTGTTGACGGGCATGTGGAAATTCTATCCTCTGAGGAAATGGAAAAGCGGGCCTCCGATGGATCCCTTATTTATAACCCATAAGAACCCCTATGTTTGATAAAACCTTCCATGCCCTTAAAATTCGCAGCAACATTTTGGAATATGCGCTTTCCTCCTGCGCGAATATGGCTGCTGCCGCCTCGCCTTCTTATCGCCATGAGGGACGTGTGGAAGCTTTTTTTTGCCGATTGGTTGGGACATTCGGAAGGTTGTTTTTAATTTTTTCAATTGACAAGAATACTCGCCCGGTTTACTCGTGTAAGAATCCGGGATGGATTATGGAAAAAATACCTCTGGTTTATTCAACTCAGTAAACTAAAAACTATGAAATCATTCAAAAAACTCGCGCCCGCTTTGGGCGCTCTGGCTATTGCGAGCGTTGGAACGCTTTTCGCCCAGACGACCGTTGTGACGACCTTGATTGAGGACGACTTCAATCGCACGGGCAATCTGTACGGAACGCATCCTTCCGGCGGGACTATGGCGGATTCCGTAACGTGGCAAGGGTATAACGGATCGAGCCTGTATACCAACGGCTCGGTCCTTCAGGCTAATAGCACGTCCAATCAGGCGGACTTTATTCCGCTGACGATGGAGGTGGACTCCGGGATTTACACGCTCTCTGCTACCATGACGCTAACCGCCCGCGATATTATCTCCAGCACCAGCGGATTGTATTTTGGGCTTGTCAATGAAGCTGGGATTACGACAACCGGTGGCAACATCGGCTCTTTTAACAGCCAAGGAGTGGGCGGATGGCTCTTCCGCTGGTTGCCGACCGGCAACGAACTCTTGACGCGCGTAGGCTCGGCGGGGGTCTTGACGGGAACGACGGACACCGGCCTTATCTCTGCGACGGCGATTACGTTCTACATTGTCATTGATACGAGCTCGGAAAATCTGGGAAATGATAATGTGACATTGTATAACTCTCTGGGGCTTGCCACCACCTACTTGGACTATACGGAAGCAGACCTTGCCAAGATTGCCGGACTTAAGTTGGGACATCAGGGCGTTACTGGCACTTTTGAAAACCTTTTGGTCACGGTGGAGACGACTATTCCCGAGCCCGCCGCCGTTGCGCTGATTTTGCCGCTGTTTATGCTGGGGTATGCCTTTGTGCGTCGCCGCAAGTAGGCGTTTATTCTGCAACACACATGCCTCGCCTATTTTGACGGGGCATGTGCGTCTTGCGTTATCCGCGGCATGATTGGCCGCAACGAGCGCAGTCGCCGCAGCTTCCCTGTCTCGGCAGATATTGCTGCAACCCTGTTCGTCGTTTTCGAAGATGGAATGCAGTTGTTGAAAAATCCGATGTAGGGTGTTCTCGAAAATTCCCCGCCTAATAATCATTAAAAAAGGGAAGTATTTTTTATCGGATATGTGTTTGTTTCGGCGGAGGGTTAATTCTTTAAAAATCACTTCTGTAATCAACACAATTTAATTCCGGAAGCTTAATTCGTATCTCTTTTGCTCATGAGTTCCGCTTTTTTTTTCCGCGTCGCCTTTATCTTTGGCGCCGGACTGTTTCCCTTTGCCGCAATGGCGCAGGAGGGCAATGCTTTCGGGATTCCGGGGGCTGATTCCCATTTTAGTTGGGCAAATCACTCGATTGACTTCGGAAAATCTCATCAGATAGAGGTTTGGATGGAGACATCGAGACTTTCGCCTATTTTTCTATTTTTTTGTGACGCATTGCCGGTCAGTCAGGCAACTTCTTTTTTTTATCAAGGCAGCGTTGCACCCAGTGCCTTCTGCAATGCGCAAAGTGCCCTTGTTTTAGACAGCTTGCCGGTCTTGAGCTCCAGCGCGTCCTTTTTGTATGCCGAAAGGCGCCCGAATTTGGGTGTTCTTAGGCGTTCGTTCCTGATATCTTCCGCTGAAAACGGAAACGATTGCCCCACTTAAAAAACCGCGGAATTGACAAAAAGATTTCAGGTTGGCTGCATCTCGTATTGTCGTGGCATGGTCATCGCGATGTTTGGCATATGGCTAGCTCAGAAATTCAGATATCGCACAAATAAAATTTATCCATTTAGACAGCATTTCTTATTTTACACATATGTCTCGATATTCTTTTACAAATAACTTGCGCAGAAGCTCCCTGCTCGGGGGACTCTGCCTTTTGATTGCGCCTTTTTTGGTTGCTGAGCAGCAGGAACGCGCTGGCAATCTTCCTGACGGTCGTCGGATTCCCTGGGTGGGGGTGGACACTGCCGGAACCTATTTCCAACGTGACAAGACCTATCGAAAGGCCGGATGGAACTATCCGGCGTTTCGCGACGCTGTGGCGGCCCTCAAGGTCGATTTTCTCATGGATCACTATTTGGCGGTGCCTTCCGGCCGCGCCACCAAGGCGGAAAATTTGGCGGATTTCAAAGGAGAGGTCGCCGATCTCTCATCGTGGCTGAAAACCTCCGGCATGCAATACATCTGGGATGTGGAGGAGGCGAATTTTGTCCCGAGAAAGGAATATGAGCCGGGCGTTAATTTTTATGAGCCAGAACCCGGATTGCATTATGTCCGGCTTCCTTCGGATCTGATCGAACCGTTGACGCAAGAGGCCAAGATGCGCTTTGTTTGTTATGACGAGTTCGAACACATGATCATCACCCGTAACTTCCTTATAAAGCAGGAAGGCGGAACGCCTCCCTCCGTCGCTGAAACCGCTGAAATGAATCTGGAAGATAGCTATGAAGCCATCTTTAAAAAGCTGGTCGAATTGCGCAAGTATTACGCCGAGCACGGCATCACGCCGGTGGTCGAGATGGTTTGGCCGGATTTGCACCATATTTTTGCCCGAGCGGGGTGGACAATCTCACCCAAGCTGATGAAGGAGTCATGGAATCCGCTTGTGGCCGCCATGGGCCTTGGGGCTGCGATCCAGTATGAAAAGCAGGGAGCTGATTTATGGTTTAACCCGGATCTTTGGTTTACCGGCAATTATCCCGGGCACAGCGTGGGCGAACTCCAGAGTTCACTGTGGCTTGCGCATTGGTTGGGCGCCACTCGTCTGTATGTCGAAAATTTGGATTATACGCATTTGAAGCGTGCGGAGCATAATCCCGAGAAGGCGGCGGCTTCCGGTCGTGCAGCGGAACGCACGCAAGGTCGCCATCATCCGGACGCCGACGGAGTCTTTGGTTCGCTGGTCAATTATCAAAATGCGGATCAGTTTTCGCTCACGCGCTATGGCGATGTGCTGCGTCAATACGCGGAAAATTACCGCTTTAACAATCCGCGTCCCTACACATGGCGCGATGCGCGTTGCGATATCGCGATTGTCCGCTTTCCCGATTCATGCTGGGGGCAGGGTAGGACGACTTTCCCCGATACCTTGCTGGGGTCGAAAATCAGCAAGTCTTCGCCGGAAACAGAGGCATGGTTCATGATATGGAATCTACTGAGCAATGGCACCATTCCCCAATCAGGGATATCCTTCTTTACCAAGGCCGCAGGGAACTTGGGCCCACGGTTTTTCTGCCCCATGCCGCCTGTGTTGGTCTTTGACCATCGCATAGGGGATGAACAGCCGGACTTTGACTTTCGCGGCGCAAAGGTCGTGTTTCTGACCGGCGTGGACGTTACTCCGGGCACATTGCGGGTGTTGAACCAATTTGTCGAGACGGGCGGGGTGTGCATCGCATTGGCAAACCTTGCTCCCGAACCTTTGCGGGCAGCTTTCTTTGCCCAGAAAGAGCCTACGTTGACCCAGCAACAGGGGAAGGGAACCTGGCTGGTGACGAAGGACTTCGCTCAACCGCAGGTGCGCAATATGATAAAAGCATGGTTGCCCCCGTCGGATGAAATGCGTTTCCAATTTGGCGATCACAGGCTTGTCTTGCGGAAATTAAATCTGGAGCAAGTTCAAGTAGAATTGGACGGCAAGATTGTTGCCAAACCAGAAACGATTATAAACAGGAATATCGTTTTGAAAAATGGAGTCTTGGTCGAGGAGCCGACAGGTGCGTCTTCGGCATCCTCATCCGCCAAACCGGGAAATTTCGAGAACGGAAAAAAGAATGGAAGCGCCACGGAGGCTTCGTTCTCCCAATCGCCGACGATGGCGAACATTGCCTATTTGGGCCCGGATCGCGATGAGACCATGGATGCATGGCTGCCTCTCTCCGCGCCAAAACCGGCGCCCGCCGTACTGCTCATTCATGGAGGCGGCTGGTATGGCGGAGATAAGGCCGACCATAGGGAGCGCAACATCGCCGCTACGCTGTCGGACAATGGGTACGCTGTTTTTTCGATCAATTATATGCTCAACTTACGTGAAAAGGATGCGCAAACGGGGCGCTCCAAAGTCACCCGTTTGGCTTGGCCGCAAAGCATCTATGATTGCAAAAGCGCGTTGCGTTATATCCGGGCAAACGCTGCGCGCTTTAATGTCGATCCCGCCCGCATCGCCGTTATGGGCGGCTCCGCCGGTGGACACCTTGCCATGCTTGTGGGGGCCACCGCAAATCAGGAAGACTTCAATCGGCAGGGTCTTTATACAGACCAGTCCAACGCGGTTTCTGCAGTCATTGATTTTTACGGAGATTACGACATCCGAGGGCAGCGTGTTTCTCCCTTCGAGGGGGCCACACCGGAGCAAACTTCCGCCAATGAGGCAAGCGCCTCGCCCGTCTCTTGGATGGACAAGCGTATGCCCCCCATGCTGATTGTGCATGGAACTGCCGACAATACCATTTCCGTCGAACGATCGCGCGCTCTGGTGAATTATTTGCAATCGCTGGGCGTCGAGCACCAATACGTGGAGGTCGAGGGCGCTCCCCATGGGTTTTACCTTCACCCGCCCCAGAAGGACCTTCGGCCCGAGGTACTGGCGTTCCTTAAAAAATACATTGGCGGCTGATTTGTGCGCATGCCTTTTTTATCTCGCATTCCCTCGCTTGTTTTCGGCCTTTTTCTCGTGGCGTCCGCCTTTGCGGCAGACGCACCCGTCGCTCAGCCGGCGCAGGAGATTGCTTTTGGGCGCGATACTCGCATCCATTGGATAGGCCATCCGGATCGGGCGGCGACACCCACGCTTTCGCTGCCGGCCCCGTTTTTGCGCACGGAATTTGTCGTGAGCAAAGCGGTTCGGCAGGCCCGATTGGTGATTACCGCGCGCGGGTTGTTCGAGGCATATGTCAACGGCGAGCGTGTCGCCGACGATTGGCTTGTGCCCGGATGGACGGATTACCGAAAACGTGCCCAACTCCTCTCTTATGAAGTGACATCACTGATCCGCGAGGGAACGAACGCCCTTGGCGTAATTTTGGCGGACGGATGGTATTCGGGGATTGGATTTTTCTTTCGCGAAGAGCGTCTTTATGGCGAAGAACCCTCTGTGCGTTTGCGTTTGGACATAACATATGCCGACGGTTCTTTTCAGAGCGTTGCAAGCAATGATCAGTGGAGGGTGACCACCGGCCCCATTCTTTCCGCAGACCTTTTTGACGGAGAGGCATACGATGCACGCAACGAATTGCCAGGGTGGTCTCTTCCCGGTTATGACGACACCCGCTGGCAGCGTGCGCAATTGCGGGATACCGCCGATTCCGAATCCATCATTTATCAGGAGAAGATTTTTCCGCCCGTGCGCGTGACCGACCGTATATCGGGTCTCAGTGTGGCGAAAGGGCCGGGCGGCGAATGGATATTCGACATGGGGCAAAATATGGTGGGTGTGGGTAGTCTCAAGCTTCAGGGACGCGCGGGGCAGCGCATAACGCTTCGCTTTTCCGAAATGCTCAATGCCGACGGTTCTTTGTACACGGGCAACTTGCGCAACGCCAAGGCGACAGACTCCTATATCTTCGCGCAGGACGGCTTTGTGAAATGGCATCCACGCTTTACGTTCCACGGCTTTCGCTATGTGTCCGTGGAGGGTGTTGGCGATGATGAGCCGCCGTTGGATACGATTGAGGGTTTGGTTCTTCAAAGCGCGTTGAAACCCACGGGAAGCTTCGCCTGCTCTGATGATGACATCAATCAGATTCAAAGCAATATTGTCTGGGGGCAGCGGGGTAATTTTTTGGAGGTGCCCACCGATTGTCCGCAGCGTGACGAGCGTTTGGGCTGGAGTGGCGATGCGCAAATTTTCGCCCGCACGGCGGCGTTTAATTACGATGTGTCGGCGTTTTTTGAAAAATGGATGACCGATATGCGCGATGCTAGGAATCAGGGCATTTTTGTCGATATCGCGCCCGATGATCCGCTGAGAAAAGTTTCCGGAAGTTCGCCTGGTTGGGCGGACGCGGGAGTGATTGTTCCGTGGGTCATGTATGAACGCTACGGCAACCCCCGGATACTCGAAGATAATTATGAGGCAATGAAAGCATGGGTCGATTGGCTTGCGCACAAGAGCCAGCCGCGGGGTCTTTTGTGGAATGAGACTGGCTATGGGGACTGGCTTGCCCTCGATAAAGAAAGCCCGCGAAACGCCAGCGACACAAACACGCCCAAGTCCCTTGTGGGCACGGCCTATTTTGCTCACTCGGCGGATATTCTCTCGCATGTGGCCTCGGTGCTCGGGCATAAGGAGGACGCCGAGCGCTATGCCGACCTTCACCGACGCGTGCGCGCCGCCTTTCAAAAGAAGTTTATCGCTCCCGATGGGAGAATTGCCGGGGATACCCAGACGGTCTATTTGTTGGCGCTGGGCTTTGATCTTGTTCCCGAAGGATTGCGTGAGCGGGCGACCGCGCATTTGGTCGATAATCTGAAGGCGCGAAACTGGCGTTTATCAACGGGCTTTATCGGAACCGGCCTATTACTGCCCGTGTTGGATGCGGTGGGGCGCAACGACGTGGCGTTCAAACTTTTGAAGCAGGACGCCTATCCGAGTTGGCTCTTCTCCGTCCGACAAGGAGCCACCACCCTTTGGGAACGCTGGAACAGCTATACCTCCGAGGGCGGTTTTGGCCCGGCGCACATGAATTCTTTCAACCATTACGCCTATGGCGCCGTGGGCGAGTGGATTTACGGAGTTTTGGGGGGAATACGCCCTGCGTCTCCCGGATTCAAGGACATCCTTATCAAACCCATTCCCGGCGCGGGCATAACGTGGGTGAATTGCGCACTCGAAAGCCCTTATGGGAAGATCGCCTCGAATTGGCAAATCAAGGATGGACGCTTTTATTTGGAGGCCGTCATCCCCGAGGGAAGTTCCGCACAGATTATGCTGCCGGATGGGTCAACCCATAGGGTTGGTGCGGGGACGCACCGCTATTGTGTTTCGTACGATCCAACGCAGGGGCATGATTAAGCTATTTCCGTGATCTTCTTTGCACACTGCTTTTTCGGTCTTTCTGTCGCTCGCTGTTGGTGCGGTTCGCCCGTTCTCTCGGGACATTATCAGTAGACGTGTACCGCTTCGTTTACTTTTTTAAGGGGGCATTTCCTTGATGACAAGGGCTCCGGCGCGATTCACGCAACGCCCCCGTTAGTAAGCGTAGCGGGTAGGTGTCGGAATAAATCCGACGCTGCCGTCACCGTAAATAATTAATGCGCCGAGGTTATTCTCAGAAAGAGGGTCGCTCCGCGCGATGATGTTTTGGCCTCTATATTCGCTTCGCCTTGCGGAGGTTGTTTGATCACGGTTTTTTGGAGGTTTTCCAGACCTGAGAAATTGGCCGCATTGATTAGGGGGATTTGTTTGGGGATCGCGCCTTTGTATAGTGAGGCGTCTACCTTTAACTGGGAGCCGGGGGCGAATTTGAATGTGCGCTTGGGGTAATTCAGGGGCGAGACGCCTTTGGCATCCAGTACGAATTCAATGGTGCCAGTCGCATCCAGAAGGCAGGGAAGCCCTGGGGTGAAAGTTTTGGATTGGTCTTCAATCGAGGCTTCCGAGCCTTTTATGACAAGTCTGCCTTCTCCTTTAAAATCTGCGGGGCCGCCGATCGTCATGGTGCCTATTAGGCTGCCGGAGGAAATAGTCATCAATCCCTGCGCGGAATAGGAGGTGCTTCTCCCCAAATTGAGCTGCCCAAGCTTTTCTTTCATGGCGAGTTCAAGCACTCCGCCTTTCAATTCCGCTTCGGCAAGCACGTTGTTGCCATTGACTACAAATGCGTGATCCATTTGTAAAATGGCGTTTTTATCGATGGTCAACTTTACTTTCGCATTTGGAGCCCATCCGATGATTACCATCCAAAATTGGGGGGCGGGGGCGTCCACGAGAATTTGAGAGTCCGGAGTGGGGCAGCGTACCAACACAAAGCCCTCGGGGATTTTTCCGCCTACCCAATTTTTGGGATTGCTCCATTTTCCGCGCTTGGCCTGAAACAAGGCGGTTGTCGGCTCCGTGTAGTTGACGGGCGCGGCAACAAGCGGCGCGAGCATGGCCAAAAACGCCAAGAGAAACGGGGTATTTTTTTTAAGTATGCACATAAGTGTGGTATCCATTGGAGGTGTGAATGTGTGAACGCGTCCCTTGCGGCACAGTAATGGGGGTTTCGCGCAAAGGAGGGGCTTGGGGGACGCTTAAAAATCTGATTGAAAAGTGTGCTGGGGCTTTGGGGAAAGGTAATCGGTCTGTGAAAGCGGGGGTATTTTGCAAGAATAAGGCGGTTTTTGTCAATTTTATTTACTCGATTCAGTATTGACCAGAAATACCTTTTTAGTTGATATAGGTAAGCGTTATCGCGGGGCGTAAAAAATGGGCAATTTAAAGCGCGGGTCGTGGCTTTGCGTGCCGTGATGAATATGAGACTATTTTTCATTTTTTGCGGACTGTCTTATCCGTTAAATCATTTTAATCGTGAAATCTTTTATCAACTCAGAGTTCCTTTTAACAACGGATGCTTCCCGCACGCTTTTTCACGGATACGCGGAAAAGCAACCCATCCTTGATTATCACAGCCACATCTCGCCGCAGGATATTGCAGAGGATAGGCATTTCGAGAACATCGCCCAGCTTTGGCTGGAGGGCGACCATTACAAATGGCGTCAGATGCGCGCAAATGGGGTTCCCGAAGGCAGCATTACCGGAGCGGCGCCTGCATGGGAAAAGTTTTTGGCATGGGCGGGAACGCTTGAGCGCGCCATGGGCAATCCCTTGTATCATTGGAGCCATTTGGAGCTTCGCCGCTATTTTGGATACGAGGGCGTTTTGAATCGCGCGAGCGCAAAGGAAGTATGGGAGCATTGCAACAATCGCCTGCGCGATCCGGCTTTTTCGGCTCGCAATATCATCGCCTCTTCCCGTGTCGCCTTGCTGTGCACTACGGACGATCCGATAGACTCGCTCTGTTGGCATGCGCAGTTGCGCCAGGCCCAATCTTTCGGTACGCAGGTGCTCCCTTCATGGAGGCCCGACAAGGCTATTCACATCGAGAATCCGGCCTTTGTGGACTATCTCGTTCAATTGGGGAAGGTTTCCGGCGTGTGCATCGATTCTTTTGCGGCACTTCAAGAATCCTTTAAACGCCGACTGGATTATTTCCTTTCGATGGGATGCCGGGCTGCAGATCATGGCCTTACCCATATGGTTTTTTTGCCGGTTAGCCGAACGGAGGTCGAACGCATTTTTGCAAAGCGCCTGCGCGGCGAACCCCTGTCTGCCGATGAGACCGCGCAGTATCAAACCGCCTTTTTGCGTTTTGCCGCCCAGCAATACCGCGATCGGGAGATGGTTATGGAAATTCATTACGGATGTCTGCGCAACAACAACACCCGCATGTTTGAAAAGCTAGGACCAGACACAGGATTTGACTGCATCAATAATCAAACCGATGGCCCTAAAATGGCGGCGTTTCTGGATGCCGTCAACGCGGATGGAGGGTTGCCTCGCATGCTGTTGTTCAGCCTTAATCCCCAGGAAAACGCATTTATAGGCGCATTGGCCGGTTGTTTCCAAAATGGAGCGCCACTGGGACGCGTTCAGCAAGGTGCGGCCTGGTGGTTTAATGACCACAAAACCGGAATGAAGGAGCAGTTGATTTCTTTCGCCAATCTCGGTTTGCTTGGAAATTTTGTGGGGATGCTCACCGATTCCCGCAGTTTGTTGTCCTATTCGAGGCACGAGTATTTTCGGCGCATACTTTGCGATCTGATCGGCGGGTGGGTGGAGAATGGGGAGCTTCCCTCTGATTTGGAGGCGATCGGGAAAATGCTCGGCGATATTTGTCATGACAATGCCGTGGCGTTTTTTGGATTTTCCGTTTAGCACCTCGCAATGCGCCTTCTTCTCGTCCGAGTATGCGGAAAATTTTTTCGCCGTCCGACTAGGGAGTGTCTTCAAATTCCGGAACGAGTCCGCGAAGGCCGGTTTTGAGTCATTTTTTGGGGTTTCGAGCCGAGTCGATGCAGCGCATCGGCGAGGCGAGGACACCAAAAAAGGGCCTGAAGCGCGCAACTCCAAGCGCGCGGAATGGGCGGATGCACAGCAGCCTGTGCGCCGCACTGTCGGCGTTCCAGCCGACACCCAAAATCCGGTCGAGCGGACACCTGAGAAATTTTAAGACACGACCTGGGTTGACGCTCAGGAGCGGCGCTCACTACCGTTCAATGGGACTGTTGCGCAAATCTTCAAGGATGAGTTGTGCGGTCAGCGGACGGTTGACATCCCCGATTCAAAAAAAGAGAGTATAGACAACTTTCTGCGGTCTCTCCTTGACTTTGGAGTGTGCCCCCGGAAAGAAAAACGCCCCATGCACTCTGAGAAAATTGCGAGCAACACCACGACCGTCATAGCACAGCGGCTCGGACTATCACGTTGGACTGTCTCGCGCATCCTGAACGGACACGACGGCGTCAAACCCGAAACCGTGCGGCGCGTGCAACAGGCAATGCTGGATATGGGGTATGAACCCAACGCCTATGCGCGCAGTTTGCGCGGCGCGCGCAGTAAGATTGTCGGCATCTGCTTTCAGGAATTGGACTCTCCGCTGCTGGCGCGCAAGGCCGGCTTGTTGCAGGGGATTTTTCGGGAAAAGGGCTATCAAGCGCTGATAGAATTGACCCAGGGCGATCATCAGCACGAGCTGTCCGCCTTGCGGCATTTTGTGGCGCTGCGTGCGGAGGGCGTTGTGCTCGTGGGTTCAGCGCTGCGCCAGCAGGAGACTGCCTTGTTGCAAAAAAACTACGGGATGCCGGTGGTGTGGGTCGATCCAGAACACTCGGTGGACGGAGAGGTTCTTAGTTTGGACCGCGCCTATTCCATGAAGATAACGCTGCGGCATCTACACGGTTTGGGACACCGTCAATTTGCCGTATTGGGCATTGATCCCGAGAATCCCTACGGCGCCCCCCGCTGGAAGTCTTTTCTGGCAGAGTGTCGCCGCTTAAAGGTGGATGTGGAACGTCATGTCCACGCCATATACGAGCCGGGCTGTCGTCAGCACACCTACGATTACGGACGCGTGTTGGGCGGACGTTTTTTGGAGGAATGCCCGGGGACAACCACTGCGATCATCTGTGTGAACGACCGTGTGGCAGTGGGCGTATCCAATACGCTGATGGATGCAGGACGAGATATTCCCGGAGACGTGTCGATTGCCGGCTACGATAATATTGATGTCAGCGCGTTTTTTCGTCCTCCCTTAACGACGGTGGATCAGCGCGCAGAGCATCTGATGCGGGAGGCTGCGGAACTTCTCATCCGACGGATGGAGGGAGACGCTTCTCCGTTTGAAAAACGCCGCATTTTGCCACGGCTTGTTGTCCGCGCTTCGACGGCAAAAGCGACTCGTTAAAAACGGCGAAAAGCCGTCCGAAGAAAAATAAATTGACAAAATCACACACGTGTAGGATTCTCAGGGAAACCCCTATGTATAGAATTCTACTATCGACGACATCCTATCAGGATACACCGGGTCCGCATCACGCGTTGCTTGAGCGCATTGGCGCTGAAATTGTGCGGGTGCGAGGGCCTTTAAGCGAGGCTCAATTGCTCGCGCTTGAGGGCGGTTTTGACGCCTTTTTGTGCGGTGACGACATCATCACCAAGGAGGTCTTTGCAAAGTTTTGCCCCCGCTTGAAATTGATAGCAAAATACGGCATCGGTGTTGACAAGATAGACGTTGCCGAAGCGACGCGATTGGGGATTCCCGTCAGCTTTTGCCCGGGAGTCAACCACACCACGGTGGCGGAGCACGCCTTTGCGCTTATTCTGGCCCTTATGCGCCACTTAGTGGAGGAGGCCAATTTCGTTCGCAACGGCCATTGGAAGCGCCTGACAGGGCACGAAGTCGCCGGGAAAACGCTTGCGATTATCGGGCTGGGGCGCATCGGACGAGAAATGGCAATACGCGGTCAGGCATTCGGCGCGAAACTGGTGGGCTTTGATACTTATTGGCCGGAAGATTTTGCCCGCCAATATGCCGTCGAGCGGGCCGACACGCTCATTCAGGCATTGCGCACGGCGGACATTGTGAGCTTGCACACCAACCTGACCGACCAGACGCGCGAGATGATCAATGCCGAGAGAATCGCCCTGATGAAAACGGGAGCCTTGGTCATCAACTGCGCCCGGGGTGAGATTGTCAATAGCGCGGATATTTTGGCAGCTTTGAAGTCGGGTAAAATCGGCGGCTACGGCGCCGATGTATTGGAAGAAGAACCGCCTTCCAAGGATCATCCGCTTTTGACCGCCCCTAACTGTGTGCTGACCCCGCATATCGGCAGCCGCACTTACGAATCGGTCGAACGTCAGGCGATGATGGCGACTGAAAATTTGGTGCTGATGCTCTCAGGGAAAAAGCCATTGGCACAGGTGAATGATGTTCCCATTCCGCAGCCGTTGGGGCAGCGGGTTTCTTGATATATCCACACCAAAAAACTATAAAATTTTATGCCAGAGACTTTATATGTGGTCCCGGTCGGGCAGCACAATCAATTGGTGGCCGCAGCGTATCGACACCGTGGTTTCGACGTGCAAGAAGCGGAGGATGCGGCGAAATTTTCCGCGCACGCCTCGCGGCACGGCATTCGCACCCACAACGCGATCAAGGCTTTGCATTTGGATCATCTCTTCGGATCGCAGGCGGGCGGTTGTGTCCCCGGCGCTGTTATTGAAAAGAAACCCGTTCGATTTGCGGCCACGGAAGTATGGAATGCGCACAAAAAATTGGGACAATCCACCGCTTACGCGGCGATCGAAAGCGCCATTGGGCTTGCCGACAAATACGGCATAGGGCAGATTGCGGTCGATGAAGCCTTTCACTATTTATGGGGCGGTGGTTATGTGATGGAAGCGGCCGCACGCGGCTATATCGCTTACACGAATTGCACTGCCGCGCTCTCGGAGGTAGTCCCCTTTGGCGGAAAATTCCCCACACTGGGCACCAACCCTCATTCATGGGGTTTCCCGACAATGAAAGCCGTTGGATTCCCCGTGGTCGTCGATTGGGCCACCAGCGTCGTGGCGATGGGCCGTGTGCAACAGCTTGCCCGGGAAGGCAAGCAACTGCCGCCCAATGCCGCCGTTGACAAGGACGGCAAATTGACCACGGAGCCTTCTGCGGTTGCAGCTTTGACGACATTTGGCGGGCACAAGGGCTACGGATTGTCCTTAATCAACGAGATCATGGGGGCAATGATAGGCGGCAGCATCCCCACCGTGCGCTCACGCTGGGGGCATTCTGCGCAGGAGAAGCACACGCCCTCTTTTTACTTCCAAGTCATCCATCCTGACGCGATTTCCTCTCTGAATTTTGCCTGTGCCAGAAGCCAATCAGAAAACATAAGCGCTGTCTTGCAAGACATTCTCGGGCACGGGAATGAAGGCTGTATTCTGCCCGGACAGCTTGAAGCGCAAGCCGCCAAAAAATCCGACGAGGCCGGCGGACTTCTCTTCTCCGAGGCTGAGATAAATGCCTTTAATGAGATTGCCCGTGAATGCGGGGAACCCCTCTTGGATTTGTCCTGCTTGCGGAAAACCGAGTAAATAAAAAAGACGAATTTTAATAAACCAATCACTGCTGTTATGTCTATAAAACTAAAGCCTGCCGCTCAATGCGCTTATGATTGTGTCTCGCTTGGCGAGATTATGCTGCGTTTGGATCCCGGCGAAGGGCGTATTCATACTACACGCCGTTTTAACGTATGGGAGGGCGGGGGCGAATATAACGTTTCGCGCGGATTGACTCGCTGCTTTGGTCAACGCACGGCGGTGGTTACGGCGTTTGCAGACAACGCGGTGGGGCGCTTGACAGAGGATTTTATTTTGCAAGGGGGAGTCGATACCCGATTTATCCGCTGGGTTCCCTACGACGGCGTTGGTCGCGCGGTTCGCAACGGTCTAAATTTTACGGAGCGCGGTTTTGGCATTCGCGGGGCGGTAGGCATTTCAGACCGCGGAAACACTGCGGCCAGCCAGTTGAAACCGGGGGATATTGATTGGGAACTGCTCTTTGGGAAGCTGGGTGTTCGCTGGTTCCATACAGGGGGCATTTTTGCGGCCTTGGGCAGCGAAACTCCCGAGGTTATCATCGAGGCGTTGAAAATCGCCAAAAAATACGAAACCGTTGTTTCCTATGATCTTAATTATAGACCCTCTTTGTGGCAGGCTTTTGGGGGGCACGCGCGTTGTCAGCAGGTGAATAGACAGATCGCCAAATATGTCGATGTGATGATTGGTAATGAGGAAGATTATACCGCGAGTCTTGGCTTTGAGGTGGAGGGGGTCGATGCCAATATTTCCGCCATCGAATCGGAAAGTTTCGAGCGCATGATTGCGGCGGCGGTGAAAGAGTTTCCAAATTTCAAGGCAGCGGCCACCACCTTACGTGCGGTCAAAACGGCTACCGTCAACGATTGGAGCGCGATTTTGTGGCATGAGGGTAAATTCTATGCATCGCGCCAGTATCAGGGATTGGAGATACTTGACCGAGTGGGTGGCGGAGACAGTTTTGCCAGCGGCCTCATCTATGGATTCCTTTCGGACAGTGCCCCGGAGAAAATTGTGAATTATGGAGCCGCCCATGGCGCGCTTGCGATGACGACCCCCGGGGACACCTCGATGGCCACTAAGGCGGAGGTCGATAAAATTATGAGCGGCGGTGGCGCGCGCGTTGTGCGTTGATAGGAAAAACATGAATTCTTATATCGATAAATTTTCACTTAAAGGCAAAACCGCAGTGCTTGTGGGCGGCACCGGGGAGCTGTGTGGAGCAATCGCCAAAGTCTTTGTTGAGGCGGGCGCCGAGGTTGTTCTTGTGGGACGCAGTGTCGCCAAGGCCGCGGAAAAAATTGCGGAAATAAAAGGCGGTGAGCGTTGCCATTTTGAGGCGTGCGATGCTTCCTCCAAGGAAGCGCTTATTGATTTGCGCGCGCGTGTTCTCAGCAAGTGCGGCAAGCTCGATATTCTTGTCAACGGCGCGGGGATCAACAGCCCGACGCCGTTTTTGGAAATATCGCAGGAAGAACTCGAACGGATTCTGACGGTGAATTTCAAATCCGTTTTCTTCGCCTGTCAGATTTTTGGCGACTATTTTCTTGAGCGTGGCAGGGGCGGGTGTGTCATAAACATCGGATCAATGTCCGGGATTATTCCGCTTTCGCGCGTGTTCAGCTATTCGGCCTCCAAGGCGGCGGTCCACAACATATCGCGCAATCTTGCCCGCGAATGGGGAAGATCGGGAATCCGAGTAAATACGTTGGTTCCGGGGTTCTTTCCCGCCGAGCAAAACGCGAAAACGCTTTCACCGGATCGCATCGCCGACATTGTGCGCCATACCCCCATGAATCGCATGGGGAAAGCGGACGAACTGACGGGGGCCGCGCTTTTGTTGGCCTCTGATGCGGGGGCCTTTATCACGGGTTCCGAACTAGTTGTCGATGGCGGATTTTCAGCAATGACGATCTAATGCCACGACTGTCTTGGAACACGCTTAAACACACAACTGATTCTACTACATATGCAAAAAAAATCTGACATCGGGCTTATAGGGCTAGGCGTTATGGGCGAAAACCTTGCCCTCAACATGGTGGATAAAGGATTTCAAGTTTCGCTTTACAACCGAAATCATCCCGGGCGGATAAATCCCGTTGATCGATTTTTGGAAGGTCGCGGTAGTGGAAAATCTTTTGTGGGGACACACTCGCTGGCCGATTTTGTGAACTCTATTGCTTCGCCGCGACGTATCATGCTGATGGTGAAGGCCGGTTCGCCTGTCGATGAGGTGATTGCCCATCTTATTTCCCTGCTTGCAAAAGGAGATGTGATCATTGATGGCGGAAACTCGGATTTCCGCGACACCGAACGCCGCATGGAAACATTGGAGTCGCAGGGCCTGCTATACACCGGAACCGGTGTGTCCGGGGGCGAAGAAGGTGCCCTGAAAGGCCCTTCAATTATGCCCGGCGGGTCTGCGCAAGCATGGCCATTAGTGGCCCCCATCCTGCAGAAAATCGCCGCCAAAAACGAAGACGGCAGCCCCTGTTGCGAATGGATAGGGCGCGGCGGGGCGGGGCACTTTGTGAAAATGGTGCATAACGGCATTGAGTATGGCGATATGCAACTGATTGCGGAAAGCTACGCCTTGTTGCGCGGCCATTGCAAATTAGGAAATGCGGAGATATCGCGAATTTTCGAGGATTGGAACGCAGGAGAACTTAGCAGCTATCTTATGGAGATAAGCGCTCAAATACTTAATTACAAAGACAAAGACGGGGCGTTCCTCATCGACAAAATTCTCGATGTGGCCGGGCAAAAAGGCACCGGAAAATGGACTGTCATGGCGGCCTTGGACGAGGGCGATCCGCTCAGCCTCATAACGCAGGCTGTTTATGCACGTTTTATGTCGGCGATGCCCGACACCCGCCGCCGTGCTGCAGAGCTTTACGCCAAAAATTCCGTGATCGAGTCCAATTCGCTGTCACACGAAGAGATAAAATCGGCGCTTTACGCTTCAAAGATTGTCTCCTATGCGCAGGGGTTCTCGCTTATGCTCCGTGCAAGCGAGCGATATGGCTGGCGGCTAGACATAGCGGCAATTGCCAGAATTTGGCGCAACGGTTGCATTATTCGTTCGTGTTTTCTGGATAATATTGCGCAGGCTTATCTCAAAAATGCTTCGCTTGAGCATTTGCTTTTTGATGATTATTTCCGTTCACAAATCAATTTGGCGCTCAAGGGCTGGCGAAGCACGACAGCCCTCTCAATCAGCGCGGGATTGCCCATGCCCTGTACCTGTGCGGCAATGACATACTTCGACAGCTTGCGCACTTTGCATTCCAGCGCCAATATGTTGCAGGCTCAGCGTGATTTCTTTGGAGCACACACTTACGAACGCACCGATGCACCGCGCGGAAATTTTTTCCACACGGATTGGGCGGGGCTTGGCGGCACCACAACCTCTGGAACCTACAATGCCTGAGATGATTGGACACTGATTTAAGGATGCATCACGAAAAGTCGAAGGACTGTCAATGAGTCCTGCGGATAAATTGTGCTAAAAAAGCCCTGCTTCCCAAACGGAATGCAGGGCTTTCAAATTTGATGGAACACTTTCTACTGCAAACTCATTTGGTCGCGGCTGATATTGCAACCGATTGTGGTGGCAATCTGGATTTTGCGCTCGTCCACATATTGGAGTTGGGGCACAAAAAAGCCTTCGGCAAAGATTCCGAAGGCTTTTGAAAGCGACGTGCGCGGAGTGTTTAGGCGGATTTGCGAAAGAGGCGCTTGCGCAGGGGCAGAAGCATGCCGCCGCCGAGCAGGGCGGTGACTAAGACGCTCGGCAGAGGTTGCCCGTTGGGGCTACGCGCGCTGACCTCGACGCCCTCGAGGGTGAATGAGATGAAATAGCCGCCGCTGACAACATAGAGCACTGTGTTGCTCGGGGTGGCGATTTTGCCGCGGTAGAGCAGCCCTTGCCAATCGCCGGACGTGCCGGCGGTGCTGGCGGCGGTGCTTACCCAGACGGAAACGGTGTCGCCCACGCTGAAATCGCCCAGTTTGTAGGAGGCGGAACCGTCCGCTTTTGTCACCACCGAACCGGAAATCAGTTGCGACGCGTCGGTGTAGTAGCCGAACCCGGTGATCCAGCTGCTGCCGATCGAGGCGTTGTTGCTCCACTGGCCCAGATAGATGCTTCCCGAACCCTCGGTGATTTGGATTTGATAATTTGAGTAGGCGGGGGTGGATCCGCTGGACGAAACCACCGTGTATTGAAACGCCGCAAAAGCGGGAATTGAGGCCAGTGCGAACAACGCGAGAGACAGGAGCTTTTTCATGGAGGGTGTTTTATTTGTGATTAATTATGTGTTTTTAATTAAATAAAGTGATAAAAACGGCCAATCATACCTTGAAGATCAAAATTTTAAAGGGGTGAGTCAACCCATTTTGATATAGGGGCTTAATATTCCTGCTTTGGGCAGAAAAATAAAAAGCCCCCGGGGATATTCCGGAGGCTTTAATGAGATAGCTAAATGCTCGCGTTCGGTTATTTAGCTTTTGCAAAGAGCTTTTTTCGCCAAGGAAGTAGAAGAAGAGCGGAACCCATCAGGGTTGTTACCAATATGCCGGGCAACGGTTGCCCGCTGGGTGTGGGGGTAATGGATTCCACTCCGGTAATGGTGAAGGAAATATATTCGCTGTCGATATTCAGTTGGCCAACATCGCCGAGGGCGTTGGTGAACGTGCCTCGATTGGTCAGGTCGCTCCAAGCCCCGGTGGTGCCGCCAATGCCGTCCTCGGTTTGAACCCAGATGGAAATGGTGTCCCCCGCCGAGAAGTCACCGAGCTTATAGGCCTTGGTGCCGTCGTCCAAGGTGACAACGCTCCCCGCTATCAGATTGGAGGGGTCGGTGTAGTAGCCAAACCCCAAGACAGACTTGTCGCCCAGCGAGGTTTCGCCGTGCCAGTCGCCCAGATAGATGATCCCCGTGCCTTCGGTGATTTTTATCTGATAGCTCTCACCTTTGGCGGAATGATCCTTTTTGTTGGAAACCACATCATACTGAAACGCGGCGAAGGCGGGAAGTGCCACCAGTGTCACCAGAATGGTTGTTAGGATCTTTTTCATAGAGATCACTTTGTTTGTGTTGAAAGGTAAAATCTATTTTTACTTTTTTCAAATATAGATTCATTTTGTGGGTGCGTCAAATGGGGATTAGCTTTAAAAGAGAGTTAATTATAATCTTAAGATTTGAATTCCAATCGGTTGCGTTTTTAAAGCGAACTTAACTATGCGAGTGTTAAACAGGCAAATGGAAAACGAAATGTTTCTATTTTGGCTCATTTTTGGCCTGTTTTTGAAGGGTTTTTATCTGCCATTAAGAAACTCCTGATGAAGCATCAAATTTTGCGGAGCCGTTGATTCGGCCTTCAATATATCAATAGGATTCGCGCGCCCCGATGGCCGTCAAGCGGGCAATGCGGGATACACCCTATGTTTATCAGGCATGAGGGCGGTTAGAATCGTAGAAAAACATCTATGAATGCTCTCACTAAATTAATCTGTGTCCTTTGCGTTTTTACTTTCATCCCCGGGCCGTCAGGGGGCTGGGCGGCGGGGCCGAAAAGGGCTTCTTCCGCAGATGAACGGGTAAAACCGTGGACGGTGATCGGTTTGCAGGGCAAGCCCACGATAGACGGCGCCATCGCCGCCATGGGCGATAAATTGCCCGCGAGCGCAAAACTTTCTTTGGGTGCCGGCAGCAGCCTAGTGCAGATGACGGACAAAGACAGTGTCATCATCTTCACCGGAGCGGGAAACTTCTCCGTCTATAAGCCGGAAGTGGACGCTTCCGGAAAAATCAGCGGCGCGTTTTTCCTCCCCGGCGATGGCATGATCATCATCGATTGCAAATCGGACAACGCCCAGTACACGGTGAATTTTTGGGATGGCGAGGCCACGCTTTCCCTAAAAAAGGGCATTGTCAGCATCGATGTGAACCATCTTCGCGCCAATGTTTTCTGCACTCAGGGCGGGCCGGCCTCAATTACGTACAATAAGTCCACTTTAGCGGTGGACGGGAACAGCGGCTATACGCTGTATCGCCAATCGCAGGACTATGTGTCGTATGACCCCACTGCCGATACACGCAGAGAAATCATGACGCAGGTCAACAATGCGGGCAACGATGTGGCGGCCGCTGACACGCCCGTCACGCCCAATGACGTGCAAAGCGCCGACACGGATCCCTCCAATCCCAGCTTGGTGCTTTCCGGGGAGCAGTTACCGTAGGTCGTGTCTTCAAATTCCTCACGTCGTCCGCTTGACTGGATTTTTCCCCCTTTCCCGTGTTCTCGCCTCGACGATGCGCTACATCGCCTCGGCTCGAAACCCAAAAATGGGCTAAAAACCAGCCTACGCGGACTCGTTCCGGAATGTGAAGACACCCCCTAGGGGTTGGCTTCGACCGGGCGCAAGGTTACGTTGCGTAGGTTGAGGGGCTTCCACGCATCCGAGCTTGCCGCGCGGATTTCGAGGACGATGTCGCCTTTGGGGAGCTTGAGACTGCCCAATTCGACCGTTTTCCAAACATCCGCGCCGCCCGTGGAGGGGATGGATGTCGTGACGGCGTTTTTCTTGGAGGTGCGCACGACGAGCCCGGTGGGCTTTTCGGCGGCCACTTCCGCCGAAATGGCGTAGGTGAGCGCAGCGGGCGTCTTGATGCGATAGGCCAGATACCAGCGCGCCTCGAACCAGTCGGTGATAAACATCTGCGCGCCTTTGCCGCGCAACTGGATGACGCCCGCCGTGCTGCCGTGGCGGTCGGCGTCGTTGGGTGTCAGGGTAAGCACGCCGTCTTTGCCGGGCGAAAGATAGGCGTCTATCGCCACCTGCACGGGCTTGGCAAAGGTGAGGGCCGCCACCGTGATATAGGGATCGGGCGTGGCGTCTTTGGGGAGCGTCACTTCCAGCCCTTCCGGCGTAAGCTGGGTATTCAGCACTGCTTGCAAGGAGGCGATTAAACGCGCGCCGACAGGGGCTTGTTGCAAGGCGGGCAGGGCAAGCTTGCCGTCTTCGGGCCACGCCCAGATGTGGAGATAGAGCGTTTCGCCGCCGTCGGGCAGGGCGCGGCGGGTTATGCGCCCCCAGGGCAACTGACGCGGATAAGGACTGGCTTGCGTCCCGTAGATGGCTTCGCCGTTGACCTTCATCCATGCGCCCATTTGCTTTAAGCGCTCAATGGAGGGCTCGGGTATTTTTCCATCCGGCGTGGGGCCGACGTTGAGCAGAAGATTGCCGCCTTTGGAGGCCGTATCGGACAGAATTTGCAAGAGCGTGAGCGTGGACTTCCAGTTGTGGTTGAGCTTGGAAAATCCCCACGAGTCGTTCATGGTCATGCACACTTCAAAATTGCGGCCCGGCAGGCCTTCCGGCGGCACATACTGTTCCGGGGTCATAAAGTCGCCGTAGGCAAACTTGTCTTCCAGTCGATTGTTGGTGATCACCTCCGGATAGGCGGCGAAGGTGTCGAGGAAGGGCTTTGCGCGCTCGGGCGTCATTTGAATGGGGGTATCCCACCAGATAAGATCGGGGTGATAGGCGGCGAGGATTTCTTTGACTTGCGGCAGGGCCACTGTCTGCAAATAGGTGTCGTAGGAACCCTTATGGGCGTCGTCCCAGCCTTCGCCGTCGGCGAGGTCGCGCTTTTTGGGCTCGGTGGCGCGATTGGGGTTGCGCTTGCCGCCGCCCGGGTTGGTCCAGTCCTGCGATTGCGAATAATAAAGCCCGAACTTCAACCCGTCGGCGCGCACCGCTTCGGCCAAAGGGGCCACAAGGTCGCGCGCGGCGGCGGAGTCCATCACATTCCAGCCGGGCGCTTTTGTGGGCCACAGGGCAAAGCCTTCGTGGTGTTTGGCGGTGAGCACCACATAGCGCATGCCCGCATCGCGAGCGACGTCGGCCCACGCCTTGGGGTCGTATTGCGCGGCGGTAAAATCTTTGGCGAAGGCCTTGTAGTCGCCCACGGGAATCGGCACGCGCTGATAGAGCCACTCGGCATTTTCACCCGAATGCGCTTGCGATTGCCCGTGCCATGTATTGCCGGGAACCGCATAGACACCCCAGTGGATAAACATGCCAAAGCGGGCGTCTTGCCACCACGCAAGGCGGGGATCGTCGGTTTTGGAAGCGGCCGTGCTGTTTAAATTGACGGCGGCGTTGCCCGCAGTCCCAGCGGACAAGCAAAGCGCGGCACACAGTAGCATTTTAAAATGCCCAAGGCCATAGGGGTGTTTATGTTTCATGGGGATAAAGGGGGGGGGGGAACAACTCCTATAGAAAAATCATTTTAGCAGAAGGTAGTCAAGGTGCTTATGAGCGGAATCGCTAAAATAAAACGCCCTGTTGAACGCCGAGGCCCTCTCGCTCCCATACGAATGCACATCCGCTATCGCGAAGCGGGCGCGAGGCAATATTTGACAAGGGAAAGGGGCTTTCATACGCTGACCTATTTCCCCAAGGAGAGGTGGCAGAGTGGCGGGGTGTGTCTTTCCATGGCTCACGTCGCCTGCTCGTCTGGATTTTGGCCCTTTTTTGTGTCCTCGCTTCGCCGATGCGGTGAATCGCCTCCGCTCGAAGCCCAAAAAAATGACTCAAAACCGGCCTTCGCATGCTCGTTCCGCCATGAAAAGACACACCCATTGCGGCGGTCTTGAAAACCGCTGAACCGCAAGGTTCCGGGGGTTCGCGCAGCGAGCGATTAAGCGAGCGGAGGGGATAATGCCGCAGGCATTGGGGGGGAGCCTTAGCGAACCCCGAGCGCGTTAATTTGCGCGAGGCAATCCTTCCCGGGCGTGCGAATGAATATCCGCTATTGTGGAGCGGGAGCGAGGCAATATTTGACAAGGGAAAGCGGCTTTCATACGCTGACCTATTTCCCCAAGGAGAGGTGGCAGAGTGGTCTATTGCGGCGGTCTTGAAAACCGCTGAACCGCAAGGTTCCGGGGGTTCGAATCCCTCCCTCTCCGCCATTTTAGCCGCAAGGCCTATTTTTCAAATTTGCGTTCTTAGCACAGGGAGGGATTTGAACCCTTAGGGTTCGCGCAGCGAGCGGTTAAGCGAGCGGAGGGGGCAATGCCGATAGGCATTGAGGACTCCCGCAGGGAGTCCCGAGCGCGTTTATCCGCGCGAGCCAATCCCTCCCTCTCCGCCATTTTAGCCGCAAGGCCTATTTTTCAAATTTGCGTTCTTAGCACAGGGAGGGATTTGAACCCTTAGGGTTCGGCGACGGAGCGTAGCGACGGAGGTGGAGCTTTGGCCACATGCCAAAGAGGGTGAGCGCAGCGAACCCCGAGCATTGCGATTCGCATGCGAGCCAATTCTTGTGAATCCACCAATATCGATTGATTTATTATTTTTTAGGAAATATGATTTCGCAATCATGGGACGCCTCACCATATATTTGATAAAGCCGATGGAGGCGTTTCTCTTTTCTGCACTGCTGACATTGTCAACGCGGGTGGGAATTGGAATTTTCTTTGGGGTGAAATTTTTGAAATGGATTCCCAAGGACACATTCCCTGATGTGTGCTGGGCCTTGGATGGTACGGCTTATTTCATGTTTTTTCCGTCCGTGCCCTTGGCTTTTTTGACCGGAGCGTTTTTCTGGGGTTTCTATTTGTGGGCGGGTGTTCGTAAAACAACGATAACGGTTAAAACCGTCCCCAAATTTTTTAAGCGCAGTGTTTTTTGGCTGATACTTGCGGGTGGATTGTCCGCGCCGTTGCTCACTTTTATTTGTTGGGTGAAGGGCCTGCATGGCAACGGATTGTTTCTGGTTCTGCTTGTTATCCTTTGCACAGGAATTTCCATTTTGCTGATTCTGATGTTTGAGGCCTCCCTGCGTGCTGCGAGCACCGATATTTACAAGGCAAGAACGGCATGGATACTGCCTCGTGTTACGGTATTATGCGCCGCTGCCGATGCTGTTATCGCCTTTTCGGGAACGATGCTGTTGTTGCTTTTTATAGGGGAGCGCTGGGATATATTGGCACCCATGCGATGGCTTGTACCTGCTTACGTTCTTGTTGCGAGGACGGTTTTACTCTTTTGGCTTTCGCGCTATTTCATGCGGTCAAACTTGCGTGCGCTAGCTAAGTGAGCCTTGCCGCTAATCAAAAGACACAACCCCGTGGATGATATCGAGCCACGCCTCGTCGAAGCCCGCGTTCCATATTTTCTTCAAGTAATTAATTGCGCCGATACGACGAGATGACGATGGGGGACCACTCAACGGTTGCCTGTCTTCGCTTCGGGAATATTGGGATCCAACGGTTCATCCGGCTGTTCTTTTGTGGTAGCTTTTACGAGGGTTTGAATGACAACAGGGCCGAGCAAACCGGATGGCGTGAGCGGACTTTCCTTCCCGTAGTGTTTCCATGTGCTGAACGTTATCCGGCCCGAAGGGCTGCGTTCACCGCGCAAGAACCAGTCGGGATACGCTTTTAGAACAAACCCATGCCGCCGCGGAACACGCACCCACTCGGCGTCTTCTTTGAGTTGTTCGTCACCGATCAGGCGGTTTACCCACGTGTTTGTGACATCGATTTCGAGTTCGTTCATGCCGTCGCGAATCGCGTCGGTTATGTCCACGCGGAAGGGCGGTTTCCACAAAATCCCGAGGTCGTGCCCGTTGAGTCGAACCCGTGCGATTTCATGTACGGTGCCCAAGTCGAGCCACAAGCGCCTATCCGCGCGGTATGCGTAGTCGGGGATTTTAAAATTTTTCTGGTAGGTCGCGGTTCCGGAAAAGTAGCGCACGCCCGGTATCGCATTTTCGTTCCACAACATCAGTTGTGGCAAGGTTGCCAGCGCTGGCGCGCCGCGACCCTTTGGAAATTTAACGGTCCAAGAACCATCCAGTGTGATATTTCCGGGGATGGATGCGGCCTCGAGCATCAGCGTGCGTCCATCGGATTGCGTGAATTCGCGACGACCGGCGTGCGGAGTCCACAGGATCGGTTCGTTGTCTGCACCGAGGGTTATTTCGTCGCAGTGCACGGGACTGTGGTTGTTCTGCGGTTCGGGGGCGATTGCCGTAGTGTCAGGCGTGCTGCGGATTTCCGCCGTTGGCGCAGTACGCGCCAGCTCACGGATTTCTTGTGTGTCAAGCGCATGGTCGAACAGTTGCAAGGTCGAATGCTCGCCGACGAATTGAGTGGCGGCGGGATCCAGCGAGGGGGGAATATAACCCCGCACATTTCGCGAGGACCTCAATCCAAAGCGTACGGACTGGCCGTTGATGTAAAGTTGGGGCCGTCCGTCGCGAAAGACCACGGCGACATGGGTCCAATCCACAATGGAGACGGTATGCACCAAGGTGGCCGGAAAATGCGACGCCCCATTTTCCACAACACATATGCCGTTGCGCCCAACGCAGATGCCGACGCCCGATGCGGATGAATCCCGGAACGTCAAGGCCCCTTGCGGGGGATAAAGAAGGTCGTTGCGCATAACTCGTGCGGCGTTGCTACCTTCAAACGCTTCGGTGGGCAACGCGGTATCTGCGTCCGGTTTCACCCACGCAGCCAGTGTGAAATTCCCGGAAATGCCGGAAGGCACAGGGCTTTGCGCAGTCCGCGGCGCAATGACCAGCGGGCTGTCGGAGTTTTCCACAAGATGCGGGCGAATCGTCCCCTTGGGAAAGAGAACGAAGACCGACTCCCTCGGCCCAAGCGCAAGTGGCAGCCGGATGCGACTGACGCCGTTCGCCTTCTCCGTTTCATATATAGCGGGGAATGTTATCTTGCCGGTTTCGGGATGCCATAACTGCGGGCTGCTATCCGAGACCCGGAAGGCGGCGCTTATGTCCGCCGTTTCCTCAGTGAGATTTGCCACAAAATAGATTTCCCAATCCGGCATTGTCCGATGAATATAACTGACTGCATACGCCTTTCCCCCTGAGGGAATGAACGTGTTTGGGTCGTTTTTTGCCCATACGAAGTCCGGGGGCGCTCCGATTGCGGCCAGTGCCTCGGCGGGTGAAATTCCCCGGAACACCCGTCCTTTTCCAAACCGATGTTCTTTGACGTTCACGCCGTCGCAATTCCCCCAAAGGCTCTCCGAAATTTTTTGCACCTCGGCGTCGCATTCGGGGAAATGGGAGAGTCCCGGCGCGCGTAGCGGAGGGTCTCCGAGCAACACGCCACCCTCACGGACAAGCTCGCTGATTTTTTGCAAGAGTTCCGGGGTCATCAATCGTTGCTGCGGCATCACAAGCAGTCGATAACGCATGCCGTCGGGCAGGACAAAACATCCATCCTTTACGCGCATCTGATCCCGCACGATTTCGGCCGTACACAGGTCATAATCATAACCCGGCGGGGGCTCCGGTTTTACTTCGCCGGACAAAGGCGGATTCTTGATGCCCTCCTCATCCTGCAAATAACAAATATCCGCCACAAAATTTCCCTGTCTCAACAGATATTGGCAGCGAGCCAGATATTCGTGCCACGGACGACTGGATTCCCACCAAGTTGCGGTGCGCTCGTATTCCCATCCCCACGGGCCCATCGTCATCCCCGGCACACGGTCATCCGTCCATGGCTGCATGGCATATCGGTGAAAGACGAAAAGGTTGACGCCCTCGCAGAATGCCGCATCGCCAATGGCTTTCACCGCATAGGGGTGCAGTTGGTGACGACTTTGCATGTCAAAAGAGGTGAACGCCTCGGCGGCGATCATGTTTTTCCCGTAAATATGCCCGGCGGAAGCCATTGCCTTTACGTTGAGATTCAGGTCGAGGGGGCCCGGCGGAACCCAAAATTCCCCCATCGGGATGTCTGCGCGCCCCGCGTAGGACAGGGGATCAAAGGGCCCGTTGTGGTAACCCTCAATGGAAAGATTGACCCCGCGCTTGTGGGCGAGCTCTGCCATGCGGTCCGCATAGTTTTCGTTCAACAAATCGGAGATGGTCCGGCGCACATCCCATAAAAAGCGCTCACTTAACTCGACGTTGCCGACAGGCCGACCTGTGAACACCACCAGCCACGGCAACGGATCGTAGCCGCGCAGACGGCGGAATTCCTCGCGAAAGCGCGGTGTCCAGTTTTGGTAACCGACTTCCCAACTGTCTATATGGATCCCGGAAAATGCGTCTGCGCGCCCCGCCGGTTTTTCGGCGTCTCCAAGGATTTTTCCGATAAATCCTTCGATGTGTTTGTCAAGGGCGGCAGGATTGAGCTTGTCAACCTCCAGTCCGCGGGCTTCTTGCGGAGCGGGGGCGTTCATCCTGCCCGTTGAGGTGTGTCCGATGCGAAGGATTGTCCAGTCGCCAGCGGGAACATCCCAGCGCAACCGCCCTTCGCAAAACTGGGATGTGAGGTCTAAAATCCGATCTTTGCTCACGCACTTTTCCAGAGCGGACGGGGCCGATATTTCGGGAGATGACGCCAGTCCGAGTCCCGATTTTGCCTCGTAATGGTCGATGCGCTGCGCCGCCGATAGGATGATTTCGTTTACGCGCCCACCGTGGAGCGAGCTGTCGTTGCCGCTGAAGACCAACCGGAAGAAGCGGGCCGTCACTGGGGTGAAAGTCTTGATCTGATCGTTTGCCGGAGCGCGCGCCACCTCGCGAAAGACATGCCCATCGTCGGACACTTTGAAGGTGCACAATAGGCTTTTTTCAGCTTCGCCCTGACGTTGCTTGGCAAATGAGGCCAAAACTTGAAACGCGCCCGCCTCAATCGGATCGGAATATTCAAATTGAACGTATGGAAAGTCTGCTGGGTTTTCTGGCAATGTGAGTGAAATGCCCGTTTTGCTGTCGCCGTCAATCAATGCGGAGAAATCCCCCGGCGCATTCGTTGAAATTTTGGGAACGCTGGCCTGTTGAACCGGACTTTCCGCCTTCGGCGTGGGGAAGGCCAGCACGGCAATATCGCGGTAAAATCCCTTGACCGCCTTTGGCTGCGCCAGCGTACCGTCGAATTTGGACGGCCCGGATACGCTCCGTTCTGTCCACACGACTTTTTGCATGGAGTTTTCCGGCGTGTTCCAAGGACCGCCCGAACCGCTCCAGCCCGCATCGTTGTTCATGACCATCTTTATGCCCAGTCGCTTTGCCTCGTTTTCCGCAAAGGCGACCATCGCTTTCCATTGCGGTGTCATTATCCGCACGGGCCCCTTGGGGACGCCCTGATCGACCTCCATAATAAGCACCCCGCCGATGCCCACGCGTTGCATCGCCTCCAAATCGGCGGTGATGCCCGCTTGCGTTACGTTGCCGTCCGACCAGAACCAATACACCCACGGGCGCGCCCCATCGGGCGGATTGGCAAAATTTTGCGCAAGCCCCTGCGGTGTTTGCATCGCTGCAAAGGCGCAATTCAAAAACGCAAAGCAAGCGACGATGAGGGCTGTAAAGGCCTTTGGCCGATGGAGGTTGGTCTGCATTTTTGGGGATATGGTTTGGCCGAAGTTTCGCACGTCAGCACACGCGGATGGCTTTTAGTCCGAGGAGCAGTCCCAGCTTCTCAATCTTCTCGGCGATATGCCCCACGCCGATCGCCCAGTGGTGCGCGGGGCCGTGACTATTCCAGCGATTGACAAATTCGCGCGCGCCGCAGGGGAAACGATAGCGGCTGTTGGTGTTGCCGATTTCCAGAATGGGGCCGGGAACCGACTCCGCCTCGGCGCACAGCAAGGCAAGCTTGCCTTCGAATGTTTCTATGACCGATAAAAGCGTGACCGGGCCGTGGCGCACTGCCATCTCCACCGAAACACCGTGGCCAACTTTGCCATGATAGACGCCCAGCGGACGCACCTTGGTTTTTCCTTGGGCAATCTTAACATGCCCGGGGCCATCGTGTCCCATGAGAACCACATCGTCGTTGAAGTCCATTGCATAGTATTCTGTAAACGCCCCTCCGACGCCAAACAAGTCCATAATTTTCATGGCTTGCGCATTTTTCACCTCGTATTCTCCCGCAACGGGAATGCCTCGTCCCGTGAGCAGGGAAGCGCCCAGAATAATCGAACTGATGGCCGTCTCGCAAGCGGGGACGCCCGTTCCTTTTTGAAAATAGGCGATCGAACCAAGCGCGTGCTTTTCCACGAGGCGATCAAGCGCGAGCGAGGTGCGGGCGCTTTCGGTCAACGCGGCGCGCGGGCATCCGGACTGAACGTCAAATACCTTGTAAAATTCGGTCACTCGCTTCGCCACGTCGCCAGCGCCCGCATCCTGTCTCAACTTGGCTAATTCTTCGATCTCTATCATCTCGATGTGCGTGCCAAAGGTTGCACACTGCAGGGTAAGATCCGTGTAAATGTCGAGCATCCCCCCATAGTAGTGCCCCATGAGCCCGAGACGATTGTTGGCCATGCCGGAAGCGACGCGCGCGGCGTCTATCCATCCATCCACCTGCTCCCAACATGCGGGGTCGTTGTCAATAACCCCCGTGATCTCGTGGAAATGCACCCCGGCGCGATTAAAAACATTCGCAATCTCCGGAACTGGGCACGCGGAGCAATAGGCCAGCCATTCGCCCGTCATGCGGGTGCGGTCGTGAATCTTGTTGAAAGACGCGTAATCAATTGCCGCTTCGCAGGCAAGATTGAGAATGATGACGGGCACGCGGGCACGCCGGACGACCGTCAGAACCGTGGAAGAAAGCGCATAGGTGCTGGGATATAGGAAGATGATATCCACATCCGCGCAACGCAATGTGCTCCCGGCGCGGCGTGCGCTTTCTTGGTTGTCAACCAGCCCCGCATTGACCAGCTTGACGCCCTTGCGCGCGAGTTTCTTTGCGATTTTGGCGAGATGACCCTCCAAGCGATCTTTAAGGCCGGGGAATTGTGTCCAGTAGGCGTCGAGTCCGATGGCAAATAGACCGATGCGCAACGGGGAGGGGGCGGAATGTTGGGGAATAGGCTGCTTCATGGTGTGATGCCCATGACTTTATCGCATCGACACGGGTTTGAGAATCTTGTAAGTGATGTTTTAGATACAAAAAATGCCCATCGCGACCAACGATTATTTCCGCTACTTTGCGACCGCTCCCGATATGGACGCGTGGGGCCTGGCCGTGACTGCGGCGGGCCGCGCACGTGCGCAGGGCGGCGTCAGATATCCTTCGGCTGAGCACCCATTCGATCACATGTTTGGATGGCAGAAGGGACGCGTACTCGACGCCTTGCAAATAGTGCTCATCACCCATGGCGGCGGGAGTTTTGAGACCGCCGAGGGCGGCTTGCAAAAAATCACGTCCGGCACGGCGTTCGCGCTGCTTCCCGGCATTTGGCACCGATACTGTCCGGATCAGGACACGGGATGGGACGAAAGTTGGGTGGAGGTGCGCGGGCCGCTTGTGGAACGCTTGATAAAGATTGGCGTTTTTACGGAAAAGGCATCCGTGCGCGCGGGGGTTCTTGCCTTTGGCATGGAGGAGCTGCTGAACCATGTGCACGCGCTTTCGCGCAACGGTCCCCCCGGATTCAGCGCTCCCCGCGCGGCGGCGGCTTTGGCCGTGCTTGCCGCATGGGAATGTGCGGGACGCGAACAAGGCCGGGCCCTCTCGCGCCTGATGCGCGCCGTGGGCGACGCCGAATGTTTTCTCTCAGAACATTACGCCGAGGCGATCGACGTTCGCGAATTGGCGGTTCGTATGGGGGTTGCTTACTCGCATTTTCGCCGGGCGTTCAAGCAAAATACGGGATTTTCCCCGTGGCAATATGTATTGCATCTGCGCCTTTCACATGCGCGCCGTTTGCTGGCTTCAACCGATATGACGCTGGAGGAGATTGCGCTGCAGCTTGGTTTTAGTTCCGCGTTTCATCTTTCCGCCGCCTTCAAACGATCCAACGGTCTTTCGCCAACCATATGGCGGCAAAAATTATATAAACCCTGACACAAAATGCGCCTCGCCTTATGCAGGATGAAAGCCGTTTGAAAGGGATTTTCGCCACACCATCACCTGTCTGGGCGCGCTGGCCGAATGCGCCTCGCCGTTATTCGAAATACTCAAACCCGTCGATGATATCGAGGTACACCCCTTCAAAACCCGCGTTCAATATTTTCTTCAAGTACGACGCGTCGTTGCCGTAGATGATGTCCTGCCAGTTTTTCTGCCAGTATTTGACTTTAAAATTGCCCTTCCAGTCAGGGTTTTCGGTGAGGAGCCAATCGGGTTTTTTCAGTTTCCATTCGGCTTTCCAGTACGGGCGGTAGTCTTCGGCTTCGCCGATGCTCATGTAGCAAATGACGAGGCGCTTGCCCCCGTTTTTCTTCACTTGCAAACGCGCAATTTCGTCGCGCGTAAAGGGTTCGTCGTTCAGATAAAGATCCATCACGAGCGCGTCGTAATTGGTGGCGGCGACGGCTTGGATGAAATCTTGCTTGGTCTTGAACTTCTCGGGGTTGATGAGGTAGAGGTAGTTCTTGGCCTGCGCAATGGCAGTGATGTTGTCGGTGTTTTCGCGGAACGGCATTTTCGGATAACGGGGAATGTCGTTGAGATTGCGGTTGTCGGCGGCGAAGGAAATGAAGCCGTTGGCCGCATTTTGTGCGTAGGCGGCGTCCATCTTTTCGGGCGTGGAGCAATAGTCGGTGGCCAGCACCGGCAGATGGTTGCGCGTAAAGATGGCGCAGAGTCTGACCAAATACGTCTTTTCCTTCTTCGGAGTGGCCACATCGTCGTGGTTATACCCGAAAAACATGTCCTCGCGCCCCGTGGCGTCGATGGCCTTGACGTAATCCGTCTGTAAACCCCCGTCGTTTTCCCCGTTGCGGGTGATGAGTTCCTGCCCGTTTTGGGGAATGACGATAAACCCAGGGTGGGCGGCCTTGGCGTATCGGCTCAATCCGATCACGAAATTGCGCATCTCCTGTCGATAGTCGATGCTTGGTTTTTGCGTCGGGTCTTCTTTGGTGAATCCGAACGACAGGCTGCACAGAGCCAATAAAAGCCCGCATTTTAAATAGGGTATTTTCATATGCTTGGGACGAAAGCAGGGGGTATTTTTGAAAACGAAAGCGCTACGGCTTTGCCGACGGGCTCACATCCACCACCGTCATTCCCGTGTCTTCTTTGGATACGGAGTAGACGATGTAGAGCTTGCCGTCGTGCTCGGTGGCGTTGGGGTAGGCCCATTGGGGCTTTTTGCCGTCGCCTTTCCAGCGGGGGGCGTGGCTCTTTTCGTCGATGATGCGGTAGGCTTGCGTAAACTGCGCGCTGCCGGGAGCGGTAAAGGCGACGATGAGCGTGTCGCGGGTGGGGTAGTTGTAGATCAAGTAGTGGCGGCCGTCGGCAAGGGTTCCGGCGAGGGCTTTGGAATTGCCCATGGGAATGTTGCTCTCGGCGAGGGTGGACCACGTTTCGCCGTTGTCATTGCTGACGGCGTAGAGCGCGTGCTTGCCCGAGGGATTGCGCACAATGGCAATGAGTTGGTTGCCTTCGGCAAAGACAGAGGTTTCGCCCCATGTGTATTTGGAAGCGCTCGTGTCATAGCCTGCGGGGTGCGGGATTTTCACCGGTTTCCAGTGCGAGAGGTCGTCGCCCTTGGAAATGGCGACTGCGGCGACCACGACGTTGCCCTCATTGGCTCCGCCCGCAACCAGCCAGTTGCCGTTGCTCAGGCGAATGGGGCGGTTCAGCGGCCAGAAATTCTCGCAGACTTTGCCTTTTGGTTGCCACGCGCCCGCTTGCTTATTCCACAAAAAGGCGTCCATCTTCAACCCGCGATAGCGCCCGAGCGGGGTGGGCATTTGCTGGATTTGGGGATTGAAAGACCATAGCTCGCCGTTGCTTGCGAGGAAGACGCCGTGGGAATGGTAGCCCGGGCCGTCGAAATCGGGGGCGACGACTTCGAGCGCGCTCCAGTTAACGCCGTCTTTCGAGCGGCTGGCGCGCACGAGGGTGTCGGGGTCGTTTTCATCCACTTTGCTATTGGCCCATTGGGCGATAAACTCGCCGTCGTGGAAAATGATGTCCGCCCCGAGGGTAAATTGAAATTCACCTTGCCGGGTTTGGTTGACGACAGAGCGCGTTGAGGGCAAGACGGGAATATTTTCCTTTTTGGAGAGGTCGGTCTTGCCCGCCCAGAGCGCAGCGTGAGCGGCGGCGGATGGTGTTTTACTGGCGCTCGGCGGGGCGGCGTTGAGGAACGGAACCGCTAAAAACAACAAGCATGCAACAGGTATAAGCTGGGGTGTTTTCATAAGGAGTGGACTAGGGTGTGTCTTCACATTCAAACACGTCGTCCGTTCGGTCGGATTTTTTCTATTTTGGATGTCCTCGCTTTGACGATGGCGTTGCATCGCCTCAGCTCGAAGCCCCCAAAATAGCCTAAAAACCGCCTTTCACGGCCTTGGTTTCAATTTGAAGACTCACCCTTGCAGTAAAAGGTATCCTTTCGTTTCTTTTCGTCAAGCTTTGCCCAGAAGTGATGCCCTGCGTGTGGCGTCTTAATGTTTTCTTAACGCTTTCGGGGGCGAACTTAATTAGGTGTCGTCCCCGAGTTCGGATAAACTGGATGCATGAACTTTGCCGACGGCACATTGATCCTTTTGTATTTTTCCTGCCTGCTGGCGGTCACGCCGGTGATGGGCGCATGGCTGGCGGGAGCGCTTCGGAGCAACCCTCCTTTTTGGCTGCGCTGGCTTCGCCCGTGCGAGCGTTGCGTTTACCGCCTCGCAGGCGTAGCCCCAGATGCGGAAATGAACTGGCGCGACTATGCGGCGGCCCTCTTGGTGTTTAATCTGCTGGGCGGGGCGGCTGTATTCGTCTTGCAACTGGCGCAGGGGTGGTTGCCGCTCAATCCGCAACACTGCTCGGGGGTCGCCGCCCCGCTGGCGCTCAACACGGCGGTGTCGTTTATGACGAACACCAACTGGCAGGCCTATAGCGGGGAGGCTTCCTTGAGCTACTTGACGCAGATGCTCGGGCTCGGCGTGCAGAATTTCCTGAGCGCCGCCACCGGCATCGCCGTCATGGCCGCATTGGCGCGCGGCTTTGCGCGCAAAAACGCCGCGACGCTGGGCAATTTTTGGGCGGACTTGGTGCGCTCGACGCTCTATGTGCTGTTGCCGCTTTCGCTGGTTTTCGCCCTTGTGCTGACGGCGCAGGGGGTTGTCATGTCCTTTGCCCCCTATGCGCAGGCGCAGACGCTGTCGGGCGAGACGCAGACAATCCCGCTTGGCCCTGCGGCTTCGCAAGTGGCGATTAAGCAACTGGGCACCAACGGGGGCGGTTTCTTCGGGGCCAACTCGGCACATCCGTTTGAAAACCCGACGCCGTTGAGCAATTTTCTTCAGATGTTGGCTATTTTGCTGATTCCCGCCGGGTGTGTAGACGCCTATGGCCGACTGACGGGGGCGCGCAAGCATGCGTTTTGCCTGTTGGGAGTCATGGTGTTTCTGCTGGCGGGAGCCTTCGGAATTTCGCTGTACGCGCAGTTGCATCCGCCGTCTGCGTTGGGGAACGCCGCCGAGGTGATCGCCACCGAGGGCACCGAGGCGCGCTTGGGCGTGGTCGGCAGCGTCCTGTGGGCCAACGCCACCACGGCGGCCTCCAGCGGCTCCATCAACGCGGCGCACGGCTCGCTTGCCCCGATTGCGGGAGGCATGGCCATTTTTAACATGCTACTGGGTGAGGTGGTTTTTGGCGGGGTGGGCAGCGGCTTGTATGGTATGGTGATGGTGGCGGTGGTGACGGTTTTCTTGGCGGGGTTGATGGTGGGCCGCACGCCCGAATATCTCGGCAAAAAAATCAATGCCCGTGAGGTGCGGTTGTCGGTGGCGGCGGTGATGGCGCCTTGCCTTGTCGTGCTTGCGGGGTGCGCCGTTTCGTTCATGACGCAGGCGGGCGCGCAAGCTTGCGGCAGCCAAGGGCCGCATGCGCTTTCCGAAATACTCTACGCTTGGGCATCGATGGCCAACAACAACGGTTCGGCCTTCGGCAGCCTGACGGCCACCGGTCCTTTGTACACGATCGGCGGGGCGCTGGCGATGTTTGTCGGGCGCTTTGTGCCCATCGCTTGTGTGTTGGCTTTTGCGGGCGGCGTGGCGGCGAAAAAGACGGTTCCTCCGTCGCCCGGAACCTTCCCCACCGACGGACTGCTCTTCGCCGGAGTTCTGTGCGGGGTGCTCCTGACCGTGGTGGGGCTAACCTTCTTCCCCGCATTGGCGCTGGGTCCCGTGTTGGAGCACCTGCTGCTTTCCGGCGGCAGGACATTTTAAATTCGGAAATTTTTAAAAGGCCATGAAACGTGTCTTTACTTCTCAGTGGAACCGGGCGTTGTTGCAAAAGGCCGGGGCAGACGCCCTGCGCAAACTGCACCCCAAGACCCTCTGGCGCAATCCGGTCATTTTCGCGACGGCGCTGTGCGCGTGCGCGGTCAGCCTTGACTGGCTCAGAAACGTCCTTGGCGGACATGCGGATTTTTTCTCGCTGCAAATCGCCGCATGGTTGTGGTTCACCGTGCTTTTTGCCAACTACGCGGAAGCCCTCGCCGAAGGACGCGGGCGCGCGCAGGCCGACGCCTTGCGTCGTTCCCGCACCCGGACGTTTGCCCGCAAAATTTCGGGCGACCAGGAGGAGAAAATAGCCGCCACGGATTTGCGCAAGGGCGACTTGTGCGTGTGCGAGGCGGGCGACATCATTCCCGCCGACGGCGAAGTGGTTGAGGGCGTGGCCAGCGTAGACGAATCGGCGATTACGGGAGAATCGGCCCCCGTCATCCGAGAAAGCGGCGGGGACCGCAGCGCCGTGACGGGCGGCACGCGCGTGCTGAGCGATTGCATCACGGTGCGCGTGACGGCGGAACCGGGCAGCGGCTTTGTCGACCGCATGGTGGGGCTTATCGAAGGGGCTGTGCGTCAGCGTACGCCCAACGAGATTGCGCTCGACGTGTTGCTGGTCAGCCTGACGGTCATCTTCTTCGCCGTGGTGGTTACGCTGCCCGCATTTGCGCATTTTTCCGAATTGCAGGCAAAACAGGAGGGGAGCGCCGGATTTACGGTGACGGTGCTCGCGGCGCTTTTTGTGTGTCTCATCCCCACGACGATCGGGGGGCTCTTGAGCGCGATCGGCATCAGCGGCATCAATCGCCTTGTCCAAAACAACGTCATCGCCACCTCCGGGCGCGCCGTCGAAGCGGCGGGCGACATCGACGTGCTGCTTTTGGACAAAACGGGCACGGTGACTTTCGGCAACCGCCAAGCGGCGGAATTCATACCCGCCCCCGCAGTGAGCGAGGAACGCTTGGCCGAAGCCGCCCAGTTGGCCTCAATGGCGGATGAAACCCCCGAGGGTCGCAGCATTGTGGTGTTGGCCAAGGAGCGCTTTGCCCTGCGCAAATTTGAGCACGCCGGGGAAAACGCGAAGTTTGTGCCCTTTACCGCGCGCTTGCGCATGAGCGGCGTCGATCTGCCTGCGACGGCGCAAAGCCCCGCCTGCGCCATTCGCAAGGGGGCGGCGGACAGCATACGCCGCTGGGTGGAATCGCAGGGCGGAAATTTCCCGCTCGCGGTGGAGGAGTCGGTGCGGCGAATTTCCTCGGCGGGCGGCACGCCCTTGGTGGTGGCCGCCGATGGGGACGTTTTGGGCGTGGTGTATTTGAAGGACGTCGTCAAAGGCGGCATTCGCGAGCGCTTTGCAAAACTGCGGCGCATGGGTATTCGCACGGTGATGGTGACGGGCGACAATCCGCTGACCGCCGCCGCCATTGCCGCCGAAGCGGGTGTGGACGACTATCTGGCCGAGGCGACGCCGGAAATGAAGCTTGCACGCATCCGCGAAGAACAGGCCGAAGGGCATCTGGTGGCCATGGCGGGCGACGGTACGAACGACGCCCCCGCCTTGGCGCAGGCCGATGTGGGCGTGGCCATGAACACGGGCACGCAAACGGCGCGCGAGGCGGGCAACATGCTCGATCTCGACAGCAATCCGACCAAGCTCATTGAAATTGTGGAAATCGGCAAACAGCTTTTGATCACGCGCGGGGCGTTGACGACCTTTTCCGTGGCAAACGATATTGCCAAATACTTCGCCATATTCCCCGCCGTTTTCATGACGCTGTACGCCGTGGGGGCGGCGGCGGGGCCGCTCTCCGCCCTCAATGTCATGCGGTTGGCTTCGCCGCAAAGCGCCATTCTCAGCGCGGTCATTTTCAACGCGCTGGTCATTATCGCGCTGATTCCGCTGGCGTTGCGCGGAGTGGCGAGCCGCACGGAAGGCGCCGGGGCGCTCTTGAAGCGCAATCTGGCCGTCTACGGCGTCGGCGGGATGGTGCTGCCTTTTGCGGGCATCAAACTCATCGACCTTCTCATCACACACATTGGGCTAGTTTAACCGCACGGAGGCATTTTAAATATGAAACTCCTTTTGATTTCCCTGCGCATGTTGCTGTTGGCAACTGCGCTTTTGGGCGTTGGTTATCCGCTCGCCGTCTGGATGGCGGGGCAGTGGTTTTTTGCCGACGCGGCGGATGGTTCGCTCGTCAGGCGATGGGGGCGTTTGGTGGGGTCGTCCTTGCTTGCGCAAAAAACGAGCGACCCGCGCTTGTTTTGGCCGCGCCCTTCCGCCTGCGATTACGCCACCGTGCCTGCGGGGGCGGGGAATCAGCCGTGGTCGTCCGCCGCGCTCGTGAGGCGCTTGAATGACGCACCGCAGGCCGAGGGATTGGCCACGCAGTCCGGCAGCGGTGTGGATCCGCACCAAAGCGAGGCCGCGCTACGGGCGCAGCTGCCCCGGGTGGCCGCCGCGCGCGGTTGGGACGAGCGTCGGCGCGCCCGTGCGCAGGCGTGGATTTTGGCGCACGCGCAGGGCGGATTCATCGGTCCGCGTTATATAAATGTACTCGAACTCAACCTGGCCTTGGATAAAATAGAGAACGAGAAATAGCCGTGGATATTGGCAAGCCCAGCCCCGACGTATTGCTGACTTCTCTTCGCGAAGAAGAGGCGCGCGCCGGGCGTGGGCGTTTGAAGGTTTTCTTGGGCATGTGCCCCGGCGTCGGCAAAACCTACGCCATGTTGGAACAGGCGCGGCGCGACAAACTTGCGGGCGTCAGCGTTTTGGTGGGCGTTGTCGAAACCCATGGCCGGGCGGAAACCGAGGCATTGCTGGAAGGGCTCGACATTTTGCCGCTTCAGCGGATTGCGTATAAGGGCGTAAACTTGTCGGAGATGGACTTGCAGGGCATTCTCGACCGTCGCCCCGAATGGGTGGTGGTGGACGAGTTGGCCCACAGCAACGCCCCCGGCTGCCGCCATTCCAAGCGCTGGCAAGACGTGCTGGAACTGTTGGATGCGGGCATCCATGTGCTGACGGCGCTCAACATCCAGCATATCGAGTCGCGAGCCGACACCGTTCGGCAAATCGCGGGGGCTCCCGTGCGCGAGACGGTGCCCGATTCGCTGCTGGATTTAGCGGATGAAATCGAACTGGTGGATATCACCCCGCAGGCTTTGCGCGAACGTTTGAAGGATGGCAAAGTTTACCGGGGGGACGGCATCGCCGCCGCCTCGGACAATTTTTTTCAGGAATCCATCCTAAACGCGTTGCGTGAAATGGCGCTGCGCTTTACGGCGGAGCGCGTGGACAGGCGACTGCGCACCTTGCGTCAAAGCGCCGTAAAATCCGCCGTTTGGCGCAGCGGCGAACGCCTGTTGGTGGCGGTGGGCCCCAGCCCTTTTTCCACGCAGTTAGTCCGCTGGACTTGCCGCTTGGCGGCGAGCCAAGGCGCGCGCTGGGTGGCCGCCCATATTGAGACATCCGCCGCGCTGGGGCCGCAGGCGCGCGGTCGTTTGGACGCCAATCTCGCGTTGGCCCGGCAGCTTGGCGCGGAGATGGTCTCCACGCGCGGCGACGACATTCCGGCGGCGTTGGTGCGGCTGGCGTTGGAACACAACGCCACGCAAATCATTGTCGGCAAGCCGCGCGGAAACCCCGTGCTGGACATGCTCAAAGGCGGCAACATAGTCGAACGCCTCCTGCGCATCGGCGGTAATATCGACATTTATGTGGTGCCGTCGGAATCCTCCCAAAAGCCCTCGTTGCGCACGCAGGTCAAGTCGCTGCCGCTGGGCAATTCGCACGAATACGGCACGGTTCTTTTGTCGTTGGCGCTCATGACGGGCGTGCTGATTCTTTTGCCTGCGCGCTATTACCTAGCCGCCGGTTTGATATATCTGCTGGGCGTAGTTTTGCTCAGCTTGCGCGTGGGGCGTTGGCCCGTGCTACTGGCGGGGGTTGCCAGCGCCTTCATTTGGAACTACCTGTTTATCCTCCCCAAATTCACGTTCCACATCAGCGCGCCGGAAGATTACGTTTTGTTTCTCGCTTATTTCGTGGTTGCGGTTGTGACAGGACAGTTGACGGCGCGCATACGGCTGCAGGCCAGCGACGAGCACAACCGCGAGGCGCGCGCCACAGCTCTCTTCAAGCTGACGCACACGATGGCGACCGCCCGCAGCATGGACGAGGCGATCTTTGCCGCGCTCAAGCAGATGGACGAACTTTTTTCCGCCCGTAGCGCGCTTGTGTTTTACGAGGGCGAAGCGAAGGAGTCGCGCGTGCATCCATCCTCCACGTTTCTTCCCGATGCGCGCGAATTGGGGGTTGCGTTGTGGGTGTGCAAAAACCGCCGTCCGGCGGGTCGGTTTACGGACACGTTGTCTTCCGTCGTCGGCTATTGGCTGCCGATGGTGCGCGATGAGCGCTGTTTTGGCGCCGTGTGCGTGGCCGTGGAACGCACTGAAACGTTGACCTTTGAGCAGAAGGACCTGTTGGAAGCCTTTGCCCGCCAGCTTGCGCTGGTGATAGACCGCGAATATTTGCGCGCGGCGGGAGAGCGCGAGCGCGTGTTGGCCGAGTCGGAGCGTCTGCACCGCACGCTCTTGGATTGCGTCTCGCACGAGCTGCGCACGCCGTTGGCGGTGATTACGGGCAATCTCGACCATTTTGACGCCGCGCAGGACACCCGCGTGCAGGAGGCGCTCATCGAGGAATCGCGCGCGGCGGTGCGACGCCTCAATCGATTGGTTTCAAATCTCCTTAACCAAACCCGGCTGGAATCCGGAACGCTGAAGCCGCGGATGGATTGGTGCGATCCTTCCGACATCCTCAACGGCGCGCTCGCGCACGTGGGCGACCTCTTCAAAGAACGCCCTTTGCATATCGAACTGCCGGACGACCTTCCGCCCGTGCGTCTCGACCATGCGCTCACCGAGCAATCGCTGGTGAATTTGCTGATGAACGCCGCGCTGCATACTCCGCCGGGAGCTCCCGTAAGCGTAGGGGCGCGCGTGGCGGATGGAGGCGGACGGCTGCAATTTTTTGTCGCCGACCAAGGGCCGGGAATTTCCGCGACGGACAAAACGCGCATTTTTGAAAAATTTGCGCGCGGAGCCCGGGCCCATGCAGGTGGGCTGGGGCTGGGTCTGTCGATTGCGCACGGGTTTATGTTGGCACAAGGCGGTGAGGCTTTTGTTGCCGACCGTCCGGGCGGGGGCACTGTTTTTACCCTTTCATTCAACCTCGAAAAAGCCGACACTGGCGAATAATCCGCATGGCCGTGGAAAAGAAAATTTTAGTGATCGACGACGAAATTCAAATTCGCCGCCTCTTGCGCGTGACGCTGGAGGCGGAAGGCTATGGCGTGCGCGAAGCCGAAACGGCGGCGGAGGGATTGCGGGAAACCGCCGCGCTGCCCCCCGAGGGTGTCATTTTGGATTTGGGATTGCCGGACATGGACGGCATCGAAGTTTTGAAACGCCTGCGCAGTTGGAGCAATGTGCCCGTCCTGATTTTGTCGGTGCGCGACGGGGAGGATGAAAAAATAGCGGCGTTGGATGCCGGGGCCGACGATTATTTGACCAAGCCCTTTGGCGGGGGCGAACTGCTGGCCCGCGTGCGGGCCATTTTGCGCCGCGTGCAGACTTCAGGGGAACCTTCCGTTGTGCGTTTTGGCGACGTCGAATTTGACCGCGCCGCCCATGTGGTTCGTCGCGACGCAGGGGAAGTGCACCTGACGGCGCGCGAATACGACTTTTTGGCCTTGCTGGTGAAATACCGGGGAAAGGTGCTGACGCACCGCCAAATTCTGCGCGAAATTTGGGGGCCCGGCGCGCAGGAGCAAACGCAATATTTGCGCGTGCACATGGCGCACTTGCGGCAAAAGCTGGAGGCCACTCCCGGTTTTCCGAAGCATCTAAAGACGGACGCAGGCATCGGCTACCGCCTCGTGGAATAGCGCGTCCAATGGCGGGGCGGCGTCTTATGGGGGAATGATCGGGGTATAGGTGGCAAAATCAAACTGCGCGCTGGCGGGGACTTCCGCAAGGGGGAGGGCTGGCCAGTATTCGGTTCTGCCAAAAATGAACCAGTGTCCGTACACGGCGATGCGCTTGCGCACGGCGTCAAACCAAACGGTGCAGCCGTAGGTGCTGCCGCTCTTGGGGTCGATGACGCTGCCTTGGTAGCGGCCGTTGCCCACGGGGTGCAAGTTCAAAATAAAATTAAGACCGCACAGATAGGGGGTCCCCTCAATCCCCTTGGCGCGAGTTTGGGGGTTGGCGAGGGTTTCGGAGACTTTGCCCGAACGGTAGAGCGCCACCATGCGGCCAAAGTATTGGCCTTGGTAGGGATAGACGGCGACAATGCTCTCCGCCGCGCCGCTTTTTTGGTTTACCACTTGCCAATAGCCTTGGATGGCGGGGGTTTGCGCATGCAGACCGCACAGCAGCGCGGCGAACAAGAAGCAGACAGACACAATGAATTTTCTGTGTGTAAAATGATGTTTCATCGTTGAACACAGTATACTGCGCTTATCCCAAAATGCCAGCCTTCGATAACGGCCCGACAGTCGGCGCGCACGGGCACAAAAAAACGAAGCCCGGAGGATCTTCGTTTTTTGCGACGCGGCTAGGATGTGTCTTCAAATTCAAACACGTCATCCGTTCGGTGGAATCTTGTCTATTTTTGGTGTCCTCGCTTTGACGATGCGTTGCATCGCCTCAGCTCGAAGCCCCCAAAATAGCCTAAAAACCGCCTTTCACAGCCTTGGTTTCAATTTGAAGACACACCTTAAGGCTTACTTGGCGGCGGCTTCGAGCTTGGCCTTCAGGTCGGCTTTCGAGGCGGGCCCGAACTGCTGAACGATCTTGCCGTCCTTGAAGATAAACAGGGCGGGGATGCTGTTCACACGGAAGCGAACGGCCAAGTTGGCGTTTTCGTCGACGTCCACTTTGCCGATAATCGCCTTGCCTTGGAGTTCGCCGGCCAGTTCTTCGAGAACGGGGCCGAGCGCGCGGCAGGGGCCGCACCAAGGAGCCCAAAAGTCTACGAGCAAGGGAACGGTGGCGGAAGCGACCGTGTTGTCGAAGTTGGACTCGTTCAGCGTGAGGATCTTATCGGATGCCATGGAGGTGTCTTTCGTTGCGTGATGTTATTTGGAAAGTTCCATCGCCACCAGAACCGCAAATGCGACCGCGACGGCGGCGGAGACGGCGTCGATCGCGACGCCCAAGATGGATTCTCCGGCGGAGGGCTTGTGGGCGTGCGCTTGCGTATGGTGCACGCGCACGGCGGCGGGAGCGACCGAGGCGGCGCCTACGCGGATGGGCGAAGGGGCGGCAGGACGGGGCGCAAGGGTAGGACGCGGCACGGCACCGGCGGCGGGAGCCGATGCGGCGACAGGCATGGCGGGCGCGGCAGGCGCGGCGCTTGCGGAAAAAGAGGGCTTGGGCGCCTGAGGCACGGCGGGCTTAAAAGCGGGCTTGGGGGCCTCGGACTCCGGCGGAACGGGGGTGTTTTCGGGGGTGGTCATATCGAAAAAAATATCGGCGCTTTATGGGAAATTGTCAAGCTTGCGGCCCCATCATTAGGGCTGCGGAGTGTTTTTCTTGAGCAAATCGGCAATTTCACGGGGTTCTGCCTCGTCGAAGTCGCGCCCCTTGCGGCGCAAATCCTCAAAGGTCTTGACCACCGTTTCCGTCATGCGGTCGTGCGTTTCCCGTGAACCTCCCACCAAGGTAAAACGCTCCGCCTGCGTCAGGCGTTTGTGGCCGTCGCCGTTGTCGAGGCCGATGCCAAAGAGGTGCTTGCCTTGTTGTTTCGGGTCGGTCATGGGTGCGCGTTTATGCGGAAGGTTCGCTGTCTTCGACAGGCGCGGCGGCGGATTGTTCGTCGGCGCGGTCGCAATAAATCTCGGCGAAGACCTCGTCCTGCCGCAGGTTGATTTTGCGCAGGCGCGTAAGTTCGAGCAATGCGAGGAAGGTGGCCACCAAAAACGCGATGGAGGACTTTTCGGGAATCAGGGACGTGAAGGTGAAGGAGGGTTCGCGCTCGAGTTTTTGCAGGAGCGCTTCCATTCGGTCGGCCACCGTGATTTGCTCGCCCCGGATAGACCCGTGGTCGAGGCGCTCCGACAGGCGGCGCAGCACGAGGTTGAAGACGTTCCACAGCTCGATGCGGTCGGTGGGCTTGAGCGGGCGGTTTTCCGGCTCTTCGTCTTCGGGGTGGTAGGTGCGCGGGATGACGTCCTGCCGCAACGCTATCATCTCTTTGATTTTCTGGGCGGATTCCTTGAGTTTCTTGTACTCCAGCAACTGCTGCACCAGTTCCCAGCGTGGGTCGGCCTCTTCGTCGATGTCGTCGGGCTGGCGGAGCTGCTCGCTCTTGGGCAGGAGCATGCGGCTTTTGATGTACATGAGGGTCGCCGCCATGACGAAAAATTCGCCCGCCACTTCCAAATTCATTTTCTCCATCGCATAGAGCGTCTGCAGGTACTGCTTGGTGACGCTCTCGATGGGGATGTCGTAAATATCCAGTTCGTTTTGCCGGATCAGGAACAAGAGCAAATCGAGCGGCCCCTCAAATACGGGCAGCTTGATGGCGTGGTCGAGCGCGGGCAAAAACGCCTGGTCGGTTTCTCTGCGGACAACTTCCATTGAATTAGAAAGCGAGGACGTCGATGCGGACATTGAAGGACAATCCGCCGTAGTCCTCGGTGCCTTCGCGGTAAGCCAATTCATACCAGATAACCCACGAATTGCCCAGCTTTTGGCTGACGCCGTAGATTTGCTCGGTCATGCCGCCATAGACAATGTCGTAGCGCCACAGGCCGTGGACCCCAAAGCGTTCGTTGATGCGGTAGAACACCTGCACGAAATACTGGTTGCTGTCTTCCTGAATGTAGTCGGTGTTCAGGTCGATATGCCATTTGTCGCCGTTTTTAAACCGGGTGCGGGTGCGGATTTCGTTCAGGGTGAGCGAGGGGGAGTCAAAGGTGTTGAACACGTCGAACTGTAGCCACTGGGCGGGCTTGATGCCGAGCATCGTGTAGGTGTCGGAGTAGTGGCCGTTGTAGGTGGGATTGTTTTCGGCGAAGCTGAAGTCCTGATAGATGTTCAGGTACACCAAATCGCGGGCCGCCATCGTGTTTTGCCCACGGGTTTGCAGGAGATTTTCAAAGCCCACGCGCACGGTGTTCAAATCGTAAATTTGGTCGATATTGCGCATGTTGCCCAAGTCCAGCGTTTGGGGGAAATCTTCGTCCACAAAGGCGTCGATGACGGGGATGCGGCTGGCGCCTTGGCTGGCGGCGGGAATGTAGCGGTACTGCATCACTGGGCGCAGGATGTGGCGCAGGCCGTTGATGTCCCACGTGTCCTGTTGAACATTCCAGTCGCCCTGCATGCGCATTTCGGCGTCGAGGCCGAATTGCCCGAGGAATCGCGTGTATTGTCCGGATGGGTCGACGGCATCGGCATAGTGCGTGATGCGCCCGCCGGTGACGGGCGTGATGGTGCTCCAGCCGTTCGGGTTGAAAGGGCGGGTGACGCCGTAGTACAAGTCGTAGCGGTTGCTCATCTGGTCGGTCAGCGAGGGGCTGCCGGAGAAGGCATCTTGCACCAAGTGGGAATAGGCCACTTGGCTCTGTTGATAGATGCCGGTCTTGCCAATTTGCACGGGCACCATGTCAAAGCTCAGGGCGGGCAGTCGCTGCTGCACGCCGTAAAAGTCGTTCACCTGATAGCGGGAGAAGGCGTCCACATAATAGAAGTCGCCCTTGTAGGTGATTTCCGTGAAGTTGTCAGGGTATTGATTTTGTTCCCAGTAATCCTGACGGAAGTCGCGCGTGACGCGCGAATCGCTCCACCAGTTTAACACGCTGGTGATGTCAACGCGCTCGGTCAGATGCCCCTTGTGCGTCCACTCGTAGTAATAGCGGTTGGTGGGCAGGGGGACGCCCGCGTCGTCGGCGCCGGGGTCTTTGTCGTGGATGAAGCCCGCCTTGAAGTCGCCCACCTGATCCCAGCCTTCCTTCTTCGTGTAATTATACTGGAGCATAGGGCCGTACATGGGGCCGCGCTTTTGGTAATAGTCAAACATCACACCGGGGGCCCACACCGGGTCTTTCGTGTACCAAATGGACGTCTCGCCGTAAACGCCGAGCGACTTGCGCGTGCCGCCGTTGAGCTTTACGCGGAAGGGCGGACGGTCGTTGAGCGTTTGCGTGTAGGAGGGCAAATAGAAGAAGGGCACGGGGCCGAGGCGGAAGGTGGCGTCTTTAATGACCACGCGATAGGGATCGGGCAAGATGGTCATCGAACTGGCGGCCAGATTCAGCGCGTAGGGATCGGGCTCGACGAAGTACAAGGTGGCGTTGTTGATGACCATGCCTTCCGGCGTGCCGTCCACCGAGTTGCCCTTGAGATAGAGCGGATTGAGCCCCGCGCGCAGCTGTTCGGCATGGATGCGCTTGGCCTTGATGTCGTATTCGGCGCGCTGGGTGAGGATGCGCGAGGCGCGGTAGGAAAGGCGCACATTGCCTTCGGCGGTGGCAATGTTGGTTTTTTGGTTGAGCGTCAGTTGGTCGGCCTGAACGGAAAATTGCGGGGTGATGAGTTCGGCGTTTTCGCGGGCAATCAGGTCTTTGGTTTCATTGTTGAACTCGATGGGCATGTCCGCGCTTAGTTCCGGCTGTTTTTCCGGCGTCGCGGCTTTTTCCGCAGGCTTGTCCGCCGTTTTCGCAGGGGTCGTTGCGGGGGCGGAGGCACTGGCCGTTTGTTGGGGGCTGACGGCGGCGTCTTTTGCCGGGGCGGGAGCCTCGGCGGCGCACAAGACAACGCAGCCAAAGCCAACCAAGGCCGCCGTCAAAAGCAAGCGGTGTAAAATGGGGGAAAACACGATACGGTATTTTGACGAAACCCCCTAGTTCAAACAAGGCTTTAATTGCGGCGCGTTTAAGATTTATAGTCTTGTGGAAACGCCGCTTGGGCACTTAATGTTTTTCAGGCAATTAAGCCACCGAAGCTCACCCCCGTGATTATTTCCCCCGCAGAACTCGACTCTCTGGTAAATGCGCGCTGCGCCAACCCTCACGATGTGCTGGGCATGCATCGGGCGAAAGTGAAGGGAAATCCGGGCGTCGTGGTGCGTGCGTTTTTGCGCGGAGCCCAGTCGTGCCAGCTGGTTGCCTATGAAGAAACGCCCGAGCGCCGCTTTGACATGTTGCGCATCGAGGGCACGGATTTGTTTGAGCTGTTTTTGCCGGAGCACAAGGCCGTGTTTGCCTACCGTTTGCGCGAGGTGCGCGCCAACGGCGAAATCCGCCAATTTTACGATCCATACTGCTTTTTGCCCACCTTGTCGGAAGACGACCTTTACCTCTTTAACAAGGGCGAGCAGCACCGCGTGTACGACAAGCTCGGGGCGCACATGCGCACCCTCGGCGAGGTGCAGGGGGCGTCCTTTGCCGTCTGGGCCCCCAGCGCGCGCCGCGTGAGCGTGGTCGGCGATTTCAACGCGTGGGACGGGCGCTTTCACCCCATGCGTCCCATGGGCGCTTCCGGCATTTGGGAAATTTTCATTCCCGGCCTTGAGCGCGGAACCAAGTACAAGTTTGAAATTTACGGCGCGGACGGACAGCTGCATCTCAAGAGCGACCCGTACGCCTTGCGCTACGAAGCTCCGCCGCACAACGCCTCTATCCTGTGGGACATCGCCGACTACCGCTGGGGCGACGCCGCGTGGATGGCAGCCCGCACGCAAGGGGGCATGCGCCAAAAGCCCTTTGCGGTGTTCGAACTGCATCTGGGCTCGTGGAAGCGCGTGTTGGAGCAAAGCTATCGCCTGATGACCTACCGCGAGGCCGCGCAAGAACTCGTGAAGTATATCCGCGAAACGGGCTTTACCCACGTGGAATTCATGCCGCTGAGCGAGCATCCCTTTGACGGTTCGTGGGGTTATCAGGTGACGGGCTTTTACGCGCCCACCCACCGCTTCGGCACGCCGCAAGATTTCATGTATCTGGTGGACACGCTCCACCAAAACGGGATCGGCGTGCTCATGGACTGGGTCCCCGCGCATTTCCCCAAGGACGACTTTGCGCTCGCGCGCTTCGACGGCTCGTGCCTGTACGAGCACGCCGACCCGCGCCAAGGCGAGCACATGGACTGGGGCACGCTCATTTTCAATTACGGGCGCTACGAAGTGCGCGACTTTTTGACGGGCAGCGCGCTGGCGTGGATGGACCGCTATCACATCGACGGTTTGCGCGTCGATGCCGTGGCCTCCATGCTCTATCTCGACTACTCGCGCAAGGACGGCCAGTGGATACCCAACCGCTACGGCGGCCGCGAGAACATCGAGGCCATAGAATTTTTGCGCCACACCAACGATTTGGTGCACCTGTACTATCCGGGCGCGCTCATGATCGCCGAGGAATCGACCGCCTTTGGCGGCGTCACCAAGTCCACCAAGGAGAATGGGCTGGGCTTCGACTTCAAATGGAATATGGGCTGGATGCACGACACCTTGTCCTATTTCCAAAAAGACCCGCTGTATCGCAACTACCACCACGATCAGCTGACCTTCCCGATGATTTACCAATACACCGAGGCCTTTGTCTCGGTGCTCTCGCACGACGAAGTGGTACACGGCAAGGGTTCGCTCATCCAAAAAATGGGCTCGTGGAACATGAAGGACAAGGCGCGTACCCTGCGCGTGCTCTTCGCCCTCATGTGGTTGTGGCCGGGCAAAAAGACGCTCTTTATGGGCTGCGAATGGGGCCAGTTGCGTGAATGGAAGTACGACGAGGCCCTTGACTGGCATTTGCTGGAAAAGCCCGAGCACGGCGGCACACGCCATTTGGTGTGCGACCTCAACGCGCTTTATACGCGCGAAACCTCCTTCGCCCATCTCGACGATGTGCCCGAAGGTTTTCAGTGGATTGATTGCCATGACGCCAAAAACAGCGTCATCAGCTTTTTGCGCGTGAGCGCCGACAAGCCCGCAAAATATTGGGCCGTGGTGTGCAACCTCACGCCCATTGCGCGCGAACGCTACCGCGTGGGCCTGCCCGTCGGCGGGCGCTGGCGCGAGATTATCAACACGAACTCGGCTCTCTATGACGGGTTGGGGGAGGGCAATTTGGGCGGTGTTGAGGCCGAAGCTTTGAAATGGAATAATCGGCCTTATTCCGCCGAGATTTTCCTGCCCGGGTTGAGTGTGGTCGCTTTTCAATTCGGCGAAGACGCCCCGGTGACCGACCGCGTGCCCGTCTTGCAGTTGCCGGCGGCCCCCGCGCCGACGGCAATGGTTCCCGTGAAACCCGCCGGGATCGTGCCGGTTGCGCCCGCTCCGGTGGCGATAGCTCCGCAAACCAAGCTCGTCCCCGCGAAAAAGGCGGCTCCCGCCAAGAAAAACGCGCCCGCTGTCGTTAAGAAACCCTCCGCCAAGGCCAAACCCGCCCATGCGAAGTCGGCGAAGCCTGCCGCCAAGCCCAAGCCGGTTGCGAAAAGTGCCGCTCCCAAGAAGGCGGCTCCCAAGAAAAAGGGTAAGTAGCCGCTCGGTTCACCATGAAAAAACGCGCCTTTTTGCGAGGGCGCGTTTTTTGTGGGCAAAAAAAACGCCGTACCCTTGCGAGTACGACGTCGGAAACGAGAATAATCTTTTAAATAATCCTAGTACTGCTCTTCGGATTCCGGGCGACCGCGGTCACCGCGATCGCGGAAACCACCGCGGCGGGGAGCGCCACGGTCAAAGCCACCACCACCCTGGCGGGGACCGCCAAAGCTGCGACGGGGAGCGCCGCCACCTTGACCACCACCAAAGGAGGGACGATCTTCACGCGGACGAGCCACGTTGACCTTCATGGGGCGACCCATGAATTCCTGACCTTCGAAGAGGCGGATCGCTTCTTGGGCCTCTTGGTCCGAGCTCATCGTGACGAACGCAAAGCCACGGGCGCGGCCCGTGAACTTATCGCGCATGATCGCCACTTCGGAGACCGTACCGGCCTTGACAAACAGATCCTGGAGTTCCTGCTCTTCGGCGTGCCAAGAGAGGTTCCCTACGAATAACTTATTTTCCATCTTACTGATTTACTTTTGACTCTAAACCGAACTTCCGGTTCATTCGTTTCCGACCGTCGGATTTCAAACTGTCCCTGATTTGCGATCAACTGACAATTCACCAAACCCGAAAGCACCGCTTAGTGTCAAGATGGGAGCATGACATGAGTCTTGTGATTAGCAATAAGAAAAATTAGGGGCGGTTTCTCTGTAAGGCGACGGGAGCAGGCGGGGGGCCTTGTGTCATACCCGCACGTTTCGGTCTAAAATGGGCCTTTTGTGCGCGGTGAGGGGTAGCGGATGGTGCTCCCGTGCGCGGGCGTAGGCAAAAAACATTTTGCCTTCCGCTGGGGATTGGGTGACGATGGACAAAATTTATGAGCGCACCCGCCGACACCCATAAGACCGACGAAAAACCCGTCATTTTGACCTGTGTTCAGCCCACCGGAAAATTGCATTTGGGCAACTATCTGGGGGCGGTGCGCAACTGGGTGGGGTATCAGGACGGCTACGAATGCTTTTTTGGGTTGGCCGATTTGCACGCGATCACCGTTTTTCAAGAGCCCGCCGCCTTGCGCCGCAGCACGCTGGAATGCGCCGCCATATATCTGGCCTGCGGGCTCGACCCCAAACGGGCGCGCATCTTTGTGCAGTCGCATGTCATCGGCCATACGGAGTTGGGCTGGGTGTTGGCGTGCTTGTGCCCCCTCGGACAACTGGAGCGCATGACGCAGTTTAAGGACAAGATGCAAAAGCAGCAGCAGGTGGGCTCTGGCCTGCTCTTTTATCCCACTTTGATGGCCGCCGACATCTTGCTGTACAACGCCAAGGCCGTGCCGGTCGGCGAGGACCAAAAGCAGCATTTGGAAATCACGCGCGATTTGGCGCAGAAATTCAACACCACCTATTCGCCCACCTTTAACGTGCCGGAGCCCTTTATCCACAAGGAGGCGGCCCGCATCTATTCCCTCCAATCGCCCGGCAAAAAGATGTCGAAGTCGGACCCCGACCAAAACGGCACGCTCTATTTGTTGGACACGCCGGAAGCGCTGCGCAAAAAAGTGATGAGCGCCGTGACGGACTCCGGCAACGAAGTGCGTTTTGCGCAGGACAAGCTCGGGGTTTCCAATCTGCTCGTCATCATGAGCGTGGCCACGGGCACGCCCATTCCCGAATTGGAGGCGCGTTTTAACGGACAGGGGTACGGCGATTTCAAAAAGGCCGTGGCCGACGCCGTGGTTGACATGCTCTCGCCCATCCGCGAGCGCTACGAAAGCCTTGTGGCCGACAAGGACGGATTGCTCGCCATTCTCAAAGACGGCGCCGACGCCGCGCAAAAAGTGGCGTACAAAACGCTCTCCAAAGTTTACCGCAAAGTCGGATTATTGGAACGACCCCGTTAAGCGGGCTTGTGTTTTTTCTTAAAAAGCACAACCTAATGCGTAGGGCGTGTCTTCAAATTCCGGAACGAGTCCGCGAAGACTGGTTTTTATGCTATTTTTCGGGTTTCGAGCCGAGTCGATGCAGCGCATCGGCGAGGCGAGGGCACGAAAAAGGGCGCACAATCCGGTCAACCGGGCGACTTGAGGAATTTGAAGACACGACCTAGGCCTCATCCATTTATTTCCATATGACGCAAGCATCTCCGGTCCCTCCGATTACCAAATGGCCTTTTTATGTGGCGGACGCCGTCTGCCTGTTGACGGCTCTTGTCATCGGCCTGCGTTCGGCAACTCCGCTGGCGCACCTCTTTGTGTTTCTGCTCGTTGTTGCGGGGGGCATCCTGCTGATGTATCCCTTTGTGAAGGAATACGGCGAGCGCACGCGTTTTCAGCGGATTGACTTGCGCGAGGAATTGGAAGCCCAGCGCGCCATGCTGCTGTCGATTGCCACCGATTCGCAGGCCGCCAGCCGCGGGGTGGTGCAAATCGCCGAACAAATTCGCCAAGAACTTGCCCGCCACCAGACGGCCTTCGGGCGTTTTGAAACGGGACTGATTTCGATTGAAGAGGCGGGTTCGCGCCTGCACGGGGCGGGTACGGAACTTTCCAAACATTTGCAAAGCAAACAGGGGGGAACCGATCTTGCGCCCATCAAGCAGGAACTGGCGGCGTTTCGCGAAGAGGAAGGCTCGCGCTTGCAGGAATGCCTCGCGCGCCTCGAATCGCTGGAGACGGCCAACACCGCCGATTTTAAATCGCTCGTGGGTCAGATGGAAGTCATTAAAAGCCAGCTCGGCAAGCTCGGCGAATCCATCGCCGCGATTCCGCCAGCGGAAGCCCCCGCCGCTCCCCGCGCCAAATCCCCGCGCGGCGCACTGATGCAAAAGGCCCTTTCGCAAACGCAGGACGCCGCGAGCGCTCCGGCGGTTTCGCGCATTATCGGCATCCCCAAAGCGGTGGAGATCGAGGCGGAGACGCAGGAAGCGCCCGTAGAGGAAATCTCGGAGTCTGCGGCCTCGCCCGTCGAGGAAGCGCCCGTTGAGAAACTTTCGGAAAAGGAACTGATTGTCGAACCCGTGATGGAAGACGCCCCGTCCGCCGAAGACGAAGTGGCGGTCGCCGTCGAGCTCCCCAAGGCTCCCGCGTCAATGCCGGATTTGCTGGGCAATTCGCCGCTGCATGAAAATTTTGACAAGGTGCTCAAGGCCAAAGAAGCCGCCAAAGCCGCGCGGCAGGCCGAAACGGAGGGCAAGCGCCCTTTTGAAGAAGCGGCGCAGGACACCGCCTATGCGGAACCTGCGTCGCCGTCTGAGAGTATTTCCGCCGACCCGCTTGAAGCCTTGGCGGACGCCACGCCCGTTCGGCCAAAATCGCACCGCAAAGTGCGCGGCCAGCGCGCCAGCCTGACCGCCAAGCTTTTGATCGGCATCGGCAACAAACCCTATGTGCGCGGCGAGGGCCCCGGCCTTTCGCCCGACAAGGGCGTGCCCATGGAGTTTGTGGAAATCGGCCTATGGCGCTGGGTGGCCCCGGCGGAAACCGCCTATGCCAATGTGCGCGTCTACCGCAACGATGAGGTGCCCGCCACCAACGAGGCCATTCAGCTGGCTCCCGGCGATCAGGCCGAGACGGCGCCTTTGTTTCCGTCCGCTTGAGGCGGCGGAGTTTCTTCGGAGCGCGAGGGTCTTTCGGCCGACGACGGCGTGCCCGCCGGAATAAGGCTGGCGCGCAGTTGCGCCAGTTCAGCGCGCAGCGATTTGATTTCGGCCAAGATGTCGCTTTCTTCTTGCGCCGTTTTCTTGTTCAGGCTTTTGACCAGCCAGCCGGAGACGAGCGCGGTGTTGATGCCGAAAATCGTGATGCCCACAAACATGAGGGCCACGCCCACGCCGCGGCCCGCCGCCGTGTGGGGAAAGGTGTCGCCGTAGCCGACGGTGGTGATGGTTGTCACCGCCCACCAAAAGGCGTCGAGGGGGCTGTTGATGTTTGAGGCGGCTTGCCCCGCTTCAAAATGCAGGATGAGCACTCCGCCGATGAAAATGCTGCCAAAGAGCAAAGTCGCCGCGGACGCCATGGTGCTCTTGACCTTGTCGGCGAAGAAGTAGGTGATAATGCGCGTGAGCGAGCGCATGGCGCGGATGACGCGGAAGATGCGAAAAACCCGGAAGAGCCGCGCCATGCGCATGGACGAGCCAACCATGGGGATGCTTGCCAGCAAATCTATCCAGCCCCAGCGCCAGAATCGCACGCGGTCCTCGCTGGCCCGCCAGCGCCAGATGACGTCGATCAAAAAGAAAAGGCACGAAACCGAGTCGCCGAAATCGAGCAGTTTGAGCACTTCCGTGCGCTGCGGGTAGAAAAATTCGTAGGTGAATGCGAAGACGACGAACGCGGACCAAAATAGGATAATCATATCCCAAGGTCCGCCGGGTGGCGGGATGCGTTTCATGGGTGTGCGCGATGAGGCGAATGGGGCAATGCCGCTCCTCGAAGCCGTTGGCGCGGAGCGCCGCTTTTAAACTCCGGGCGAGTGTTAGGAAGCGGGCGCAGCTTTTTTGGAGCGCTTGGCGTTTTTCTTGGTCTTGCCCATAGCTTTGCACCGATGCTGCGCCTGTTCAATGAAGTAATCCTGAACGGAAAATTCCGGGCCGGAAGAAGGGCAGCGCACATAGGCGCCGTTGGCGTGCAGGCAGGTGGCGGTGGTGTCCTTCAGATACGCGGGGAGCACGTCGTCGATCAGCGTTTTGCGCAGACGGTTGTCTTCGACGGGGAAGCACACCTCGATGCGGCGGAAGAAATTGCGCGGCATCCAGTCGGCGCTGCCCAGATACAAATCCGGGCGTTCGCCCTGCGCGTTTTCAAAATAGAAGATGCGGCTGTGTTCGAGGAAGCGGCCCAAAATGCTGCGCACGCGGATGTTTTCGCTCAGCCCCTTGAGGCCCGGCACGATGCCGCAGATGCCGCGGATGATCAGGTCGATTTGCACGCCCGCTTGCGAGGCGTGATAGAGGTTGCGCATCGTTTCCTCGTCGATGAGCGAATTGATTTTGGCGATGATGCGCGCGGGCTTGCCCGCTTTGGCGTTGGCGGTCTCGCGCTTGATTTTTTCCTGAATCCCCGTGTGGAGATTGAAGGGGGCCACCAGCAGATGCTTGAAGGTGGGCGAGAGGGCGAATCCCGTGAGGGAATTGAACACCTCCGCCACTTCGTCGGTGAGATGGTCGCGCGCGGTGAAGAGGCTGAAGTCGGTGTAGACGCCCGCCGTCTTGGGATTGTAGTTGCCTGTGCCCAAGTGGCAGTAGCGGCGCAGGCCGGTCTTTTCGCGGCGCACCACCAGGGAGCATTTGCAATGCGTCTTGAGGCCCACGATGCCGTAGACCACATGCACGCCCTCTTCTTCCAGTTGGCGGGCCCAGTGGATGTTGTTGCGCTCGTCGAAGCGGGCCTTGAGTTCCACCAAGGCCGTCACTTGCTTGCCGTTGCGCGAGGCCTCCTTGAGGGCCTCGACAATGGGGGAGTCGCCGCTGGTGCGGTAAAGGGTTTGCTTGATGGCGAAGACTTGGGGGTCGCGCCCCGCCTGGATGAGGAAATCGACCACCGGGTCAAACGAGTCGTAGGGATGCTGCAGGAGGATGTCCTCGCGCCCGACGGCGTCGAAAATGTTTTCTCCGCTGGCAAGGGCCGGAGGCGTGTAGCGCGGAAAGGCGCGGTATTGCAAGTCGGGCTTGTCCACCAAGTCGCCCAGATTCATCAGGCGCATGAGGTTGATGGGGCCGTTGATGCGGAAAACGTATTCCTCCGACAAGTCGATGGCCTTGAGCAGCTCGGAGAGCAGGGATTCGTCCACGCTCTCGGCGATTTCGAGGCGCACGGCGTGCCCGCGGGCGAGCTTGTTCAGCTCTTTTTCGATACGCTTGATGAGCGTCTCGGCGGCTTCTTCGTCGATGTACAAGTCGCTGTTGCGGGTGATGCGGAAGGCCCACGAGCCCTCAATGCGGTAGCCCGGGAACAGCGTGGTGATGAACGTGCGGATGACGTCGCTCAGGAAAATATAAGAGACACCCTTGCGCTCGGTGGCCTCAATCTCGACGATGCGCGGCAGAATGCGCGGCACGGGAATGACGGCCATCACCTTGCCGTCGGCGGGCGTCTTGGGGTTTTCCAGCCACGTCAGAATGTTGAGCCCCTTGTTGATGAGCTGCGGGAAGGGGTGCGCCGGGTCGATGGCCATGGGCGTCAACACGGGGAACACCTGTTCGCGAAAATAATTTTCCAGCCAGAGGCGCTCGTTGCGGGTGAGGGCTTCGGGTTCGAGGAAGTGGACGCCCTCTTTTTTCAGTTCGGGCATCAGCTGGGTTTGCCAGCAGCGGTATTGGTCGGCCACGAGGGCCCCCGTGATGCTGTGGATGCGGCGCAACTGCTCCTTGGGGCCGAGGCCGTCAATGCCGATTTCGCCGATGCCCGTGCTGATTTGCTGCAGCAGTCCCGCCACGCGGATTTCGTAAAACTCGTCGAGGTTTGAGCTGACGATCGCTAAAAATTTGACGCGCTCCAGCAGGGGAATCTTCGGATTTTGGGCCAGTTCCAGCACGCGGCGGTCAAAGGCCAGCCAGCTGAGTTCGCGGTTGAAAAAGGCGACCTTTTCAGGCGTCTCGGGACGGCGAACCGGAGTTTTTTTGGCGGGAGAGGACATGCAAAAAAAGGTGGGAATGGAAGGGCAAAACCGTCTTCCCATCATAAAAACCGCCCATTTTTTCGCAAGGGCAAAGGGAAAAGGGCCGCTTTTGGCGCGTTTTTGTAACATTTTGAGCGCCCAGCAAAGTTAGAATCATCTTTTGCCCGTGGGCTTTTTTTGTTAAGACTGAAGGGATGGTTCAAGAACCCCACGCACACCATCCGATTTCGGCGCATCAGATCCGAAAGGGCGCTTTGGAACGCCGCGACGAAATCTCCTCGCGCCGCGCCGTCGAAGGGCTGCGCGTGTCGTGGTTGAGTTTGGCGGTGAATGTCGGGCTGATTTTCTTAAAATTCACCGTGGGCGTCATCAGCGGCTCCTACGCCCTGATTGCAGACGGGGTGCACAGCATCGTCGATTTGGCCTCGGACATCGCGGCCATTTTCGGCCTGAAAATGGCGGGCGTTCCCCGTGATGAAAACCACCCTTACGGGCACCACAAATTCGCCAGCTTGTGCGCGCTGCTGATTTCGCTGTCCATTTTGGTTTTTTGCGTGGGGCTGATTTACACCTCCTTTGTGGCCATTATCGCGGGCGGGCACGAGGTCCCCGGGGCCTCGGCCATGGTGGTGGCTTTCTTTGCCATGTTGATAAAAGAGGGCATGTACCGCTACGCCCACAAGCAGGCGGTTCGCCTAAAATCCCGCATCCTGCTGGCAAACGCGCTCGATCACCGCACCGACGCCGTGGCCTCCCTGATGGTGCTTATCGCGGTGGGGGCCGCCCATATCTTCGGGCCTTCGTGGGCGTTTCTCGACAAACTCGCGGGCTTGATTTTGGGCGCGCTCATGGGTTTTGAAGCCTTTAAACTGACGTGGGGCTCCGCGCAGGACTTGCTCGACGCCGCCCCTGATGCGGAAATTGTCAACGATTTGCGCGAGCATATTTTGCCCGTCCCCGGCGTCATGGCCTACCACAATTTTCGCGCCCGCAGGGTGGGGGATTTGTACGAGGTGGACTTGCATGTGCAGGTGGATCCCGAAAAGACGGTGACGGAGGGCCACGCCATCAGCGAGGCGGTGAAAACCGCCATCCTCACGCGCCACCCCGAGGTGTTTGACGTGATGATCCATTTGGAGCCCGCCGACGCCATACACCTGCGTCCGGTGGGCGTGCACGGACAAAAGCGCAATCTTGCGGTTTCCGGCGACTGAAAAAACTTGCTCCGGCTTGCCGCGCGCCGGAAAATGAGGCATGGGTAAACGCGCACTTCTTTCCGTCAGTGATAAACGCGGCCTGCTTGATTTCGCCAAGATATTGGTTGAAACGTACGGCTATCAGCTGCTCTCCACCGGAGGCACCGCGAAGCTCCTGCGCGATGGCGGCCTTGCGGTGACCGATGTGAGCGACTACACGGGCTTTCCCGAAATGATGGAAGGCCGCATCAAGACGTTGCACCCCAAGATTCATGGCGGGCTGCTGTGCCGTCGCGAAAAACCCTCGCACATGGCGGAAGCCAAGGCGCACGGCATCGAGATGATCGACCTCGTGGTCGTCAACCTCTATCCCTTTGAAGCCACGGTCGCCAAGCCCGACTGCACGCTGGAGCAGGCCATTGAAAACATCGACATCGGCGGGCCTTCGATGCTGCGTTCGGCGGCGAAGAACCATCCCTCCGTCACCGTGGTGTGCGACCCCGACGACTACGCGCGCGTGCTGGCCGTGATGGACGACGAGGCCGCCTTGAAGGCGCTGCGCCGCCAGTTGGCGCTGAAAGTGTACGCCCGTACAAGCGCCTATGACGGAGCCATTTCCGCCTATCTCGCGCGCCAGGCCGGATTCTCCAAAGAAGGCGACACGGGCGAGTTCCCCGAGGTGCTCAATCTTTCCTACAAAAAGGCGCAGGCCCTGCGCTACGGCGAAAATCCCCACCAAAACGCGGCCCTCTACGGTGAATTTTTCAAATATTTCAAGCAGCTCCAAGGCAAGGAGCTCAGCTACAACAACATTTTGGACATTTCGGCGGCGGCCTATCTGATTGCGGATTTTGAAAAGCCCACCGTCGCAATCTTGAAGCACACCAACCCCTGCGGCGTCGCCAGCCAAGACAACCTGTTGGCCGCGTGGAATCAGGCTTACGAGACCGACAAGCAGGCGCCCTTTGGCGGCATCATCATCGTCAACCGCACCTTGCCTGCCGATTTGGCTCAGGCCATCGCGGGCATTTTCTGCGAGGTGATTATCGCCCCCTCTTTCAGCCCCGAGGCGATTGAAATCTTTTCGAAAAAGAAAAACCTGCGCCTGATGACCCAGCACGGCGACGTGCGCCTTTCCAATTTGCAGGAAGTGCGCTCGGTCGTGGGCGGGGTGCTGGCGCAAGACCGCGACCGCAAGGGCGCGGCTGAATCCGCCGAATTTAAAGTCGTCACCAAACGCCAGCCCACGGCGGCGGAATGGGACGCCCTGCTCTTTGGTTGGCGCGTGGTCAAGCACGTCAAATCAAACGCCATCGTCTACGCCGCCGCCGAGCGCACGCTCGGGATCGGCGCGGGCCAGATGTCGCGCGTGGACAGCTCGCGCATAGCGGTGTGGAAGGCCGGGGAAGCGGGCCTTGCGCTCACGGGTTCCGTCGTGGCTTCCGACGCCTTTTTCCCGTTTGCCGACGGCCTCGTGGCCGCTGCCCAAGCCGGCGCTACCGCCGCCATCCAGCCCGGCGGCTCCGTGCGCGACGCCGAGGTGATTGCCGCCGCCGACGCCAACAACATGGCGATGGTGTTTACCTCCGTTCGCCACTTCCGCCACTAATTTAAGTTTTTTCAACGCTCGAAAGACGCCGGAGCAAATTTCCGGCGTCTTTTTTTGCGCTTTGATTCCGACTGTTCAAAGGCGTTTTCCTGTGTCAATATGGCCGCATATGAACTTTGTTAAGACCCTGACCGAATATGTGCGGCACGCCAGTGTCTCGGCGGACAGCCGCCGGTTGCCGGAGATGGCGGCCACCCGCGAATTTTTAAAGGAGCTTCTGGACAAACTGGGCTTCTCGGTGAAAGTCGTGCGCGAAAAGGCCGGACGCCATCCGTTGGTGATTGCCACGCGCGGCAAAAAAGCGTGGCCGCATGTGGTGCTCTACGGGCATTACGACGTGCAGCCGCCCGAACCCCTTGAACTGTGGGATTCGCCGCCCTTTGAGGCGCAGGTGCGCGGTGATCGCATTTATGGGCGCGGCTCTGCCGACAACAAAGGTCCGCAGGTGGCCCTGTTTTGCGCGCTTGAAAAATTGCGCGAGACCGACCCAAATTTGCCCCTGCGCCTGACCTTCATCCTCGAAGGCGAGGAGGAAGTCGGCAGCGAGACGCTCTCGGCTTTTTTGGAAACGCACGGCAAGGACTTTTCGGACGCCGATTTTGTGCTGCTGTCCGACACGGGCAGCCCCAGCGTCGACCAGTTGGTGATAACGACCGCCCTGCGCGGCATCCTCGGCTTTGAGGTGCGCCTGAGCGGGCCGGCCAGCGACTTGCATTCGGGCCTGCACGGCGGTTGCATTTACAATCCCATCGTGGCGCTCAGCGAACTGTGCGCCTCGCTGCACCGCCCCGACGGGTCGGTCAACATCCCCGGTTTTTACGACGACGTGCAGCTGCCCGCACAATGGGAGCGCGACGAACTCAAGCGCTTTCCGCTCTCCGAGGCGGCCTACAAAAAATTGGTGGGGGTCAAATCCTTCCATTGCGCGCCCGGTCTCACGCCGCTCGAATCCTTGCGCTTTGGGCCCACGTTGGAAATCAACGGCATCGGCGGCGGCTATCAGGGGGAGGGCTCCAAAACCGTGATCCCCGCCAAGGCGTTCGCCAAGATTACGTGTCGTTTGGTCGCCAACCAAAACCCGTTGAAAATCCGCGCCGCGATTGAGCGCGCCCTGCGCGAACGCTGTCCCAAGGCGCTGCGCATGGACATTGTGCGCCACCAGATTTCCTCGGCCTATTTGGTGCAGCCTCCCGGCCACAGCAATTCCGACCCGCAGCAAAACCCGGTACTCTCGAAGGCTTTTGGAACGATGGAGCAGGCGGTCAAAGCGCATTTTTCCAAAAAGCCCATTTACCTGCGCGAGGGCGGGAGCGTGCCGGTGATTTCCGACATCAAGCGCACCACCGGGCTCGACTCGCTCATGATCGGGCTCTTCACGCCGAAGGACGCCCTCCATGCGCCCAACGAGAGCTTTAGTTTGGAAATGGCGCGTCGCGGGGAAGGGATGTTTTACGACTTCCTCAAGGCGCTCGCCAAAGATAGATAGCCCAAGTTTCCGACTTCGCCGAAAAAACAGGCACAAAAAAACCCGTCCGAATCCGGACGGGTTTTTTGCTGCGCGAACCCTTTAGAGTTCGGCGGGAGCAGCGGCGGGCGTGCTCGAAACCGAGCCGCCACCGTTGATCTTGATCACGTCGACGCGGCGGTCGTGCTGGGCCTCGGGGGAGTTCTTCTCCACATTCGGGGTCGCCTGCATTTTGCCCATCGAGAGCACTTCCACGCGGGCGTCGGCAATGCCGAGCTGGGTGAGGTAGCTCTTGACGGACTGCGCGCGGCGTTCGGCCAGCGCCAGATTGTACTGCTCGGTGCCGTACCAGTCGGTGTAGCCGACCGCCACAACGCGCAGGCCCGATTCGCTGTTGAGCGTGGAGGCCGCGCCGTCGAGCTTGCCGCGTTCGGAACCGCGGATGCCGTACTGGTCGAAATCAAAGTAGACGGAAACCACGATGTCCTTGGGATCAACCGTGCCGTTCTTGATGCGTTCCATCAAGTCGGCGGGGATGCCCGCGCCGCGCTCGTTCAGGATTCCGCTGCCCACATCGCTGCCGCCATTCCAGTTGGCGTTGGCGCCGTTGCCGCCGAGCGTGTCGCCAGCGGAGGGCGGCTTAATCTTCGGGCCGCAGCCGGAAAGCAAAAGGACGGCGAGCGTTAAGAGGGCTCCAATCTTGAGGAACGATTTCATGGTGTGTGTCTGAAAGATGGCGTGGTGGCCTGCGTAAAATGCAAACCTAGAGATATTTGAGTCCGTTTTTTGCCGCCGGGCAATGTTAAAAGCGCGTGTTTTTTACAATTTTGTGGGAGGGGCCTTGCGTTTGCGCTCCGTAAACTCGGCGGGGCTAAAGGCGTTCATGATGCGCTTCAAATCCACATTCTGCTGGATGAGGTCCTGAATGATGGGGATTTTGTCGGTATCCTGGGGCTGCGTCTTGACGGTCATCCGGTTGATTTTGGAGGCGGTCGCGTAGCTTTCGCGCGCGGAAATGACCACCGGAATGTTCGTCTGGTGGAGCAATTCCAACAGCTTGGGATGCGGCAGGATATTGTTGGTGAGCAACAGGCCCGAAACGGCGTTTTGCCCCATCGTCTTGGCGGCGGCCAGCACGCCGAAAATAATGTCGTCGCGGTCGCCGGGGGTGATGAGGAGCGTGCCGGGCTTGAGGTAGTCCACCACGTTTTTGGCCGTCATGGCCCCGATTTCGAAATTCAAAATGCGCTCGTGTTCGCCGTTGGCCCGGCCGTTGAGCCAGCGCCCGTCGATTTCCTCCGCTATTTGCGAGAGGTTGGGGGCGGACAGGCGGTTTTGGATGGGCATCACGCCCAACAGCGGCACGCCCAAGCGCGCCAGACCCTTGCCCGTTTGCTCAATCACCAAATCCATTTTGTCGGGCAGCACCTTGTTGAGGATGGCCCCAATGACTTCGACGCCCGCCTTGTCGAAGAGCGCCTTGTTGAGCGCGATTTCGTCCACGGGCCGACCGATGCCGCCTTTGGCGACGATAATCACCTTTGCCCCCAGTAATTTGGCGACGGAGGCGTTCGACAGGTCGAACACCGAGCCCACGCCCGCGTGCCCCGAACCCTCAATGATAATGTAGTCTTTGAGGTAGGCGGCGCGGTCAAAGGCGCGGCTGATTTTGTCGATCAGGATGGGGTGGATGCCGTCCGGGTCGTCGAGATAGCGGCGGGTAAAGGTAGGGTCGATGGCCACGGGGCTCATCGCCTGAATGGGCACTTCCGTGTTGAAGACGCTGCGAAACAGCACCGAGTCTTCGTCGATTTTTTCGCCTTCCACATCCACAAAGCGCTGGCCGATGGGTTTGATAAAGCCCACCTTGGGCGTGATGGCGCGCAGGGCGCTGAACAGGCCGAGGCACGTCGTGGTTTTGCCGTCGTTCATCCGCGTGGCGGCCACGAAAATACGGCGGGTGGTGTCGTTGAGCGGCGCGGATTGCAAGTCCGGGTTTTCCTGTCCGAACGGCGAATCGGTATAAGCTTTGTCCGGCATAATAAAAGTCCTAGAGATCCACGGGCTGCCCGGTGTCGGGATCGACCACGGGATAGAGATAATTGCGGTCAACCGCCTGCGCGGCGACAATCACGAGGGTGCCGAAGATGTCGTGGGCGCTCGAACCGCGGCTGATTTCGGCCACGGGCTTGGCAAATCCGGTGAGGATTTGGCCGTAGCTGCGCGTGCCGGAGACCAACTGGGCGAGCTTGAGGGCGATATTGCCGCAATTCAAGTCCGGGAAAATGAGCACGTTGGCGCGGCCACCGACGGAGCTTTCCACCTTCTTGGTGGCGGCCGTGGAGGGGTCGAGCGCGGCGTCCACTTGGAGTTCGCCGTCAAAGGTGGCGTCGAGCAGGCGCTCGGTGGCCTTGGCCTGCGCCAGCGCGGTGGCGGCCTTCATCTTGTTGACGTTCGGGTTTTTCGAAGTGGGCGACTTCGTGGAATAGGAAAGCATGGCCACGCGCGGGGGCACGTTGGTCAGATGCTGGGCGATGCCCGCCGTGTTGATGGCGATGTCGGCCAGCTGCTCCTGCGTGGGCTCGGGAATGACGCCGCAGTCGGCAAGGAAGAGGATGCCGTCGGTGCCGAGGGCCGGATTGCCCGTGTCGAGAATGTTGATGGAGGAAATGGTGTTGACCCCCTCGATGCGCGGCAAAATCTGCAGGAACGGACGGATGGCGCTGGAAGCCGTGCGGGTGGCGCCCGAGAGCGCGGCGTCGGCCCCGCCGGTGGCCATCATCATGGCGGCGAAATAGTTGTTGTCCTCGAGGTAGTCGCGCACTTCCTTGTCGCGCAGGCCGCTAAAGCGGCGCAGGCCTTGGAAAAGGGGGACAAACTTGTCGATTTCCTCGCTGCGGGCGGGCTCAATGATGCGGATACCGTCGAGGCGCAGGTCGAGGCGCGCGGCGGTTTCCTTAATCTGGCTGCGGTCGCCCAAGAGGATGGGCACCCCGAGTCGGCGGGTGGCAAATTGACGGGCGGCCTGCAGGATGCGCGGGTCGGCGCCTTCGGGCAGCACGACGCGCTTGGGGTGGCGGGCGAGGCGGGGAGAGAGATTTTCAATCAAAGACATAATATGGGTGTATAAGGATAGCGTTATTCCAAGTTCTTTTGGCGCGGCGGTCAATCCGAGAATCCGGGGAAATCCCGCGCGAAAGGCCTTTTAATGGGGGCTTTCGCGCCCGGGGGCGTTTTGCAGTCTTGAAGGAAGGCTTTCTTTTTCCATAGTCTAGTGGGATATACCAATGTCCGGGCACTTCAAAAACATGGCGATGGTTTCGCTGAGCACGCTGGGCTCCCGCGTTTTGGGGCTGGCGCGCGACATGTTGGCGGCGGCGGTGTTCAGCGTGGGCATGTACAACTCGGCCTTCAATTTCGCCTTCACCCTGCCCAATATGTTTCGCCGCATGCTGGGGGAAGGAGCGCTTACCAGCGCGCTGATTCCGGTGATGAACGCGGTGTGCGAGCGCGAGCAAAAAGACGCCGCATTCGCCTTTTTCAACCGCATCCTCACGCGCACGTTTTTGGTGCTGGTGGTGCTGACGGTGATCATGAGTTTGTTCATGGGCGCGGGGATTTTGTTTTTGCACACCCGCTACCCGGGCGCGCTCGCCGACGGCGACGCCGTGACGCGCTGGAACCTCGGGCTCTTATGCGCCGTGGTGTTGATGCCCTATATGGTTTTGGTGTGTGTGGCCGCGGTGCAGGCCGCCGCTCTCAACGTGCTGCGCTGTTTCGCCATTCCCGCGCTTTCGCAGGTGTGGCTGAACACTTCCATGATCGTTTCGCTGGGCGCGTTTGGGCTCTTCTTTGCCAAGACGTCCGAAGGCCGCATGGCGTGGATGTGCGCGGGCGTGCTCTTTGGCGGCGTCTTGCAAGTTTTGATTCCCGGCGCGGATTTGTGGCGCAAGGGCTGGCGTCCGCGCTTTGATTTGAGCGGGTGCCCCGCCGTTTCGGAAGTGCAGCGGCTGATTGTGCCCGGCCTCATCGGGGCCACGGTGTTGCAGGTGAACGTGGTGGTGTCGCGCTTTTTGGCGATGGCGATCGACGATTCCGCCGTCACGTTGCTTTATTTGTCCAGCCGTCTGTTGGAATTGCCCTTGGGTCTTTTTACCGTGGCCGCCGTCACGGTGCTCTTCCCGACGCTTTCCAGCTACGCCGTGCGCGAGGACCACGCGGGGTTTGTGGCCGAGTACTCGCGCGGATTGCGGCTCATATGGGCCATTGCGGTGCCCGCCGCCGTGGGGCTGATCGTGCTGCGCGAGCCGGTGGTAGACTTGCTGTTTCGCTGGGGGAAATTCACGCAGGCCGACGTGGCGTTGCTGGCGCCCGTCATTGCGGTGTCCGCGCTGTGCATGCCGTTTTATTCGCTCTCCACCTTTGCCACGCGCGGGCTGCACGCCTTTAAGGACATGAAAACCCCGATGAAAATTGCGGGCTGGGCCTTTGTGGTGAATCTGGCGGCTTCCTTGGCCCTCATGTGGCGCTTCGGCGCGGTGGGATTGGCGGGCGCCAATTTGATTTCCTCCGCCGTCCAGAGCTTTTTGTTGCAGCGCGCGCTCATGCGCGGACGCACGGCCTTCGGGCGCGAGAACCTCATGCGTTCCGTCCGGCATATCGCCGCCGCCGCGCTGGCCATGGCGCTCAGCGTGTGGCTGTGCTGGAAGGGTATCCTCCATTTCTCCGGCCCCGGGAAACTGGCCGACGCGCTGGCGGTCTGCCTAGTGATTCCGGCGGCGATGTTGCTGTATTTTTGGGTGCTGTGCCGCTGCGGGTTTGAGGACAAGGCGCTGCTGGGCCGCTTTTTCGACAAGCTGCTGCGGCGCAGTGCGGCATAAAAAAACCGCCCTCTTTTGAAAGGCGGTTTTTTGTATGCGGGCGGCGTTAATTATTTGCCGCAGGCGGTCTTTTCGTAGAGGCCGTTGACGACATCCCAGTTGACGATGTCCCAATAGCTCTTGATGTAGTCGGCGCGGCGGTTCTGGTACTTGAGGTAGTACGCATGTTCCCACACGTCGATGAGGAAGATGGGTCGGCCTTCGTCGGAGGCGGGCACCACGCCCTTCATGATCGGGCTATCCTGATTGGCAGTGGAGACAATCGCCAACGAGCCGTCGGGCTTGACGATCAACCACGCCCAACCCGCGCCGAAGCGTCCCAAAGCGGCCTTCGAAAAGGCTTCTTTAAAGGCGTCAAAACTGCCGAACGCCTTGTCGATGGCAGCGGCCAGCTTGCCTTCGGGGCCTTTGGCCTTGGACGGGCCGAGCACCTTCCAGTACAAGTTGTGGTTGACGTACCCGCCGCCGTTGTTGCGGACGGCCATGCGGACGGCTTCCGGAACTTTGGACAGGTCGCTGAGCAGCTCGCACGCGCACGCCGGAGGCGTATACTTGGCGTCCTCAAGCGTTTTGTTGAGGTTGTTCAGATAGGTCTGATGATGCTTTCCGTAGTGCAGTTCCACGGTGGCCTGGTCGATGACCGGTTCCAAACCGTTGGTCGGATAAGCGAGTTTAGGGAGTTCGTATGCCATAATATTTGTCCTTTGTTTTGATTTGAATATGGACGCAATATAGAACGAAATCCCTCCATTACAAGGCGTCGTTTAATTTTTCCCGATCCGCTTGCGCCTTGGCCTCGGCGCGCTTGATTTCAAAAAAAGCCTGCAAGAGCGCGCGGCATTCGTCCTGCATCACGCCCGAGGTCACTTGCACGCGGTGGTTGAGTTGCGGCAATTCGTGCAGCGCCATGGCCCCGCCGAGGCAGCCCATCTTCGGGTCGGGCAGGGCGTAGACCACGCGCCCCAGCCGCGCCATGACGGTGGCGCCCGAGCACATGGGACACGGTTCTTTCGTCACATACAATGTGGCGCGGTTGAGCCGCCAGTCGTCGATTGCGTTGGCGGCTTGCGTGATGGCGAGCATTTCCGCGTGGGCCGTGGCGTCGCGCGCAGTTTCCACGCGGTTGTGGGCGGCGGCCACCACCATTCCGTCGAGCGCGATGACCGCGCCGATGGGCACCTCGTCGTGCTTCCACGCTTCCAATGCCTGATTGTACGCCAGCGCCATAAAAAAGGCGTCGTCGCGCACCAACTGCGAAGGGTAGATGGGCGCAAACGGGCAATCGGTGCGCAAGGGGCGCGGGGCTTCGTCGTCGGTATGCATGGTGGCTTTGAAAAAAATTGAGGCAAGCGCGCGGCTTTTTCAAGCGCCTTTCTCCTTGACGCCTTTGCTCTGGCATGAGAAATTAATAGCTTACACCCTTTTTAGACAGCACCCAATCTATGCCAGAAGAAGCCATTGAAGTTGAAGGCAAAATAGTCACCGTCCTCCCGGGCACGATGTTTCGCGTCGAGCTCACCAACGGCCATCAGGTGCTGGCGCATATCTCCGGCAAGCTGCGCAAGAACTTCATCAAGATCACCGTGGGCGACATGGTGAAGATGGAGATGAGCCCCTACGACCTCAACCGCGCGCGCATCACCTACCGCATGAAGAACGCCAACCCGGCGCACACCCATTCGCCCCGCCGCAGTTTCGGTCAGCGCCGCCATTAATAGGGTGAGCGCTTTGCGCAACCGCACGGTTGCATAAAAAAGCCGGACAAATTTTTGTCCGGCTTTTTTTGTGGGCAGAAATGCGCGTTTTCTACCGCTTGCGACGCACGACAAGGACGAGCGCGGCCAGACTCAGGAGTGCCGCCGCCGCCGCAGGTTCCGGAATGGCGGCGACCGAGAGAACCCCTTCGCTCAGGCGCGATGTGTCCCAGGTCAATCCCTCGGCCAAATCGCCGGAGACCGTCACGTTGTCCGTCCCGGAGATGCTGCCGAGCACGTCGATCACCGTGAAGGTTTCGCCCGCTTCGAGCGTGGTGATGTCGAGGCCGTTCTTGCCGAAAATGTTCAAGGTCACATTTCCCGCAAAGACGATGGCGCCGGCCCCGGAAATGTCCTCGGCGCTGCCGTCCGCCGCGACGCCGATATTCAATTGCGCGCCGTCTTCGAGCGAAAGCGTGCCGGTGGCGATTTCGATATTTTCAACCGCGGAGATGGTGTCTGAAAAAGAGAAGGTGTTGCCCGCTCCGACATCGACGACAAACGAGTCTGCGCCCGCGCCGCCCACGATGCCGCCTACGATTTGCGCGCCGTTTTGCACCGTCAGGGTGTCGCCGCCGTCGCCGAGCATCACGGCCACGCCGGATTCGCCGCGAATGACGCCGCTGTTGACGATGGTGTTTGCATAGGTGCTGTTAAATCGGATGCCCACACCGCTCGTGCCCGTGCCTTCGATGAGGCCCGCATTTTCAATACTCATAGAGGCGAAGGCGCGGCCTTCATTGGAGTCGTCTACCAAAACGCCATACGCCTTTCCGGTGCCGAGTGCGTTTTGCGCGGTGATGACACCGCTCGATAGATTTTGAATGCGCCCGCCGCCAATGGCGATGCCGTCGGCGGAGACCGCCGAGTTGTTCGCGGAAATGGTGCCCGCGTTGACGATATAGCCGCCGTAGTCAATGTCGATACCGTCGCCGTCGCCCGCCACGGCGTCTTGAGTCGCGCCGCGAATGATGCCGCCCACGTTATTGCTGACGCTCGTGGTATAGTAATGGCTGCCCGGATTGCTTTCATAACCGATCACGGCGTCCCAGTTGACGCCGGATCCTGAGAGACCCTCGATGATTCCGGAATTGGTGAGCGCGCTGGCGCGGTCGCCCGTCACGCCGTGCTTGGTGCCTCGAATGATGCCATTGGCGATGTTCGTCAAATCGAGACGCGCGCTGGCGACGGTGATGACATCGACCCCGTCGTCTTCCATCTTCACCTTGATGGCGCTGGAGCCCTCGGTATCGGTGCTTTGAATCAGGCCTGAATTGTAAATCGTCATGTTGGCGGGCCCCGAAATGGCTTCATTGCCCGTTGAACTCAACGTGCCGCTGTTGGTGATAGTGCTTACCAGCGTGCTTTGCACATCGCCAAAATCCACCACTTGTCCGGTTCCGGCGGTAATAGTGCCCGCGTTGCTGAAAATGAATTTTCCGCCGAGTTTGAAAACGTCGTCCACCGCGCTGATGGTGGCTCCGGCCAAATTCGTCACTTGAATGGCCCCCTTGGTGACGGCCTTAGTGTTGAGTACCCGGCCGATGTCCGCCGCGGCCATGTTGGCCCCCGTATAGTCAATCCACCCGGCGTTGGTCAGCGTGAAAATGACTTGGCCCTCCGTGGCCGTCTGATTGGCGGAAAATTCCGAGAATTTGAAAATATCCGCGCCGGGACTGCGGATCACGCCGTTTTCCACGGCACCCACTTTTGAGTAAGCGCCGACTTGGACACTTATGCTGCCGTAGGCAGTGGCCGTGTCCTTGGTGTTGGCCAGCACGCGCTTGTCGCTGGTGGCAATCCACGAACCGTTGACAACCACCGTGCCGGAGGTGACGTTGTTTTGTTGGGTGGAATAGGCGGAGCCCGCGTTGACCGTGGTGCTAAAGGCCGCGGCGTGCGCGCCAAGCGTGGATAGCAGCGTCAGGCCGACAAGTGCGGCCAGACGCGGAGAAGATATGGTTTTGAGGCGGTTGAGCGAATACATGGAGGAAAACGGATTGAAGACTTCCGTTTATAATCCATGCGGAATGTTTCGACTTGGCGGCGGGCAGGTGAACTTTTTGAAGCATTTATGGCTGGGCGCGCATGAGCGCAAGCACGCCTTGCTGCATGCGTGCGGTGTCCCATGCCAGCCCCTCGGGCAGCGTACCTTCAATGCGCACATTTTCGGCGTGGGCAATGCCTCCGCCCAGCGTGATGAGGTGGAACGTATCGCCCGCTTTCAGTGCGTCTAGGCGCAGGCCGTTTTCTTCCAGGGGAACGAGGGTGACTTTGCCCGCAAACACGAGGGAGCCTTCTCCCGCCACAGGCCCGAGTACCACGCCCTTTCGCAAGGGAAGTTCGAGCCGCGCGCCGTTTTCAAGGGCGAGCGTACCGCTTTTAATTTGGATCTGTTCAATGCCGATGATGGCGTTGGCAAGTCGAACGGTGTTTCCCTCGCCGCAGTCAAGGACGATGTCGTCCGTGCCTTTGCCGCCCACGATGTCGCCGAGGATTTGCGCGCCGTTTTGCAAGGTGATGGTGTCGCCGCCGTCGCCTAGGATGATGGCCGTGCCGCCGTCACCGCGAATGGTGCCGCTGTTGAGGATGGTGTTATGCTTGTCGCTGATAAAGCGGATGCCCACGCCGTTCGCGCCGTTGCCCTCGATGCGCCCGGCGTTTTCAATCGCCATCGCTTCAAAGGCATAGCCCTCGTCGGAATCGTCCACCAAGATGGCGTAGGTCTTTCCGCGGTTGTAGGCGTTTTGGGCGGTGATGACGCCCGTGGGGAGATTTTGAATGCGACCGCCGCCGATGGCGATGCCGTCGGCGGATGCGGCGGAGTTGACGGCGGCAATCGTGCCCGCGTTGAGGATGTGGCCGCACTCGTCGATGTCCACACCGTCGCCGTCGCCCGATGCGGCGTTTTGTGTGAGTCCGCTGATGACGCCGCCTTTGAGATTGCTGACCGTCACCGTGCAGTAGCCCTCTGCAGGTTTGCCCTTGCGACCGAGCGGGGCGTCCCAGTTAAGGCCGGAGCCCGCCAGACCCGCGATGAGGCCCGCATTGGTGATCACGCTCGGGCGGTCACCCGTTGCCCCGTGTTTGGTGCCGCGAATAACGCCAGTGGCGGAATTGGTCAGCTCCAGCCGCGCGCGGTCGGGGGTGGGGCGGTCGATTTCGCCGTCGGCCATCTTTATTTTGATGGCGGCGCTGGGTTTGGCGGCGGTGCTTTCTATGGTGCCTGAATTCCAAATCGTCAGGTTCGCGGGGCCGGAGACGACTTCTTTTCCGCCGGAACGCAGAGTGCCTTCGTTGCTGATGATGCTCACCAGCGCGCTTTGCACGGACTCCAAATCTAAGAGCATTCCCTTGTCTGATCGGATGATTCCGTGGTTGTTTAAAATAAGGCGTCCGCCCACGGCGGCGATCGTGCCGACCGCGCTGAGGGTGGCTCCCCTGAAATTTGAGAGGTGGACGGTGGCCTTGGTTAATCCTGCGGCGTCCACCACTTTCCCCGGTTTTGCCGCGGCGGGGTCCGTCACGGCGTTGTCGATCCAACCGTAATTGCGCAGCACGAAAACAGCCTGACCTTCCTTGGGGGTTTGGGCGGCGGTAAATTCTAAAAACTGGAAGGTGTCGGCGTCGGTGCCGCGCAGTAGCCCGTTTTCGCCGGAGGGCGTTTGGGAATAGGTGCCTATGGAAACGCCTACAGTTCCATAAGTGGTCGCCTTGTCCTGCGTATTGGACAGGGCGCGTTTTCCGGAAGGCGGGATCCATGCGCCCAAGACGACGAATTTTCCGGAAGTCACATCATTTATATGCCCGGTGAAAAGTTCTCCCGCCTTGACGATGCGGGTGATGACCAGCGGCTCTTTGGTATCGCCGTCCAGTGCGTATGTGCACAACGCCCGGATTTCCGGCGTGATCGTGGTTTCATCGGCATGGACGCAAGAGGCGATACTGAGCGCCGACAGCCCCCATATAAGGGGACGGCAAAAAGGAGCGTTAGGTGACGATTTCATTCGGTTAAGAAAGACTGAGATAGAAAATTTATTTTATCCAATAGAACGCAAGCGAAAAATCACGGATTGTTTTTCAAACGACAATCTTTCCCTTTAAGCATATCCCCTATACGGGGTTTAATTCTAATTGCATCTTCGGGGCGAGGCCTTCGACCTTGAATAGCTAAACCGTCGAACTTACGCGGCCTCGCAAACGCCCTGCGCCGACAAAAAAACGGCCGCTTTGCAGCGGTCGTTTTTTTGTGCCCTCCCAAAGGGAGCAGGGTTGGGTTCTCGTTAGGCGATCTTTTTGAGCTGAGCGCCCGCTTTGAACTTCACCGTCTTGGACTTCTTGATCTTGATCTTTTCGCCGGTCTTGGGGTTGACGCCCAAGCGAGCCTTGCGTTCGGCAACGGCGAAAGTGCCAAAGCCGATCAGCTGGACGGATTTGTCTTTCTTGATGCCTTTTTTAATGGCGTCAATAACGGCATCCAACGCGCGCTCCGCGCAGGCTTTGGAAACTTCTTTGCCGAGAGATTTTTGGACTTCGAGAACCAACTGTGCTTTGTTCATAGGTATTGGTTTGGGGTTAAGGTACTAGCGACAAGGGAATTAACAACCTTATTCTCAAGAACCGTCAACCCTATTTTTGCATTTAAAACGCTTTTCGTCATTTTTCGAAAATCAGGGACGATTTAAGAACTTGAAACCGTCCGCACTTGGAGAGAAAGTAAGGGATTCAATCTCACATTTTATGCCGCAACCCGTCACCGATATTAATATTACCCAGACCGAACCTTTGCCCGCGCCCGAGGCCATTCAGGCCGAGTTGCCGGCGGACGGCGGGCTCGACAACGCCGTGGCGAACCATCGGCGCGAAATCAACGACATCATTTTTGGCAGCGACAAACGCATGCTCTTGGTGGTCGGCCCCTGCTCGATTCACGACACGCAGGCGGGCCTCGAATACACGCGGCGGTTGTTGGAACTCAATGAGCGCGTGAAAGACCGCATCAAGATTGTGATGCGCGCCTATTTTGAAAAGCCGCGCACGACCGTCGGCTGGAAGGGGCTCATCATGGATCCCGACTTGGACGGCAGCTGCAACATCGTCTCCGGCTTGCGGCAGGCGAGGGGATTTTTGCGCGACGTGTTGCGCCTAGGACTGCCGACCGCCACCGAATTGCTCGACCCCATTACCCCGCAGTATATCGCGGACCTCGTGTGTTGGTCGGCCATTGGGGCGCGCACCACGGAGTCGCAGACGCACCGCCAAATGGCCTCCGGCTTTTCCATGGCGCTCGGTTTCAAGAACAGCACCGACGGCTCCATTATGACGGCTATCAATGCCATCAAGGCCGCGCGCGTGCCGCAGCGCTTTTTCGGGGTGAGCCGCGACGGGCGCGCCTCCATTTTCACCACGCGCGGCAATCCCCACTGTCACATTGTGCTGCGCGGCGGCAAGCAGGGCCCCAATTTTGACGAACCCCATATTCTCGACGCCGAAAACCTTCTGCAAGAAAACCGCATTCTGCCAGCCATCCTCATTGACTGCTGCCACGACAACAGCGGCAAGGATCCCGAGCGCGCGGGCGTGATTTTAAACGGCACCATCGACACGCTGCTTAAGGGCCACACCAGCATCATCGGCTGGATGCTCGAGAGCAATTTGAAGGGCGGCACGCAAAAATTCCCGCGTCCGCGCGCCGAGCTGGAATACGGCGTTTCCATCACGGATCCGTGTCTGGATTGGGAATCCACCCAAAAACTCGTCCTCGGGGCGTATGAACGGCTTGCTCCGCGCTTCGCAAGTTGTTAAGCTCGTCCTTGTTCTTTCGTCGGTCTCCTTACATCCATCCAAAACCTATGTCCACCAAGCAACCCATTCGCGTAGCCGTCACCGGTGCCGCCGGTCAGATCGGCTATTCCCTTATTTTCCGCATCGCTGCGGGCGATATCTTCGGGCCGGATCAGCCCGTCGCGCTCAATCTGATTGAGATCCCGCCCGCCATCAACGCGCTGCAGGGCGTGGTGATGGAACTCAACGACTGCGCGTTCCCCCTGTTGACCGACATCGTCGCCACGACCGAATTGGCTGTCGGCTTCAAGGACGTCAACTGGGCCCTCCTGGTGGGCAGCGTGCCGCGCAAAGCCGGCATGGAGCGCAAGGATTTGCTGGGCATTAACGGCAAGATTTTCGTGGGTCAGGGCGAGGCGATTGCCGCCAACGCAGCCAAGGACGTTCGCGTGCTGGTGGTGGGCAACCCCTGCAACACCAACGCCCTCATTTGCAAGTCCGCGGCTAAGGGCGTTCCCGCCGACCGCTTCTTCGCGATGACCCGTTTGGACGAGAACCGCGCCAAGGCGCAGTTGGCCGAAAAGGCCGGCGTGCACGTCTCCAAGGTGACGAATCTCGTCATCTGGGGGAATCACTCCTCCACCCAGTATCCCGACTTCTACAACGCCAAGATCGACGGCAAGCCCGCGACCGAGGTGATCAAGGACGAGGAATGGCTGAAGAACACCTTCATTCCCACCGTGCAGCAGCGCGGCGCGGCCATCATCAAGGCCCGCGGTCTCTCCTCCGCCGCCTCCGCCGCCAACGCGGCGATGGACACGGTGCGCACCCTCGTGACCCCGACCAAGCCCGGCGAATACTTCTCCGTGGCGGTCGCCTCCGACGGTTCCTACAACACCCCGAAGGGCCTCATGGTTTCCATGCCGATCGTCTCCGACGGCAAGAACTGGAAGGTCGTTCAGGGTGTTCCCGTCAACGAATTCAGCCGCGCCAAGATCGACGCGAGCATCGCCGAACTGCAGGGCGAGCAGGCTGACGTGTCCGAGCTGTTGAAGTAATACGGCACAAAATCGGGGCGTCGTTTACGACGCCTTTGCAAAAAGGGCGCATCCTTCAAGGACGCGCCCTTTTTGTGACTCACGGTGGAAGGCGATTTTTTGCTTAACTTAAAAGCATGTGTTCTTGTCCGAACGCAATCGCGCCTTGCCGTTGGCGGAAGTGACGGGTGCGCCTGAATTCGCATGTGCGCGGAAAGTGTGCGTCGGTGTTTTAGAAACTGAAAAAATAGCATAAAAATAAAACTGTGGAGGCATCTTCTATGCAAGAAGTGTTTTATGTTGATTGTTGGATTCTGCAATCCAAAATGTAGCCTTCAAACTTAATTTTTGCTTATGCCTTTGAAAAATTTGTTGATGTGGATTGCGGTCGCCGTGTTGTTGGCCGCAGGTGTTTTTTTAGCCTTGCGCCCGCTTGTTTCACTGCGGGAGGGGCGCGCGCCCGTCAAAGTGATTTTTGATACCGATATGTTGGGCGACTGCGACGACGCGGGGGCCATGGCGTTGTTGCACAAGCTGGTCGACAGCGGGGAGGCGGAGATTCTCGCCGTCGTCGTCAACAGCGACAACACCGAGAAAGCGGTGGGCGCCGCCGTAGACGTCATTAACACCTACTATGGCCGTCCCGATATTCCTTTGGGCGCTTATCATGGCACGGAGTGCAAGCAGATGCGCGGCAATTACACCGTGCAGTTGCGCGATGAATTTCCCCATGACGCTCCCTCGGACGACAAATTGCCCTCGGCTCTCACGCTCTATCGCAAAACCCTCGCCGAAGCCGCCGACGGCGAAGTGGTGATCATCTCCGTCGGTTTTCTTTTCAACCTGCGCGATTTGCTAAATTCGCCCGCCGACGAAATCAGTCCGCTGACGGGGGAGGAATTGGTTCGCCGCAAAGTGAAGGAGCTTGTGTTGATGGGCGGTCAATTTCCGCAGAGCGATCCGAAAAAAGGGGAATTCAATTTTGCGTGGACGCAACCTTTGTGCGCAAAGGATGTGATGGCGCGCTGGCCGACCCCCGTGCTGCTCAGCGGTTTTGAAATCGGCAAGGAGCTGATTACCGGGCAGCCGTTGGCGGCGACCCCGCCCGCCAATCCCGTGCGCCGGGCTTACGAGCTTTTTCGCGGAAACTGTTTGCTGAAAGGTAGGCAGAGCTGGGACCTGACCGCCGTTTTGGCGGCGGTGCGCGACCCGCAGATTTATTGGACGCTGAGCGAACCGGGAACCTGCATGGTTTCGGACATCGGCACGAATACATGGCTTGCCGACCCCTCGGGAAAGCACCGTTATCTCATCCGAAAAGTTCCGGTCGAAACGATGGTGCAGCTACTGAACGATTTTATGGTTCAGCCGCCCCTGAGCGGCTTCCCTCCCGCCAAACCTGCGGCGGACGCGGGCGGGAATCGTTAAACGCGCGCAAATTGTCCGCGCGGGGGCTTGAACTCCGGCACGCTACCTGATAAAGATATGCGTGTCGTCTTTTATTTTTTATTTTTTTCGTGAAGCAAACGCCGCGTATTCCCATCATTTTGTTGCCCGAGTCTTCTGATCAAAACTCGACCATTGATGTGTTGTTGGCGACACTTGAAGGCGAGGCTTCCGCCGAGGTATTGGGTCATCTGAAGACGGAAGTTTTTGCCCGCGAGACGACTTCCTCCACCTATTTGGACAACGGATTGGCCATTCCCCACGGGCGCATTCCCGGACTGAACCATGTGCTGCTTGCGGTGGGGGTGAGCGCCCCAGGAATCCTTTGGCCCGAAGCCGGACAGGACGCACATTTAATCATCTTATTGGGGGTGCCTTCATCCATGGTGGCCGGGTATCTGGTGCTGATGCAGCGCCTGCTGCGCTGGTACAAGGACGCTCCCGCCATCCGCCCCGATCATTTTGAGGAGGACATTCAGCAAGTCCGCAGCGCCATTTTGACGCTGTTGGCCTAGTGCGCAACCGCCGCGGAACTTTTTCGCAATGCCTCATTCCGACGAGCATCCCAAACCAAAAAGCGTCGAGAAAAAAGGCGGAGTGCTGCGCCGCCAATCGTACCAGTGGCTGAAAACCGCCCTTGAGTTGCGCAAGCGGTTTTTTGTCACCGGACGTCCTGCCTTGTATGTATGGGCGGTTTTTGTGGGCGTGGTAGGGGCGCTGTGCGCCATTTTCTTTGAGCATGCTGTCGATTGGGTGCAGAACCTTTTGACGGGGACAGACGGAATAGGCCAGCTTGAGGCGTTTGTGGATATTCCCGATTGGCGTCGCGTCGCCGTGCCCGCCGTGGGGGGGCTAATTGCCGGTCTGATTTTGCTGTTTACCCATCGTTTTGTGCCGCACCGGGCCACCGAATACATGGAAGCGATTTCGCTGGGCGATGGCTATGTGCCGCCCAAACCCAGTTTGCTGCGCAGCCTTTCCGCCGTTTTTACGATTGGCTCGGGCACTGCGATTGGCCGAGAAGGCCCGCTCATTCAGACGGCGGCGGCCGCCGCTTCGGCCATCGGCTGTCGTTGCCACTTGTCTGCGCCGCGCCTGCGCCTAATGGTGGCCTGCGCGGCGGCGGCGGGCATGTCCGCCGCATTCCATACGCCCTTGGCCGGCGGATTTTTCATCTGCGAGATCATCATGGGGGCACTGACGGTCGAAATTCTCGCGCCCATATTGGTGTCGAGCTGCGCGGGATACCTCACCTTGAGCTTTTTCGGCGAGCAGACGCCGATTTATCCTGCGGGTTCCGTTTTTTTAAACACCGACACCTACGTGGTGTTGTGTTGCGTTTTATTGGGCGTCATCGCCTCGCTGGCGGCGCGGGCGTGGCTGTGGATGCTCAAATACGCGCGCGCCAAGCTGAACGGGCGTCGCCATTGGCTGCCTGTGCGCATGGCGCTGGCGGGGGCGCTGGTGGGGGCGGTGGCCTTATGGAATCCCGAGATTGTGGGCAACGGGGCGCACATGATTCGCGGGCTGGTGGACAGCCATTACGGTCTTTCCGACGGTTCCCTACTGTTGTTGTGCAAAGTCCTGTTGGTCGCCATTGTGTTTGGCGTGGGCACCGTGGGCGGTGTCTTGACGCCCAGCCTCACGATCGGCTGCATGTTGGGCTTTATTTTCAATTCCCTAATGTTTCGCTGGGGATTTATGGAGAATCAGACGGTGGCCTATGCGCTCGTGGGTATGGCCGCATTTTTCACGACGGCGGCCAGCGCGCCCTTGACGTCCATCATTCTCGTCATCGAATTCACCATGGCAGGGCACATGATTTTCCCCACGGCTGTGGCGGTGCTGGTGTCTTATTGCATGGCGCGTTTCTTCAAGGTGGAGTCGATGTACCACGATTCCCTCGTCTTTGGCAAAAAGAGCGTTTTTGAAAAACCGATGTGGGAGGTGCGCCTCTCCGACATCGTGCGCAAACTGCCGCCGTGCGTGCATCCCAAAGACACGTTTGGCACCATCGTGTCGATGCTCTTGCGCGCGCCCTCCCAAGTGATCTTTGTGGTCAACACCGAGGGCAAATATATCGGCAGCATCATTGCGCGGGACATTTTGGAGTTTGCGCGCAACAAAGACTTGGCGGACGCCGTGATTGCGCTGGATTTGGTGCACTGCGATTTGCCCGTGCTGCATCCGGAAATGACCCTGCCGTCCGCTGTGGGCGTATTTGCGTCCCAGCAGGATAGGGGCGCCGAATCGTTGCCGCAGGTGGACGCCCTCAGCGGGGAATTGCTGGGATTTGTAAACAAGACGGACCTTTATTTGGCCATGTCGGAGATTATGCGCCGCGAAAAAGTCGGATAGGCTGTGTTTTGCGAGGCGTCTTTCTCACGTGCCGACAATCAGGTATTGCCCGATGAGGCCCACGTGTGAAGGATCAATGGAAAATTTCTTGGTTTTCGGTTCGAAATGCGCGCCCACATGCAGGGATTTTTTTCTTTTGGCAAGGTACCGCGCGGCGGGTTTTTCTAGTCAAAATCCGGGTCGCGCAGGAAGGGCGCTTTTCCAAAACTTTTTGAAAAACTTCGCCGACGGGAATGGCGGGGAAGCCATAGCGGCGGCTCAGTTCGTTGTAAGTGGCTACGATGCCCTGCTGCATCCCTTGGGGCGTGGTGTTTTTCTCCTTAAAATAAGCGTGGTCGGGACGGCAGGCCCATGTTTCATAAAAGGCGATGCGGGCTTCGGGGGGATACTGTTTCACCAAGCCTGCGAGGTTGCCGAGGAAGGGTGTTTGTCGCTGTAGATAAAGCGCTATTTATGCGGACCTGATGCAACGTCACGTAGCCCCACAAGCGCATATTGAGTGCGCCCAGCAGGGGGCTGTCCTGTTGTTAATTTTCTAGTGAGCGGCGGGAGCCTTGCCGGAAAGCTCCAAGACGGATCGCCAATGATCTTCCAAAGAACTGCCGCCCATGTAAATAACGGTGATATCCAGCGTGTGGCCTTTCCCGGAATTTTTCAAATATTGGGGAATGAAGTTGGGCATATTGCGGTCATAGCTGTCGCCCACGGCGAGCACATTCAGGTGCAGGGGGGTGTCCGCGGCAAACAGCGCTCCGCACAGCGCGCACAATAGGACACGGGATAATAGGGGCTTTTTCATGGGACGGAAAAGGCCGCATCCTAAAGCTGAAATAAAACGTATTCTAGTTTAAAGGTCGCCCGCAGCTTCCAGCGGTTTAAACACCTGCGCCCGGGTGGCCTTGGTGAAGGCCGCATACTCGTGCTTGGGTAAGGCCGCGAGGAATTGGCCGCCGTAGGGCTTTTTCAAAATGCGCGCGTCGAGGAGCGTGAGCGTGCCTTGGTCCGTCTCCTTGCGGATCAGGCGGCCTATGCCCTGGCGGAATTTTAACAGGGCTTCGGGCAAGGTGATGTCGGCAAAGGGATTGCCCCCGCAATCGCGCACCCATTCGCAGCGCGCTTCCAAAAGCGGGTCGGAGGGATTGTCGAAGGGCAGGCGGGTGACGATGACTTGCGAGAGCGCGGGGCCCGGCACGTCGATGCCCGTCCAAAAACTGTCGGTGCCCAGCAGCAGGCCGTTGCCGCAGGCGGCGAAGCGCTTGACCAACTCGGGCCGCGAATAGTCGCGGCCTTGCACCAGTAAGGGGCGCTTGTGCGTGGCAAAGTCCTCGGCCAGCAAATCGGCCACGGCGCGCAAATCCTGATGGCTGGTAAAAAGCGCCAGCGTGCCGCCCTTGACAGCCAGCGCGCAGTGGCGGATGTTGTCGGCCAAAAACGCGCGGTCGATGGCGGCGGCCTTGTCGCCGTCGGGCAAGGGGGCGTCCTCGGCGATGAACACGCGGAGGTTTTTCTCGTAATCAAAGGGCGATTGCTCGCTCTGGCTTTCCTGCCCGTCGGCGCCGATGCGGGTTTTAAAATGCTCCATGCCGTCGCCGCTGGAGAGGGTGGCGCTGGTCAATACGGCGCTCGTTTGGCGGTGAAAAAGGCTGCGGCGCAGATAGGGGGCCACGTCCACGGGAGCCGTGTGGATGTGGACGACGGTTTTTTGTTTGCCGGAAAGTTCCAACCAATGCACGCGGTCGCGCTCCGCCAAAAAGAGCGTGCTTTCGAGCGTCGAACGCATGCCCAAGAGGCGTTCGCGCCAGTCGCGCAGCTCGTCGGCGTCGTTTTCGTTGTTGGCGCTGGAAATGAGCATGCCCACGCGGTTGGCGAGCGTGCCCAAGGGCCCCAGCAATTCGGTCGGGCCCCATTCGGGGGCGTACAGGCGCACGCACTCGCGTTTGGAAAGGTGTTCGGCTCGCACCGCTTCAAAAAAATGCTGGGACAGGGCCAGCAGGCGCGCAACGTCGTCGCAATCGCGCGAGGTTCCCACGCGCTTGAAGAGCCCGCGCTTGGTGTGCGGGTTGTAGAGCTGGCGCAGGGCGCGGTCGATGCCATGCGAGGAAAGATGCTCGCCGAAAAATTCGGTGGCCACGTCGGGCACAAGGTGGGCTTCGTCCAAAACCACGCGGTCGTCGGGAAAGAGAATGCCGCGCTGCTCCCCTTGCGGGCCCGCGCCCGCCCCGATGAGGGCGAAGAGCAAACTATGGTTGACGATGCGCACGTGCGCGGCGGCGGCCTGCGCGCGGGCGCGCTGGTAAAAGCACGCGTCGCATCCGCAGCGCTTGGGGGTGCACACGTTGGAGTCGGCGTTCACCCAGTCCCAAATTTCGGGCGAGGGCGGGGGATTGAGTTCTTCCAAAAGCCCCGTTTGGGTGGTTCCCGCCCATTCCACGATGCGCAGCAGTTCGTCCTGTTCGTGCGAGGGAAACAGTTCGTGCTTGGTCTCAATGGCGCGGCCCAGGCGGGTGGTGCACAGGTAATTGGCGCGCCCCATAAGCAGCGCCGTTTTAAATTCGGCAAATTCGCGCAGCGCGGGCGTTTTTTCAAAGAGCGCGCGGCACAGCGGAATGTCTTTTTGCAGGAGCTGTTGCTGTAAGGCGATTGTGTGGGTGGAAACCACCAACGGGCGCTTGGACACGCAGGCCATGAGAATGCCCGGAATCAAATACGCGAGGCTTTTGCCGACCCCCGTGCCCGCCTCAAAGAGCAAGGAGGTGTCGGACATCAAGGCGGCGGCCACGGCGCGCGCCATCGCTTCCTGCTGGGGGCGATGCGTCAGCCCGAGGGCCTTTTGCAATAGCCCGCCCGACGCAAAGGTGTCTTCGCACAGGGTGAGCGTCTGCCAGAGTGACTGGCCCGAAAGGGGATTGTCTTTGTCCGCGCCGCCCTCGCTGAGAAAGCCGATCATGAATTAGGGGGCGATATACAGCCGCGTGCCCACGTCAACGGCGTTAAAAAGTTCGAGGATGTCGGCGTTGGACAGCAGCACGCAGCCGTGGCTGTCGGGAGTGCCGAGGCGCTCCTCATGATTGGTGCCGTGGATGTAGACATAGCGGCGGTAGCTGTCGCAGTTGCCCCCTTGGTTGTGCCCCGGCTCCAACCCCTGCAAGCGCAGGATGCGCGTTGTAATCAGATTTTCGGCGTTTTCCTCCGGCGGGCAGTCTTGAAATCGCCGCCCGACGGGTTTGCGGCCCTTAAACACCATGCCCAGGGGGGCGCCCTCGCCGATTTTTTCGCACACCGCGTGCAGGCCCGTAGGCGTGCCTAGAGAATTCTCGATGCAGGAGGGCGGCTTGCGGGAGGTGGAAACTGTGTAGGCTTTTTGCAGGGTGTTCTTGTAAAAATGGTAAAGTTTTTGCTCGCCAATTTTTACATATAAACAATGATGGATACGATTTGCGTCCGCTCCCGGCAGGGGACGGTTGCAAAGCTCCAACCACTCACTATAAAATTCGGTCATGTCGTATAAAATCGGTATTGTCGGCGTCACGGGCGCCGTGGGTCAAGAATTGATTCGCCTGTTTTACGAACGCGGGTTCCCGGTCGGGGACATCGTTCCGATGGCGTCTGCGCGCTCCGCAGGCAAAACGGTGAGCTGGAAGGATAAGTCATGGACCATCCGCGAGGCAACTCCGGAAGCGTTCGAGGGGCTGGATCTCGCCGTGTTTTCGGCGGGAGGCTCGGTCTCCGAAAAGCTCGCCCCCGAGGCCGTCAAGCGCGGGTGCTTGGTCATCGACAATTCCTCTTTCTTCCGCATGGATCCCAACGTGCCGCTGGTGGTGCCGCAAATCAACGCGCACGCCATCAAAGGCCATAAGGGCATCATCGCCAATCCGAACTGCTCGACCGCCATCACCCTCATGGGGCTCTATCCGCTCCACAAGGCCTTCGGCGTGAAGCGCTTTGTGGCGTCCACCTATCAGGCCGTTTCCGGCACCGGCGCCGCCGCCATCATTGAGTTGGAAAACGAAGTGAAGGCGTGGGTCAAGGGCGAAGACTACGCCCCCACGGTGTACCCGCACACCATCGCTTTCAACCTCATTCCCCATGTGGACAAGTTCCTCGACACGGGCTACACCAAGGAAGAGATGAAGATGCTCAACGAGGGCCGCAAGATTATGGGGATTCCTTCGCTGAAGGTATCCACCACTTGCGTGCGCGTGCCCGTTTTCCGCGCCCATTCCATTTCCGTAGACGCCGAATTCGAGCGCCCCGTGGATGTGGAAAAGGCCCGCGAAGCCATCCGCGCCTTCCCGGGAGCCGAACTGTGCGACGACCCGTCCCACAACGTCTATCCCATGCCGCTCGACTATTCCGGCAAGGAAAAGTGCGGGGTGGGGCGCTTGCGCAAGAACGACGTGTTCGACAACGGTCTTTCCTTCTTTGTGGCGGGCGACCAGCTCTGGCGCGGCGCTGCTTTGAATGCCGTCGAAATCGCCGAAGCCTGGCACGCTCAGAAGTAGGCGGGGGCTGGCGCACTTCTCTAGGGCCTCTCGGATGACGAGAGGCCTTTTTTATACCCGCGTATTTTCTCCGAAAATACGCGTTCCCGCGCGGAAAAGGTCTGGCATGCTCCGGGGCGCGGCGGTCAGATAGCGGGGACGTACGTGGGTTGAGTGTCGGCTAGAACGCCGACAGTGCTACGCACCGGGTGCTATCGCACCCGCCCGCTCCGCTCGCTTATAAATAGCTCGCTGCTCGCCCCCCGCTATCAGCCCTACCGCGCTCCTCGCCTGACAGGCCTTTTGCGCGCGGGAAGCTCGGGCGGTGTTAATGCTGCGCTATCGCGCAGTCAGCCAAGTCCGAAGGATGAGAAAAAAGAGTTTCTCTTTTTGTTTTCTCTGCACACTTCAAATCCGCGCTTGTGCGCGGCATAATCACCGCCCGCTCTGCCCGCGATCAAAAGCCGCTCAAGGCGAAGTACAAGGACAGACAAAGGGCGGGGCTGTACTGGGTACTGCCCCGCCTTTTGGCCGACGCAGTACGCAGCCTTGGGCGGCTTTTCATCGCGGGAGCGCCCGTTTTGGGACAAAACGGGCGGGTATAGTCCGAGGCCTCCCGTCATCCTAATGGCCGCCTAGTCCTCAGGAATTGGAGGCTTGCCACTGCGGCGGGCAAAAGGCACAATCTTCTTCTCGCGGACGGCTAGCTCAGTTGGTTAGAGCGCCTGCTTTACACGCAGGATGTCGGCGGTTCGAATCCGTCGCCGTCTACCATTTCTCCCTCATCACTATGCGACACACCATCTCTGCCCTCGTCGAAAACAAATTCGGCGTCCTTGCGCGAGTGGCGGGCATGTTCAGCGGGCGCGGTTTTAATATCGACACCCTGAACGTGGGCCCCACGCACGATCCCGACCTTTCGCGGATCACCGCCACCATCATCGCCGACGAGAACGCCCTTGAGCAATGCATCAAGCAGCTCAAGCGTCTGGTCAACGTCATTGAAGTAAAGGACTTTGCGCAGGGTTCGGGCTTTGTCGCGCGCGAGCTGGTCATGGTCAAGGTCGATTGCGACGAAACCAAGCGCTCCAAGCTCATTGAAATCGCCCAGCTTTTCCGCGCCAAGGTCATCGACGTGGCCACCGCCTCGATGATCATCGAGTGCACGGGCAACCAGAATAAGGTGCGCGCCTTCCTCAACTTGGTCGAGCCCTTTGGCATCACGGAAATGGCCCGCACCGGCAACGTGGCGCTCGAGCGCGGCGAAGCCGACGGCGTCTAATTTACCTATTGCATAATTGCGACATTTGGAGTTATCTAAACCCTTTAACGCTTACATAGTCATGCCCGCTAAAGTCTACACCGAAAAAGACGCCGATCTCGGCATCTTCAAAAACAAAACGCTCGCCGTCATCGGCTTCGGTTCGCAGGGTCACGCCCACGCGCTGAATCTCAAGGACAGCGGTTGCAAGGTCATCATCGGCCTTTATCCCGGCAGCAAGTCTTGGAAGGTCGCCGAAGCCAAGGGCTTTGAAGTTTACCCGACCGCCGAGGCCGTCCAGAAGGCCGACGTCATCATGCTCGGCCTGCCCGACATGAAACAGGCCGACGTCTACAAGAAGGACGTGGAACCCTATCTCACCAAGGGCAAGACGCTTTTGTTCTCGCACGGTTTGGCCATTCACTACGGCCTTATCAAGCCCCCGAAGGGCGTGAGCGTCATCATGGTCGCCCCCAAGGGCCCCGGCCACATTGTCCGCGCCCAGTACCTCGAAGGCAAGGGCGTGCCGAACCTTATCGCCATCCATCAGGATGCCGACAAGAAGGCCAAGAAGATCGCTCTGGCGTGGGCCAAGGGCATTGGCGGCACCCGCGCGGGCGTCATCCAGACTTCCTTTAAAGAAGAAACCGAAACCGACCTCTTCGGCGAACAGGCCGTTCTGTGCGGCGGCGCCTCGGCGCTGGTCACCGCCGGATTCGAGACCCTCGTCAAGGCCGGCTACCAGCCCGAGATGGCCTATTTCGAATGCTTGCACGAGCTCAAGCTCATCGTCGATCTGATGATTGAGTCCGGCATCTCCGGCATGCGCTTCTCGATTTCCGAGACGGCCAAGTACGGCGACGTCACCCGCGGCCCCCGCGTGATCAACGCGCAGTCCCGCAAGGCGATGCAGCAGATCCTCAAGGAAATCCAGTCCGGCAAATTCACCAAGGAATGGGTGAAGGAATATAAGGGCGGCTTGAAGAACTACAACAAGCTCCTCAAGGCCGGCGAAAAGCACAAGATCGAGGCCACCGGGCAGCGTCTGCGCTCCCTGATGCCTTGGATCCCCCAGCGCAACATCAAGGGCGCTTCGGCCTCCTACTCGAAATAAGCCCTGCGGCTTATTTGCAAAAAACGCCTCCCTGAAAAGGGAGGCGTTTTTTTGTGTGCCGCAAAAAGAGGGCCGGTTTAGGATTTCTTTTCGGGCAGGAGCGAGACGATCACAAAATATTCATGCACGCTTGTCGATGTGCCGGGCTTTTGAAAGAGGCGTCCAAACAATGGAATATCGCCCCAAAAAGGGGTTCGGTCAATTACTTTGCCGACTGTTCGTATTGAATAAATCAAGGTAGGTATCCCCACTGAAACTTCCTGGGTGGATGTCCAGTGTGTCGTCTGATAATAGGCCCTCATTTTTCCGTCGCTTTTGCAGAAATACCAAAGTTCTTTGTAGGCGTAATCGGCGGTAACGATAACCGCATTGCTATCAGCAGACACGGGCTTGATTGAAATTTTGACAAGCAGGCCAACTTTTTGGGGATCGTCTTTCAGTACCTGTTCATAGGCTTTTTGTTGTTTTGCACCAATAAAGCGTTCGGTTAATTCCGCAGGTTTCATGCCGTCATAGACGGCTGTTTCGCCCTGTGTGACCGTCAAAACGGGACTTCCGGGTAAGAAGCTTTCTGGGGTACGATTTCTTTTCGCAGTTGGCGATTCGCTCTGGGTGGCATCCCAGTCTGCGAAAACGGCTTGATTGAGAAAGGCATCATTAACGTTAAAAATCTGCACGCGGTACGTCTGCGCAAAAACTGGGAGCACACAGGAGGCAGCAAGGGCCAGCAGGGGTAAAAATTTCATCCCGCTTTTGTAGCGGGTGATACGCACGGAGGCGAGTTTGAAAATTAAAACCGAGGATGCGAAAGACGGTTTTGCGCCAATTCTTGGGGCTTCGAGCCGAGGCGATGCCGCGCATCGTTGAGGCGAGGACAACAAAAAGTGGGCAAAATCCGTCTGAGCAGCCGATGCGTTTTAATTTTCAAACTCGCCTTAAGTCAAGTAGCGCCCGTAGGCGTCTTGGGTGATGGTGCAGATGTCGATGATGGCCCACACGGAGCTGACGATGGAGAAAATGCCCAAACTCAGCAGGGTGATCAACAGTTGGGTAAGACCCTGTTTGACGCGCCCGATGTAAAAATTGTGGACGCCCAGAAAACCGAAAAACGCGCCCAAAATCACAAAGGCTATGCGGCTGGGCGGGGGCGGCATCGGCGAGCGCCCGGGGATGGGCATACCTTTGGGCCCAGAGAAGGGGCGCTGAGCGCAATTTTCAAACGGCGCGTAGGTGCCGCACTGGCCGCAAAAATGGTCGCCTTGCGACAGTTTCCTTCCACAGTTAGGGCAATAGGTCATGAAAAAGTGGATACGTTCACCGAGAATTTGGCATCTTCTTTGCGATATGTCGAGCGCAAAGGACGGGCGCTTTTTCAAAAAATACAGCGCCCAGAAAAATCTCGCGCGGGCCCGTGCGTGCGCTATCATTTTTCGTAAATGACCCGTACGAAAAAGACCCTTTCCGGCAAATCCGTGGTGCTCACCCGCACCGCCGAAGGCATTGCCGCGGCCCGCAAGCCGTTTGAAGATCTCGGCGCGCGCGTGCTGGAAATTCCGCTGATTGCGGTGAATCTCGCCGACGAGCGCGAAGAGAGCAAGGAGGTGCTGGAAGGCATTGCGCTCTACGACTGGATTGTCTTTACCAGCGCCAACGGCGTGAAGGGGTTTTTCAACCAATTTTTCCACACTTACACGGACATTCGCGCCGTGGGGCCCGCGCGCTTCGCCTGTGTGGGGCCCGCGACGATTGCGGAACTTTCCCAATTCCACCTCGCGTGCGAGGTGTCGCCCGACGAGGCGCAGGGCGAGGCGCTCGCGCGCGCCCTCATGGAATTTGAGACGCTCGACAATTTGAAAATCCTCGTCGTCACCGGCAACCGCAACCGCGACGGCCTCGTCACCCTGCTTGAAGAAGCGGGCCGGGCGATCGTGGATATTTTGCCCGTTTACGAGACGACGCACAACGACGTGGGCGACATTCCGGACGCCGAACGCTTCCGCCGCGAGGGGGCCGACGCTATCCTCTTTGCCTCGCCCTCGGCGGTGGAATCTTTTGTGGCGCAGGCCAAAGACCTGCGCATCAACAGCGGCGGCAAGCATCCGATTGCCTGCGCCATCGGGCCGAGCACGGCTTCGGCGCTGCGACAGGCGGGAATTCCCGTTGTGTTGCAGGCCGAGTCGCACACCATGGATGGCCTGTTGTCCGCGCTGGTGGAGAAAATCGGCGAATGAGCGCGACGCCCCGCATCAAAGTCTGCGGCCTCACGCGCAAAAAAGACATCGCGCGCGTGTTGGAGTTGGGGGCGGATTTTGCGGGCGTCATCGTGTATGCGCAATCGCCGCGCGGGGTTTCCACCCAAAAGGCGGCGGAATTAGTCTGCGACATCCCGCAGGGCAAGCGCGTGCTGGTGGATGTCGCGCCTTCGCCCGAGCGTCTGGAAGCGCACAAGGCCCTCGGCTTTGACCATTATCAAATCCATTTCGACCCGGCGGAAACATCCCCCGCGACGCTCGCGGGATGGAGCCGCTTGGCCGGACGCCAATCTTTGTGGCTGGCGCCCCGTCTGCCGCAGGGTTCGGTATTTCCGGAATGTCTGCTCGACATCGCCGACACTTTTTTGATCGACGCGTTTCATGCGGGCCTTTACGGCGGTTCCGGACAGGTGGGCGATTGGGGATTTTTTTCGCGTCAAAAAACCGCCTTTCCCGAAAAGCGCTGGATTTTGGCGGGCGGGCTCAACCCGCCGAATATCGCCGCCGCTTTGGCCGCAACCGGGGCTGACTGTGTCGATGTCAACAGCGGCGTTGAGGCCGAACCGGGGGTAAAAGACCACGCAAAGCTGGAGGCCTTTTTTAAAGCCGCGCGCCCAAACTAATCCCGCAAAAAAAGCTCCGGAAAGTTCCGGAGCTTTTTTTTGCGCGGGCGCATGCGCTTAAAACGGCGGCTTTTGCCCCTGTTGGGAGGCCATTTGGGAGAGGAAGCGCTTGCCCTTGCCGCCCTTGAGCATCTTCATCATTTTGCGCATCTGCTCAAACTGCTTGATGATCTGGTTGACGTCGCGCACTTCCGTGCCCGAGCCTTTGGCAATGCGCAGACGGCGCGAGGCGTTGAGAATTTGCGGATTCTGGCGTTCTTTCGGCGTCATGGAAAGGATGATGGCCTCGATTTGCGTGAGCTTGCCTTCCTCCTTGTCGCCCACTTCCACGCCGCTCATGCCCGGCAGCATCGAGAGAATGCCGCTCAAGGGCCCCATCTTTTTGATCTGGCGCAACTGGGACAAAAAATCTTCGAGATTGAAGTCGGCCTTGCGCATCTTTTCAGCCAGACGCGTGGCCTCCTTTTCGTCGATAGCCTCTTGGGCCTTTTCGACCAGCGACACCACGTCGCCCATGCCCAAGATGCGCTGGGCCATGCGTTCGGGGTGGAAGGTGTCGAAATCCTCCGGCTTTTCGCCGTAGCCCATGAACTTGATGGGCACGCCAGTGATGGCCTTCATCGAGAGGGCCGCGCCGCCGCGCGCGTCGCCGTCGAGCTTGGTCAGCACAAGGCCGGTGATTTGCACCGCCTCGTTGAAATGCTTGGCGACGTTGACGGCCTCTTGGCCGAGGGCGGAATCGCCCACGAGCAGGACTTCCTGCGGGGCGAGGTCGCGGCGCAGGCGCTTGATTTCCTCAATGAGATCGGTGTCGATTTGCAGGCGGCCCGCCGTGTCGAAAATGACGAGGTCGGCCCCCTGCGCCACGGCCCAATCGTAGCCGCGCTTGGCCAGCGCGGGCACGTCCTTGGCCTCGCGCTCGGCGTAGCAGGGAAAGTTCTGCGATTTGGAAAGGGTTTCCAGCTGGTCGATGGCCGCCGGGCGGTAAATGTCGCAGGCAATCAGGGCGGGCTTGTAGCCGCGCTTGGCCAAGAGCTTGGCGAGCTTGACGGAGGAGGTCGTCTTGCCCGAGCCGTGCAGGCCCACCATCATGATGCGCAGTGGCTTGGTTTCCGCCAGCGGAGCGGCGGCCCCTTCGCCCAAGAGGTCGGCCAGCTCGTCGTGGATGATTTTGACAATCTGCTGCCCCGGGGTGACAGAGGAAATAACCTCCTGCCCCAGCGACTTTTCCTTCACGCGCTCCACGAATTCGCGCGCAACCTTGAAATGGACGTCGGCGGACAAAAGGGCGGTGCGCACCTCTTTGAGGGCTTCCGCCATGTTGTCTTCGGAAAGTTTGCCGAGGCCGCGCAGGTTGCGCAGGGCCTGGGTCATACGGTCTGTCAGTGATTCAAACATTTGACTATAAAGCCCAAAAGCTTAGTGTGCACACAGGCGGGTTTCGACAAAAAAAGGCCCGTTCGCCGAAAATCTCCGCGTTTTGTCCATGAAAATTAAAAGCATTTTTTTCGCTTTTTTGTGCACGGTGACGATCTCCTGTCTGTGGGCCGACGCCAATAACACCGCGCGCGCCTGCCGCCGCAATATTAACCAGTGGGAGGGGAAAACGGTCTCCCTGGACGTGGTGTTTCTGAACCCGATAGACGCCAAAGGTTCCCTGCCGGACAACGCCATGCTGGTGCTGGCCTACACGTGGGACAGCAAGAACCTTTCTTTTGGCGGCGCCATCCCCGTGCTTTTTCAAAAGACGGAGGGTGAGCGCGCGCTCAAGCGCTACGGCATTACCGGCGATTTTAACGGCACCGTGCGTTCGCGCTCGTTGCGCGGGGTAGTGACACGCATTTTCCGCGAGGGCCGCAGCAACCTCATGTACCTTGATTGCAGCGACTCGGGGGCTTATGCCGACGCGATCAAGCCCTCCCTCGCCAAGGTGCTCGACAGCGTGCCCGAAGATGTCAGCGACCCGATGCAGCCCATCACCCCGGCGGCACCTTCCGGCGGCGGTGGCGGGGCGATAGTGGTGGTTCCGCCTTCGAACCCGCCCGTCATTATCAATGACGGCAACACCGTTTATGTGCCCGTGCAGCCGCGCCCCGTGGTGATTATCAAGACAAACCCCCAAGCGACGCCCGCCACCCCCTCGACGGGCACGACGACATCCACGACAAGCACGCTCCCCAAAACTAAGACCTCGTCCGGACTCACCATCCAATCCGGCGGCAGTTCCGTGACTATTGGAAAGTAGACGGCGCGCATTTTGCGCTTTTTCGTATGCTCGCTTCGCCGATGCGCTGCATAGACTCGGCTCGAAACCCGAAAAATGGCATCCAAACCACGCTTCGCGGAGTCGTTCCGGAATTTGAAGACACGCCTAGCTGCAAGTTATGTTTGCCAAGCCGCGGGGCGGTCGTTAGCATTGAGTTTTTCTCACTATGAAAATCCTCGTAGCCGATCGCATCTCTCCCTCTGGCGTCGCCCTCTTGCGTGAGCAAGAAGGGTTCGAAGTTGTGGAAGCCTACGGTTCGTCGCCCGAGCAGGTGCTCGAGCTTGTGAAGGACGTGGAAGCCATTGTGGTGCGCAGCGAGACCAAGGTGACGGCCGAAGTCATCGCCGCCGCCCCCAAGCTTATCGCCGTCGGCCGTGCGGGCGTGGGTGTGGACAATATCGACGTCGACGCCGCCACCGCGCGCGGCATCATTGTGATGAACACTCCCTCGGGCAACACCATTGCCACGGCGGAACTGACTTTTACCCACATGCTGTGCGGGGCTCGTCCCATCGTGCAGGCCGCCGCCTCGATGAAGGAAGGCAAGTGGGACCGCAAGAATTACTCCGGCAGCGAACTGCGCGGCAAGACCCTCGGCGTTATCGGCTTGGGCCGCATCGGCGCGGAAGTCGCCAAGCGCGCGCAGGCGTTCGCTATGCGCGTGCTCGCCTACGATCCCTATCTCACCGAAGCCCGCGCCAAGGCGCTCGGCATTGAGCAGACCAATTTGGACACCCTGTTGGCGTCCGCCGACTATATCACCGTGCACATGCCCCTGACGGAAGCCACCCAGTACATGCTGGACGAGGCCGCTTTCGCCAAGATGAAAAAGGGCGTGCGCGTGTACAACTGCGCGCGCGGCGGCATCATCAAGGAAACGGCGCTGCTCGAAGCGCTGAAATCCGGCAAAGTCGGCGCCGCCGGTCTCGACGTTTACGAAGACGAGCCGCCCGCCAAGGATCATCCTTTCCGCGCGATTCCCAATTTGGTGCTCACGCCGCACTTGGGCGCTTCCACCAAGGAAGCCCAGGAGAGCGTGGGCGTCGAAGTGGCCGAAATCATCGTCCAGGTGCTCAAGGACGGCGTTATCAACAACGCCGTCAATATGCCCTCGGTCGACAAGGCAACCCTCTCGGTGCTGCGCCCCTATCTGACTTTGGCCGAGCGCATGGGCTGTGTGCTCCAGCAGATTGCGCAAGGTCTGCCGGTTGAAAAACTGCGCATCTCCTACTACGGCAAAATCGCCGACCTCAACTGCGACCCGCTTTCCCGCGCAATTGAACGCGGCTATCTGATTAACATCAGCGGCAAACACGTCACCGATGTGAACGCTCCGCTCATCCTCAAGCAGCTGGGCATTGAAGTCGAATCGGTGAAGACCAACATCAACACCGATTATTCGGAACTGGTGCAGGTCGAAGCCATCACCAAGGACGGCCGCGTCATCGACTTGCAGGGCACGCTGGTGGGCAAGTCGCAGACCCCGCGCCTCGTGCATGTGGACGGCCACGACCTCGAAGTGGCGCTCTCGGGCAAGATTTTGTTCCTGAAAAATCAGGACACTCCCGGCACTATCGGCACCTTTGGCACCATCTTGGGCAACGCCGGGGTGAACATCGCCAACATGTCCCTCAGCCGCATCCCGCAGGGCGACAGCAAGCTGGCGCTCACGGCGTTCGAGTTGGATTCCGCTCCCGTGGCCTCCGTGCTCAAGGAGCTGGAAGCCCTGCCGGTGGTCAAGAGCTTGCGCTTGGTGAGCCTCTAAAGTTTTCGTTTCTTCTTCAAAAACCCGCGTCGCAAGGCGCGGGTTTTTTTGCGCTTCAAAGCTTGGCTGGACGCGGCGAAAGCGCTTGCCTGCCTGCGCGTTTTTGGGGAGCATGTTGGGAACATGTTTTTTGCTTCTTGCATCGGCGAGGTGACGGCTTGTTTTCCGCTCGTGGGGGTGGCATTGCCGCTTTTCATCGGCTATTTGCTCGGCTCGATGCTTTTTGCCGTGCCCGTGGCCAAACGCTGGGGTGTGGACATTTTTAAAGTGGGCAGCGGCAATCCGGGGGCGACCAATGTCAAGCGCGCCGTGGGAAAATTGCCCGGCAATATCGTTTTTGCCTGCGACGCCTTGAAGGGTTTTTTCGCGTCGCTGTGGCCGGTGTTTGTGTTTGAGGGCGACGCGGCGGTTTACGCCCAGTTGGCGGGGTTTGCCGGGGCGCTCTTGGGGCATAGTTTTTCGTGCCTGTACCGCTTCAAGGGCGGCAAGGCGGTGTCCACCACCATCGGCGGTTTGCTCGCCATCATGCCGCTGGCCATCTTGCCCGCGCTGCTGGTCTGGCTTGCGGTTTTTTACCTTTCGGGATATGTTTCGCTTGCCTCGTTGGCGTTGGGATTGTCCCTGCCGCTCGCCGCGTGGCTCTTGGGCGAAGGCACGGCCAAGACGGTGCTGGGCGCGGTGGTGTGCGTCTTGCTCTTTGTCCGCCACCGTTCCAACATCGTGCGCTTGTGTCACGGCACGGAAAGCCGTTTCGAGCGCAAGAAAAAATCCTGACCCGTTTTCACCTTTAAATTGTAAAAATCATGTTCAACGACAACGCCAAAGGGACTTTGCGCATCGGCCTGCTGGGCTTCGGCACCGTGGGGCAGGGCGTTTGGAAGCACTTGCAGCACAATCGCGACTTGCTCCAGCGCCGCATCGGGGTGCGCTTAGAAATCACCCGCATCGGCGTGCGCGATCTCAACAAGCCGCGCGCCGTCAAAGTGCCCGCGGGCAAGCTGACGACCGACATGCGCTCCATCGTCGAAGACCCCGAAATCGACATCGTGTGCGAACTCATCGGCGGCACCGACACCGCCCGCAAGCTCACTTTGCGCGCGCTGGAACTGGGCAAATGCGTGGTTTCCGGCAACAAGGCCCTTATTTCCGCATATGGCGCGGAACTTTTTCAGATGGCGAACGCCCACAACGCCCACTACTTCTTCGAAGCCAGCGTGGCGGGCGGCATTCCCATCATCAAGGTGGTGCGCGAGGGTTTGATTGCGAACCGCTTCAGCCTGATTTACGGCATCCTCAACGGCACTTGCAACTATATCATCACGCGCATGGAGCGCGAGGGACTGCCCTTCGACACCATTTTGGCGGAAGCCCAAAAACTCGGCTACGCCGAAGCGGAGGCGTCCCTTGATGTGGACGGCTGGGACACCGCGCACAAGGCCATTATCCTCGGCTATCTGGCCCATGGGCGCTGGATACCGCTCAAACGCATGCTTGTGCAGGGCATCCGCGACGTGACTCCCGCCGACATTTCCTATGCGCGCGAACTGGGCTACAAAATCAAGTTGCTGGCCCTGATTACCCGCGACGCGAAGACCCGCCGCTTTTTCGTGCGGGTGCATCCCACGTTGTTGCCGCTCAAAAACATCATGGCGAACGTGGACGACGTGTTTAACGCCGTCAGCGTTTCCGGCGATGTTTCCGGCACCACCTTGCACATCGGACGCGGGGCGGGGCAGGACGCCACCGCCAGCGCCGTCATCTCCGACTTGGCCGACGCCGCGCTCGTCATCTTGGGCGCGCCCGAACCCGTCATTTGCGAGGAGAAGCCGCATTTGTACCAACAGGTGGCCAAGGATTTGGAAATCGCGGACCTCGAGGAAATCACGGGCCGCTATTACCTGCGCCTGAGCGTCAAGGACGCCCCCGGCGTTTTGGAGCAAGTCGCCCACGAATTGGCCAAAAACAACGTGTCGGTGGCCACCATGATTCAGCGCGACGACGTGCCCGGCAAGGTTGCCAAGGTCATTTTCACCACCCATATTTCCAACGAAAAATCCATCGCCCAAGCGGTGAAGGATTTGGGAAAACTGCCCGTGGTGAAGGGCAAGCCGTTCCTCATGCGCATTCTCGACCAAAAGTCGCTGTAGGCGTTTTTTCCGTCGGATTACCCCCATCTTTTCCCGCTTGTCACCCCCAATTTTCACACAAACCCCACGGTGTGGTTGACACACCGCTTTACCCCATGATTTAATGGGGGAATTTCCTTTGCATTCATGGCACTGATCGTCCAGAAATACGGCGGCACATCGGTCGGCAACACCGACCGCATCCTTAATGTCGCCAAAAAAATCAAAGCGCTCTACGACCAAGGCAATCGCCTTGTCGTCGTGGTTTCCGCCCGCAGCGGCGTCACCAATGAACTGGTGGCCCGCGCCAAAACGCTTAATCCGGAGCCCGATCAGCGCGAAATGGACATGCTGTTGGCCGTCGGCGAGCAGGAGACGATTGCCCTCACGGCCATCGCGCTGCAATCCATCGGCGTTCCCGCCGTGTCGCGCACGGGCGCCCAAGCGGGCATCGTGACGGACTGGATGCACACGCGCGCGCGCATTCTCGACATTTCCGGCGGCGACATCCGCCAGCAGCTTGATGCGGGCAAAGTCGTCATCGTGGCCGGGTTCCAAGGCGTCAGCCGTCGCGGCGACGTCACGACCCTCGGTCGCGGCGGTTCCGACCTGACGGCCATTGCGCTGGCTTACGCGCTGAAAGCCGACGCCTGCCAGATTTTCACCGACGTCGACGGGGTTTACACCGCCGACCCGCGCGTCGTCCCCACGGCCCGAAAAATCAACACCATTTCCTACGAAGAACTCCTCGAAATGGCCGCCGCAGGCTCCAAGGTGATGCAGGCGCGCTCGGTGGAGTTCGCCCAGAAGTTCAACGTCGAATTTGAAGTGAGATCCAGTTTTAACGACAACCCAGGAACCCTCGTGAAAGCGGAAGCACCCTCTATGGAAGACATCGTTGTCAGCGGCATCGCCGTTGACAAGCAGCAGGCCAAGATCACGGTCAGCGAGCTGCCCGACAAGCCCGGCATCGCCGCCTTGATCTTCGAGAAACTCGGGGAGGCCGGCGTCATCGTCGACATGATCATTCAAAATGTGGGCCGCGGCGGGCTCGCCAATCTCAGCCTGACCGTCACCCGCGACGACGTGCGCAAGGCCGAGCAGACCATGCTCAAGCTCTTTGCGGAACTCGGCGGCGGCAAGCTCGACCCCTCCTACGACGTGGCCAAGCTCTCCGTCGTGGGCGTGGGCATGCGCTCGCACTCCGGCGTTGCGGCCAAGTTTTTCTCCATCTTGGCGAAGAACAGCATCAACATCCTCATGATTTCCACCTCCGAAATCAAAATTTCGGTGGCGATCAAGCCCGAGGAAGCCGACAAGGCCGCCAACGCCGTGCACGAGGCCTTCGACCTCGGCGTCTAATCCCGCCCGCGCGAAGTCTTTCCCAAGAACCCGTCCTCAACCGACGGGTTCTTTTGTTAAAGAAATGGACAAGCAAACGGCTTTTCGCGAAAATAACGGACAAACCATGCGCTACGTATCGACCCGCAGTCAAAGCTCTCCCCAGACCTTCACCCAAGCGGTGGCGCAAGGACTCGCGCCCGACGGTGGGCTTTATCTGCCCGAGCGCCTGCCCGATTTCTCGGACAAGTGGCGTGGCTGGGCGTCCCTGAACTATCCGGAGCTGTGCCGCGAATTTTTGCTGCCCTTTGTGGGCGAGGATTTTTCCAAAGACGAACTCGACGCCATGACGCGCCGGGCCTACGCGCGCTTTTCGGTGCCGGAAATCGCCCCCCTGAAAAGCCTCGACGAAAAAACCTATGTCTTGGAGCTTTTTCACGGGCCGACTTTGGCCTTTAAAGATTTTGCGCTTCAACTGCTGGGCGAATTTTACGAGGCTCAAATCAAGCGCACGCACGAGGCCATCAATGTGCTGGGCGCCACCTCCGGCGACACGGGGTCGGCGGCCATTCACGGCCTCTTGGGCAAGCCGGGCGTTTCTATTTTCATCCTCTATCCCGACGGGCGCATTTCACCCCTGCAAGAGCGCCAAATGGCCTGCACGGGGGCGGCAAACGTTTTTCCCATCGCCATCGAAGGCACGTTTGACAACGCGCAGGACATTGTCAAAGAACTCTTCGGCGAACGCGCGTTTAAGGAGGATTGTCGCCTCTCCGCGGTCAATTCCATCAACATCTCGCGCATTCTCGCCCAGTGCGTTTATTACTTCTGGGCCTTCCTGCGCTTGCCCGAATCCCCGCGCGCGGCGGTCGATTTCGTGGTGCCGACGGGCAATTTCGGCAATATTTTGGCCGGTTGGCTCGCCCGCAAAATGGGGCTGCCCATCCGCTCGCTGCGCATAGCCACCAATCAGAACGACATTTTGCACCGCCTCTTTACCACGGGCGTTTATGAAGTGGGGAAGGTGAAGCCCAGCCTTGCCCCCTCTATGGACATTCAGGTGGCCTCGAATTTCGAGCGGTTCTTGTATTTCGTCGAAGGCTGCGACCCCACGCGTGTGCGCGCCGTGATGGACGCCTTTAAGCGCACGGGCCGCTATGTGTTCGAAAATTTCAGCGCCGATGGTTTTTGCGCCAGCCGCATGGATGACGCGCAGATTCCGCAGGTCATCCAGCGCGTTTATCAGCAATACGGCTATGTGCTCGACCCGCATACGGCCTGCGCGTTTGCGGAGACGTTTGCGCAAGACGCCGCCACGGTGGTGCTCGCTACGGCGAGCCCCGCAAAGTTTCCGGAAACCATCGAGTCCGCCATCGGCGTGCATCCCACAGACCCCTCGCTAGAGGCGCTCAAATCGCGTCCCTTAGTGCGCGTGCGCCTGCCCGCCAACGCTTCCGGAATCGCCAGCTACATCCAACGCCACCGCGTGCGCTAAGCGCCCTTGCGCGCGTATTGAAAAAGGGCGTACACGCGGCCTTTTTTGGAAAATCCGATTGACTCAAACGCCCCGCGCTGTAGGATTAAACCTTTAAGTCACATTTCAGACACACGGCTAGGTAGCTCAGTCGGTAGAGCAGAGGACTGAAAATCCTTGTGTCGGCGGTTCGATTCCGCCCCTGGCCACCACTTTGAAAAGCCGTCTCGCAAGGGACGGCTTTTGTGTGAGCGGAGTCGAACCGCCGCCACAAAATCGCTACAGTCCAGGGAGATAAAGCCCCTGGCCACCACTTTGAAAAGCCGTCTCGCAAGGGACGGCTTTTGTGTGAGCGGAGTCGAACCGCCGCCACAAAATCGCTAGATTTCCTCCGCCGCTTCCGGCTTGAGAATCGGGTCTAATTCTTTGGGTTTTTTGCCGAATTGCACGTTGGGCAGGAATATCGTAATCAGGCCGATGAGCGGGAGGAAGGAACAGACCTGATAGACAAAGTCGATGCCCTTGCGGTCGGCCAGTTCGCCGAGAACGGCGGAGCCGAGGCCGCCCATGCCGAAGGCGAACCCGAAGAATAATCCCGCGATCATGCCCACCTTGCCGGGCACGAGTTCCTGCGCGTAAATGAGAATGGCGGAAAAAGCCGAAGCCAAGACCACCCCGATAAAGAAAGCCAAAATGCCCGTCCAGAGCAAATCGGCGTACGGCAAGAGCAGGGTGAAGGGCGCGGAGCCCAGCAGTGATATCCAAATCACATACTTGCGCCCGATGCGGTCGCCCAAGGGGCCGCCGATGAGCGTGCCCGCCGCCACGGCAAAGAGGAAGAGGAAAAGGTACAGCTGGGCAAACTGGTTGCTCACGTCGAACTTGTGCTTCAAGTAAAACGTGAAATAGCTGGTCATGCTCGCCAGATAAAAATTCTTGGAAAACACCAGCGTAAGCAGGATAAAGATGGAGATTTTCACCCGGCGGGCCGAGCATCCGGGCCGCGGCAAAAGCGCATGGGGCTTCTTCTTGGCGGCGGGGCTCAAGCGATTGCGGTGATACCAGCGCCCCGCGTATATCATGGCCGCAATAGCGGGAATCGCCAGCAGGGCGAACCACGCCACGTTTTGCCGCCCAAAGGGCGTAATCACGAGGGCCGCGAGCAAGGGGCCCAGCGAAGTGCCCGCATTGCCGCCGAGCTGGAAAATGGACTGCGCCAGCCCGTGCTTGCCGCCGGATGCCAAAAACGCGATGCGGGAAGCCTCCGGGTGCAGGATGGAGGAGCCCGCCCCCACAAAGGCGACGGCGACGAGAATGAGCGAAAAATGACCGGCGGTCCCCAACAAGATAAGCCCCGTCAGCGTCAAGGTCATCCCAAAAACCAGCGAATAGGGATGGGGGCGCTTGTCGGTGTACATCCCCACGAGCGGTTGGAGGAGCGAAGCCGTCACCTGATTGGTGAAGGTAATCAGGCCCACTTGCAGGAAGGTTAGTCCAAATCCCGCCTTCAGCAACGGGTAGATGGCGGGAATCAACGACTGCAAGGTGTCGTTGAGCATGTGCGAGAAGCTCAGCGCAAAGAGAATGGGGAAGGCGGTGGCGCTTCCCTTGAGGGCGACGGCGGCAGCCGCCTTGGGTTGGTCATTCACTTCGATGTCTTTCATCGCTTTTAAAAAGAGCCATATTACGCCTCCGCGCGCCCACGCTTCAAGTGCGGAAAATAGCCGGTGTGCTTAGAATGCCGATCTGCCGGGGAAGACGCTTGCAGTTTATCCTAGATTATGACAAAGCTAGAGGGAACGTTCGCGTTTGGCCCCCAGATGCATCGGACTTTTCGATTTCTTAAGTTTCTGTCAGCCGCCTTTTTATTGCTTTTGACGGCCTTTCTCGTCAAAGCCGAAGGCGAATCGGACGCTCAGGGAGTCGTGGAGGCTTTGCCCCGGCAGAAAGTTCTGATCGTCACGAACGGCCAAGAGTCCATGCATTGGCCTTTGCAGGTGCTGATGGACATCATGCGCAGCTTTTATGCCGGCGATATGAATGCGCCGTTGGATGTCCGTATTATTTCGGTGGAGTCGCCAACGCGAAAAATTGAGGACTCGCTGAAAGATCTCGACGCCTATCTGCGCGAAACGCCCGTCAATTTAATCATCGCGACCAATCCGCAGACCGTGGACGGTATTTTGGAGTATGTGCCCGTCGTCAAAGCCAAGAATATCCCGCTGTTATTTTATGCGGGCAGGGAAGAAAGCTATTCACAGAAACAGATTTATCAAAATCTGACCGGTATATTCCGCGTTTACGACATCAACGCCACCGTGCGCGCAGGACTTTCCATGTTGCCGCACACCAAAAAAGTGCTGGTGCTGGTGGGCGGCCCCAACGCCGCCAAGATTGAACGTCAAGCGCGCGAAAGTTTGGCCGACCTCAAGGGAGTCGAGGTGCAATATCTCGTCGATAAAAACGCAACCACCGATATCCTTATCGACGAAGTTTCCGCGCTGCCCAAAGATTCCTTTATCGTGGCGATGGAGTGGTTCCCCAAGAACAACCCAACGGACAGCTCTTTTGTGGGGATGCTTGCCCTCATCCGCGAATGGTACGGCGGCGCTGTATTTTCCACCATTGACGCGGGGTGGAATATCGGTTTGGCGGGCGGCTGTTTGACCGAAAGCCATACCTATGCGGAAAGTGTAGTGCGCATGGCCCGGAAAATTCTGGCGACAGGATCCGCCGACATTCCCTATGAGGAAGTGCATAGCGCTTTTGTCTACGATGCCAAGGAACTGTCGCGTTTACACATTCCTCCCTCGGTGGTGCCTACGAACGCGCGCGTGTTGAACCAGCCTCCCAGTCTATGGCAGATGCACTCCGCCAAGATCTCCATTTTTATGGGGGCGTTGCTCATTTTGTTTTCGGTGTTGGGCGTGGCTATTGTCTATCTGTGGACCTCCCGGTTTTGGCGCGAGAAAAACACCGCCTATTTGCGGAAAAACAACGCCATTTTTGGAGCATTGCCCTCCAGTGTGAGCGTGTTTGACAATGCGGGAAACCTGCTGTTTTACCGCGCCAACGCTCTCTCCCCCCATGAAAACGCCTCCCCCAACCAAGTACCTTTGAATCTTTCGGGCTTTTACAGCGCCAAAGTGCTGCCGAAGATCATGGAGTGCATTTGGCAGGTATTGGAGACGGGTGAAAGCCGTCGGCACGAGCATTTTGGGGAGGGGCATTGGTATCAAACGCTGATTACTCCCGCGCCCACTTCGCTTTTCGGCAAACCGGCGGCCATATGCGCTACCAGTTGCATCGACGACCTCAAGCAGGCGCAGGAAAATTTGGACGGCACCATCGCGCGATTGCATTCTACCTTACACTCCATCGGCGACGGCGTGATCGCGGTTGACGAGCGCGGACTGATCACCGTTTTCAACCGGGTTGCGCAATCGCTCTCCGGCATCGGCGATTCCGATGCGGTTGGGCGCTCCGCCGATGAGATTTTGCGCTTTTGCGATCACGCGCAGGGAAAGAGCGTGCCCTCGCCCATTTGCGACGCTTTGGTTTCTGCGGTGGGACACAAGGTATTCACGCACTTGGATCTTCTCGGCAGGGAAGGGGCGCGTATTCCGGTCGCAGTGACGGTCAGTCCCATTTCTTTGGCAAACGAGGCGCGGCGGGGCGCGGTGGTGGTGTTGCGCGATATGTCGCAAGAATTGGCCATCCAAGAGGAAATGGCCGAAAAGAACGCCCTCTTGCTTTACGGCGCCAAAATCGCGCGCGTTAATTTCTTCCGCGGAGCCATCCACTCGCACGCGGCCATCGAAAATATAGGCGGCGAAGAGCTTTGGATTCGGCGCGACGGCGTGCCGGTCGAACCGAGTAAATTCCTTATCGCCGAGGATTTCGAGGGCTACACCCGGGCTTGGAAGCGTTTTCTCCAATCGGCTACCGGTGAATTTAAGTACGATTTTCGATCCGATTATTCGGGCTCTCGCCGCTACTTCAGCATGCGGGCGTTGTTTTTCACCCCGAAAGAGGGACACTCCCCCACTTATTTTGGTGTCATTCAGGATGTGACGGAAACCCGACGCAACGAGCAGCGCTACTACGACATGCAGTTGCTCTTGGGCAGCGTGATGGACGGTCTGCCCACCTATATTTTCGCCAAAGACGTGGACGACAATTTCCGATACCTATTGTGCAATCGCGAATTTGCAGGGATATTGGGGCGCACGCCTGACCAGATAGCGGGCAAACTGGACCGCGATATTTTTGAAAACCAAAAGGACATTGATATCTTCGTTGCGACCGACAATGAAGTGGTCCGGACGGGGCAGGAAGTCGACAATAAGGAATGTTTCCTCTCCGCCAACGGCATTTGGCGCACCGCCCGCGTTATCAAGAAATTGGTGATTTGCGCGGACGGACGCCGTCTGCTGCTGGGCATGGGCATCGACATTTCCCGGCAGGAAAAGGTGGAGTGCGAACTGCGTCGCCGCGACCAAGAAAGCCGCCGCATCCTCGACAATGTCGCCTCTTCCGTCATCCTGCTGGACAGCCAATTGAATATGCTCCACGCCAACCCCACCGCCTGCAAGATCGCCGGGGTGAATCCCTCGGAATTGGTCAACCGCAGTTGCACGCGGGCCATCTGCCGCGGCACGTCCGGCCCGCAATGCCCGGCCATGCAGGCGCTCAAAGACGGCGAGACGCATTCCATTATTACCCCCAAGATGCCGGACGGGCACATTTATTCCATTGTCGCCAAGCCTTTTCGGGATGCCCAGGGCAACATAACCGGGGTAGTGGAAACGGGGCAGGACATCACCGATTTGCTCGACGCCACCAACAAGGCCGCCGAGGCTTTGAAAAAAGCGCGCGAAGCGGCGCAGGCGCGCAGCGCCTTCCTCGCCACCATGAGCCATGAAATTCGCACGCCGCTCAATGCCGTCATCGGTTTTAGCGAGTTGTTGCAAAACGAGGACATAGAATCCAAGCAGCGCACCCAATTCTCCTCCTCCATCAACATGGCGGGCAAGGCGCTGCTGCGCATCATCAACGATATTCTCGACCTTTCCAAAATTGAATCGGCGAAACTCGAGCTTCACTTGGTTCCCACCCGCATCGACTACCTGCTGGGGGAAATCCGCGAAATTTTCTCGCTCAGCGCTTCGCAAAAGCAGCTTGCGTTCGAGGTGCTTGCGCCCGCGCACGCGCCGTCCATGATGCTGGACGACATTCGCCTTCGTCAGGTCCTCTTTAACATCGTGGGCAATGCGGTCAAATTCACAAATGCGGGCTTCGTGAAGCTTTCCTGCCAGATATTCCCCGCCTGCGCGGGCACCTGCTCGCTGCGTATCACGGTCAGCGACAGCGGCATGGGGATTAGCGAGGAATTCCAAAAGCATATTTTCGAGCCCTTCTCCCAACAATTCACGCGCGGCACGCGCGCTTACCAAGGCAGCGGTCTAGGAATGGCGATTGCCAAGCGGCTTATTGAGCAAATGGGCGGTCAACTTTCCCTTAAAAGCAAATCGGGGGAGGGGAGCACCTTCATTGTTTCCATTCCCTCCGTGCGCATTGTCCGCGACGAGGAAGGGGTGTCGGAGCGCGAGGATGCGCCCGTTACGGCCCTATCCGCCCTGCGCCAATGCAGCGTGCTTATTGTCGACGACGTGCCCATGAACTGCATCGTTCTAGAGAGTCTTCTGCGCAAACTCGGCGTCTCGGCGCGCTGCGCCCACAGTGCCGATGAGGCGCTGGATCGCATGCGCGAGCGTCCGGACGACTTGGTTCTGACGGATCTTTGGATGCCGCAACGCAGCGGCGAAGACCTCGCCCGCGCCTTGCGTTCATCCGAGGAGACCAAGCACATCCCCCTGTGGGCGGTGACGGCCGACACCGAGTCTAGCGAGAAGTTCGACACCTCGCTCTTCGACGGCATTATTCTCAAGCCCGTGACGCTGTCCGCTTTGGCGAAAAGCCTGCGCAGTGCGGGCTTCTAAACGGCCCTTATTGACGTGTGCAAAGGGGGAAACAAACAAGATAAGTCTTGACGAACATATGTTTTAAACATTTGATTGAATCAAATGAGTGAAACCAATTACGTCCGCCAACTCCTTGATGGTAGTTGCGGAGATGATCCCAAAGCGCGCATCATCCGCGCGGCATTGGAGGAAATCGCCGTGCGCTCCATCGAGGGGGCGCGTACCCGCGAGATAGCGGCGAAGGCCAATGTGAATCTGGCGGCTATCAACTACTATTTCAACGGGAAGCGGGAACTGTATTTGGAACTCAACCGCCAGATTGCCGAAGCTATCAATTTTTTCCACGCAGGCCATTATGCCGAGGCGGAAGCCATCTTTAAAAAGCCAGACGCGGAAAAAGCGCACCGACTACTGCTTGAATTTCTTTTATACCGTTTTGAGGAGTCCTCCCAAAATCCCGCTTCAAACGACATTATTCTCATCCTGATGAAGGAGGAGTTTTATCCGACCGAGGCCTTTGACATCCTTTATAAAACCGCGTTCGTGCGTTTGACGGAAATCAAACGCCGCCTTGTGGAAATCGCCTCGGAAGGGCGCATCGTCGGCGAGCAGGCAAACCTCGTCAGCGCCATGCTCTACGGTCAAATCCGCGTTTTCTACTCCTGTCGCATGGGCATCATGCGCGCGAACAAATGGAAAAATATCGGCCCTGCCGAAATCAAGAAAATCACCTCCGCTTTTACTTCGAATCTCGAAAAAATCTTAAAACCGTGAATAACCGCAATTCCTTGTTGCTTAAATTTTCCATTCGCGCGGGTGTGGGCCTAAGCGCCGCCGCGCTCTTGCTTTCGCTGGCCGGTTGCAAGCCGAAGGCCGCCCCTTCGGCCCAGGCGGCCCCCCAAGTCTTTGTTTCCAAGCCCTTGGTCGAGCGCGTGGAACTGTGGGATCGTTTCTCCGGCGATTTGCAGCCCGTCGAAGAGGTGGACGTGCGCGCCCGCGTGAGCGGCTATTTGCAGAGCGTCAATTTCACCGAAGGCCAGCAAGTGAAGGAGGGCGACTTGCTCTTTGTGATCGACCCGCGCCCCTATCAGGCCGTGGTCGATTCCGCCAAGTCGAACGTGCAGGCCGCGCAGGCCCGTGTGGCGCTGGCCAAAAACAATCTCAATCGCGCCCAAGAGCTCTATTCGGCGAACGCCATTTCCAAGGAAATTCTCGACACCCGCCAGAGCGAATGCCTGTCCGCCGAGGCCGCCCAGCTCAACGCCGAGGCCGTTCTGCGCGAAGCCCAGCTCAATCTGGATTTTACTCAAATCCGTTCCCCCATTTCCGGCATGGCGAGCGAGGCCTTTGTCGACCGCGGCAACCTCGTCACCGCCGACAACACGCTGCTGACCACCGTGGTGCGCAAAGACATTTTGCAAATCCACTTTGACATCAGCGAGCGCGACATGGTCGCTTACAAGAACAGCGGCCTTTTCGAAAAGGTGGATCAGAAGAACCGCAAGGGGCCGCCCGTCGAAGTCACCATTCCCCAAGACCCGGGCGCGGTGTACAAGGGGCAACTCACCTACTTTGACAACCGTCTGGGCAAAGAAACGGCCAGCCTCACCTTGCGCGCCGATTTGGACAACGCCAACGGTCATCTCCAAGCGGGACAAAACGCCTATGTGCGCCTGCTCGGCTCGGTTGAGGCAAATGCCATCTTGCTCCCGGAGGACATCATCGGAACGGATTTGGTCAACCGCTACGTGCTCGTGGTGAACGACAAAAATATCGTCGAATACCGGCCCGTTCAGGTGGGGCGCTTGCTGGGCAAATTCCGCATCATCCAATCCGGTCTCACCCCGCAAGAGCGCGTGGTGGTGGTCGGTCTGCAGCGCGCCATTCCCGGTCGCGCGGTTGCGCCGGTTGACCAGCCGATTGAAAAATAAAGCTCACCGCTCCGCCCTCTTTTAAACGGACAGAATTTCATGAAGTTTTCGCACTTTTTCATCGACCGGCCCATCTTCGCCACGGTCATCTCCATTCTCATCACTCTCCTCGGGGTGGTGGGCTATCTTGCGATACCCGTCACGCAATACCCGGAAGTCGTCCCCCCCTCGATCTCCGTGCGCACCAGTTATCCGGGCGCTTCTCCCGAGATCATCATGAACACGGTCGCCGCCCCGATTGAGCAGGAAATCAACGGCGTCGAGAACATGATTTACATGTCGAGCCAGTGCAGCGCCGACGGCTCGTTGACCATTACGGTTACCTTTGAATTGGGAACCAACATCGACATCGCCCAAGTGCAGGTGCAAAACCGCGTGGACGTCGCCAAGCCGCGTTTGCCGGAAGAGGTGCGCAATATCGGGGTGACCGTCAAGAAGCGCTCCCCCGACATGCTGTTGGCGATCAACTTGTATTCGCCGGACAACAGCCGCGACAAGCTCTACTTGACCAATTACGCCATCACCCAGATGAACGACCGCCTCGCCCGCATCAAGGGCGTCAGCGACGTGACGGTCTTCGGCGCGCGCGAATACAGCATGCGCATCTGGCTCAATCCCGACCGTTTGACTCATGTGGGCATGACAGCGAGCCAAGTAGTCAAGTCTTTGCGCGAGCAAAACCGGCAGGTGGCCGCGGGCAAACTCAACCAGCCGCCATTGGCCTCGCCGGATGCCGCGCACGAGTTGATCATCAACACGCAGGGTCGTCTGCAAACGCCGGAAGAATTCGGTAACATCGTCATCAAATTTACGCCGGAAGGAAAAGTGGTGCAGCTCAAAGACGTGGCGCGCGTCGAGCTGGGATCCTACACCTATTCGGACGAGTCTTATCTCAACGACGCCCAGAGCGCCGCGCTCGCCCTCTACCAGTTGCCGGGCAGCAACGCCTTGCACACGGCGGAGGAAATTCGCGCTACGTTGGAGGCGATGAAAGCGACATTCCCCTCGGGCATGGATTATAAGATCGTTGTCGACAACACCACCTATATCGAAGCTTCCGTTGACGCCGTTTACCACACCATCTTCGAGGCCGTTTTGCTTGTGGTGTTTGTGATGATGGTATTTTTGCAAAACTGGCGGGCCGCGCTCATTCCGCTCTTCGCCATTCCGGTTTCGTTGGTGGGCACTTTCGCCTTCATGGCGCTCTTTGGGTTTTCCGTCAATAACCTGTCGCTCTTCGGCTTGGTGCTCGCCATCGGCATTGTGGTGGATGACGCCATCGTGGTGGTGGAAAACGTCGAGCGCAACATGGGGGAGGGCCTAGCCCCGCGCGAGGCCACCAAGAAGGCCATGACGCAAGTGCAAGGCGCGCTGATCGCCATCGTATTGGTGCTCAGCAGCGTGTTTGTGCCCACGGCTTTCATTGCCGGCATATCGGGGCAGTTCTATCGCCAATTCGCGCTGACTATCGCCGTATCGACCATTCTTTCCGGCATCGTCTCGCTGACGCTGACGCCCGCCTTGTGCGCCCTCATGCTCAAGCCCCACGGTCATGTCGATCGTTTTACTCGTCTGTGGAACGGCGCATTTGGCTGGTTCTTCAAGGGCTTTAACGTGGCGTTTCTATGGGTCTCCGACCATTACGGAAAAACGGTGGCACGCATGGTTCGGCTTTCGGCTTTGGTGCTTTTGCTCTACGCCGTCTTGCTGGGCGCCACTGCTTACCTCTTCGACAAAGCGCCGAAGGGCTTTATTCCCAAGCAGGACACCGGCTATATATTTCTTTCCTTCCAGCTACCCGACGGTCTCACCATTTCCCACACCGACGCCATGCTCAAGCGTGCCCGCACGATTGTGGGGGAGTTTCCCGGCGTGCGCGATTACATGAGCGTGGTGGCCCTCAACGGCGCCACTCGCGCCCGTGCATCAAACGCAGGGACTATGTTCCTGCGTCTTGCTCCCAAAGCGGAACGTGTGGAAAAAGGGGAAACCCTCAACAACATGGTGGCGGGCCTGAGCAAAAAATTATCTCAGGAATTCCCCGGGGCTTTGGTTTATGTGCTCACCCCGCCCGCCGTCAACGGCATCGGCACCGGCGGCGACTTCAAAGGCATGATTCAAGACCGCGTGGGCCTCGGCATCGAAGCCGTGGAGAAGTATACAAAGCTCGTCGCGGAAAAGGCCATGGAACGCCCCGAAGTCGCGCTGGCGTTCACCACGTACCGCATTTCGACGCCCCAGCTTTATGCCGACATCGACCGCGAACGCGCGCAAAAGCTGAATGTGCCCATCCAGTCGATTTTTGAGACCATGCAATTTAATCTCGGTTCGGTCTATGTGAACGACTTTAACATTCTTAACCGCGTCTACCGCGTGGTGGCGCAGGCCGAAGGCTCACAGCGCGCCGACATTTCGGACATCTACAACCTCAAGGTGCCCAATGTGCGCGGCGTGCAAGTGCCCTTGGGCTCGGTGGCGACGATTCGGCGCACGATAGGGCCAGACGTGGTGTCGCGTTACAACATGTTCCCGGCGGCTGAAATCATGGGCAACCTCGCTCCCGGCTACAGCACGGGGCAGGCGATGAAGGCCATTGAGGAAGTCGCCGCCGAAGTATTGCCGCAAGGCATGGGCATCGAATGGACGGATCTGGCCTTTGAGGAGCAGCGCGTGGGCAACACCTCGCTCATTATTTTCGGCATGTGCGTGCTGTTTGTGTTCCTCATTTTGGCGGCGCTCTACGAAAGCTGGCGTTTGCCGCTCTCCGTGATTTTGGTGGTTCCGCTGGTGTTGCTCTTCGCGATTGGCGGGGTGATGCTGCGCGGAATGGACAACAACATCATGACGCAAATCGGCTTTGTGGTGCTTATTGGCTTGGCGTGCAAAAACGCCATTCTTATCGTCGAGTTCGCCAAACAGCGTCAGGAGCACGGCGAGGAAATCGTTTCCGCCGTCAGCACGGCTTCGCGCAACCGCCTGCGCCCGATTTTGATGACTTCCTTCGCCTTCATCCTAGGGGTGCTCCCGCTGGTCTACGGCACGGGCTCCGGTTCGGAGTTGCGCCAGTCGCTGGGCACGTCGGTTTTCTTCGGCATGCTGGGCGTCACCTTCTTTGGCTTGATTTTTACCCCCGTTTTCTTCTATGTCATTCGAAAGGGCTGGAAGCCGCGGGCGTATTGACCTTTACCACATCCTCCATGAAATCCAAGTTTTCAAAGACCCTGTGCAGTCTCGGCGTGCTCACCCTGTTGGGCGGTTGCACCGTGGGACCTGCTTATAAGAATCCCGCGCCCGAAACCAAAAAGACAGAAGCGCTCACCGAAGCGCACTTTGCGCGTGACGAAGGTCTGTGGAAAACCGCCGTACCCGCCGATACGCTCCCCAAAGGCAACTGGTGGGTTGTCTTCAATGACGCGCAACTTTCGGCCCTTTTGGATCAGGCTACCCGCGAAAATCCCGATTTGGCCTCCGCCTTTTACCGCATGGAACAGGCGCGCGAAGCCGCCAGCATGAAGCAAAGCGAGCTCTATCCGTGGCTAACCGGCGACGCCTCCTTCAATCGTTTTCGCAATTCCTACAATATGGATTACGGCCAGTCGGGCACGTTCAATGACTGGATGGTGGGTGTGGGACTCACCTGGGACGCCGATTTGTTTGGCCGCATCCGCAGCCTTGTGAAGGCCGAAAAGGCCAACGCGCAGGCCATGCGCGACGCTTACCAGACGACACTGCTACTCTTGCAGGCCGAAGTGGCCCGCACCTACTTTACGCTACGCCAGTATAAGTCTGAAATCAGCCTGTTGCAGCGCACGCTGTCCGTGCGCAAAGACCAGACCGCCTTTGTAGAAAAGCGCGTGCGCTTCGACTTCTCCAGCGAAGTCGATTTGCAGCGCGCCTTGCAGGAGGAATACGAGGCCGCCGCCCAGCTTTCCGGCGTGCAGCGCCAGTTGGTGCTGGCGGAAAATTATATGGCCGCGCTCTTGGGCACCGTGCCCGCCAAGCTTAAACTCTCCTATTCGGATCTGGGGGACACGTTGCCGCCGTTGCCGCAGGCGATTCCCTCAGAACTTCTTGAGCGCCGCGCCGATGTGGCCCGCGCCGAACGCGAAGTGTTTGCCGCCAACGCCCGCATCGGGGCCGCCACGGCGGCCTTCTTCCCGACGGTTTCTATTACCGGAAATACAGGGTTGGAAGCTTCCAAAATCGACAAACTGCTCAACGCCAGCAGCTTTGCGTGGGGCATTTCGCCGCAAGTGTATGTGCCGCTTTTCCAAGCGGGTCGCTTGAGCGCGCAAAAGCAGGTTTCTTTGGCCGCCTATGAGCAGACCGTGCAGGATTATCGCTCGGTGGTGCTGCGCGCCATCCGCGAAGTGGAGGATGCGTTGGCCGACGTCAATCTGCTCGGCGTGCAGTATGAGCGCCGCGACGCCGTGTGCAAGGCTTCCAACAAGGTGGAAGAACTCACCCGCAAGCAGTATGACTTGGGCTACATTGACTACTTTGCCGTCAGCGACGCTCAGCGTCTTGCCCTGTTAAATGAACGCGAGCGCCTGCGCCTAAAGGGCGACCGCTTCCGCGCCTGCGTCGGACTGGTGGCCTCCCTCGGCGGCGGCTGGACGGAAAAGGAGCCCTTGCCGATAGCGACTCCCCTGAAGATATCTCCGTAGTATCGGAATATCTTTGGGGTTGAAACGCATCATCCCGCCGTGAACTTTTGCACGAGCGCGCGCATGCTCTCTTGACCCAACACGCCGGAGACATACGAGACGGCGCCCACCGCGCCCATCAGTTTCCACTTAAAGGCCTTGAGATTCTCCAACTCGCGGGTGTGCTGATCGCACACGTTTTCCCGGTGGTCTTCCAGAGCGTTCACGCGTCCGTTGGTTTTTTGCGTTTGCTCCAAAACGCTGCGGATGAGTTTTTCACGTTCGCCGGCTGCGTCCTTCATTTCGTCGAGGGTGCGGCAGATGTTTTTGACATCCGCCTTCAGTCCCGCAATGTCGGTGCTTTGGCGCACTTCGCTTTCGTAATCGCGCATAAAAAAAAGGGGGGGGCGCCCAGGATTGGGCGCCCCGTTTTGATTTTAATAGCCGCAGGTTGCTCGAATTTCGGCTTCGGGAAGGAGGGTTTCCGCTCCGGGGACGATATCGACCAGCGTGTTGCCGCTGTCAATCGGGTTGCCGTCGGCGTCGAGGAAGTCTCCGGCCAATTGCACCGCTTTGACGCGGAGGATTTTATTTTCGTGGATGATGATGTCTTTCATGGTATGTAAGGTTGTGTGATTAAACTAGGGACTCCAGCTTCACCTGAATCGCGATGGAACCCGTGTAGGGCGAGGGCGAAACGGGGAGCACCGCAAGTTTGGAGGATGAGCCTGTGAGTAGGACACCCAATTCTGTCCAGACGTTTGCGCTGAGTGTTTTTCCCGCAACGAGAACGCTGGGGGAGGCAGCGCCGTCTGTGACATTGATGGTCACCGCCGTTGAAGCTTTGGCGCAGATCGTCAATTTGCTGTTGCCAGGAATGACGCTTGTGGTCGATGAAAGCAGCGCTTTGGCGGTGTTGTCCGTAAACCATGTCAGCGTGTCGGTGTAATGTGTCTCATCCCCGATAGGCGGCGTCTGGCCATCGACCACCCCGCTCAAGCGGTTAATTCCCCTGTCGGGCAACTGATTGCCGCCGCGAAAAACTTGGTCGAGGCAAGCAACCGCGCCATACACAACAAATGCTTCTGTCGTGGTCGTGCCGGAAGTTGCAGCATTTGCCCCCGACTCATCAAAGGCTTGCACTCGTAGAAAGGTCGGTTTGTCCTGCACCGTCGGATTCAGCGAAAAGTAAAACTCATATGTTCCCGCTGCCATGCGGTTTATGGCCTGTCCGCTATACGTCGGGATTTGAACGCCATTGCGATATGCCACTAGCCCGGACACAACCGTACCTGAAAAATTGGGAGTGTAAATGGTGACGTAAACGGACTGGATGGCCGACGTCGCGGTTGTGGTCATGCGCCAATAAACGAGCG